>ENA-UEQW01000031-UEQW01000031.1-human-gut-metagenome-genome-assembly--contig:-NODE-31-length-122634-cov-13.307914_pt1 | contig 122634 bp, 80 predicted proteins | sample MGYA00242947_ERZ507947 | MGnify/ENA primary metagenome ERZ507947 (study PRJEB26167, sample SAMN06115421) | human gut metagenome | host: Homo sapiens | place: China:Guizhou | collected 2015-03-17... | reverse complement strand
AGATGAGCTTGAAAGAGTTGCAAAACTTATTGAGCAAAAAATACATAAAGAATATTATTTAGCGAATCTAATCAGGAAGCGTGTCGCGTATCATATTGGGGCATTGCCGGCAGAAGTGCGATCTAATATTGAATATTTAATAAGAAAGAAAATAATCAGATATTGTTTTTGCACAAGTACACTGTTGGAAGGCGTAAATGTTCCGGTTGACAATTTGTTTATTTTTGATAATAAAAAGGCAAATACAAAGATGTCAGAAGTGGATGCATTTAATCTTATGGGACGCGCCGGACGCGTCACGCTCAATGAGTACGGAAATGTATTCTTATTTGTAGGTGATAGAGGCGCAAAGAATTACTACAACGACGTTTTATTAAAACCATTACCTAATCAAACACTGTTGCCTACAAAGGCGTTAAAATCAAGTAGTAAAAGATACATAGTGGAGACTCTTCTTAAAGGAAGAACAAATTTATTGGAACTCGGCGAAAAATATGCGGATCGTGGGTTTACTGAAACAACATACGAGTATGCCACTAAATGCTTGAACATGTTGTTGCATGATATTTGTAATCAAAATGATAGCTATATTGTAAGAGATTTCCGTAAAGATAAAGTTTTATCACCGCAGAACATAATAGATATTAGGAATAAATTCGGTGCTATTGTTAGTAAGGATGATGACATCAATCTTTCAGCGAGACAAAAAGAATCATTGTACCAAGCAGTGAGAGAAAAGAATCTTAATTATCCCAAAACATTTGATTATAGTACTTGCTTAAATTTTTTAATGCAATTAGCATCAATTCTTCGATGGGATATTTATGAAAAGGAAACATTGGGCAAGGGAAATAGTATTCGATATTATACTGTTATCTTGACTCAATGGATGCAGAGTCGCGGTTTGCATGAAATAATTCGAGGAGCAATTGAATATTACCAACAAAATGGTGGCAATTTAGTTTCCTTTGAGCCTGAATATCATTTAGAGCCGTATAACAATTCTGTCAAGCATAAAAATCAAGTAATCAATGAGGTGATGAAAGATTTGGAACATGTTATAAATTATAAACTTTCCATGTATTTTTTACGCTTATCGGAAGCAATAGTTAGGATTCACGGAAAAACTGCTTTGGTAAATGATTGGTATGAATACGTCGAATATGGTACTTGTAATAACGCTATTATACTTTTGCAAAAGTATGGTTTTTTACGCGAAGAAGCGCTTTTATTATTGAAACCGAATTGTGCTAATTATATAAATATAGAAAATCAATCAATTCAAATAAGCAAAGGGATATTACGTATAGTGCCAAATGATTTGTATGAGAGTTTGAAAACAGTTATGATAAATTATCCCGAAATATTCGTTGATTAAGTGAGGAATATTATGCCCGAAACACGCGCGTACAAATTGAATGAATTGAAACAGCCTGCGGCGACCGAAGGTGTGTTTTTGTATTACTTCTATGATAGAGGCAAACTTTCATCGTGCGAAGTTACTGAGTATCAGTTTGACCGTCTTGTTGAATTGGATACAGAGATGTATAATTCAGACCGTGTCGAGAAAGCGCATAAGGCTACATGCGTTAAGGCGGACGGGAAGTCTTACTACAAAAAGATAGACATGGAGAACGACGACGGTACGTTGCTCGACGAGAAACAGCGTGGAATGCTTGAAGATATTACCGAGCAGGCGACGGCGGATAAAAGATTGTCGGTATTGCCCGAAGAAGATAGAGAGATTTACGAGCTTTATTATTTGGAAGAATATACACAGGCCGAGATAGCGGAAGAAATCGGAAAGACGCAGAGCTATGTAGCAAAGCATCTTGCGAAAATCGAAGACGCTTTGAGCGGCTCATCCGAGAGCGACGAAGCGAGAGCAAATGCACAGTGGGAAAAGTTTTTGGACAAGTTCCGCACTGATGATGACGAAGATATTTTGTGGGATATGTTTCGCGTAATCATGCCTGTGGATGACCAAGCGGAAATGGTGAGTTGGTTTTACAGCTACCGCGAGTATTATAAGTTTGGCTTGTCGTATTTGGTTATACGCCCGTTCTCGAAATACAAGGACGATACGATTGCGGAATTGGAATTCGGCAATAGGCTGAACGAGTTGCCGCACCGTAGTCGAGAGATATATTACGACATATTCGACGGTCAAATAAATGAGTTGCGGTGGCTGTATCTTGCGCTGTGCGAGGAAGTGGAGTACCGCAAAAAGACGATGAAAGAAAAGCCTAAGCCGACGAATTTCGAGAAGATATTCGAAGAAGCAGAAAAGGCTTGCAGTCGGTTGGATATGACGGTGGAGGAGTTTATACATAAACGATTTTTACCGCAACAATATGCGCGATTGGAAAAGAGGTATACGGACTTTCGCAGGAAATATAAGAACATAGTCGTTATAGAAGAAGACGATCCACGACCTATAAGAGAGCAGATAATAGACATATTCGGTGAAGGGCCCGTACCGCATTTCAGCAACCCCGAATTCAGAAAGAAAAAATAATTTCAAAAATTTTTTGAAAAATGGAATATTTCAGGCGTTTTATTCGCTTGATATATGGAACTCAAAATAAATCACGAAGGAGACAATATGGCAAATACAGAATTTAACGTAAACGGAATAGACGTTCGCTATAAAAAAATTTACAAGGATGACTATATATCGCTAACCGATTTGGCGAGATATGTAAATCCGGACGAGCCGAAAATTCCTATACAAACTTGGATGAGGAATAAAGACGTTGTATCCTATCTTGGGTTGTGGGAACAGCTAAACAATCCGAATTTCAAAGGTCGTGAATTTACGACCTTTGAGAATAAATCCGGAGCAAACAGTTTTTATTTGTCTCCCGAAAAATGGGTAAGCGAAACAAATGCGATAGGCATTATCGTAAAGCGCGGCAACGGCGGCGGCACGTATGCACACAGAGATATTGCGTTTGAGTTTGCGAGTTGGCTCAGTCCCGAATTTAAGTTGTACTTGGTAACGGAGTTTCAACGGCTTAAATCGCAAGAGCAAAAGGTATTGGAATGGTCGGCAAAGCGCGAGCTTGCAAAGGTCAATTACCGTATACATACCGATGCTATAAAGGAAAATATTGTTCCGACACTTACCGAAGAACAATTGAAATACGTGTATGCCGATGAAGCGGACTTGCTGAATGTTGCGTTGTTCGGTAAAACTGCGGCGCAGTGGCGTAGAGAAAATCCTACGCTTAAAGGAAATATTCGTGATTATGCAACGATAGAACAACTACTTGTGATTGCCAATATGGAAAGCTATAACGCCATTCTTATAGAGCAAAACGTATCGCAAAGCGAGAGGTTGAAACAACTTAATGCTATGGCTATTTCTCAACTGCGCGTGTTGCAGCAAAGCAATTCGAGATTGCTTTCGGAAGGGAGAAAAGACTAAAATTAAATTCTAATATAATGAGGGAGTAATTTAATGGATACTACAGACAAATGCCCGATATGTGGTAAATCTCATAAGATTATTCAAAGTGATGGATACTATACAATTTTTTGTTGTTCAGAAAACAGATGTTATTGTTTATATGATTGGTTATTTGATGGTATTGACGACTTAACTACGGAGCGTTGGAAAAATGCGATATACAATTATGTAGAAAGATATCCTTTTAATAATAAGGCAGGCAGGAATTTCTACTGGAAATTTTTTTATGAAGAAACTGACGAAACGCCGCCAGATGATTGCTTTGTGAACTTATATCATTTAATGCGGCAATATCCCTATCAAGTTATCGATAGAATTGATAACATTATGTTAAATTTGGCGCGTAAATATCCTTTATTATCCGATATGTTTAACATTGTGGAGCTGGCTGATAAGGATTATAGATTGTTATATTGCGAAAGCAAAAATAAATTACTCGAAGTGGCGAGTATTTTTTCCGCTTTGGATAACAGTCATTATATTGAAATTGCTAAAACAGATAAATCTAATGTTAATAACAATCGATATAGAATTTCAGTAAATGGATGGAAACATATTGCAGAACTTACTCGGAGCCAAGAAGGGGTAAAGCAAGGCTTTATTGCTATGTCTTTTGATGATAATGTAAAATATATAGGAGATATTTTTCAGCAAGCTATTAGACAAGCAGGGTTTGAACCGAGAATCATAAAAGATAAAGAACATAATAATTACATAATGCCAGAAATTTTTCATGAGATTAAGGCTAGTAAGTTTGTAGTGGTAGATATAACTAAGCCCAACTATGGAGCATATTATGAAGCCGGATATGCTCAAGCACTAAATAAAGAGGTTATAGTTTGTTGCAAAAAGGAAGTATTTGATAATGCACAGACAAAGCCGCATTTTGATATAGCACAAAAATCAATGATTATATGGGAAGATGAAAAGGATTTACTATTTAGATTGGAAAGACGAATTAGAGCTACAGTTAAATGATTTAACTAAAGTAGTAAAAAATTTTTGCAAAAATGGAATAATTGGGGCGTTCTATTCGCTTGATATATAGAGAAGTCTAATTCCGTGTATTTGCGCGGAATTAGACTTCTTAAGCATGGCGAATCTGCCATAATTAAAATTCAATAACATCGACAGGCTCACGGTCATAACGCCGTGAGTTTTTCGTTGCAATAAAATGAGGTTTTATAGCATTGGATACAAGTTAATAACGAGAAAATGTAAGACGAATATTTTGGGGAAACGTACCAAAGTGGTGGTAGTTTTGTAGCAGGATAAGAAAAATGCAAATTTTGTGGCTATTTGCATTTTGCGTTCCGAAGCGGGAAACCCGCCTTCGAACATTCGTTCACAAGAGAAAGAACAAAGTAGGAGGAAACAAAAATAAGCAATCAACCTATAATTTTCAATATTACATACACGCCGTGGAAAGTTAAGAGTAACGCAACGGCGGAAGAGAGAGCAAAGTTTGAGCGTGAACGTCCGTATTACGAGATGTCAGATAGCGGAAACAATATCTACAAGTATATGACTTCGGACAGAAAGTTGAATGGCGAAAATTCTAAAACCGAAACGCGTTCGCTCATTAACTATTTCGAGAAGTCCACAGGAGTGTTTAACGGCGACGGAGTTATAACGCAAGAGCAGTTAGCAGACATAAAGAAACGCGCTCATGCACTCAAGAATATTTGGCACGGCTTTATATCTTTGAATAAGGAAATGTCGTACAAGATAGATTCTCCCGAAAAGTGTATGCGGCTAATTAAGCGCACGTTCGGAGAATTCTTTAAGGATATGGGATTAGATCCGAACAATGTAGACCTAATATGTGCTTTGCACAAGGACAAGCCGCACCATCTACATATACACTTTTGGTTTGCCGAGAGAGAGCCAAAGTGTAAGTACAGAAAGAGGCAAACGGAGTATAGGCATAAAGGCAAGATAGAAAAGTCCGTATTGGACAGAATGCACGTTCGGCTCAATATGGATATTTCGGAATCGCATCCGAGACTGTATATTTCAAGAGACGAAGCATTGAGAGAGCTGAAAAAGATTTCCGCACTAAAAGACATTATAACCAAAGACGATGTAAAGGAAGCGGTACTCGAATTGGCAAAGATAATTCCGAAAGGTTGCAGTTTTCATTACGGGAGCAAAGATATGATACTGTATCGAGAGCAAATAGATAGGGTTGTCAACAAACTATTGATGTACGATAAAACCGCGCGTAAAGCCGATCTCCGTTTTTACATTGAGCTTCAAACACTACGTTACAAAGTAAACGGTATTATTAACGGCAACAGCGAGGATACGAATCACTATAAAATTGATACGAAGAACATAACGCTTATAGACGAAATAGAAAACGATTATAGGCGCAGACAGGGCAATATCCTATTGGGGACGGTAAAGTACATAAAGTCCGAAACATTCGAAACCAAAATAAGACACAAGGTAAACGACAAAGGACTTAAACGCAGGCTTGCAATCTCGCACAGAAAAGTAAGCAAATTGTTTGACGGTTTACTTGCGTCGCTTGGCGGGGAAAGTGAACTGTTAGAGCGCGACTTTACTAACCGTTTGCAAGAGATAGAAAAGGAAATAGAACAAGAAAGGGAGGCGCAAGGAAATGTAGAGGAACATCCGAAAGTCAATTCTAAGTGGACTTGGGGTAAATAAAAGGTAGAAAACGAGCTAAAGTCGTATTAACATTTGCAAAACGCTTGACTCGCGACTGGTGGTTTGCTATAATGACTATGCGGCGTATAAATACGACGCATATATTTACGGAGGTTATTATGGAAAAGAAAGACAGAGCGATTAAAGACAAGCGTTATGAAGAACGTCATAAGGAAGAACGAAAAGCCAAATGTATGGTTTGGGGAACGAGCATACCGAGAGAGAAAGCCGAGAAAATAAATGAATTTTTGAAAAGATACGGCTATACAAAGGTAGAGCTTATACAGGCAGGCTATGAAGAATTATTAGCCCGACACGACACCGACTTTGCAAAGCTCAAGGACGGGTATGACGATTTTTTCGGTTTTGAGGAAATCGATAAAAAGAAAACCGAATAACTATTAAATCTATTCGCATAAGGAGGAAAACGCGATGGAAAGAGAACATAGTATTCAAAGCTATAAGGACGCGGAGTAATTCCGAGTTATCGTCCGAATAAGGATACTTGAATAAAAAGCTAACTATTGATTGTCAGAATAAAGAAAAAGCTAACTTTAATGCGTTCATTGATACGATGGCGCAACTTATAAAAAAATACGGCGACAAAGTATTAAGTGCCGCTTCAACCGATACGGAGAAGAAAAATGAATCGAGAAGGTAAAAAGTGCATTTTATATCCGCGAGTAAGTACCGAAATGCAAGTAGAGGGGTATAGTCTTGACGGACAAAAGAACAGTTTGAAAAGATTTGCCGAACGTGAAGAAATGCAAATAGTCGGAATCTACGAGGATGCGGGTAAGTCGGGGAAATCGATAGAAGGGCGTCCGGCGTTTAAGCGGATGCTCTCCGATATTCAAGAAGGGCTTGACGTAGATTACGTTTTGGTGTATAAACTTTCACGTTTTGGCAGAAATGCCGCCGATATTCTCAATTCATTGGAATTCATTCAATCCTATGGTGTGAATCTGCTTTGCATTGAAGAAGGGATTGATTCTTCGCAGACAAGCGGAAAGCTTTTAATTTCCGTTTTGTCTGCGGTTGCCGAGATAGAGCGCGAGAACATTCTCGAACAGACTATGAATGGACGCAGAGAAAAAGCTCGGCAAGGCAAATGGAACGGCGGCCCCGCGCCGTATGGGTACAGCTTGAAAGACGACACTTTGGTCATAGAGGAAGATGAAGCGGAGATCGTGCGGACAATTTTCGATAAATTCGTCCATACGAATATGGGCTATACGGGAATAGCAAAATATCTTAACTTACAGGGTATTAAAAAGATGCCGCGCAAGAAAACCGATATAGAGGAGTTCAGTGCACATTTCATTAAGATACTTTTGGATAATCCCGTTTACTGCGGTAAGATTGCTTACGGCAGAAGAACGAGGGAAAAAGTGAAAGGCACAAAAGCCGATTACAAAGTTGTGAACAAGCAAGATTTTTGTCTGGTGGACGGCTTGCATGAGGGGATTGTTGATGAAGAGCTTTGGGCAAAAGCGCACGATAAACGAGAGACAACGGGAGTGAAATCCGTATCCAAATATGGGAAGGATCGCGCTCATTTGCTTACGGGAATTATAAAATGTCCGAAGTGCGGTAGCGGAATGTACGCCAACAGAGTTTGCTGGACAAAGAAAGACGGTACATATAAAGAGGTCATGTATTATGCTTGTAGCCGAAATAAGCAGGAACGAGGACGTTCTTGCGATTATAGTGCAAATCTCAAAAAGACGGACATTGAGCCGCTTGTAATAGAGTTTATCAAAGAGTTGGTGCAAGACGAACACTTTGCCGCCGAGATAAAAAAGAAAATCGGTTTGCAGGTAGACACGTCGAAAATCGATACGGAAATACACAACTACGAAACCAAACTGAAAGAGGTGGAAATAAACAAAGCGCGGTTGGAGCGCGAGATCGATTCGCTTCCCATTGATGTGGCGCACCGCGAAAGAAAGATTCACGATATGACTTTGCGGCTTGACGGACTGTACGACACGATTGCCGAAATAGAAGCGAACATCGAGGATGCGAGAACGAGAAGAAAGTCTGTGGAAGCGGAATTCATCACGATGGAAAATATTTATAAAATATTAGAGCATTTTAACGAATTATATGATATAATCAGTGATGAGGAAAAGAAAGAGTTGATTGCGACTTTGGTCAAAGAAATTCAAATTTATCCCGAAGGTGAGAGCGAAATGCCCTTAAAATCAATGAAATTCAACTTTCCTGTGTATAAAGACGGGAAAGAAGTGCGGGAAATCTTTTTGAATAACAATACAAACGTCGAGACGTTGGTAGTATTGTCCCACAAAAAAATCTGATTCTCATCTTGAAGTGAAAATCGATTTTGATAATACTTCGCTTGATAAAACGGCGATTGCGGAACGAGCGGAAAAAAGAAAACCGCAGGAAAAGACGACATATAAAAACATGTAAAGTCGAAGAGAAAATCTTCGGCTTTTTTGTTATCTAAGCAAAATATTTATTGCAAGAATGCTCGGAACTGCGAATTTTTGATTGTGCAAACTTTGCACTCTTGCGTGCAAACTTACGATTTTTTGTGCAAACTCGTACTTTGGCGATGATTATTTGCCGTTCTTTTAGATTTGCTATTGATTTTTTGAATAAAATCTGTTATAATATTATCAATGATATGAAGGACGATGACGTCCGCGGCCGAAAATGCGGATGTTTTCCGATTGCGGAGAGAACAGATGAGCTACACATTGTTACTTGTGGATGACGAAGAAGAAATAAGAACGTCGATTGCCGAACTTGTGGATTTTAAAGCGGCGGGCTTTGAACTCGTGGGGCAGGCGAGCAACGGATTCGAGGCGCTGGAACTGACGGAAAGATTAAGCCCCGATCTTATTTTATCGGATATAAAGATGCCGTATATGACGGGGCTTGAATTTGCCGCGGCCGTTCGCGACGTAAGGCCTTCGGCGACGATTGCGTTTCTTACCGGCTATGATGATTTCGAATACGCGAGACGCGCGCTCGAATACAACGTTGCCGGGTATTTGCTCAAACCGATCACGCCCGAAGAGCTTACCGCGGAGCTTGTGAAAATCAAGGCGCGAATGGACAGAAACTTTGCGGAGTGGACGGGACACGGAGAGACGGACGACAGAAAAGAACGTACCCGTCTTGCCGGGGAGCTTGCTTTTATGAAACTTGTGTTCGACGGCGCGGACGCGGACGCCGGAACAAGGGAAAAACTGGCGGAAGATATGGGGCTTTGTTGCGACGATCCGTCTTGCGAAATGTACGTGATGGCTACGGGGATAGGGAAAAGCACGGGCGGAAACAAAGCCGGAAATCAGGGGGAAGAGGATAACGATCGTATCGCCCGGCTCATAGACGGCGTGATGAAAAAAAGTTTTCAAGCGCAAAGCATTGCGCTTGCAGACGGGGCGATTGCTACGTTGGTCCTTGTAAAAAAAGAGGGAAAAAACGAGTATGCCGCTGCCGTGCGGGAAACGCTGGAGCTTTTTGCGAAGTATCTGAAATATAAGGCGTATTGCGGAATCAGCGCGCCGTTTACTTCTTTAAAGCATGTGCGGCGCGGGTATAAAGAGGCGAGAGTGGCGCTGGACAGTTTGCTCGGAAACGACGGAAACGAAGAAACGGATACGCCGGGCGAAATGCTTTACGCAAACGACGTGGAAAAAACGAAGAACAGCCGCGACGACGATTTTGCCGATCGTTTCGGAGCGAAGCTGGAACAACTTTTAAAAACGGGTACGGAAGAACAAATCTGCGAATATCTTGCTTTTGTTTCGGCAAAAGCGGAAGAGAAAAGAATAGATATGGGCGGACTGACGGCGAATCTGGTGATGGCCGTATACAGAGCCGCAAAATCGGTTACCGATCAGGCGCCGCCTGCCGATTTGTTTTCCGCCGGCGCGTTTGCGGAGGAATTTCGCGTTTACGGCGCAGATCGCATGAAGAACGGAATTTCAGAAGTATGCCTGAAGGCGAAAAAGTATCTGGAAGAACAGCGGAAAACTTCTGCTTCGCAGCTGATCGACAAGGCAAAAGAAGCGATCAATTCGCGCTTTTTTGACGCGGAGCTTACTTTAAATTCTCTTTCGGACGAGCTGTGCTGTTCCGTGCCGTATTTAAGTTCGCTCGTAAGTAAATCGTGCGGAGCGTCGTTTGTGAGCCTGCTGACAGAAAAGAGAATGGAAAAAGCGAAAGAGCTTTTGCTCGGCTCGAATATGAAAATTTCCGAAATCTGCGAAAGATGCGGCTATTTGGATCAACACTATTTTTCGTACGGATTTAAAAAGTACTACGGCGTTTCACCCGCAAAAATGCGCGCGGCGGGCGGAGAGGATGCAGGCGAATGAAAAAGAACGGCGAAAAAAGAATAAAGGCTGAAAAGCCCCGTAAAAAAATATCGTTTGCGGCACTCATTGCCATCGTGATGAGCGCGCTTTCGTTTGTGATTATAGCCGCGATGGCTTCCGTGCTTTCTTCGAGCTTCGGCGATTTGCTTTCAAGATCGGCGATTACGGGGGTGGAAAGCGCCGCCGAACAGATTGCGCTTTCGGTGCAGCGGCAAATCGATGAAACGATCGAAACGCTCGATATATTGAAACGGAAACTGAAAACGGACGCCGCCGCGCTCGACGTTGCCGCAAACTCCGCCCTGGAACTCGATCGCAACATAAACGCGATCATCGTTTACGATGAAGGCGGGAATATTCTCAGATATTGGTCGAAACGCGAGCTGAAAAGCACGTATTCGAAAAATCTTTCGGATTATCGCGCGCAGGCGGAAGAGGACGAGTATTATTTTTCGCCGATTCACGTGCAGAATATTTTCGCGGGCGGGTTTCCGTGGGTGTTTACGGCTTGTTCTTCGGTGAGCGACAGCGTGTACGGAAAAGTGTGTTTTTCTGCGGATCTTACCATGCTCGCCGTTTCGGAAGCGGTGGATAATGCGAGAATCGGCGACAGGGGGTATTGCTATATTACAGACGTATCCGGCGGAAACGTTTATCACCCGAGGCGTAAACTGATTGCTTCCGGCGCGAAAACGGAAGAAACCGTTCCGCTGAACGAAGAAGGGGTGATTTACCGGGGCGATATGGCGTACACCGTATCGTTGCTGGATAAAACGCAATGGCGACTTGTTACGGTAAGCTATCCCCGGGAACTTTTATCGGTGTATTCGCAACAGAAATTTATTCTGATCGCCTTGGTGTGCGGCACTGCCGTGATTGCTTCGTGGGGAATCGCAATGGTCCTTTCCGAGCGGCTGAGCGTTTCGATTAAAGGCTTGTCGAAGGAAATGGCGGCGTTTGAAAAAGATATTTACGGCTATCGGTATCAGCCCGAAAAAAGTTCGATTAAAGAAGTCAGCGGACTTTCGGAATCGTTCGGCGTGAACGTGAAAGTGGTGCAGGATTTGCTGAGAGAGGTGGAAACAAAGCAGCGTGAATTGCATGAAAGTCATCTGGAAATTCTGAGAAATCAAATCAATCCGCACTTTCTATACAATACGCTCGATTCCATTGTGTGGATGTGCAAAATGGGAAAAGCGGACGAAGCCGCGGAAATGACGTCTGCTCTTGCCAAATTGTTCCGCGTGGGAATTTCCCGCGGGAAAAAGCTGATACTCGTGGCGAAGGAAGCGGAGCATGCGGAAAGTTATCTGAAAATTCAAAGCATGCGCTTTAAAAGCAAATTCGATTATACGATGGATATTTCGCCCGAGGCGCTTGCCTGCCGCTGCAATAAAATTATTTTGCAGCCGTTTATTGAAAATTCGATTAAGCACGGAATTATCGAGGGCGAGAAACTGCATATTTCGGTGAAAGGGAAAGTGTCCGCAAAAGACTTGATTTTAACCGTTGCCGACGACGGGTGTGGTATAAGCGCGGAAAAATTAGAGAAAATACGCGCCGGAAATTGCGAAACGATGGGGATAGGCATCAAAAACGTGGATCTGCGTATTAAAATGTGCTTCGGCGAAGAGTACGGCGTTTCTGTGGACAGCGTGGAGGACGAAGGCACGACGATAACGCTTCGATTGCCGAGAACAACGGAGGAAAAACAAGAATGAGCGCGGGGAGAAAATTTTGGGCGATTGTATGTTGCGGCTTGTGCATGTTTTTTCCGTGGGCGGCTTCGGGCTGTTCCGCCCGCGGCAATTTCGGCGTCGATTCCGGGATTTATCTGATTACGAAAGGCTCGGATTCTGTGTTCTGGCGTTCCGTGAAAAGCGGAGCGGACGCCGCCGCCGCGGAGTATAACGTTAAAGTAACTTTTTTAGAGCCGTCTTCGGAAGAAGCGGAAAGCGAGCAGAACGCGTATTTCGAAAAGGCGATTGCGGAAAAACCCGCAGCCGTTGCGATTTCCGCCATAAGTTATGAAGGCAGCGCCGCGTATATAGACAGAATGGCGGCGGCGGGCATTCATGTGATTATGTTTGACAGCGGCAGCAAATCGGATCGCGCGGCGGCGGAGATTATGATCGATAATTTCGAGAGCGGAAGAAGCGCGTTTTTTGCGCTCAGGGAACTTACAAACGAAAAAATCGTGGCGGGGATCGTGAGTCCTTACGAACAGACGGGGAACGGGGCGGAAAGAGTGAACGGGTTTCTGAGCGCCGCGCGCGAGGACGGGAACGCGGAGATCGTAGCAACGGAAAACGTTGTATCGAACACCGCCGACGCGGCTTTGCGCGTAGAAGAAATGCTTGAAAAATTCCCCGCGATCAACGCGATGGCGGCGTTTAACGAATGGACGACGTTAGGCGCGGGAACGGCGGTGGAAAGCACGGGGAATCAGCAAAAAATAAACGTGGTGGGATTCGATAACAACGTTACTTCGATCGAGCATCTCGAAAAGGGCGCGCTTGACGCTTTGGTGGTGCAAAATCCTTATGCCATGGGGTATTACAGTGTGCAGAACGCCTATCTTTACGCGAGCGGAAAGTTGAAAAAGAAAAATTCGGTGAGAGTGGACACGGTGGTTGCTACGCGGGAAAATATGTACAGCGAAAAAGTGGATCGGTTGTTGTTTCCCTTTGCATAAAACCGGCAACGGAAAATGCAGGTAAAAGGCGGCGAAAAAATTTCGCCGCTTTTTTGTTTGCGAAAAAAATCATAAAATATCGCGGATTTGTTATATTTCGAAGGAGAAATTGGAAAAAATAAGACAGAAACATTTTACAAATATTAAAAAATCGTAACAACTCGATAAAAAAACCTATTCCATTTATTTTAAAAGTATTGTAAACTGTATTTGTAAGCGAGAGAAGCCAAATCCAAAACGGCAAAAACATCACTCGCAAGGAGGAATAATCATGAAGTTTAAACGTGTAGTATCGGCAGCTATGGCGCTTTGCGTAAGCGTAGGGGTATGCGGCGCGCTCTCCGCGTGCAGCAAGGACGATGGGTATCAGATTGCGGTGTTTGCATATAAGTACGACGACAGTTATATTACCACCGTACGCAACGCGTTGCAGTCGAAATTCGGCGAACAGGAAGGCATTACCGTAACCTTCTATAACGGGGAGAACAATCAGCAAACGCAAAGCACGCAGATCGATACGGCCATCACCAAAGGCGCGGATCTTTTGATTATCAATGCGGTGGACTTCCAGGCCGCCGGCGACGATCTGGCGCAAAAATGCAAAGACAAAGGCAAACCCGCCATTTTCTTCAACCGCGAAGTGAACGACAGCGCGGTGAACAAGGCGGACAATATCTGCTTCGTTGGCACGGATCCCAACGCGCCCGGACACATGCTCGGCGAAATGATTGCCGGCTTGATGTCTACAGACGAAGCGTTTAAGAAATATGATTTAAACGGCGACGGCAAAATTCAGTACGCGATGTTCCGTGCCGAAGTGGGGAACGCGGAAGCCGACGGCAGAACGACGTACTCCGTAAGCGACGCAAATTCGCTTCTGGCGGCGAACACCGCCCTGACCTCTGCAAACAAGAACGGCGACGTGCTGCAAAGAGTGGGCGCGGATCAGATGGCGAATTGGGACAGCAACACGGCGAACACGATGATGAGCGCGCTGTTCCAGGATACCGGCACGCCGAACATCGAGCTGGTGATTTGCAATAACGACGACATGGCTCTCGGCGTGATTTCCGCGCTCAACACGAAGGGCTACAACAATCAGGGCAGCAAAACGACGAGCGGCGCGAAATATATCCCCGTGTACGGCGTAGACGCGCTTTCCACGGCTTTAGACGCGATCAGAAACGGTAAGATGGAAGGTACGGTGAAGCAGGACGGCGACGCGATGGCCACCGCGATCGTGAAAATCGCGATGAATCTGAAAGGCGGAAAAGCTTTCCTCGACGGCACGGATTATAAATTCGAGAGCAACGTGAGAAAATTGAGAATCCCTTATTCGCCCGTAACTCAGGCGTAAACAATCTGCCAACAGATCGGTTCTCTTTGCGAAAGTTTTCCGGCGAACGTAAAAACTTTGCCGGAAAACTTCCGTAAGATATGAAAAGGTGAAGAAAATGGCGAATAACGAAGAGAATATTTTGTTGGAAATGTCGGATATATGCAAATCGTTTCCGGGGGTGAAAGCGTTGGACAACGCTTGTCTTACCGTGAAAAAAGGAACGGTTCACGCGCTGATGGGAGAAAACGGCGCGGGAAAATCCACGCTGATGAAATGCTTGTTCGGAATTTATAAAAAAGATTCGGGCAGCATAAAAATCGAGGGCGAAGAAGTTGAATTTTCCGGACCGAAAAACGCCATGGAAAACGGCGTTGCGATGGTGCATCAGGAATTGAATCAGGTTTTGAAGCGCGACGTAATGGACAATATCTGGCTGGGAAGATACCCTACGAAATTCGGACTGATTTCTCAGCGCAAAATGTATAAAGATACGACCGAGCTTTTTAAAGATCTTGAAATCGACGTAGATCCGAAAGTGATCATGAGTACCCTGTCGGTAGCGCAAAGACAGATGGTGGAAATCGCCAAAGCCGTTTCGTATAACGCGAAACTTCTCGTGCTTGACGAGCCGACCTCGTCTTTGACGAGCGTAGAAGTAGAGCATTTGTTTAAAATCGTGAACAGATTGCGTGCGCGCGGCTGCGGTATTATTTACATTTCGCACAAGATGGACGAAATTCTGAGAATTTCCGACGAAGTAACCATCATGCGCGACGGCAAGTATATTTCCACCGACGCCGCAAAGGATCTTACCATAGATGAAATTATCAGAAAAATGGTGGGGCGCGATCTGACGAACGTATATCCGCCGAAAACGAACGTGCCCGGAGAAGAACTGTTGACGGTGAAAAATCTGACTTGCAGGTATAATCATGTGAAAAACGTGAGTTTTTCTCTGAAAAAGGGCGAGGTGCTTGGATTTGCCGGGCTGGTAGGCGCGGGAAGAACGGAAGTGCTGGAAGCGATTTTCGGCATGAATAAAAAAGAATCCGGAGAAATTATTTTAAACGGAAAAACGTTGGAAATCGAATCGCCGGACGACGCGATCAAAAATAAAATCGCTCTGCTTACCGAAGAACGCAGAGCTACGGGAATTTTTGCGGGCCTTTCGGTGCAGGAAAACGCCTGCATCGCCAATCTCGACGCCTATAAAAAACACGGGCTGCTTTCCGATAAAAAGATGAGAAAAGATACCGAATGGGTGATCGAATCGATGCACGTGAAAACGCCTTCGGCAAAAGCGGCGATCAAAAATCTTTCCGGCGGAAATCAGCAGAAAGTAATTCTCGGACGCTGGCTTCTCACCGATCCGCAAGTGCTTTTGCTCGACGAGCCTACGCGAGGCATCGACGTGGGCGCGAAATATGAAATTTACGAACTTATACTCGATCTTGCAAAGCAGGGGCGCGGCGTGATCATGGTTTCTTCGGAAATGCCGGAAATTATGGGCGTTTGCGACAGAATCATCGTGATGTCCGGCGGGAGAATCGCCGGAGAAGTGGACGGCAAGAATTGCACGCAGGAACAAATAATGGGATTGGCGGCAAAATACGCTTAAAGGAAGGGATAATATGTGTGACGAAATGAAAAACAATGAAATTCGCGAAAATGAGATTTCCGAAAGCACGGCAAACGAACGCCCGGCGGCGGAAACGGTAACGGGCGAAGAAAAATCGGCGCGGGAAAAAAACGTATTCAAGCGTTTCGGAAGAGGCTTCGTGAACTTTTTCAAGGAAAAAGGCGCGGATTTCAAGCGCAATCACAAACTTAAAAAAGAACAAAGAGCAAAAAACCGGGCGGCTTTTAACAGTCTGACCGGAAAACAAAAAACAAAAACCGTTTGCGAATGGCTTTTAAATCACGCGTTGTATATCCTGATCGGGATTTTCGTGCTTGTGGTGTTTATTTACAACAATAACTTTTTGTCGTTCGATTCTATCGTAAACATCACCATGCAATCGGCTGCCAGATTGATTATGGCGCTCGGAATCGCCGGGGCGATCGTACTTACGGGTACCGACCTTTCCGCGGGGCGTTGCGTAGGGCTTTGCGCTTGTATCTGCGCTTCGCTGCTGCAATCGAGCGGCGTGATGAATAAAATGTTCCCCTCGCTTGCGTATAGCGTGTGGCTGATTCCCATCGGCTTATTGATTTCCATGGCGGTGGGCGGCCTGGTGGGCGCGTTTAACGGATTTATGGTTTCGAAATTCAAGCTGCACCCGTTTATCGTAACGCTGGGCACGCAACTCATTCTTTACGGAATGGTGATGTGGTATGTGTCGCTCGGGCAGAATAACAGCGCGCCGATCGCGGGACTCGATCAGACGTACATCGATTTTATCAAGGGCGGATTTAAGATCGGCGGCGTGCAAATTCCGAATTATTTGTGGATCACCGTTGCCGTAACCATAGTGATGTGGATTATCTGGAACAAGACCAAACTCGGCAAAAATATGTTTGCGGTGGGGACGAATCAGGAAGCTGCGGCAGTTTCCGGCGTGAACGTTGCCAAAACCATCATTCTGGTGTTTGCGCTTGCCGGAATCACTTACGGTATTTCCGGTTTCGTGGAATCTGCGCGTATCGCTTCGAATTCGACGGCTACGGGCGTGAACTACGAACTCGACGCCATCGCGGCGTGCGTGATCGGCGGCGTATCGTTTATGGGCGGTATCGGTAAAATCCGCGGCGTTATCCTCGGTGTGTTCTTGTTGCAGATCGTGAACGCGGGACTTGTGTTCCTTGAATTCAATCCTGCGGCGCAAACGATTGTAAAAGGCGCGATTATTTTGTTTGCCTGCGCTATGGATATGCGGAAATATATCGCAAAAAAATAATCGGATAAAAGCAAAACGGATAAAAACTAATCGGATAAAAACGGCGTTCGTCGAAAAAAATCGCGAACGCCGTTTCGTGCACCGGGCAAGGTTTCGCTCCCGGGAAAAAGAATGTGCGCGTTACCGCCATTTTGCGGGCGGTACGCCCGTAACTTTTTTTAAAAGCCGCGTAAAATAGAATACGTCCGGAAAGCCGCAAAGCTCCGCGATCTCGCCGTAAATTCCGTACACCTGTACACCACGCATATCGAGACGTTGGTAAATGTTGGCGTAATGCTGTAGCTATTTCGTATTAGAAACCCGGAACGTATCCGAACATTTCCCGAATAAGGAAAAGTTCGGATTATTTTTTGATGAAAGAGAAAATAAATATCGAAAAAAACGGCGGACGGGAGAGTAAACTCCTGTCTGCCGTTTTTTGTTTCCGATGCTTTTCGTTATTGATTTTTTTTCGTATTCAGGCGGTATTTGTGGGGAGTTACGCCGAATTTCTTTTTGAATTGTTTGATAAAATACGAAAGAGAATCGTATCCCACCGCCGAACATATTTCAAGAGTGCTTTTCGAGGTGTTCGTTAAAAGTTCCGCTGCGTGTTCCAGCCTTAAATTGATAAGGTATTCCGAAAGCGTTACGCCGAGATATTCGCGGAAGATGTTTGAAACGGTGGCATGGGAATAATACGTCTCCGATACGATATTCTCCACCGATTTCGTGAAATATTTGGGCGAACTTAAACGCTGAATGATATCGAGCAGCCATTTCGGGTAAGATGGGGTGGCGCTGATCGTTTTGATCTGCGACAAACCGATCACGAAATGTAAGACGGATATGCTTATTTTCTTCAGTTCGTCGTTCGTGATTCCGCCGTTGTCCATGCTTGCCAGCACCGCCAGAGCTTCCAGTTTTTCCGATTGACGGATGATCGTTTGGAAGGTGTTTGACGACATGTGGAAATGCAGAATATCGTCGGAACATAATTTGTCGTACAAGTCCTCCGAAAACATAGCGGCAACCTCGCGCACCGATTCGTCGGTGTAGTATAAATCGCGATGCAGGTGCGGCGTAGAGCGGAACGTGATGGCGTGCGTATGCGGCGGCCCGATCAGAAAAACGTCGCCGGGGTTTGCCGTGTATTCCACGTCGTTCACGGTGTTCGCCGTCTCGCCTTTTTCAAAAAAGATGAGTTCCCACATATTATGAGAATGCGGGCGGTTCGGCGTGGTGTATTTTCTGCACAGCAGATTTTTATTCAGAATCATTTTTTCGAGATTCGACATCATCGTTTTTCCGCCTTTGTTTCACTTTGAATCGTATATATTTTAATTATAGCCGATTTTATCCGATTTGCAAGTAAATTTGCGGATAACCGCACAAAAAAATTCGAAATTGCCGTTTTTTTTGATAAAATTTTATAAAAAAGCACTTTTTTTACGAAATAAAGCAAGACAAGGGGGGGGTGGTGCTGTATAATGATGATGCTGGGAGTGTAAGCGGCCGACAAAAATACGAAACGGCGGCTTAAAATTTGTTAAGGAGGAAAATCTATGAAAAAATTCGGAAAAATGCGTATTGCCGCAGCGATCGCGCTGGTTGCGGCATTATTGGGATCAGCCACGGCTTCAGCCGTCGGCGGCGTGACGGCGGAAAGCGCAACGCCTACGGGCTTTGAAACTCAAGCCGTTGAAATTACGGGCGGAAACGAAGCGCTTTCGGGGTGGCAGTATTATTTCTATAACGAAACGATAAAAACATATTATCAGTCGAACGAATTGTTTGTTCGCGCCACACAGAACGGCAGAACAGGCAACGCGTTGGAAATCGAACGTAAAAAAGCGGGAGACGAACTGTGGATATACTCATATTCGTTTGCGGTGGAGTCCGGCACGAATTATGAAATTTCGTCTTTCGTGAAAATTGCCGATGCTTCCGGAAAACTTGTGTATTGCATTAAAGAAATCGACGAAAACGGCAATGACGTGACGGACAGCACGATTCTCAGTCAGACTCAATATATCGACAGGCACAGTGTTTCGGGCGTTTTATCCGATTGGACGGAAACGTCGTTTACCCGTACTACGGAAGCCGCCACGAAGAAAATCGTGCTTCGTATTCGCGCCGAAGGTACGGGAATTATCAATATAGATGATCTCACCGTTAAAAAAGTGATCGCTCCGAATACGAATATGTTTAAAATGATCGGCGTAGGAAACGACGGCGCGAGCGAAGATCCCGCTTCCATGCCCGTACTCAGCGGCGTAAATCTCTCTTCCGATAGTTCCGACGGAGACGGAAAATCGCTGAAACTCAATCATAACGACGTATATAAAACCGTTTTCGGTATCTTGCCGCACGGAAAGACGTATAATTTGTCTTTCAAATATAAAAATACGTCGGGCGGCACGGCGGATCGAATGAGTATCCGTCTCGATAACGTCACTACGGCGGGTGTGCGAGCTTACTACGCCGCGCCCGTGAACAGCACCGCGGGCACGCCCGATACGGAATGGAAAACGTATAATTACGAATTTACCGCCGTTGCGGGGAAGACGGATATCAGTTGGATGGGAATCGCTTCGTACGGCGGATACCTGATCGACGAACTTTCGATCACGGGTACGGACGAAGACGGAGCGACCATGCAGTACATAGTGAACGGTTCGTTTTCGGGCGCGTATCTGGAAGGATATACGTACGGCGGGAATTACAACGTGGCGAAACAGACGGACGGAACGTATGTATTCGCTTCTTCCGCAGTCACGAAAGATAGCGGAAGCGGAGCAAGAGGATATTTACGGCTCGATACGTCAAGGCTTGAACAAGGAAAAACTTATACGCTGGGTTTCGATTATCGGTCGGGTGGAAGTCAGGCGGTAACGATTTTGTATGGCACTTATTGGCAGGATCAGATTTCTTTGGGTGATTGCGGGCAATCCACGATAGCCGGTTGGACTTCAAAATCGTTTGAGTTTGTTGCAGGAACACAAGTTACGGATAGGGGCGATAATACTGTCCGCAGTGCCACAACCATTGAAATTTACGGCGACGCGGGAATCAGTTGGCCGACGTATTTCAAAAACATTTCGATCAAAAACGCGGCGGGTAACGAATTTATCGAAAATAAAACGCTCGTTGCGCCCGACGGATCGACATATACTTCCGATTTCGGTACAGGCGATACGGAATATACTTGGAATGATTGGAATATCGTGAACGGCGGAATTTACGGCTTTACGTTTGAAGACGGTAATAAAGATTACAAAGTTTGCCTGAACGGCTCTGCCGGCAATGCGGCTACCGCGATTACAAAAGAAATCGACGTTACGGGGAAAAATATTGTCAGTGTAGACAAACAGATTTATTATACGGCAGATTCTTCTTTCGGCAGCAATCTTGCCGTAACGGTTCTGGCCGGAAACAACGAAATCGCCGCGAATGAAAAAGGGTATTTTGTTTTGCCCGAGGGGACCGAATCAATCCGCGTGAAATTCAGCGCAAACGAATTTGTAACGTTTAAAAAAGTGTATGTAAACGCACATGCCCACGGTGAGGATTGCGCAAACGTCGGCGGTGAGCAATATAACGCGTATGCGTTTGCTTCCGATAATTTGTCCTGTACCGCAACGCGCTATTATGCCTGCGGAGGAGTGGCGAAAACCGAAACGGTGGAAACCGTTTTCGGCGGCGACAGCGCTACGTTCACCGAAACGGGCAAGGCAACGTACACCGCTGTTTTCAAAGACGAAGATTTTGATACGCAGACCGTGACGGTGGAAACGCCGATGAAATCTTCGCCCGAGGTGAAAATGATTAAAAACGGCGCTTCGGTGAGAACGAGCGAGCCGTACGGAATCCGTTGGGCGGCGGGCATAAGAACGGCAGACTGGAACAAACTTATCGAAGTGTACGGCGAAAACAACGTAAAAGCGGGCGTTATCGTCGCGCCGCTCGATTACGTGAAACAAGCCGACGAATTTACGATTTCCGCGTTTAACGCGGCTTCGTTGAAATATGCGGATATCGTCTCCGATACGTTCAATGCCGAAGTAAACGCCATGGCGGAAGGATACAGCGGCTTTTACGCTTCGCTGGTGAATATTCAGGCGGGAAATCTGAATCGTAAATTTGCGGCGAGGGCATACGTCGCCGTGGAAAAAGACGGCGTGGTCACCTATTATTACGGAGAATATTCTGCCGAAAATCAGGCAAGATCGATTTACGAAGTGAGCAAAAGCGCCGTTGCAAGCAGCACGGAAAAAGAAACGGTGAAAGAATTTGCGAAAGGCGTGCTGAATAAGGTGATCGACGTCACCGTTGAAAACGGCAACGCGGTTCTTACTGAAATCGCGGGCTATGCTTCTCCTTACGGCGTATCGCTGAACGGCAACGTTTTAACGATCACCGCTGCCGACGGCGCGGATATTAACAACGTGAAAATCGTATGCGTGAACGGCAAAAACTATAAGCCGACGGTTTCGGGAAACGCCGTCACCGTATCGATAGATTGATTCAGGGGGAAATAACTATGAAAAAGAGAGTGTATGAATCTCCGGATTGTGTGATTTTACAATTTGAAAAGAACGACGTCGTTCGCACCAGCGGTAAAAACGGCGACGTTTACGTGGAAGACGGTTTCGACGAAAACTGGGGTTCGCCGAACTGATTCTCCTCCTTGTCTGCCGTTGCGGCATCGATTGCCCGCCGCAGCGGAAGGCATAAAAGGGCAAGAATATATAGAACCGGCATAAAAAGCGGGTATAAAAGCATGCGTCGTTTCGCTTCGTTGTTACGGGCATATTGCGGATAACCGCACAAAAAAATGCGAAATTGCCGTTTTTTCTGATAAAATTTTATAAAAAAGCACTTTTTTTACGAAATAAGACAAGACAAACGGCTTTTTTCGTAGTACAATATTTGTGCTCGGAACGAAAAGCAGCCGAAAAAACAAAACGGCAGCCTGAATTTTTAAGGAGGAGAATTTATGAAAAAGTTTGGCAAAGCGGGGATAATCGCTTCTGCAGCGCTTGTTGCGGCGTTATCGGTATCTTCGTTGGCGTCTGTAATGGCGGGCGCGCAGGAAGAAACGATCGTTGTTCCCAAAGGCTTTGAGTCGGAAGCCGTGGACATCGCGGGCGGAAACGAAGCGCTCTTAGGGTGGCAGTATTATTTTTACAACGATAAAGACGCCGCCGGAAACGATCGCGGTTTTTCGTACGAATCGGAAAATCTTCACGTTCTAGCCACCGAAAACGGCAGAACGGGCAATGCGTTGCATCTGAAACGCGAAAAGGCGGACGGCGAACTGGTGATGTATTCTTACGCGTTCGACGTGAAAGCCGATCAGAATTACGTAATCGGCGCTTTCGTGAAGAGCCTTTGTACGCAGACGGCAAATAACAAAGTGACTTTCAAAGTGAAAGAACAGGGCGCAAACGGCTCCGTGATCGGCGACGAACATGCCGTTCTGAATTCCGTGGACGGCAGAAGAGACGACTGGACGGAAACGACATTCTCGTATAAAACTTCCGCTTCCGCGAAAACGCTCGTTTTGAAGATATGCGCGGAAGGCGTAGGCGATTTTTATGTGGACGATATTACGGTGAAATCGTCTAACGCGGGCGTAAATACCAAGACCTACAGAATGCAGGGAATAGGTAAGGTATCGGATAAAGCAACAGATGAGGTCGGTGACGCGGGAAAAAACAATATGAATGTTTTGACGGCGGCAAATATTTATGCAGATTCTTCTGACGGAGATAATGCTTCTTTATTGGTTAATGACGGCGAAATTTTCAAAACAAATTTTTCCATGCTTGAAGCGTCGAAAAAATATAAGTTGTCGTTCAAGTATAAAATGATCGAAGCGGGAAGCGAAAATCGTTTGAGTATAAGAATGAATTACTGTAAGATCGGAGAAACAAGCAATAACTTTTATGTAAATATCAATGGCGGAAATGCAGAAGATTGGACTGAATATACTCTTGATTTTACGGCCGAAGGCGAAGCGACATTCGGAATGGCGATTACTGCATATGCAAAATACATAATCGATGAACTGAAAATAACTTGCCTGGAAGATGACGATAATATGCAATTTATCGTCAATAGTTCTTTTTCCGGTGCATATTTGGAAGGATATAAATTCGGAGATAATTTCAATGTGGCAAAACAGGAGGACGGAACGTTTGTTTTTGTTGCGGGTAACGGTTCTTACGACAGCACTTTCGGCGGAAGAGGATATTTTACGATTCCCGTTGTCGGTCTGACTGCAGGGGAAGAATATACGCTTAGTTATGATTATCGTTTTAATGGTGCAGCATGGGTAAATTCTGTGCTTACATATCTCAACGGTAGCGAAATTATGAATTTTACCGGAACGGCGAAAACATGGACTGTTTTTTCAAAAAAGTTTGTTGCTGCGGGAAATGATGAAATTAAATTTTACGGTCCGTCTTATTATTATTGGCCGACATACTACAGAAATATTCGGGTTACTGATAGTAAAGGAAATGTTTACAATATAAACCCTGATCTTGTTGCGCCCGACGTGGTATTGGGCGAAAACGAATTTCCGTACGGTACGTTTGAAGGCAACGTGAATTACGTGCCGCAGGATTGGACGTTTGAAGGAGAGGGCAATATTTACGGACTCGTGTTCGATACGAGATGGGAAGCGGGCGCAAAACCCGATTGGAAGATCTGCCTTTACGGCACGGAAGAGGTTCCTGCAAGCGCGATCAGCAAAGAAATCGCCGTTTCTAAGCGTACGCTCGCGCTCGGCTATAAAGCATATACGGGCAGCGTGAAAGTTTCCGCTCTCGTGGGCGATACGGAAATCGAAGCCGACGAAAACGGATTTATCGAACTTCCCGAAGGAACGGAGTCCGTAAGGCTCAGATTCACGGCAACGGAATACGCCGCGTTCAAAAAGTTGTTCCTCGGTACGCATACGCATGCCGCGCCCGCAGAAGGCGGCACCATTACGGAAGAAGCCACCTGCACGAAAATCGGCGGAACATTCTATTATTGCGGTGATTGCGAAAAGAACGTGTATATCGAAAAAATTCCCATGCTGCCGCACGATCTGGAACACGTTCACGAAGACGCCACCTGCCGCGACGGCGTGGATAAAGACGTGTGCAAAGTGTGCCACGGAGAATTTAACGTAACCGTTCTTCCCGCTACGGGCGAACACGTTTACGAAAAAGAAATATTGAAAGAAGCAACGTGCACGTCGAACGGCACCGAACAGGACGTTTGCAAAGTTTGCGGATCGAAAGGCAACATAAGCGTTATCCCCAAAAAGCCTCACGATTATAAAGACGGAAAGTGCGCCGTGTGCAACGCGGAGGATCCCGATTATAAGCCCGCCGATTCCGAAGACGGCAAAAAAGGCGGATGCAAATCGAGCGTTTCCGGCGGAGCGATCGCGCTCGGCGGATTGATCGCCGCGGCGTTCGTGATCGGAAAACGTAAGAAAGACTGAAAAAATCGAAGTGAAAATTTGCGGACGGGGCTATCCTGAATACCTTCCGAAATAATACGAACACAGGCTGTATATCGAATTTTTTTAACCGGGATTGCATTGCGAGCGGTACTGAAACGCCGCAAAATAACATAGCCCTGCGGTTAAATCAAGTTTGTATTGTATCGGGCAGTACGGCGGATAGCCCCGTCGGAATTCATCGAAGGAGGAAAACCTGTAATGAGATTCTGTTTCAAGAAAATAAAGGCTTTCGCTATCCTTGTGTGCGCGTTTATCTCTTTTGTCGCGTTCGGCTGCGGTTTCGGCATGCTGTATAAAACGGCGGCGGAAGACGTAGTGACGGAAATCGCTAATCCCGGTTTTGAAACGCTGGCGGGAAACATGCCCGCTGACTGGACGACGTGGGTGGCGCTGAACGAGAAAGACGAATCGATAGCGAACGTAACGTTTTCCGTGGTAAGCGGAAGCGACGCGCATAACGGAAATGCGCTGAAATGCGTTAATAAGTCGGGCGACAGCATGATAAGGGGGGTGGTGAACAGCGCCGAATTCAAAGTGGCGGGCGGAAAGACGTATCTTCTTTCGTTTTATTACCGCTCCGATTCGTCCACGGCGGTAAACTCTCTTTGCATCAGGCAGTATAAGAGCAACGGCAACGGCACGAAAAACACTTATCTTTGGGTGGATACCGCCACCGTGGCGGGGGCAACCGACGGATACAGACAGGTGTCCGCCGCGTTCACCACCGATTCCGACGCGGCGAAAGCCATGCTGCAACTGGATATCGCCCCCACGGGAGAAAACGCCGTGTTTTACGACGATTTCTCTATCGAAAAACTGGATAACATAGAATTCAACGGCGGATTTGAAAGATTTGGGGGGATGGAAACCCCGCTCGGCTGGACGATGTCCAACGGTTCGGACTTTTCTTTCAGCGACGAGATCTATTACGACGGTAAAACTTCGGCGCACATCGTGCGTGAAGATTACGTTTCTTCGTTCACGATGACGTCGCTTGCGAAAACGGCGGTGCGTTCCGCGGGATCGTACGATATCGGCTTCCGCATGCGCTCCGAAAATTCAAAGGGCTCGAGAGCCACGATCACGGTGAGTTATTACGGCAGCGCGGGCAACACCATCGCCACGCAGACGGGCCCTTACGTATATTTGAAGAGCGGAGAAGGGCTTTCCGACTGGACGGACGTATGGGTGAGATACGTTGCGCCGCAAGGCTCCGTTTCCGTGGGATACACGATAACGATCACGAAAGGGAAAACCGATTGCTATATCGACGGCGTTTATTGCAGAGAATCGGGCAACGTTGCCTATACGGAAGATTTTGAAAGCATTTCCAACGACGGAATCCCCGACGGCTTCGATGCGGAACCGGGAATGTTTGTTGACGGGAAACTGATTCTTACGGCAGAAAAACAGGCGAAAACGGAGACGATCGCGCTTTTGTACGGCAACGGGTATTCAATCACGGGCGATTGTGTAACGGAGGGTGCGGCGAAGCCCGTTATCGAACTTCGTTGGCTCGATTACAACAGAAAACTGCTTACAAGCAAAGAATTTAAGTTACAGCCCACCGACGGGCAGTTCCTGGCGGAATTCACTCAGCCGCAGGGCACGTATACGGAAATTATTTATAAAAACGACGGGAACGGCAAAGTGTTGTTCGATAATATCAGAATAGATAAAACATACGATCCGAAAACCGCGGGCAGCGGCTGGGAAGCGAAGTGGGTGTGCTTCCCGTATGCGGACGTAGCGTACGGCGGCGCGTATATGTACGCCTACTACCGTAAGACGTTCACGCTTACCGAGCCCGTAACGTCGGCGCAGATTCAGGTGACGGGCGACGATAGGATCACTTCTTACGTCAACGGACAGAAACTGGAAGATCCGGGAAAAGACTCGTGGGCGAAAGTGCTTGTCGCGCATATCAAAGATCAACTGAAGGTAGGCGAAAACACTCTCGCGTTCGAGGTGTATAACGAATCTTATTACGGCGGCGTGCTTTTCGATCTGGAAATAACGCTGGAAAGCGGCAAAAAGATGCGCGTTTATTCCGACGGCACTCTTCTTTCCTTCAACGGAGGAGAAAGTCGGCTCGATTCTTCCGACTGGATCGCTTCTTCTTACGACGATTCCGCCTGGAAGCAGTGCTTCGTGATCGGCGCGCCTCCGTGCATGCCGTGGGGCGAAATCAACTATCAGCAGAATGCGGAATCTCTGCCCAAAATCACGATCGCAAGCGTAACGGTATCCGAAGCGGCAAATGCGGGCGAAACGGTGGAGTTTACGATTAACGCGCACATCAAAGAGCAGATTTCGGGGAATATTTCGTTCAGGGTAAATTTCAGAAGCAAGTACGTTGCCGACGAAGACGAAGTGCTGGAAACGTGGCTGATTCCCACGCTCGTATCGGGAAGCAAATCTTCGGGCTGGGCGATCGGCGAGGATAATATCGTTACCTACAGCGTGGAAGTACCCGATTATCTCGCTTCGGACAATTATCAACTTCAGTTCGATACGAAAGAATTTACGGTCACGAACAGCAGATACAATAAAAATATTATCCGCGGCAAATACGTCGCGATCTCCACGGGCGGCGTCGTTCTCACCGAAAGCAGAATCGAAAAGGATAACGGCAGAGTGCAGTTGATCGTAAACGGCGAAAAAGTGGCGCCGATGATGTATCTTCGCGAACAAAAAACGGTGTTCAACGTGGAATATGCCGCGGGAATGTACGGCGCGGGCGTAGATTTAATGTGCCTTCCGAATTGTCGTATATACAATATGAACAGTTCGGGCTCTATGTGGAAAGGTTACGGAGAATACGATTTCTCTTCGCTCGACGGAGTGGTGTACGAAACGCTTCAGGGCGCGCCGTCGGCAAAACTTATGCTCATGCTCGACGCCGATCCGCCGGAATGGTGGTTTGACGAAAATCCGGGGTCTTACGCGGTGGACAGCAAGGGAAAAAGAGTGGGCATCAGTTACGCTTCGCAGAAATGGAGAGAAGACGTAGGCGTATTTTATCGGGCTCTTCTGGCGCACGTTCTCGCGCAGCCCTACGCGGGACATATGTTTGCGGTGAAAATCGCGGCCGGCGCAACGTTTGAATGGCAGTATTACGGGGTAACCCTTTCGGAATGTGCCGATTTCGGCACGGACGCGCTGAATGCGTTCCGCAACTGGCTGAAAGAAAAGTACGTGACGGACGAAGCGCTGGCGGAAGCGTGGGGCAAGAAAGGCATCACGTTTGGAACGGCTTCCGTGCCTACGTACGAAGAAAGAAAGGCGTATACGTACGAAACTCTTCTCGACGGAAAGGCGCAGAGAAACGCTATCGATTTCCACTCGTTCATGAGCGATATGACGACGGACAGCATATTGTATCTTGCGAAAGTGGTGAAAGAAGCCATCGATAATAAGTGGATCGTGGGCACGTATAACGGCTACCTTACGCACGGGCTTACGTATGAAGCGAACGGACTTGCGAACGCTTCGATTTCGCGGGTACTCGCCTCTCCGTATATCGATTTCCTTTGCTCGCCTATCTGCTACGACGAACGGCTTCTCGGCATGAGCGCTTCTTACATGATGATGGTGGATTCGGTGATTACGGCGGGAAAACTTCCGATCATCGAATGCGACAGCCGTACCGTGTATTTCGACAGTAAAACGACGAATCCCGCAGTGCTGGCGGAGTGGGGCAAAACGTATACGCTGAAAGATTCGATCGAGGCGTTGAAGAGAGATTTCGCGAATATGATGATCAAGGGCGCGGGACTCTGGTGGTACGATATGTACGGCGGATGGTTCGACGATCTGGAAATTTACTCGATGATTAAAACTGCAAAAGAGGAATGGGACAGGGCGGTGCAAAAGCCCGTGAAGAGCAATTCCCGTATCGCGTTCATCGTCGGCGACGATCTCGCCACTACGCTGGCGTACTCTTTCGACGGAACGTATCATTTCCTGTACGACGCACTGTACGAACAGAAAGAAAGCCTCGGGCACATCGGAACGTCTCACGATATGCTGTATCTTTCCGACGTGGAAGACGGCTTCGACAGAGATTACGACGTGTATCTGATTCTCGCCACCAACGTTTCCCAAAAACAACAGGCGGCGATCAACAAATATCTTAAAAAAGACGGAAAAACGATTATATGGGTAGGCGCGCCCGGAATTTACGGCGCAGACGGAACGATGTCGGCGGATTACGTTTCCGCGCTTACGGATATAACGCTTGCAAGAGCGCCCGCGTCGAGTTACGGCATCAGAATCATCGGCAACGAATCGTTCACCAAAGGGCTCGACGGGCTGCTTTACGGAAGGATCGGATCGACGAAAGTAGATCCCATGTTCTACGTAACGGATAAAGCGGCGGAAGTACTCGGGAAGATCTATAACAGCGATCTTACGGGGCTTGCCGTGAAAGCCGTACCGACGGAAGACGGCGGATATTATATGTCGGTCTATTCTGCGGTGGGAAATATTCCCGAAGAACTGATGAGAAACATTTTAAGAACGTGCGGCGTGAAACTTGTGGAAAGCGAAAACGACGCGGTGTACAGAAACGACAGTTACGTTTCGGTGGCTTCGCCCTACGGCGGCGTGAAGACGATCGAATTCGATCGTTACGTAGACGTTTACGACGTATTCAAAGGCGAATATATCGCGAAGAACGTTCTGAAAGTGGATCTGAATATGGAAGCGGGCACCACCGTGCTGTTGCGGGCGGAAAAACATACGGACGGAACCGCTCCGGATAACGGCTCTTCCGGAAATGGTAAAAAAGCGGCTGTGATCGTCTGCTCGGCGGTGGCGGCAGCGGCGGTTGTTTCCGCCGCGACGGTGTTCGTTTTAAAAAAGCGCAAAAAACTTAAAAAATAAAACGAGCAGGCAAAATACGTAAAAAAATAAAAAATTCCCTGCGGGGAAAAGGAGAAAAAATATGAGAAAAATCAAAAAACTTTTAATCGGAACGCTTGCGCTCTGCATGACGGCGTCGATGACTGCTTGCAATGGTAACGGCGGCGGAAACAAACCGAATAAAGACGGAACCACCGACTTTACCCTTCAGATTTACACGGGCGGCTATGGCGCGGATATGTGGAAATACGTAGTGGAGATGTTTGAAAAAGATCATCCCGAATACAACGTGATTCCCATGTACGGCAACACCATAAACGAGACGATGCAGGACGAATGGCGCGACGGCAACCCTCCCGATTTCGTGTATCTCGACGGTACGCTCGAAAAGGAAACGTGGCTGGAAGAAGGCATGCTGTACGATTTCACGGAATGGCTCGAAACCGCAACGGTGGCGGGCGAAGAAGACGTGAAGATCAAAGACAGGGCGATGATTGATTACGCCCATAAGTATACGTACGACGACGGCAGAACGATCACGTTCGGTATGCCTCTGCTGCTCAGTTCTTACGGTATGTGGTACGACGACGCGTTGTTCACGCAGAAGAAGTGGAGCGTTCCTTCAAATTACAACGAACTTTCCGCATGGGTTGATTCCAACGCCACCGCGGATACCGCCGCGCTGATTTATCCCGGCGTATATTCCGGCTATCTTGTGCAGGGCATGATTCTGCCTGCGCTTGCGGAAGTGGGCGACGAATTTTTCGACAGAGTGGAAAACGCCCGCGACGCGGATGTTTACACTTCCGCCGAATTTAAGGCGGTGATGAATCGTTTCGAGAAAATCGTGAAAAAGAGCAACGCCGTAGCCAGTTGCCTTTCGCTCGATCACACCAAATCGCAGATGCAGTGGCTCAATCACAAAGCGGCGTTTATCCCCAACGGGCTCTGGCTCAGAAAGGAAATGGCGGAGCTCAACGCGATTCCCGACGGCTTTGAAATGAGATACACTCCTTCCGCTTTAAACGTTAAACAGCAGGTGATTATCGCTTCTTCGCAGACGTGTGCGATCGCGGAAGACGCCAAGAACAAAGAGGCGGCTCTCGAATTTATGAGATACCTGTATCGCAGCGACGTGGCGAAGAAATTTGCGGAAAGTTCCGATTCCCCTTCTGCCACCAATGTGGAACTGGACGAAACGAAAGTCTCCGACGTGCTTCGGTATGCGCAGTCGGTGATGAATAACCCCGCGTATAAACGCGTTCTTCACGTGGGAAGTTGGGGTGGAGTGGACTCCGTGTTCAATCAGGGCGTGAATTCCATCGTTGCGGGCACGAAAACGGTGGACGAAGTGTGCAACGAACTTGCGGCGCAGGCAAGAAAACAACTTGCGTAAAGCGATTTTTCCCGCACGCAGCGATCCTGCGTGCGGGAAAAGAAACAGTTATCTTTGAAATCTAAGGAGCGAAAAAGGATGACGAAAAACCGTAGACATAAAATCAACAACAATATGACGTTATCCAAATGGATATTTTTTGCGGCAACGTGCGGCGTGGTGTTCGCGCTGTATTTCATGTTTTGCGTTGTTCCCATTTTGCAATCGGTGAAAATGAGTTTTTACAAATGGGGCGGCTATAAAACAAAGACGTATATACAGTGGAAAAACTATGCCGACGTATTGAAAGATCGCGTTTTCTGGAAAGCGTTGAAAAACGATCTGATTATCACGTTGATCAAAGAAATTCTGATCTGTTCTTTAACGGTCCTTTTCGCCGTTACGCTCACGAGATTCCGCATGAAAACGCCCGAAGTGGTGCTTTATAAGTTCGTTTTCTATATCCCGAACGTGATTTCCACGATTATCATCGGTTCGCTCTGGGGCTTTGTGTTTATGCCCTCCGGAATGGGGCTTATGAATTCCATCTGCTCGATTTTCAAAAGCGGCGTCGACGTCGATTGGGTGACGAAATATCCGCTCGGCGTGATCGGTTTCGTGGCGAGTTGGTGCGGCGTGGGGCTCTTTATGCTTACGATGATCGCCTCCATTCATCAGATTCCCGGCGAACTGTACGAGGCGGCGAAAATCGACGGCGCGGGAGAAATGACGCAACTCAAATACATAACGATGCCCGCCGTATGGCTTCAGGTAACGTTTATGGTCGTTTCCATTCTGTATCAGTCGCTCGGCGGAAATTTCGGGCTCGTAAACGTTTTTGCGCCCAACGGCGGACTGGATAACAACGCCATGGTAATGGGTCTGTACGTTTATCGCTACGGCTATTCGGGCAAACCGATCGCGATCGGCTATTCTTATGCCGCCGCGCTGGTGATGCTGGTGATCACCTGCGTTATCTCGCTCTCGGTGAAATACGCGATGAATAAAGTGGGGGAATCGTTATGACGAAAGAAGAAAAAGTGAAAAATCGCGTGGGGGATAAATCCCTTACGATCACGAGAAATATAGTCAGAATTTTTCTCGTCATCTGGACGATCCTCATTCTTTTCCCGCTCTTCTGGGCGATTTTAAGTTCGCTGAAAACGAATAAAGAATTCGGTATCAACGCCTGGACGTTGCCCGCCGAATTGCAATGGGTAAACTATAAAAACGCATGGCTCGGCGCGAACTTTTCCAAATATTTCGCAAACAGCCTGATGCTGAGCGTGGGTACGGTGATCCTTTCGATCATCATGACCACTTCCACGGCTTACGTCGTGGGAAAATTCGTACATCCCGTGGTGAAGGGCGTGGAAGTATTTTATTCCGTCTTTATGATGGTGCCGCAGGTGCTTCTTCTGATTCCGCTTTTGCAGATGTGCAAAAAACTGAATATGACGAAAGACGACGCGGTGCTTTTCACGCTGATGCTTACGAACGCGTTGCAGGGCGTTCCGTTCTACGTGTTTTTGCTTACGCCGTTTGTGCGCAGCATCAATAATTCCATACTTGAAGCGGCGGAAATCGACGGCGCGAATCAGTTTCAGGCGTTTTCGATGCTGATTCTTCCCCTGATCGTTCCCGCGATCTTCATGGTGGGGCTTTTAAGTTTCGTGGGGATCTGGAACGAATACATCATGAGCATTACGTTTATAAAGGATCAGGCGAAATATACGCTTTCCGTGGGGATCAACGAATTGATGAATGACGCTACGGCAGGCGAAACGCTGAAATTCGCCGCGCTGATTATCGCGATGCTGCCCATCCTGATTGTTTACGCGATTTTCCAGAAACCGTTGCAGGACGGACTCTCTTCCTCCGACGGCGTGAAAGGTTAATTATGAGAAATTACGACAGAGAACAATTTAAAAATCCGTCGGAAGAATATTCGATCGCTCCGTTCTGGTTTCTGAACGGCGATCTGAATGACGACGAACTTGTGCGCCAACTTACCGAAATGAAAGAAAAAGGCGTCGATCGGGTGATTCTTCATTCGAGAAAAGGCGTCGAAGTGGTGTATCTTTCGGAAGAATGGTTCAAAAAGATCGGCGTTATTTTAGACGCGTGCGAAAAACTCGGCATGACGGCGCTGATCTACGACGAGGATAATTGGCCCAGCGGCTATGCGGGCGGCAGGATCACGGAAGAAAATCCCGATTTTGCGGCGATTTGCCTTTCCGTGGATAAAATTTATCCCGTGCTCGGGGAATATATCACGGTGGAAAATAAGCCGGATTCCGAAATCGAGTGCGTGATCGCCGTGCATGGCGACGATTATTTCCTCGATATCACCGATTACGAGCATAAGACGAATAAACCGTGGCGTTCGGAAACATTGCAATGGGAAGTGTTCGTTTTCCGCAAGGAAAAATGCGGACATCGCCCCGCCTATTCGCCCTATCCGTACGTGGATCTGCTCAATCCGGAGGTTGCGCGTTCTTTCGTGCGGCATACGCACGAAAAATATAAAAAACACTTTCCCGATCAATGGGGAAAAGTGATTAAAGGATTCTTCACCGACGAGCCCGGATTTTATCAGAACTATCTCGAGCAATGTAAAAATCTGAATACCGTCATCTGGACGAACGATTTCGCAGAGCGGTTTATCAAAAAATACGGATACGATATCCGCCCGCACCTTTGCTGCCTGTGGCAGAACATGGGGGCGATCTCGGTGAAAACCAGATGCGATTATTATAATGCCGTCGCGGAATTTTATCGAGAGGGCTACTTCAACGTTATTTCCGATTTTCTGCATAAAGACGGGCTGATTCATATCGGGCATCTTCACAGAGAAGATTTCATCGAATCGCTCGTGCAAACGGAAAGCGATTTCTTTTCCGCGATGAGCGCGCTGGACGCTTCCGGCATAGATTGTATCGACAGAAATCCCGTGCGTATCACGGAAAGGCTCGGCTCTTCCGCCGCACATATTTACGGCAAAGAAATCTGTTTCAGCGAAACGTTCGGCGGCTTCGGCTGGAATCTCACCACGGAGGAGATGAAACGGCGCGTCGATCTGCAATACGTGCAGGGCGTGAACATGTTTGTTCCGCATGCGTTTTTCTATTCCACCGACGGAATCCGCAAAACGGAAAGCCCGCCGTCCTTATTCCTGCAAAACGGCTACTGGAAGTATTTCGGGCAATTTTCCGATTATGCGAAACGTCTGAGTTACATAGGCAGAAGCGGCAATTTCGTCGCCGACGCGGCGATTTATTTCCCCGTGAAAACGGCATGGGCGGAATTTCGTCCGCTGTACAGATTTTTCCTCCACGAACTGGACGAACAGATTCTTGCGCTTACCGAAGAACTGAACGGCGGCGGAATCGTGTTCGATTTCCTCGACGATACGGGAATCGGGCGTTGCGAAAGAAAAGGAAAAACGCTTACGGGGATAGAAAAATCCGCGTATAAGGCGATTATTCTGCCGTCGGTGACGGTGATGCCCGAAAAAACGCTTGAAAAAATCGCCGATTTTGCGAAACACGGCGGAGTCGTATTAAGCGTAGACGATTTCGATCCCGTCGACGAAACGGGAAACCGAAGCGAACGCTTTACCGCGGCGTTGAACGAATTGAAAAAGTCGGTCGGCTATAAGGCGCTGAAAAAGCACAGAGAAGACGAGGCGTTGTCAGCGCTGAAAGAGGCGCTTCCGCGCGACGTCGTAAGCGGTGACGCAAGCGGAGTGTTCGTTCTGAAACGGACGGACGGCGTTACGGAAATACGTTTTCTCGCGAATACGGAAGATAAAGAAAAATCGTTTGCGATCCGAGCCGAAGGCTTTGCCACCGCCGAAATATGGAACGCGGAAAACGGGGAAACGTACCCCGCCGATTTCGCCGTGATAAACGGCGGAGCGGAAGCAAATATCGTTTTGCCGCCTTTCGGTTCGGTAATCGTTGCTTTCACGCGCGAAAATTTAACGCCCGCGGGGAAATCCGAAGAAAGACGGCTTGCCGATATAACGTGCGGCTGGAAGATCGCGGGGGAAGATAAAATCGCAAAACGGGCGGACTTTTTCTCCGCGGGCAAAGAAAACTTTTCGGGCGAAGTCACTTTCGTGAAAGAAACGGATATAGCCCCGCAGGAAACGCACGGAAGAACGATTCTGAAACTGGAAGACGTCGCCGATTACGCAAGCGTTTCCGTAAACGGCGAATTTGCGGGCGCAAGGCTTTGGGCGCCGTATACATTCGATCTTACGGGAAAACTGCACGCGGGCAAAAACGAAATCGCCGTCACGATCGGTTCTACGGAAGAAAACGCGATGACGGGAAGCAATAAAAATGCGGGAGTTTTCGGAAGTATCGGAATTTTCGAGGTGAAATAATGAAAAAAGCGAAATTGATTATCGTCGGCTTCGGCAGCCGCGGTCAACTTTTCGGCGGCTACGCGCTGGATCACGAAAACACGGAACTCGTCGCCATAGCCGACGTGAATCCCGAAGCGAGAGCAAAAGCGATCAAAGAATTCGGAATCAAGCCCGAAAATTGCTTCAAAAGCGCGGACGAAATTTTTTCGCACGGGAAAATCGCCGACGCGGCGTTTATCTGCACGCAGGATAAACAGCATAAAGAGCACGCGATAACGGCTATGAGGCTCGGCTACGATATCTGCCTCGAAAAGCCCATCGCCGCAACGATGGAAGATTGCGAGGAAATTTTAAGAGTGCAGGAAGAAACGGGAAAAAAAGCGATGATCTGCCACGTTCTTCGTTACAGCCCGTTTTATATGAAGATCCGCGAAGTGATAAAAAGCGGCGAAATCGGCGACGTGGTGACGATCAGCCAGACGGAAAACGTGGCGTACTGGCACGACGCTCATTCCTACGTGCGCGGGGCATGGAGGAACAAAGAGGAAAGTTCGCCGATGATTCTTGCCAAATGCTGCCACGATCTCGACATTATTTTCTGGCTGCTCGGGAAAAAGTGCAAAAAAGTTTCGTCGTTCGGCGATTTGTATTATTTCAAAAAAGAAAACGCGCCGGAAGGCGCGGCGGACAGATGTTTCCGTTGCCCCGAAAGCGTGAAAAAGAATTGCCCTTACGACGCGTTTAAAATTTACAACGATATTTATAAGGCGTATAACCCTATTCTCGGCAACGCCATGGCGTTCCGCGGAACGAGAAAAGAATATATAAACGAACTGTTGTCCGATGAAAAATACCCTTACGGCAGGTGCGTTTTCGCCTGCGACAACGACGTGGTGGATCATCAGGTGGTGAATATGCTTTTCGAGGAGAACGTTACGGCGCAACTCACCATGACGGCGTTTTCCAAAGAGTGCCACAGATGTATCAAAGTGCACGGAACGCTCGGCGAAATGGTGGCGGATATGGAAGAAAATTCCGTGCTGGTGAAGCCGTTCCGTTCGGAGGACTACGTAATCGACATTACGAAATACGCCACCGATCTTTCCGTACACGGCGGCGGCGATAAGTTGCTGTTTGAAGATTTCGTTTCGTATATATCGGGCGGCGCGCCCACCGAAACGAGGACGACGCTGGCGGACAGCCTTATTTCGCACAGGATGAGTTTCGCGGCGGAAGAATCGCGCCTTGCGGGCGGCGAGCCGATCGATATCAGATGAATCGATATGATATGAAAGAAGCGTATTACAGGCTGAAAAACGAATATTTCGTCGACGATTTATCCGTATCGTACACGTTAAAAACGGACGATATAACGAAAGGGGCAAAGCCGCAGGGCACGCCCTATCTTTCCCGTAAAGGCGGCTTCGACGAAAACGGGGCGAACGCCGAAACGGAAAGCCGTCTTTCCGTCTGCGAAAAATACGGCGGTTATCTTGTAGAATTGAAAACAACGAGCGACAAGTTATCCGAATTCGGGCTGAATCTGCCGTTGAAATTCATGGGCAAGAAGAATTGCGGCGGCTGGAAGAAGCAATATCTTTTCAATTCGCCGTATAATTCGGGGGATAACAAACATATTTTCTGCTATCTTACGAATCCCGAAGGGAAAAATCTGCTTATTCTGTCGCTGAAAGAGTGCGACGGCTGGAAGATGGATTATTCTCTTTTTTCCGGCGGACAGTATTTCGATAATCTGAAATTTCTCGCTTCGTTCGATAAGGCGTATCGCGGCAGCGGCAATAAGCGCCTTCGGCTTCTTATTCTGCCCGTGGCTTCGTATGCCGAAGCCTTAGAAAAGACGGCGGAACTGAAACGCCTTCCCGTGGCGTGCTACGAACGAAGTTACGTCAGGCTCGGCGACAAACTGAAAATCGACGTGATCGGCGATTTCGATTTCGTGAGGATCGGAAGAAAAAAATTTTATAACGAAGGCGGCTTTGTTTACGTAATGCCCGATAAAGAAGGATTGCTTACGGCGGTTCCTTATAAAGGGCGGAGAAAGGGGCTCGATTGCGTGATTTTTGCCTATAAATCGATCGGCGGATTGTTTGAAAAATCGATGTATTCCGTTTCGGAAAAAGATCTTGCCACGGGCGACGGAAACTTGTGCGAATGGCAGTGCCATATTTCCGCTGTTTTAAGATATATGCAGCGTTACGGAAGCAAGCCCGCGCTTGTTAAAAAAGTGAAAAAAGAACTTGCCGTCATCACCGAGCGCGACGAAAATAAGGCGAAGGACAGGCAGACGATTTTTTATAAAGCGCGCGAGGGCTATCCCGCATACAACGTATTCAATTCAAATCGCGTGCAGGAGCAGTTTTTCGGCATAGGGATTCTGCTCGACGCTTTCAAAGCGTTTAAAACGCGGAAACATCTCGATTATGCGATTCGGGCGACGGATTCCGTTTTAAAAAATCATCAGGCAAAAAACGGCGCGATAGAAACGTTCATGGAATGGTCGGAAACCACCGAAGATTACACTACGGTGTGTTGCCTGATCATCCCCGTGACAGAACTCGCCGCGTTTTTAAAAGATAAGATGCCCGAAAAATCGGAACGGTATTACAAGGCGGCGGAAAAAATGGCGCGGCACGTTTACGATCGCGGCATTTCCTTCCCCACGGAAACGCTTGTTCAAAGCGAGGCGGAGCCGTTTATAGAAGAGGGCAGTATGTCCTGTTCCGCGCTTACGCTCTTATATTATTGCGCCAACGTCGAAAGGAAAGAAGAGTATGTCGCCCGAGCCAAAGAGATTCTGGATATTCACGATTCCTGGGTGGTGAAAACGCATAAAGCCCCGATGTTTTTCAGTTCGCTTCGCTGGTGGGAAACGAAATGGGAGGGCGATAAAGACGGAAACGCTTTATGTATGGGGCACGCCTGGACGATCTGGCGAGCCGAAGCGGATTACTGGTATTACGTTCTCACGGGGGATAAAGTCTATCTGGAAAAATCGAAAAACGGCTTTATGAGCAACTTTTCAAAGATCGATCGGCGCGGAAGAAGTTACGCCTGTTATCAGCCCGATTATATAACGGGCGGCGGCTTTACGAATCGCTGCGAAGACGTGGGCTTCCGTATCGTAAACGGTTTTCCGCGGCAGACGGACAGCGCTCTTTCGCGCTACGTGTGGTCGAGGGCATGCGGCAGTCTGTTCGGGAACGAAGAACCCGACGAAATATTCGATTGAAGCGACGCGGGCGGCGACTTTTTTGAAAACAGGAAAATTTTTTAACAGTATGGATAACGTTCAGAAAACGCACGATTATATTCTTTCTCATTGGAAACAGGCGATCGTTCTTCCGAAAAACGCGGAATCGCCGCATATGTATGTAAAGCCCTTTCTTCCGCCGTGTATCGACGGACCGTTTAAAAATCTTTATTACTGGGATACTTTTTTTACGAATAAAGGGCTTCTTGCGGACGGGCTTATCGAAGAGGCGAAAAATAATACGGAAAACCTGATTCACGCGGTGAATCTGAAAGGCTTCGTTCCGAACGCTCTGAGCGATCACATGTCGAAATTCTGCTCGCAGCCGCCGTATCTTCATTTTATGATAAGCGACGTGTATAACGCGGAACACGACGACGAATGGCTTGAAAAAGCGTATTCTGCGTTAAAGAAAGAGTATGCCTTCTGGCAGAGAGAAAGAATGACGGCTACGGGGCTGAACAGGCATTATCATCATCCGCTGCCGAAGAAAGAACTGATCGATTATTACGACGTAGTGGCGGGGGAAAGGCTGAAACTTTCCGATCGGAAAAGCGACGAGGAAAAATGTAAACTTGCGGAGGGATTTCTCGCCGTTGCGGAAAGCGGAATGGACTGGACGCCCCGCTTCGGATTTTGCGGAGACGCGATTCTCCCCGTGGAGCTGAACGCAAACCTCTATGCGCTGGAAAAACATCTCGCCGAATGGGCGGAAAAATTCGAGCCGCACGAAAGTTCGCGGTTTGAAGAAGCGGCGGAAAAGAGAAAACGCCTGGCGGAAAAGTATTTTCTTGCCGCAGACGGATTGTATTACGATTATAATTACGTTACGGGCGAACGATCCTCGTTGCGGTGCAGCGCGCAGTTTTTTCCGTTTGTCGTCGGATTGTTGCGTGATAAAGCGGCGTTTCTGCGGCTTGCGGATACGCTTTCACGGCCTTACGGTGTGCTCTGCGTGGAAAAGACGGAACAAAAAACGGTGTATCAGTGGGGGTATCCCAATAGTTGGGCGCCCGATAATTTTCTGGCGTATGCCGCGGCAAAAGCCGTGGGCGAGGAAGAAACGGCGGAACGAATCGCGCTTTGTTATCTTGAAACGGTGTCCGCCGAGTTTGAAAAAAGCGGCAGACTCTGGGAAAAATACGACGCCGTCTGCGGCGGCGCGGCTACTGTAAACGAATACGAAGTGCCCGAAATGCTCGGCTGGACGGCGGGCGTTTTCGAGTATTTTTTCAAAGAGTTGCGTTCGGCATAAAACTTTCGGAGAACGTATATGCAGGGATTTTTCGACGATAAGAATAAAAAATACGTAATCAAGGACATGAAGCCGCGCCGCCCGTGGCTGAATTATCTGTGGAACGATCGTACGGTGTGTCAATGCGATCAGTTCGGCCGCAGTGCGGGATGTCATATTTATACGGATAGCGACGACGTTTTGTATGCAGGTAAAAATTTTATTTGCATTCACGCATCGACTGACGGAGAAAAGAAAATTAAATTGCCAAAATCATGTTCGTTGTATGAGTTATATGAAAAACGTTACTATTCTCACGATTCTTCCGATGCTGCATTTAATATGGAATGCGGAGAAACACTTACTTTCGAGATACGTTAATAAAATCTGAAAAAAATTATCAAAATAAGTTGATTCACTAAGATTATGATTAAATTCAACAACATCGAGATGTCGATTGAAGGGGGCAAAGTAAAAATAAACGGATTCCCGATAGTAGAAGTAGGGATTACGGGCGAGAATAGAAATTCTCATTTGGGTGCAAAGCAAATTTGCTTATCGGAGACGCCAACTCTCAATTACGTTTCGCACGAATATAAAAGGAAAACCTTATTCGTAGTTTTGAGAAATGAAAAAATAGAGGTGGTAGCCGAGTTTAAGGAGTATGATGGCGTTCAAGGTTTTTCTGTAAAACTTAAGATACAAAACATCTCCGATAAAAATGTACGGATTGAAAATATTTCGTTTGTTTACGGTCTCGGAAAAAGTGTAAATGAATCTGATGATATATGCTTTACGCGGTTTTTACAAAGTCATCACGCCGAATGTCAGCCGAAAACGAAAACTCTTTTTGATGAAGGATTATCGCCGCTTTCGCCAAATTCGCAGATACGCGTAGCGCATGGAAACGTCGGTAGTTGGTCAACCAAAGAGGAGTTGCCGCTCGGATTACTTTCTTGTAAAAACAATTACCTGGCTTTTCAGATAGAAAGTTGTAATAACTGGTATTACGAAATCAGTGATTTCAATGGTAATTTATACGTAAATCTGAGTTTGGGTTGTTGCGAGTTTTGTGGATGGAGCAAAACTTTGAAACCCGGAGAGCAATATGAAACAAAGACTATATCTATGTTCTTTGCAAATTGTTTAAATGACGTGATGGCGGATTTGACTATTTACCGCAGACAACTTATGCATTCGTGTGAGGCGGATACAAACCTTCCTGTTATATTCAATGAATATATGCATCTTTCCTGGGATAGTCCTGAAGAGAACAGAACTAAAAGCATTGCGCCCGAAATTGCAAAACTCGGTGTAAAATATTACGTTATCGATTGTGGTTGGCACAATGAAGAACCCGGGGATAAGGTGTATCCATATGTTGGGCAATGGAAAGAAAGTAAAGTTCGTTTCCCGCATGGGTTAAAAACTACTACTGATTATATTCGTTCACTCGGAATGAAACCCGGTCTTTGGATTGAACCGGAAATAATAGGCTATAAATGCAATGAGATGCTTCAGTATTATGACGAAGAATGTTTTATCCATAGGTTTGGCGAAAAGATATGCGTGCAGGGCAGGTATTTTCTTGATTTTAGAAATGAAAAAGTTATTTTATATATGAATGAAACTATCAGGAGAATGATAGAAGACTACGGGGCAGAATATATAAAAATAGATTATAATCAGGATATCGGCATTGGTGCAGACGATGTAGACGGATTTGGTGCCGGAATAGAAAAATGTGCAAACGCATTTTGTGATTGGATGGACAAAATTCGAAGAAAATTTCCGAGTGTTGTATTTGAGTGGTGCGCTTCCGGTGGTATGCGATTAGATTGGGAATCGTTAAGTCGGTTTTCGGTGGCGTCAACATCGGATCAGACTGATTATAAAAAATACCCTTATATCGTGGGGAATATTTTTGCCGCAACGTTGCCGGAACAGGCAGGTGTGTGGAGTTACCCCGTGGCTTCTCCGGGGAGTATAGGCGTTGTTTATGAACCTTCGGAAGACTACATAGAAAATAATATTTCTGCCGAACGTGTAACTATGAATATGGTTAATGCAATATTGGGCAGGGTTCATCTTGCAAGTCATATAGATCTTTTAAACGGGGAATTGTTACGACTTGTAAAAGAAGGTGTAGATTATTACAATTCATTAACGGATATAAAGAAAAAAGCGTATCCGTATCTCCCGCTTGGTTTTGCGAGATACGGAGATTCGGTAGTGGCCTGTGGCTTAAAATATTTGAATAAAATATATCTTGCCGTATGGAACCTTAAAGGGGAAAACAAAGCAATCATTCCTATAAATGAAAAAGTTATTTCTGTGAAAGTCGGTTATCCGATGCAATTAGAAACTAAATATTCTTTTAACAACGGAAAATTGACTGTACATTTTAATGAGATAACCGCAAGATTGTTTGAAATCGAACTTTTGAGAGAATAAAAAATAGGTTGCAAAAGATTTAAAGCTCTCCGAATAAGAAGCAAATTTCACAATATATCGGTCGTTATAGGTTGCAATTTACGTCAAAATATGGTATAATATATCCATAAAGATAAAGAAAGCGGTTGAAAAACCGAACGGAAAAGAGGCATACTTTACAAGCAAAAGACAGATAAAACAATAACAAATACTGACAAGACATAATAATCAACTAACAAGCAAGCGGAGCAAGGCGATTGCTCCCGACACGTGCAGACAAAAAGACATGGCAACTTGTGCGAAACGCACCGACTCATCTACGCCCCGAATAGAGCGCAAAAAGCGGCGAACGCCTTTGCAAGGCTTTGCCGAAAGTAAAAAGTTTGCGAAGCGTCGGGAACAACGCCTTGTTTTTTGTTATTTACAGAGAGGGTAAAAGAAACCGAGTATAAAGGATGAATTAAGATAAAATGAACCGAAGAACAATTTTTATTTTAATAACCGTTGTGATAGCGGCGTGTGTGGCAGCCGTCCTTTCTGCGTGCAACTTTTTGGGGAACAACCGCTGCGGAAACAACCACGAATTCGGGGAGGTTATAGAAGTAACCGCACCTACTTGTATCGAAGACGGAACAGGCAAAAGGGTGTGCGCCGTTTGCGGGTACGAAAAGAGCGGGTTCGTATTGAAGAGCAAAGGACACGATTTCGGCAAAAAGGTTATAGAAAAAGAAGCCACTTGCGACGAGCAAGGCAAAGAAAGCAAGACCTGCTCCGTATGCGAATATAAAGAAGAGTTTGTTATATCGCGAAGACCGCACGAATTGGGCGAATGGGAAATAAAGCTTGCGCCTACCTGTACCGCTTTCGGCGAAAGGGTAAAGAAATGTAAGTTTTGCGATTACGAAGTTACCGAAAAATTAGGCTTGTCCGCCCATAATTATGAAGAAGCGGAAAGTAAAGAATCTACTTGCGAAGAGCCGGGATACGTTAAGTCGGTATGTTCCGGGTGCGGGGAGACAAAGACGGACGTCACGGAAAAACTAAACCATCGTTTCCCTGCGGGCACGGAAATAAAGTACGATTATATGGGTAATTCGAACGAGAATTACTGTTATAATTCATACAGGGAGTGCGACAGGTGTCATAAAGACGTGTTTTATAAGACGAGGTCGCACAGTATGGTTAAAGACGGAGAAAGCCACGTTGAAGCCACCTGCACGACAACCGGTGTGGACGCAAAAAAATGCCTTTATTGTCCCCGAAAAACGACGGAAATTACTCCCGTAAATCCCCTTAAACACGAACGCGGATCAGTCGTATACGGCGAAAGAAATGCCGAAAACTGTACCGTCAGAGCGACGGTGTCGTGTACTCTTTGCGGAAAGGAAATCGACGGATGGAACGAACCGCGTCACGACTACGACGGAGAAACGTTCGTGTGTACGAGAAACGGTTGTGGCAACGTGAAAGAGATACCGTCGTCGTATTTTACCTATTCGTTGTCTAATCGCGGTGGCTGGGCAATCAAGGGAATAAACCCGAAAAAAACGGAAGAGTTCAAGAAGTATATAGACGACAACGACGGAAGAATGAGATTGCCGTTGCAAGGCCGTTCCGCTTCGTCCGAGTTCGACGTGAAAGCGGTTCTCGGCAAGGTTTTCGACGCTCTCGGCGAAGAGTATACGTCGAAAATAAAATATATCTATGTTCCGTCGGGGTACACTTATATCTTTTCGTACGCGTTCGCTGATTTGAGCAACCTTAATAAAATAACTTTCCCTAAAACCGTTACCGGGATAGAAAATTACGCCTTAGCGGGCTGTAAAAATCTTACCGAACTTACTTTGTCTTACGATAGTTACGCCGATATAATAGGCATTTTCGGCGCTAATAGGAATACTTTGACGGGGTATAAGTTGACCACCCTTAACGTGCATCGGCCCGATGGCAAGTCGACCGTCGAGTTTTCAAGCGGTAATTGCGTTCTGTTCGAAAACCTTACCACCGTCAATATTTACACCGAGTTTATCGGCGGTATAACGTACACGGTGGACGGACGGAAAATAAACGTAAGCAAGACGGTATTTAAGAACGGCGTGGACGAAACGAGCGGGACGATAACGTATTATCTTAAATAACTCCGGTTTTTATTGTTCCGCCAATCAAAAAGAAATCCTTTGCCGACCTGCTCGCAGTATTCGAGAAGAAGTAAAAAAAGAACACAAAAGATAATAAAGCGCAGTTTCCATAAGGCGCAGGAGATACTTGCAAGAAGAACGCAGGTAAGAAAAGTCGGTATTTTCGGAAAGCGTGAAAAGTTCACAAGGAAGTATTCTTTCGGTTGTTGTATTACGTTTGGCGGAAAAACGGACAAATAAAAGAAAGCGGCGGCGGGCGGATTATGCGCCTGTCGTTGTTTTTTACAGGAAAATTTTGCGGGTTTTTTATGAAAATTCGGGGAAAATCCATTTTTTCGGGCTTCGGAAATTTGCCAAAACAAAAAAATAAGAGTATAATACAGGTATCATTCTATTTTACTTCGGAGGCAACCATGATAAACACGTTCTGTAAATTTCCGCTTTGGGAATGCACCCGCAAGCTTTCTGCCGTAGCGCTCGGCAGAGAAAAAGCCGACCTTGTCATCAAAAACGCAAAACTGATCAACGTATGCACGCATGAGATTCTCGAAGGGTACGACGTAGCCGTATCGATGGGCAGAATCGCCGCGATCGGCGACGTTTCCGCTTCGGTGGGCGAAAATACGAAAGTCGTCGACGGAACGGGCAAATATCTGGCTCCGGCATTTATGGACGGGCACATGCACATCGAATCTTCCATGCTGACGGCGGGAGAGTATGCGCGGGCGGTGATTCCGCACGGCACGAGCGGCATCTTTTTCGACCCGCACGAAATATGCAACGTGAAAGGGCTTGACGGCGTGAAATGTATGCTGAAAGACGCGGAAACGACGCCGTTGAAAGCCATGCTGACGACGCCTTCCTGCGTGCCCGCGGTGCCCGGCTTCGAAGATACGGGTTCCGAAATTCACCCCGCGGACGTTGCGGAAACGATGAAGTGGAAGGAGTGCGCGGGGCTTGGAGAAATGATGAATTTCCCCGGCATCGTCAATTCGGATAAACACACGCACGATATCGTGGGCGAAACGCTGAAAGCGGGAAAGACGGTTACGGGACATTTTTCGATTCCGGAAACGGGCGCGATGATGAACGCGTATATCGCCGCGGGAATTTCCTGCTGCCACGAATCCACGACGGAGCAGTCCGCGCTGGAAAAGATGCGCAGAGGCATGTACGTGCAGCTTCGCGAAGGATCTGCCTGGCACGATCTGGAAGAAGTGGGCAAGGCGGTAACGAAACATAGCGTGGAAAGCCGTTTCGCGTGCCTTGTTACGGACGATTCGCATCCGCACACGCTGGTAAGCAGCGGACATCTCGATCATCTGGTGCGGCGCGCGGTGGAAGAGGGATTCGACCCCGTAACGGCGATTCAGATGGTTACCATAAACACCGCCGAGTGCTTCGGGCTGGCGGCGGAGCTCGGTTCGATTACGCCTTCGAAATGCGCGGATATGGTGCTGATTTCCGATCTGGAAAAGTGCGTGGTGGACGAGGTGTTCATCGACGGCGAACTTGTTGCCGAGAAGGGAAAAGCGCTTTTCGAAAGAGGAAAATATTCCTATCCCGAAGAGTACAGACATTCGGTGAATCTGGATAAAATCGATGAAAGCGCGTTGAAAATCGCGGCGGAAGGCACCGTAAAGGCGCACGTGATAGAAGTGATTCCCGCAAAGACGAGCACGGTGGATAAAACGGTGGAAATGACGGCTGTGAACGGCGAACTGAAAGCCGACCCCGCGAGAGATATTATGAAAGCCTGCGTGTTTGAACGGCATCACAGAACGGGCAACGTAGGCAAAGGGTTTATCAGCGGCTTCGGAATCAAAGACGGCGCCCTTGCGCAGACGGTGGCGCACGACGCGCATAACCTGCTGGTGGTGGGTACGAACGACAGCGATATGGCGATTGCGGTAAACACGCTGATCGATTGCGGCGGCGGGCTGGTTGCCGTGAAGGACGGGAAAATTCTGGGTTTGGTGGAATTGCCCGTGGCGGGACTGATGAACGACGTTCCCGTGGAAGAAATGGAAGAAAAAGTGAAAGTGCTGGAAAACGCATGGAAAGAATTGGGCTGCACGCTGCCTTCGCCGTTCATGACGATGTCTATCGTGTCGCTTGCCTGCCTGCCCGAAGTGAGAATTACGGACAGAGGACTTGTAGATTGCAGAACGTTTAAATTCCTCGACCTGATTGAAAAATAAGCTTTGAAAACAGAGAATACGAAAAACGCCCGCGGGAAGCTTACTTCCCGCGGGCGCGGTTTTTATAGGGGGGATACGCAGACAATCAGAGGTTCGGCAGGGAAGTTTTTCCGAGAAGAAGATTGCCGAAATCTTCCGCGCGCATCGGTTTGGCAAAATAATAGCCCTGCATTTCTTCGCAGCCGAACGAAAGCAGCATATCCGCCTGCGCTTTCGTTTCCACGCCTTCGGCAATCACGGGCACGCCGAGATTTAAAGACATTTGTATCACGGACGAAAGAATGATTTTCCCTTTGGCGGCGTTGCAGGTTTGCGAAAGAAATTTCATATCCAGCTTCAGTTTATCGAAGTTCATGTCTTTCAGCGAATTCAAAGAGGAATAGCCGGCGCCGAAATCGTCGATTTCTACGGCGAAACCGCGTTCGCGCAGTGCGGCGACTTCTTTATGAAGGCATTCGCCGTCCTGCATGTACGCGCTCTCCGTAATTTCGAGGCGCAGTCGTTCGCGCGGAATGCCGTATTTTTCCACGATGTTTTCCATTTCGCCCGAAAACAGAGGGTTCAGCACGTCTTTTCGCGAAAGATTTACCGAAACGGTGAACGGAGATTCGGGCAGAATATCCAGCCAGCTGCGCATATATTCGCACGTTTTTTGAATGACGTACAAATCTACTTTGCCGATATAATTGCTTTTTTCAAGCAACGGAATAAATTCCGCGGGAGAAAGGAAGCCGCGCGCGTGGTGCCGCCACCGTACCAGCGCTTCGGCGCCGAAAAATCTGTGGTGCGCGTAATCTGCCTGCGGCTGAAACCACACTTCGAATTCTTTGTTGCCGATTGCCGTTTCGGCGTCCTTTAAAAGTTGCAGGCGTTCCGTTTCGCGATCGAGCATGCCGTGTTCGTAATAGCCTATGCGCTTGTTCATATCGCTTTCGATTTCCTGCAGAGCCAGCTGCGCTTTGTACGACATTGAGGAAGGATTTTTATCGTCCTCGAATAAATTGTATACGCCCATGTGCATGTTGATGGGAATACTTAAATTATACGAGCTGAAACACTGCACGAAGTTATTATAACAATCGGGCACGGATATGCCGTCGTCGGCGCAGAACCGGGCGAAGCGGTCGTCGTTCAAATGCGCGGAAAACGAATCCGGCGTATTGTATCTCTTCATATATTTGCCGATGTCGCGAAGCAGGCGGTCGGAAAGCTCGTACCCGTAAACGCCGTTGATGTCTTTGAAATAATCCAGATCGTAAAGGTGAAAACGGTACCGCCTGCCGGGGTGTTCGGCGATCCATTCTTCGATGCGTTTGTAAAACCCCGCGGAGTTGTAAATGCCCGTGAGGGGATCGATTTCGCCGGATATCAGCTTTGTTACGTCTTCGGCGAATATTATAATGCGCTCTTTCGATTCGTCTTCATATTCGAAAGAAACGCGTATGTAAACGCGGTTGCCGTCCGCGTCGGGTATGTAGAAATCCGCTTCGTAAGCGCTGCGGTTTTCCAGTTCGCTTTTCAGCGATTCGAACGTCAGCTTCCGGAGCGTGGCTTCCGGCTGATCGCGGCATAATTTTTCGCGTATGACGCGCGCCGCTTCTTCGTTGTAAAAGCCGCCGTCCGGGTTTATATATTCCGAGAATTTCCCCGTGAGCTGCTCGTCGTAAACGCCGAGTTTCTGCGTTTTGCAATCGAGATACACCACGCCGAGAAAACGTTCGCGGAACAATCTTCTGAGCAGTACTTCTTTTTTCCGGAACCATTTTTTCAGCAGCGATTCTTCTTGCTGCCGATTGTTTAATTGCGTGTCGCTGTCTTGTGCGCTCATAACTACCTCTTAAAACGCTTTTTTACGGTTTTTCGCTTTTTTTCTGTACATTTGTTCGTCGGCATAATCGATCAGTTCCTGCGCGGTTGCCGCGTCTTTATTGAATTCCGCATACCCGACGCTGACTTTCACCGTGCAGGCAAGCCCGGCTTTTTCGCTGTGATGCGATACCGCGTTTTTCTATTTTTCTGCACAGTTCCGCGGGACTTTTATCTGCGGCGAGCTCCTGCATCACGGCAAATTCGTCGCCGCCGTATCTCGCGCAGAACCCGCCCGAAGAACGGCACACCCTGCTTAACGAATCCGCCACCGACTGCAACGCGCGGTCGCCCTCGTAGTGCCCGTACACGTCGTTCAGATTTTTGAAATTGTCGATATCGATAAACAGAAAATACAGACTGTTATTCTTTTTCACGTTGCGGCATTTCACCGCCAGCGCTTTTAACAGCGAGCGGCGGTTGTTGATGCCCGTAAGAGGATCGAGCGTGATGCGCAGCTTGATTACGCTGGTGTAGGCAAGCATGAACGCGATGACGATCGCAACCGAAACAATGGGCAGTTTCTGTAAGAAAATTTGCAGAACGATGCAAAGCAACAGCGGAATCGTAAACGAAATGAAAACGGTATCTTCGTTCTGTTTCAGATAGTATTTATTGTTGCGCTGCGAAAATCTCCGCGCGAGATACAGCGCTACGGATAATAAGAGGTACGAAACCCCCAGCACGGACTGCATATAATAAAGCGGTCCGCGAATGCGTTTCAAATCGGGGCCGAACGTGAATAAACAGCCCGTGAACGGATTGATAAAGAACAGCGCGATGAGCGCGACGAGCGGCATGACAAGCTGAAGATGCGCTATGCGTTTGCGCGGCATGCCTTGGCAGAACATATATTCCGCAAACACAAACCAGAAAAACGTAGCGCAGCAGAGCATGGTAAAATACAGAGCATTTATAACGTGCAGCACCCAGACGGGCATGGGGATGGTGCGCGACAAGCCCAGCGCCCAGAAGACGTCGCATAAATGCATTGCGAACGCCGACCATATCGCGATGGTGAACGTGTGAGTCTGCGCGGTGGAATCCAGCTCGAACCGCGCGGCGGTGTACGCCATAACACTGAGCATGATCATACACAAAATGTTCATTTCGATATAAAGGGCAACCTGCATCGCGAAAATCCTCCTTTTATTTGTTGTTTAATATGTAAAATTATATCATATATTTCGTGAAATATCAAGAAAATTTTGTGAAAAAGCCCGAAAAAATGCCGAAAAAGCCAAAAAAAACTTGACAGATACGCTATAAAAGTATATAATATGCTTGAAATTGAATCTGTTCCCGTTCGAAAATAGCAAGATAGTCGTGAGGCTATTACGCAAAGCCAAAGGGACTTGATTCCTTTCCGCCGCGTGCGCAAGGTATAAAAAATACCGCATACAAACGCTGGACGAGGGAAAAAATACAAGTCAGCCGGTTGCCGAAATTACCGCCCAGGAGCGGTGGTTGTCGGCGATTTTTTTTGTTGAAGAGGGCGTTATGCAAAAACGTGTAAGGCAAAAACTGAAAATGTTTACGTCGCTGTTCCTTTGTATAGCGAGCCTTTTTTCGTGCGTAACGCTTACGCTTGCCTGGTTTGCGTTTAACAATAACGTTTCGGGCGGCGGCATCGGCGTAGGGGCGGAAAAGAAAGCCGATCTGATTGCTTACGAATATTACGTCGCGGATACAAGCGAAGCGAACAAGGACAAATTTCTTTTTGTGAAAACTACCGACGAAACCAAGCAGAAGCCGGGCGCTTACGACGTTCTGAACCGGAAATATCAGCTTATGATAAAGCTGTATCTTCGCGCCGACGCGCAAAAAGTGCTGGTGAGCGCCGAAACGGATACGGATTATTTCCTCGGCGACGGAACGCAAGAGCATCGGCTGGCGGCGGCGCTGCCCGCGGACGGAACGCTGAAAAATCCGCTTTCCAGCGTGGTTGCGATGCGCGGCGTGGCGGCAGGCGAAGAACTTGCGGGCAACACGAATAACGGCTACGTGTGGACGGAAAACACCGACGAGTATGTGAAATTTATGAAGGACAGCAGCGCGAATTCTGTTCCGCGGAGCGCGATTACCGTGTGCGATACAACGTTGCCGGAAAGCACGGAAACGTTTACGGGCACGGGCTATGACGGTTCGGCGTACACGAACGAAGAGTGTAAAACGGCGTTTATTCTCATTTCGTACGACGCCGCTCTGATAGAGGCTGTGTTTTCGGCGAATATCGGCAACAGCGATATAGTCAATCTGGACGAAGTGCCGTTTATGTGCGATTTCGAAATAAAGGTGCAGGCGGACTGAAAAGCGGAGCGGAGATAAATTATGAAAAAAGCGGTTCATACAATCTGCATATTTTTATCTTTGGCGTTCGCATTTGTAGCGGTAACGTTCTGCTGGTTTTCGCGCGGGGAATTGCTGTATTTCCGCGACGATTTCGGTTCGGCAAAGGCTTCGTATTTCGGCGGCGGCGACGGCAGCAGAGATAAGCCTTACGAGATTTCTTCGGAAACGCATTTTTATAACTTTGCATGGCTGCAGTATTTAGGCTATTTTAACCACGCGGAAGCGAATAACGGCAGACATCAAAGCTATTTTCGCCTTGCGGATAATATCGATATGGACAAGCTGAACTCGGCGTTGCCGCCCATCGGCACTTCGAAGTATCCGTTTATCGGCAATTTCGACGGTTGCGGGTATACGGTTAAAAACGTAACGATTTCGAATAAACTGAACGGCTCCGACGGTGAAGCGCTTACGAATTATTTAAACGTGCGCCCGACGGTGGCGGATAACTTTGCCGCCGACAAAACCGTGCTGCCCGTGTGGGGCGATACTGCGAAAGACGTGAACATTGTGGGGCTGTTCGGCGTAACGGGCGATTACGGTTCGACGGCGACGGCGGGAGGCGTGGTGCAGGAGGCGTACGGCATTTACAGCGAATCGAACACCGCGGGAAAAATTCGGGATACGCTGAAAAACCCCGCCGCAAGCATTGAGGATAAAGACGCGAATGACCCGGAAAAGGCGTATTACGGGGCGATGAGCGTAGCGAACTTTTATGCGGATAATCTGCACGTGAGAAGCGCTTCGGATTCTACGCTTGTAGGTTTGGCTGCGGGGTATGCGAACGCGGCGATCGGGAGCGTGGGCGTGTATCGGTGCGATATTACGGTGAAAGCGGGAGCTACGGGGCTGAGCGATTCGGCGCCGCTTTCTAACTATTCGCTTCTGGGCGATTTTAATTCGGCTGCGGTATCGTGGAAAGAACTTACAAGCGAAGCGGGCAATCAGATAGGACAGGGCGGTACAATCGATTTGCGGCAACTTTCGCGGCGGTTGAATTATATTTATACCAAAGTGTATTCGGAGCAACCGAAACCGACCGTCGGCAACGGCTATACCGTTACCGACGGCAACCGGTTTAACGGCGTTAATGCGAGAGTTACATTTCAAACGACTTCGCCGCCGTCGCAGGAATTTAAATACGACGGTATGAGTACAGGATCACCTTTTTTTAATTATTATACGAATCTGAACAACGGATTTTATTTGCCTCTTAAAGTGAACGAAGTGGAAATGGGGCTTAAAAAAGAGGCGGTGGATAGTACAACAAATAAAAAGATATATGTAGAAGATACTACAAACTATACTTCTTATCAAGTAAACGGGAAAGAGATTGCAGGCGGGTGGAATATTAACGAATATTATGCCACGCACGATTCCGAAAGCGTAGCTTCCGATAATACCGGCTATATCGTGGGGGGAGAAAGGGTATTTGTAAGAATTCAACCTTTCGTATCGTCGTCGTCTTTACAGAGATCATTCGGAAAGGCACCCAAAGATACAAGCTTGAGCTGGAATGAAAAAACGCAGATTTTAACTAAGACGGATAAGACGGACGGCAAAAACTTTCAGGTGATTTCCGATAGTAAAAACAGTACGACTAAGTTAACGATTCATCCTACGTTGTCAGAAAGTTCCGTGGGGGCGAGCGACGTGATAAAATCTTCTGCGCTTGCCAGATACGATGATATAAGAGATGATTTCGATAATTTAATCGGTGCGAAAGATTATATATACGGGATGCGCTTTAATTATATGGGGGGAAGCGGAACAGGACCTGTCGGCGGTGCTCGGATAAAAATCGACGGCAAAGAATATTGCACGAATGCGATCAACTTTGCCGTTGAAAAAGAACATATCTGCACTATGCTTCTGGGAACTTATATTAGTAGCAGCGATTCGCACTATGTGCCGGAATTATATAAAATTACAAGGAATCAAGACGGAACGATAGCAAGTGTACAAAGATTAAATTCTGTTGTTAAAACTTCCGGCGGATATAAAGGAAATTATAACGGGGGAACAAGCAGCAGCGGAACTACGGTAACTACGGTATATAATAGAGAGTGGTATAAGGAGCTTCCGCCGGCGTGTTTATATTATATCGAAATACCGATTGAGGCGAATGAGAAGTTTGAGAACGGCGACTGGAAAACTTTTTACGCGATAGGCGGAAGCGAGAGCGGTTCGAGAAGCGCATATATGATGTATCTCGATATCGGTACGAACGGAGGCAATAATACAGGCGAGCAAGATACCGCTTCGTACGATATTTCTACGCTCGATTTCGTAAGCAAAGAATCTACAGGGTATGCGGGTACAATCGCTTCCGGTGTTACCGAGGCGCAGAAAACTACCTATAAAGACGTGTCTTTCGCGTTGTCGGCGAACGGTTCCGGCGGCGCAGACGGCAGCGATGCTTATGTGAAGTTCGAACGCGAGAGTAAATACAGCGACGGCTCGGAGGTTGCCTCAGGCGATAAAGACGTGGCAACGAAAGTATTATTTTATTATTGGAATATGAAAGTTAAGCCGAGCGACGACTCGCTTTCCTCGGGGCCGGAAAAGAAAGAAAACGCGGCATAGCAGAGAAACAACGGGTGATTGTCTGCAGCAAAACAGCGGAGATAAATTATGAAAAAAGCGGTTCATACAATCTGCATATTTTTATCTTTGGCGTTCGCGTTTGTAGCGGTAACGTTCTGCTGGTTTTCGCGCGGGGAATTGCTGAATTTCCGCAAAGATTTCGGTTCGGCAAAGGCTTCGTATTTCGGCGGCGGCGACGGCAGCAGCGAAGAAAACGCTTATGTGATTTCTTCTTCCACGCATTTTTATAATCTGGCATGGCTGCAGTATCTCGGCTATTTCAACGCGGCGGGCGGCGCCAACAACGGCAGATTGCAAAGCTATTTTAAGCTGACGAAAAATATAGATATGAGCGAATTGCAGCGCAACGGAACGGTATCGGCGCTGCCGCCCATCGGTACGGAACAATATCCGTTTATCGGCAATTTCAACGGCAACGGGTGTAAAATAGACAATGTGTTTGTTTCTAACCTGATGTCCGATTTAATCGTGCGCCCCACTACGTACAAAACCGCGACGGACGATAACAACAACGAAGTGCTGGCGGTGTACGGAACCGCGGGCACGACAACGAAAGCGGTGAATATTGTGGGCTTGTTCGGCGTAACGGGCGATTACGGCGTTTCGGCGGTTGCGAAAGGCGTGGTTTCCGGAAGCAACGAGTATACGAATAAATTTAAAGACAGCCTTTCTTCGCCTACGGCGGCGACTACCTCGGGAGCGGACGAAGTATATTACGGCGTAATGAAAGTGGAAAATTTGTACACGGATAATCTGAGTGTGAAAAGCGCCTCTTCTAAAACGCTGGTGGGGCTGGCTGCGGGGTATGCAAGCGCTTCGCTGAGCAATGTGGGCGTGTACCGTTGTTCGATAACGGTGAACGCGGGCGCTACGGGGCTGAGCGATTCGGCGCCGCTTTCAAACTATTCGATTTTGGGCGATTATAACGACGCGGTGATTACTTGGAATGAGAAACCGAGCGGCGGCGGGGGCGGCGGTAGCGGCAACGATTGGGGCGGCTCTATCGATTTCTACGACCTTAGTAAAAGAATTACTTATATTCTTAATAAAAATCAGCAATATAATTCTTTTACTATCACTAATAGTAAAAATAATATGGGATTAAATGGCATTTCATTTACTTATAAAACAGACAAAGTATTGTATGAAATGCAAGGCAATCAGATTAATATATACGGACAGTCTTATTTTCCGCTGAATGTAGATACGGAAAAAGAATTCAAAAATGAAAATAGGGCTACGATTACTAATAATGGTAAAACCATAACTTACGCTACAACGGATTATTTTAGCGATTCTACAAAGACAGAAGAAGCCGTTTTAACTAAGAATCCCGGATTTATAACTACTACGAATAATCAATATGAAACTACGCATGATATCTGGAAAAATTCTAAAATCGGGGCTTCTTTGGGATTTACAAAATCCGGCGCTTCTTATCCTTCCGGCACGTATAACGAGGATAATCTTGTGATGTTAAATATCGATGAGAGCGGAAATTTATCGAGAATTGTGGATGGGGATAACACAACAAACAATAAAAACCTTAATGACATTCAGTCTACGAAAGAAGCTACAGAATTACATCGATATGCTGAAGTGAAAAAAGAAATAAAGAATTTTCTGACAAACGATAATAATTATATTTATGGATGGACGTGGAACACTTCTGCTACTTCGACAATAAAAGGAACATTCAAAATGAATGGCATCAATTATACAGATGTGCTTGCTCCCGGTATAGATTTTATTGTTGGTTCTTCCGGCTATATAACTGCTATTTTTTGTCCAAATGCCAATGGTGGTGGCGGAAACAAATTATTCACATTATATAAAGTTACCAGAAACGGCGATAACGGTACGCCAACGGCAACAAAAATGACAGGCAAGATTCCAACAGAAACAGGAGATTTTGATATTAAGTCGGCTTTGTTATATTTAGAAATTCATGTCGATGCAGGGGAATATTTTATAAGCGCTGATGTTGATAGTGGTGCAAATACATCTGATAATAAAGGTGCAAATACATCAGCCGGTTTAATGTATCTCGATATAGGCGCGAATGCAGGAGGCGAAAGCGGCGGAGGATCAACTCCCGGAACGGCGGCGTACACCATAGATACTGTGGACTTTGTAAACAACACCACAGATTACGCCGCGAACGGTAAATTTACCGCGTTTAAAGACGTTACTTTCAATTTAAGCGGCGCCGGAACAAGCGGCGTTCCCTCGGTATCGTTCGAACGGGAGGCGGCTGCGGACGGCGAAGATACCGCGGCTACCAAAGTGGCGTATATTTATTCAAATATCACGGTTTCGGTTACGCCGAAGGACGGTTCGCTTTCCTCGGGGCCGGAAAAGAAAGAAAACGCGGCATAGTCGGCGGGCGTGGGCGATGAAAAGTTATTCCGCGGTGTTCAAAAATAATTTTGAAAATCAGGCGAAATTTGAGGAAAAATCGCGAGGAATATAGAAAAATATTGAAAATCGGCAAGAAAATCCGTTGACATCTTTGCGCGCGTGTGATAAAATAATAGCGTAAATTGAATTCAGTGGGGCAAAACCGCCGTGAGGCGGCGACGCAAAGCCATCGGGACTTCAAGGTGTGTATTTCGTTCCTTTGCGAAAACGCGGGACGAAGAACTGCAAAAAGTCAGCCGGGTTGCAAATTATACGCAAGTATGATATGCAGCCCGGTTTTTTTGCGGAAATCGACCGAAAACGGCGGCTTGAAAATGTAACTGCCCCTTTGTTTGAAAATTTTTGGCAAGGCAAATGTAACTGTCCCTCACCACCGCCTTTCGGCGGAGCCTCCCCCCGAGGGGAAGCCGCGTAGCGGCTGACAATTTTTGCTGATTTTTGCGATAGCAAAAAGAAGCAAGGGGAAGCCTTGACGTAAGGAAAGACTTCACATTTTTGCCGAAGAAAATTTTGTAAGCAGAATTTTATGCAGGCAAGGGGAAGCCATGAAAGAGGTAGAAATTAAGCCTTCCCCTTGGGGGGAAGGTGCCGAGCGATAGCGAGGCGAATGAGGGGCGCGACATGCTTTCCCAAAAAGAAGGCAAGGACAGCGAGCCGAGAGAGGATTTGACCTCTTCAGTCAACTCCGTTGACAGCTTCCCCGAAGGGGAAAGCAAGAACTTCGGTAGAAATTAAGCCTTCCCCAAAAAAAGGAAGCCGGGGATAAGGAAAGATAGTAAAAAACAGGCGTATGGAAAACGGAAATATCTACAACGAAAAACTGAATATTTTCGCTCGGCGTACGCTGGGTAGCGGCGTGAAGCCGATTGAAACGATTTTAACCCCCGTATTCGAGGCGGATTTCGGCGATGTGGCGGCGTACCGCATGCAGCTGAAAATCAACAGCGTTGTGGCGGGCGTGCTGGGCGAAAACGATTATCTTTCCGCGCAGATTCCCGAAGATATCGCGGTGAAATACGCGCTGCGTTCGGTGCGCAAGGCGGTGGCGGCGTTTGCGGAGCTTACGAAAAACAATCTGCCGTGCTCCATGCTGTTTGTGCGGTGCCCCGTGGCGTTGATTTATGCCGAAAACGCGGGCGGGTTGCTGGCTTCCGAACTGTCGGGCGCCGCAACGGAAAACGACGTGGATACGCGGGCGTTCGCGGGGAAAATTTGTCTGGAATTCGACGCTTCGGCGACGGACGCGGACGGCGAAACCCTGAATACGTTTTTTGCGGAGGCGCGGGCGCTGTCTTTGAAAATCGCGGTGGACGGTTTGGGCGGCGAGGGGTTTGCTCTGGAAAAGCTGCTGTGCGCGTGCCCCGATTTTGCGTTTACCTCGGCGCGGCTGAACGCGATTGCCACGGACGCGGAAAAGAAGAACGCGCTGGCGCCCGTGGTGAATCTGCTGGCGAATCTCGGCGGCAGAGTTGTGGCGGCGGAGATTGAAAACGACGAGGAACTGCGCGAATACCGTGCGCGGGATATTTTCGGGTTTTTGCCGGGCGCCGGGTATGCGGGCAGGCTGAATGTGCATCTTGAAACGATTGCTCTGGAACGGCTGATTGAAAAATCGGCAGCGGAGGAGGACGTAGCCGTTGATGAAACTGCCCCTCATCAGTCTGCTTCACAGACAGCTTCCCCCCAAGGGGAAGCCATGAAAATGAGCCAGAAATTAAGCCTTCCCCTTGCCGATTTTAGCTACCGCAAAAATCAGCAAAAATTGTCAGCCGCTTCGCGCCTTCCCCTTGGGGGGAAGGTGCCGAGCGAAAGCGAGGCGAATGAGGGGTGCGACATGCTTTCCCAAGAAGAAAGCAAGGACAGCGAGCCGAGAGAGGATTTGACCTCTTCAGTCAACTCCGTTGACAGCTTCCCCAAAGGGGAAGCCGAGAATAAGGCGGAACAAAGCGAGGTGAACGGAAATGATTGAAGAAAAATCGACGGACACCGAGCTGAAACGGAACGCCCGAAGAATAAAAAACCTCAATAAATGGCGAAAAATCGTTCCGGCGGTGCTGGGAGTTCTGGCGGCGGTGCTGGTGATGATGTACGTGGCTTCGCTGCTGTTTATGAAAAACGGAACTTTCACCGTTTCCGTGAAAGATTACGGCGATACAAGATATTCGCTGACGCTTTGCGAAAACGCGGATTTCAAACGAAAAACTTCGCGGCTTTCGGTAAAGGCGGTGGAAAACGTGAATAACATTTCCGTGGCGGATCTGCCTACCAACCTGAACGATACGGACGGTTCGCATAACGGCGAAAATTATCTTGCGTATACGTTTTATCTGCAAAATTCGGGCACGGAAGCGTGCACGTATTCGTATAAAATCGCAATTACCCGCGCTACGCTGGGTATCGACGGGGCGGCGAGAGTCAGGGTGTATTTCAACCCCGATTACTACCGCGCCTCTACGGGCGAATACAATTACAGCGGCGCTTATACCGATTACGCGAAGCCCGTTACGGGCGGTAACGGCAAGGCGGAAACGGATATTTACGGCAACGAGCTGGTGAATTTCGTGAACGATTCGGTTGTGGTGGAAAACGAAGTAACGAATTTTGCCCCGAAAAGCATCGCGAAAATCACCGTGGTGATCTGGCTGGAGGGCGACGACGCCGACTGCAACGACGACGCGCTGGGCGGACAGTTCAAAGCGGATATGTCTTTCGCGGTGGTTGGCGGCACAGAGGAGTAAGATTTCTTGCCTTCCCCTTGGGGTAGCCCTGAAATAAGGCAGAAACAAAGCCTTCCCCTTGGGGGGAAGGTGCCGAGCGAAAGCGAGGCGAATGAGGGGCGCGACTGATTCGCGCGAAATGATTTTCTCTTCGGGATTTCTTGCCGTTATTCTTGGCTTCCCCTTCGGGGAAGCTGTCGGCGACAGCCGACTGAAGAGGTCGAGTTCTGTCATGTCCTCTCTCGGCGCTTCGCGCCACTCTCCCCGAAGGGGAAAGCAAGAGAACGATGAGCCCCCTTTGGGGTAGCCTTGAAATAAGGCGAAGCCGAAAAACAAACTTGATATTTATTGCGGGGGCGCACCCGCGTGAATATAAAAAAATTCTATTTTTTAAGGAGAAACTAAAATGAAAAAATTCAAAAAGCTGATTCCTGCATTTTGCGCAATGCTTGTTAGCGCCGCTATGCTGGGCACCTCTACTTACGCATGGTTTTCTGTGAACAAAAAAGTTGAAGCCAAGGGCATGAGCGTTACTGCGCAGGCAAATACGCAGTATTTTGTTATTTCTACCGATACGACTTTCGGCACCGAGATTGAGAAAACATTAACGGAAACCCAGATTACGCAGAAGGGTACTGCTGGTACTGGTACGGTGTATCCTGCCGCATATGGAGTGAAGAACGAGAAAGGACTTGCAGATAAGTGGTGGACGGCGAATGTTAGCAAGTATGATTCTACCACCGCGGGCGACATTATCAATGTAAGCGAAATTAAGGTGGATGCTGGGGAAGTTTATACGAATTCTCAGTATTTTGTCGGTTATTCTTTCTATGTTGGTTTGAATGAAAAATCCGATGATTTCGCGGCTGCTAAATTGCAGGCTTCTGTTGTAGCCGGGGCTGAAGCGAATGCCGCTAAGGTAGCTGCGGTTGCTTTTGAACAATGGGAAGGTGCGACTAAAAAAGCGGACGGAAATTCCGAATTTGTTCAAATTGAAGGAAAAACGGCAGACGGAACTTCCCACGGTTATCAGACGACCCAAACTTATGAATTAAGCGCCGGAGAAACGAAGAAGTTTGTTAAAGTTACGGTATACTTGTTTGTAGACGGCAATGATGTCAAGATTAAAGATACGGCTGAGGCTGCGGATTTGACCGGAAAGGTTGGCGTTAAAATTGCTGCGGCTACCGAAACTCTGTAATTGCAGTCAGAATACAAAAACAATCTCCTCAGAACACCTCCCGGGCAGAAAGCGCTTGGGAGGCGAACGAGGATTTTACGCTTAGTATTCTATTAAAAATTCTATCTTACGCGCATCTCCTCTGCGCCGGGGAAACGCCCGCGTAGCAGCCCGAAGCCGTTGTTCGGCGGAGGGGGAAACATAGGAATAAAAAAATGCAACAAAACGCAAACACCTCTAAAACAAAAAAAATCATCGGGATTATCGTGAACGTGCTGGTTTGGCTGTTCGTGATTTTTTCCGTACTGATTACGGTGCTGGCTGTTTCCGCCGGGTCGAACGATAAAAAGATTCCCACCATAGGCAACAAGTGCTATTTAAAAGTGGAATCGTATTCGATGAAAGCCGATAAGCCCGACTGGGCGGAGGGCAAGCCCAAGGGGTTTACCAAGGGAGATCTTCTGATAGGCGAATACATTTACGGCGATACCGATAAAATTTATTCGTTGGAGAAGGGCGACATTATTACGTTTGAAATGCAAACGGAAATGAACGGGCAAACCGTTACTATTTTAAACTCGCACAGAATTACGGAAGTAGTGAAATCGGAAACGGACGGCAGGGTATTGTACTTCAAAGCGCAGGGCGATAATCACGAAGTTTCGTTCGCTTCGGACGACGTGTACGCCTCGCAGATTATTTCCGTATACACAGGGCATAAAATTCCTCTGGCGGGGGGCGTGATAGACCTGATCAGTTCGAAAACGGGGTTTATTATTGCCATCATCGTGCCGCTGGGATTGTTCTTTATTTACGAACTTGCGGTGTTTATCCGTACGTTTGTGAAGATTAAGAACGAGGGCAAGAAGATGATTACCGCAGAGGACGAAGAAGCGATTAAGCAGCGCGCCATCGAGGAGTATCTGAAGTTGCAGCGGCAAAACGCGGCGGATAGCGCCGATAACGCTGCGGACGGTGCGGACGGTGCGGATAGCGCGGCAGGCGACAAGGTAGACGCGAAGAAAGACGAATAACCCGCCGGCAACGGGGCGTATCTTGCTTTCCCCTTCGGGAAGTCAAGGACAACGATGCGTCGCTTGCTTTCCCCTTCGGGGAGAGTGGCGCGAAGCGCCGAGAGAGGATTTGACGGGACTTGACCTCTTCAGTCAACTTCGTTGACAGCTTCCCCGAAGGGGAAGCCATGAAAGAGGCGAAAATTAAGCCTTCCCCTTGGGGGGAAGGTGGCGAGCGAAAGCGAGGCGAATGAGGGGCGCGACTGATTCGCGCGAAATGATTTTAAACGGAAATGTAACTGCCCCCTTGATTGAATATTTCCAGTGAAAGAATTTCAATCAAAAATGAGCTACGCCCCTCACCACCGCCTCTCGGCGGAGCCTCCCCCCGAGGGGAAGCCTCTGAAAGAGGCTGAGCATTTTTGCCGAAAAAAATGAAGTTTACTGAATTTTTTTTCAGGCAAGGGGAAGCCATGAACGCGGCAGAGCAAAGCCTTCCCCGAAGGGAAGCCAAGGAGTTTGAACGCGCGCAAAAAGGAATGGTAATATGCAAGGATTTTTTATTTGGTTCAAAGCTTTTTTCGGTAATATGCTCCAGGGGATACTGCAGGTATTCAAGGGCATATTTTTCGGCGTGATACAAATATTCGACTTTTCGTATTATTTTAAATTATGGAGCGATAACGGCGGCAGTTTCGGCGTTGCGGACTGGATATTTTCGATTTTTGCGTTTATTCTGATTTTAGCCGTCTGGGTGGGAATTTTCTTCTTGATCGGTATCGGTATCGGAAAAATCGTACGGTTTAAAAAGTCGATGTCGAGCAATGAAGATTTTCTGGAAGAGATTGCGGAACTGCAGCGGCAAAACGCGCGCCTGACGGCGGAAAAGGAGAAAATTACGCAGCTGCAGGTTACCCGCGCGGGACTTTCGTACGAGCAGATGAAAAAAGAATTGCAGCGCGAGGCGGAAGAAGCCGCCATGGCGAACGCTGCGGAAAACGGCGAGGAGAAGAAAAACAAGCTGCTTGCCGACCGCCGCTTTCAGCGGTTGGCGCTGGTGGACGAACAGTATGCGTTTTATCAGTCGCCCGATTACGATAACGACATCACTCTGAAAAGTCTGTGCGAAGATTTGCGCAACTTCGCGTGTTCGCACAACGGTTTGTATTACGATATCCGCACGATTCGCCTGACCATTGCGGGGTTGGCTTCCACGAAGCTGTTGATTCTGCAGGGTATATCGGGTACCGGTAAAACTTCGCTGCCGTACGTGATGGGCAAGTTTTTCAGAAACGACGCCACAATCGCGTCGGTGCAGCCTTCCTGGAGAGATCGGAACGAATTGTTCGGCTATTTCAACGAATTTACGAAGAAATTCAACGAAACGGAAGTATTGCGCCGCATTTACGAATCGGGTTATAACGACGATTTAAACATCGTGATTCTGGACGAAATGAACATCGCGCGCGTGGAGTATTACTTCGCGGAAATGCTTTCTATTCTGGAAATGCCCGATCACAACGAATGGAAAATCGAACTGGTGCCGTCGTCGTGGGAGAACGATCCCGTGAAGCTGAAAAACGGAAATCTCATGATTCCGCAGAACGTATGGTACGTGGGCACGATCAACAACGACGATTCCACGTTCTCGGTATCGGATAAGGTGTACGACCGTGCGTTTGTGGTGAATCTGGACAGCAAGGGCGTTCCGTTCGACGCGCCGGCAACGGAGGCGAAGCGGGTTTCGTACAGCGAAGTGGAATCGCTTTACAGGCAGGCTGCGGCGGATTATCCCGTATCGGAAGAGAGCCTCGGAAAGATTGCAAAGCTGGATAACTACGTGATTGAGAAATTCCGCGTGGCGTTCGGTAACCGTATCATGAAGCAGTTGAAAACGTTTGTTCCGGCGTACGTGGCGTGCGGCGGCAGCGAAGTGGAAGGCGTGGACTATATGCTTGCCACGAAGGTGTTCAGAAAGTTTGAAAGCCTGAACCTTTCGCTGATCCGCGACGAAATCCGTCCGCTGGTATCGTATCTCGATTCGCTGTTCGGCAAAGGTGCGATGAAAGAAAGTATCGCGTATCTGCAGCGGTTGCAGAAAATGTATTAAAGGATAGATGGCGGCTATGGAGTACGAAAACACGGAAGAACGGGCGGCGGAAAGCGGCTTAAAAAACAATCCGGCGGGCGGCGGACAAAGCGGCGGCGCGGCGGACTGGAAACAGAAAATCCGTTTCGACCGTTCGTTTTATGCGAAAATCGCTTTGGCGGAACGGTGCGTAAAAGAATATTACGCGGCGCTTGCCACGGCGCTTTTATCGTACGAAAAGGCGCGTTCCAGAATGGGCTGGTCGGGCGTGGCGTTTTCGGCGGGGCGGGAAAGCCTCGCTTTTATCGCGCTTTCGGGAAAGACGCTTTCGCTGTATCTCGCCGTGGCGCCGGAAGAGTTTGCGGACGGGCGGTATAAGGCGAAAGACGTCGGCGGCGTGAAAAAGCGGGCGAGAACGCCGTCGCTGTTTAAAATCAAAAGCCGCGGCGCGCTGGCGCACGCGTTGAAACTGATTGCCGCGCTTGCCGAGGAAAAAGGACTGAAAAAACGCGCGGACGGGTTCGAACCCGTATCGGCGGATAATTTCAAAGCCGATTCTTTCAACAATCTCGTAACGCGCGGGTTTATCCGCATCGTGAAAACGGAAGAGAAGAACGCGGCGGTTCGGACATCCGGCGCGGCGGAAGAAATTATCGTACCCGTGCCCGCGGAACATCCCGCGGAGAACGAAAAATACGGGGCGTACGCCGATACGCTGGCTTCCTCGGAGAATCTGGTATCGCGCCACGGGGCGTATTCCGAAATTTTAAGCGCGCTGGCTGCGGGCTGCGGCACGGCGCGGTTTTCGGAAAAGCTGATGCTGCGTTCGATAGACGAAATGTGGGTGAGCGCGATAGAGCGCTGTCTGCCGGCGCTGGACGAACTGATACGCAAACCCGCGCGGTATATCGCGGAAACGGAAGAAGTGCTGCCCATCGAACTGACGAAACGGGTGAGCGGCAGATCGGTGGCGCATCTTGCGCGGCATACCGATTATATCAGCAGAAACGAATACGGCGAACTTACGCCCACGAAGCTTCTGAACGTATTCCGCGAAGATTCGCTTTTAACGTACGAAAACAAATTTCTGAACACGCTGATCAGCCGGCTGTATCTTTTTATCGGCAAGCGGGCGAAGATTGCCGAAGAGGCGGGCGCGGACGAAAAACTGGAAAATTTCGAATTCGAAAGCGCGTTCGAACACGGCGAGGGCAGAGGCAGAATTAAAATCGAAGTGGAATATTCCGAACGCAACACGGAAGAAACGGCGCGCAAGCCGTTCCTCGGCACGGGACTTTGGCACCGAGTGCAGCGGCTGAACGAGATTGTTTCGGGGTATATGCAGTCGTCGTTCGTGAAGGCGATGGATAAAAATTATATCCGCCCGCCGGTGATGCGGACGAACGCGATTCTGAAAAACAAGTATTTCAACGAATGCCTTGCTCTGTGGGAGTTTATCGAAAGTTACGAGGACGCCGGCTACGGCATTACGGTGAGCGAAACGGTGAAAGACGTTCCGGACGAGTACGTAAAAGAGATTTACGCGCTTGCGGCGCAGAATTATCTGGTGTTCCTGCACAACGCCGGCAAGCCCGTGAAAGACGCGGCGGAATACGAATATTCGGCGGCGCCAGAAGTGAAGGCGGAAATCGATACCGCTCGCGGGGCAGTGAAAGAGGAATTCCGCGAGTCTTTGCCCGATTATACGGCGGAAAACGACGAAATCGCGTTCGCGCTGGACGTGGCGCTTCTGGCGGACGATCTGGCGGAGCCGACGTCGGAATTGTTCGGAACGCGGTATGTAAGAACGTTCCATTCGAAAATCCGCACGGCGCCGCTCGAGCTGAAAGAGAGATTCGCGCGGATTGCCAACGAGCTTTTGAAATTCGGCAAAGTGAAGATGCGCGAAAGCAAGCGGTTCGCTTCGTTTCATGCGGGCAGAACGATTCTGGCGCGCGTGACGGTGAGCGGAAAGGCGCTGAAAGTGTATTTTGCGGAAGCGGAAAACGCGGCGGACAACATGCCGCGGGAAGAAGAACCGCGGTTTGAAGATACTCCCGTTTGCCTGCGCGTGCGAGGAATCGGCGGCGAGCGGCGGGCTACGGCGTACATCGCCGCGCTGGCGGAAGCATACGGGCTGAAACTTGCGAAAAAGCCGCCCGAACCCGTTTCGGCGGAAAATTATCCGCTTGTGCCGTTGGCAGAGATGCTGCGTAAAGGCTGGATTTTTGCGGCGAAGAGAAAAATCACGGATTTCGCGACGGAAAAGGGATTGTTCCGCGGCTTGGGAAATTTCGGCACGGCGGTTTCGGAAGAAAGTTTGGTGGCGGCGGAAGAAGTAAAGAAAAACGCCGTTTCGGAGTCTGCGGCTTCGTTTCTTGCGCCGAACGCCGCTGCGGTGCAACAGGAATCGCCCGCGGCGGAATACAAAAGACCGTCCGCTGCGCAGGCGCTGGAAAATATGGTCCGCCCCGAGGGCAATTACGAAAAGCCTACCGATTACGGACTGGACGACAGTACGGGCTTTATTTTAGACGAAGAGCAGTCGGCACGGACGGAAGAGGAACGCGAAGCAGATGGCGAAAACGGGAAGTAAATTCAAGAGAATCGCGGGAACGGTGCTGCTTGTCTGCGCCGTGATATGCGCGGCGCTGGTATTCGTTTCGGCGGTGCTCGGCAGGAAGAGAAATTCTCCTGCGTACGTGTTCGGCTATGCGATGATGCGCGTGGAAACGGGCAGCATGGAACCTGCGATCGGGGCGAAGAGTTATATTCTCGTGAAGAAGTACGACGGCGGCGAACTGGCGGAGGGCGACATCGTAACCTACCGCATGCTGGACGTTTCTTCGGCGGCGTACGGCAGTCTGATTACGCACCGCATCGAAAAAATCACGGACGACGGGTACGTGATGAAGGGCGACGCGAACGCCGCGGCGGACGCGAAAACGGTGAAAAAAGAGGATATTGCAGCCACGTTTAAAAGCAATCTGCCCGTATTTACCTTTTTCGGCAGGCTGTATGCCTCGCCTTTCGGGCTGGTAGCGCTGTTTGCGGCATTCATTGCCGCGTGCGCGTTCGTATACGTGCCGGAAATCGCTTCCGCGCTCGGCGAGGAAAAGAAAGAGGAAGAAAAGCGGAAGCTGATGGACGAACGGGTGCGGGAAGAAGTGCAAAAGATGCTTCGCGAAAACGGAGCGGAACACGCCGACCGCGAAAGCGGAAGCGAAAAACAGGTGAACGATGAAGAAATTTCTGATAAAACACAGAAGTGAAATCGCGTACGCGGTGGCGCTGATGATCTGCATATTTTTCTTTGCGCACTTCGTGTCGCTGGGGCGGGATTATTCTTCCACGGTGCAGGCGCAGGCGGCGGAACGCGCGGAAACGTATGCCTCCGCGCAGGCGCAGATTCTTGAAAAACAGTACGCGAAGATGAACGCGGAAACGGAATTTTACGCCGAGGAGCTTGCCAACGCTTCCGGCGAGGACGAACTGCATGAACGCTTTCATACCATCGCTTCTCTCGCGCGAACGAAAGAAAGCACGGTGGCGGTGCTGTATTTTTCGGGCGATACGCTGTACGACGAAACGGGAATTCCCGTAACGGACTGCGCCGAGATAGAGGCGTTGAAAAACGCGGAAAAAACGGTGCAATCCGGCATCTTCCAGTACGGCGATCATAACATGTCCGTTTGTACGGCGGCAAACGTAACGTACCCCGAGCCGGATACGTATACGGGCAGCATCCGCAAAGTTGCGGTGGTGTACGAAAGCGAAACGCTGTTTTTAAGCACCGCTTACGAAGCCGCGGGAAAGAGCGTTGCCGAAGGCTTGAACAAAGCCGATTTCGCGTTTGTGTGCAAGGGGAACGGCAGAATTTTCGACGCGGTGAAAGCGGACGACGTTTTTTCCGTGAAGCGGAACGACCTCGTGCAGGACGTTTTTGCGGACGTACTTACAGATTCCGCCGCGGAAAAAGAGGCGAAAAACGCGCTGGCGGGAACGGAACTGAAATCGTTCGCTTTCAGAAAAGGCGCGGAAGATTACGTGCTTACCGTGCTGCCGTTCGGGGCGGATCGGGGCAACGTAACTTTGGTGTGCGCGTATAAAGTAAGCGCGGTGTACGACGAGGGTTTTGCTTTAACGCAGACGATCTGGAGTTCGCTGACGGGGCTGGCGTGCATTATCGTTCTGCTTGCGGGCACGGCGGTGCTTTGGCGGCGTGCGGCGAAAAAGCGTATTTTCGCGCTGGAAATGATCGATCCTTTTATCGGTTGCGCCACGCCGAAAAAGTTTGAAAAAGACGTAGAGGGCATACTGAAACGACATGCCGCTTCGTCGTTTGCGATGGCGTCGCTGAAAATCAATAACTTCGGATATTTTACGGAAAAATTCGGCGACGAACAGAAATTGAAACTGAAAAAATTTGTGGCGCAGTGCGTGCGCGGTGCGATGCACGTCGGAGAAACGTTCGCGTATGCGGGCGGCGGAGAATTTCTGCTGTTTATGCACCTGCGCGACAGGCAGTCGTTCACCGAACGGCTGAACGGAATTTACCTGCGCATTTCTTCGTTCAACGCGGGCGAAGATTACCGCGTGGGCGTAACGTTTGCCGTGTACGAACTGGAAGAAAATCATCGGGACGGCGTGAAATCGATGTTGGAAAAGCTGCGCTCCGTGCGCGAAAACGCTTCGTCGCAGGCGAAAACGCTCAGCATCAATTTTTACGAAGATATGCTGCGCAAAAATTATATCCGTAAGGCGGAAATCGAAAGCCGTATGGAAAACGCGCTGAAAAACAGCGAATTTCACCTTTTCTACCAGCCGAAATACAATCTTCGCAATAAAACGCTGGACGGCAGCGAAATTTTAATCCGCTGGTACGATCCGAAAATCGAGGGGTATCGCTTGCCGGGCGAGTTTCTGCCGGTATTCGAAGAGGACGGCTTTATTGTTAAAATCGACCGCTTCGTATTGTACAAAGCGTGCGAAAATATCGCTTCGCGTATTGCGGAACGACGGATTTGTTATCCGGTATCGGTGAACGTTTCGCGAGTTTCGGCGATTCAGCCCGATTTTGTGGATTACTACGTGCGTATCCGAAAAAAATTCGGCATCAAAGAGGGGTTCATCACGCTGGAATTCACCGAAAGTTTTGCTTACGAAAATTACGATTATCTGTTTGACATCGTACATAAACTGCACGAGGGCGGGTATCATTGTTCTATCGACGATTTCGGGACGGGGTATTCTTCGTACAATATTTTAAAATCCATTCCGATGGACGAAATCAAGCTGGATAAATTCTTTTTAAGTAAAGGCGTAAGTGAGGAACGCGACGAAACGCTTTTGAGCGGCGTCATCGGCATGGTGAAAAAGCTGGGCATGAAAGTTACGCAGGAGGGCGTGGAAACCAAAGAGGATTTGCTGCGGCTGGAAGCGCTCGGCTGCGAAGTGATTCAGGGCTACTATTTCTCGAAACCGCTGAAATACGTGGATTATCTGCAGTTTATCGAAACCAACTTTATCAATAGGCAGCAGTAAACGCCGCAAAAAAACGGCGAGAAAGGGGCGGATCGGACGTCGTACGGTTATCTTTTTCTCCAGCCGTCCGGGGAATAGCCCGTAAGTTTTTTGAAAAGCCGCGAAAAATAGTATACGTCGGAAAAGCCGCAAAGCTCCGCGATCTCGCCGATCGTGTACGCTTCGCGGTTTTTTGTTTTTGCGTCGCCGCGTTCCGAAAGCAAATCCTTCGCTCTGCCGATTTTCAGCGCGTTTGCGTATTCCACGGGGGTAACGCCGTAAGTTCCCGTAAAAAGCCGACGGAAATACGTTTCGGAAATACCGCACAACGCGGCAAGCTCCGCGCCGTACAGCTTCTTTTCCGTATAATTTTCATGAATGTATTCCACGGCGGGGAAAAGCAGTTTGCCGTACCCGGACGGCGCGTAAGAAGAAGAGCTTTTCAAGGAGGCGATGACGGCATACAGGCACGAAAGGCATTGTTCCTCGTAGCCGGGGCGTTTTTTTTTCCAGGCTTTTTCGGCGCGCAGAAAGTACGGAAAAATCTGTTGCGGCGCCTTGGGAGAAAATACGAACGGTTCCTGCGCGGGCAAATCGGGCGCAAGAAAATTGATTGCGTGGCAGCCGTCCGTTTCCGCGGCGCCTTCCGTGGAAACATCGTAAGAGGAACCTTGCGGAAAGTACACGATCTGCCCTGCCTGAGGCGTGATGATTTTATCGCCGAACGTCAGTTTGCCGTACGGTTTCTCGTAGTAAACGAGTCCGTGATTTTTTCTGTATTCCATGCGTTTTGCGGTAAGCTTTCTGGTAACGAAAAGCACAAGTTCGATTTTTGTTACAGAGAAGAAATTTTCAAAACCGTTCCGGGCATTCATAAAATCCTCCGCTCTTTTTTGTTTTCAGTATAATCTTTTGTGTCGGATAAGTCAATCGTTTTCTTTTGTCCATTGCATTTTTTCTTCGGGAGGGATATAATAATTCCGTAAAGAGGTGGAAATATGCGCATACAGGAAACTTTTGAACAGGACAAAGATAAGATAGCGAACAAATATCACAAACAGGGCGAACCGTTTGACGCGTACCGTCGGATGGCGTATCACGGCTACGATTTCGACGAAACGACAGGGAAATCCGACGAAGAAATTTTGGCGGGATTACGTGCGCTGAAAGAAAAAATCAGCGCTTTGCCGCATCCCGTACAAAAGGCGCGCGCGGTGGAATATGTGCTGGATAATACAAAAACAGACGTGAACGGACAGGATTATTTTCCGGGCGTGTATTCGTTGAACCGTCTGGCGAATGCGGTTACGCAGGACGTATGGCAGAAAGAAGTTTTCGAAAAAATTCTGCCGCGGACGAACGAAGAAATGCGGAAAATGAACGAATCGGGCGCGATTGCAATCTGGGCGGATTTCGATCACGTGGTGCCCGACTGGCAGGCGGTGCTTTCTCTCGGCTTTCCGGGACTTTTGTCCCGTGCGGAAAAGTATAAAAAACTTCATGAGAAAAACAAAACGCTCACCGCGGAAAAACAGGCGTTTTTCGATGCGATCATCATAGAATATTCCGCGATACTGCGCTTTTTCGACAGGTTGATTTCGTATGCGGAAACGCGGAAAAAACGCGAACCGGAATCGGAAAAGCTGCCCGTTGTTTCCGCCTGTCTGAAAGAAGTGCGCGCGGGCGCGCCGCAAAGCACGTACGGCGCGTTGATGACGATATACATGTATTTTATTCTTTGCGAGTGTTTCGATTCGTATCAGGTGCGCTCGCTGGGCAACGGGCTGGATAGCACGTTATATCCGTTTTACGAACGCGATTTACGAAGCGGGGCGTATACGCGGGAAGAAATAGGCGAGCTTCTGAAGTATTTTCTGTTTCAGTGGCAGGCAATCGGCAATTACTGGGGACAGCCGTTTTATCTCGGCGGCACAAACGCGGACGGCTCTGCGAAATACAACGATTTATCGTATCTGATTCTGGAAACGTACGATAAAATCGGCATTTACAACCCGAAAATTCAGCTGAAAATAAACAAAAATACGCCCGAAAAGCTGCTGGATTTCGTTTTCGACATGGTGCGGCGGGGCAAAAACAGCTTTGCGTTTATGTGCGAGCCGGGTATGGCGAAAGCGATGCGATCTTACGGCGCTACGGAAGAAGAATCGCGCGAGGCGGATATCCGCGGCTGTTACGAAACGGGCGTGCGGGCAAACGAGGTATCTTCCGCCACGGGCTACGTGAACGCCGCGAAAGCCGTCGAGTATGTGTTTTTTAACGGGTACGATAAAAAATTGCACGAGGTTTTCGGACTGCGGACGGGGGAAATCGGCGGAGATAACGGCGGAGAAAACGGCGCCGATGCCTGCGGAATAAACGATGAAAAAGGCGGAAACGCGCCGTTTGAAACGTTTGAAAAATTTTATGCGGCGGTAAAGGCGCAACTGAAAGCGCTGCTTGAAAAAACGATGCGCGTTGCGGACGAGTACGAAAAATATTTTTCGTATATCAATCCGTCGCTCATGTATTCCGCCACCGTCGAAGGCGCGTTGGAAAAGGGGGAGGACGCCTATCAGAGCGGCGTGAAATATAACAATTCCTCCGTGCTTACCGCCGGTTTTGCAACGCTGACGGACGCGGTTTCGGCGGTGAAAGAGTTTGTGTACGAGAAGAAACGGATTACTCTGGCGCAGCTGAAACAGGCGCTTTCCGATAACTGGTCCGGGTACGGAAATTTACGCGCAACCGTTCTGGCAAGTCCGCATAAATACGGCAACGACGACGATGCCGCCGATAAAATCGCGGCGGATCTGGCGACTTTCGAATCATCCGTCGTGAATTTCCGCCCCAACGCGCGCGGCGGCGTTTACAAAGCTTCGATACATTCCGCCATGCAATTTTTGTGGGAGGGCGAAAAGACGGCGGCGACGCCGGACGGCAGAACGGCGGGGGCGGAGCTTTCGAAAAACGCTTCGCCGTCGGTCGGCGCCGATAAAAGCGGCGTTACCGCGCTGATTGCTTCGGCTTTGAAATTAAAGCCGTACACATTTACGGAAAGCTTTTGTCTGGACGTGATGCTGCATCCTTCCTCGGCGGAGGGGAGCGACGGTTTGCAGGTAATGCGCACGTTGCTTTTTGCGTATCTTAACGGCAACGGCATGGCGATACAGTTTAACGTGTTCGATGCGGAAATGCTGCGCGACGCGCAGAAACATCCCGAAAAATATCAGAATCTGCAGGTTCGCGTGTGCGGCTGGAACGTGTTGTGGAACAATCTGAGCACAGACGAACAGAACGCGTATATCCGCCGCGCGGAAAACATTGCGCAATGAAAAGGCGCGGAGTATGGGCGTATGAACGAAGAATTATATGTAAATATCGTGAATATCAAACGCTTTGCCGTGCACGACGGCGAGGGGATACGCACCACGGCGTTTTTCAAAGGCTGCCCGATGCGTTGCCGCTGGTGCCACAATCCCGAAACGCTTTCTTCGCGCGCGCAGACGGGATATTACGATAAGAACTGCCGTCTGTGCGGAGCTTGCGTAAAAGCGTGTCCGCAAGGATGCCATACGTTGCGGCTTGAAAAGAACGAGCGCGGAGAAAACGAAATCCGCCACGAGTTTCGGCGCGAAAAGTGTACGGCGTGCGGAAAATGCGCGGATGTCTGCGCGTACGGCGCGCTGGAATTGTACGGGAAGCGCGTGCGGGCGGAGGAGCTTTGCGAAGCGCTACTTCGGGACAGGGCGTTTTATGCGCCGGGCGGCGTTACGCTTTCCGGCGGCGAGTGCCTGCTGCAAAGCGAGGCGTGTGCCGAAGTGCTGTGCGAGATGAAGAAAAGCGGCGTGAATACGGCGGTGGATACCTGCGGAAACGTGTCGCGCGAAGCGATTGAAAAAGTGTTGCCGTACACCGACGCGTTTTTATACGATCTGAAACATATCGATGGCGAAAAACACCGCGCGGGTACGGGTTGCGGCAATAAAACGATTCTTGACAATCTGCTGTTTTTAAACGAAAAGGGAGCGCGTACGGAAATCCGCTACCCGTTGATTCCCGGTTTTAATGCCAAAGAAGAGGAGATAAAAGCGGCGGCGCAATTTTTAAAGCCGTTGAACAACATAATTGCCGTCCGCGTGCTGCCCTATCACAATCTTGCGGGTTCGAAATACGCCGCGCTGGGGCTGGAAAATACGCTGCCGCCCGTGTTGCCGTCCGCCGCGGAAACGGAAAAAGCACGCGGAATTTTTCGCAAAATCTGTAACGTCGAGGTGAAATGACGGCGTTTCGACGGTTTCATCGGCAGAGAAACGACGGCGGGGAAATTTGCATAAAAAATATACGGACGGCGCTATCGGAAACGGAAAAGAAATCGTTATATTTTACGGGTTTAATTCATAAAAACATTGAAAAACGGGCAAAAATACTAAAAAAGAGGAAAAAAATAACGCTGAATAAAAGAAAAAACGGAGAACTTTGCGAAGCCTCCGTTTTTTTATGACCTGAAAAACATCGTTACATTTTCCATTTTTATCGTTACTTTGTCTATTCACAAAAGCGCATTCCTCTGTTATAATAAGTTCGCTAAACAAAAAATTTGCGGTTTTTTTGCGCCCCACGCACATGCGCGGAAATTTTTCCGTGCGGGCGGCGGAGATGATAACGCGAAACGCCGCTTTGCGGACATAAGGAGGAAAAGCTTTGACAGTCAATCTGAAAAAACTGTTCAAATATCTGGCGGCGAGCGTGTTTGCTGCGTTGATTTTCGTGTGTTTTTCGGGCTTTACGTTAACGGGCTCGGCGAAAATCAGGTACAGCGGCAAAGGCACAGCCGCTTTTTCCGTGATTTCCGACGCGGCGGAGCAGGAGTTCAGACAAGCCGCGCAGGACTATGTGGACGGCTTCACGGTGCGTTCCGGCGAAAGCGATATGATTACGCTGGAGGACGTTACGAAAACGGAAAACGGCTACAATGTGGAAGTTTCGTTCCGCCGACTGGATAAAGTGAAAGCAATGGGCGAATTTTTCCTGCAGAAAACCTCCTCGTTCGTGCCAGAAACAAGCGAAACGGGCGAAATGATCCGCAACTGGGAAGCGGGAATGTTCGCCGTTACGGAAACCATTTATTATAAGTCCGTGGCGAAATCGGTGGATATCGACGTAACCACGGTTGCGGACGGGCTGAGGCTGTATACGGCGGGCGGCAAAGAAATCGCCGTAGACGAACTGGACGCTTACGCGGCGGGCGCGGGCGATAAATCCACCGCCGCGGCGTTCTGCCTGCTGGACGTGGGCTGCGTGGAAAGCGTAACCGTATCTTTCCCGGCGGACATCGCGTACTACGCGGGCGGGGATATGCGGCTGGTGAACAAAAATACCGTGGAAATGCGCCCCGTATTCATCGAAGCGGAAATCACTTCCACCGAGGGGAATATGATTCCCGAAACGAAGGACGTCGGCACGATTTTCGGCTATGTGATTTACGAAAAAGGGCTGAGCCCCGCGGCGATATGCGGCATTGTTGCGGCGTGCGTGATTCTCGGCGGCTTGCTTGCTGTGTTCTTCGTATATCTTGTAAAACTGGGAAAAAACGTTGCGCCCGCCGCTGCAAACGGCGCGCGCGGAAACGTTCCGGGCGGCAATGCGTGCGGCGGCGCGAGTGCAAACGGCGCGGTTCGAAGCGTTCCGTGCGGTGCGAAGAACGGCGCTGCGGGCGGCGGAGCAGCCGTCGCGCTTATGCCGGCAACGGAGATAAGCGCGGCTTCTGCGGCGCAGGCGGAGATGTGCACGGTGCGCGGAGTAAAGGAACAAAGCGTTCTGGCGCGCGGCTGGAAGAAGTTTTTAAAGGGCGATTTCTGCACGGGAATCCGCCAGCACAAACTCTTGTATCTGTTATTGCTTCCCGCATTTTTGTACGTGCTGATTTTCTGCTATCTTCCCATGTTCGGGCTGGTGATCGCGTTTCAGGATTATAAGATTCTGGACGGCGTGTTCGGCAGCGAATTTATCGGAATGAAAACGTTCAGAAAGATTTTTTACGCGCAGATCAGAGGCTCGTACCGGATGTTCCGCAATACCATTTACATATCGCTGATTCGAATCGGCACCAATTTCCCCCTGATACTGGTGTTCACGCTGCTTCTGAACGAAGTGAAAAACCGCAGGGCGAAAGGGGTGATTCAGACGATTTCGTATATTCCCAACTTCATTTCGTGGATCGCCGTGGGCGGCATGGCGTTCAACCTGCTGGGCGAAAACGGCACGCTGAACGCAATATTCGTAAAAACGCTGGGGCATAGCTTCGATTTCTACGGCGAACCGGATTACTGGTGGTGGATTCTGGCGGCTTCGTCGCTATGGAAGGGCATGGGCTGGGGCACGCTGATTTATATGTCCGCGCTCGGCAGCATCAGCGACGAGCTGTACGACGCCTGCACGATAGACGGCGGCGGCAGATTCCGTCAGGCGTTTACCGTAACGATTCCGGGCGTAATGAACGTGATGATGTTGCAGCTGATTCTGGATATTTCGTCGATTATGGGCGACAATTACGAACAGATCATCGCCATGACGCGCAGCCTCGATATACTATACCCCACCACAAGCGTGGTAGGTACGCTTGCCTATAATTCGGTACTGGGCGGCGGCGGATTTTCTATCGCTACGGCGTGCGGACTGATACAGGGCGTCATCGGGTTGATTCTGGTGATTTTCACCAACCGGATCGTAAAGAAAACAGATAACGAGGGAATATTATGACGAAATCGGGCAGAGTAACCAAAAAAATATCCGTATTCAATATAGTGAACGCGCTGATTATGATTTTGCTTACGGTGTTGTTCGTTCTGCCGTTCTGGCTGATCGTAACGGCTTCGCTGAGCAGCAATTCTATTCTGATGCGCGAGGGATTTTCGATTTTTTTCCGCGGATTCACGTTCGCCGGGTATAAATTTCTGTTTTCTATCGGCGACGCGTTCCTGCGCGCGCTGTTCGTAACGGTTGTAGTGGCGGTGGCGGCAACGGCGATTTCCGTATTCGGCTGTACGTGGGCGGCGTTCGCGCTTTCCAACAAAAAACTGGTGGGCAGAAAGTTTTTCAACGTGTTCTTTATGATTCCCATGTTCTTTTCGGGCGGAACGATTCCCACCTACCTCGTCATCCGCGGCATCGGACTGTACGATACCATCTGGGCGCTGATTATTCCGGGCAGCATAGGCGCTTACAATATTCTGCTGCTGCGCAATTATTTCTACGGGCTTTCCCCCTCGCTGGGCGAGGCGGCTCAGCTGGACGGCGCCAACGATTTTCAGCAAATCCGGAGCGTGTACACGCCGCTTGCGTTGCCGATGATGTTCACGGTGGGCATGATAACGTTTGTAGGCAAGTGGAACAGCTGGTTGCCGTCGGTTTTGTATCTCGAAGCCACGCACACTTCTCTGCAGCTTGCGCAGCACGTTCTCAAACAGATGATCGATAACATGCAGGCGTTTTATTCAAGCCACGCTTCGGGCAGCGTTGCCAACGCGCCGCTCACTTCGGCGAGAAACGCGGGCATCGTCATCGTGATTCTGCCGCTGATTCTGGTTTCGCCGATACTGCAGAAGTATTTTGTGGGCGGAATTACGGCGGGCGCGGAAAAAGGCTGATAAAAAAACGGGCGGAATGCCTTGACTATACAAAAATCTTAAAATTTTATTCGGAGGAAAAAAAGATGAATAAAAAAGTATCTGCAATCATTGCGGCGGGCGTACTGGCTCTCGGTATGGGCTTCGGCGGCTGCAATCCGGAAAAAAAACCTGATGACGGCGGAAGCGACGGCACACGTCCCCTCGGAAAAACCATTTCCGTTTATACGGGCGGTTCCAGTGAATTCACGTGGGCTGCGGGTTCCGACGAAGAGCGCGTGATCGATTACGTGGAACAGAAATATTACGACGAAACGGGCGTATCGCTCGATTTCCAGATTTCTCACCTCGGCGAAAATATGCGTTCGAAGCTGGGCACGGCGCTTTCTTCGGGTTCGGTGGACGTAATCGTTTCGCACACCCGCGGCGGCGTGGGCATCGACGATTATTTAATCGATCACGACGCGTATTACGATATCCGCACCCGCCTTTACAGCCGCGCGAAAAATCTGGTGAAATACATCGCAGGCGACCCGCTGTGGAGCCTTACCACTTCGGATAATCAGGTGGTGGGTATCCCTTCCGTCATCAGCCCCTATAAATTCGGTATTCTCGTCAGAAAAGACCGCATGGAAAAAGCGGGTTATACGGACGACGCGGCGAAAACGAATACGGTGTGCCCCGAAACGGGAAAGAATTATATTCTTGTGGATAATCTGGACGATTTCGCGGATATGTGCGTGGCGATCAACTCGTTTGAAAACGTGGGCGCGTACACAGTATCGGGCGCTTCGTGGGATATCGAAAAGGCGCTTACGCTGGGCGCGTACACCGAGGCGGGGTATTTCACTTCTACTCTGAGAAAGGGCAGCGAAATCGGGCTTTCGGGCGAGGACGCCGAAAAAACGTTCGTAACGCAGGGTGCCGGCACGAAAGAATACGAAGCCGTATTGCAGCGCGAATACGAATGGGTGAATAAAAAAATTCTCAATCCCAAGATGAACGGCGTGCTTCTGGAAGAAGCGGAAACGGAATTCATTGCGGGGAAAACCAGCGTGTTTGTGGAAGATCCCACCGTGCAGCACCTGATTCAGGTGGCGAGAAAAACGCAGGCGGAGGACGCTTCGGCTACGTTCACGGTGCTTCCCGCGCTCCGCGCGCACAGAAACGCCGACGAATGCCCCAAGGACGAAAGCGGCAATGCGAGAAAAGGATTCATGAGAAACACCAGCGCCGTGTTCGCCGCGTGTTTCTCGAAAAATTCAAAGAACGTGGACGACGTGCTGAAGTTTTTAAACTGGGTGTTCGAAAGCGAAGATAATTACAACCTTTGCCGCTACGGCATCGAAGGCGAGCACTGGGTGAACAACGGCGACGGCACGTATTCTTATCCCGCGGGCAAGGAAAGCTACCTTACCGCTCCGCCGTATTCGGGCATTTTAACGCTGCTTGAAAATCAGAACATTTCCAACATGACGTACAAGGGCTATTCCGAAGAAGAACTCCGCTGGATCAACGACGTGGCGGGCGATCGGGACAACTATGTGAAGAACGATACGATCGATTATCTTTTCGTGCTGAAAGACGACGCTAAGGCGCAGTACAACACGGCGACGAACATCGTTTATGCGGACGTAAACAACGCCTGGAACGGCAAATGGGATCCTACGACGATGGACGAAACAGGCAAACGCACGGTATACGAAAAGAACAGAGCCGCCTTTATCGCCGCCAGCGGAGCGGTGAGAAAACAGATGACCGATCAGTACCTTTTAATCAAGGCGCGCAAAGATAAGAAAAATTAAGGAGAGCGAACGGCTATGACGCTCTGGATTGTATTTCTGGCATATATAGAAGCGTTCGGCGCGGGCGTGGCGATTTTCGCGAAGCGGCGCGGGCGTAAGGAGTGGGCGTATTATTTCATTCCGTTTTACGCCTTTACGTTCGCCAACAAAACCACGAAAGGCTTTAAGGTGATGTCCATCCCCGTGGAGAATCTTTTTAAAAGCGTTCTTGTGGAAACGGCGGTGTGTATTCTTGCGTTCATCTATGCGAAGTGGGGCGAAACGCATCTCGGCGAGATCGACGCGCCGTGCCTGAAACAGATTATGTGGGTGCCTGCGGGCACGGCGTTGATTGTATTTTATCTGGGAAACGTAAAATCTTCCCTCGCCGTGTTTGAAGAATGGCGTTGCCGCTTCCCGTGCGACCGGATTTTATACCTTACACTGATCGCGTTGCCCGTGGCTTATGCCATGCTGCCCGTGCGCGAAAAACGCAACAATGCCGTGGGGTTGTAAACGCGGCTTCAAAAAATTTCAAGGAGAGAAAATCATGAGAAACAAATTTCGTATGGCTCTGCCGCTTGCCGCGGCGCTGCTGCTGTCGTGTTCGTGCGCGGCGAATCATCCCGCCCCGGACGACGGTAAACAGGACGGCGGCGATACGCCCGCGCCCGCGGCAACCGAATATATCGGCAAACTTTCTTCGCCCGATTACGCGGCAATCACTGCGGAAAACGAAGCGAAGTACGCGGTGTATTATTTCGACGGCGAAGCGGGCAACGACGCGAATAACGGCGCAAGCGCCGAAAACGCAAAACAATCGCTTTCCGAAGCGAACGCGATTGCGAAAAGCGTTACGCAAAACAAGCCCGTGAAGCTGCTTTTCAAAGCGGGAACAACATTTTACGGCACGCTGACGCTGGAAAATTTCGAAGCGGCGGAAGAAACGCCGTTGCTTGTGGGCGTTTACGGCGCCGACGAAACGGCGGAAGAAAAACAATACCCGAAAATCGTGCCCGACGAGGACGGCACGGGCGTGGAAATCAAGGCGGGAAACGTCCGCGTGAGCGGGTTTGAAATTACGGCGCAAAAAGCGAAACGCGGCGTGAATATGACGACGGTAAAAGCGGGCGCGATGAAAAACATCGTGGTGTCCGATTGCTACATTCACGATATCAACTACGTCTGGGATACTAAAGCGCTGGGGCTGGAGGAAAACGCTATGCCCGAAACGCTTACGAAAACGCTTACAAGCACGCAGGTGCAGCAGATCTGCCCGGATTCGCGCTACGATTACGGTTCCGGCGGCATTTTCTGTTCCAGCCCTACGGACGAATTTCAGGGCGCCAGCTGGCTGGAAAACGTGTGGATAGAAAACAACACCGTGGAGCGCGTGGCAAGAAGCGGCATGTTCCTCGATTCCACCTGGTCGCGCCGACCGGGACACGATTTCGGCAAAGGCAAGTACTGTAAAGACGAAGTAACGGGCGAGGAGTACGGCTATTATCCGCTGCGGAATTTCGTTATCCGCGATAACGATCTTTCGTATTGCGGCGGCGATTCCATCGTGCTTTTGTCCGCACGCGACAGCTATATCGAACGCAATACGTCCTATCACGCTTCCTATCTCGGCAGAAGCGGTTATTACAACGTGGGCATCTGGCCGCATTCGTGCGAAGATCTGGTGATGCAGTACAACGAATCGGCGTATACGCACCTCGATAACGGTTGCGGCGACGGTCAGGGATTCGATATCGATATCGGCAATTCAAACGTTTTGTTCCGGTATAATTACGCGCATCATAATGCGGGCGGCGGCATTCTGCTGTGCAGCATTTCCACCGAGGAGCTTCAGTACGACAAGAACGGAAATTTCGTGCTGGACGAGGACGGCTTGCCCATCCGTAAAGAAGTTGCCGCGCACTGGGAAAACAACAAACTCAGAAACAACGTATTCGCCGATAACAAGGGCGCCGTAGTGCGCTTTCAGGCGACGATCGGCTCGCTGGATTTCGATAACAACGTGGTTGTGTTTCCGGGCGACGTGAAAAACCAGAAAATGTTCCTTTCCGCCACCAACGGTTATATGGCGGAAGCGCGTAACTGGAATTTCCGCAACAATATTTTCTATGCCCGCGGCGACGCCGATACGGTGCTGGACGTGGCGCTGTGCGAAACGGAAACGTGCGTGTTCGACGGCAACGTGTTTTACGGCTTCAACGAAAAATTCAAAGAGGGCGTTCTGAACGCCACGTCGTATATCAGCAAAAACGCATACTTCCTCGATCCCGGTTTTGCGGGCACGGAAGCGAAGAACGGGCTTAGCGCCGCGGCGGCGTTTAAAGTAACAAGCGCCGAACTTCTTGCCAAAGGCAAGCTTGCTCCCGTGATGAACGAGTACGATTTTGAGGGCACCGACGTTCTAAAAACGGGCTACATGGGCGCGTTCTGCACGGTAAAAAGCAATTAAAAGGGGATAAAACAAGATGAAAAGAAATCTGAAACGAATGGTATCCGCTATACTCGGCGCCGGTGCGGGCGCACTGCTGTTCGGCGCGGTTGCCTGCTCGGCAACAGACGGTTCCGGCGATTTGCTTGCGGAAACGAAACTCTGGCTGGACAGATACGAAGAATGCGCGCTGCCCGTAAAAGACGGCGTAGATCTTTCTTCGCTTACCGTAACGTCCGATCGCGAAGATCTGGTGCGTTATGAAAACGGCACCGTGATTTCCACGGGCAAGGCGGAAAAAACCACCGACGTAACTCTTACCGTAAAGCACGGAAAATCGTCGGCGAAACTTTCCGTAAAAGTGCGCGATTCGGGCGCCGTGCCGGAACTTTCCATGCCCGATCCGTCCGTGTATCTCGGCGTGGCGATAGATCTTCCCGTCAGCGTGATGTATCTCGATAAAGAGATGCCCGCGGACGTTACGCAATACGAAGCGGAAGAAATCGGCGGCGGCATCGTATCGTACGAAAACGGAAAAATCGAAGGGCTTGCGCTTGGCGAAACGCAGCTTGCCGTTACGCTGGTTTATAAAGGTTACGAATGCGCGGATTTGTTCGACGTAGCCGTAAAACCCGCAAACGTACTGGAATTCAATACAACGTCGCTTGAAATTTATCAGGCGGATTCCAAACTTTCCAAAGCGCAGATCACGCCCAAAGTGGTAAAGGCGGGACACGTGGTGGAAAACGCCGCCGTAACGTACGAAGTTACTTCCGGCGCGGGCAACATCACCGTATCGGAAAGCGGCGCCGTACAGGCGCTGAAATCGGGCGCGGCTACCATTAAAGCCACGTATACGGCAGATCCTTCCGTGTACGGCGAACTTCCCGTAATCATTCACGAAAACTACGTGAAAGAATCGTTTACGCCCTCGCCCGTCGGCGGCGTCGATCCTGCCGACGGCGTGGAAAAAATCACCACGTACGAGGCGGAAACGGGCGAAATCGGCGGCAGAAGCTCTGCGGATATGTACAAACTCACGCTGGGCTACATCAACAACGAGGACAACGCGAAAACGGAAATGTGGGGGCATCGGATTCTGGTAAGCGAATACGGCACCAACTTCGTGGAAGCGTACCGCAAAGGCTACAGATACTTCGCTTACGATTTGTATTATAAAGACGGCGAAGTGTTTACCGCAGACGGCAAAGAATATCATAAACCTTATACAAAACTGTACGTAGGTTCGGGCGGCGACGCTTCTCATCCGGGCGCGCTGTGCGAATTTATCGACTTCAATCAGTATTTCCACCGCAGCTATCTGCGCATATTGCAGCAAAACGGCGAGGGCGAATGGGAAGAAACAAACGTGCTTCGCAAAGAACAGTGGGTGCGCGTGGTGTACGACATGAAATACTACGCGTTCAACTATCCCAACGCGGTGGTCGGATTCTTCTTCACAAGCGGGCAGACGGGTGCGCAGGCGTATTTCGATAATATCCGCTATTATCTGGACGGCGAGTTCCTGCCCGAAGAAACCCGCACGTACGAACAGAAAGACGGCTTCGTGCAGGCAACCAACGAAGAACTGCACGTGCACGGCGTCGATTCCGGAACCAAGTACGAGAAGGCGGGCGCCGTAGACGGCGTTACCGACGACGGCGTACATACAAATGCTTACAGATACGTTACCCCCGGCAAGGCAAGCGGCTGGAACAATCAGCTGGTCGTTGTGCCGTCGGACGATTCCAGCATCGGCGTGGGCATGCTCAATTTAACCGAGCACGGCAATTATCTCACATTCGATTTCTACACCGACAACGCGCTGGAACTCTCCCTTACGATGGGGCACTGGCTGTATTCGAAAACCATTCGTTTAACGGCGGGCAAAAAAGTCGGTACGTCGCTCGAAACGGATAAATACATCGCGGTGATAAAAGACGGCAAGCGCCTGTACACCCTGCCGCAGGGCGAATGGGTAACCGTGTCGCTGGCGTTCCGCGACGCCTATCAGCCGATTTCCGGCTGGTCGCGCGCGTCTATTTTCGTGGCGCTTACGGGCGCGAACGAAACGGCGTATATCGATAACGTCCGCTATTACGAAACAAATTCGTATATTCCCGCGGAATTCGACGGCGAACGCCCCGTATCCGATTATTATATTGCGGACGGCGTGTACGAAAGCGTGTCGTTTGCGAAATCCGCCGACGGCGAGCAGTTTGCGGGTTCGGTGAAATATACTTCGTCGCTCACCTCCGCGATTATCGACGCGGAAGAGCGCTGGAACGACGGCTTGAAATTCAGCAATATTCACGATTCCGCGTTCCACCCCGCGGGTGATTTCTACGATAAAGGCTACCATTACATTTCGTTTAAAATGTACGCAACGGGCAACTTCGGCGGCATCGCGGTACAGTCCTGGTGCAACGACGGCAAGGGCGCGAAGCAGTACACCGCCAACCTCACGCCGGGCAAGAAAACCGCGCTGAACGTATATCTGATGAAAGAGGACGGCACTTACGCCCGCTATATCGAAACCGATACCTGGTACACGCTTACGATTCCCGTGGAATATGCGGCGAAACCCACAAACTGGTCGTCGATTTACTATCGGCTGCTGAAAGGCGACGGCGACGGAGAAGCGGTGGCGTATCTCAAAGATTTAAGCTATCATAACACGAAGCCGGCGGACGTTCCCAGAGACGCCGACGAATACCTGCAGGTAACGTTCGGCGATCCTTCGGGCGGCACGAAAGAACTGATTACCGAGGGCGACTTTAAAAATTCCTACAAATTCACGCTGAACATGAGCGGTTCGTGGAAGTCGGCGCTGATTCTCGGCGATACTTCTTCGCCTGTGTACACCGCGAAATACGTGTTTGCGGAAATTTACATGAAAGACGTTACAACCTTCAACACGCAGGATCAGCTGGGCTTTATGGCAAATAAAGATAACTACAACGATCCCCGCACGATCGGCGTGGATAAGACGGACGGCATTGTGCTGTTCTACGATATGGAAGGCAACCCCGTAACCACGGTGCAGAACGAAACCTGGTATAAAATGGCGGTACCCGTGAAAGCGGTGCCGAACAAAACGTGGGGCACGTTGAGAATGTTCTTCGAATTCGATACTTCGGCAACTTCGAACGCAACGGTGTACATGCGCAACGCCGATTACGGCAATACCAACATTTACGCGGAATAATCAATATGCGGCAATCTTTTCCCAAGGGGGAAAGGCTTGAATAAGGCAAAATTTCGGTACGAACGCCGCGGATAATAATCACCTGCGGCACAAAAATAAATAGCCGGAAGGCAAAACGGGAGGAAAATATGAAACTTTACACCACACCACGCCTCGTCGCAATCGTTTTCAATGAAAGCGACGCGGTAAGAACCAGCAACCTTGCCAAGAGTGAACAAGGCTTCGGCGATATCTTCGCGGAAGTGGCTTCGGGCAATCCTGCTACGGGCGAATCGGAGTAAAAGGAGGAAAAAGAAATGAAAAATAAGAGAAACATTCTTTGCGGCGCATTTGCCGTGCTTGCCCTGTCTTTGGCGGGCGGCTCTCTGGCTTTTACCGCCAATGCAGAAGAAACTGCTGCAAAAACGCTTGCCGATATTTCAATCGGCATGGTAAAGGGCGCTTCGATGCGCATCGGCTCGGCGGAGGAGGGCAACACCGAAGAAAGCACCGGTTTGCGCTTCACCATGCAGGTATCCAAGGCGGATTACGAAGCTTTGGATAAAACGCAGTACGAAAATATCGAATGGGGCATGCTGATTGCACCCGTGGAAAACGTGAAAGCCGCGGAATTCAATGCGGATAATTTATTCGGCGCAAATGCGAAATACGTATTTAACGAAGAAACCGCGGCAGAGGGCAAATATGCCGCCATCAACGTAACGGAAACCGCGCTTACGCCGGCTTCGGAAACGAATCTGAAAATCGATAACGCCGATAATTATTATGTATTCAGCGGGTATATGCACACGATTAAAGCGGGCAATCTTACGCGCGGATTCGTGGGGCGCGGCTACGTGAAATACACGGTAAAGGGCGAAGAAACGCCGCAATACAAATTTGCGGAATATTTCGGCGGCGACGCGGAAAACAACACCCGCTCCGCGTACTATGTAGCGGCGAAATACGTTGCCGATGACAAGGTAGACAACGCGAAAGCGAAGAAATTCGTAAACGATAACTATCTGCAAAATTCCGTAGCTTTGGCGAGCGCAACCGTTTCTGTGAGCGTAGACGATTATAAAGAGGACATAACAATCGGTAGCTATAAATCCACGCCGGAAACCACCGAAAAAACGGTGCAAATCGGCAAATTCCTCGACTTGAACGAAACTGTTGACGGCTACACTTTGCGCAAAGATTTATCGAAAAATCTTGCAATCGAGCCCACCTACGCGCGCAAAGATTTAACTGCGGAAAGAAAGTACGAATCGAATGATTTTATTCCTTTCTCGAAAACGGCGGGCGCGGTATCGCTGGTAGAAGAAGAGGGCGAAACGAAAGGTGCGTATAAATACAGCGGTTCGTCGGGGACGGACAGTTTACTTCTTGTGCATTATAACGGCTGGAACGTCCCGTATAACGATAAGGTAACGCGCAATCAATCTTCCCAAGAGAAATCGATTGCCGGCTATGTGAATATGAAAATCCGCTGGGATACGGCAGTTAAAAACGGCGCCTTTAATCTCGTTTCGAACTGCGGCGATTGGGGCGCAGATTATGCCGGAACGGAAAGTTGGTGCGTTAATATGAATTGGTTTACTGTATTCGGTACGGCTCGTGGCGGGCTTTCGTTCTACAAAGAAAGCGGCTATCCCGTAACTTATATTCAACCGAATATCTGGTATAAAGTGGCTTTGCCCGTTTATACGAATTTTACGAAAGGCGGGAAATTCGGCACGGTAAAACTCACGCTCGATGCGGCGCAAAACTTGTACTTTAAAGATGTGCAGCTTTCCGATAAAGATATTTATGCGGCGCAAGTTCCGAGCGAAGCAGATCCTTATCCCGGCGAAACGGCGTATAAAGCGGAGAATGGTTCGGTTACAGGGCGCGAATTCATAAAAGATTCGACAAGCTCGTTCGACGGTTCTTGGAAATATACAGTCAACTATGATGTTTGGACGGCTGCGCTTACGTTTGCAGATGCAGGAACACAAACCCCCGCGGTATTTGCAAAATTCGTTACTGCAGAAATATATTTTGAAAATGTAACAGACTTCTTTATTCGCGATTGTCTCGGTACAACGGGAGGAAACGATAAATCTAATTACAAAGACGAATTTAAAATCGGCACGGAGAAAACGGACGGAACGGTTTTGTTCTACGATATGGAAGGAAATACCGTCACTACGTTGCAGAATAATACGTGGTATAAGATGGCAATTCCCGTGAAAGCTGTGAATCCGACGGGGAATAAATGGGGTACGTTGACTTTGCAACTTACAAACGCTCAGTACCAAGAAACGGGTACAAATTTGTGGAAGTTTGAAACAACGCACTATATTTATCTCAGAAATCAAGCCTACGGCGGTACGAATATTTACGCGAAGTAATTAAACGGCAAAAGCAAGCCTTCCCCCGTTAAACGGGGAAGGCTTGCAATAAGGCGACAATTCTTGCTTTCCCCTTCGGGGAGAGTGGCGGCAAAGCCGCCGAGAGAGGATAACATATTCAGACAAACGGGCTGAAAAAAACGGCTCATTTCAATCAGATCACACAAAAAATATGTTTCAGGTAGAAAAATATCAGAAAGCTTGCAGAGAATTGATCCCCGAAGGCATTGTTCTTTTAAAAAACGAGAACGGCGTTTTGCCTTTTAAATCCACCGATAAAATCGCTTTGTTTTCGCGCGGACAGTTCGAATACGTGAAAAGCGGTTCCGGTTCCGGCGGCAGAGTCAACTGCCCGTACATCACGCAGTTTTACGACGAATTTTCCTCCCGTGCGCAGCTCGACGAAGAGATTTCCGCGTTTTATCGCGATTTTATCGCGGAAAACCCCGCCGAGGGCGACGGCTGGACGTACCCCGCCTCGCAGAAACAGCCGCTTTTACCCGAAGAACTGGTAAAGCGCGCGGCGGAAAAGAACGATAAAGCCGTGTTTATTCTCTCACGTATCTGCGGCGAAGGGTACGATTGCAAGGCGGAAAAAGGCAACTGGTATTTATCGGACGAAGAACGGCAGTCGATCGCGCTGATTTGCAGATATTTCGCGGGCAGGGCGGCGGTGCTTGTAAATTCGGGCAATTTAATCGATCTTTCCTGGCACGAAGAACTTTCCGTTCCCGCGCTGGCGCTGGTGTGGCAGGGCGGACAGGAAGGGGCGCGCGGCACGGCGGACGCGCTTTTCAACGTAATTCCGCCAAGCGGCAGGCTTGCCGATACGGCGGCGCGGCTGGAAAGCTACCCGCAGGAGGTTGCCGCGCGTATCACGGGCAAACCCGCGTTCGGCAACGAAGTGCGCAATTTCCGCGCCGAAGATATTTATGTGGGCTATCGCTATTTCGAAACGTTTGCGAAAGACGACGTGCTTTTCCCGTTCGGCTACGGCTTAACATACACGCAATTCGCAATCGTTTGCGAAACCGCCGCGGTGTGCGGCGACGCCGTGAATTTTGTTTTCCGCGTAAAAAATACGGGCAAAGAACGCGGCAAAGAGGTGGTGCAACTGTACTTTTCCGCTCCGCAGGGCAGGCTGGGCAAGCCGGCGCGCGTGTTGTGCGGGTTTAAAAAGACGAAAGAACTGCAGCCCGGAAACACGCAGAAAATCGAAATTTCCGTGCCGTTTTACACGCTTGCTTCGTACGACGATACGGGCGCCGCGGGCGCGGAAAACGGCGAAAACACGGCGTATTGCTACGTGGCGGAAGCGGGAGAATACGCGTTTTATGCGGGCGAAAACGTGCGCGACGCGGAAAAATGCTTCTCCTTCCGTATGGATAAATTGCGGATTATTTCGCGCTGTTCGCAGTGCCTCGCACCCGTGTTCCCGTTTAAAAAAATGGCTACGACGGACGGCAAAACGTACTTTTTCGAACCCGCGGCGCTACAAAAATCACCCGTGCGCATCGAAAGAAGCGCGGCGGCGGAAGCGCCCGTAACGGGCAATCGCGGCATAAAATTAAAAGACGTCGAAAGCGGCAGAGCCACGCTTGAAGAATTTGTCGCGCAGTTTACGGCGGAAGAACTTTGCATGCTGGTGCGCGGCGAGGGCATGTCCTCGGTGAAAGGCAGCGTTTCGGGCTCGGCAAGCTGTTTCGGCGGCGTATCCGCCGTGTGGGCGGAGGCGGGCGTGCCCGTCATCACCACCTGCGACGGACCGAGCGGCGTGCGGCTGGAATGTTCCATCGAAACGCAGCAGATCCCTTCGGGCACGCTGATTGCCTGCGCATGGGATCCGTATGCGGCGGGCGCGGTGTACGAGGGTTTCGCGGGCGAACTGGCTCTGCACGGGGTAGACGTGGCGCTGGCCCCCGGCATGAATATTCACCGCCACCCCTTAGGCGGCAGAAATTTCGAATATTATTCGGAAGATCCGCTTCTTTCCGGCGAAAACGCGGCGGCGATGGCGGAAGTCATGGCGAAAAACGGCGCGTTCGTTACGCTGAAACATTTCGCGGGAAACGAACAGGAACTTTGCCGCGGCTCGGTGGACGAAGAGATGAGCGAGCGCGCTCTTCGCGAAATATATCTGAAAGGCTTCGAAATCGCGGTGCGCGGCGGCTACGCGAAATATATCATGACGTCATATAACCGCGTCGCAAACGTGCACTGTTCTAATTCTTACGCGCTTACCACGCAGATTCTGCGCGGCGAATGGGGCTTTCGCGGCGCGGTGATGACGGACTGGTGGGCGGCGTGCGATTCCGCGGAAGCGCTGGATAAGGGCGTAGGCTGCGCGGACGAAAACGCCGACGTTACGAAATTAGCTTCCGGCGTACGCGCGCAGAACGATTTGTACATGGTGGTGCCGGACGCCGCGACGTATAAAGACGATATGAAAAAGCAGCTCGGACAGGGCAATTTAACGCTCTTCGATCTGCGCCGTTCGGCGGAGAATATACTGCGCTGCGTCATGCTTACCGAAACGTTTAAAAAGGGCGGTTTCAAACGCCGCGATTTATCGGTGAAAGCGGGAAAAACGCTGTACGACAAGCCGTTTTCAAGCGATAAATTCACCGTGCGGCTGCCCGCGGCGAAAGAATACGCGATGCGGTTTTCGTACGCGGTGGACGGCGATCCGCTGGCGCAATACAAACTGACGGTGCGCGTAAACATGCAGGTAACGGTAAACCCCGTGGTGCGCGGCACAAACGGCAAAGAAGAAACAAGCGATTTATTTTCGGTGTATCTGCCGCAGGAAGCGGAGTTCTGGTTTGAAGGCACTTCGTGGCGGACGGAAAAGGCGGCGTATAAAATCACCCGCGTAATGATTTACGAAAAGCAGGATTAACCGAGCGCCGCCGGAGCGCCTGCGCGAACTACAAGGAAACATTTATGAACGATAAAATTTTCGATCATCTGCCGCCGTCGGCGGGGATCAATCCCATTCTGCACAATCTTCCGGGCAGCGACGTTCCGGCGGCGTGCGAGGCGCTGAAAGATTTCGGCTTTGCGGGCGCAGTAACCAACGTTCCGGGCATGAACGGCTTCACTCAAAACCCGGAAAACGTAAAAGAACTGGTGAGCGCCGTGAACACGCTGCACGAAAACGGACTGGAATACTGGATATACGACGAAACGGGGTATCCCAGCGGTCAGGCGGGCGGAATCACGCTGGAAGGGCATAAAAATCTGGAAGCGAAAGGGTTTTACATGCGCAAATTCGAAGCGTTTCTGCAACCGAAAGAATTTACGTACGTCATCGACGGCGATTCCGATAAAATCGCGTACGCGGCGAAGTATAAAATCGATCTTTCGGATAATTGCGAAGCTTATTTGAAAATTTCTGCCGCGGAAAGCTTGCCTTTTTCGAAAAAACGCGTTAAAATATCGTTGCAGCCCGGCGAAGCGGCGTATGTGTTCATCGTTCGTCCCGCCTACGAGGGCGCGCACACGGTGCATAATATTTCCAGCCGCAAACGCTACATCGATATTATGGATAAGCGCGCCGTGAAACGGTTTTTAAACGTGGCGTACGCGCCGATTGCCGCCGCGGACGAAAACGCTTACAAAAACGCCCGAGCCGTGTTTACGGACGAGCCGAGCGTGATGGCAAGTTACGCCCGCGAACACGAATCGTTCAATTACGCGCTCGCGCCGTATACGGGTACGTTATTTAAAGAATTTCAAAAACGCCGCGGATATTCGCTGTTGCCGTATCTGCCGCTCGTATTCGAAGAAACCGACGCGCTGTATCCGAAAATCCGTACGGATTTTTACGAAACCGTCGGCGAGCTGGCGGCGGAAAATTACACGGGGCAGATAGGCGAATACTTAAAAAAGCGCGGCACGAAAATTTCCGGGCATTATCTTGCCGAAGAACACGTGTGGGAACACGCGGCGAATTACGGCAGTTACGAACGCGTTCTGGAAAAAGCGGGCTATCCCGGCATGGACATTCTGCAATGCACGCCCGAAGATTTTTATTTCAACGCGCCGAAATTTCTGCAGATGATTGCCGAAAAGAAAAATTCCGACGGCTTCATGGTGGAATTCTGCCCGTTTTTCAACGCCGAAGCGTTTTATAAAAACGCGTTTGAAAACACGGCGGGTTCGCTGAGCATTTTATATATGTTCGGCGCGCGCAAAATCAACAGCTATTACCTGCCGAAACTCTGCGATTACCGCGGCGGCTCGGTGGCTTCTCTCGCCCGGTTCAAAGGCGGACTCACCCGCGAACAGTCGCTGTATTTAAACGCCTATGCGCGCAGAATGTACGCGGCTCTTTCGGGCAGAAAAACGCAGAAAATCACATGCGTGTACTATGCTTTGGAGGACGTGCAGGCGAAATTCGCCCCGTGCAACAACGGAAAATACGCGCGCGACGTCGTGCTTACGGCGCTCGATCGTTCCCTGAAAAAACTGGCGGAAACCTTGCTTCTTAGCGGCGAGGAATACGTCTTTTCGGACGGAGCGCAGCTGCGGGAGGCGGCGAAGAACGCCGCGAAAACGAAGAAAGCGGAAATGCGCCGCGTGGTGGTGCCCGTATGCGATTTTATCCGGAAAGAAACGCTGGAATCGTTGAAAACGTTATCGGAAAACGGCGCGGAAATCGTGTTTTTGAAAGAGGAGCGCGAAGCCGGCGCGGCGGCTTGCGCCTGTTACGACGGCACGGCGAAAACGGGCGGCGGAACGAAAATCGCGGTGGGCGAAAACTGCGGCGTTTATACGGCGGATTTCGGCGAAAGCATCACCGTTTCCGGATTATTGAAAAAAATCCGCCGCAAGGAAAAGAAACGCGCGTTGCTTGTGCCGAAGAAGAACGTTATCAGGCAAAGTTACGAGGGCGGCATTACGGCGTATTACAACAACAACCTGCAGGAAACGGAACTTGTCGCGGCGAAGAACGTAACGATTTACAATCCCGCGACGGGCGGCATTTACGGCGCGAAAGCGGGCGATACGGTGAAAATCGGCGCGTATCGGCTGGTGTTTGCCGAAGCGGAGGAATAAATTATGGAACAAAAATCCGAAGCGGCGCGCCGGCGGAAGCCGAAGGGCGATTTCACGCTTCCCGGCGAAGCCGGCTACGAAAAACTTACGCTGCGCCTTGCAAAAAAGTGGGGCGCCGACGTGGTGCGGGACAGCGACGGAACGCAGCTTTCCCCCGAAATTCTGTCGGCGGGCTACGGCGTTTATTCCACAATCTGCGTCATCCGCGAACACAACGATTTCGCGAAAGCACATCCCGAAACGCAGGCGGAAGCGCCGCTTTATTCGCTGCCCGTCGCGGCGGAAAGCGAAACGCTTGAAATAAATCTTCTGAACGGCTATTTTTCGCAGCAATTCGAAATAGACGAAAGGGAGTGCTCGCAAAAATACTGGCAGGCGTTCGACCGTACGGAAAATAAAGAACTGCCGCGCGAAGAATGGACATACCTCGGCGGCGGAAAGGCGCTGATTAAACACGCGAAAAAGTACCACGAATATTCCGTGAATTTTTTCGCGTTCCGTATCTGGGAAGAAATTTCCATGTACAATCATATCACCAACGGCTGGCAGAAAGAACATCTCCGGCAGCTCGATCCCGTTCACCCCGTCGTGCGCGGGTATCTCAAAGACTATCTGCGGCGGTGGTGCGCGGCGCATCCCGCCACAAACGTGGTGCGGTTTACTTCGCTTTTCTACAATTTCGTGTGGATTTGGGGCAGCGATAAAAACAACCGTTTTCTTTTCACCGACTGGGCGTCGTACGATTTTACGGCAAGCCCCGCGATGCTGGAAAACTACGAAAAATCCACGGGCGGAAAAATTTCGGCGGAAGATTTTATCAACGGCGGAAAACGACGCTCTACCCATACCCTTTCCGATGAAACGAAGCGGAAATATATGCGTTTTGTGCAGAATTTCGTGGCGGATTTCGCGGCGGAGCTGGTGCAAATCGTGCACGATGCCGGCAAAAAAGCGTATATGTTTTACGATGACAGCTGGGTGGGCAGCGAGCCTTATTCCGAAAGTTTTGCGCGCATCGGCTTCGACGGTATCATCAAATGCGTGTTTTCCGCCTACGAAGCGCGTATGTGCGCGGACGTTCCGGGCGTGGAAACGCACGAACTCCGTCTGCACCCGTATCTTTTTCCCACGGGGCTCACGGGCGAACCGGTGTTTGCGGCGGGTGGCGATCCCGTTACGCCGGCAAAACAATACTGGACGGCGGTGCGCCGCGCGCTTCTTCGCCGCTGTGCCGACCGTATCGGGCTGGGCGGATATCTGCACTTAACGCAGAATTTTCCCGATTTTTGCGATTATATCGAAACGCTTGCGGACGAATTCCGCGAAATCAAAGCGTTGCATAAGGGCGGCGCGCCCTATGCGCTTCCGGTGAAAATTTCCGTGCTCACCCACTGGGGAAAACTGCGCAGCTGGACGTGCGGCGGGCATTATCACGAACACCCGGATCTTGACCTTATCAACCTTCTCGAAAGCGTCGCGGGGTTGCCCGTGCAGACGGAATTTATCGATTTCGCGCAGCTGAAAAACGGCGATTTTACGGGCAACGTGTTGCTTGTCGCGGGCTTGAAAAACAGCGCGTACGGCGGCGGAAGCGAGTGGAACGACTTAAAAACGTACGAAAGCGCGGCGAAGTTCGTGCACGGCGGAGGCGCGTTGATCTGCGTGAACGAAGCTTCGGAAACGGACGGATTTTCAACGAATCTGCGCCTTGCGCCGCTGCTCGGCGTCGATCTCGATCGCGGCGATTTCAACTGCCGCGGCAAATATCCCGCGGCGGCGGAACGGGAGGAAATTTCCGTCGGAACTTTCACGGGAAAGAAAGAGGCGTTTATCTTCGCGCCGGACGTACGCATTCTTAAAAACGCGGAAGCGCGCGCGGGCGAAGAAAAAACGTTTGCCGTGGCTGCGCGAAACGTCGGCAAGGGCTACGCAACGTACGTATCCTCGTATAAACACACGCCGGAAAACGCCGCGGCGCTGCTTTCGTTGCTGCTGCGGTTAAGAAATCTGTCTGCGGCGGAAAATTATCTTTCCGATAATCCGTATGTGGATTGCGCATACTTCGAAAAAGAAAAAAAGCTGGCGCTGGCAAACGTTTCCGGCATTTCGCAGTCGGCGCGGATTTCTCTGCCGGGCGGCGGAAAAACGTTTACGTTGCCGCCCGCCGGCATAAAAATCGTACCCGTCGGCAAAATTCGCGCCGAAAAAAAAGAAGAATAAAAAGGAAAAGCAAAGTATGCTGAAGGACGTATTCACAAAGCCTTTCGATCTGATGAAAATCAATCCGTACGTCAGGTTTGTAATGATGTATAACATCGCCGCGGACGAACACCACGTGCCGCGGCGGATGCTGTACGATTACGGGCTGATCTGCGTGTTGCAGGGCGCCATCTGGTTTCGTTACGGCGGCGAAGAAGTGTGCGTGAAAGAGGGCGAAATTCACCTGATGCCCCCGATGATTACGCATCGCGAAATTATAAAACAGGGCGACAGGTGCAAATATTACGTAGTGCACTTCGATATGATTTACGATCCCGCCCGCGCGGATATCGACGTAAACAGCGTGTATCTTTCCCGCTGCGTTCCGGGCGTGGACGAGGTTACGCCGGACAGGGGACTGCTTGCCGCGGGGCGCGAAGAAGTGGGGCTGATGAAAGGTCCGTTCAAAACCCGTCCGCGCGAATTCGATAAACTGGCGGAGTGCCTGAAACGCATGGAATCGCTTACGGCAAGAAACCGCTACCGTACGGCGCAGCATTCCGATACCCTCTCTTTAAAGGGCGATATGCTGGAAATTCTCGCCTATCTGTGGGAGGACGACGCCGATAAAAACGACGATTATTATCAGTGCGTGGATAATTTCATCCGCTATGTGCGCAACCATTTCGCCGAGGAAATAGATATCGCGGCGCTGTCTGCGAAATACGGCTTCACGCCGAATTATTTCCGCTCCGTATTCAAAAAAATCACGGGCATCACGCCGTTCGAATATCTGCAGCGACTGCGCCTCGCCCGCGCGCAGGAATTATTGCAGGAACGCCGCTTTTCCGTGCAGCAGGTGGCGTTTCAGGTGGGGTTCAACGATCCGTTTTATTTTTCGAAGGCATTCAAAAAACGCACGGGCACTACCCCCAAGAAATACGCTGGAAACCCGAAATACGGCAGGGGGGGGGGTGAGTTATATGCCCATCAACCGGAAGAAGAACCGGACGAACAATAACCGCTCGGGCGGTAAAACGCGCGTTGAAAAACGCGCGTTTTACTTTGCGGAAAAGGTGGTATAAATATAAAATAACGTTCACGCAGGCAATCGCACAAAGGAGGAACTTATTATGATTATCATCAAAGACGCTTCGTTTTCGGAGGAACGCGCGCTGTATAATCTGCACGACGCGCTTGTGAAAAACTGCCGTTTCGAGGGCGAAGAGGACGGCGAATCCGCTATGAAAGAAAGCGGAAAATTACGGGTGGAAGATTCGTATTTCGATTTACGATATCCGCTGTGGCACGTTACGGGCGCGGCGCTTTCGAAAATCGAAATGACGGAACATTGCCGCGCCGCGTTGTGGTACGATAAAAACGTTTCGATTTCCGCGTCGAAAATGCACGGAATCAAAGCGCTTCGCGAATGCGAAAACGTTACCGTGGAAAATACGGAAATCGTTTCTCCGGAATTCGGCTGGAAATGTAAAAACGTGCGCGTTACGGGCGGTTCGATTCAATCGGAATACGCGTTTTTATTAAGCCGCAATCTCATCGTAAGCAATTTGAAATTTCAGGGGAAATACTCGTTTCAGTACGTGCATAACGCGAAATTCACGAAATGCGTTTTCGATACCAAGGATGCGTTCTGGCACACGAAAAACGTTACCGTGAAAGACAGCGTTATCAAAGGCGAATACCTCGGCTGGTATTCCGAAAATCTCACGCTCGTGCGCTGCAAAATCATCGGAACGCAACCGCTTTGCTATTGCAAGGGGCTGCGGCTGATCGACTGCACTACGGAAGATTGCGATCTGGCGTTCGAATACAGCCACGTAAACGCGTCGGTGAAAGGCGACATCGTCAGCGTGAAAAACCCGAAATCGGGCAAAATCGTAGCCGATTCCATCGGGAAAATCATTCTGAAAGATTCCGTTATTAACAGTCGCGCGAAAATCGTGGTGCGGCAGAATAAAAAGAAAAAGGACGTCGCTTCCGATTCGCGGCAGAGCGCGAAAAAGGCATGAAAAATTCCACGGCGCGATCGGCGTAGCGCTGCCCGTTACTTTATTATGCAGGCGTTTGCCTACCTTGCGGGCATGGGCGTGCGCCGTAAAAAGCGTCGAATAAGAAAAACGGAATTCGTTAATAAATCGCAAAAAAAACCTGCAAAGCCGTAAGCCCCGCAGGTTTTTTATAGCGATTTTACTTGTTTTCGTACCATTTTTTTACGTATTCCGCAATGCAGGGCACCACGGCGGGGAGGTCCGCATGCGAAGTGTTCACGCACAAATCGTAGTTCTCTCTGTCGCCCCACTCCTTGCCGTAGAACAGTCCGTACAGTTTTTGTCTGCCTTTATCCACCGAGCGGATTTTCTTTAACAGTTGCTTGTCGGTAAGGTGTTCCGTGCCTTCTTCATGCGCGCGGCAGCGTTCCAGTTTGCTCGCTTCGTCCGCATACACAAACAGACGGAACGGATGTTTCTCCGCCAGAATCAGATCGGCGCATCTTCCCACGATTACGCAGTCGGTTTCCGAAATTTTTTCAATTACTTCCCGTTGCGCGTTAAGTATTTTTTCCGTGATTCCCGCGGAAGGGCAGGCGCAATCGGCAAACGTGTGCCCGAACGTAAGAAAGTTGCGTTGCATCGCGCCGTTTTCCAGAATCGTCGCCACAAACTGTTCGGAAAAATCGCTTTTTTTCGCGATTTCCGTAATCAGGGTTTTATCGTAATAAGCAATGCCCATGGCGTCCGCAAGCCGCTTGCCTATTTCTCTGCCGCCGCTGCCGAATTCTCTGCCTACCGTAACGATTTTAACCATATCAAAAGTCTCCCCGCTTTTCTTTATATTATACGGCAAACCGTCGCGTTTGTCAACCCCTGCGGAAAAATTTTCCGGAAATATTTTTCTTTGAAAAACCCCTGCGGAAGTTTGTAAAATTTTTCGCAAGATGCTATAATATAAATATTCATAAGGAGTACTTCCATGCAGACAGGCATATCTACGGCGTCGCTGTTCATGCGACAATACAACGAAGACGCGGTGCAGACGATCAATCGCCTCGGCGTGAAAACGTGCGAAATTTTTCTGGAAACTTTTTCGGAATACACCCGCGCTTACGGCGAACTGTTAAACGAAAGAAAGGGGAATCTTTCCGTCAATTCCGTCCACCTTTTCACAACGAATCTCGAACCGCAGCTGTTTTCCGAAAACGAAAGAACGAGGAAAGACGCGTTTTATTTTCTCGGCGAAGCGATGAACGCTGCTAACGCGTTCGGCGCGAAGTACTATACGTTTCACGGCACGGCGCGCTACAAAAAAAATTCGAGAAGCGGCTTGAACGACAATTTCCCCAAAATCGGCGCGGCGCTGGAAGCAACGCGGCAGTTTTGCGAAAAATACGGCGTGGCTCTCTCGCTCGAAACGGTGGAGTGGTCTACGTATAATCGTCCGGGCGTGTTTAAAGAACTGCTGAAATACTGTCCGCGCCTTTTCGCCACGTTCGATATCAAACAGACGCGTATTTCGGGCTATCCCGAAAGCGAATATCTCAAAGAAACGGCGGGGCATATTTCGCACGTGCACGTATCCGATATCGATTCCTGCGGCAAAACCTGCCTGCCGGGCAGAGGAACGTATAATTTCGAAGATTTGTTCCGTCGCCTTGCCGATACGGGCTTTGACGGCGCGGTGCTGATCGAAGCTTATAAAGACGATTACGAAAACGTGGAAGAACTGAAAACCGCCGCCGTGTATCTGGAAGAAATTTTATATAAACTCAATCTGAACGGGTAAAATTTTGTCGAACGGAGGAAAGCTTTGCCGAACGCAAAAAAAGGTTGGTTCAACCCCGCAAAACAGCTTGACAGAACCAAAAAAAATTGATATAATCAAACACGTAAAAAAATAAACGCACAGGCAAAGGAAGGTGAGAAAAGAATGTCCACGGTAAAAGTCGGAGAGAACGAAAACGTTGAAAGCGCGCTTCGCCGCTTCAAGAGAAAGTGCTCGCGCGACGGCATTATCGGCGATCTTCGCAAGAAGGAATTTTACGAAAAACCTTCCGTAAGAAGAAAGAAAAAGTCGGAAGCCGCAAGAAAGAGAAACAAAAATTAAACCGGAAATTCGCTTTCCCGCAAAACCTGCGGGGAAGCGAATTGCTTTATACGGACGCAAAAAACGTCGAAACCGCGCGAAAGATGAAAAATATAGCAAAAAAAAGGAGAAACAACAAAGGTGGCGGAAGCGCAGACATTGAAGAGCGCGGCGAAAAGCGCGAAACAACGTATGAAAAAAGGTTTTTGGGAACATTGCGAAAAAAGCGTACGCGAAAGCGTGGAAGAAGCGAAACGGCAGGGCGTGAACGAAAGCAAAGCCGAACGCTATTTCATCAAAGAAACGCAAAAGGCGATCGCGGGCGAAAAAGAGGACGAATTTTATTTGCGCGTGAAAGAAATGCTCCTTTCCGAGGGCGAAGTATCCGACGCGATCGGCAGACTCACCGACAGGGAATATTTTTCCACGCTTTCCTATGAAGAAAAGCAGCGCTACACACTCTCTTTAAGCGAAAAGTATCTGCGCGCGCTCGAACGTTTCCGCCGCGAAAGCGAATTCGCCTTTTCTTCCTCGGCGCAAAACGTCCGCGGCACAAGGTAAAAAACAGGGCGAAATATACTTGCCAAAGCGCGAACAAAATGGTATAATAAAGCAAAAGAATTTACAGGCGGTGCCGCGCAGCTTCTGTGCGGCACTCCGTTACGAAAAAGAAGAACCCGATGAAAAGTACCGAAGAATTATTGAAAGAACTCAACGAAGAACAAATCAAACCCGTCCTCGCCACCGAGGGAGCGGTGCTTGTTCTGGCAGGCGCCGGCAGCGGCAAAACCCGCGTTTTAACCACCCGCATCGCGTATCTGATGCAGGAAAAAGGCGTTTCGCCCCGTTCGATTCTCGCCATCACGTTCACCAACAAAGCGGCGAACGAAATGAAAGAACGCGTTTCCCGCCTCGGCGATACCGATGGCATGTGGGTGTGCACCATCCACTCCATGTGCGTGCGCATTCTGCGCGATTTCGCCGAAAGCGCCGGCATCAACAAAAATTTTTCCATTTACAGCGAAACCGAACGCAGCAACGTTTTAAAAAAGGCGTTCAAAGAAATTACGGAGGGCGACGAGCGCGACGACGAGCTGTTCAAACAGATTAAACGCAGCGTTTCCGAGGCCAAAACGGAGGGGGTAACGCCCGAAGAATACGCCGCCGCCAACCAAGGCGAGCGCAATATCAAAATCATCACCAGCGTATTTTCGGCGTACGAAAAACACCTTGCCGAAAACAACGCCCTCGATTTCGACGATCTGTTAAGCCGCACTCTGAGGTTGCTTCGCACCGATAAAGAAGCGCGCGAATACCTCGGCGGCAAATTCCGCTACGTCATGGTGGACGAATTTCAGGATACCAACGAAGTGCAGTTCGAAATCGTGCGGCTGCTTTCCTCCGTGCACGGCAACCTGTTCGCCGTCGGCGACGACGATCAGTCCATCTACGGCTGGCGCGGCGCGCGGATAGAAAACATTCTGCAATTCGAAAAGCAGTTTCCGTCGGCGCAGGTATTCAAATTGCAACGCAATTACCGCTCCACGAAAAACATTCTCGCCGTGGCGAACGAAACCATCAAAAACAACGGCAGGCGCAAACAGAAAACTTTGTGGACGGATAAGGAAGAGGGCGAAAAGGTAAAGGTATACGAGGCGGAAGAGGAAAGCTACGAAAGCATGTTCGTCGCCCGTACCATCCGCGAACTCGTCCGCGAGGGGTACTCCTATGCCGATTTCGCCGTGCTCATGCGCGTAAACGCGCTCACCCGCTCGTTCGAACAGGAATTTTCGGCGGACGCGATTCCTTTCAAAGTATTCGGCGGTTTTAAATTCTACGACCGCAAGGAAATCAAAGATATGCTGGCGTATCTGCGGCTTGTGGCAAACCCGTTCGATAACGAGGCGTTGATCCGCATCATCAATTTTCCCCGCCGCGGCATCGGCGCGAAAACCATCGAAACCGTAGAGGATTATGCCGCGCAAAACGGCATTTCCGATTACGAAACGCTTCTGGAAACGCAGAACCTCGCGCTCAATTCCTCCGCGCGTGCGAAACTTGCCGAATTCGGCGGACAGATTAAAAACTGGATTATCGCTTCGGCGGAGCTTTCCGTGCTCGAACTCGTGAAAAAAATCGTAAAAGATTCCGGGCTGGATACGGCGTTTTCGGGCGATGACGACGAAAGCGTGAACAAAAAAGCCAACATCGAAGAATTCGTCAATTCCGTGGCTGATTTCGAACGCCTGAACGGCAACGCCGATCTTTCCGAATACCTGCAGCAGGTTTCCCTTGTTTCCGATACCGACGAAATGGACGAAACGGAATACGTAACGCTTGCCACCGTGCACGCGGTGAAAGGGCTGGAATTCAAATGCGTGTTCGTGGTGGGGCTGGAAGAAAACATTCTTCCTTCTTCCCGCGCGGAAACCGACGAGGACGCCCTCGAAGAGGAGCGCCGCATCATGTACGTAGCCGTTACCCGCGCGAAAGAGCGGCTGTATCTCACCCGCTCGAAGAGCCGCTTTTTATACGGTAAGCGCGAAAGCACGGCGCGTTCGCGGTTTCTGAAAGAACTCGCCGGCGTGGTGGAACTCCCCAAAGATACCCGCACGGAAAATCTCGATCGCTACGGATTGAAATCCACCTACGGCGGTTACGGAAAATCGTACGGTTCGGCTTACGGCGGCGGGTACGGAAGTACATACGGCGGCAATTCTTACGGCGGGGGCAACCGCGGCGTAACTTCGGGGTATGCCGCCGAAACGCGCGATTCCGCGCCGATCAGAAGCACGTACAAGCCCGTTTCGGGCGACGGCGCTTCCGGCGGAATGTACGCCCCGGCAAACAGAAGCAAAAGCACGGGCGGCGGCACGTTCACATACGGCGGCGTAGGCTCGCCGAATAAATTCGGAGCCGCGAAAACGGCAGGCAAAGACGTAGCGGCGTTCAGAGAGGGCGTAAAGGTATCGCACCCGAAATTCGGCACGGGCACCATCGTAAAGGTTGCGGGAATTCAGGGCAACACGGTATTGCACGTGGCGTTCGAAGGCTTCGGCATCAAACAGCTTTCCGCCGCGCTCGCCCCGCTGAAAATCATCGGCTGAAAGGAGAAAAAAACATGTCCCGTCAAAGAGAAATCACAGATCTGTTGAACAAATGGGCGTATGAGTATTACGTGCTCGATTGTCCCAGCGTACCCGACGGGGAGTACGATAAATTGTACGACGAATTAAAGGCGCTCGAAGCGCTTTCCGGGGAGGTATACCCCGATTCTCCCACGCGCAGGGTGGGCGGCGAACCGATTGCGGCGTTTTCGCAGCACACGCACGTCCGCCGCCTGTATTCGCTGGATAAAGCGGTAACCGACGAAGAACTGGCGGCGTTCGTTACGCGCGCGGAAAAGGCGGGCGCCGAAGAAAACGTCGCCCCCACGTACACCGTGGAATATAAATTCGACGGGCTTACGGTGTGTCTGACGTACGAAAACGGCGCGTTCGTCCGCGCCGCCACGCGCGGCAACGGTACCGTCGGCGAAGACGTTACGGCGCAGGTGCTCACCGTGAAATCGTTTCCGCTTTCCGTTTCGTACAAAGGCACGCTGGAAGTGCGCGGCGAAGCCGTCATGCGCCTTTCCGTGCTGGAAAAATACAATCGGACGGCGGCGGAACCCTTAAAAAACGCGCGTAACGCGGCGGCGGGCGCCATCCGCAATCTCGATCCCAAGGTTACGGCGGCGCGGCACGTCGATATTTATTTTTACGACGTGAATTACCGTTCGGAAGGCGAGCCGCTTTCGCAGCGGGAAGCGCACGAATTTTTAATCGCCGAAGGCTTCAAGGTGTTTCCGTATTTTAAGCTTGCGAAAAATTACGACGAAGTCAAAGCCGCCGTGGACGAAATCGAAGTGGAAAGAAAGCATATCGACGTTCTTACGGACGGCGCCGTCATCAAACTGAACGAACCTAAGCTGCGCGAAAAAATGGGGTATACCGATAAATTCCCGCGTTTCGAAGTTGCGTTCAAATTCGAAGCGGAAGAAGCGGAAACCAAGGTGGAAAAAGTGGAATGGCAGGTGGGCAGAACGGGCAAATTAACGCCTCTCGCGCTGCTCACGCCGGTAGAACTCGCGGGAGTAACCGTATCGCGCGCCACGCTGAACAATTACGGCGATATTTTAAGAAAGCGCGTAAAACAGGGCTCGCGCGTTCTGATACGGCGTTCCAACGAAGTCATTCCCGAAATTTTAGGCGCCGTAGACGAAGGCGACGGCGCGGCAATCGAAAAGCCCGTCGTCTGTCCCGCCTGCCATACGCCGCTTATCGAAACGGGCGCGAATCTGTTCTGCCCCAACCGCGGCTGCAAACCGCGCGTGGTGGCGGCGCTCGATCATTTCGCGGGGAAAAACGCCATGGATATCGACGGCTTTTCCGATTCCACAGCCACGCAACTGTTCGAAAAGGGATACGTGAAAACGTTTTCCGATTTGTATCGTCTGACGGCGGAGCAGCTGGAAACGTTGGACGGTTTTAAGGAAAAGAAGATTAAAAATCTGCTTTCGGCAATCGAAAAAAGCAAAACGCCCGCGTTCCCCGCGTTCATTTACGCGCTGGGCATCGACGGCATCGGCAGGGTGGCGGCGAAAGACCTCGCTTCGGCGTTCGGCGATTTCGAAAAATTAAAACAGACTACGGCGGAAGAACTGATACAACTCGAAAACATAGGGGGTATCACCGCGAACAACGTGGTTTCTTACTTTAAAAACGAGGACAACCTGCGCGAAATCGGGCAGCTGTTCGAACTGGGCGTGCGAATAAAACAGGCGGAAGCGAAGAACGAAAGCGGTATATTTTCCGGCGAAAAAGTGGTGCTCACGGGCAGCATGCAGGCATATACGCGCGGCGAAGCGCAGAAACTTATCGAAGCGGAAGGCGGCGAATGTCAAAGCGGCGTTTCGTCGAAAACCACGCTGGTCATCGCGGGCGAAGAAGCCGGAAGTAAACTGGAAAAAGCGCAGAAACTGGGCGTCAGAATCATCGACGAGCGCGAATTTTTGCGCCTGCTGGCGGAAAACAAGCGGAACGAAGAAGAAAACGCCGCGGAAAAATAAGAAAAAATCGAAAAAAATAAGCGGAAAGCTCGCGCACGCACGCGATACCGCTTGTTTTTTTTCGGTTTTTCTGCTATAATTGTATGCAAGGCTTCCCCCAAGGGGGAAGCTGACTGCGAAAGCAGGCTGACGAGGGGATAGCAGCCTGATATGGGGAACATAGCCTGAGGAGATAAACGAAATGTACAGCATGACGGGGTACGGCAAAGGCACGTACAAAAACGAAAACGCAGAAGTTTCCTGCGAAATCAGAACGGTGAATAACCGCTATCTCGATCTTTCCCTGAAAATGCCGCGGCAATTTTTTGCTTACGAGGCGGAATTAAAAGAACTCGTCAAGGAAAAAATCACGCGCGGGCATGCGGAAATCGGCGTCGTCTATAAAGATAAACGCGATAAAAGCGTTTCGTTTTCGGTGAATCTTCCGCTGGTAAAAGCCTACGCGAAAGCCGCGGGCGAACTGAAAGCGGCTGTGCCGGAAGCGGAGAACGATCTTACGGTTTCCGCGCTGCTGCGTTTGCCGGACGTGCTTTCCGCCGAAGAGAGCGAAGAAGACGAACACGCGATCGACGCCGTGAAAGAAGCGCTGAAAGCCGCGCTGGTAAATCTGAACGCCATGCGCGAAAAAGAGGGCGAAAAGCTGAAAGCGGATATGCTTTCCCGCGTGGATACCGTCGAACGGCTGGTGGGCGACATCGCCGCGCGCGCGCCGCTGGTGGCGGAAGATTACCGCAAAAAGCTGAAAGCGCGTATCGAGGAGGCGTTGAACGGCGCCGCATACGACGAAACGCGGCTGTTAACCGAAGTCGCCGTGTTCACCGATAAATGCAATATCGACGAAGAACTCACAAGGCTTCGTTCGCACATCGCGCAGTTCCGCGCCATCTGCGAAGAAAAAGTGGTGGGCAGAAAACTGGATTTTCTCGTGCAGGAATTCAATCGCGAGGCAAACACGTCCTGTTCGAAGAGCAACGACGCGCTTCTCACGAAAACCGGACTCGCCCTGAAAAACGAAATCGAAAAAATCCGCGAACAGGTGCAGAACGTAGAATAAACGTTTGCTTGCACGCGCAGAACGCACGCACAGGAAGAAAGGAGAGCAACGCAGAAGATGAATACCGTACTTATGGCAATATCCGGTCCGTCGGGCGTAGGCAAAGGCACCATCGTAAAAGAATTTTTGCGCCGCCGTGCCGACGTAGGCGTATCCGTTTCCTGCACCACGCGCGCGCCGCGGGAGGGCGAAGTGAACGGCAGAGATTATTTTTTCATTACGAAAGAGGAATTTCTGCGCCGCAAAGACGAAGGCGATTTTCTGGAATGGGACGAGCATTTCGGCAACTATTACGGCACCCCGAAATCGTTTGTGGAATCGGAGCTGAAAACAAAATCTCTGATTCTCGAAATCGACGTGGTGGGCGCGCTGAACGCCAGAAAACACTTTCCCGAATGTAAGCTGATTATGGTAACGCCTCCCTCGGTGGAAGAATTGAAAAAACGTCTGGAAGGCAGATGTTCGGAAACGGAAGAGGAAGTGCAGACGCGCCTGAAACGGCTGGATTACGAACTTTCGAAAGCGCCGGAATACGATTATATTCTCGTAAACGACAAGCTGGAAAGCGCCGTGGACAGGCTGGAAAAAATTTATCTTTCCCTTCTTGAAAAGAAGAACGAAAACTAAGCCTTGATAACGGCTGCCGCCGAAGGCAAGCCGTAGGAACAGCCGACCGACGGCGAAAAAAACAGCCCGATTCGGCGGCAAAACAAAAACCTCGGAATTTATCATCCGCGGCGCGGCGGTTAAATCCCCGCAAAACGGTTATAAATAAAATAAGAACAAATCCGGAAAAAGGAGATACAAATATGATAAACGAACCTTCTGTAGACAGCATGATCAGAAAATTAGGCACGAAAGAAGAACCCGTCAGCCGTTACGCGCTGTGCACGGTGGCGTCCAAACGCGCCCGCCAGATTATCGAAGAGGAAAGAAACGCGGGCATCCGCGATTTCGCCGGCAGAGATAAAGAACTTCTTGCCGCCTGCAAAGATATCGACGAAGGCAGAGTAGTTATCGCCAAAGACTAACGGCAGCCGCACAATTCCGCCCCGAAGAAACGTCGGGGCGCTTTTGCTTGTTTAAGCCTGCCGCACGGCGGAATAACGGCGGAAAAAAGGAACTCTTGAAATTATGATCGCGGACGTAATCGTAGACATCGCCGCAAGCGAAACGGACAGAATATATTCATATCTTTGCGACGATACCGTCGCCGAAGGCTCGCGCGTGTACGCCCCGTTCGGGGGCAGGGTAACGGCGGGTTTTGTCGTGGCGCTCAGAGATAGCTGCGATTACCCGGCGGAAAAACTGAAAAAGGTAACGGCGGCGGATCCTATGCCCGCGCTGAACGCGGAATGTCTGTCGCTTGCCAAAAAAATCGCGGCGCGCTACGCCTGTCCGCTGGCGGCGGCGCTCAGGCTGTTTCTTCCCGCGGAAATGCGCAAAGGCAAGGTGCGCGAACTGAAAAAACGTTACGCCGAGCTTTGCGTTCCGTTTGAGGAAGCCAAAGAAAAACTGCCGAAATCGGCAAAAAATCAGCTTGCCGCCGCAGCGCTTTTAAACGAACGCGGCAAAACGGAATGCGCCGCGCTGAACGCGGAATTTGCGGGCAGCGTCGCCGCGCTGGAAAAGAAAGGACTGATTAAAATCACCGAAGAGCAGGTACTGCGCGATCCGTACAAAACGCTTGAAGAGCGCGGCGCGGCGCACACGCTCACCGAAGATCAGCAGCGCGCGGTAGATTCCGTCCGCAACGATTCCCGCACGGTGCAACTCTTGCACGGCGTAACGGGCAGCGGCAAAACGGAAATTTATTTAAGCCTGATTGCGGATTGCTTAAAGCAGGGCAAAACCGCTGTTTTTCTGGTGCCGGAAATTTCGCTCACGCCGCAGATGCTCGCCCAGCTCCGTTCCCGTTTCGGTAAAAACGCGGCGATTATGCACAGCGGACTTTCCGCCGGCGAAAAATTCGACGAATGGTGGCGGCTTCGCAGCGGCGAAGCGAAAATCGCGGTGGGGGCGCGGAGCGCCGTGTTCGCGCCGCTTGAAAATCTCGGCGTCATCGTCATCGACGAAGAACACGATTCAAGTTACCAGAGCGAAACCGCGCCGCGTTACAACACGTTCGATATCGCAAATCTTCGCGCGAAACACAACGGCTGCAAGCTGGTTCTCGGCAGCGCCACGCCGTCGGTGGAAACGTATAAACGCGCCAAAGAGGGCGAATTTAATCTGATTCCGCTCAAAAAGCGGGTTAATCAACGCCCGCTGCCCGAAATCGTCATCGCGGATATGCGCAAAGAAGTGCGGCGCGGCAACAATACGGCGTTTTCGTTCGCGCTGCAAAGCGAAATCGAAGAATGCCTTGCCAAAGGCAATCAGGCGATTTTGTTTTTAAACCGCCGCGGGTATTCGCAAACGGTCATCTGCCGCGATTGCGGGTACGTGGCAAAATGCGAAAGCTGCGACGTTTCGCTCACGTATCATAAGGACGAAGATTGCCTCAAATGCCACTATTGCGGCGCGCGTTACAAAATGCTTCGGGGCTGCCCGGAATGCGGCGGCACGCATCTTTCGTACGCCGGCACGGGCACGCAGCGCGTGGAAGCGGAGCTGAAAAACCGCTTTCCCTTCGCCCGCGTTCTCAGAATGGATAACGATACCACTTCGGGCAAAGAGGGGCATTTCAGAATTTTAAAGGAATTCGGCGAGCACCGGGCGGACATCCTTGTGGGCACGCAGATGATCGCCAAGGGACACGATTTCCCCGCCGTAACGCTGGTGGGAATCCTCGATGCGGATATGAGTCTGCATTTTTCCGATTACAGAAGCGGCGAACGCACGTTTCAGCTGGTAACGCAGGTGGCGGGGCGCAGCGGCAGAGCGGAAGAAAAGGGCAAAGTGGTGTTGCAGACGTACGATCCCGAAAATGAGGTGTTGCGTTACGCAATCGCCTACGATTACGAGGGCTTTTACGAAAACGAAATTTCGCTTCGCGCGGCAAGTCTGTTTCCGCCTTTTTCCAAAATCGTGCGCGTGCTGGTTTCGGGCGAGGACGATAAAAAAACGGTGGAAGCCCTGCGCGGCGTGTACGAGGGGCTGAACGCGCTGAAAGAAAACAATCCCGAAGCGTTTTTGTTTTTCAACAAAATGCGTTCGCCCGTCGGCAGAATCCAGAACAAATTCCGCTATCAGGTGCTGATGCGGCTGGCGGAAAACAGCGTATTGCCGCAAATTTATCAGATCTGCGCGGGCAACAAATCCCGCGACGTGCTTGTTTCCGTGGAAGAAAATCCCGGCTCGCTCGCATAAAAATTTACAAATCCGGAGAAAAAATCAATGGCAATCAGAAACGTAGTACAGGTAGGCGACGAAGTGCTCAGAACAAAATGTTTCCCCGTGGAAACGTTCGACGAATCGCTGCACAATCTTCTGAACGATATGAAAGATACGCTTGAAAAAGAGGACGGGGCGGGACTTGCCGCGCCGCAGGTGGGCGTACTTCGCCGCGTGGCGGTGGTAAAAGTGGAAGAGGGGTATTTCGAATTCGTCAACCCCGTTATCACCGCGGAAAAAGGCGTGCAGGAGGGCTGGGAAGGCTGCCTTTCCGTGCGCGGAAAACGCGGCATCGTGGTTCGCCCGCAGAAAGTCGCGGTCAGCTATTTCGATCGTTATGGCAATCCGCAGTCTTTAAAAGCAAAGGGCTTTTTCGCCCGCGCCATCTGCCACGAATTCGATCATCTGGACGGGATTTTGTATACCGATAAGGCTACTTACGTCTGCGCCGATTGATATTGCGCGCGCATTATAAACTTCGCAATACTGCGTCGTGCTTGCGTTTTTCCTCGGTTACATACGATTTGTATGCTCCCGTCGGAAAATCCGCGCACTCCTTGTCTTGCTCGTTTCTGATGCGCGCTTGCTCATTTACGCATAGTAAATTCGCGGCGGTCGTACTCGATAAAACTCGCAATCTGTACCACTCTTCAAGCGCGCTCGGCTTCAGGCGTTTTAAGAAGGCAATATTTACAGCCTTCCCCTTGGGGGGAAGGTGGACAAAGCAAAGCTTTGGACGAATGAGGGGCGTAGCCCGTTTGTGATTGAAATTTTCCGGCGGAAAATTTCAATCAAAGGGCGCAACTTGTTTTCTATCCAAAATTTTTTAATCGCGGGGCGCAACTTTAATCCCCGGGGAGGGCAAAAATCGCAATGAAAATTTTATTCGCGGGCACGCCGGCTTTTGCGGTAAAACCGCTGGAAGCGCTGATACAAACGGGTAACGTCGTCGGCGTCATCACGCAGGAAGATAAAATTCAGGGCAGAAAAAAACAGCTTACGCCCTCGCCCGTCAAAACGTGCGCGCTTTCTCACGGCGTCCCCGTGTTTCAGCCCGCAAAAATCCGCGAGCATATCGAAGAACTCAGAGCTTTCAAAGCCGACGCGATGATCACGTGCGCATACGGGCAGATTTTAACGCAGGAAGTCCTCGATTGTTTCGAAAAGGGCGTGTGGAACATCCACGCCGGGCTGTTGCCCGCCTACCGCGGCGCATCTCCCGTGCAAAGCTGCATTTTAAACGGCGAAACGGAAAGCGGCGTGTGCGTAATGCAAACGGTGCTCGCGCTGGACGCGGGCGATATCCTTCTTTGCGAAAAACTGAAAATAGGCAACAGCGAAACGGCGGGCGAGCTTTCGGCGCGCCTTTCCGCACTTTCCGCAACGCTGATTCAAAAGGCGTTGCCGCTGATTGAAAACGGCGGGTATGTTTTGCAAAAGCAAGGCGAAGAAGGCGCGCATATCTATCGCAAAATCACGCGCGAACAGGCGAAAATCGATTTTTCGGAACCCGCTTTTTCCGTGGCGAATAAAATCCGCGCCATGAATCCGGAACCCGTCGCGTTTTCTTCTCTCCGCGGCGCGCCCGTCAATTTCTATCTTGCGGAAGCGCTGCCGGAAGAATCTCTGTCCGAAGAGTTTTATCCGGCGCAACCCGGCGAAGTGCTTACGGATAAGCCGAAAAGCGGCTTGCTTGTGCGTTGCGGCGCGGGCGCGGTGAAAATGTTATCTTTACAGCCCGCGGGCGGAAAAATCATGTCCGGCGCGGATTTTCTGAACGGCAAAAAAGCAACGAAAGGCGAAGTATTCGAATGACGACTAATCCCCTGTACGATCCGTATTGTATTTTAATGAAAGTGTACGGCGAAAAAGCATACCTGAAACAGGCGATCGCCGATACGTATATCGAAGAGGCGTACCGCGCCCGCACCGTGAAAGTCGTTTACGGCGTGCTGGAAAACGACGAATATTTTTCGTACTGCATTTCGCGCTATGCCGCCAAATCGCCCAAACAATCCGTGCGCGTGCTGTTGAAAGTGTCGCTGTATTTTCTTCTGAATCTGCAGAAAAAGCGCTACGCCGTTACCGATTTCGCCGTGGAACTTTGTAAAAAACTCGGCAAAAGCGGCGCCGCGGGCTTCGTAAACGCGTTTCTGCGCCGATTCGACGCCGCTTCGGTAAACGCGTCTTTGCCCGGCGGCAGAGCGGGACTTTTGATAACCACCGGTTATCCGGAATTTGCCTATAAAAAGCTGGAAAAAGAATACGGCGCGCGTGCGGCGGCAATCGCTTCCGCAAAATCGGGCGGCGTATCCGTACGCTTTCTGCCCCCGTACGAAACGGAGGGGGCATACCTGCGCCGTGCGGAAGAAAAAAACGTCCGCGTCGCCGCTGCTCCGTTCGCGCATAGTTACGTTTTCGAAAGTTTTATCCGCGACGGCGGCTACGATAACGGCGAATATACGTTCCAGTCCGTCGGTTCGCAGGCAATCTGCGCCTGCGTGAAGCCGTGCGGAAAACTGCTTGACGCCTGCGCCGCGCCCGGCGGAAAATCCGTGCTGCTTTCCGAAAAATGCGGCGAAATCACCTCGTTCGAACTGCACGAACACCGCGCGGAACTCATCAGGGCGTACGCCCGTCGCGCCCGCCGCGAAAATATCGCCGTTTTTTGCAAGAACAGCCGCATATACGACGCCGCGTACGAAAAGTCGTTCGACGCCGTTTTGTGCGACGTTCCCTGCTCCGGCTTCGGCACGGTCAGCGAAAATCCCGATATCAGAATACTGAAAACAGAGGGCGTGTTCGCTTCCGTCGCGGAAGATCAGCGCGCCATTCTCGATACCTGTTCGCGCTACGTGAAAGAGGGCGGCAGGCTGTATTATTCCACCTGCTCGCCGTTTGCATGCGAAAACGACGAGGTAGTGGCGGAATTTCTGGCGGCGCATCCCGATTTTTGCGCCGAATCAATCGATAGCCCGCTTCCGCACGAAAAGAAGAAATACGGGCTGCAGTTTCTTCCCGATACGGCGTCCGGCGCAGGGTTTTACGTGTGCGCGATGCTTTGCGTAAACGGCGGCAAAGCGCGCGAGGGAGAACAAAAATGAAAAAAATTCTGCAGGATCTTTCGCTTGAAGAACTGGAAGCCGAACTCACCGCGCAGGGCGAAAAGAAATTCCGCGCCGCGCAGATTTACGGCGGCATGCTTTCGGGCAAAACGATAGAAGAACTCCCCGCCGTGCCCAACGCTTTGAAAGAAAAACTGCTGCAAACGTATGAAAACGCCCCCGTTTCCGTAGAAAAAGTGTTTTATTCTTCCGACGGCACCGAAAAATATCTCTTCCGCCTGTCGGACGGAAACATTATCGAAGGCGTTTTAATGAAGTATAAATACGGCTATACGCAGTGCGTTTCCACGCAGGTTGGGTGCCGTATGGGCTGCAGATTCTGCGCTTCCACGCTGAACGGTCTGATACGGAATCTCACCGCGGGCGAAATCCTTTCGCAGATTCTCGTCGTCAACGCGCTGCATAAGGGCGATCCCGATCTCCCGGGCAGCGGCAAAGAAAAACGCGCCGTTACCAACGTTGTGCTGATGGGCAGCGGCGAACCGCTGGATAATTACGATAACGTGGTGAAGTTTCTGCGGCTGCTCACAAGCGAAAAGGGGCTGAACGTTTCCGCGCGCAATATTTCGCTTTCCACCTGCGGCGTCGTGCCCGAAATGTACCGGCTGGCAAACGAAAATATTCCGCTCAATCTCACCGTTTCGCTGCACGCCACCGCAGACGAGGACAGAAAACGCATTATGCCCGTCGCCAATAAATATTCTATCGCGGAAATTTTAAAAGCCTGCAAAAATTATTTCGAAAAAACGGGCAGAAGATACTACTTCGAATATACGCTGATCGACGGCGAAAACTGCGACGAAGCGCATGCAAACGCGCTGGCGAAGCTTTTGAAAGGCTTGCCGTGCCACGTGAATTTAATCCGCCTGAACGAAGTGAAAGAACGTACGCTGAAATCCGTAGGCGACAAAAACGCTTACAGGTTTATGGGTTGGCTTGAAAAACAGGGGATTTCCGCCACGCTCCGGCGGCAGATCGGCTCCGACGTGGGCGGCGCCTGCGGGCAGCTCCGCGCCGGCTATCTGGAAGAAAACCCGCTTTAAGCCTTTCTTTTTGTCGCGGCTTCCCCCTTTTCGGGGATGACGGGCGCGGCTTGTTTTCTATAAAAAAATAAAAATCTCAGACGAGGAAAAAATAATATGAACACACCCGAAAACGAAAAAATCAAAATCGCGCCGTCGATTCTTTCGGCGGACTTCTCGAAAATGGGCGAAGAGGTGCAAAACCTCGAAAAAAGCGGCGCCGACGTCATCCATTGCGACGTAATGGACGGCGTTTTTGTGAACAACATCACGTTCGGCATCAAAATGGTGGAAGACCTCCGCAAAATCACGAAGCTGCCGCTCGATTGTCATCTGATGATCGTGCATCCCGAAAAGTACGCGGAACGTTTCGTAAAAGCGGGCGCCGACTATGTTACCGTGCACGCCGAAGCTTGCGGCGAAACGCTGGAAGATACGCTGAAACTCATTAAAAACGCGGGGGCGAAGTGCGGCGCGGTCATCAATCCCGATACGCCCGTATCCGCCGTCGAAAAGGTGATTCCGCTTTGCGATATGGTACTTGTCATGAGCGTGTTTCCGGGGTTCGGCGGGCAGAAATTCATTGCCGACGTGCTGGATAAAGTGCGCGAAATCCGCGAAATCATCCGCAAAAACAACCTTTCGTGCGATGTGGAAATCGACGGCGGTATCAACGCGGAAACGGTAAAACTCGCAAAAGCCGCGGGCGCAAACGTCATCGTGGCGGGCAGCGGCGTGTTCAAAGCCGAAAACCGCGCTGCGGCAATCGAAGCCCTGCGCAACTTATAAGAAGAAGCCCTGTGCAACTTATAAGAAAAAGCCGTCGCGTTTTCAGCGGCGGTTTTTTTATCGTCCGTTCACCCTCCGTCCGCGTCTTTGCATACAATACGGGTAGAGGAGGGTACATAAAAAATGTTTATCTGTATTAAACCGCCCGCGCCCGTGCGCTTTATTTTACGCCTTTTCGTGAAAAAACGTGGCTGATTCCGCGCCGATTTTTTCTCCGGATTTCCGCCCGCACCCGTTGCCGTATGCCGATCTGCATTGCGATTTTCTCTCGTATTCTGCCGAATCCGGCAGAGCGAATCCCCCGGAAAACCGCGGCGGAAACGGCGGAAATGGCGGAAACGGCGGAAAAACCAAAACCGCCGCGCCGCCGACGCTTGCGGCGCAGTTCGATTTGTTCCGGCGCGGCGGCTGTAAACTGCAATGTTTCGCGCTGTTTTGCAAAGGCGAAGCCGATTCCGATCGCAGAGAAATCGAAAATCAGCTGGCGCTGTTTCGTGCCGTCCGTCCCGCGTTCGAAGAAATCACGGGCGGCAAAGCGGTTCTCACCGTTGAAGGCGGCGCCGCCTCCCGCGGCGATTTGTCCGCCCTGAAAAAATTGTTCGATAGCGGCGTAAAAATTTTTTCGCCCGTGTGGAATACAAAAAACAGCCTTTCCGCGCCCAACGGCGCGGCGGGCGGACTCACCGCAAAAGGCAAAGCCGCTATGGCGTACGCGCTGGAAAGGGGAGCGATTCCCGATATATCGCATGCTTCCGACGGCGCCGCGCGCGATATTTTCGCTTTGGCGGACGAGCGCAAAGCGGCGGTGTGCGCCACCCACTCGCTTGTGCGCGCCCTGTGCCCGCACAAACGCAATCTCACCGATACGCAAATTAAAAAAATCGCGGATAGCGGCGGCGTGGTCGGCGTGTGTTTCGTTCGCGAATTTGCGGGAAATTGCGGCATTATGCAACACGTTCGGTATCTTACGGAAAAAGGCGGCGAAAACTGTGTGGCAATCGGCGGCGATTTTTACGGAACGGAAAATCCGTACCCCGAAAGTCCCGCGGCGATGCCGGATTTTTTCCGCTCGCTGGAACGCCTGTTCACGCCCCGCCAGATAGAAAAATTCGCTTATTTCAACGCCGCCCGCCTGCTATCCTGAATGCATCGCAGGCTTTGTCCGTCCGATAACGCACCGCCGCAAACCGCGGAAATTTTATTACTGCGTCAGACATCGCCCGCCTGCAGAAAAAATGCCTGCCGTCTCCGTAAAGAGCCGGCAGGCAAAATTATTTTATCGTTTACAAGGCTCGTATTCCGGCGGTTTTAAGCCGCGTAAGCCGTCGTGTCGGTATTGCCGCCGTCGGTATTGCCGCCGTCGGTTTCGGGCTGAGAGGGGAACAGTTTTACGAATTCTTCCGCGTTGAAATCCGCCTTGTGCGCGGCTTTTTCCGCTCCGCAGGAAACGGAAAGTTTCAAGCCGGTCGAAAACCTAAAGCCCGTTTTCACACTCGTCGTGCCGTCGGTTTCGATTTCGGCGCTCATCTCGCAAATCGTCGCAAGCAAATCTTTCGTCAGCGAAATTTCAAATCCGGTAATGGTGCGGTCCGATTTCAGCGTAAGCTTCAGCGAAACGCCTTTATCCAGCTCGGCAGCCAGCGTGTTCAGCCCCAGTTTAATCATCTGCGCCGATACGCTTCCTTCCGTCGCTTGTTCAATCAGTTCGGGCAGCGTGCACGTCTTTCCCGCGGTAAGAATCGACTGAAGAGTATTTTTCATAGCGTTCACTTTTTCCGCAAGCGCCGCTTTTTCTTCCGCGGCGATTTCTTCTTCCGTCTTGCCGTAGTTCGGGTTCAGTTCGTTTGCGATCGCGACGGTTGCGGCGGAAAATACGTCCGTATCGTCCAGCGCCGTCATCATGCCTTTCACAAGCAGCTTTTTCGTGCAGTCCGCGCCGAAATACTGCGCGTATGCCGTATCGCCCGCCTTGGTTTTATAGGCTTCCTGCACAAGGGCAACATAGTGCTCCCAGTCCGTGTCCGGATAAGTCGTTTTGAATTGCGCCCATTTCTCGTTGTACGTCGCTTCGAAATCGCTTCCGTCCGTTTCGGCGCCGTAGGGATCCGCCACTTGCGACAGGTTGTAATAGAACGAGCGCAACGTATTTAACAGATCCGCCGCCTTGGCTTCGTAATCGACTTCTTCGTCTGCGGAAAGTTTCGCCAGAAGCTCGCCCAGCGTTACGTCTTTGTAAGAATCGATGATTTCGTTCAGGTCAAGTCCCGTTACGCCTTTCAGCGTCGCCGTATCGTCGCCCGTAAGCAGTTTCGTCGCCGTATCGGCAATCGCGGTGATTTTTTCCACGGTAATGCCTTTCGCAGCCAGCAACGTCATCGTGTCGCCGATTTTCCGATCCAGTATCTCCGGCAGCGCTTCCGGTTTCGCATACGTGCCCGCGCCGAAATATTTATCGAGCAGCGCGTTGATTTTCAGCGTAGTAACGTCGTTGCTGAAATTCAGGAACAGATTCTCTTTGTCGGTAAGTACGTAACCGTCGTCCGTTTTTCTTTCGGAAAAAATCATCGAAAGTACGCGCTTCTGCGCTTCTTCCGCGTCCATCCCGAACGCCGCCGCCACCTTTTCCGCAAACGGGCGCAGGTCGGTGCCGATAAAGCCGAAGAATTTTTCGGTGTTACGCAGAATCAACTGCGCGGCGGTCTGCAGCCAGCCGTCCTGTTCTGCAATAAAATCGTCGATCGAGCCGGACGTCATCATGGATTCGTCTTCGTTCTTCACGGTGTATTTGCCCGTGGCTTCGTCTTTTTCGTATACCGTCATGGCAAGATAAAACGTATCTTTGTCTAACAGGAAGGAAACCTCGCCTACGCCGTTGTCTGTCGTTTCCGTCTTTCCCGTCGCAATCGTCGTTACGCTTTCTACGGAATGTATAGAATATTTCCCATACGCGTACAGAAGTCCGTCGTCGCCGATGCCGAGGTAAGCATACCCGCCGAAGCAATCGATCGTCTGCGCTCTCGTCAGAATGATTTTCAAGGCGTCCGATCCGGATTCGCTCATTTTATCCGCGGTCGTATACGTCAGGGTAAACGGTTCGATCGTCAGGTCGATGCCGGTGCCTTTCGTCATAGCGGGCGTTTTGATTGCCGCCGTAACGGCGGAGGTAAGCGACTGTAATTCTTCCTCCTCAACGTTGCCGCATACGGAACAGGTGTGCTTTCTTAACCCTTTTTCCGTATCGGTGGGCTCTTTCACAATCACCCATTCGCCGTACGTGTGCGTGGCGCAGGCGTTGCCTTCGCCTTCGCCGTCGTCGCAACCCACGGCGAAAATCGCGGTGATTGCCATCACGGCAGAGGCAACGAACAGCCACAGTTTCTTTAATTTCGTTGTCATGTTAGTTTTCTCCTTTTTATATATTTTTTTCGCACGAGGTTATCCCTCGTCCGGTCGGAACCTCAAAAAGTCGCGCTTTTTTCGTCATCGGTTGCGCCGAAGGGCGCCTTTTTAATATATGCGTTCTGCCGTACGCGTGTGCGTACGCGGCGGATACACCGACGTCTGCATATTTATTATATCATGAAACGGGCGGCGTTTGTCAAGCGTTCAAGCGATATTTTTTTAATATTCAAAAATAATCTTTCTTCCGTACGGGTGATAACTCGTCTGAATTTTTCGCGTTTTTGTTCCGTTGTCCTCCCGCAAAACGGCGCTTTGCCGCAATTTTGTAAGTAAAAAAAGTATCCGCCGGCACAGCCGATAGGGCGGCATAGCCGCGTCCGGATACTTTTAATAAGAGAAAAAACAACGCGAAAAAAGTATCCGCCAGCACAGCCGATAGGGCGCATAGCCGTGTCCGGATACTTTTTTCAAGGGAAAATACAACGCGAAAAAAGTATCCGCCGGAAAATCTTCCTCGGATACTTTCTCAGGTTCTGTTTTAAAACGAAGCGAAAAAAGCCGTTATGCTCTCTCGGCTTTCTTCAGGCATCTGGTGCAAACGTAACCTTTCGTTTCTTTGCCGTTTTCCACGTAAGAAACTTTCTGTACGTTGGCTTTGAACGTTCTTCTGGTTTTACGGTTAGAATGGCTCACGTTGTTTCCCGACGTCTGACCTTTACCGCAAATGTTGCAAACCTTACTCATATTAACACCTCCGCGCGCGAAATTCGTAAATGATATTTCGTAAATAATCATGCCCGCTTTATCGGAAAAAATCCGTACGTTATCCGGCGGCAAACCGCAAAAAATCGCTCCCGCCGTAAAACGAGCATAAATAATATATCACGAAACGAAAAAAAAGGCAATAAAAAACGCGTGCAAAAGCGCAAAAAAATTAAAAATATTTCCGCGGAAACGTAAAAAGCCGTAAAAACGGGCAAAAAAACGCTCCGGAAACGCTCCCGAAACAATAAAATCGCCGAAAAGTATCTCAAATTGCTTGCAAATCGCGGCAAAATGAGATACAATAGAAGATAGAAAACGGAGATTTACTATGTCGGTTAATACAAGTAACGCATACGGAAAAATTTCAATATCCGATCTCGCCATAGCAAAAGTCGCCTCTCACACGGCGATGGAATGCTACGGTATAGTGGAACTTGTTTCCCGTCGTTTCACCGATTCGCTGGCGGAGCTTTTAAAGCGCGACGCGGGCGGGCGCGGCGTAAAAGTTACCACGGAAGGCAATCGGATTTATATCGATATGTACGTGGTCATCAAATACGGCGTATCTATCGGCGCGGTGGCGGAATCTCTCCGCGAGGCAGTCAAATACAAAGTAGAAAGCTTTACGGGTATGATTGTGGATACGGTAAACGTGAACGTCATCGGGGTAAAGCTGTAGAATCGCGTTTCGCTTTCAAAAGTATGAAGGCGAAACGTTTTTGCGCGGTTTTTTCCGCCGCGCGTATTTTCTTTTTTAACACAACGGATTAAAGGAGCAGACAATGCAGAAAATGCAAAGAACGATAACGAGCGTGGATTTCAGGAAGATGATCCTGCTCGGTTCTCAGGCGCTCGAAAAAAATCGGGCGAGAGTAGACGCGCTTAACGTATTTCCGGTACCGGACGGCGATACGGGTACCAATATGTCTTTAACGATGCAGTCGGCGGTGAAAGAACTTTCCGCCTGCACCACCAACGGGTTTATGGAAGTATGCGACGCTGTTTCCCGCGGCGCGCTCCGCGGCGCAAGAGGTAATTCGGGCGTTATTTTATCGCAGATTCTCCGCGGCATCTGTTCGGTGATTCGCGAATGCGGCGAAAATTTCGATACGAAAACGTTTGCGAAAGCCATGGCTGCGGGCACGAAAGTTGCTTACGGCGCCGTTTCCGCCCCCAAGGAAGGCACCATATTAACGGTCGTCAGAATGATGAGCGACGAAGCCGTGAAAGTCGGCTCCCGCAAGAAAAACTTCGAAGAATTTTTCGAAGCCGTCATCGAAGAGGGCGAACGCGCGCTTGCCAAAACTCCCGAACTTCTTCCCGTTTTGAAAAAAGCGGGCGTAGTGGATTCGGGCGGCGTGGGACTCATGACCATTTTCAAAGGCTTCCTTGCCTGCCTCAAGGGCGAAGAAGCGCAGGAAATCACCGAAGCCGATACTTCCGGCGTACAGAAGATGTCCGACGAATTCGGCGATAATTCCGATATCATCAATCTGGATCTCGGCGAAATTCAGTTTGCGTACTGCACCGAATTTTTCATCATCAATTTAAAGAAGAGCACCACCCTTGCGGATATCGACCGCCTGCGCGAACGCCTTTGCGAACTGGGCGATTCCGTCATCTGTATCGGCGATTTAGAGCTTGTGAAAGTGCACGTGCATACAAATCAGCCGGGCGTGGCGCTCACGTACGCGCTGCAACTGGGCGAGCTCGATCGTCCGAAGATCGAAAACATGCTGGAACAGAACCGTCAGCTGCGCGCCAAACGCGAGGCGGAAAAGAAAGATATGGGCATGCTTGCCATCTGCGCGGGCGAAGGGCTTGCGGGCATCTTCAAAGATCTCTGCGTAGATAAAGTCATCGAAGGCGGGCAGACGATGAACCCCACCGCGGGCGACATCGCTTCGGCGGCGCAGAAGATCAACGCGCGCGATATTTTCATCTTCCCCAACAACAAAAACATTATTCTGGCGGCGGAACAGGCGAAAGATCTGGTGGAAAACCGTACGATTCACGTCATCCCCACCAAAAACGTGCCGCAGGGCTTTGCCGCGGCGCTCCAGTTCAACCCCGAAGTTTCCGTGGAAGAAAACAAAGTGAACATGATTCACGAACTGGATAACGTAAAAGCCGGGCAGGTTACGTACGCCGTGCGCGATACGTCGCTGAACGGATTCTCTATTTCCAAGGGCGACGTCATCGGGCTTGATGATAAAAAGATTCTCGCGAAGTCGCAGAACATTCCCGATACCGTTTTAAAACTACTCAACAAAATGAAAGAGGATTCGCACGAGATGATTACGCTGTACTACGGCGAAGGCGTTTCGGAAGAAGACGCCGCCGCGCTTGCCGCGCAGGTCGGCGAAAAATATCCCGATTGCGACGTAGATTTCCATTTCGGCGGTCAGCCCGTATACTACTACATTATTTCTTTGGAATAATGCCTTATTTCAAGCCTTCCCCTTGTCTGAAAAAAATTCAGTAAATTTCATTTTTTTCGGCAAAATTTCAAGCCTTCCCCTTGGGGGGAAAGGTGGCGGCAAAGCCGCCGAATGAGGGGCGGTTTCAAAAACGAATTGCAAAAACTTCTCCGTCAAGGGGCATGAGAAAACAAACAAACAACAAAAAGCGGGGGCGGCGGCAGGCGCTTCCCGCTTTTCGGATTTTATCGGTAAAAAAAGCGCAGAAAATAACGCAGAGGAGGGGTACGACAAATGAAAGTTTCCGAACTTCGCAGCATCGGCGAAAAGCGCGAAAAAGATCTCCTGAAAATGGGTGTATCCACGGCGGAAGAGTTAGTCCGCCTGTATCCGCGCGCGTATCTCGATTTAACGCAGCGTTCCACGCTGAAAAACGCGCTGCACAACGAAATCGTGCTCATCGCCTGCGAAGTGCTGCGCCTCGCGCCCGTCAACTATGCGGGCAAGCGCACCGTCAAAGCTTACTGCTCGCAGGACGGCTACGCGTTTACCGCCGTGTGGTTCAATCAGCCGTACGTCGCGCACATGCTCAAAGCGGGCGAATATCTTTTTTACGGCAGAGTGCAGCGAAAATTCGGCGCGGTCGGCGTCGTCAATCCCACGTTCGAACCGCTCGATAAAAATTATCGTTTAAAAGGCGTCGTTCCCGTCTATCCTTTAAAGGGCTCGCTCAACCAGAAAACGCTGCGCGGCGCCGTGCGCGAAGCCTTAACGCGCGTTTCGCTCGAAAGCCTGATTCCGCCGCGAATCGCCGCAAAATACCGCCTGCCGTCCCTCGAACGCAGTTATTATGCCGTGCACGAGCCCCGCACGCTCGAAGAAAAGGACGCCGGCAGCGAACGCGTCGCCCTCGAAGAATATTTTGTGCTTCTTTCCGCGTTCAAGCTTGTCAAAGGCGGCAAAGAGGACGTCCGCGTTCACAAATATACCGTTACCGCGGCAGACGTGAAAGAGTTTGCAAGCCGCTTCGGCTTCGAATTTACGAACGGACAGAAAAAGGCGGTGAACGAAATTTACGAAAGCGTGCACTCGCCCGTCAGAATGAACCGCCTGTTGCAGGGCGACGTAGGCAGCGGCAAAACGGCGGTGGCGCTGTGCGGTATCTATATGGCGGTAAAAAGCGGCTATCAGGCGGCGTACCTGTCGCCCACCGAAGTGCTCGCCGCCCAGAACTACGCGCTTTTAAAGAAATTTTTCCCCGATTACAACGTGGTTTATCTTTCCGGCAGTACGGGCGCAAAGGAAAAGCGCGAAATCAAATCGAAAATACAAAGCGGCGAAGCACAGATTATCTGCGGCACGCACGCGATTCTGCAAAAGGACGTCGCGCCTCCCGCATTGTCGTTCATCGTCTGCGACGAACAGCACCGCTTCGGCGTGGCGCAGCGCAACGCGCTATCGGAAAAAGGCGAGGGCGCCGACGTGCTCGTCATGTCCGCAACGCCCATTCCGCGCACCCTGTCCCTCGTTTTCTACGGCGATTTAGACGTAACCACCATCACCGATAAGCCGAAATCGCGGCAGGAAATTTCCACGTCGATTATCCCGCAAAGCCGTTACGAAGATATGCTTGACTATATCGGCGGCGAGGTAAAAAAGGGCAGACAAGCTTATTTTGTCTGCGCAAAAATCGACGGCGGCGACGACGAGGACGACGACGGTTCGATTATCAGCGTAAAAGAGCGTTACGAAGAGCTGCAACAGCGTTTACCTGCGGTAAAATTCGCGCTGTTGCACGGCAGAATGAAAGACAAAGAGAAAGACGAGGTGATGACGGCGTTCAAAAACGGCGAATACGATTGCCTCGTGTCCACAACGGTCATCGAAGTGGGCGTCGACGTGCCGAACGCTACGATTATGGTGATTTACAACGCCGAACGTTTCGGCTTGTCGCAGCTGCACCAGCTCAGAGGCAGAGTGGGGCGCGGCAGCGAAAAAAGCTACTGTTTTCTGCTTTCCGATCTGGAAACGGAAACCGCGAAAGAGCGCCTGTATACGTTCAGAAGCACGTCGGACGGTTTTAAAATCGCGGAAAAGGACTTGGAAATGCGGGGCGGCGGCGATTTTCTGGGCACAAGGCAGTCCGGGCGAATGTTATCGGACGTCAAAAATTTGAAATACGGCGCGCAGGTGATATTCGAAGCGAAAAAGCTGTGCGACGAAACGTTCGAAGGCGGCTTCGACGGGGAAGAATTGCGCCGTGCCGCGCTTGCCAAATACGCCGCCCTGAAAGACGTAGTAATGAATTAGCACCCTTCGGGTGCCTCGTAACGGACTGTTGCAAACCGTTTGAAATTTCAATGTCCGCCTATTTTAAAGGCTTCCCCCGGGGGGAAGCTCCGCCGCATAGCGGCAGTGGTGAGGGGCGCAGCATATTATGCGTAGCCCATTTTTGATTTTCTGAATATTTTTGACAAAAAATTTTTGAAAATCAAGGGGCAGTTTCATTATCGAAAAACTTGAAAGTATAAAACAACAAGCTACGCCCCTTGATTGAAAATTTCGATATAAAATTTCAATCAAAAATGTGCTACGCCCCTCATTCGCTTCGCATTCGCTCAGCACCTTCCCCCCGAGGGGAAGGCTATATTTATTGCCTTATCAAGGCTTCCCCTTGGGGGGAAGCTGTCGCAGAAAGCGACTGATGAGGGGCGTAACTTGTTTTCTGATACCAATAATTTAAACGCCGCATTTCTCGGCTTCCCCTTCGGGGAGGCTCTGCCGCGTAGCGGCGGTGGAGAGGTCGGATTAAAATTTTCCTCTTCTCTTCCGCTCAACCCATAACTCCACAACAAGGAATCCGTAAAAACATGAAAAAATCTTCTATTCTCGGCGCCGCATTGCTGCTTACCGCCACCATCGTGTGGGGCGTGGCGTTCGTCGCGCAATCCAGCGCGTCCGATAAAATCGGCTCGTTTACATTCAACGCCGCCCGCGCGTTCATTGCCGCCGTGCTTTTAAGCGCAATCGTCGCCGTCAAAGAACCCGTCGTAAAGCAACGCGCCCTGAAAGCCAACAAACCTTACGAAAAAGCCGCGCGCATGAAAAGACTGAAAAAATCGTTGATAGCGGGCGCAATCGGCGGCGTGGCGTTGTTTGCCGCCGTCAATTTTCAGCAATTCGGCATCGAAAAATACCCGTCCGATACCTCGGCGTCGGGCAGAGCGGGCTTTTTAACGGCAACGTACGTCGTATTTGTGGCGGCGTATACGGCAATCCGGCACAAAAAAATTCACCCGCTCACCGCGCTTTCGTGCGTGGGTTGCATAGGCGGCATGTACCTTCTTTGCATGCACGGCGGAGTGCAAAAAATCTATTTCGGCGACCTGCTTGAAATTTTCGGCGCGCTGTGCTTCGCGGCGCAGATTTTAATCATCGATAAATTTTCGGATGCCGACGGCGTGGCGTTTTCCTGCGCGCAGTTCTGGGTGGTGGCTATTTTTTCCGTAATCGGCGCGGCGATTTTCGAAGAAGTGAACTTAACCGATTTAAAAGCCGTATGGCTGCCCGTCGTATATGCGGGCGTCATGTCCGGCTGCGTGGGTTACACGTTTCAGATTCTGGGGCAGAAATACGTAAAACCCGCCGTAGCGTCGGTGATTATGAGTCTTGAATCGGTTTTTGCGGCGCTTGCGGGGTGGATGATATTAAAGGAAACGCTTTCCGCCGTAGAACTTTGCGGCTGCGCGCTGGTATTTATATCGGTGGTAATCTCTCAGCTTGCCCCCGCGGAAGAACCTAAAAATTAAAGCCGCATTTCTTGGCTTTTTTTCCCCCCCGGGGGAGGCTCCGACTGAAAGTCGGTGGTGAAGAAAAGCGTGCTTTTCTTTTTTGTTTGAAAATTTGCCTTTTAAGAAATTTTCAAACAAAGGGGCGTAACTTGTTTTCTGATACCAATAATTTAAACGCCGCACTTCGTGGCTTCCCCTTGGGGGGAAGCTCCGCGCAAAGCGCGGTGATGAGTGGCGCAGCCCATTTTTGATTTTCTGAATATTTTCAACAAAAAATTTCTGAAAATCAAGGGGCAGTTTCATTATCGAAAAAACTTGAAAGTATAAAACAACAAGCTATGTCCCTTGATTGAAAATTTCGATATAAAATTTCAATCAAAAATGTGCTACGCCCCTCATTCGCTTCGCATTCGCTCAGC
>ENA-UEQW01000028-UEQW01000028.1-human-gut-metagenome-genome-assembly--contig:-NODE-28-length-127927-cov-15.473547_pt1 | contig 127927 bp, 77 predicted proteins | sample MGYA00242947_ERZ507947 | MGnify/ENA primary metagenome ERZ507947 (study PRJEB26167, sample SAMN06115421) | human gut metagenome | host: Homo sapiens | place: China:Guizhou | collected 2015-03-17... | reverse complement strand
GACTGCCAAGCTGAAGAAGGTCTTCGCTCTCTTCCTGATTATCATCGCCGCCCGCATGATCTGGCAGGTTGCGGGCAGGTATTTCTTCTAACGGACGGAGTTCCTCCTTTGCTGAAAAGCACCTTCAACAGACGCCGCGCCGAATCGGTGTGGTGGAATCTGCTCTGGCTCACTGTGGGCGGCATCCTGAACGCCGTCTGCCTGCAGTGCATCTCTCCCGCGCACGGATTCCTTTCCAGCGGCGTCATGGGCATGGCCCTGCTCGCCAACTACTGGACTTCGCTCTTTGACGCCTCGACCTGGTACATCCTGCTTTCGGCCCCCATTTTCGTCTGGGGCTGGTTCTTCGTGAGCAGGCGCTTCCTGTTCTACACGGCCTACGGCACAGTGGTGACCTCGGCCGCCGGCAAGATTCTCCTGCTCATGAACTTTACCATTCCCCTGCAGAATGAGATATACGCGGCCGTGCTCGGCGGCGTCATGTTCGGTGCGGGCAGCGGCGTCATGCTGCGCACCCTCGGATCGAGCGGCGGCATTGACATTATCAGCGTGGCCATGAAACAGCGGTGGAACATCGCCATCGGCCAGTGCACCTTCCTGTTCAACGTGGTGCTTTTCGCCACGGCTTTTTCCACTGCTTTTTTCAACGATTCTTCTATCGCCGTACGTTTTTCCTCTTCCTTTTCCTGCACCGCTTCCAACGTTTTTTCGGCTTTGCCGGCAGCGGGTTTTCTGCCGCGCTTTTTCGGCTCTTCGATTTTCAGCGAACACATATTTGTGGCTTTATCGAAAAGCACTTCGCCGGCGTCTTCCATCAACGAGAAATTCGAGCCGAATTTGCCTTTGATATCGGGAATATCCGCGTTTTCTTCGGGGTATTTCGCCGTGTATTCTTTCACGGCTTCCTCTAAAAGTTCGTTCCACTTATACGGCTTTTTTTCCAGCAATGCGCGCAGAATTTCTTTCTGCCGTTTTGCTTTCGTCGCCCGCGTAACCGGCTTAGCCGTATCTGCGCCTTTGCCGCTTTTTTCCGCGGCGGGTTCCGTTTCGTTCATCGTTAATTGTTGCTCCATTGAAAAATATGTCCTTTGAAATATGTATTTTTATTCGCGAAAATCCCCTTTGAAATCGTCGCGATACAAGCGGTAAAATTCCGTAAAGCACGGATAATCCCGCTCCGTTTTGCCCGATAAATAGGCTTTTAACAGGCGTAAAGCGCGTAATTCCGCGTCGTTTTTGCTTGTTTTTGCCCCGTTTTTATCAAAAAAATCGCCGTTTTTAAGCGTATTTTCTGCATTTTTTGCCCCGGAATCAACGTTTTTTTGCGTATTTTCGCACGAAATTCCGCTGATTTTACGCAAAAAATCGTATGTTTTTATGCTTGCGCGCACCGAATTTCCGCCTGCGCCGCCCGCCGCCGCGCCACAGTTTCCGCACAAAAATCTGCCGCCCGAAAAATCGAAATAGCAAGCCGATTTTTCCGCGCCCGCGCGTTTTTCGATTTCGTTGCCGCAGGCGCCGCAGCCGTCAAGGTCTATCATATACCCCGCTTCGAAAAGAGCGGTGAGCAGAAACGAACAGAGCGCCTCGGCGGGCGTTTCGTTTTCTTCGCCGTAGGCAAGCGAACGGAGCGCCTGCGCCGCGGCAATGAAAAGCGCTTCGTTTTCCGAGCCCTCCGCCGAAAGCTCGTCCGCGATTTCCGCCACCGCGCACGCGGCATAATAACGCGTGATATCCGTGCGAAGCGGGAAAAATCCGTCGTGCTGATAAGCGGACGTAACCGTGTTTCTGCCGTTTTTTTCCGCCAGAACGTATTCGCAGAAAGAGAACGGCTGCGCGGCGAACGCGAGGCGCGCGCCCGATTTTTTTACGCCTTTGATGCCCGCGGTGAGTTTGCCCGCCGAAGGCGTTAACAGCGTTAAAATTTTATCCGCGTCCTTATAATCGGCGGCGCGGAGCACGATCGCGTCCGTTTTGATTTCCATTTTTTTCCTGCGTTTTTACGGCGCTTACGGCTTTATATTTTTATCCGTCAGTTCGCGATAAAGCATGTAATAGCTTACGCCGCCCGTTTTTTCGAACAGCTCCCACGCGAGCTTCGCCGCCTTTGTTTCTCCGTTTTCCTTTCTCATTGTTCCGCCCTCCCGTTTATCCACAGAATGAGCGGTTTGCCGCGATTTTATTCGCTTACGGCGTCTGCGGCTTTTCGTAGCCGAATTCTTTCATCAGATTCGGACGGTCGCGCCAGTCCTCTTTTACTTTTACGTACGTGGTGAGGAACACTTTGCTTTGCAGAAATTTTTCCATATCCTGCCGCGCGAACGAGGAAACTTCTTTGATAGCCCTGCCCTGCTTGCCGATTAAAATCGCTTTGTGCGCCTGCTTTTCGCACACGATATCGAGGTTGATATCGTATACGCCGTTTTCGTTGCGCGTAAACGTGTTGATAACGATAGCGACGCCGTGCGGAATTTCCTGATCGAATTTCAGCAGGATTTTTTCGCGCATGATTTCCGCTATCATGAATTTTTCGCTGCGGTCGGATACGATTTCCTCTTCGAATACCTTGCCGCCCTCCGGCAGAAGATTGACGAGAAATTCTTTCAGCGCGCGCACGTTTCTGCCTTTTCGCGCCGATACGGGGAATACGTCCGTTCCCTCCAGCTTTTCCGCAAACAGCGCGAGATCGCCGGGAATTTTTTCCTTGGGCATGATGTCCGTTTTCGTATACGCCACAACGAACGGAGTATCGGTTTTTTCCGCCTGCGCGCGATACTTCCGCATCAGCGAAAAATCTTCCTCGCTTAATTTTTCGTGCCCGTCCACGACGAATAAAATCGCGTCTACGTCCTTCGAACTTTCTTCCGTGGTGCGCATCATGACGTCGGTGAGCGCGTTGCGCGCCTTATAGATGCCGGGGGTATCCACAAACACGATCTGGCTGTCCTTTTCCGTCAGCACCCCCAGTATTCTGTCCCGCGTGGTTTGCGGGCGCGGGGATACGATAGATACTTTCTCCCCCACCATCACGTTGATGAGCGTGCTTTTCCCTGCGTTGGCTTTGCCTATCACCGCTACGTAACCGCTTCTCATAGCCGCTGTATTTCTCTCCTTGTGTGTTCCGCTTACGCTTCGCGCGTAATGCCCATGCCGCCTAAAATTTCTTCTTCCTTGCTGCGCATTTCCGCCTTGTCGGCCTCTTCGATATGATCGTAGCCGAGGCAGTGCAATATGCCGTGCACGATAAGATAATTCAGCTCGCGGTAGTACGAATGCCCGTATTCTTCCGCCTGCTCTTTCGCGCGTTTCACGCACACCGCCAGCGAGCCGACGACGAGGGCGCCGTCCTCGTCCGTCTCGAACGGGTGTTCCGCTTTTTTAATCGGCTTTCCTTTGACGGATTCCAGTTCCGGAAAAGAAAGCACGTCGGTGATTTTATCCACGCCGCGCATCTCCGCGTTGAGGCGGCGGATTTCTTCCTCGCCGACGAACTCGCACTCGATTTTCAACGGCACGTCCGTCTGCACGAAACGCGAAAGCGCCTCTTCGATTTTCGCCGCGTTTTCCGCGTCGATGACGTCCGCTTCGTTTTCGCCGAACGCTTCCAGAATAAACTTCTTGCCTTTCATCGCTTAATCGTCCTCTTTTTTGCCGTAGTGTATGGACGGATAATCCACCCGCTTGTGATATACGCCCGTGAGCGCGTTGACCAGCGTGATCCTGAGCAGCGTGAGATCCGCCATGGTGATGTCGCATTCGGCGAACTGTTCCTGATTCATGCGTTCTTCGATGAGCCGACGCACGCGCTTTTCCACCTCCTCCGGCGTTTTGTTGGGCAGAGAACGGGTGGCGGCTTCCGACGCGTCCGCAACCATGATGATCGCCGCGATTTTGCTTTGCGGCTTGGGCCCCGTATACGAAAAATCTTCTTTGTTTACTTCGCCGCCGTACATTTTCTGCGCCTTTGCGTAGAAATAGCCGATTGCCAGCGTGCCGTGATGCTGCAACGCCACGTCCGCGAAAAATTCGGGCAGGTGGTTGGAAAGAATCAGATCGTGCCCGTCGGTGGTGTGCGAACGGATGATGTCCGCCGAAAGTTCGGGCGTGAGCTCGTCGTGCAGGTTGTACTCGCCCTGATTTTCGGTGAAATATTCGGGGTGGTGCAGTTTGCCTACGTCGTGATACAGCGCGGCGGCGCGGGCAAGTTCCGCGTCTTCGCCCAGCGCGACGGCACATTCTTCCGCCAGTTGCGATACCACGGCGGAGTGGTTGTAAGTGCCCGGCGCTTCCTCTTTGAGCTTTTTGAGAAGCGGGGAATCCAGCGAAGTGAGTTCGCGCAGGCGGAACACCGTAAGCACGGAGAACATGGATTCGAACAGCGGCAGAAAAAGCAGGAACAGCACCGCCGAGGAGATACCGCCGATGAAGCCGTAGCCGAGGTTGATCCAGATGTTGCGCGCCGCGCCCGTCTGTTCGAACGAGCTGCCGCCCGAAGCCATGGAAGAAATTTCAAGCAGGAACACGATGAAATCCATCGGCGCCGCGATGAGAAGCCCCACGAGCACCACGCGGAGGCGGGTACGCAGTCTGTTTGCCGCGAAAATGGCGATCATGCCGCCGGTAAAGGCGATCATCAGCGCCGAATAGATGCTTTGCGCGGACGGCGTTACCGTGGAAAAGTTATCGAAAATAAACAGCAGCAACGCGTTGACGATATTCATGAACATGGCGCTGCGCCTGCCGAGAAGAATAAACGTAAGCAGCGCGCAAAGCGCCACGGGGCGCGCGTATACGTTGAGCCATTTGCCCGTGAGCACGCACAGAATAAAGCTTAAATCGAGAATGACGAACACGAGCATGATGCTCTTGCCCTCGTACAACACAGACCGCTCTTCGAAGAAAAAGTAGAAATACGTGATGAATACGAGCAGCATCACGCAAAAAGCGATATAGATATAGTTTGCCTTATTTTCTTCCAGCGTCTGCTTTATGTTGCCGAGACTGCCGCCCATGAGCAGCGTTGCCACGACGACAAGCAGAATGAATAAATTGAGAAGGAACAGCAACGCGCTGCCCCATACGTCGCGCTTCGTCCAACGCCGCATTTTCGATACGTCAGGATTCATTTCACGTTTTCTCCTTTGTGCCGCCCGTCCGCTTCGGGCAGAGTTTCTCCGCGCGCCGCGGATAAGGCGGAGCGTCTTTTTTCTTCGCGTTCGCGCGCAAGCGCCTCTTCGCGCTCCTCGTCTTTTTCGTAAGCCTTTACGATGCGCATGACAAGCGGATGGCGCACCACGTCTTTATCGGAAAGCATGCACACCTGCACGCCTTCTACGTCTTTGAGAATTTTCGCGGCGTGGGTAAGCCCGCAGGATTTGCCGCGCGGCAGATCTACCTGCGTTGCGTCTCCCGTTACCACCGCTTTGCTGCCCTCGCCCATGCGCGTTAAAAACATTTTCATCTGTTCGCGCGTGGTGTTCTGCGCTTCGTCTAAAATAATGAACGCAGAAGATAGGGTTCTGCCGCGCATGTACGCAAGCGGAGCCACTTCGATGACGCCGCGTTCCATCAGTTTTTCGTACTGTTCGGCGCCGAACATTTCCTGCAGAGCGTCGTATAAGGGGCGGAGATACGGATCGACTTTTTCCTGCAGATCGCCGGGCAGAAAGCCGAGATTTTCGCCCGCTTCCACCGCGGGGCGGGTGAGAATGATTTTTTCCGCCTTTTTCGCTTTGAAAGCCGCCACCGCTTTGGCTACGGCGAGATACGTTTTGCCCGTGCCCGCGGGACCGATGCCGAATACGACGGAATTTTTATCGATGGCTTCGGCGTAACGCTTCTGCCCCAGCGTTTTGCACTTGATTTTTTTACCGGTGGCGGTGGTTGCCACGACGCCGTCGAACAGTTTTTCGGTTTCTTCCGATTCGCCCGATTTTGCCGTTTCGATACAGTACAGAATCTGACGTTCGTCGATCCGCTCGCCTTTTTCCGCCGCGCCCGCCGCCGCTTTCAGCGCTTTTTCGCACAGGACGACGTTCTCTTTTTCGCCGCTGATTTTCAAAGTTAAGCCGTCGGCGACGGAAATTCCGACGCCGAGCTCCGCCGAAAGCGTTTTCAGATTTTCGTCGTAGGCGCCGAGAAGTTCGCAAAGCCTGTCCGCCGAGGAAGCTTCGAAATATACCGTTGTGCGTTTTTCGCTTTTCATTCCGATTGATTTTTCTCCGATGTTGTAAATCGCCGTTTCGTTTGTTTTTACTCCGGGCGGGCGCCGCTTTGCGGCGGCGGGCGCGTTTTTCGCAAGGCGAATATTTTCTTGCAAGACTAATAATTGAGCGTTTCGATTGCCGTATAGGCGATTTTTACGAGGTATCTGCCGTTTCCGATTTGTTCCGCGCTTGCCGTTCCGATAAAAAAATCGTCGGTTTTTTCCGTTCCGGCAAGAGTAAACTTTGCGACGGCAAGCGCCTCCGCCTGCGTTTGCGCTTCCGTTTCCGCTTCGTACGTGCAGGCGATTTCCGCGCGGGCGCTTACGGTGATTTTCGCGAATTTTTCGCTTTCGCCCTCGCCCGAACGCAGCGATGCGTACACAAGCGGAGTGCCGGCGACGATTTTCGCGCCCGGCCGCGCCGCCCGTTCGCCGCGAAGCACGGTGAGAGACAGCAACGTACCCGCGTGTTTTGCCGTCATGTCGCCCGGCATCGGCTCCGCTTCCGAAAACGGGGAACGGCGCGCTTCCACGTACAGCACCGTGCCTTTCTTTTGCACGGAAGCGTAACTTGCGCCGTCGAGCGAAAGAATTTTTGCGGAAATTTCTTCCGCCTGCGCGTCGTCGAAACGGGAAAACGCCGTAACGCCGCTTTCACGGACGATTCGCCGCGCCTGCCTGCACAATGCGCCGTCGCCCGTGTATACCGCGTCGAACACGAAATTATCGGCGAACGCGGTGATAAGTAGAAACGCCGCCGCCCCGGCAAGCAATCCGGCGCGTTTCTGCAAGCCTTTCAGCCGCGGAAAGACGCCCGTTTCGCCGAGCGATACCGCTTCGTAACCGCCCCGCTCTGCTTTATTATACCACGTTTTCGGATAAATTGCAAAAACTTTTCGCGCCTGTTTGCCTTTTACCTCGAAGGTTACGGCGTCTTTTTCGGTTTTTTTTACGTTGTACAGGTCGATTTTTGCGTTTTTCAGGCGCGTTAAGGCGATTTCCGCATTTTTGCCGCGAAGCCGGAATTTTTCGCCGTGCCAAAGCAGAGCCGCGTTCATTTGCCGCCGTCCTTTGCCGCTTGCGCCGCTATTTCGGGCGTTGCGCTTCTGTTTGCGGGCGCGGCGGCGTTTACTATCGTTTCGGGCGTTGCGGGCGCGGCGGCGGTAAGATATTCCATCGAGAAAATTCTGCCGAGAAGCTCGAAATCGCCGCTCTGAAACTTGCCGACGGAAAAATTTTCGCCCGTAACTTTCAGCGAGCCGCCGGAAAAACGCAGCGTTACCGTTTTCGGCGAAAAACCGTCGAACGATTTTACGCCCTGAAAATATCCGCCGCCGCCCGTGAAAAACAGACATCTGCCTTTCGGCGCCACGTTGCGTAGAAGATTTCCGCCGATTTCGTTGAATAGCCGCATACTCCACCGCCTTGCCCGTTTATGCCTATATATATGCGCATAAACCGCGGAGTATGCGCAGGAAGCTCGCCGAGGCAAACAAAGAAAAACTAATTTTCGGGGGTGGCGAACTGGCTGGTGTAGAGGTTGTAATAATAGCCGCGCTTTTTAAGCAACGTTTCGTGATTGCCCTGTTCCACCACGTTGCCCTGCTCCATCACGAGGATAATATCGGCGTTTTTGATGGTGGAAAGACGGTGCGCCACGATAAAGCACGTTCTGCCTTTCATCAGTTTATCGAACGCATCGGAAATGCGGCGTTCCGTGCGGGTATCCACCGAGGACGTGGCTTCGTCGAGAATGAGCATATCGGGAAGGGAAAGCATGATGCGCGCGATGCAAAGCAGCTGTTTCTGCCCCGCCGAAAGGTTCACTTCTTCGGTGATGTACGTATCGTAGCCATGCGGCAGGCGCGAGATGAAACCGTGCGCGTGGCAGGCTTTCGCCGCGGAAATCATTTCTTCGTCGGTAGCGGATTCGCGACCGATTTTTAAATTTTCGCGTACCGTGCCCGTCTTTAAAAACGTTTCCTGCAACACCATGCCGTAGCGGGAACGGAGAGATTTGCGGTTGACGGTGCGGATTTTTGTGCCGTCTACCGTGATTTCGCCCGCGTTGACGTCGTAAAAACGCATTAACAGGTTGATGAGCGTAGTTTTGCCGCTGCCCGTTCTGCCTACGATTGCCACGCGCTTGCCGCCCTCCGCCGTGAGCGAAAGATTTTCGATGAGTTTCTGCCCCTCGGTGTAGGCGAAGCTGACGTTTTCAAGCCGCACTTTGCCCTCGGTTACGATAAGATCGCCGAGCGACGAATCGGGCGTTTCTTCCTCTTCGTCCAAAAGTTCGAAAATTCTGCCCGCGCACACGAACGCGCCCGAAAGTTCGGTTACTACCCCGGAAATTTCGTTGAAAGGTTTTGTGTACTGATTTGCATAGGACAGGAATTTGGTGAGTCCGCCAACGGTGAGCGCGCCCGCCGCGGCTGCCGCGCCGGAGCCGCCCTTTGCGATTTGCAGCGCGCCGAACAGCACAACGAGGGCGTACACGGCGTTGTTGACGAACCGGGTAAGCGGGTTGACGAGCGACGAGGAAAACGTTGCCGACATTGCCGCGGATTTGTAAGCGGCGTTCTTTTTTTCGAAATCCGCTTCGTTTTCTTTTTCGTGGCAGAACGCCTGCGCCGTTTTTAAATTTCCCACCGCTTCTTCGGTGAACGATACCTGTTCGCTTCTTGCTATCGTCTGCGCGCGGAAGTACGAATACGTGCGTTTGGCAATGAAACGCGACGTAAAGATAGAAAGCGGCGTAACGAAGATAACGACGAGCGCTATCTTCCAGTTTGTAAGAAGCATCAGGGCGATGGTGCCGCCGATGGTGAGCACGCCCGTGAACAGCTGCGTAAAGCCCATAACGAGCCCGTCAGACACTTCGTCGGCATCGGCTACCACACGGGAAAGCGTATCGCCGTGGGGGTGGGAATCGAGATATTTCAAGGGCAGGGCGTTGATTTTATCGAACGCCTTGTTCCTGATTTCCTGCACGGTGCGGAACGCGAGGCGGTTGTTGAAAATACCCACCAGCCATTTGGCGACGAAACCGACGGATATCGCTACGCAAATTTGGTAAAATACGATTTTCAGTTCTTCGAAATTAACGTTGCCTTTGCCTGCGATTAAATCCACGCCGTCGCCCACCAGCACGGGCACGTATAAGGTAGCCGCCACTTCCGCCGCGGCGAACAGAATGACGGCGACGAGCGAGAACGGATATTTGCCCACGAGCGCAAGAATTCTTTTTAACGTATGCTTCTTCATCGTTGCGCCTCCGTTCCGTACTGAAATTCGTAAATTTCCTTGTATTCCGGGCACGATTTCAAAAGTTCTTCGTGCGTGCCCGCGCCGATGATTTCTCCTTCGTCCAGCACCAGAATTTTATCCGCCGTAATCAGCGACGAGGCGCGCTGAGAAACGATGAATACCGTTTGCTTCTTCTCCTTCTGCCGCGCGCGGACGGCGTTGGAAAGCGCGCGTTCCGTGGCGTAGTCCAGCGCGGACGAGCTGTCGTCGAGAATGAGGACGTCCGCGTCTTTCATGAGGGCGCGGGCAACGCTTAAACGCTGTTTCTGCCCGCCCGAAAGGTTACCGCCGCCCTGTTCCACCACGGCGTCCAGTCCGCCTTTTTGTTTTACCACGTCGTCTGCCTGCGCGCATTCGAGCGCCGCCCATGCCGCATCGTCGCTTAAAGCGGCTTCTTTATCTCCCCAGGCGAGATTGCTGCGCACCGTGCCTTTGAACAAGACCGCTTTCTGCGGCACGACGGCGATTTTTTCGCGCAGTTCTTCGGGCGCGTACGCCGCTACGTTTTTGCCGCCGAGATAGACGCCGCCTTCCGAAACGTCGTAGAAATGCGGCAACAGCGATACGAGCGAAGTTTTGCCGCTGCCCGTGCCGCCGATGACGCCTACCGTTTCGCCCTTTTCTACCGTGAACGAGGCGTTTTTGATAGCGGGCGCGGCGGTTTCGTTGTATTTCAGCGTAACGTTATCGAACACGATATAGCCGGGCTTATCGGTATGCGCTTCCGCCGCGGATTCGTCGATTTTTTTAAGGTCGCCCTGCATGCCGAGGACTCCCTCGATACGCTCGCCGCACGCCACGGCTTTGGTAACCGTAACCACGAGGTTGGCGAATTTGACAAGCTCCACGAGAATCTGCGACATCAGGTTGTACAGCGCGATGACGTTGCCCTGCGAAAGGGAGCCGTTATCCACGCGAATGGCGCCGACTTTCAGAAGAAAAATGACGGCGAGATTGACGAGAACGAACGTAACCGGGTTCATCAGCGCGCCGATAGCGCCCGCCTTTTCTCTGCCTTTCGTTAAGGCAAGGTTTTTTTCGCGGAAATTTTTGCGTTCCTCGTCCTCTTTGCAGAAAGCGCGCACCACGCGCACGCCCGTTAAATTTTCGCGCGCGGCAAGCACCACTTTATCCGATTTTTCCTGCGCTTTTCTGTACAGCGGAGTGGTGATACCCATGATGAGCGCCACCGCGACGAACAGCGCGGGGATAACCGCCGCAAATACCCATGCGGACGGCGGATCGATTAAAAACGCCGCAATCATCGCGCCGAACACGATTAAAGGCGAACGCAGAAACAGGCGCAGAAACATGTTTACGCCCGTCTGAAACTGCTGCACGTCGCCCGTCATGCGGTTGAGCATGGCGGACGTGCCGAGACGATCGTAATCTTTATAAGAAAGCGTCTGCAATTTGGAAAACAACGCTTTTCTCAATTCGTACGAAACGCCGGTAGCCGCTTTTGCCGCGAAATACTGCGCGACGACGGCGCAGCCCAGCCCGATAAGTCCGAGACCGATAAGCAACAGCGACATTTTAACGATGTACGCCGTGTTTGCGTTGTAGCCGCCGCCCGCAAGGGGTTCGCCCAGCCCGACGTCGATGATTTTTGCCACCACGACGGGCACGAGAAGCTCGAACACGGCTTCGAACAATTTGAACAGGGGGGATAAAAAACATTCCTTTTTATACGCCCCGAAATAAGGGAATAATTTTTTCATACAGATTTTTTTACTTCTTCGGTTGTATCGCTCTGATTGACGAAAATTTTAAATTTGTCTTTTTTCGTTTCTTCTCGTCCTCTCTCGGCTCGCATACGCTCGCCACTCTCCCCGAAGGGGAAAGCAAGAAGACTGCGGGCGGCATAACGAAACAGGCGAAGCCTGCCCGAAGGGGAAAACAGGAATACTGCGGGCGGCATAACGAGACAGGCGAAGCCTGCCCGAAGGGGAAAGCAAGAAAACCGCGGGCGGCGCGCCACTCTGCTTGCCGGGATTGCCTTCAAGCGGCAACGCGGCAAGGATTTCCGCTACCGCAGTTTTTTTCGCGCTTTTCGCCTCTCAGAGAAAAATCGAAAATGGGCTGCACCCCCTCATCAGTCAACTCTGTTGACAGCTTCCCCCCAAGGGGAAGCCTTGACGAAGGCAAGGATTACTCTTTTTGCCGAAAAAATGAAGTTCGCTGAATTTTTTTCAGGCAAGAGGGGAAGCCTTGAAACAAGGCTGACATTTTTGCCGAAAAAATGAAGTTCGCCGAATTTTTTTCAGGCAAGAGGAAGCCTTAGAATAAGGAAATTATTCTAATTTTGTCCTCTCCCGGCTCGCATACGCTCGCCACTCTCCCCGAAGGGGAAAGCAGGAATACTGCGGGCGGCGCGCCACTCTGCTTGCCGGGATTGCCTTCAAGCGGCAATTCGGCAAGGATTCCCGCTACCGCAGTTTTTTTCGCGCTTTTCGCCTCTCAGAGAAAAATCGAAAATGGGCTGCACCCCTCATCAGTCAACTCTGTTGACAGCTTCCCCCCAAGGGGAAGCCTTGACGAAGGCAAGGATTATTCTTCTTCGGGGGCGTCTGCGGGGGCGGACATATCCGTTAAGAAGGTAAACGCGTCTTCAAGCGCTTCCAGCGTTCTGCCCTCTTCCGTGGAACTCTTCGATTCGTTTGCGCGGGAAAGAGATACGGCGTGCGCGAATTTCGACGCGGCAAGGCAGAAAAACGGCAACGCCAGCACGAACGCGGCGCCCCCCGCGACGGTAAGCCACACGAACACGGCGTCCGCGCGGGAAAAGATGTTTGCCGCAAAAACGACGGTGAACACAAGCAGCGCGATTTCCACGGACAGTGCGGGAATAAACTTTTTGCGCGTTTCGTACGTGCGTTCTTTCAGCACGGCGCGGCGTTTTTCCGTTTTTTCTTCGAAATCTTTTTTCAACGGCGCGATTTCTTCTTCAAGACGGGTTTTTTCCGTTTCGATTTTTGCCTGCCATTCCTCTTTCAGAATTTTGGCGGTTTCTTCGCCGAACGTTGCCGAAAAATCTTCGTAGCCGTAGCCCGCCCATTCGTCGTACAGCGGCTGCAAATCTTCGCCGCAACGCGTTTTCGCGCGCCAGAAACCGAGCGCCGCGCGCGTATAACAAGGGATTTCCACCAGCGCGGCATCGAATTTTTCCGCCGCTGCTTTCCAACCGTTCCCATCGGTTTCGGCGGTTTCCTCTTTGGCTTTTTCAAGCAGCGCTTCTCCCTCCGCGCACAGTTTTTCCGCTTTTTCTTCCCGCTGTTTCCGCTCTTCCTCGCGTTTTTTTATCAGCGCGGCGGCGTCCTCGGCGGAAAGGGCGGCAAGCTCTTCGTCGTCCTCTTCCGGAAATTCGAACAGCACCTCGTCGGCGGCTTCCGCTTCCGTTTCTTCGCCGTCGATTTCGTTTTCGATTTCGTCCTCGATCTCGTCCGTGAGTTCGTTTTTCGTTTCGTCGCCCGTCTTTGCTTTCTTTTCTTCCGCAAGCTCGTCCGTGGCGTCTACGTAGCCGTTCTTCGTCTTTTTCAGACGGATCCCTCTGCCGTACTCGTCGTCGATGATTCTTTCTTCCATGTTTTCTCTCCTTTGCCCGGATAACCGGGCGGATTGTTTTTTAAGTTACGCTTTCTTTCAGAATACGCTGTCGGCATCGATTACCCAGTAATTATTCTGCCATTTGCGGCACTGTTCGAGGGCATAACGGCGTTTTTCGGCGGTATCGAACATCGCAACCACCGTGCTGCCCGAACCCGTCATGGTCAAGCCGATCGGCATCAGCTTCCGCGCCGCTTCCAGCGCGTTTTTTACGTCGGGATTAAGCGCGCAAGCCGCTTCCTGCAAATCGTTTTTCATCAGCCTGCCCAAGCCGTACACGTCGCCTTTCAGAAAACGTTCAGTCGCATCCTGCGTGCGGGGCGGGTATGTTTTTTCAAGTTCGTCGTACTTGCAAAAACACTGCGGCGTGGAAACCGGAGTAAGCGGGCAGATGAGCAGGAAATACATCATACGTTTATCTTCTTTCCGGAAAAAGGAGAACAGTCCTTTTTTTTCTTTTGCGCGGGACGGCGGAAGCGGCAACGATTCGGCGACGTCGCCTCTGCCTTTCATTCTCACCGCGCCGCCGAGATACATCATGCGCGTATCGCTGCCCGTCATGTCGGCGATTTTTAAAATTTTTTCCTCGGTTTCGGGCGTGGTTTCTTTGAGATACAGCTGCCGCATCGCGCGGAGCACGCCCGCCGCGTCCGCCGACGAGCTGCCCAGCCCCGCGCCGACGGGAATGACGGAATATACGGTGATTTTCGCGCCGCCCGTATGGAACGTTTCGGCAAATAATTTCGCCGCCTTATATGCGTTGGTTTCGTTTGCCGGTACGGACGGAATCTCGTATTCGCTGCCGACGAATTCTATCGAAATTTCGCCGTCGTTCGTTTTTACCGTCTCGATTTCGTTGCCGAGATCGATTTCCACGGCGAGCGAATCAAGCGTGTGATAGCCGCCGTCCGTGCCCGTGACATCAAGCGTTAAATTGATTTTCGCGTTTGAAAACAGCTTGCATGGTTTTTGTTTCATTTCGGTTCCTCCGTATAAGGGAAATATGTTCAGCCCACGTAGTTTGACGGAATGGTTACGCCGTCCGGTACGGAGCGGGTTACCCACGCGTTGCCGCCGATGACGGCGCCGTTACCGATAACGGTATTGCCGCCGAGCACGGACGCGTTGGCGTAGATGACTACGTCGTTTAAAATATCCGGATGACGTTTCACGCCTTTGACGAGGGAGCCGTCGGGGTTGGCTTTGAAACTCTTCGCGCCGATGGTTACGCCCTGATACAGTTTTACGTTTCTGCCGATGGTTGCCGTTTCGCCGATGACGACGCCCGTGCCGTGGTCGATAAAGAAATACTCGCCGATTTTCGCGCCCGGGTGGATATCGATGCCCGTGCGGCTGTGCGCGATTTCGCTCATCATTCTGGGCAGCACGGGAATGTTTTTCGCGTACAGGAAATGGGCGAGGCGGTGCACCGTGAGCGCGTAAAAGCAAGGATAGCACAGCGCGATTTCCTTTTCGTTTTTCGCCGCGGGATCGCCGCGGTAGCCCGCCGAAAGATCGGTGAGAAGCACGCGACGGATTTCGGGCAGCGCGCCGAGAAATTCAAGCGTAACGTTTTGCGCGCGCAGCGTTTCGCCCGTTGCCGAAAGAAGCGTGCAATACAGTTTTTTCGCCGCGGAAACGAGAGATTTTTCGGGCGACGTGCAGCAGAATATATCGGGAAACAGCGCCGAACGGATTTCTTCCAGCAGCTCTTTGATGGTGTTTTCGAACAGGCACAGCCCCGCCGCGGTTCCGCCGTTTTTTTTCGCCGCGCACGCGCAGTCCGTAATTTCTGTTGCGTTGCTTTCGGAAATTGCGGAAAGCGACGCGGCGATTTTCGCCGCCTCCGCCGCGATTTCGTTTAAAAAAGAGGTTTCGTTTTTTGTGTTTTCTTCCGTCATCCGACGACGCTCCCTTGCGTTTTTTGCGCTTTGCGATATTTTTCCACGTATTATTCTACCACAAACGCCGCGTTTCGTCAACAGGTTTTCGCGCATTTTATGGGCGCGCGCGTGCGTATACGCGTTTTTTGCGGGATTTTTGAACGGCTTTCGACGTTTTTTGCGAAAAATCCGGCTGCCGAACGGAAAAAACGCGGTTCGGAGCCGGAATGTCTGTTTTTGTTTTTCTGTTTTACTGTTTTTAATTTTTCGCCGCGCTTATCGGCGGTTATACACAAGGATGCGTTCTTTGCCTTTCAGAGGAAAAACGAGATCGGGATTGCTGCGCGTGAGCTCTTCGGGCGTTTTGCGGAGCGCTTTCGCCGTTTCCCAGAGTCCGTCGCCCGCGCGGGGAACGAAAACAGACATGCCGCACGTTTCTTCGCCGTATTCTTCGCCGCCCTCCGCTTTAGATACGTAACCGATCTCGCAGGTATCGTACACGAAAAGAGTGATTTTCAGCGTGGCTTCCGCTTCGGCTTCGCCCTCTTTTTTCTGCTTCAGCGAAATGCCGCACACGATTGCCTGCGCTTCCGCTTCGTCGCCGGAGGAGATTTCGCCCGTTTCGGAAAGCACGAACGGCAACGTTAAATCGGCGGCGCGCATGCCGTCTTTATCGGATAGAATTACGCGTGCGCTTGCCGCACCCTCGATTTCGAACGCGCCCGCGCCCGTTCCGCGAACGACGACTTCCGCTTTCGGCAACGCCGCCGCAAGAAACGACGCGGTATAATCGATGGGAGCGGACAGCGCCGCCACGCCCTCGATTTTTTTTACGTACGTTTTCGACCATTTCAGACGGCGGAAAGACGTCTGCCGCGTTTCGAGCGCAACTTCCTGTTTGGCGGAAAACGCGTCGGAGCAAAGCTCCAAAGTTTCGGGCGTGTACTGCGCGAGCTGCACGTTGAACGAAAATTCGGCGCGCACCGAACACTTGTTGCGTTCTTCCGAAGTTTCCGCGGAGAGATTTGCCGAAGAAACGGACACGCGGGCGGAAAATTGCGGCTCCGCATTCTGCGTTGAACCCGCCTCTGCCCCCGCCGTCTGCCGGTTTTCGTCCGCTGCGCAAGGCGCGGGCGCTTCCACGGAAAACGGAATCAGTCGTTCGTACGACACAAGCGAATCGTCCTCTTTCAGCGCGCACACGTTCAGCACGATTTCTCCTTCGATTTTCGCCGCGCCGTTTGCGTAAGACACGTTTTTTACGTATGCCGTTTCGCTGTGCAGAAGCAAATCGGTGAAATATTCCGTTTCGAATTCGTCGCTTTCTTCGCCGTCCGTTGCCGAGAAAGAAAACCGCGTGAGCTGCACGGGCCGTTTATTCACCGCGAGGTTATCGCCGCCGCAAAGATAAGAAATTTCTTCGTCGCGATATACGGCGATATCCGCGCGGATGACCGCCGCGGCGACGATGAACGATCCGTCGCGCCGGCAGGACACGTCGCCCGCGGAATATGCGGGAACGCAGGTACATTCGTCGACTGCCTCGTCGCACGCCGCGCGATGAGAAAATTCCACGCCGCGTTCCGCACGGCAGACGCGCTTGTCGCCGTCGGCATAAACGAAGGAAAACACAACTCTGCCGCCGTAATCGATCTGTTTATCGCAACAGGAACAATTTGCGGGATACACCTCGGCGCGCACGGCTAAAATTTCGCTGATTTCACTGCCGGGGATGCGACATTCCACACGCGAGAGCGCCGAAGCCTCGCACGATTTTTTCGTATAACGGTAGGTTGCGTATTCGGGTTTAATCATAACTGTTTTCGTCCTCCTTGCAAAGCAATAGCTGCCTGCGCCGCCTCTTTTTTCGTCCTTGACTATTGTATGAGCCGAGAAGATAAAATATGACGGATTGAGATGAAAACGCTTACCCGAAGAGTTTGTTGCAAAGGGAACGCGCGCGATACATATACGGCGATTCTTTCTATTTTCACCACTTTTTTCTTCAGCGAATAAGCGAGGAAATTTTCGGCTAAAATATGCATATGCTGAAAAACACCCCAAATTTATCCTCCGTAAAAGAATATGTGAAAACCTGCGCCGATTCGAAAGTGAAAGTGAATCTGAATCTCGGCAGAAATAAATCGGTTACTTTCTTCGGCGTGCTTTCGGGAATTTATCCCGCGCTGTTTACCGTGAAGCCAGACGAAAAAAACTTTCTCGGTCGTACGGCGTATTCCTATTCCGACGTATTGTGCGGCACGGTAAAAATCAAGAAGATTTTATAGGCGGCGTACCTCACGAATAAAACTATGCGCTTTTACCGAATTGACGGAGATTCGGCGGCAAAGACCGCGAATTTTACTGCCGCGGAAGAAAAATACCCAAGAATATACAGTAATATTTTAAAAAAAGTTAAAATTATTTTAAAATATTAGTTAAAAATACTTGCAAAGGTGATAGATTTGTGATAGAATAAAGAAGATAAATTTCATTTGTCAAGCGCGTTTTCCCGAGGCTTATATGGTGATGAGTAAGCCGAAAAAACGCGCTTTTTTTTACGATAGTATTTCCGTTTTCCGAACGATATGATCGATTTTTTGCGGCAAATGCGGCAAATACCGCCGTTTTGTAAAATTGCGGCATGATGTTTCGCGCATGCGCCGTGGTAAAAAGCCGCCCCGCGAACGGATGATTCGCGGGGCGCAAAAAGGTAGGAATTATTTACAGCATTTTCTTTAAGAACAAGCCCGTATAGCTGCCCTTGACGTTTGCCACCTCTTCCGGGGTGCCGCACGCAACCACCGTGCCGCCGCCGTCGCCGCCTTCCGGACCGAGATCCACGATATAATCGGCGCATTTGATGACGTCCAGATTATGTTCGATGACGATGACGGTGTTGCCGGAATTGCGGAGCCGGAGCAGGATTTTTAAAAGCTTGTCCACATCGTAAGAATGTAACCCCGTGGTAGGCTCGTCCAGAATATACGCCGTTCTGCCCGTAGAACGCTTTGAAAGTTCGGTGGCAAGCTTTACGCGCTGCGCTTCGCCGCCCGAAAGCGTTGTGGCGGACTGACCGAGCTTCATGTAGCCCAAGCCCACTTCTTCGAGCGTTTTGATTTTGTTGTAGACGGACGGAACGGGTTGGAAAAACTCGCAGGCTTCGTCGATCGTCATATCGAGGACGTCGGCAATCGACTTGCCCTTGTATTTCACTTCGAGCGTTTCGCGGTTGTATCGCTTGCCGCCGCAGACTTCGCACGGCACGAAAATATCGGGCAGAAAGTGCATTTCGATTTTGATGATGCCGTCGCCGAAGCAGTGTTCGCATCTGCCGCCCGCCATATTGAAGGAAAATCTGCCCGCTTTGTAACCGCGCTCTTTCGCGTCCTGCGTGGCGGCGTAAAGTTCGCGGATGAGCCCGAACACGCCCGTATAGGTGGCGGGGTTGGAACGCGGCGTTCTGCCGATGGGAGATTGATCGATGGCGATCACTTTATCGAAATTTTCCATGCCGAGAATTTCGCCCGATTTGCCTTTGGGAAGCCGTGCGCCGTTCAGTTCGTCCGCCAGCGCGGGATATAAAATTTCGTTGATGAGCGAGGATTTTCCGCTGCCCGATACGCCCGTTACCGCCGTGAAAAGTCCCACGGGAAAACGCACGGTTATATTTTTTAAATTGTTCTGCGCGCATTTTTTCAGTTCGAGCCATCTGCCGTCCGGCTGCACGCGCGTTTTCGGCGTTTCGATTTTTCGTCTGCCCGCAAGATAATCGCCCGTAATCGAGCGCGGCTCCGCCATAATGTCCGCCTGCGTGCCGCACGCCACCACTTCGCCGCCGTGGACGCCCGCATACGGACCGATGTCCACGATATAATCCGCCGCGCGGATGGTGTCTTCGTCGTGTTCCACCACGATGAGCGTATTGCCGAGATCGCGCAGCCCCTGCAAGGAAGAAAGCAGTTTTTCGTTGTCGCGCTGGTGCAGCCCGATGCTCGGCTCGTCGAGAATATACAAAACGCCCGTGAGCGCGCTGCCGATCTGCGTGGCGAGGCGGATACGCTGCGCTTCGCCGCCCGAAAGCCCCACCGCCGAACGGGAAAGCGTAAGATATTGCAGCCCTACGTTTTTCAGGAAGCCGAGGCGGCTGCGGATTTCTTTTAAAATACCCTCCGCGATGAGCCTTTCGCCTTCGGTGAATTGCAGTCCGTCCAGAAAATCGAGCAATTTTTCCACGGAAAGCGACGTTAACTCGTAAATATTTTTGCCGCCGATCGTTACGGCGAGCGCTTCTTTTTTCAGGCGTTTTCCGCCGCACGTATCGCAGGGCATGGTGCGCATATAGCGTTCGATATCGTACTTCACGCCGTCCGACGAGGTTTGCGCGTAGCGGCGCTGAAGATTGTTGACGAAACCTTCCCACGACATTTTGTAGCTGCCCGTAAACGAGCGGGTGGAATACGACATATCGAATTTTTCGCCGCCGTTGCCGTACATCAACAAATCGTACACGCTCTTCGGCAGGTCTTTGACGGGAACGTCCAGCGAGAAGCCGTAGCGCTTCGCAAGCGAATTGACGTACATCTGCGTTTGCGAATTGCTTTCGAGACACCAGCCCGCCACGTGTATGGCGCCTTCGCGCAGAGTTTTGGTTTTATCCGGGCAGATGAGATCGGGATCGACAAGCTGTTTGAATCCGAGCCCCGAACAATCGGGGCAGGCGCCGTACGGCGTGTTGAACGAGAACAGACGAGGTTCTACTTCTTCGATGGAAACGCCGCAATCGGGGCAGGCGTACGAGGTGGAAAACAATTCTTCGTTGCCGTCGCAATCGATAACGACCAGCCCGTCCGCAAGTTTAAGCGCGGTTTCAAGCGAATCGGTAAGGCGCTTTAAAACGCCCTCTTTCACCACAAGGCGATCTACCACCACCGAGATATTGTGCTTGATATTCTTTTCAAGGTGAATTTCTTCCTGTAAATCGTACACGGCTCCGTCGATTTTCACGCGGGCGTAGCCGCTTTTTTTATAATTTTGCAGTTCTTTTACGTATTCGCCCTTTCTGCCGCGCACGACGGGCGCGTTGACCAAAATTTTGCTGCCCTCCGGCATCGCCATCACTTTATCGGCGATTTCGTCCACCGTCTGGTGGCGGATTTCTCTGCCGCATTTCGGGCAATGCACCACCCCGACGCGGGCGTACAAAAGACGGAAATAATCGTAAATTTCCGTAACCGTTCCCACCGTGGAACGAGGGTTGCGCGAAGTGGTTTTCTGATCGATGCTCACCGCGGGAGATAAGCCCTCTATGCTTTCTACGTCGGGTTTTTCCATCTGCCCCAAAAATTGACGGGCATAGGAAGAAAGGCTTTCCACATAGCGGCGCTGCCCCTCGGCGAAAATGGTTTCGAAAGCGAGCGTGGATTTGCCGCTGCCCGAAAGCCCCGTGAACACCGTTAATTTGTTGCGCGGAATAGTTACGTTGATATTTTTTAAATTGTTTTCTTTGGCGCCTTTGACTACGATATTTTCCTGCATGGTTTTTTGCTTCCTGTTTGTTTTTTTGGTTTGTGTTTGTGGGTGGGGGCGTTGGCAATTTCGGTTGAAATGAAATCAAGTGTAAGAAGTTAAGCCCCTCATCTCCTTGCTTCGCAAGTAGCTTCCCCCCGAGGGGAAGCCACGAAGTGGCTGAGCATTTTTGCCGGAAAAAATGAAGTTCACTGAATTTTTTCAGGCAAGGGGAAGCCACGAAGCGGCTGAGCTTTTTTGCCGAAAAAAATGAGGTTCTCTGAATTTTTTTCAGGCAAGGGGAAGCCTAGATATAGGACTTTTTTAATTATCCTCTCTCGGCTCGCATTCGCGCGCCACTCTCCCCGAAGGGGAAAGCAAGCGGAGAACGATTTCGCTCGCCACACTCGCCGAATGGGGAAGGCTTTTTACAAAGAAATGCGAAGCTTTCAAAAGCCCTTTCCGCCTATTTGCGGGTGATTTTCGCAAGCTGCCGGCGCAAGTCCGCTATCTTTTCGCGGATTTCGATTGCCTTTTCGAAATCGAGGTTTGCGCTTGCTATTTTCATCACCGCTTTCAGTTTTTCGATTTCGTCCGGAATATCTTTCGCTTTGATTTCTTCGCCGCCTTTCGCCTTTTTGCTGATGACAAGCGACGATTTGATTTCTTTCACGATGGTTTTCGGCGTGATGCCGTGTTCCTCGTTGTAGCGCTTTTGTATCGTGCGGCGGCGGTTGGTTTCGTCGATGGCGCGGCGCATGCTGTCCGTAATCGTATCGGCGTACATGATCACCCGCCCGTCCGCATTACGCGCCGCTCTGCCGATCGTCTGGATAAGCGCGGTATCGCTGCGCAGAAAGCCCTCTTTATCGGCGTCCAGAATCGCCACCAGCCGCACTTCCGGCATATCCAGTCCCTCGCGGAGCAGGTTAATGCCGCAAAGCACGTCGAACTCGCCCGCACGCAAGCCGTTTACGATGTCTACACGTTCCAGCGTATCCACGTCGCTGTGCATGTATCGCACCTTGACGCCGTGCTCCTTTAAATAATCGGTGAGCTCTTCCGCCATGCGCTTCGTGAGCGTGGTAACGAGCACTCTGCCGCCCGCCGCCTTTTCTTTGTTGATTTCCGCAAACAAATCGTCGATCTGCCCTTTCGTGGGGCGCACGTCGATTTCGGGATCGAGCAGCCCCGTGGGGCGGATGAGCTGTTCGGCAAACTGCCCCGCCTGTTCGCGTTCGTAGGGGGCAGGGGTGGCGGAAACGCAGATGAGCTGCGGAACGCGCGCGTCGAATTCTTCGAACGTGAGCGGACGGTTATCGTACGCCGAGCGCATGCGGAAGCCGTAATCCACCAGATTTTTTTTGCGCGAATAATCGCCGTGATACATGGCGCGGATTTGCGGAATCGTCATGTGGCTTTCGTCGATGAACACCAGAAACTCGCCTTTCGGGAAATAATCGAGCAGCGTGAACGAGGGTTCGCCGGGGCTTCTGCCGTCGAAATAACGGCTGTAATTTTCGATGCCGCTGCAATAGCCGATTTCGCGCATCATTTCGAGATCGTGCTCGGTGCGCTGTTTTAAACGCTGCGCTTCCAGAATTTTGCCTTCATCCTGAAAAGCTTTCACTTCGCCTTGCAGATCTTCTTCGATCATGGAAAGCGCGCCGCGCAATTTTTCGGTGCCTACGGCGTACTGCGAAGCGGGAAAAATCGCCGCGTGAGAAAGCTCGTTGATGCGATTGCCCGTGAGCGCTTCCACTTCGTAAATTTTATCGATTTCGTCGCCGAAATATTCCACGCGGATCGCGATTTCGGAAGCCGACGCGGGGAATATTTCCAGCGTGTCGCCGCGCACGCGGAAGGTGGAACGGCGGAAGTCCGCATCGGAACGGGCGTATTGCAATTCTACAAGTTTGCGCATCAGCGCGTCGCGCGGGTACTCCATGCCGGGACGAAGCGAAATCGAAAGGCGGAAATATTCTTCGGGCGCGCCCAAGCCGTAGATGCAGGATACCGAAGCCACCACGATGACGTCTTTCCGCTCCATCAGGGCGCAGGTGGCGCTGTTGCGGAGTTTATCGATTTCGTCGTTCATCGACAAATCTTTTTCGATATAGGTATCGGTGGAGGGAACGTAGCTTTCCGGCTGATAATAATCGTAATACGAAACGAAATATTCCACGCGGTTTTCGGGAAAAAATTCGCGGAATTCGTTGCAAAGCTGCGCGGCAAGCGTTTTATTGTGCGCGATTACCAGCGTGGGACGATTGACGTTTTTGATGACGTTTGCCATCGTAAACGTTTTGCCGCTGCCCGTTACGCCGATTAAAACCTGCGTACGGATTCCGTCGCGCACGCCTTCGGTGAGCGTTTCTATCGCCTGCGGCTGATCGCCCGTGGGGGCATACGGCGCGTGCAATTTAAATTCCATAGGCTTTCCTTTCCGCTCCTTTTTTCGACGTTTTTATTAAAAACAAACAAACGTTTGCATTTTTTCGACATTATTATAGCACGGCTTCGAAAAAAAAGCAAGGCTATTTGCGGCGCATTTCGGACGATTTGAAAATTTTTCGACGAAATTTTTCAGCCGCCGTTTTTTCCCCCGCCGCCCGCCTGCGGCTTGCCCTCCGCAAGAGAGAAATCTGCGGAATGCGGCGCAGAAATTGCCGCGCTATCTGAAAATGCGACGGAGAATAAAGCCTACCAGAAAAGCCACGATTGCCGAAGCCACCGATTTTACCACAAGCAGCGCCTTATCGCGCTTTTTATTCTCTTTTTCGCGCGGGTAGCAATACCCTTTCGCTCGCAGCGTGAACAGGTACATCTTTTCGCCTTTGCGGTGAGAATACAGCGTTTCCGCGTAATCGTCCTCGCGCAGATCTTCAAAGATTTTTTCGAGCTTCTCTTCGGGAAGCCTGTCCTTAGCTTCGAACAACCGCGAAAAATCGGCGGCGGAAATCAGACTTTTTCCGTCGCCTTTGCAAAGCGCATATATCTCGTCCATGATTTTTTCTTCGCGTCTGTTCAGCATTTTTCTTTCGTCCGCCCGCTTATCCGCGCGCGATGAGCCGCAATAAAGAAGCGATTGCCGCGGCGAGGAATCCGCCCGCAGCCCCGCCCGCAAACGACCACCAGAACACGGGGGACAGCGAACGGAACAAATTGCGCCGCACCGAAAGCGGCTGCTCTTCCGCCTCGTACCTCCGCCCTTTATCCAGCACGGAAAGACAATAATTTCCGCCTTCGGCATAGCGCACGTCGATATACCCCTCTTCGTCCAGCGTTTTCACCGCGCGGGCGATTTCTTCCTTATTCACGCCGAGCGCGGCGGGATATAAACTTAAAAAATCGTCGTCCGAAAAAATTTCGTAGCCGTTTTCTTTACATTCGTCGTTGAGATATAAAAGCATTGCCGCTTTTTTCGCTTCCGTCATCGTCCGTTTCTCCCGCATCGTGATTACACGATATTATTATGCGCGGCGAGCGGGTTTTTAATCGGGGCTTTTATGTTTTTGTTTTTCGGTTTACGCGATTTGCGCGTTTTTCGCAGCGTATAAATCGCTTCGACGGGGCGTTCGGCAAGTTTTACCAGCGCGCCCACGGGCAGCACCGTGGCGGAAAGCGCAAGCGTTAAAATAAGTTCGGCAAACGTTAAACCGGACGTTCTGAACACCGTGCCGCCGAAGTACAGAAGCGCGATCTGACAAAACGAGGTGAGCGCGATGAAAATCACGAACGAGCCGCCGCCCTTCATTCTTCTGAACGGATTCGGCGAATCGGTACGGGCGTGGAACGCGCCGAACAAACCGGAAAACACGAAAATCGAGAAAAACGCGGTGTAAAAATGCGCCGTGCCCCTGCTTTCGCCCACGCGGAAAAACGAGGCGATTTCCGGCGACTTTAAAAAGTACAGGCAAAGCAGCACGCAGTAGATTCCCGTGGCGGCGACGCGCCCCGCAAGCCGCTTTGTAAGCACGGGCTCGGAAAGCGGCACGGGCGGACGGCGCATATCCTGCGGATCGACGCGGATGCCCGCGAACGCCAGCGAGGCGAGCGTATCCATAATCATATTGATCCACAGCATCTGCATGACGGTTACGGGGGTATCGAAGCCGATGAACGGCGCAAGCAGAGATACGCCCACCGCGCAGAGATTCATCGTAAGCTGAAACACCACAAACTGCCGTATGCTTTTGAATACCCGCCTGCCGTATGCCGCCGCTTTGACGACGGACGAAAGATTATCGTCGGTAATCACTACGTCGCCCGCTTCTTTGGCGACTTCCGTGCCCGAACCGAGCGCGAAACCGACGTCCGCTTTTTTCAGCGCCGCCGCGTCGTTGATGCCGTCGCCCGTCATGCCCGTTACGCAACCGAGGCGCTTCGAAAGTTCTACCAGCCGGCTTTTATCGGTGGGGAGAGCGCGCGCCACCACGCGGAGCCGCGGCAGAATTTTTAATACTTCTTCGTCGCTCATCGCCGCCAGTTCGCCGCCCGTGAGCACGACGGCGCCGCCCGATTCGACGTACGGCGCGTACTTCTGCGCTTCCGCCTTGCTTTTGCGGGGGGTATGGTGCGAAGTTTTGCGTTTTTCGGTTTGCCGCACGGGCAGAAACAGCCCCGCCTCTTTGGCGATTGCCGCCGCGGTTTCGGGATGATCGCCCGTAATCATCACTACCTGCACGCCTGCGCCGCGCAGATCGTCCACGGCGGTTTTCGCTTCGGGGCGAAGTTCGTCGCAAAGCACGGCAAGCGCAAGAAGCGTGGCGTTTTCCGGCAAGATTCCTTCGGAGGCACGCGGAAATTCGCCCTCGTAACAGGCAAGAGCGATCACGCGTCTGCCGCGGCTCGTCTGTTCGTGCAGGCGTTTTTTCATCAGCGCCGCATCCAGCGGAAGATTGCTTTCGCCGTTGAAACAGTACGCGATATGCGGCAGCAGGATTTCGGGCGCGCCCTGAAAATACACCGTTGTTTCGCCGCCGCTTTGCACCGCGGAAAGAGCGTATTTGTTTTCCGTGCTGAATTTCTGCCGCGATATAATTTTCGCCTCGTGCAAGCGGGCGCCGCGCAGATACGTTTCCGGCGGAAAGGCGGCTTTAAAAGCCCTGTCCGCGGCGTTGCCGCCGCCCTTTGCCGCCGCTTCGCCGCCGTTGAAATACGCGCACGCGGCGATTTTTTCCGCAAGGAGCGCGGGCAGACGGTCGGGGGGAAGCAATTCGCCCCTGCCCGTTAAAACGCGGCCGACGGACGGCATGCCGCGGGTGAGCGTGCCCGTTTTATCGGTGAAAAGAATTTTCATGCCGCCCGCCGCTTCGATGCCCGCGGCGCGCTTTACAAGCACGTTGTCCTTTGCCATTTTCGCGCGGTTGGAAGAAAGAACCACGGCGATCATCATGGGCAGCCCTTCCGGCACGGCGACCACCACTACGGCGATGGCGAGGGTAACGGCGTGCATCAGGCAGGAAAATACCGTAACGGGGTTTTGAAAATCCGCCTTGATAAGCGCGGGATTCATGGCGTTATCCAGAAAGAACGCGTTGAACAGATCGGCAAGAGCGACGAGCACGGCGGCGAGATATCCGAAGCGGGAAAGCGTGCCTGCAAGAACGGAAAGTTTGCGTTTCAACGGGCTGTCCCCTTTATCCTGACGAAGCGCGCCCGCCATCTGCCCGTAAAAGGTGTTTTCGCCCACTTCGCTTACCCGTACCGCCGCTTCGCCGCCCGTAACCAGACTGCCTTCGAATACCTTTTCGCGGCGGGAAAGCCCTTCCGCGCCGGCAAGCGCTCCGGGCGTTTTTTCGATTTCCGCGCTTTCGCCCGTGAGCGGGGATTGCGATACGGCAAGTCTGCCCGAAAGCATGACGCCGTCCGCGGGGACCCGTTCGCCCGCTTCCAGAAGCAATATATCGCCGACGACAAGTTCGCGTACGGCGATTTGTTTTGTTTTTCCGCCGCGGCGGACGCGGCAGGACAAGTTTTCGCTTTGCGCCATCAGCTGTTCGAACGCCGATTCGCTGCCGTATTCCGAGAGGGTGGAAACGAACGTGGATAAAAACACGGCGACGGCGATGCCCGCCGTTTCGGTTACGTTGCGGCTGCGGATGAAAAATATGAGATTGATGGCAAGCGCAACGAGCAGGATGCGGATAATCGGATCGGAAAAGGCGGAAAGATACTGCTTGAAAAAGCCCTTTCTTTTACGCTTTTGCAGTGCGTTTTCGCCGTATTTTTCGCGTGAAAATTTTACTTCTTCCTCGCTTAAACCGAACAATGCGTTTTTTTCCTGCGTACCTGCGTTTTTCTTTGCGTTAGCGGACATGGCGCGCCCTCCGGGTGTTTCTTATCGATTCTTTTTATCGTATGCCGCCGCCCGGAAATTTATGAGAAAAAACGCCCTCCCGTTTGTTGTACGGGAGAGCGTTTCAGGATTTTCGGCGATTACTTTTTCGGGTTGGTGATGATGACGCCCGAATCGGAAGCGTCGATTTTCACCGTATCGCCCGGCAGGAATCTGCCCGCAAGCAGTTCTTTGGCGAGCGGCGTTTCCACCGCCTGCTGCACGTACCTCTTCAACGGTCTTGCGCCGAGAACCGGATCGTAGCCGTTTTCCGCAAGGTATGCGCACGCTTTGTCGGTAATTTCCAGAGTCAGCCGCTTTTCCGCGAGTCTTTCTCTGAGCGACGAAACGAAAAGTTTTACGATCTTTTCGATTTCGCCTTTCTGCAGCGGTTTGAAAATGACGATTTCGTCCAGACGGTTTAAAAATTCGGGACGGAACGAGGTTTTAAGCAGCGCTTCCACTTCCTTTTTCGCCGTTTCGGAAAGGTTGCCTTTTTCGTCGATACCCTCCAGAATGGCGGGCGAGCCGAGGTTGGAAGTTAAGATAATCACGGTGTTTTTGAAGTTCACCGTTCTGCCCTGTCCGTCGGTGATACGCCCGTCGTCAAGCACTTGCAAAAGCACGTTGAACACGTCCGGGTGAGCCTTTTCCACTTCGTCGAACAGCACCACGCAGTAAGGATGACGGCGCACGGCTTCGGTGAGCTGCCCGCCCTCGTCGTACCCGACGTATCCGGGAGGCGCGCCGATCAGACGGGAAACGGAATACTTTTCCATATACTCGCTCATATCGATACGCACCATGTTTTTCTCGTCGTCGAACAGGCACTTCGCCAGCGTTTTCGCAAGCTGGGTTTTGCCGACGCCCGTAGGGCCTAAAAACAGGAACGAACCGATAGGACGATCGGGATCGGCGATGCCCGCGCGGGAACGAAGAATGGCGTTAGCCACGGCATCCACCGCTTCGTTCTGCCCGATTACCCGTTTGTGCAGGGTATCGGCGAGGTGAAGCAGTTTTTCCTTTTCGCCTTCCATCAGTTTCGCCACGGGAATGCCCGTGCGTTTTGCCACGATTTCGGCGATTTCTTCTTCGGTTACTTTATCGTGCAGAATCGTGCCGCCGTTGCCGTCCGCGCCGTCCGCCGCGGCTTTCTTCTCGCTTTCTTCCAGCTTCTTTTTCAGTTCGGGCAGTTTGCCGTACTGAAGTTCGGAAGCTTTCTGCAAATCGTACTCGCGCTGCGCTTTCTCCAGCTCCGCCGAGCATTTTTCGATTTCTTCGCGCAAAGACTGCACCGCGGAAATATCGCGTTTTTCCGCTTCCCAGCGGGTGGACAACGCTGCGTATTTTTCTTTCATTTCCGCAAGTTCGTTTTCGATTTCTTTCAGATGTTCCTGCGAAGCGGGATCGGTTTCTTTGGAAAGGGCATTCTTTTCGATTTCCAGCTGCATCGTCTTTCTCGAAAGCGCGTCCATTTCTTCGGGGCTCGATTCCATCTGCGTGCGGATGGTGGCGCAGGCTTCGTCCACGAGGTCGATCGCCTTATCGGGCAGAAATCTGTCCGTGATATATCTGTCGGAAAGAGTCGCCGCGGCGATTAAGGCGTTATCCTGAATTTTTACGCCGTGGAACACTTCGTAACGCTCTTTCAGACCGCGCAGAATGGAGATGGTATCTTCCACCGTGGGTTCGCCCACCAGCACGGGCTGGAAACGACGTTCAAGCGCGGGATCTTTTTCGATATATTTGCGGTACTCGTCCAGCGTGGTGGCGCCGATGCAATGCAGCTCGCCGCGCGCCAGCATAGGCTTTAACAGGTTGCCCGCGTCCATCGCGCCGTCCGTTTTGCCGGCGCCGACGATGGTGTGCAACTCATCGATGAACAGAATAATTCTGCCGTCCGATTTCTTCACTTCGGCAAGCACGGCTTTCAATCTTTCTTCGAATTCGCCGCGGAATTTCGCGCCCGCAATCAACGCGCCGAGATCCAGAGAAAATACTTTGCGGTCTTTCAAAGAATCGGGCACGTCCCCTTTCATGATACGAATCGCAAGCCCTTCGGCGATTGCCGTTTTGCCCACGCCGGCTTCGCCGATCAGCACGGGATTGTTTTTCGTTTTACGCGAAAGAATACGGATGACGGAACGGATTTCTTCGTCCCGCCCGATGACGGGGTCAAGTTTGTGCTGCCGCGCCCGCTCCACCAGATCGCTGCCGTATTTATTCAGTACGTCGTAGGTATCTTCGGGATTTTCGCTGTCGACGCGGGAATTGCCGCGCACTTTGGCAAGCTCCTGCATGAAAGTATTTTTATCTATCCCGGCTTCTTTCAGAAGGCGCTTCACAAGGCTTTCGCCCTTATCGAAGAACGCCATAAACAGATGCTCGACGGAAACATAGGAATCGCCCATCTGCTCCGCGGAACTCTGCGCGCTTTCAAGCAGATCGTTCAACGCGCGGGATACGTATTTTTCGCCGCCCGATACTTTGGGAAGCCGCGAAATTTCCGTACGCGTTCTTTCGAGAAGCGCGGAAACGTTTACCCCCGCACGCGACAACAGCGTGGCAATCAGCCCCTCCTTATCGCTTAAAAGCGAGAATAACAGATGCAGCTGATTGATATCGGCGTTGCCGTATTCCGTGGAAACTCTCTGCGCGTTTACCAGCGCTTCCGAAGATTTCTCGGTAAATTTTTTCATATCCATAATTTTGCCCTCCTTGCCGTTTTCCGCGTGCCGCGCTTTGTTCCGCAACCCGTCGGTTTCTTTTTTCATTAGTTATTTTTACCCCTGCTTTCCGCCGTTTAAACATAGCGGTGATAACTTTTCGTAAAATATATTTCCGATAAAAAGACAAAGGAAAACGCCCCGAAGATTTTTCTTCGGGGCGCCGCGTTTTATCTGTTTGTTTTATAACTTTAAAACGTATACGAAGCGCCGACTTCGTACGTAATTACGGAATCGTCGAAGTAGTCGTCCATCGTGCCTCCGGGCACAGATCTGCCTCTTCCCGGGGTATCCTGCGAGTCCGCGCAGCCGCAAAGCAGCGCAAAAGCGCCGAAAAACACGGCAACCGCACACATTAACGCGGCCGATTTTTTTCTGTTCAATCGTTTGTTCTCCTTAGTGTGATTTTTTTACGCGTTTTTGCGCCGGCTACGCTCCGCGTGTAAAAATATGCAGCTATTTTACACAATATTCAAAATTTTGTCAAGCGGATAAAAGGATTTTTTTGAAATATTTTTCGACTTGTTTTTTCGTTTCGGGCAAAAACCGCGCTTCTTCGAATACGCCGCTATTACAAAAAACGGCGCGGAGAAATTTGCGGAACAAAGCGGAATAAGGCGCGGGCGTTCGCCGCGTTTCTGCGTTTTTGCCGTTTTTTTGCCGCTTATATACGCGCGCGCGACAAAAAAATATTTTTTTTCTTGGTTACCGCCGCCTTTTTTTATTTACTTTTTTCCGCTTTTCCTGTACAATAATAAGACAGCAGGTGAATAGATTTCAAGGAGTTTGCACGCAGAATGATTGCAAGAGTAGAAAGCTATGCGCTCTTCGGGCTGGAAGGCGTACCCGTAACGGTGGAAGCGGATATCTCGAAAGGGATTCCTTCGTTCGATATGGTGGGCTTGCCCGACGCGGCGGTGAAAGAATCGCGCGAACGGGTGAAAAGCGCAGTGAAAAACAGCGGACTGATGTTTCCGAACCATAAAATCACCGTGAACTACGCCCCCGCGTACGTGAAAAAAGAAGGCTCGGCGCTGGACCTTGCCACGGCGATTTCGCTTTTAAAAGGCGAAGGCGCGCTGGAAGCAGACACGAACGGAATCATTTTTCTCGGCGAACTTGCGTTAAACGGCGAACTGCGCCCCGTGCGCGGCGTGCTGCCGGCGGTGATTTCCGCGCGCGAAAAAGGGTACAAAACGTTTATCGTTCCCGCAGAAAACGCAAAGGAGGCGGGGTATGTGGGCGGCGTCGACGTATATGCGGCGCGAACCTTACGCGAAGTGGTGGATCATCTTTCCGGTTTTTCGCCCCTCTCCCCCGTGCGTTGCGAAGAATTCCGCGCGGCGCAAAGCGAAAAGGCGGGCGCGGACGGAAACAACAACCTTTCCGCGCACGATCTGTCGTTCGTGAAAGGGCAGGAGATTGCAAAGCGCGCGCTGGAAGTTGCCGTGGCGGGCGGACACAACATTCTGTTTGTAGGCCCTCCCGGAAGCGGAAAAACCATGCTGGCGCGGGCGATTCCGACGGTACTGCCGGATTTATCGTTTGAAGAGGCGCTGGAAATCACAAAAATTCATTCGGTGGCGGGAACTTTGGGCGAAAACGGAATTATTACCGAACGCCCGTTCAGAACGCCCCACCACACCGCCACCACCGTTTCGCTCTGCGGCGGCGGAAACAAAACGGTGCATCCCGGAGAAATTTCGCTGGCGCACGGCGGCGTGCTGTTTCTGGACGAGCTGCCCGAATACAACCGCTCCACGCTGGAAGCGCTCCGGCAGCCGCTGGAGGACGGCGTTATCACCGTTTCGAGAGCGGGCGGCACCGTTACGTATCCCGCTTCGTTTATGCTGTGCGCAAGCATGAACCCCTGTCCCTGCGGGAACTACGGCTCCGCCACGCGGCAATGCACGTGCACGCCTTCCGAAATCAAACGTTACCGCGCAAGAATATCCGGTCCGCTGCTGGACAGAATCGATATTCAGGTGGAAGTGGACGGCGTAACGTACGACGACCTTTCGGGCGGAGAAAACGGAGAAACGAGCGCGGAAATCAAAAAACGCACCGACCGCGCGCGGGAAATTCAGCGCGAGCGATATGCCGGCGAAAACGTGAACACCAACAGCGAAATGAACGAAAAAGACATACGGAAATACTGCACGCTTTCGAAAGAGTGCGACGATATTCTGCGCGAGGCGTTCACTTCGCTCAGGCTTTCCGCGCGGGCGCGCTCGCGTATTTTAAAGGTGGCGCGCACGATTGCAGACCTGTCCGGAGAAGAGCGCATTTTACCGGAGCACGTGATGGAAGCGGTATCGTACCGCACGTACGGCGCGGAAGAAGAATAAGGCGCGGGGAGGCACACTATGCGGAATCTTTCGGCGGAAGAGAAGGCTTTCATCTGGCTGGACGCCTTTCCCCTGCCGCTCGGCGAAAAAAACGCGCTGTTAAAAGCCGCCGGCAGCGCCGTAAACCTTGTAAAAAATTACGCGGAATTTTTCAAAAACGCGGTTAAAGCGGACGAAAGCGGCGTATATAATGATATGGCGCAGTCTTTGAAAGACGATTCGTTTTTCAAAAACGTGATTGCGGCGCTTGAAAACGAAGCTATCAACCCCGTAACGCGCGTTTCCGACGGCTTTTTCGAAGAGTGGCGCGCGGTGGAGAATCCGCCGCTGGTACAGTACGAAAAAGGAAACGCGGCTTTGAAAAAAGGCGCTAAATTCGTGCTGGTGGGTTCGAGGCGCACTCCGCCCGAAGTGATGAAACGCACGCAAAAAGTTGCGGAAGAGTTATCCCGCGCGTTCACGGTGGTTACGGGAAACGCGGACGGAGGCGACAGCGCGGCGCTGGCGGGCGCGGCGAAAACGAAAGGCGGCATATCGGTTTTGGCGGGCGGGTTCTGCTGTATGGAAAACGCGCGATGCGATTTTGAAAAAAATCTGTACGTAACCGAACACACTTACCGCGTAACCGCGCGAAAATTTTCTTACGAACGCAGAAACGCTCTGCTTGCCGCGCTGGGAACAGCCGGCTTGATTGCCAGCGCGGGCGAAAAAAGCGGCGCGCTGATGACGGCGGAATTTTTAAAAGCCGCGGGAAAACCGCTGTTCGCCTTCCCCTATTCGCCCGAATCGGCGGCGGGAAGAGGCTGCAACGCACTGATTAAACGCGGCGCCAATCTTGCCGAAAGCGCGGACGACGTTTTCGAAAAACTGGGCGTCGCCGCACAAACGACGGCAACCGACGCGACGGATAAACTTTCCGCCGACGAAAAACTTGTGTACGAGGCTTTGAAAGATACGGGCAAGGCGAACATCAACGCTTTATCGCACCTGACGAAGCTGCCCGTATGGAAGCTTTCCGGCATCGTTGCGGCGCTGGAAGTAAAAGGCGTGCTGACGCGCACGGGCGGGAACTTCGTTTCCCTCGTATAAAAACACGGATTAACATTTTAAAAAGGGCATAGAAACAATGGATTTAATTATCGTAGAATCTCCTTCCAAGGCAAAGACCATTTCGAAGTATCTGAAAGGAAAGTACAAGGTAGACGCTTCCGCGGGGCACATCCGCGACCTGCCCGTACACTCCCTCGGCGTGGACGTGAAAAACAATTTCGAACCGCGCTACGTAAATTCGGAAGGCAAAGAAGATCTGATCAGGCGCTTGCAGGACGAAACGAAAAAAGCCGACCGCGTTTATCTTGCAACCGACCCCGACCGCGAGGGAGAGGCGATTTCCTGGCATTTGCAGACGGTTCTCGGATTAGACGAAAAAGCGAAAAACCGCATCGAATTCAACGAAGTTTCGCAAAAAGCGGTGGAAAAAGCGCTTACGCAACCGCGGACAATCAATTATAACCTTGTGGACGCGCAGCAGGCGCGCCGCGTGCTGGACAGACTGGTGGGCTACAAACTTTCCACCCTGCTGAACCACAAAATCGAAACGGAAAACAATTCCCGAACGCTTTCGGGCGGCAGAGTGCAATCGGTGGCGCTGAAACTGATTGTGGACAGAGAACGGGAAATCGAAGCGTTCAAGCCGCAGGAATACTGGAACGTTTCCGCGCTGCTGCAGGATAAGGAACTGAAACACGCGCCGTTCAAAGCTTCCCTCGAAAAGAAAAACGGCAAGAAATACAAGCCCGCTTCCAAAGAGGAAACGGAAACGGTGCTCGCCGCGCTGAAAGCGGGAGAATTCGTTGTGGCTGCGATGAAAAAATCGGTGGTGAAAAGCCACGCGCCCGCGCCGTTCACCACTTCTTCGATGCAACAGGAATCTTCCAACAAACTGGGCTTCACGGCGCCCGAAACGATGAGCCTCGCGCAGCACCTGTACGAAGGCATCGGCACGGAAAACGGCGACCATATCGCGTTCATCACGTATATGAGAACGGACTCCGTACGTATTTCGGCGGAAGCGCAACAAAGCGCGCTGGCATACATCCGCGCCGCGTACGGCGATAATTACGCGCCCGAAAAGCCGAATTTTTATTCCACGAAAAAGGACGCGCAGGACGCGCACGAAGCCGTGCGCCCCATCGACGTTTCGATGACGCCGGACAAGGCGAAAAATCTGCTGGATAAAAAGCATTATATGCTGTACAAGCTGATTTACGAGCGTTTTTTGGCTTCACAGATGGCGGAAGCGAAATACAACAGCACGCAGATGGATATAAACAATTCCGGCTATACCTTCAAGGCGAGCGGCAAAATCATGCTCTTCCCCGGCTATACGGCGGTATACCGCGAAACGGAGGTAAAAAAGGACGACGACGAATCGGCGGAATCCGCAGAACTGCTGCCCGATCTGGCGCAGGGAGAAAGCGTGAACTGCAACAAAATCAACACGGAGCAGAAATTCACGAAGCCGCCCCTTCGCTATACGGACGCCTCGCTGGTGAAAGCGATGGAAGAAAAAGGCATCGGGCGCCCCTCCACGTACGCGACCATCATCGCGAAACTCAACCAGAAGTACGTGAAAAAAGAGGGCAAATACATGAAGCCCGTGAAAGTTTCGTACGCCGTATCGGATATGCTGAACAAATGCTTCCCCGATATCATGAACGTGGGCTTCACCGCGGATATGGAAACCAAGCTGGATAAAATAGAAGAAGGCGGACAGCGCTGGCAGGACGTTATTGCGGACTTCTACCCGGAATTTGAAAAAAATCTGAAAAACGCCTCCTCGTACGGCGACGAACTCACCGACATCAAATGCGAAAAATGCGGCAGACCGATGATTCGCAAAAACGGAAAATACGGAAAATATCTCGCGTGTTCCGGCTACCCCGAATGCCACAACATCGTAAGCGAGGGCGAACAGGAAATTTCCGCGATTCCCTGCCCCAACTGCGGCGAAAACATGGTGGTAAAAACGGGAAAATTCGGAAAATTTCTCGCCTGCCCCAACTATCCCGATTGCAAAACGACGCGCCCCTACCCCACGGAAAACGGCGAACAGAAAGATTGCGGCATCTGCCCGGAATGCGGATCTCCGATGCTGCAGAAAAAGAGTAAAAAAGGCAAGATTTTCTACGGCTGTTCCGGCTACCCCGCCTGCAAGTTTTTATCGTGGGATATTCCCACGGGAAAAAAGTGCCCCAAGTGCGGCAGCGCGCTGGTGAAAACGGCGCGGGGCAACGTGAAATGTTCCAACAAGGAATGCGATTATAAAGAGGGTAAAGCCTCTTCGGCGACGGGCGCAGGCACGACGGGCGCCGACGGCGGCGCGAAAAGCTTCAAACCTCTGCAATCGGAAGATTTCGACGCGCCCCCTTTGATGGACGAACCTATCTACGGCGACGATCGGTAAAACGAACATGAACGGAATCACAAACGAAAAATTGAAAAACGCGAAGATTTCCGTCATCGGCGGCGGACTGGCAGGCTGCGAGGCGGCGTACTACTTAGCGCGGCACGGCGCAGACGTAACGCTGTACGAAATGAAGCCGCAGAAATATTCGCCTGCGCACGAAAGCCCGTCGCTTTGCGAACTGGTGTGTTCGAACTCATTGAAATCCGCCGACGTTTACGCGAACGCGTGCGGACTTCTGAAGGAAGAAATGCGCATCCTCGGCTCGCTTACGATGGAAGCGGCGGCGCACACCGCCGTGCCCGCGGGCGGCGCGCTTGCCGTGGACAGGGAAAAATTCGCGGCGTACGTTACGGAAAAAATCCGCGGCGAAAAAAACATCCGCGTTATAACGGAAGAAATCGTAAAAATTCCCGAAGTTTCGGGCGACGAATACGCGATTATTGCCACGGGACCGCTGACTGCGGACGCCCTGGCGGCGGACATCGAACAAAAAACGGGCAGAAATCTGCACTTTTTCGACGCTTCCGCGCCCGTGATTGCGGCGGATTCTATCGATTATACCCGCGCGTTCACGCAGGACAGGTACGATAAAGGCACGGGCGATTACGTGAATTGTCCGCTGACGAAAGAAGAATATTACGCCTTCGTAGAAGCGCTGGGGACGGCGGAAAAAGCGGTGTTGCACGATTTTGAAAAAGGCGAAATTTTCGAAGGCTGCATGCCGATCGAAGTGATGGCATCGCGCGGAAAAGACACGCTCCGCTACGGCACGCTGAAACCCGTGGGGCTTTGCGAGGACGGAAAGCGCCCCTTCGCGGTGGCGCAGCTGCGCAAAGAAAACGCGGAAGGCACGGCGTACAACCTTGTGGGGTTTCAGACGAATCTGAAGTTCGGCGAGCAGAAGCGGGTATTTTCGATGATTCCCGCACTGAAAAACGCGGAGTATCTGCGTTACGGCGTGATGCACCGCAACACGTTTATACTATCACCCGCTGTTTTGAACGCCGATTTCTCGTTTAAATATAATCGGAACGTGCGTTTTGCGGGGCAGATTACGGGCGTGGAAGGATATGTGGAAAGCGCCGCTTCGGGACTTTTCGCGGCGGCGTATCTTCTGGACGAATTGACGGGAAACAAACGCGGCACGGCGCCGGGCGAAACGATGACGGGCGCGCTTGCCGCCTACCTCACGGCGCCGAATAAAGATTTTCAGCCGATGAACGCGAATTACGGTATTCTTCCCCCGTTATCCGTGCGCATCAAAGATAAAAAAGAACGCTATCGGGCGCTTTCCGAACGCGCGCTGGAAACAATGCGCGCCTGGGCGGAACGCCTTTAAAGAGATAAGTACAAGGAGAAAAAACAATATGGAATTTCGGGGTACCACGATTTGCGCCGTAAAAAGAAACGGCGTTACGGCGATTGCCGGCGACGGTCAGGTTACGCTGGGCGAATCGGTGATTTTTAAAAATTCCGCGGTGAAGGTACGCCGCATTTACGGCGGCAAAGTGATTTTGGGCTTTGCCGGTTCGGTAACGGACGCCTTTTCGCTGACGGAAAAATTCGAAGGCATGCTGAATAAATTCGCGGGGAATCTGATGCGCTCCGCCGTGGAACTTGCGGAGCTGTGGCGCAGCGACAAGCTGGGCAGAAAGCTGGACGCGATGATGATTACCGCCGACAAAGATACGTTTCTGATTCTTTCCGGCACAGGCGAAGTAATCGAACCGGACGGCAACGTGTGCGCGATCGGTTCGGGCGGAAACTATGCCCTTGCCGCGGCGCGCGCCCTGTATTCGGAAACGGATTATTCCGCAGAACAGATTGCGAGAAAAGCGTTGAAAATCGCTTCGGAAATCTGCGTGTTCACGAACGACAACATCCGCTGCGAAACCATCGGCGAAGAGCTCCCCTCTGCTCCCGCGGAAAAACCGACGAAAAAATCGGCGGAAAAAATGAAATCCGCAGACAAGAAAAGCGCGAAAACCGCGCGGGAGGAAAAGTAAATGGATCTTTCTCCGAAACAGATTGTAGAACAGCTGGATAAATATATCATCGGGCAGGACGAAGCGAAAAAAGCGGTGGCGATCGCGCTGAGAAACCGTTACAGAAGAAGCCGTCTGCCCAAGGAAGTACGCGAGGAAATCACGCCGAAGAACATTATCATGAAAGGTCCTACCGGCGTGGGAAAGACGGAAATCGCGCGGCGGCTGGCAAAACTGGTGCGCGCGCCGTTCGTGAAAGTGGAAGCCACGAAGTACACGGAAGTGGGATATGTGGGCAAAGACGTGGAAGGCATGATCCGCGACCTTGCGGAGTGCTCGTACCGCCTTGTGAAAGCCGAAAAGGAAGAAGAAGTAAAAGCGAAAGCCACTTCGGCGGCGGAAAAACGCGTTCTGAAAATTATTCTGGAAGCCAAAAAGGACGAGCGCGGAGATACGGCGAAAGAAGTGTTCGAAGGCAGACTTTTAAGCGAGCTGCGCGCCGGAAAACTCAATAATTTCGTAATCGAAATGGACGTGGAAGATATTCCGCAGCCGATGGAGCTTGTGCCCGGCGGCGCTTCCATTTCTATCGGTTCGATTTTCGGGGATATGTTCCGCGGAAAAAAGAAGAAACGCCGCCTTACCGTGGGCGAGGCGATGGAAATCGCGCTTGCCGAAGAAGCGGATAAACTTGTGGACGAGGACGCCGTAAAAGCGGAAGCCCTTTACCGCGCAGAAAACGACGGCATCGTATTCATCGACGAAATCGATAAAATCGCGGGGAAAGGCGAACGCGGCGCCGACGTTTCGCGCGAGGGTGTGCAACGCGATATTCTGCCCATCGTGGAAGGCAGCACGGTGGTAACGAAATACGGTCCCGTAAAAACGGACTTCGTGCTGTTTATCGCGGCGGGCGCGTTTCACGTATCCTCTATCGAAGATCTGATTCCCGAACTGCAGGGGCGGTTTCCCGTATCGGTAGAGCTGCAATCTTTAACGAAAGAAGACTTCATCCGTATTCTTACGGAAACGCAGAATTCGCTTACCTTCCAGTACGCGGAACTGCTTTCCGTGGATAACATCGAACTGAAATTCGAACCGGACGCCATAGAACGCATTGCGGAAATTTCGGTGGACTTAAACGCCACCAGCGAGGACATAGGCGCGCGGCGGCTGCACACGGTGATGGAATATCTTTTAGAGGACGTTTCTTTCAATGCGGGCGGCATGGACGTGCCGGCGCCTATCCCCGTAGCGATCACGGGCGCGTACGTGGACGAGCATTTATCGAAGCTGACGGGCAACCGCGATTTGAAAAAATACGTGCTGTAACGAAAAACGGCAGAAGAAACAGCCGCGCCCCGAACACGGCGCCGCGGCGAACGGAGATAAAATTATGATTAACATTCCCAAGGGCACGAAAGACGTTCTGCCCGAAGATTCTTACAAATGGCGCTATGTGGAAAACACGGCGCGGGAAATCGCGCGGCTGTATTGCCTGAAAGAACTGCGTACCCCCACTTTCGAACACACGGAGCTTTTTAACCGCGGCGTGGGCGACACCACCGACGTGGTTACGAAAGAAATGTATACGTTCCTCGATAAAGGCAACCGCTCGATTACGCTGAAACCGGAAGGCACGTCGGGCGCGGTGCGCTCGTTTATCGAAAACGGCATGGCAAGCGGTGTTCTTCCCGCAAAAATGTACTACATTACGCCCGCGTTCCGTTACGAGCGCCCGCAGGCGGGGCGGCTTCGCGAATTCCACCAGTTCGGCGTGGAAATTTTCGGGGCGAAAGGCGCGGATACCGACGCGGAAACCATTCTGCTTGCCGATACGTTTCTTAAAAAGCTCGGCTTGAAAACCAAGCTGCATATCAATTCGATCGGGTGCCCCGCGTGCCGCGCGGCATACAACAAAGCGCTGCGCGAGTATTTTGAGCCGCACCTCGACAAGCTGTGCTACGATTGCAAAACGCGTTTCGAAAAGAATCCGCTGCGGCTTCTCGACTGCAAGGAAGAGGCGTGCCGCGAAGTGAATAAAAACGCGCCCTCTATTCTCGATTATCTCTGCGACGACTGCAAAGCGCATTTTTCCGAGCTGAAAGAGCGGCTGACGGAAGCGGGTGTGGAATATACCGTAGACCCGCGCATTGTGCGGGGACTGGATTATTACACGCGCACGGTGTTTGAATTTGTGGCGGACGGAATCGGCGCGCAGGGCACGGTGTGCGCCGGCGGAAGATACGACGGTCTGATTCGCTCTCTGGGCGGCGGCGACGTACCCGCCGTGGGGTTTGCCGCGGGCATCGAACGATTGCTGATCGTCATGGAACAATCGGGTGCGGAAATTCCCTGCGACGAAGCGCCGACGGCGTATTTCGCGGGCATGGACGAAGCGTCGCGCAAGAAGGCGTTTGAACTGACTACGACTTTGCGAAACCACGGCATCGTAGCCGAATGCGACCACATGGCACGCTCGATTAAAGCGCAATTCAAGTATGCGGACAAAACGGGCGCGAAGTACGTTGCCGTCATCGGCGGAAGCGAGCTGGAAAAAGGCGCGGCGACGGTGAAAAACATGGCGACGGGCGAGGCGGACGAAGTAGAGTTTGCACACATCGCGGAATATTTCGAAAAAAAATAAGACATACTTACAAAAGAAAATTTATCACGGAGGAAATCAAATGAAACAAGTTACGGGCGAAGAGTTCGAAGAACTTTTAAAAGGCGACAAAACGGTGTTTGCGGATTTCTGGGCGACTTGGTGCGCGCCCTGCCGCATGCTTGCTCCCATTTTCGAGGGGCTTGCGGAAAAGTACGCGGACAAAGCCGTGTTTGTAAAGGTAAACGTGGACGAACAGACGGAAACGGCTATCAAATGCGGCGTTTCCTCTATCCCCAACGTAATTGCGTTCCGCGGCGGCAAAGCGGTGGCGAACAGTTTGGGATACGTTCCCGAAAACGAACTGGAAGATTTTATCATCGAAAATCTTTAACGCCGAGAACCGTACCGGTAATGCATCACCGAAAGTCCGGAGAAAAATACGATGAAATTATTTGAGAATGAGTCCGGTATCATACCGGACTCATTCTCATTTTTAAAGAAACTCTTTTATTTACGCGGTTACCGACTTGATTCAGATTTTCAGCCTCGATTCGTTAAAAATTTTTTATTCTACCGCTTTCAGGCTTTCGTTCATTCCGGTTTTTACTATTTTCGGTCTTAATATCAACGTTACGAGCAGCGTAAAAACGAATACGACCACAGGCACGAACAGCCACATAAACCAACTTACGTTGCCGACCGTTCCGAACCCTATCGTTTTAAAAACGAGCGTCGCAAGACCTATTCCTATGGGATACCCCACGATAATTCCCAAAAACACGCTGATATATATTTCGCGATAAATATAGCCGCAGATTTCGCCGTCGTGATATCCCAGAACCATAAGCGTCGCTATTTCTCTTTCTCTTTCGCTGATATTTATGGTTGTAAGCGTGTTTATCACCACGGCGGTGAGAAGTCCCGCAAAAATAACCACGACTACCGCTATTCCGATGATCGCAGGCGAACCGAAGTCGCCGAACAGGCACATATCGAGAAGAGCAAGCCCCGCAAAAACAAGTCCCGCCGACACGCCTACGGACACAAGCATCATAAAAAACCGCGTTTTATACCTGAATACGTTTCTCATCGAAGATTTATACTTAAACGACAGTCGTTTCCATATAAACGGAATTTTTTCAAGTAAAATTCTCTTTCCTTTTTTCGGCGGTTTCGGTCGCAGAAGGTCGGCGGGAGCGTTATTCGCAAGCCTCATTCCGATGGAAAACACTGCAATCAACGTAACCGCGATAATTACGCCCAGCGATATAAAGTAATAACTCGGTTTGACCACCACCGATATCGGCGGCATAACGTAACTGTAACCGAACGCGAAACATATCAGCCACGAAACGCCGTACCCGACAAAAAACCCCATACCCCCGCCTGCCGCAAGCGCGACGAGAGCAAAGAAAACGTACCTTACGACGATACTTACCGAACCGTATCCGAGCGTTTTCAGACAGGCGATTTGCGAACGTTCCTCGTCCATAAGCCGCATCATAGACGATAACACGACGAGAAGCGTTACGGCGATAAAAATAATCATTAAGATATTGCCTATTCCGCGTACTTTGTCCGCGCTTGCGATAACCGATTTGAAACTGTAATTATCGTAAAGTGTAATGATACGCGCGTCTTCGCCTAAAATTCCCGTCAATTCGATTTTTTCTTTTTCGACGTATTTTTCGTAACCCGAGGAAAAAGATTTAAACAACTTACGGTTTTCCGCTTTTATATACAGATCGCCTTTCGACGGAAGAGGGCAGATTCCGGTCGGACAGTATAAAATATTTTCAAGTAAATCGAGTTTGTTTATTTCCGCCATATTGTCGGGAATTTCGGTATTTTCCGGGTTGTTATAACTCGGCTCTCCGTCTTTGCCGAACGTCAGCGGACTTTTAACTATTCCTTTAATCGTAACGTTGATTTTATTTTCGGACGGCAAGTTAAGTGCGGACGCAAGATCTATTTCTACTTTATCGCCGACGGAGTATCCCTTTATTACGTTATCTTTTACTTCGGCATAAACGCAATTTTCGTCGTCGCTCGTTATCCTTTCGCCTTCGATAAGTTCCAACTTGTTGATTCCGGCATTTTCAAGGTTGAGAAAATACAGCCTGAGCGATCTTTTTTCACCCGTCCGGATATCGAAAGACATCCCCGTTTCTACGTTGTTCTCGCCGTAACGGCTTTTTACCGCGGCAATTTGCTCGTCGGTAAAACCGCCCGTCTTGCTTTTTACGATAAAGTCGCTTACGCTTTGTTTTGTATAATAATTCTCTATGCTGTCCTTAATCATATCCGTCGGCGAACCGATACCCGATATAAAGCCTATGGAGATAAGAACGATGCCGATAAGAGAAAAAAGCCGTATAAGATGTTTTTTGAACATTCTGCGGACTGTTGTAAAGTACGTTTTCACCACTCTATCTCCTCTACCGATTTAGGATTGTCGTTCGTTTCGATACTCTCGATTCCTCCGCTCTTTATCTTGATTACTTTATCGGCCATATCTTTAAGCGCGGCGTTGTGCGTTACGATAATGACGAGTTTGTTTCGTTCGCGGGATAAATCCTGCAAAAGTTTCAGTATCTTTTTGCCGGTAACGTAATCGAGCGCGCCTGTCGGCTCGTCGCATAATATCAACTTGGGGTTTTTGGCAATCGCGCGGGCAATGGCAACTCTTTGCTGCTCGCCGCCCGAAAGTTCTGCGGGAAAGTTGTCGAGTCTGTCGCCGAGCCCCACCGATTCGAGAACGGTTTTCGGGTCGAGATGGTTATCGCATATTTCAACGGCGATTTCAACGTTTTCAAGCGCGGTAAGGTTAGGCATCAGATTATAGAACTGAAAAACAAAACCTACGTCGCGACGTCGATAATCGGTCAGTTGCTTTTTGTTGAATGAAGTTATATTTTTTCCGTCAAGATTGATTTCGCCGCCCGTCGCAGCGTCCATTCCGCCCAAAAGGTTAAGGAGAGTTGTTTTTCCTGCGCCGGACGCGCCGAGAATTACCACGAATTCGCCTTCGTTCAAATCGAACGAAACGTCTTTTACGGCGAGTACTGTCAAAGAACCGGTATGATATTCTTTTCTTACGTTTTTCAGAGATAAAATTTTCATAAATCGCTCCTTTTTTATAATCTTTTTGAATCATCGGTAATGGTAGAAAAAGTCGTTTTCGGTTGCAATATCATTACTTTTCCCGTCCTTTTTACTAAAAAACACTGCGGAATAACGCAGTGTTTTATCATCGAATCAAGCCGAGCATCGCCCGAAAAATACAACCACAAAATACAACACGCCGATAGCAATCAACGCAAGGCACATCCACGGGAACATCATTTTCACCGCGGCTACGTAAGTTTTCCACTTTTCCTTGAACGTTGCGCTTTTCTTTTCGCCGTACGGATTGTTGTTCTGATGGGCGCTTCTGGGCGCCTGCCCCCCGCGCGAGCCGTCCGAAGACCCCGCCGACGAACCGCGACGACGGGAATCCCGCACGCCGCTCATATCGAAAATCGTGGAATTATCGTCGTAATACACCACTTTTTCTTTCTGTTTTTTGGCTGTGTTTTTCTTTTTTGCCTTTTTATGCGACATCGCTTACTCCTGCGGATAGCAGTGGCACGCTACGAAATGCCCCGGCTCGTATTCTTTATACGCGGGCGCGATGTGTTTGCAGATTTCCATGGCTTTCGGACAGCGTGTGTGGAATTTGCAACCGAGCGGCGGGTTGGCGGGCGAAGGAATATCGCCTTTCAGCACGACGCGCTGCGTTTTTTCATCCGGATTCGGGTTGGGTACCGCGGAGAACAACGCGTGCGTATACGGGTGCATCGGGTTATCGAAAATTTCTTTTTTCGTACCGAATTCCACCAGAGAACCGAGATACATAACGCCGATTTTATCCGAAATGAATTTTACAACCGACAAATCGTGCGAAATGAACAAATACGTCAGTTTCCGCTCTTCCTGCAAGCTCTTCAGAAGGTTGATAATCTGCGCCTGAATAGATACGTCCAGCGCGGAAACAGGCTCGTCGCAAACCACCAGTTCGGGGTTCACGGAAAGCGCGCGCGCGATACAGATACGCTGGCGCTGTCCGCCCGAAAATTCGTGCGGATAACGCTCGTAATAATAATCGCGCAGACCGCAGCGCTCCATCAAATCGAGCACATAGTCTTTTATTTGTTCTTTCGGCACAAGTTTATGCACTTTTACGGGTTCCGACAAAATATCGCCTACCGTGCTGCGCGGGGGAAGCGAAGAATACGGGTCCTGAAATACAATCTGCATCTTCGTGCGAAGCGGGCGCATTTCTTTCTGCTTATAATTCGCGATGTCCTCGCCCTTGAAGAAAATCTGCCCCGCCGTGGGTTGATGCAGCTTTAAAATCGCGCGCCCCATCGTGGATTTACCGCAGCCGGATTCGCCTACGATACCCAGCGTTTCGCCGGGGTAAATCTTGAACGATACGTCGTCCACCGCTTTCAGTTCGGAAAGCGGCTTGCCGAGCACCGTCTTTTTCAGCGTGAAATATTTCTTTAAATGGCGCACTTCCAGTATCGCGTCCGCATCGGGCGGAAGCGCGCTGTCCTCGGCGATTTTCCGATCGCGCAATTCCTGTTCCTTGCCGAATTCCGCCTGATCGTCGAAATTCGCGAATTCTCCCTCCGGTTGCGGCTGCGCCGCGTTTGCTTCCGGATTGTTCATTTGCGCCGCCGTTTCTTCCGCCGCAAGCGTTTCGTTTACGGGCGCGTTCGCTTCTTTCTGCTCGACTTCCACTACATGTCGCGGACCGCGGCGCAGTGCGTCCGTTTCAAATTCTTGTTTTTTCATCTCAATCTTCCTTCGAATCGTATAAATGGCACGCCACGTAATGCGTGGGGCTCACCTGCACCATTCCGGGATATTTTCCGGAACACTTCTTCACGCACTGATCGCATCTTTCCTTGAAGTAACAGTAGTCCGGCATATCCACGGGGTTGGGAACGTTGCCCGGTATATTGAAGAGGCGCGCGTCCTTCGATTTCATCGTGGGCTTCGATTTCTGCAAGCCCTGCGTGTACGGATGGCAGGGATGATGGAAAATTTCCGAAGCCGTTCCCTGTTCGATAATCCGCCCTGCGTACATTACAACCACATAGTCCGCCATTTCCGCGATAACGCCGAGGTCGTGCGTGATGAGCAGAATAGAACCGTTGATTCTCTTTTTCAGGTCGTTGAACAATTCAAGAATCTGCGCCTGTATGGTAACGTCCAGCGCGGTGGTAGGTTCGTCGGCAATAATCAGACGGGGTTCGCCGGCAAGCGCCATGGCTATCATGACGCGCTGCCGCATACCGCCGGAAAGTTCGTGCGGGTACGAAGCATACACGCGCTCCGCCATTGCGATGCCCACCATGTTCAGCATTTTGACGGAACGCTCTTTCGCGAATTGTTTCGTTGCGTCGGGTACGTGCAGAAGCGTTACTTCGTCCAGCTGCTCGCCTATCGTGAACACGGGGTTCAGCGAAGTCATCGGTTCCTGAAACACCATGGACATCTGTCTGCCGCGCAGGCGGTACATTTCGTGAATGGGCATTTTGGCGATGTCGTACACCACCTCTTCTTTCTTGTAAATTTTCAGCCCGTTCTCGTCGATTTTCTGCTTCGGACGTTTCAGCGCCACGCCGTGCGCGTCCAGCTTTACGTTGCCTTTTTTATCGAGCACTTCTTCGTAAACCGGCTCGCCGTTTTCGTCCGTTTCGTATTCGGGGATGAATTTGCCGTTCTTATCCCGCATATAATCGATGGCTTTGAAACGGATAGAGCCCTCTACGATCTGTCCCGAAGGACCTTGCAGCAGGCGCATAATAGACATGGAGGTAACGGATTTACCGCAACCGGATTCGCCCACCACGCCCACCGTGGAATTGAGGGGAATATTGAAGCTGACGCCGTTTACGGCTTTCACAACGCCCTGATCGGTAAAGAAATACGAATGAAGATTCTCTACTTCCAGAATATTGTCGGGATCTTTCAGCTCGGTAGTGTAGGCAGAAGGCGGTACCTTGCGTTTTTTCTCCTTTTCCAGCCTGCGCATTTCCTGCTGGTTGGCTTTGGCGATTTCGCGGACTTCCTTGCCCGTAAGATAATGCGTGCCCGACGAGCGCTTGTTCGGCTGTTCGCCGTCGGCGCCGTCGTTGTTTTTCTTTTTGAATAAATCGGTTAAGCCCATCGTTATCTCCTCTGCTTCGGATCGAGCGCGTCGCGCAAGCCGTCGCCGATAAAGTTGAAGCCGAGCACGGCGATGATGATGCAGATACCCGAAGGCACCCATACGTTGAAATTATTTTGCAGAATATCGCTGCGCTTCGATATAATTTCAATCATCGTACCCCACGATGCGTAAGGAATTCTCACGCCGAGGTTCAGATAAGACAGCGTGGATTCGTACAGAATCATGCTGCCGAGCGAAAGCGTCATCGATACGAGTATCTGCGGCAGAATGTTGGGAATCAGGTGTTTGAAAATCTTTCTCTTCGCCGAATACCCCATCGCTTCCGCAGCCACCATATATTCCTGTTCGCGCAGGAAAAGAATCTGACCGCGCACAAGCCGCGCCATGCCGGGCCACGAGAAAACGGATAACAGCCCCATCAGCAGGTAGATGTAATATTCCTGCGGCACGCCGTTCGAATCGAGCACCGTACCGATAATCAGCATCAGAGGAAGCGTAGGCAGACAGATTAAAATATCGCAGATACGCATGATGACGTTATCCACCACGCCGCCGTAATACCCCGCCAGTCCGCCGAGAATAATGCCGAGCGCCGAAGTTAAAAACACCGCCAGAAAGCTGATGGTAAGCGAAAGTCGGCCGCCGTACATCAGTCGCACGAAAATATCCATGCCCTGCTCGTCCGTTCCGAGAAGGTGATCGGCGGAAGGTTTCGCCAGCGCGTTGATACCCTTTTCCGTTACGATAATCTGCACGAAACTGCCGACGACTTCGCCTTCGTCGTTTTTCACATACACGATCTGCGGCGTGCCGTAATCGTTCGCGCCCGTACGGTCGGTTTCCGTTTCGCCCCACTTGTGGTACACTACCGGACCAAGCCAGCAGAACAGGAACAACGCCGCCAGCATCACGATGCCCGCAATCGAAAGTTTCGAGCGGAAGAACCGCCGCATTACCATGCGCATGGGCGACATCAGTTTTACGTTTTTATCCAGCGGCTTTTCTTCTTCCGCCGCGTCAAGCACGGTTTCCGCTTCTGCCGCCGCTTCCGGAAGTTCTTCATCCATGGCAAGCTTTGCTTCCACGTTGTTTTCCGCTTCTTCCGCCTCCGAGAGAACGGAATTCAGTTTTTCGTCTTGTTTTTTCTCTTCCATTTCCGTTCTCCTTTACGCAAGTTTCACGCGCGGGTCCACAACGCCGTACATCAGATCGGAAAGAAGCATGCCCAGCACAGAAAGCGCGGCGAGGAACATGTTGTACGTCATGATTACGGGAATATCGCCCTGCGTCATCGCGTTCAGCGCGTATTTGCCGATACCTTCGAGGTCGAATACCGATTCGGTAATCATCGCGCCCGAAAACAATCCGGGAATCAAGCCCGCAAGGCTGGTTACGAGAGGAATCAGCGTGTTTTTGAACGCGTGCTTGTAAATAACGGTTCTTTCGCTTAACCCTTTCGCGCGCGCCGTACGGATATAATCGGAATTAAGTACTTCCAGCATGTTCGTACGCGTCATTCTCATTCGCGAACCGATGCTTAAAATTACAACGGTGAGCACGGGCAGGAACATGTGCCAGAGATAATCGCCGAATTTTTCGATGCCGTTCATGGGAACGCCCGCCGTTTTCATCTGCCCTACCGGGAACCAGCCGAGCTTGTTGGCGAAAATATCTTTCAGAAGCTGCCCGAAGAAGAACGAGGGCAACGAAATTCCCACAAGTACCAGCACCGTAACCACGTAATCGCGCACCGAATACTGATGCGTCGCCGCCGTGATGCCGAGAGGAATCGCGATTAAAAATTCGAATACCGTACTTACCGCCGCCACGATGAACGACGTGCCGATTCTGCCCGGATCGAACACTTCCGAAAGAACTTCGCGCTGGTTTATGAAGCTTTTGCCGAAATTCAGATGGCAAATATTGCCCAACCAGCTGAAATACCCTTGCACGATCGAGCCGTCCAGACCGTACGTTTTATACATCTGTTGCTTGAATTCTTCCGTAACCGTTGCGCCAGAAGTGTTCAGCGCGAGGATCTTCGCTTCCACGAAGTCCGTCGGCATGCACCTGAGGAGCGCGTAAAGAACGAACGATACGCCCAACAGGATGAGTATCGCCGCCCCTATTCTTTTCAAAATGTATTTGAACATCTTTTACACCAACTGCCTGTAAATTTTCCGCAATCTTCGCACACGGATTTTTTAACGCTTTCACCCGACCGTGCCGAAAAAGCACGGTCGGGTTGTTTGCGAAAGATCGTCTGATTACTTTTTTATTGCCGGACGCTTATTTTACGAGCTCTAATTCCCAAACTTTTTCAAGGGGAGTAGAGTATGCGTTCACTTCCGTCTTGAAGCCCGTAACGTTCTTGCTGTTGTAAGCGTACAGGTTCTTTCTCTGATAAACGGGCATTTCCACCGCAAGGTCAAGAACCAGCTTCATCGCGTTTTCGTACAGCGGTTTGCGTTTATCCCGATCGTCAATTGCGCGCGCGTCGTCGATAATCGTGCTCAGCTGATTGATGATCTTGTTTTCATAAGAATACTTCGTGGTGTTCGCCTTGATTTCGCGATAGCCCCACGCATATACGGAGGTTGCCAAAGAGTTCTTATGATATACCTGATACATATCGGGATCGATCGTGGAGCCCCAGGCAGCCGCCCATACTTCGAGAGATCCCGTGGAAAGCTTCGTAAGCGCCTGCGAATCGGCTTTCACTTCCACGTTCCAGCCGCAATCGTTCAGAATTTCCGCCGCCTGTTTGAACACGCTGTAAGTGGGGTGTTCGGTGATGGAAGCGCCCGCAATCGTGAAGCGGATTTTCAGCTGAGAATCGCCTGCGTTAACGTTTGCCGCCTGCATATATCTCTTCACTTTCGCAATCGCCTGTTCCTTTCCCGTCCACATCGTGTAATCGTGTCCGTTCGGCTTGGAGTTTCCGTTCGCTTCTCTCGGGTACGCCCAGCTTTTATTGGACATAGGCCAGTCGATGACTTCGCAGGTACCCGTGGAATAATATTCCGTAGCCAGCGAAGCCTGCATAGCGGACATAATGGCGCGGCGTACGTCTACGTTGGGTACTTTGCCCGCGTTGATACCGATATAGCCGTAGCCGAGCTGCCATGCTTCAAGCTTTTCGAAACCGCTGCTCTTCATGCCGTCAAGGCGTTCTACGTTCGCTTTCGTGAACTGCGGCGTTACGAAATCCACCGCGCCGCTCTGCAACGTATCAAGCGCGTTGGAGGGGCTGACTACCTGAAACTGCAGTTTCGCGGTTTTTACTTCGCTATGCCATTCTTTGAAATAATCGTTTCTCTTGAAGTAAACAACGTTGCTCGACCAGAAATCGGAACCGGAAGGATTCGTTTCGTTTCTTTCGTTGGTAGCCTGATACGCACCTGCGCCCATAGGAACTTCCTGATGCTGCTGCGACTGAATCACGTTGCTCTGGAAAGAAGCCGTAGCAAATTCCACGCCGAATTTATTTTCGGCAATGTTGATTTCTCTGCCGTTGGGATGCGTTGCGTCGGCGCTGTAATAGTGCGCGGGCGCCACGGTAAAACCGAAGTTATAAATGGCTTTCGGGTCGGTGCCTTCGATGGTAATCTGAAGTACGTCGTGCTTGGAAGAATCTTTCGGCGTGCCGTCCTCGTTGTGTTCGTTCGCTACCTGATAAGGCTTTCCGTTTACGGTAACTTCCGAAGTCGTCGTGGTGTGCCCCAGCGAAACGATACCGGAAATATTAGGATATCGCGTAGCGGAATCGCCCATCGTATCGCGCAGTATGATTTCCTTTGCTTTCGCGGCAAATTCCGTGGTCAGCGTACCCGCGGTACCCCATACCTGCAGCACGTTGTGCAGCTCGTTGGTAACTTTATCGGTGTATACGCGGTTAATCGCCTTTTCTTCCGTATCGTACGAACCCACTGCGCCGTCGAAGCCCGTAATCTTCAGCTTATTGTCTCTGCCCTGTACCTGCTCGTACTTGGGGGTGATATAGCCTTCGGAAAGGAAGAATTTGAATACGTCGTCGGAAAGCAGGTCTTTCCATTCGCTGTAAGGCATCGTGGTAAGGTCGTACGATTCTTTCGCCGCCTTGAAATCCGCTTCCAGTTCTTCTTTAAAGGTCTTTAAAGCCAGATTGTAGTCGGCAAGCAACTGCGCGTTATAATCGAAGTTTGCCTGTTCCGATTTGGAAGCCACAGCCTTCTTATAACCGTCGGATACCGTACGCTTGGAAATCGCGTCTTTCATATCCGCTTCGGAAAGCTGATACGTATTCTGCGAACCGGCGATTTTTCCGGCTTCCTGATACGTTTCGATCAGTTCTCTGATACGGGTGGTTGCGTATCTGTTGGCATTTGCCGACAGCTGCGCTTCCGCGTCGCTTCCGCCCGAAGAAGATTTCTGCTTCAATCTGTATTCGGATAAGCCCTTGATTTTGATGGAGTACATCGTGGAAGAACCCGTATATATGGGGTCGAGATACTCGTACATATTAAACAATACGTCGTTCATCGTAAGGGGAACGCCGTCCGAGAACTTGATGTTGTTCTTCAGTACAAACGTGTAAACGGATTCCGCCGTACCCGATTTTACTTCGTAATCGAGCACCACCGTAGGCTCGTCTTTGCCCGCAACGGTGTTGCCGTCGCTGTCCGTGGAAAGCATTCCGATCTGCGTCATACCCACAATGTCCTGATCGGTGCCGGACGTAGCGTAGAACGGATTGAAAAGTCCGCTGAGTTCTTCCGTCATCAGAACGATCGCGTCGCGCTTGTTCTTCTTGCAGCCCGCCAGCGAAACCAGCGTGCCCGCGCTCATCGCGCCGCACAGCGCTATCGCCAGCGCTCTGTATAAGCCTTTCTTCTTCATTATTGCATTACCTCCGCTATTAAGAGTTTTTTACCTGTTTTTTTCTTTTACGAATCCTGTTCGTCGGATTGATGCGGCGTTGCCGTCGTTTTACCCGTTTCGTCCCACGTAATCGTATAATATTCGTAGTCGCGTTTCTGCTCGGCAGAAGCGTACAGGAACGTAAGTTTTATTTCTTTCGTCGTTACGTCGATAACAATCGTTTCGGGAGCGAAATAGTAATAGCTGCAGCCGATTGCCGCTTCGCCGTATACTTCCAGCTCCGTTTCGCCCTCCTGCGTAAGCCCGGTAACGTTACCGTTCGCAAGAAGATTGATTTTATAACGGTTTTGCAGCTGAACCAAGCCCAAACGGAGCTTAGCCCCCGCAATCGTTACGTTTTCGATATCCGCATTTTCGTCGATGTTGCCGCTGAACAAGCCGTAACCCGTATCGCTTTCCCGCGACGTGGCGGACGCAAAGTCCATGGTAACGTTTTCAAACCGGAGATTTTTCAGCTCCGCGCCGGAGGCAACCGCTCCGAACAGACCGCCGTTCGGTGTGGTGCCGGAATACTGCGCTTTTACGTTTTTCAGCGTAACCGTGCCGCTTGAAGCGTACATTTTACCGGTAAACGTATTTGCCGCAAGTACCGACGGCCACAGAGTATCCTTGAAATCGAGATCGCAAAGAAGCTCGTAACTGCCGTTCGTTTTGGCGTTGGCTGCCAGCTGTTCGGCGGTGGAAATTCTGAACATCTCCTCGTCGTAAAATTCTACGTACACGTTCTGAATTCTGTTTTTCGGCAAAGCCGTCGTCGTATCCAGCGTACCGTTATGCGTAATTTTATCCGTATACTTCTGCGTGCAAGCCGCGTCTGCGTATGCCGCTTTGAAGGTTTTTCCCGATATCGAAGGGAATTCTTTTGTCGCGCCGCTCTTATACGTGGAAACGTAGTTCATCGCGCCGTTGCCGCCCTCCCAGCCGGGCAAAGACATTTCGCCCTGATCGGAATAGCGTTCGTCGGTGGTACTCAGCACGTAATCGAAATACGATTCGCCGTACTTTTCCCATTCGCCGTTTTCGTTCTTTGCGTAATAGTAGTACTGATAATACGGCACCCAGCCGGCATACAGCGTTATGTTCACTTCGCCGTCCGATTCGGAATATTCGATTTCGTCCGTTTCGAAATCCCAGTAATCGGAATACGAATAGGCGGGAGTAACCGCTTCGGCAAGTTTTGCCTCCGCCTTCGAACGTTCGTAAATGTATTTGTTCGTAGCCGTATCTTTAATCAGGTCGCCGTCGGAAGCTTCGCCTTCATAGAAATACTGCCCGTCGTATACCACTACGGCGCGCTCTTCGCCTTTGCCGTCCGTCAGCTTCAGAAAGTACATATCGTCCTTTTCGGTAAGGGCGTTGCCGTTTTCGTCCACAACCGCGCCGCTTTCGTCTTTCATCAGCTCGCGCGTTTTATACCAGCCCGCCAGCGAATGTTCCGTTTTCGTAAGCGTTATCTTTTCCGATGCATTCATACTTGATGTAAGCGTCGTCGGATCAACTAAACTGATATGCTTCTTACCATCGGATGACGCAATATATTGCTCGTCGTCCGGATTGTACATATGCATAATTTTGACGTTTTCCGTTCCGATAAACTTGCCGCCGTTCGCGTCGTACGTTACGGAAATTTTATAACCCTTCTCGCGGTAATCGTCCACAGCGGACTTTTCCGCGCACCCGGCCACGGCAACGCACGCCGCCGCGATGCAGGAAAGGCTTAAAATTGTGCAGATTTTCTTCTTCATAAGCTCTCTCTTTTCTTCATCGGGAAACCTGCCGGTGCAAGCTTCCCGATATTATCTTGCTTTAATCTTTCTTTTCGCCGTTATCCGCTTCGTTTTCGTCGGCGGTGTTTTCGTCGTCTTTGGCTTCCGTTACGGTTTCTTCGCCCGCAGCCGACGTCGTAGCTTTCTTTTTCGTATTCAGTACAAACACGATAACGAACGCCGCACAGCCGAGCACCGCTACCGCCGCGCCGATGATAAAGCCGTAATTCTTACCCGAATGATTGTTATCGTCGGGATCGGGCTCCGGTGCGGGAGGATTCAATCCTTTCAGATACGCAATCGTAGTTTCCGCGCCGGTCAACGTTTCTAAGTTCGTAACAAGCGCCTGCTGTTCCGCGTTGAGAAGATTAAACGCTTCGCGCGCGGCAACCACGGCTTTTTCGTCCTCAAGCGTAATGCTCTTATCAAGCGCCGCAATCATCGCGATGACGTTCAACGTTTCCTGCGTTGCCGCGTTGTTGCCGTCTATCGTCGTCGAGAAATACTGCCCGAAAATAAACGAATCGTAATTCTGTCCGTTTGCGGGACGAACCATCACCAGCGTTTTATCGCTCGTGCCGATTCTGTCCACAAACGTCGCGCCGTAATAGAACAGTTCGCCGTGCGACGCGCTTGCGTTCCACATATAATACTTCGAAACGGAAACGTTGCCGGATCCGCTGTTATAGGGCAGGTTTTCCGTTGCCGCGTACGTCGAATCGTATTCTTCTTCCAGCGCGGGAGCGTCGTAACCGAGGAACACCGCCACGGAAAGATTGTTGCACCCGTAGAAAGCTTTATCGCCGAGCGCCTTTACCGTGGAAGCAATCGTTACGTGTTTGAGATTTTCGTTGCCGGCAAACGCCGTCGCGGAAATTCTCACCGTACCGCTTTCCACCGCATAATCGGTTGCTTTTTTCAGCTTCGGATACGAAACCAGTTCCAGTCCGTTCGGAACGCTCTGATACAGAACGCCGTTCACAACTTTCACGCTGTTGCCGACGGAATAATTTTCGTTGAGTTCTTCGCCGATTTCCTGTTCGCCGAACACAACTTTTTCTTTCCTGCCGAAGGTTTCGATGTCGCAGCCGTAGAACGGGTTTTCACCGAGCGTCGCAAGATTTTCGCCGAACGAAACTTCTTTCACCGCGGAGAGAGCAAACGCGTAATCGCCTACGCTTTCCGCCGCCGCGAGATTCACTTTTTCAAACGCCGCGCCTCTGAACGCATACGCGCCGATTTCCACGGCTTTATCCAGATTTGCAACGTCCGTAAGGCTGTCGCAGTACATGAACGCGCCGGTACCGATCTTCGCGCCCGCTTTCAGCGCTACGCTTTCAAGCGGAGTATTCGCAAACGCCTGCGCGCCGATCACGTCGATGTGAGATAAATCCACGGAAGTCATCTGCGCGGAATAGAATGCCTGCGCGCCGAGCTCCGTAATCGTTTCCGGCAACGTAATCGCGGAAAGCGCCGTAGCTCCGGTAAAGGCATAGTCTGGAACCGCCGTCAGCTTATCGCCGAACGTAATCGAAGCAAGTTTCTGATTGTAAGCGAACGCGCCCGCGCCGAGTTCGGAAACGCTCGTCAGATTTGCCGCGGCAAGCGGAGCCGCCGCCGTGGTGTAAATATAGCCGAGAATTCTCTCTTTGCCGTCCACGGATTCAAGACGGTACGCGGGGTAAACCGAGTTGTCGCTCACGCGAACGTCCTGTCTGCGAACGCCGGAGAACGCCGCTTCGCCGATTTTTTCAAGAGCGGAAAGGTCTGCCGTAGCCAGCGACGCCGCGTTATAGAACGCGTATTTGCCGATCGTTACGCCCTCGCCGTTGCCGTCGCCCCAGACAATCGAAGTAAGTTTCGCATTGCCCGCAAACGCATAATCGCCGATCGCTACGTTTTTGCCGATCGTAAGCGAAGTAAGCGAAGACACGTTGCCTTTCAACACGTCATAAGAATAATACGTGTATCTGTTCGTCGTCGCGCCGGTGCCGTCTTTCACTTCGTATTCGTACGTTTTATAATAACCGAGAGTGAATTGTTTCGTACCCTCGAACGAATAATCGTTCATGCGGGAGTAGAACGCCGCTTCGCCGATCGTTGCGCCGTTGCCGATCGTTACGCTTGCCAGTTTATCGTTCAAAGCAAACGCGTATTCGCCGACAACTACGTTTTCGGGAAGATTCACGCTTGTAATTCTGGTAAGCGCAAACGCATAATTGCCGATATTTTCGATTTCGGACAAATCAGGCGTTGCGGAAATCTTCGTATTCGCAAACGCGTACGCGCCCACCGTCGTCAGTTTGCCGAGGTTCAGCGTCGTCAGTTCCGTGCAATCGGCAAAGGCATAATCGCCCACGCTTGTAACGCCCGTTGCCGTCAGCGCAAACAGCGAGGAGTTCCCTGCAAACGCGCCCGTGGAAATCGCCGTGATGTCCGCAGGGAGAGTTACTCTGTTGCCCGCCTTGGGAGCCGCCGCAATCAGTTCCGTGCCCTTGCAGATATATTTTCCGTTTTCTTTCGTTTCGAGATACGAATTCGCGGAGGACAAATCGAATGTTTCAACGCTTGTTCCGGCAAACGCGTATTCGCCGATGACGGAAACGTCCGCGCCGAGGCGCACTCTGTTCAGGGCGGTGCAACCGCGGAAGGCATAGGCGGAGATAACAGCCGCGTTGATGTCGATGGAAGTAAGATCGGTGCAGCCCGCAAACGCGCTCTTGCCCACTTTTACTTTCGCCGCTTCGAATTCTACGTTAATCAGTTCTTTGTTGTTCGAGAACGCGCCGATACCGATCGACTGCGCCGTTTCGGGCAGCGCCACCGTATCGAGTTTGCAGTTTTCAAACGCATAGTTTCCTATGGAAACCATCTTTGCCGCTTTCGGTTTGCCGCTTTCGTCATAGCCCAGCGTATCCGCCAGCGCGCAACCGGAAAACGCGCGTTCGTTAATGAATTGTACGTTTTCGAGATTGATTTTCGACAGCTTCGTGCACCCCTGGAACGCGCCGAGCCCGATCAGGTTCAGCGTGGAAGGAAGCACTACTTCTTCCAGCGCCGTAAGCTTCGCAAACGCATACTGTTCGATGGTGGTAACGCCTTCGGGAATCACTACTTTCGTAATCGTGTCGTCGCCGATCGCCGATTGTTTGGTATGATACGGCGATTCTTTATCGATTACGTCGCCCGCGCTGAGGTCCTTTTCCACAAGCTCGTACCCGGAGAACGCAAACGCGTTGATCGTGGTAATGCCGCGGTCGTCGGGAATGGTTACTTCGCCGCCGAGGCCTCTGTACGTGTTAAGATAAATGCTGTTGAAGGCAAACGGTTCTTTCACCGTAACCGCAACGGTAAGCATGTGCAGCGTAGATTCGCCGTTGTAGGTAACCGCCGCCGTAATCGTGGTTCTGCCTTCTTTCTGCGCCACAACCTCGCCGTCCTCGCTCACCGTGGCGTTGCCGTTACTGGCGGTAAATTCCACCTTCGTAAGCGCAGGATAGTAGGAATCGAGGATATATTGCAGCGTAACGCTTTCGGAAGGATACATCGAAAGTTCGTACACGCCGCCGAACGAATACGTGCCGCCCGTCGCGCCGATTTCTCTTTCGGAGGACGAAAGCAAATAGTACGCTTTGTTCGTCTTATATCCGGTCAGATCGAATTTGTTCACCGTCTGCAGCGAATACGATCCGTCGTACCCCTCTTCGCCCTCGGCAAGAACGTGCACCGTAGCGGTAGCCGTTACTTTTCTGCCGTTCGCGTCATACCCGGTAGCCGTAAGCACCGCGTCGCCGCTCTTCTTGGCGATAATCGTCTGGTTTAATACGTCCGCCACGTCGGCAGCCGACGAGGTTACGTCCAGCGTCTGAATCCAGCTTTCGTTCGGGAAGATATTCAAAGCTTCCGAAAGCGGCTTCGTTTCGTTGGGGTTCAGCTTAATCGTTTCCTCGGCGAAATACATTGCCAGAATTTCGTCGGGCAGACGAATCTCGTACGTGGCAAGGTTCATCGCATAATCGTAGCAGGAAGCCACAAACGTATTGCTGTGTTCGTTTTTCACGTTCAGCGATTCTTTCTTGATCTGAGCCACGTAATCGGTCAGTTCCAGCGTTACCACCGAAGTCGTGTTGAATTCGGAATATACGGGCGTAACGTATTTGCCGAAGCTCTTCATCGAAAAGAGGTATTTCGGATCCTGCGAGGTAGTAATCTGTCCGAACGACACGCCCATTGTGTAATGGTTATCGTAAATGCTGATATCCGCAAACAGCTTCGTCTTTTTCGTTACGGAATCGTATTCCGTACGGTAAGCTACGTCGGTAACGATCGGCGCTTCGAAGTCGATATACAACGGGAATTCAAACGTGTTGCGCACGTTGTTCTGCTCGTCGTCGGCACCGTAATCGATGTACGAAGTCATCTTTACGAGATATTTCGTGTTGTTTTTCAGATTGTTTTCCAGCGCGCTGAAATCGAGATCGATCGACGAACCGTAAATCGAGCCGCCGCCGTTAAACGCCTTGCGCACGTTATATTTCGATTCGGAATAAATCTCTCTGCCCGTCGCCGCGTCCGTAATAGTGATATCCACTCTCTTCGCGTTGCGCAGAAGTCCCGCCGTTATCGAACGGATTTTATTCACGGAACCGTTCTCGCCCTCCTGATTGGAAATGGCGATATGCTCTTTGTTTGCCGCAATCGGCGTAGCCGAAGGATTCTGCGTGAACGCATACGCGCCCAGCGTGGTGATATAATCGCTGTACAAGCCGCCGATAACGCGCGTCGCATAAGCGTCCGCCATCAGTTTATCTTCGGTGTCGAGTCCGGTATTCAGCTCGTCTTTGTTGGTATCGTAATATTCTTCGTCGAAAATCGGGGCTTTCGTCCAGTCGCCGAAGAACGCAAGCATGGGCACGTTCAGAGAAACGCTCGTACCGCTTGCCGCTTCCATCTTCACGAATCCTTCCACATACATGCCGTATTCGAACGATTCGTTCATATACTGCTTATCCGCTTCGGAAAGCGTGATTTTCAAAGTTACCGTGGCGCTGCTTCCCGCCTGCACCGTTACGGCGTTGCCGTTCAGCGAGCCGCCGCCCGTTACGGAAACCACCTGCGTCTGCGTGCCGGAAAGAAGATAGCCTTCCTGCGTAACGGTGGTATCGCCGTGCGAAGTGTAAGTTTTGCTTACGCCCTCGGTAATCATCACGGAATCGACGTTGTAAGAAACCGTCTTGTCGCTGATGTTGTTTACGGCGAACGTCATTTCGTATACGCCCGTCTTGTTTTTGTCGTCGCCGAGTTCCAGCTTGGTTTTATCCATTTCGGAACCGTCGGCGTTATAGGTGGAAATATATGCCGCCGTGGTGGTGGCTTTCGTGATGTTTACAAGTCCCGCGCCCTGCTTTCTTACGGCATAGGGCAGCCCGTTCTTGTTCAGCACGATGTCCGCGGTGGACATCATCAACTGGTTCACGCGCTTCGTAACTTCCGTTGCGGCAAGCGTATCGTTGCCGAACACGCCGGAATATCTCACGTACTGGCGGATGAGCGCCGTAGCGCCCGCCTGGTTGGGCGCAGCCATCGAAGTACCGGAAAGTCTTTCGTACTTCTGCCCGGGAACGGCGGAAAGAATTTCACCGCCGTGCGCCGTGATTTCGGGCTTGATTTTCAAATCGGAAGTAGGTCCCCACGAGGAGAAATCGGACATAAACGGACCAGCCGCCTGCGATTTGGAAATTTTCAGAATGCCCGTTTTGCTTGCGGCAAGCTTTTCGCCTTCGTCCTGCGAAAGCGAGCACACCGCGCCGATGTTCGCGCCTACCGACATGGAAATGTTACCGGAAACGTTGTTATAAATAATGATACCCGCGGCGCCCTTTTCTTTCAGAGCCACGCGCACTTTTTCTTCGAACGTGGAGCTGCCGCGCTTTACCAGCACGATTTTGCCCTTATAATATTCGTCCGGCTCCATATAATCGGAAGATCTGCCGATGCCGGGAATGGTTACGTATTCGAAGTCGTGTTCCGTAACGTCGTCGCCCACCGTTTTCAACACGTCGTTCACGAAGCTCTTCTTCGTCTGCGCGTCGGATGTGGAAGCCTCGGTGAAATAAATGATTGCGCCGTTGTGTACCATGTAAGGGGTTTTCACGCCGTCTACCGAAGCCACGGAAAGCGCCGCTTCGTACGTGGAAGGCGAACCTACCGTACCGGAATCGGGGTTGGAAGTCAGTCCGTTGTTACCGTTCTTTTCCGAACCCATCGTAGCGTTGTACGAGTTTGCGGCGGAAGCAATCAGCGAAATGCCCGCGGCGCGCACCTGATCGTACACGTCCGCCACTTCCTTTTCGTCCACTTCGCGCGTGAAGCCGCAGCCCGAACCGAGCGACATGTTGATTACGTCCACGCCCAGCGTTACGCAATCTTCCAGCGCCGCCAGCAGCCACGAAGTTTTCGCGCCCGACTGCGTATCGGAGAACACTTTCATGATGGCAAGCTGCGCGTTCGGCGCAACGCCCGTAATCGTTTCGTCTTTGCCCGCAATCACGCCGGCAACGTGCGTGCCGTGTTCCGAACTGATGGGCGCCACGTCCGCGTCTTTATCGGCGTAGTCGTACGCGTAAGGTACCTTTCTGCTTACGTATACGTCCTGCGCGGTAAGCCCTACGGAATTTTTCGCCGCGGCCGTGCTGCCGATTTTTTCCGCCACCGTCGAAAGCGTGAACGCTTCGTCGGATGTGGTGAAATTATCTACGGAAAACGCCGTATGCGTATAATCGAGACCGGTATCGAGCACGGCGACAACAACGCCGTCGCCCTGATATTTCGAATTCGAGCTGTCGAAAATACCCGTATCGTACACGTCTACGTCGTTGGTAACCACCTGCGTTTCGGCGGGCGCATACACGTCGCCCACAATCAGCGTGGCGTCGGAAGATAAAATCTTGTTTGCCTTTGCGAAATCTTTCGCTTTGATGGTGATTTCGAAACCGCTTAAAACGGTATCGTACTTTTCGCCGAGCTCGTATTTCAAACCGTATTTATCCAGTTTCGCAATCAGCTTTTTGCGCTCGCGTTCGGAAGCGCGCGCGGTAGCGCGGGCTTCGCCCGTGGTTACGTATTCTTTCACCGTACGGGAATTATCCGAATTTTCGTAAGCGTCCAGAACGGAATCCGCGTTCATCGAAACGATAACGGAAATTTCCTGCGAAGAAGAAACGGCGGCAGGAAGTTTATACGTTACGTTCGCGTCGAAGTAATCTTCCGTATTCGTTTTCACCGAGCCGTCCACGCGGGAAACGGCGAGATCCGCGGAAGCGGAACCGTCGCCGAATTCTTTCCCCAAGTTTTCGAAAAAGAATCCGCCTGCCGCGCCGAAGCCCATTGCCAGCGCAAGGATTCTTATGGAATATTTTTTTGCTTTCTTAGTCATCTTGTCATCCTTATACGTAGCCCGATCGCCCGCCCTGCCCGCAGAAACGCATTCGCGTAAAACCCGTTTCCGTCCGCCGCGGCGGCGAAGCGTTATATACCGTGTGATTATAGTTTCATACAATACCGACAATATTATATACAAAAATCTGAAAAATGTAAAGCGACATTAGCGGTAGTATGCCAAATTTTCTGTTTTTTACATAAATAAAGAAAAATTTTTCGGATTTTTCTCTGCCGTCCGCGCACGTTTTGTTTCTTTCTCGCAAAATTCGTTCATTTTCGGCATTTTCCGGAAAATTCGTTCCGCGGCGGAGCGCTTTAACGCAGCTCCGCCGTGAAAATACAGATATTTTATTCGTTTCCCTCAACGATTTCGGTAATCTCGGCGGTATCGCCCGTTACCTTAACGCTGAATTTCTTGCCCGAAGAAGCGGTAGCCGTGTAAACGCCCGTCGATGCGTCAACCGTGCATTCCGTAATCACATACCCCTTGCCGTTCAGCGCCAACAGCTTCACGCCGTCTGCGCCCACGTCCACAAACGATTTGCCGTCGTTTTTGCCGCTTTCCGTGTAGTACGTGTGCATCGCTTTTTCGGTAACTTTCACGCTTTCGAAGAACGTCAGCCCGGTTTCTCCTACGCCCGCCGTTTTTTCCGTAAGCATGATTTCGAAATACGTCGTGGAAGTAATTCTCTTATTGTCGTCGTATTCTCTCACCACGTACGTCCAGGGCTCCGTCGCGCCCGTACGGAACAGCGTATCCGCCTTATATTCCGTCTTGCCGTCGCCCTCGCCCTTTGCAAGCGTAAGCGATACGTACGAACCCTTCTTGTAACCGCTGTCGGAAGCAACCACGCGCTCTGCCGTTACGGCGAAATTGCCGTCTTTCAACGTTTCGAGGCGCGTAATCATCATCGAATAGCCGCTGATGCCGTACTGGTTCATCTGCTGCATGTACAGGCGATAATTCTTACCGTCCTTCGCCACGAAATCCGCGGTGTACATGCCGTTGTTCAGCGTGTAATTATCGTCGATTGCAAACAGGTTGCCCTCGGAATCCGTATAGCCGCTCGCTTCCGTGAACGCGGATACGATATGGCGATGTACTTCGTCGCCCTTTTCGTCGAATTTAATCTGAATGTTCAGCGTTCCGGGATTTGCAATCGGAGAAGCGCTCCCCATCATCGAAGCCAGCGCGCTGTAGAACGAGTAATTGAACGACGAATACGACTGAATCAGATTCAATCCGCTCACCGAGTAATGGTTCACGGATTCGGCGCCGTTGTATTCCACCGAAATATCGAAGCGGAAATAGTTGAACGTAAGGTACATCCGGTACGTCGTTTCTCCGTCGTCGCCGACAACCGCCACACGCGATACCGTGCACGATCTGTTTACGGTGTGTTCTTTGCCGGGAACATATACGGGATCGCCGTTTTCGTCCTTTACGGGGTTGCCCGCATCGTCCGTTTTCTGCACCTTTTCGTGATAAGTAAACCAGATGGTACCGGAAACGGAGAATTCCGCCGTGCCCGTCGGAGCGAACTGCAATCCGGAAACGGGAACTTTGCCGCCTTCGTCGCCTACGTCGCTGAACGTAAGCGGGTACAGATTCTTCGTTGCTTCCGCACGTTCGAACGAAAGGTTCCAGCCCTCGTTCTTGTAATACGTCTTTCCGTCCTCGTCGTACACCAGCTGTGCGGGCGTATCGCCGTTTTCGTCGAACGTAAACAGGTTTATCGTTTCGTAGCCGTATTCGTTGGTGCCGGAAGCGTTGGTTCTGCGATACAGGTCAACGCCCTCGTTCGTTCTCTGATAATAATATCTTGCGCCGTTGATTGCCGCCACGCCGTAAGACGTGAAAAGCATCGCGTCGAGGTCGGAGGTATAATAGCTGAATTCGTTCGCGTATTCGCACTTGTAAACCGTCTTAGCCGTTGCGTCATAGCTGTATACGGCAGCGGCGGAGCCGTTCGAATTCGCATAGTAGAACAAGCTGTCGCTGATCATCGTGTACGAACCGGATTCTTTCGTGCCGTTCGCCGCGTACTTCACGGCGCCGCCCAGTTTATCGAGAACGATCAGCGAGAAGTCGTCGGGGTTCACGTACGTTGTCGCAACCGTTTCCGACTGATAAATCACAAAGCAGGGAATCGTGGATTTACCCGACGACAGTCCTCTGATGACGCCCGTAACGGTTTTGGTTTCGCCGTTGTACGTCCAGGTGAACGTGTATTCGCCGTTATTGCTCGTATAATCTACGTTTTTCGCCACGTAAATTTTGTTTTCGGAAGTTGAGTTTTTCGCGTCGTATACGGAAAGTTTTCCGTAGCCGTCCATTTCCGCCGCCAGTCCGGTCAGCTGCTGATTATCGATGAAGAGGTATGTGCCGTATTCGTTGCCGCGGATTCTGAACGAGTTATCTTCCGCAAGGTCGAAATAATACGTATCGCCGTCCGCCGAATAAAAATACAGCAGATTTTCTTTGCCGCGCACCAGGCTGTAAACGCCGCGCACGCTTGTGCCGTTCGGAGCCACGTATTCGGCAAGCAGTCCGTATCCGTCCAGATTCAGATTGCCTTCCGTCGCCGAAGTAAATTCCCCGTTCAGCTTTTCGTTATATTTGTAAATATTGATCGAAGAAGAACCTTTCACGCGCAGGAATCTGAAAGTGATTGCCTTATCGTCGTCGGTTTTTCCCGTGAATACGCACACATACAGGGAAGAATTGAACGGATCGCCTTCTTCGGTCTGTTCAAACGTACCCGTGTACGTCGTGGTAACTCTTTCTTCGCCGGAACCGGTAATCACCGTATATGAGGCGCCGCCGCCCGCCGAAGTACCCGTGCCGTCGAACGTAAGATACTGCGTTCTGTCGGCAGCACCGTACTCGTTTACGAGATAGGAAGAATAAGGAGAAGTCCAGAGAACTTCGAACGTACCTTTCTCTTCGTCGATCTTCACGTAAGCGGTGCTCTTGCCGTTCGTAATCGCGGTTACGTGCGTGCTCGTACTCGTGGAATAGGTACCCGAAGTAACGATGCCGTCGTTATCCAGCACCATAATGCTGCCGATTTTCTTCAGCGTAACTTTTGCGTTGGAAGAGGCATAAACCTTCTGATAGTTTTCCACTTCCTCGCCGATCGTGGTTGTATACCAGTAATACACGCGATAGGAAGTGCTGGCGGTATCCAGGCAAAGCACAGCCGTTTTCAGGTTGGTTACGTCGTACAGCCCCATACCGCCCGTTACTTCGTAGCTCTTCGTAGCCGTATAGGTGTACAGTCCGTCCGTTTCCGTGTACGTGCCTTCGGAAGCGATCACATACGATTTCGCCGTCGATACGTATTCGTAAATGGAAGCCGTACCCTCGGCTTTATCGTTCAATACGAAAAGCGGACCCGGCTGCGGCTTAGAGTTGTCGGCGCTCAGGAAATAATATTCGGCGTAATCCGAAGGTTTTTCGGTAAAGCTGTACTTCGTAACCGTCGTCGTCTTGCCGTCGGAACCGATTTCTTCTTCCGTGCGGGAAGTAATCATAAAACTATACCGCACGTCGTTTACGCTCATCCCCACCATCGTGCCCATCACGGCGGAAGAAGTTGCGTACAAGCCGTCCGTAATTACTCCGTCCGCGTTTTTATACGAAAGGTTGTAAACGCCGTCCATCGTAATGGTCGCGCCGTTTTCGCCTTCGATCGTACGGTCGTATTCGGCATTATAGAACATCCAGCCCGTTTTACCGTTGTAATCGAACACGCGCAGCGTGTACTGCGGCAAACGGCGAGAATTATACAAGGTGATTTCGCCGTTTGCCATCTTGTAATAGAACTGCGAAACCTGCGGATTCTCGGTGGTGCCCGCGTTCAGCGATGCGATGCCGAACCCGTTCAGCGAAAGCTGCATGTATCCGTCGGCGTACATCGAACTTAAAATCAGCGACGAGCCGTTTACAATATGGCGGTACATCGAACCGATCTCTTCGTCGTTTCTCTGCACGAAAACTTTCGCGCCGCTGTTTAAATTGCCGCGGAAGAACGTAAGCGTTTTGCCTTCCAGTTCGCCGTCGGAGAACGTCGCCACGAAGTAGCCGTCCTTGTCCAGCAGATACTTACCCTCGGAAGAGTGATTGAGTTCGCCCTCCGTGCGGATATATTCCAGCGTGTTGTCGTTTTTAAACGTAATCGTTCTGGTGTCGTCCGTTTTGCCCGTCGCGTAATCGAACGCGGTAGCCATACCGGAACGGCTGTCGTCCAGATACGCAAACGCGTCGTCGCTCACCAGTTTTCCGTTCAGGTTAAAGCTTCTGCCGTTGAATTCGAAGCTGGAATTCGAAGCTCTGTACGTGCCCTTGAAGAACTTGTCGCCGCGGCAAAGATAAATATCGGAACCCGTCTTATCGAAAAGATACAGATAATCGCCGCCGCCGAACATATCGGTGTAGCCCTTTTCCCATACGGCAAACAGATTCATGCTGCTTTCGGGCGCCACTTCGTCGGAAGTTTCCTCCGCCTGTTCCTCGCCGTACAGCGCATGTTTCATCGTATCGGCAAGATAGGTTGCCTCGCCGTTTTCGCGCGTGCTCCAGCCTTTGAGAACATACCCTTGCGCCGTGAAATCGCAGGGCACTTTCATGCTCTTGCCGTACAACAAATCCGCCGTTCTTCTCGCCGTGCCCGAACCGTCCGGATACGTTACTCTGTATGTAACCGTAAACGTTTCGCGGTCGAAATACAGGCGCATTACGTTCTCCGCCGCATTTTCCGTCAGCGTGATTTTCGCAAGCGTGCCGTTCTCGCCGTCTTTCTTTACTTCTCTGAATCCGCGCAGACGTTCTTCCGCGATCACCGTCGTACCGGGATAATCGGAATATTCAAGCGCCTGCTCGTCTTTATCGTAGCCGTCCTGCGTAAGATTCTGGCGGTAAATTTCCACCTTATAGTTCACCTTATATTTTGCGGTGAGGCTGAGATCCCCCTCCGGCATCGTTGCCGCTTTGGAAATTTCCTTGTCGTTTTCGTCGAACCAGGCGCCGAATACGTACCCTTCCTTTACGGGCGTATATGCGGCAAGCAATCCGGAAAGATTCGTGCCCGCCTTCGCTTTGAAGGAAGTAACGGAAAGCGTTCCGCCGTTTAAGTTCAGCGTTACGGTATAAACTTTCGCCCATTTTGCGTAAAACGTAAGATTTTCCTGCGCGTCGCCGATTTTTTCGACGGGGTCGCCCGACAAATCTTCCGTGGTATACCATCCCTCGAATTCGTAGCCTTCGCGCGTAGGTACGGGCAAAGAATATCCCTCGCCCTTCTTCACTTCCGCAGCGGCGATTTCCGCGCCGCCGTTCACCGCGAAAGAAAACGTAATCTTATCTTTCGCGCAGGAAGCCGCGCCCAGACAGCCCGCCGCAGCCAGTACAAATAAAAATGTGCGCAAAGATTTTTTCTTTGTTTTATTCTTCATGTTGCAATCTCCTTCTTTGCTCATCGTCAGAATCGTTTCGAATCGTATCGTCCGGACGTTTCCGGACTTTTCATATCAACGGAAAAAATCGATTTTCTTACCCTCTATCATTTCCGTTTCGAATATTATAAAACTTTTTTCGCTAAAAATCAACAAATTTCACCGCGCTTTCGGCTTTGTGATAAAATTTTCACGCTTGAAACAGTTATTTCGTTTTTCCCCTGTCCCGAGGATAATCCTCGCAGGGCAGAGGAAGTTCGTTTTATGCCGCTTCCCCGGTCTGTTCCGTCCATACGGCGTAAAGCGTTGTGCCCGCGGGCAGCGCCGCCGCTTCCGCCGTGGTGTATTCGCCCGTCGTCGCGTTTTCGCTCGTCGCCCAACCGCCGAACGTATAGCCGGCTCTGGCGGGGTCGGATACGCCGCCCACCGCCGTCGTATATTCCGTATTGCCCGTAACAATCGATACGACGTAAGATTTATCTTCCGAAAGCGTGCAGGAATACACTACGGGGCGATAGGAAGAATTCCAGAATTTAATCCACTGTCTGTCCGTCGCGCCCGCGTCGGTGTATATCGTAAGGAAATCGCACCAGTAGAACGCGTGCAGCCCGATGTCTTTCACCGTGGAGCTTATCGTTGCCGAAGAGAGCGACGTGCAGTACCTGAACGCGCCGGTTCCCAGCGTTTCCAGCCCTTCGGGCAGCGTGATATCCGTCAGCGCCGCATCTTCCGCAAAAGCGTAAAGACCGATTTCTTTCAGTCCCTTGCCGAACGTTACTTCTTTCAGCGACGCATTGTTGTAAAACGCGAACGAGCCCACTTTTTCCAGTCCGTCGGGCAGATGCAGCGAAATGAGTCCGCTGTCGCTGAACGCGCTGCTTCCGATTTCTTTCAGTCCGTTGCCGAACGTTACTTCTTTCAGATTTACGCATTTTCTGAACGCGCTCGAACCGATGACTTCCAGCGAATCGGGAAGCGCGGACCCCGGAAGCGACAAATCCAACGCCGAGCACCCGTAAAACGCATACGCGCCGATTTCTTTCACGGTATCGCCGAAATTCACTCTTTCAAGGCTCGTCGCGCCGAAAAACGCATACGCGCCCACCGTTTCCAGCTTGTTCGATCTCGAAAAATCCACTCTCGCCAGTTGCGTTTCGTAAAACGCCGAACGCCCGATAGACGTAAGATTCACAGGCAAATCGATGGTTCTCAGCTGACAGCCGTAAAACGCGTAATCTTCGATGGTCGTAATCTTGCTGCCCAGCGAAATGCTGCGGAGCGTACTCTTATAAAACGCGCTTCTGCCGATATATTCCACGTCGGAAGTATCCGTAACGTCGGAAATCGTATCGCATTCTTTAAACGCGTAATCGGCAATGCCTTTCTTGCCTTCCATCGATACCGAACCCACGTCCGTGCCGTCGATGAAGCCTACCGCCCAGTTTCCCGCGGTAACCACGGCTTTGCCGTCGTTTTTCGTCGCCGTCCAGAGGCTGCTCTCTTTAAAAGCGTCCTGTCCGATTCGCGTTACCGTCGCGGGAATGTTGGAACCGTTGTGCGCGGTACCGTAAAACGCCAGCGCGCCGATCGTCTGCAAACCGATTTTTCCCGTCTGATTATCTACGGGGAAGCTTGCCGTGGCAAGCAACGAAGATTTATAAAACGCGCACGAATCCAGCAGCCTGAGCGCGCCGCCCGCCACCGAACGCACCGACAGCAGACTTGCGCAGTTTGAAAAAGCATACGCGCCCACCGTTTTTACGCTTTCGGGCAGCATCACGTAATAGACGCCGTGGCAATCCTTAAACACCGACGCCGCGATGCCCCGCGTATCCGCGGGCAACGTTTCCGTCTTTTTGGCGCCGGTATTGCCGATCGCCACATTGAGATTGACTTTATTGTCTTTATCGGAAAGCTCCGTCTTTTTCGCCGCGGTAATTTGCGTCAGCCACTTATCCGCATAAATATAACCGCTTTCTTCCTGCGCACGAGCAATCGCCGTGCCGGAAATCAGCAAAGCCCCAACGCGGGTAACGCTGTCCGGAATGACGATCTTTTCCAGCGCCGTATCGGACGCGAACACGTACGAGCCCAGCGCTTCCACCGTATCGGGAATTTTCACTTCGCGCAACGCCGTGCATTCTCGGAAAGCGCTGTTGTCTATCGAAATCAGGTTGCCTTTGTCCGCTCCGTCGGCTCCGTAAAAATCAATCGACGTCAACGCCGTGCATTTGCCGAACGCCTGCACGCCGATGTACATAAGATTTTTTCCCGTCGTCAGTTTCGTCGCCTCGGTATTTCCGAAAAACGCGTATTGCGCCACCGTAACCACCGAATCGGGCAACGTGATTTCCTTCATCGCGCTGCAGTTCGAAAACGCCGAAGCGCCGATCGTCTGCACGTTTTTACCGATTTCTATGCGTTCCAGCGAATAGCAATACCCGAACGTGCTTTCTTCGATCGCCGTGATGCCGTCGGGAATGTTCACCGTCGTCAGAGCGTTGCAGTTCTGAAACGCTCCGCCGCCGAGGGAAGTAAGCGCGTCGTTCAGCGTCGCCGTTTCCAGATTCGCGCAGTTGTAAAAGGCTTCTTTACCCACCGAACGCATATTCGCGCCAAGCACCACGCCCGTTACTCTCGAACTGCCGCGGAACGCGCCGTCCGCAATGCTCGTTACCGGTTTGCCTCGGTATTCGTCCTCAAACGTAACCGCGCCCGTCGTGGAAGTGCCCACCTGCGTGATTTCATATTCCGAATTATTGTTGATCAACGTGTATACGCAACCCGTGGTGTAATTCATGTGGAATTCCAGCCCCGCCGACCAAGCGGACTGCACGGAATCCTGTTTGCCCGAATTTGCGCGTACGCGCAGCACGTAATCGCCCGTCTGTAAAAAAGCCAGGTCCAGCACGGGTTTTCTTACGCTTTTTTCTTCTTTTTCTTCGCTTGAAACGTTCGTAACTTCCACGGTGTAGGTACGCGCCCCGGAAATTTCGCTCCACGTTAAATTATTATCTACATCCACCGCCAGATTCGTCGGCGTTTCCAACGCATCCTCTTTGGCGCATGCGGAAAAAAACGCGGCGATGACGAGCGTCAGCGTTAATAATAAACTCTTTAATCTCTTCATAGCGTACTCCTCTTTCAAGCCCGCCGCCCGGACAAAATTCATCTGTCCGGGCAACAAAGCTTCGCCGCGGCTAAGCCGCTTTCCGATTTTCTTTCTGCTGTTTCTTTTCGCGGATGATTTCGTGCAGCCACTTGAACTTGAATTTTCTCACGGCGATATCCGTAAGAAGCAACACGATGGAAAGAATCGCAAACAGGTAGCGCGGGTCGAACGTCTTTTCGATGCCCGTAATAAACCCTTCGAAAACTTCCTTCGGGTCGGTAACGTCTTCTATTTTCTTTCCGTTTCCGTTTGCGGCAAGCCGCACAAGAAACGATTCCGCGTCGTCCGTTTCGGGGTAAAGATTGTATTCCTCCGAAAACGCAAACGTTTTATAAAGTTCCACCGCCTGCTGCGCGATTTCTTCGCCGTCCGCGTTCCGCTTCGTCAGTAAAATCTTGTACACGCCCGCTTTTTTCACGATAAATTCGCAGCGGCTGTACTGATTCGATTTGCCGAACGGCGTAATCACATAAACGTCCGCGCCGTCGGAATTTTCGTTCAGAGAAACGGAATAATCTTCCGCCCCGCCGCTCATGCACACCAATTTCGCCTCCAGCGTTTCGCCGTTTTCCAGATTTGCGTATACCCGCAGCGTGTTCGTATAATTGCGCTCCGTCAGCTGATATTCGTACGCCGCGGGAGAAATGTCCTCAAGCGGCATCAGATTGTCGATGATGTTTAAAATCAGTTTCTTCCCGTTGGCGTCCGCCATAAACTCCGCCGACCACGACTGCGAGCCGTCCCATCTGACAAGCCCCGTCAGATCGCACATAAAGCTGCCCACCGTTCCGGCGCCGAATTTCCACTGCGCGTACAGCGGCGTAACGTCGTATTCGCCCGTCAGCAGCGTTTCCGCTCCGTCTTTTTTCTTCACGCCGTAGAAGCCGCCCAGCTTCACCCGCATTCTGAACGCGTCGCGCTCGTCTTTTTCCTTATCGTCGTCCGATCCGCTGCCCGAACCGCCGCTGCCCGCATCCTGATTGATTCCGTATTCCACGCCGCTGAAAACAGAGGACGTGGGCGATTTCACGATCGGCGCGAACGGCTCGTTCACCGTTTCTTCCACCTGCTTCGCGCGGAGATCGTTATACATTTCGTCGATCAGATCTTTACCGCTCGCTTCGGTTACCCTTCCGCCCAGTTTCAGCGTCTGCCCCGGCTCAACCAGCTTCTGCATATTTTCTTTCACTTCGGCGGAAGGCGAACCCACCAGTACGATGGAAATGGAAATGCCTCTCTGCGCAAGACTTTTCGCCTCGTCGTAAGGAGGGTCGTTTTCGCCGTTGCAGTACCCGTCCGACACAATGATGATGTGCCGCTTTTCCACCTGCTTGTTCGATTGCAGCATTTCGCCCGCACGTTGCAGCGCGCTGAAGAAATTCGTGGAACCGCCCGTCTCTTTCAGCGCGTCGTCCGCAAACGCGCGCGTAATCGCGTTCGCGTTCGTTCTCGAAGTCAGCGGCAGAATCGTACCGTATTCGTTATCCAGCGACACGATGCCGATGTAATCCCGCTCGGTAAGCGCTTCGTAGCACGATCTTAAGCCGGCGCGCGCATACTCGAACAATTCGGACATACTTCCCGAACGGTCCACGCACACCACAAGCCCCACGGGCGGCGTATAATTGATCGCCTCCACGGGCAGCAATTCCTGATACTTCGTACCCCTCAGGTCGTTCCGGCTGTACGCGTGCGCGTTGCCTTCGGCGTCGTCGCCGCCGAGTGTCAGCAATCCTCCGCCGTAATCGTTCACGTAGCTGTACAGCATCTCCGTAAAGCCGTCGAACCGCGCCAGATCTCCGTTGGATACGTTGTTCATAATCACCTGGTCGTACCGTCTTAAATCGTTTACCGTTTTCAGCTCCGCGTCGTTTGCCGTTTTCAGTTCGTTTCCGGAAGCAAGATTCAGCCGGTCCACCACGTATTCGTTGTCGTTCAGGAGTTTTATCAGCGCTTCCGATTCCGCGCTCTTCTGCTCGATAATCAGCACTTTGTTGAACGACTGCAGGTTGATATACGTCGTATATTCGTTATTTTCCGCAAGAGCGTCGCCCGCGGCAACGATTTCCGCCGTAATTTCGTGCACGCCGGCGGAAGCGAATTTCAGGGTAAACGTTACCTCGTTCGCGCCCAGCGCAAGATCGGTAACTTTCGCGCCCTGTTCTTTGCCGTCCGCGTCGGTTACTTTCACGGCTTCGCCGTTGTCTTTCAGTACCACGCGCACGTCTTTATTTACTTGCCTGCTGCGAAGCAGCACTTTCACGGTGCAGTCCTCGTTCGGTTTCACGTGCGTTTCGGGAAGCTGAATCCCCGTTATCTGCACGTCGTTTTCGATGAACGCTTCGGAAATCAGCGCCGTATCCACCACCGTTCCCTGTGCCGTAAGCGCGCGGATGGCGGAAAACGCGTTTCCGTCCGTTTCCAGTCCGTCGGAAATCAGCACCACTTTCGAACTTTCGGGATGCCCGAACAAATCTTTCGCGTATTTCAGCGCGCCTTCGATGTTCGTCGCGCTCGTATCGGGCAGCTCCGCCGCCTTGTACATATCGTAAATATCGTCTACTTTATACGTGAGCGGCACGGCGTAATTCTGCGTAAAGCCGAAGGTTACCACGCCCATCTTGTAGCCGTCGTATCTGCCGTCGGCAAGCACCGTCCGCACAAATTCGTCGCGGCGCGCCTTCGCCCGCTCCTCGGTATCGGAAACGTCCACCAGCAGCAGAATTTCGTTTTCTTTGTTCGTTTTCACGTAGCGGAATTGAATACCGCACAGCACGCAGATGCAAAGCACCATCACGCAAAGATGCGTTACGATGGATATGATGCGGTTCCGCGTTCTTCTGTAACGCTTCGAAAGGCGGAAATACGGAATTAACGCCAGCGCAAACGCCGGTATCAGCAGCAGAAGCAGCCAAGGATATGAAAAATGTATGGAAAAACGATTCATATTTTCACCTCCTTAAACTCCGTCTTTCAGGTGCAGGCACCATTCAAGGAAGAGCAACGCCACCAGTGCCGCCGCAATATACGTAAGCACGTCTTTATAGTAGTCCGCCTCGTTCTTTTCTCGGTCGGGATTATACAAATTGCTTCTGATTTCCGTAATGTTGCTTTCCGCTTCCGGCATTTTCACGTACACGGATTCTTCCGTTTCCGTGCCGTAATACGTCGTCTGCTTCAGCGTATACGTTCCGGGCACCGAAAGCGTAATCGTCGCAGGGAACTCCGTAATCACCATGGGTTCTTCAAAATCCCCTCCGGTAATCGAAAGCGACGTGCCGCGCGCGTTCAGTTCCGCTTTTTCGCCCACCGAGAAAACGTATTTTTCCACCGTCGCGGGGAAGAAGTATTCAAACGAATTTTTCATCAGAAGATAAAATTCAGGCAGAATGCCGAGGTTCGAATAAGCGAACGAAAAGTTCATCACCAGCGTCTGCGCGCCGCCCGGCATATCGTTTCGCACCATCAGCATCGGCATCTGGTTCAAAGACATCAATACCTGATAGCCTGCGTCGTAATTCGAAATCACCTGACAACGGCTGACGCGGATATAGTTCGGGTCTACGTTCTTCATCACGGCGTGTTCCGTATCGCCGAAGAGCGACGGATACTTCCCGTTCGTGGGCGAAAGCCCCACTTCGGAACTTCTCGTAAAGCCGCAGTTTTCCGGCGACGTTACGGGATCCAGCAAAAACACCACGCCGTCCGTGGGCATTCTTTCGGGCATCGTCCGTTCGAAAATGTAGAGGTCGAACCCTTGCGTCGCCCCCGCTTCTCCTTTTTTCACTTCCGTCGGCTGAATATCCCAGGAGTCCGCAAAATCGCTTCTCAGATTAGAAATCACACCGTTCACGAACGGATTCGGTTCCGCACTGGCGTACTGTACTTTCAGCGTCTGTTTCTGTCCGCCGAACACGTCGAAGTTATCGTCCAGCGCATAGCAATCTTCCATATCTCCCGAAAACGAGAGGTGCACGGAAGAAAACGAATTGATTTTCGTCTGGTCCGAGCCCCCAAGATTGCCGAGATCGAACACCTGTTGGTTTTTCACGTTCGTATCGGCGGCTTCGCCGTCTTTTCTGTATCTGAAAATCAGCGTCGTCGTTTCGTTGTCGTTGCAATCCGCGGCAACCGTGTAATTCAGGCTCTTGCCCGCTTCGCCGTTCACCCCGTACACTCTCATGTTCAGGGAAAGGCGGGCGTCTTTGCCGTAACACGCCACCTGCACGGTAAACGAGTAGTACCCGTCGTCCCATACGGCGCGCGCGTCTAAAATCGCGGCGTTCCATTCGCCTTCCTCCGCCACGTTCACCACTTGGATGCCGTCGGGCGTAGTGTAATAGCTCGCGTCCGTGTATACGTAAATCATGGCGTCGGGGTTGCCGTACAGAATATCTTCGCACTCTTTCAAAGCGCCGTCGATATCCGCCGAACCATACCCGAAATTCTGCATGTCCAGTCCTTTCAGCGCTTCCGAAACCGTCGCCGCGGCGCCGTCGCCGGAAATTTGCTTGAACAGAAAGTCCGTATCGTCGCCTGCAAGCGCCACGGTAAGCGTTCCTCCGCCGCGCAGCACCTGTTTCGCCTGTTCGTCCGCCTGCGTTACGGCGCGTTCGAAACGCGTTGTCTCCGTTTCGGCGCTTTTCGTACGCATGCTTGCGGAAGTATCGATAACCAGAATCGCTTCGGTAATTTCGGAAGGCGTTTTAAGTACGATCGCCGGCTTCATCAGCACCATCGCAAGGCACGTGAGCGCCAGCATCTGGCACAGAAACAGCAACAGGTTGCGTATCTTGCTTACCGGCACTTTCTTTTTCTTCTTTTTCAGGCTCAGTTTCCATACGTACGTACTGGAAACCGTTTTCTGCTGATAGTTGGGGCGGATCAGGTAAATTACGATGAGCGCCACAACACCGAGCAGACCTATCAGTCCTATTTTATTGATAAGCGTCATTCCATAATCCCTACCTTTAATAATTCGCCGAACAGCATTCTTTCAATCGGCGTTTCCGTATTCACCGAAACGAAATCCGCGCCGCGTTTCGAGCAGAAAGATTTCAGATCCGCGCGGAATTCTTCCAGCGCCTCTTCGTACGCTTGCAGCATGCCGCGCGTAATTTTTACTTTCAAGTTCTTTTCGTCGGAAGCGTCCACCGCTTCGGAATCGAGCAGATTCACACGCCCGTCGTACGCGGGATTGATTTCTTCCGGCGTAAGCACCTGCACCAGCAGCACCTGCCGCTTTTTGTACGCGAGATAGTCCACCGCTTTTTTCCAGTTGCTGTCCGTGAAAAAATCGGAAACAATCACGGTCAACCCGTTGTTCGTGCCCGTGTCGCGGCAATTAGTAACGCATTTTTCAATGTCCGTTTCGCCGTCGAAATCGATGTTTTCCAACGTTTTCACCGCACGGAAAAACGCGTTTTTCCCTACGATGGTGCCGTTTTCGTTTTCCGCGTTGTCGCCTTTCATCAGATAGAACGAAACTTTATCCATATTCTGAACCGCAAGAAAACCGAGCGCCGCCGCCGTAGCCACCACGTACGCCGCCTTTTTAGGGTTGTCCTTCCCCATCGACGCGGAGCAGTCTATAAAAATCTGCACCTGCATCTGCCGTTCGTCCGTAAACAGTTTCAGAAAGTATTTTTCGAATCTGCTGTACAGGTTCCAGTCGATACGGCGGATGTCGTCGCCGGGCTGATACTCTCTGAAATCGGAAAATTCCACCGTCTGCCCGTAAGTGCTGACAAGGTGTTTTCCTCCGAAATATCCGGAAAGGTTTGTTTTTAAATTCAACGCCAGCGTTTCCAGTCTGCTGAAAAAGCCGTCGTTCAGGTAAGAAAGCTTCATATCCTTCTCTCCGGTGTTCTCCCGCAAGGCGCGAAAGGCGCCCTGCGCTTTTTATCTTTTCCGCCTGCCCGGCGGCTTTTGTTATTTGCTTCTGTACTTTCTCCGGATTTCTTCCAGAATCTGCGAAATCGCCTGATCCGCGCTTATGCGTTCGGCAATCGCTTCGAAGTTCATCTTGATTCTGTGGCGAAGTACGGGATAGGCAAGTTCCTCCACGTCGGAATACGCCACGTTGAATCTACCTTTCATCAGCGCTTTTACTTTCGCCGCGGAAATCAACGCCTGACCGGCACGGGGCGAAGCGCCCACGCGGATGTATTTCTTCGCCGCTTCCGCCGCGCATTCTCCGTCCGGGTGCGTCGCCGCGGTTAAAATCATCGCATAGCGCAGCACTTCTTCCGCCACGGGAATCTGGTTCGCCGTTTCGCGCATTTGCAGAAGCTGTTCTCCGTTGCAGGCGCTCTCCGCAACTTCCGCCATCGTTTTCTGCGTCATGTTTACGATCGCCATCAGCTCGTCCAGCGAAGGATCGGGAACGATCAGCTTAAACATGAAGCGGTCCATCTGCGCTTCGGGCAGCGGATACGTACCGTCCTGTTCTATCGGGTTCTGCGTGGCAAGTACGAAGAACGGCTCGTTGAGTTTGCGCGATACGCCCATAACCGTAACGGTGTGTTCCTGCATCGCTTCGAGAAGCGCGGACTGCGTTTTCGGCGTGGCACGGTTGATTTCGTCGGCAAGAATAATGTTGCTGAAAATCGGGCCCGGCTGAAATTCGAACACGGAATTTCCCTGCGCGTCTTTCGTGATGATGTTGGTACCCGTAACGTCGGCGGGCATCAGATCGGGCGTAAACTGTATACGCGAGAACGGCAACGAAAATACTCTTCCGAGCGAACGCACCAGACGCGTTTTTCCTACGCCGGGCACGCCTTCCAGAAGAACGTTGCCGCCCGCAATCATCGCGATGATTGTTCCTTCCACCACTTCTTTCTGACCGATAACGTCGCGCGCTACCTGAGCGAAAATATTTTTGCATTGTTCGCTGAACTGCTCGATGTCTTTCTCTGTAACCATTTTACTTTCCTCTTTCCTTTGCTGTTTGTATTTTAGTAATTTATATCTTTTAACGCGAAAAATCACGTGAATGAAATCACGCAATTTTCCCGCCGTTTTATCCCGTTTTTAACGCGGGAGAGAGTTCCTCTCCCGCGTCGTTTTTTCTTTATTTTCGAATCGAATCCAGATAGTCCGAAATCGCTTTCTTTTCCGCTTCCGAAAGCGAATTGTTGTTTTTCATGCGTTCAAGCATCTCGCGGTAAGCTTCCTCGAAGACATCCCCGTAATAGGTTTTGCCGTTGATTACCTGGTTCGCCGGCGATGCTTTCGAGCCTTCGCCGCCGGAGTTGCCGGTGTCCGGCATTCCGGTGCCGTTCGAACCGCCTCCGGCAGAGCCGCTGCTGCCGGAATCTGCGTCGCCGGGTTCTTCTCCTTGGTCCTGACCGTCGCCTTTTCCGCCGTTCACCCAGTCCGTAACTTTTTCGAACGTTGCCGTAACCGTCTTCGTCGCCGTCGCTTCCATATCTTCGCGGTACGGGGAAGTTACTCCGTCCGACCACCCCACAAAAACATATCCTTTCTGAGGCAGCGCCATCAGCTTCACGCCGAATTCATCGCCTTCCGTTACTTCAAACGTATACGTCGTATCTTCGTAATTCGCGCCGTCCAGCACTATCGTCGCCTGCGCCGTTTCGTCGATTGCCGTATATACGATGCCCAGTCTGTTCCGGAAAGTATCGGGAAGCGTTTCGTCCTCGGTAACTTCTTTACCGTTGGCTTTATCTATTTCCCGCTGCTGATCTCTCTCTTTCATCGCGGCAATCAGCGCGGCGTTCTCTTTTTTCGTGAAATCGATCACCCAGCCTTTGCCTTCCACGGTATAAGCAATATCGTACGTTTTCTTTTCTTTCAGCCCATCCACGAAATGCTTTCCGCCGTCGGGCGCCACCGCCGCCGCCACCGTCATGCCGGTGCCCAGCGTAGCGCTGATCGCCACCGCCGCAATCAACGGTACCGATACCGCGATTTTCAGCATTTCGGAACTCACCGATTTCATCGCTTTCATCGCGTCCTCGCGTTGCTTCATCGCGATAAACGAATCGTCGTTTTCCAGCTCCGCCATCGTCAGGATTCTCTCTTCCAGCCCCAGCGTATCTATCCGCTGCGCGATCTTCTTTGTGGTAGGGCGGAATCTGAACGTATAAAACAGCGGCGTCGCAATCGCCGTTGCGGCGACAAACAGTCCGAGTCCGATATAAATGCCCGCCTTGAACCCCGCCAGCCAGCTGGCGGCAATACACACGAACATCAGCGAAAAACCAATCGTCAAACCGCACAGCAATGCTTTCAGAATGCTTTCGCGCCCGATCTTCTTGTAATACTTTTTAAATACTTCGCTTGTCATCTCTCCGGACCTCCTTATTCCGTTTTAGATTTTTTCCGCCGCGTTTTTCCGCGGTTCCGGAAACTTTTTTCTTAATATACCGCCCGAATTTCGTTCTTAAACGATATATGTTAAGATTATATCACAATCTCCCCGATTTGTAAAGCATTCCCGACCGAAAACGCGAATAAATAACTTATTTCTGATAGATTTTTCGAATCGATTCTATCTTAAAATCAAATTACCCCGCAAAACGGACAAAAAACAAATATACATGCAGAACAATTATTTTTACTATTATATGCAGGAACAGCACGGAAATGTTTCCGTTTTTATGCATTTTATGCAAATTTTATGCAATCCAAAAAAACGAAAAGTCGGCGACAGCTTATCGCTGCCGCCGACCGGTTTGAAACGCTCGAATCCGTTTATCGATTCATAGTTTCGTTTGTTTAGCGAATTACTTTGCGTTTTCGCCCGCGGTAGTCGCCTCCGGGCTATAATTCCACACAATCTTCGCAAAGCACTGGCTGATCGTCTGTTTCTCTCCGGAATAGGTAGAAACGTCAATCATCCATCCGAATCCGCTTTCCTTATCCGCGTTCCAGAGATTATAAACCTCGGAAGCCGATCTTTCAACGTAAATCGTCTGTTCTGCCGTCCAACCGCTGAACGCAACCTGTACCGTCGTAACGCTTTCGGGAATTACAATCGATTTCAGCGAAGTGCAGTTATCAAACGCACCGGAAGAAATCGTCGTAACCGTAGCGGGAATATTGATGGATTGCAGTTTCGTGCAATCGGTAAACCCGTCCAGAGTTTCGAGGCCTTCGGGAATCTGCACCGAAGTCAGTTCCGTGCAACCTTTGAACACCCGTCCGCCGAGAGAGGTCAACGTACTCGGCAGCGTTACGTTTGTAAGTTTCGTACAACCGCTAAACGTGTCGTACAAAATTTTCGTAACGCCTTCGGGAATCACGATTTCCTTAATTCCCGATCCGCGGAATACGCTATTACCGAGCGTCGTAACGGATTCGGGAATCGTAACCGATGTAAGCCCTGTGCAATTCTGGAAGATAGATCCGGGCAACGCCGTCAGAGTTTCCGGAAGCGTAATGCTCGTCAAAGCAGTACACTCAGCAAACATACTTTCTCCAAGAGTCGTGGCTTTCGAAGGCAGCTGTACCGACGTTAAAGCCGTACATCCGTAGAACAGATTCTTGCCGTACTGAGCCGTTTCAGCCATGAATTTAACGTCCGTCAGCTGTACGCAGTTGGCAAACACGCCATCCGCGTTGGATGCGTTCATAGCAAAATACGTTTCCGCACCTTCAATCACAACGCTCTTCAAGGCAGATCCGGAAAATGCGCCGTCTTTAATCGAATAGCTGCTAACGATTCCTTTTGAGTTAAATTCTACGCCGTTCAGCGTTTCGGGGATAATCACCTTTTCCAGCTGCGTACCCATGAATGCATATTGCCCGATCGTTTTCAGCGTTGCGGGGAATACGGAAGTTTTCAGCGTTTCCGCTTCGTCGCTTACATATCCGTTGTAAGTAATCTTCTTCAAGCCGGAACCGTCAAACGCATAATTGCCGATGCTTTCCGTCTTGGAAGAAATCACAATTTCCTCAAGATATTTTGCATCCTGGAAATATTTGGCGGCAATCGTCGTCATCGATTCGGGAAGAACCAGCTTCTTCAGGTTTACGCAACCGTCCAAAGCTCCCGCGCCGATTTTGTCGTCGTCTCCCAGCGTAATCGTATTGCTTTCAAACCCGGCAGGAATACAGATAATCGTTCCGTCCGCCTTGTAAAGCAACCCGTTATTCGCTTCAAAATTCGTATTCGCGTCCGTATTGAACGTTGTCAGTTTAGCGCAGCTTCCGAATGCCGAAGTATTGATAGCGGTAACGTTCTTCGAAAGCGTAACCGAAGTCAACGAAGAACAGCCTCTGAACGCGGCAGTACCGATAGTAATCTTGCCCGTAGCGCGTTCCAACGTAGCCGTTTCCAGCTTCGTAATACCCGTGCAGCCTTCAAACGCGCTTGTTCCGAATTTCGTAACTTTCGTTAAAGAAGTAAACGGGAAAGCGGAAATCTTAGCGTTATCGGGTGCGTCTTCGGGCACTTCGCTCACAAGCGAAACGCAATTTCTGAAGGCATAGTCGTTTATGTATTGAAGTCTACCCGTATTCAGCTTCACGTCCGCCAGCTTTTCACATCCGTCGAACATACCGGTAGCAATGCTTGTTGCCGTCGCTTCGGATAAATCGATGGCTGCCAGCGACGTGCAACCGGCAAACGAATAATCACCGAATGACGTAAGCGTACCGTTAAACACAATGCCGCTAAGTTTCGAGCACCCATAGAACACGGTTTCGGGCAATGCCGTAACGCTCTTGGGCAACACAACGCTTTCAAGTTTGTCGCAATTTTTAAACATCAGCTTGCCCAGCGTTATTTTTGCCGCCTGACTGCTTGACGTTCCGTGCGCGCCGGAAGTTACTTCCGAAAACGTTACCGTTTCAAGCTGAGCGCAGTTTTCAAATACGCCTTCGCTATCCGAGTTTGTCAGCTGCGTCCTATACTTGTTCGCGCCGTCGCCGAAGCCCATCGGATATTTCGCCTTCGTGGTGCCGGTATTGCTGTACCACACGCCGGAAAGATTTACTTTTTTCAGTCCCGTTCCGGAAAACGCGCCTTTGCCGAATACCTGCACTTTCGAAAGATCGAGTTCGCCGGTAATCTTGCCTTCTGCGTTTTTCGTTCCCGCAACCTCGGTAAGCGGACAATTTCTGAATGCCAACCCGCCGATTCTGATAACGTTATTCAAATCGAGATAAGTAAGTTGCGTGCAGCCGTCAAACGCGCCGGACATTTGCTTGGAAGTCGTCTTGTATTCGTCTTCCTTTCCTTCGGTAGTGCACCACAGCGCCGAAGGCTCTCCCGTATAATCGGAATCTCCCCTAAGGGTTTCGCCGAGGCTGGTAAGACTATCCGGCATACGTACTCTCGAAAGCGCCGTATTTCTGAAAGAATATTTTCCGAGATATACAAGCTGATCGGGGAATCTGCTTAAATACACGGGCGTTTCTTCGGTACCGTCCACTTTCGTTTTATTTACATAAGCAAGGTTGGTGCACCCGTCGAATAAATAATCTCCGAGTACAATGCTTGTATCTGCGGAAGACAGAATCACTTCTTTAATCGAAGTACAATTCTGGAAGGTATACGAACCGACTTTAAACTGCTTCTTCCCCGAAGACACGTAAATATACCCGAAGCCTACAATCTGCGAAAGGTCCGCTTTCGGCTCGCCTTCCGTCTGATTCGTCGAATTTGCTCCGACTATGCTTTCCAGACTCGTGCAGTTGATAAACAGTCTCGAAGGAAGCGTTTTGATATTCGCCCCCAGCGTTACCTTTTTCAACGAAGAGCAATTCGCAAACGCGCCTTCGCCCACCTGCTTGTCGTTCGCGTTCAGAGTGATTTCCGTCAGCGATTTGCAGTTCAAAAATGCATAGTTCTGAATCCACTGTACCGATTCCGGAATATTGATTTCTTTCAGGTTTTCGCAATGCGCAAATACGTAACCGCCGTCGTTACCCGTTGTTTCCACACCGTAATAAGTATAGAAATAATAGCCGATATGCGTCAGTTTTTCGGGCAAAGTTACTTTTACCAGCGATTTGCAGTTATAGAAGGTATAACCGTTCAGTTTCGTAACTTTCGAAGGAATCGCAATAGATTTCAACGAAACGCAGTTTCTGAAAGCCCATTCGCCGATGGTATCAAGAGCGCTGTTTTCCGCAAATTCCACGGTTTCCAAGCCTATGCAATCATAGAAAGCTCTGTCCTCTATCGCCGTAACGCTTGCGGGAAGAATTACCTTTTTCAAAGTAACTTTTCCTGCAAACACGCCGGATTTCAGCGTGGTAACGCCCTCTTTGATTTCAAACGTTTCGGGAACGTCGCCTAAAATATAGGTGATTTCCGTTCCGTCCTTACTGTATATCACAGAACCGTCCGCTTTAAAGTACCCAAGCTGATTACCGTTGTCGTCCGTCGGCAGTTTAACTTCGGTAATCGAGCCGCAATAGTCGAATACGTTGGTTATATCCGCCACCGTAGACGAAAGTTCTATCGTTTTCAGCTGTTTGCATCCCTTAAACAGTTCTACTCCCAGCGCCCCTGTATTCAGCACTTCAATCGTTTCGGGGAACTTGAACGAGGTAAGTCCCGTGTTCTCAAACGCCTGCGTAGCGATAGACCGCAACGAGCTCTTGCCTTGCACCGTGCCCGTTTCCTGGTTGGTTTCCGCATACGTTTCAAACGTTACGGATTTCAACGCGGAACAACCGTAGAAAGCTCCTCCGTTACTTCCGTACGACTCGATAGTTTCCAGCGTTGCGGGAAGCGTTATGCTTTCCAGTTTCACGCAACTTTCGAACGCATTTCCTTCGATTTTTTTCAGCTTGCTGTTCTCGCCGAAATCGATATCTGTCAACTGGCTGCAGAAAACAAACGCACCGTATTTAATTGTTTCCAACGCGCTGTTCTTGCCGAACGAAACGGAAGTGAACGGCTGCTTTCCGCCTTTTGAATCGGCAAACGCCCGATCATGCACGGTGGTAAGCTTGCTGTTATCCGCAAAGATTATTTCTTTTACGTTCGTTTCGCCGAACACTCGTCCTGCTTTCGTCATAGGCGAAGCGGAAGAAGAAGCAAGCGTATCTTCGCCGAAATCGGTAACGTTTGCGCCGATTTTAATCGTGGTATTTTCGGGGAACTGCGTTGCATAAAACGCCCGGGCGCGCACCGCCGTAAGCTTTTCGGGCAGAGTCAGCGTAAGTTTTCCGGTTGCGTCCGCCTGAACGTCATCGCCGTTTTTAATCATGTTCAAAGGCGTATTCATAAACGCGCCGTCGCCGAGCACGCCTACATTCGAATCCGCCCCGAAATCAATCGTCGTCAGACTTTCGCAGCCGTAAAATGCATAAGTGCCTACGTACGAAAGTCGTTTCGGGAATTTAATCGAAGTCAGCGAAATGCAACCCTTTTCAACGGTGCGACCGCCCGTAGCCCAACGCTTCTCATAATAATATCCGAACGCGCCCGTATAAATCGTAGTATCTACCATGCTGGATCCTTCACCGGAATGAGTCTTTGAATACGATCCGTCTTCCAGCACCAACGGATTTCCGTCGTTGCCCTCGGCAAAGTTTACGGTAGCCAGCGAAACGCATCCCTGGAAGGCGCCCGCGGCAATCGAGGATACCGTGTTGGGGACAACAATCGTTTTAAGACCGCTGCACCCCTTGAACAATCCGGTTTTAATCGTTTTCAACCCCACGGGAAGCTCAAACGTCGTCAGCGCTTTCGCGTTATACAACGCATTTTCGCCGATATCAAACGATTCGCCCGCCAGTTCGCCGTTAAAGCTTACCGCAGTAACCCCGGTATTGTAAGCAAACGCTTCTTTATAAATTTCAATCAGCGTGTTCGGCAATTTCACGTCGCCCGTTTTGGCAAACGGACAGAAATACAATCTCACCGGCACTTCTTTCGCCGTCGTTTCGTCGCCTTCTTTCTCGTACTTTCCGAAAAGCATGCCGTTTTCCGAATAATAATGCGTGTTGTTTTCGTTTACGTCCACTCTTTCCAGTTTCGGAGAAACGCCCGTCGTTTTGAAAAGATCCATCGAAACAAACGTATATTTCTTCGTTTCCGAACCTTCTTCCTGAACTTCCGCCCAGGTACCGAGGCGCTCTACGGAAGCAGGCAGACTGACGCTGACAAGTTCCGCGCAGTTTGCAAACGCACCGTCGCCCACGGAAACAACGCCCTCGCGCAGCGCAAGCGCGGTAAGCGCATGGCAGCCCGAAAAAGCTTTCGCGCCGATGGTCAGCGCGCCCGTGCCGTCCTCAAACGTGAACGCAGTCATATATTTGCAATTCTGGAACGCGCCCTCGCCGATAGACGTAACGCGGGCGGGAAGCACGAACGCCGTAAACCCGTAGCAGCCGGAAAATACGTTGTCGCCAAGAGTCAGCGCCTGTTCCTCGGCAGTTACGCCCTCTGCGGATGCTACAGGCTTTTTCCATACCACTTCGGTAAGCGCCGTGCAGTCTTTGAACGCCGCGTTTCCGATTTCCGTTACGTTCGCGCCGATCGTAACTTTCGTAAGCTTCTGTCTGCATACAAACACGTTCGCGCCGATCGTCGTAATCGATCCGGGAAGTTCGTACTCGCCCTCTTTCAATATCGGGTAATACAAAATCTTCGTAGGCACATTTACCTGTTCTTCGTTCAGGTGTTTATCGTAAATAACGCCGTCGCTGCCTTCGTAGTAATAGTTGTTCTCTTTATCTACGGTTACGGTGGCAAGTACGGCGTTGGTGCCGCCGAACACCGCGGAAATATCCACGTTCGCAAGCCCCTTGCCGATGTGCAGCGTTTGCACGCTGCTTCCGCCGTATGCGGAAACAAACGCCCCGTCTTTGAACGTAACGCTGCCGTTGCTGTTTACGGTTACCACTGTAATTTTCGTACCGCCGAACGCAGCCCCGCCCAGATAGCGCACGTTTTCCGTAAGCGTAAGCTCCGGAATTTTCGTACAGCCGTAGAACGCCCGGTCTTCGATTCTGAGGTCGGCGTCGCCCTCTCCGCCTTCAAACGTCAGCGTCGTAATACCCGTACAACCTTCAAACGCCGATTCGCCGATATTCTGAAGTCTTGCCGGCACCGCAAACGTCGTGATTTTTGTATTCTTATAAAACGCCTTGTCGCCGATACTCGTTACCGAATCGGGCAACACAACAGCGGTATCCGTTTTTCCTGCGGGATAATACAATAACGTTTTTCCGTCGGCGCTTAAAAGCATGCCGTTCTGCGCGGAATATACCCGTTCCTTGTCCGGCGCAGCATTGCCTCTCACTTCGATATTCGCCAGATGACTGCATCCTTTGAATACGGACTGTTTATAAGAACCGTCGGCAGCCTTAGCGTCGTACAACTTCATCGTCATAAGACGTGCGGGCAGAATCAGGTTCTCCAGTCTATAGCAGCCTTCAAATGCCTTTTCGTCTATCGTCAGCGCTTTTTCTTCCGTTCCTTCCGGCGCGGCAAGGAATTCCACCTCCGTCAGGTATCTTGCGCTAGCAAACCCGTTTGCCATCACGTTCGTAACGCTTGCGGGCACAATAATCTTCGTAAGCTCTCTGCCGGAGAATACTTCCGCGGGAATCGTCTCTACGTCGTCGGGAATGGCATAAACGCCGTTGTTCCCGGTTTTCGCGTTGGGGAAATAGAACAGCGTCTTACCGGTAACGCCGTCGTTCTTGATTACCACGCCGTCCTTATGCGTCTTTCCGTCCGCCCCGGTAATTTCCGGCGAATAGTACACCGGGTCCACAGTGCCCTCTACTTCGTAAATCGTTACGGATTCAAGCGCGGAACAATCGGAGAACGCCTCAGGCACAATCTTGGTGATGCTGTTCGGAATGTTGATGGCAACGATATTTTTGCATCCGGTGAACGCTTCCGCTTTGATTTCCAGCACCTTTTTCCCGTTGTACGTCGCGGGAACGGTAATCGTAGTGAGATATTTCGCGCCCGCCGCGGGTTTTTTCACGTTATAGCCGCCGAAACCGGCTTCAAATTCGAATATTTCCGCCCAGCGCGCGGTAAGCGTAGCGCCGCCGAGATACTGCCAGCCGTTTTCGGTGATGCTCGCGCCGTTCTGGTCCGCTACTTGCGTATTGCCGTTGAACCAGCCCACAAACGCACGGTTCGTGTCGTTCGATTCGGGCACGGGTAAAGTGAACGGCTGTCTGTATTTCACAGTCGCTCCTTCCGATAAGTCGGAGGCGTTATACGTGCCGCCGTCCAGAGTCAGCTGATACGATTTCGGTTCCCACTTCGCATACAACGTCAGATTGCCGTCGTTTTCGAATACGGGCAACGCGCCGTAAGTCAGTTCGTACTTTCTTCCGGCCCCGTTCTCGCCGTCGTACCAGCCGGCAAAATCATAGCCGTTGAAATCGGGGGCGGGCAGCGCAATTTCGTCGCCCGTCGCATAATATCTGTCCGCAATCGTCTGCTCGCTATCGCCTACGTTGTAGCTCAAGGTATACGCTTCCACCGTCGTTTCCGCCCATGCCGAAGCCTCGCCCGCCGCATTGTACGAACGCACGCGCAAAATATTGTTTCCGCTCGTCGTCAGCGTAACTTTCGCGAAAGCGTCGCTCGCTTCGAATACTTCGCCGTCGTTCACCTGCACTTCGTATTTCTTCGCGCCTACAACGCTGTTCCAGGTCAACGTCCCGTTCGAATATTCGGGGTTCAGCTCCGTCGCGGTCGTCAGCGTGAGAATCTCGCCGAACAGCGAATTGCCCGCAGCCGCCTCGTCTTTCGCGCAGACGGAAATCGCGTACGTCTTGTTCGCGGCAAAATCGCCCGCGGTAAACGTATACGCGTTCGTATCCGTATCAATCGTTCTGTCGCCGATTTTAACGATATACCCCTTCGCGCCCTCCACGGCGTTCCAGGTCAGCGTGTAATCGTTCAGTACCGGCTTCGAAGGCGCGGCAAGCGTGCTCTTCGTCCAGGTAGCGGTTGCGGCAACGGAATTGTTGAATCCTCTGCCCACGGCAACCAGTTTGATTGTATATTCGCCTTTCGCATAGCCTTTCAGATCGAACGAGGTTTTCGTGCCCATGTTAATCGCTTCGCCGTCGTTGATCGTCAACAGATAATAATCCGCGTACTTTACCGCGCTCCACGATAATTTTTCGTTCGTCCCGTCAAGCACGAAGTTTTCGGGCGTTGCCAGCGAGCCGTCGAACGTATACGTTGCCGATACGGAATTGCGATACCCTTCTTTCGCCACCGCCGTTACGGTAAACGTAATGCCGCCTTCTTTCATCGCGCAGCCGGAAAAATCATAGAACGTATCCGTTCCGAGGTCGATTTCTTCATGTACGTGATTTTCCGTACCGCACTCGTACGTAAGCAGATACTTTTCCGCTCCTTCCACGGCGCCGAACGTAAACACGGAAGGATATTTCACCGCAAACAGACATACGCGCGCCAGCGTCTTGTTTTTATAATATGCTTTCGTCTCGCTGTTGCCGCTCTTTACGGTAACAACGTAGTCGCCCGCTTCCTCCGCGGAAAAATCGAACGAATATTTAAGCGAGGAAATCGTCGTTTCGCGCACCGTCTGCTCCGTACCGTCGTCCTTCAGTTTCGCAACGGTGATTTCATACGACTTGTTCACGCCGAGCGACGTCCAGGAAATTTCCTTTTCGCCCACGGAAACCGCGGAAACGCCGGAATTTTCCCATACGGCGTACAGCACGATGTTTTCGTAAATCGTGTCGCCTTCGTTATATTTCGCCGTCAGCTTCGTTTCGTCGTTGTACGCGCTGTACCACCAGCCGAGGAATTTCGCTCCGTCCTTTTCTCCGGGCTGCGGCAGATTAAACAGCTTTCTTCCCGTCGTTTTACCGGGGAACTCCGCCCCCGTGTACCCGGAGAACGTAACCGTGTATTCTTCCGTGCCTAAAAGCTCCACGAAGTAAGCGTAGAGCGTGATGTCCTTCGTAACGGGCTGGTCGAACGAATATTTTTCCTTGAACGAGGGATCTTTATACCAGCCGATGAAAGCAAATTCTTTGCCATCAACCGTCTTTACGGGGTCGGCGGGTTTTTCCAGCTTCTTGCCGTTCAGAACTTTCGCGTCCGCCTGCGTGACGCCTCCGTTCATCTCGAATTTTACGGTATAATTCACGTTTCTGAGGAAAGTATACGTATGATTGCCGTATGTAAACGAAATCGTCGCTTCGCTGTACGTCGCTTCGATAATCGTTCCGTCCGTCGTAACCAGCCGTAATTTGGTACCGTTGAAAAGATACGTTCCTCCGATCGTCTGTCCGCCGAGTTTCAGCGTGAACGTCGAATCGGTCAGCTCAAACGTGTTTCTCGTCTCTCCCTCGTCGGCATAGTACGAACCGACGTCTGTAAACGTCTTGTCGTAGCCGTCGGGAATCGCAGGCTCGTTCGGCTTGTCTTTGCAAGCCGCGCCGCCCGCCGCCGTAGAGCCGAGCAGAAACGTGAAACACAGCAATTTGAGGAATAAGTGTTTCTTGTCCTTCATAAAAATATACCTCCGTTTTTCGGTTAAAAACTTTGTATCCGAATCGGCTTTGCGCTTTGCGGCGCCGCCGGAATTCACGTAAATCGGTAAATCGCCCGCCCGTTTTCGCACGAAAATCAATCGATTTATCCGATTGATTTATTCGAAAAAACGCTTTAATCGCAATTTTTTCCGTTTTTCGAATCGACATATCCGATAGAAAAAACAAATTGAAATCATTTAATAATGCGATTTTGGAGCTATTTTTGGATATATCGCGGTAAAATAAGCACGTTTGCGATATATTTATGCTTTATTATAGCTTTTTTTCGCAAAAAAGTCAAGTAATTCGAACGGCTTTTTCGATTTTCCGCCCCGCGGCAATTACAGAAACAAATTATCGGAAGTCTCCGATCGTTTTTTTCGAAACGGAAAGCGCCGATAAAAAATACGCAAAGCGCAAAAAAAACAAGTCCGGAGACTCCCGGACCTGCTTCTTTTTTTTCGGCTGCATTATCTGCCGCCGTACATTTTTTCGTAATAATTTCTGTATTCGCCGCTCACTATTGTTTCCCACCATTCGCGGTTGTCGAGATACCAGTCGATTGTTTTTTTAATGCCGTCGGCGAATTTCGTTTCCGGCAACCAGCCCAGCTCGTCGTGAATCTTCGTCGGATCGATCGCATAGCGCATATCATGCCCTTTTCGGTCGGATACGTGCTTTATCAGGCTGTACGGCTTTCCGAGATAATCGCAAATCAGCTTCACGATGTCGATATTTCTCATCTCGTTATGTCCGCCCACGTTATACACTTCTCCTTCCCTCCCGCGATGAATAATCAAATCTATCGCACGGCAATGGTCCTCCACGTACAACCAGTCGCGCACGTTCAGCCCCTCGCCGTATACGGGCAGCGGCTTGTCGTTCAGGCAGTTCGCAATCGTCAGCGGAATCAGCTTTTCCGGAAAATGATACGGTCCGTAGTTATTCGAACAGCGGGAAATCGTAACAGGCAGACCGAACGTCCTGTGATACGCCTGCACCAGCAGATCCGCCGACGCCTTGCTCGCCGAATAGGGAGAAGAAGTACGTATCGGCGTATTTTCCGTAAAAAACAAATCTGGTCGGTCCAGCGGCAAATCCCCGTAAACTTCATCCGTCGAAACCTGATGATACCGTCCGATACCGTATTTCCGGCAGGCGTCCATCATCACCTGCGTACCGAGAATATTCGTCTGCAAAAAGATTTCGGGCGTTTCAATCGAACGGTCCACATGGCTTTCCGCGGCAAAGTTTACAACGATATCCGGATGTTCCGTTTCAAAGATTTTATAAATCCCCGCGCGGTCGCAGATGTTCGTTTTATAAAAAACAAACCGCTCGTTTTTCATCGCCTCCGCCAGCGTAGACATATTTCCCGCGTACGTCAGGCAGTCCACGCACACGATTTTATCATCGGGATGTTCTTTCAGCATGTGGTACACGAAATTCGAACCGATAAACCCCGCACCGCCCGTTATAAGCACAGTTTCACTCATTGTTTCTTCTCCCCGAACGCAAATTTGCAATCTTTCAGCAGCGGATGAATCTTATCCTTTTCGCTTAAAATCACGCCGGAAACGTCTCCCCAGTCGATGCCGATGTCCGGGTCGTTCCACATAATGCCGCCTTCGTCGTCCGGATGCCAGTAATCCGTAACCTTATAACAGAATTCCGCCGTTTCCGAACGCACCAAAAATCCGTGCGCGAACCCTTCCGGAATATAAAATTGCTTCTTGTTCTCCGCCGTCAGCTCCACGCCGTACCATTTCCCGAACGTTCCGGAATTTTTCCGCAAATCCACGGCAACGTCGAACACCGCGCCCGAAATCACCCGCACCAGCTTTCCCTGCGGATATTGTTTCTGAAAATGCAGCCCGCGCAGCACGCCTTTTTTCGACATCGACTGATTATCCTGCACAAACGTCATATCCAGCCCGGCTTCGCGCATATCCCGCGCGTTATACGTTTCCATGAAATACCCGCGTTCGTCGCCGTGCACCGCCGGTTCTATAACGCAAAGCCCTTTTATATTTCCCGCGTTTTTCAATACTTTAATCTGTCCCATTTTTATCCTCCGTTTTTCCGTTCCGCAACGCTTTCAGGTTCCGGAAAGTTTCCTTGATATCCCTGCTTTTAAGCGCCAGATACAAAACGTACCCCGCACAGTACAACGCTACGCCCGTCCAGCCGCCGATAAACCGGTTCACGCCGACGAACAACACCGTCAGCAGCACTTCCAGCACGTTATCCTTCGCCACGGCAACGTTCATCCGCTTCGATAAAACGATTTCCCCGGTAATGCAGCAGAACATCTGGTTCACCACCACGCTCATCATCGCCAGCGTCAGATTCCGCAACGCGAAAACGGATACCGCCGTAGTCAGCGCCGCCACCGCCACGCTTGCCAGATTGATGTACAGCATCTTCTTTTCCATTCTGTAAACGTTCAGATACGTGTTCACCAGCAGCGTATTTTTCGCCGAGTAAATACATACAGGAAAGAGAATCGCCATATATCGCATGCTTTCGGCATACTGCGGCAGCCAATAAGACAATAACAACTCCACGGGATAATACGCCGCAAGAAAGCCGAGCGTCGGCACCATCAGCACGTTTCTCAGAACGCAGTATATTCCGGTAAGACTTTCTCTGTTCGTCCGTCTTAACGTCGGGTACAAAACCAGCGCCACCGCGCTGATGAACTGCAACAGCAGATTCGAAATGCTCAGCGTAAAAGAAATTTTACCGTACGTCGCCACATCCCATTTCGCCTGAATCCCCCATTGCACGATGCCGGTAACCAGCATGCTCGCTATGTTCGCGAACAACAGTTTGATTCCCACGGATATGTTCACGCCCGCTTCTTTGAACGTGGCTTTAAGCGGCGCGGATTTCGTTTTCAGTACGATATCCCTGCACCACCATACCGCCACAAACAAAGCCACCGTCTTTCCGATAATATCCCCGATTACGAAATGCCTGTAACTCCGCGTAAAAAACAGCAGAATCAGAACGATGGAAATGCCGTAAACGGATCTGCCCGCCGTGGTGATCGAAGAATACTCTTTGATACGGTTCGTCGTCTGCAGATAATACGCAAGCATGGTGCGCGGCAGATACACGAGAACGTTCACGCCGATCGCAACAAAAATAAATTTATAATCCGCATCCGAGGCGAATATGCAGCCGAACGCGGAAATCAACGCGCCCACCGCCAGCTGCATCAGTGAAAGCAGACGGAACTGTCCCGCATACAACGGCTTATCCAGTTCGCTCCATTGCTTTCCGCCGTCGCGCAGAAAAATTCCGTCGCACCATCCCAGATGAAAAAATCCTATATACCCTACGTAGAACAAATAAATTTTCAGATACCCGTATTGTTCTACGGCGTCGCCGAAAAATTTCGGAACGATCAGCGTCGTCAGCACGGAAACCAGCAGACTGAGCAGATTCGCGCCGACGGCATACAGAACTTTTTTGAAAAAAGCGCCCAAACTACGAATTCTCCTTCAGAACGTTCAGGTATCTTTTCAGCGCGTCCTTCCACAAAGGCAACGGCTCGAAACCCGAAGCGACCAGCTTCGATTTATCCAGCCGACTGTTGAACGGGCGTTTTGCCTTCGATATTCCGTATTCCGCCGTCGTTACGGGAATCACCCGCGTGTGTTTCCCGGCTTGACTGAAAATTTCCTCCGCAAATTCCGCCCAGGATATATATCCGCCCTCGTTCGTCGCGTGATAAACTCCGTATTTTTCCGTTTCAATCATATCCGCGAGCAATTTTGCAAGGTCGTACGTATACGTCGGCGTGCCTATCTGGTCGTTCACCACCCGCAACGTATCGTGCGTTTCGCTCAGTTTCAGCATCGTTTTCACGAAATTGTTTCCGTTTTTCCCGAACACCCACGCAATTCGGACGATAAAATATTTTTCGAGCAGTGCCTCCGCCGCTTTCTCTCCGTTTAGTTTGCTTTCGCCGTACACGTTCAGCGGAGCATATGCTTTACAATCCGGTTGCCACGGCTCCTCTCCCTGCCCGTCGAACACGTAATCGGTGGAAATGTACATCATTTTCGCATCGGTTTCACGGCATGCCTCCGCGATATATTTCGTGCCGTCCGCGTTTATTTTCATCGCTTTCGCCGCGTTTTCCGGTTCTTCCGCCGCGTCCACCGCCGTCCAGGCGGCGCAGTGAATCACCGCGTCCGGCTTCGCCTCGCCGATCACGCGCTTTACGACGGATTCGTTCGTAACGTCCATCTCGTCCACGTCCACGCCGATAACTTCATGATTCCGTTTTTTCAATTCGTTTACTACGTCGTATCCGAGCTGTCCTTTCACGCCCGTAACCAAAACGCGCATATCTTCTTTCTCCTTGTCGTATCAGTACTGAATTTTCCCTTCCGCCACCTTTCTCAGGTGCGTTCCGTAAGGAGATTTTCCGTACCTGTCCGCAGACTCCAGCAATTCCGCTTTGTCTATCCAGCCGTTTTTGTAGGCGATTTCTTCCAGAGCGGAAATCTGAATACCCTGTCTGTTCTGCATCATCTGCACAAAATTCGAAGCCTCCGCCAGAGAATCCGTCGTGCCCGTATCCAGCCAGGCGAACCCGCGCCCCAGAAGCTGTACGTCCAGCTTCTTATCTTTCAGGTACATCTCGTTCAGACTCGTGATTTCCAGCTCGCCGCGCGCCGAAGGCTTCACCGCCTGTGCCTTTTCGCTTACGCCGGACGGATAAAAATACAGCCCCGTAACCGCGTAATTGCTCTTCGGCGCTTCCGGCTTTTCCTCTATCGATACCACCTGTCCCCGCTCGTCGAATTCCACCACGCCGAACCGTTCCGGATCGTTCACATAATACCCGAACACGGTCGCCCGTTTATTTTTTTCCGCGTTTTCCGTCGCGGCGCGAAGCGTCTTGCCGAATCCGTTTCCGTAAAACACGTTATCGCCGAGCACCATCGCACAGGCGTCCGCTCCGATAAACTCTTTTCCTATCAGAAACGCCTGTGCCAACCCGTCCGGCGAAGGCTGCTCCCGATACGATAAGTTGATGCCGTACCGCCGCCCGTCGCCGAGAAGTCTTTCGAAATTCGGCAAATCCGACGGCGTCGATATCAACAGTATGTCTTTGATACCCGCCAGCATCAGCGTCGATATCGGATAAAACACCATCGGTTTATCGTACACCGGCAAAAGCTGTTTGCTTGTTACCATCGTGAGCGGATACAACCTTGTCCCGCTTCCCCCCGCAAGTATGATTCCTTTCATTTGTGTTCCCCGTCCTTTACATTTCCGCCGTTTCCATTGCAGAACCGAGAGCGCGCAGCGGCAGCGTACCCGTTTCCCCGCGAACGGTTTCGTTTGTTCTCAGTATCGCCGAATATAACAGAATCAGGAACGAAAAACCCGTCGTCGAGTACAAAAACGGATTCGTATAGGAAATCAGCAAAAAACCGATATACGGCAACAGTATGTCGTAATTTCTCGTCCACAGTTTCCATTTCCCGTATTTCGGCGCAAACGGATAAGCGGGAATCGTCATCGCTGCAATCGGGTATAACAGCGTCGCCATAAACGGCAGAAATCCCGTAAGCCCCACTCTCCGTATCATATCCCAGTACGACAATTCAACGTTGTTTTCAAATCTGTTCGTGCCGTAAGAATAATAGCTGCTGCCGAATCCCGTTCCGAAAAAGAAATCCGATGGTTTGTTCTTCCACAGAACGAACATTCCCTGTAAATGCCCGTCTCTCGTCGCGTCCGAACTCGCTTTATTCAAAAAAATCGTAATCACTCTGTCTACGATTTTATTGCAGAATAACAGACAGATCAACGTGGCGGCAACCACGAAAATCATTCTCGCCCGCGCCTGCTTCTGAAAGAACGCCAGATATATCACCAGCAGGGCAATCATCACAAACACGTTTGCCCGCGTACCTGAAAAATAACACGCCAGCGCACTGATTACCGCCCAGAACAAGTCCCCCTTTTTCAGCGAATCGAACAACAAAATCAAAAGCAGCGGCGAAGTCTTGATGAACACCATATAGTAGGTAAAAAAGTACGATCCCACGCCTATCATAGCATTTTCCGTGCGGGCATACCATGAAAGAATCGGATTTTCGGTGATTTTCAGCATCGAAAATATATCGAAATACACGGAAAGCACGATAATCGCGCTTTCTGCTTTCAACGCCCAAAGATAATATTTTTTGTAATCTTTTACGAATCCTTTCAGAAGTATCGTGGTCAGCAGCAGAAAACCGGGATACGCCATACCGACGGCAGCGGAAATATTATCGGTATTTTTCAGCACGGAATCCAGCGTGTACCATAAAGGCACCGCGCCGCCCAGAAAGATTATCCAGGCATCCGCTATCGTACGTTTCTTCCTTAAAAAATAAATTCCCGTCAGTACCAGCAACGCCGCGCACGACAATTTTTTCGTATAAAACGTATCGTACGGAATCAACACCGAAGAGAATAAAAACACAAACAAAAACGCCCGTACAACGCAGTCGTACAAGTTCTTGTCATTCCGTTTTCCTTTCAGCGACGACAGCTTCACAGCTTCCCGGTCAATACACATACTCTGAACCCCAATTTGTCCGCAAAACCGCGCAACCTGTAATTTTTATCTTTCAATAAACGGCGTTTGTTTTTCAAGCAGTCGCCGTATTCCGCCAGAATCTCCAACTCCCGCTTTCTGCCCTCTTCTATTTCTTCCCCGTAAGCTTCCAGCACGTTCTGCGCCGCAACGGCGCGTCTCCATTTACCGCTCATAATGTTTTTCACCGAACGGAATTTTAAACGTATTTTTCCCGTCGCCCCGATTTCATTGTTCCCATGCTGACGGTACAGAATATACGCGTTTTCGTCGAAATGTATTTCTCCGAACACGGAAACGATTTTCGTCATCATCCAGTCGTGTATATCCAACGCCCCGCCGTATTCCGCGCAGATTCCGCGCGCCCGTTCGTTGAATACAAACGTGCACCCCGGCGCTATGCTTTTAATAAACGGCAACGGAAATTTCGTCGCATACGCTTTTCCGCCCGCCTCGGCGCCCGCAATCGGCTGCAAAGCGCTGTCAACAACCCGTACGCTGCCGCAATACAGCTGCGGAATCGTATCATCGTATCCGCGCAACATATCCGTCGCCGCTTTCAGTTTATCGGGCAGCCATACGTCGTCCTGGTCGGCAAAAGCGTAATAATCCGCCTCCGGCGCCTCCCGCAACAGCTGCCAGAAACTCTTCGCACAGCCGAGATTCTCCCCTTCGAGCAAGGATACTCTTTCGTCTTTCGCAACGTATTCGCGGATAATCCTCCTCGTTTTCTCTTCCGGATCTCCGCCATCGTTGCGAATCGTCAGTTTCACGTTCACGCCGTTCTGATTCAGTATGCTCTCAATCTGTTCTTTTATAAACTTGTCGCCGTTATAAGCAGACAACAACACCGCTACGTTAACCAATCTGCGACTCCTGTTATCCGATAATTTTTCGTGTGTTTATTATTTTTTCCCGCGCCACTTTCCGAAATAACTGAACATAGATCTCAGCGCGATTTTTCTTGCTTTGTTCGAACGAGTTACGTCCCTGTGCCAGGCGTGCGTAACAGAACAATCGGGAACATACATCGCCTTTCCGTACTTTTGCAGTTCCCGCGTCAGATCTGCGTCCTCGAAATACAAAAAATACCTTTCGTCAAACCCGCCGACGCGCAACAGCGCGGAAGTCCGGCAAAACATAAAACAACCGGAACAGCAATCGATTTCCGTCGGTTCGGTTACGGAAACGTCTCTTAAGGTATATTCGCTCCGCAATTTATAACACCGTTTAAACTTATTTTCGAATCTTCCCGCAAAAATATATTTGAATTTCGGGCGCTTTTTCGGCACGAATTGCTCCGTTCCGTCCGTATTGAAGATTTTCGGCGTCATCACAACTACGTCCTTGCGGCTTTCCATATACGCCGCCATCTTTTCAATCTCCCCTTCCTTCACGATAATGTCCGGGTTGATGAAAATGTGATAATCCGATTGCACCGAACGCAAAGCGAGATTATGCCCCGCCCCGAATCCGATGTTCTTCCCCGTTTCAATGATGTTCACGCCTGCAAACTTCTCTCTGACGATTTCCGCCGTGCCGTCCGAAGAGCCGTTATCCACCACATAAATGTTTGCGGCTTCAAGATTACATTTCAGCAAAGAAGCAAGCAGTTTTTCTATTTCGTCCACACTGTTAAAAGTTACAATGCTTGCCGTTATCTTCATGGCAACCTCCTGCTTTTTCTTCGTCTTTTTCCGCATCAGCGCATTTTTTCCGCGTCGTTGCCGTCGCGGCGAAGTACCGCCACCAGCGTGCGGAAAAACAATTTAATATCCAGCCACAGCGAAGCGTGTTTCACGTAATACGCGTCCAGAATCGCCTTGTTTTTATAATACACGTTGTCGCGCCCGTGCACCTGCGCGTAGCCCGAAATGCCGGGGCGCATCTCAAACACTCCCAGCCGCGCCCGCATCTCGTTGCAATGCGCTTCGCTCAGTATCAGCGGACGATACCCGATAATCGACATTTTACCGGAAAGACAGCAGAATAATTGCGGAAGCTCGTCCAGCGAAAATCGGCGCAGCAACTTTCCCACTTTCGTCATATACCGTTCGGGATGATCGAGAATCGAAGTCGCCGTATCCCCGGGCGCCGTTATCTTCATCGAGCGGAATTTCAGGCAGTAAAACACCTTTCCTTTCCGCCCCACCCGTTTTTGTTTAAACAGAACGGGACCCTTCGAATCGCACTTGATGGCAATCGAGATCGCCAGAAACAACGGCGAAAAAACAATAATCGCCAACAACGATAAAACTATATCCAGCGTCCTTTTGCAAAAACGATAGACGTACCGCTTTTTCGTGTTCGGACGAAACGCGGCGATATACTCCTCGTAATATTCGTCGGAATATTTCCGCGCAACGTCGAATCGATCCGGATTGCCCGCCATACCGTTTTCGGCGCACGCCTCTGTTTTTCCATCCATCGGACGGCACGCGGGATCCGTCGCTTCGGAAAAAGCGACTTTTTCGTTAACTTTTTCCGCGCGCTTTTCCGCGCCGTGCTCCAACGTAACAGTATTCATTGTGCTCAAATTTTTCTCCACATGTCTTCGGGCGGAACCGTCCGGAATATCCGACCGTTTTTCGCCCGAAACCGCGTATATCTTCGTTATCGTACCGCGTGCGCCGTATGGGCGCACGAATTTCTTTTATTATAACACGATTGACCATATTTGGCAAGTAAATTAACGGCGTTACGCTTTTTTAGCCCGTTTTTCGCGTTTTTTTTGCCTCTAATTTCCTTTTTTGTATGAAAAATCCACAAAAACAGTTAATTTTTACCTGTTTTCCCGCAATTTTCCGTTCCCGTCCGCACGCACGCTTCCCCTTACCCGCGGCTTACTTTTTCCGCGACCGTTTTTGTCAGTACGGAGCGCTTCCTCCCTGTCTTTTTGCCACTGCCGCGCGCAGGGCTCTTTATTCTCCCGTTCCGTTCGAATCTCATACGCACGCGCCACGTAAATTTGCCTCCGAATTTGCCGGTAAAAATAAGCCATACGCTTTCCGCTTGTATCTTCTGCACGTCCTGCCGCTTCTCCCGCCGCACGTATTTTTCCCGTCCGTATGCGTTCGTTTTTCCCGCAATAAACCGCACGCCCGCCGCAACGCCGCTTTCGCGCGGCTGACATCCGCGGCCGAACGCCGACGACAGCCGAATCAAACAGAAACCGCACAGACAACAGCCGTCCTTTTATCTTTCCGCGTCATACGCCGCACCACGTCGCTTTCCCCGCCCGCCGCATCAAACAGCGCAAGCAAAAAGCACATAAAGAAAAATCGTTCCGGAGAAACGCTTCTCCGGAACGATTCCGAAATCAAAAATTCGTCTTACTTCTTCGCCGCGGCAACCTGCTTTGCAACTTCTTCGCTCAGGTCCTCGCTCTTCTTTTCCAAGCCTTCGCCCATCACGTAGAACACGAAACGGTTCGCTTTCGCGCCCGCCGCATTCAGAATGTCGGCAACCGTCTTTTTGTCGTCCTTGATGAATGCCTGCTTCAGAAGGCAGTTTTCTTCGTAGAACTTCTTGATTCTGCCGAGCACCATCTTTTCCGCAATCGCTTCGGGCTTACCTTCGTTGATTGCCTGCTGCTTCAGCACTTCTTTCTCTTTTTCAAGGGTTTCCGTCGAAACCTCGTCCTCGGAAAGATACGCGGGCTTCGTGAACGCGATCTGCAGCGTAAGTTCGTGCGCGGCTTCTTTCGCGGCTTCCGTTTCTTCGCCCGCCATGTCCACCAGCACGCCCAGCTTTCCGCCGAGGTGGATGTACTTCGCAAGGAATCCTTCCGTTTCGTACGCCGTGAATCTGCGTACGGCAATCTTTTCGCCGATAACCGCCGTCTGACCTTTCAGGTAATTTTCAACGGTGTTGCCGTCGGAAACTTTGCAGGAAGCAAGCGCTTCCGCGTCCGCGGGCTTTTCCGCAAGAATCACCTTCGAAATTTCTTCGGCAATCGCCGTAAACTGCGGGTTCTTCGCCACGAAGTCCGATTCGCAGTTCACTTCCACAAGCACGCCTTTCTTATCTTTGATATACGCGTAAACGATACCTTCCGCCGCAATGCGGGAAGCCTTCTTTTCCGCTTTCGCAATGCCCCGTTCGCGAAGGAGGTCCATCGCCTTTTCCATATCGCCGTCGGTATCCGTCAACGCTTTTTTGCAATCCATTACGCCCGCGCCCGTCTTTTCGCGCAGAGCCATTACGTCTTTTGCCGTAAACGCCATTGTTTTATTCTCCTTTCCCTGATATTTCTTTGTTTTCCCGTGCGTTCCGCCGCGCCTCTTCCGCCCGCTTGTCCGCACAAAGCGGAAACGGCGTGAAAGATTGCCGCAAAATATCCGGAACGCCGGAATTTCACGAACGCGCCGATCGGAAATCTCTCACGGCGCGCCCCTGTTTTTCGTTGCCTGTTACTCGGCTTTTTCTTCCGCTTCGGCTGCGGGTTCCGCCGCCACGATTTCTTCCATATCTTTCGCCTCGGTCGCGGTTTCTTCCTGCGCGGGTGCCAGAGCTTCCGCGCCCTGGTTCGCTTCGATCACGGCGTTCGCAATCACCGACGTGATCAGTTTGATCGCGCGGATAGCGTCGTCGTTACCGGGAATCACGTAATCGATTTCGTCGGGGTCGCAGTTGGTATCGGTAATCGCCACTACGGGGATGCCCATTTTCTTCGCTTCCTTCACCGCGATTTCTTCGCCGTGAGGGTCCACCACAAACATCACGCCGGGCATCGATTTCATGTTCTTGATGCCGCCGAGATTCGCCTGCAATTTGCCCATTTCCTTTTTAAGAAGCATTACTTCTTTCTTGGGCAGAAGCTCGAACTCTCCGTTCGCTTCCATCTTTTCCAGTTTTTCAAGGCGTTCCACGCGCGAACGCATCGTCTTGAAGTTGGTAAGGCAACCGCCCAGCCAGCGCGAATTTACGTAGAACTGACCGCAACGTTCCGCCTCTTCTTTCACCGCTTCCTGCGCCTGGTTCTTCGTACCCACGAAAAGTACGGTCTTGCCCGCTTTCACGCTGTCGCATACAAACTTGTACGCTTCTTCGATCAGACCTACGGTAAGCTGTAAGTCGATGATGTGAATGTCGTTTCTCGCGGCGAAGATGTACTTCTTCATTTTCGGGTTCCATTTTCTCGTCTGATGTCCGAAATGAACGCCTGCTTCGAGAAGCTGTTTCATTGTGATAACTGCCATAATTGTGCCTCCGTTAAACCTCCCCGCTTCGCGTATCACCGCCTTTCATCATCCGCATTGAATAAGATTTACGGACACGGTAGGCGCGCGAAAAATCGGGTGCGTATTTTTTAGCTCTATCTATTTTAGCATATCTTAGATTTTTGAGCAACTTTTTTTGCGCCGTTTTTTCCGATAATTTTTCTTTTTTTCTTATTTTTTTTGTTTATCGCAACATATCCGGGCAAAAACGGGCGTTATTTCAGCCGAAATAATCTATCTTCATCGCTTTGCGCACGGCTGCAAGCGTCTGCGCCGCCTTCTTTTCCGCCGCTTCGCATCCGCGGCGCAGAATTTCGCGCACTTCGTCCTTTCTGCCTTCCCACGCCTTGCGCCGCTCGTAAATGGGCGCGAGTTCCTCGTTTAAAACGTTGATCAGAAACTTCTTTATTTTTACGTCGCCTAAGCCCCCGCGACGGTAATGGTCCTTCAGTTCGTCCAGATTTTTATAGTCGGGCAGATACTTCGCAAACTGATCTTCGCGGCAGAACGCGTCAAGGTAGGTGAACACCGTGTTTCCTTCCACCTTTCCGGGATCGCTTACTTTAATGTGGTCGGGGTCGGTATACATCGACATTACCTTTTCCTTAATAGCCGCGGGCTCGTCCGCAAGGTAAATGCAGTTCCCCAGCGATTTGCTCATCTTCGCCTTGCCGTCAAGCCCCGGCAGACGGAAGCAGTTCTTGTTCGCGGGCAGCACGATTTCCGGCTCCACCAGCGTTTCGCCGTACACCGCGTTGAATTTATGCACGATTTCCTTGCACTGTTCTATCATCGGCGCCTGATCCTCCCCCACGGGAACGGCGGTCGCGCCGAACGCCGTAATGTCCGCCGCCTGCGAGATAGGATACGTTAAAAAGCCCACAGGTATGCTCGTTTCGAAATTTCTCAGCTGAATTTCGGCTTTCACCGTCGGGTTTCTCTGCAACCTCGAAAGCGTTACGAGATTCATATAGTAGAACGTCAGTTCGGTCAGTTCGGGCACCGTAGACTGTATAAAAATCGTGGATTTTTCGGGGTCGATACCGCAGGCAAGATAGTCCAGCGCCACTTCCATCACGTTGGAGCGCACCTTTTCGGGGTGTTCGGCGTTGTCGGTGAGCGCCTGCGCGTCGGCAATCATAATGTAAATTTCGTCGAATTTACCCGTGTTCTGCAGCCGCACGCGTTCGCGCAGCGAACCTACGTAATGCCCGATATGCAGTCTGCCCGTGGGTCTGTCGCCCGTCAGAATAACGTTTTTCATCGCAAAAATGCTCCTTCTTTTTTCCGTTTCCGCGCAAAGAACGCAAAAACGGCAATAAACAAGCTTGATTTTTGCAAAATTATACCACGAAAAAGCGCGTTTGTCAACGGTTTTCGCCCGTCCTCGCCCGCCTCGGAAAGCTTTTTGCTCATTTCCCTCCGCGCCGGCAACGTTCCCTCCGCGCAAATTCCCGTCCGCCCGCGCAAACCAAGTTCACTCCGCGCAAATTCCTGTCCGCCCGCAAACCGAGTTCACTCCGCACAAATCACTGTCCGCCCGCAAACCGAGTTCACTCCGCACAAATCACTGTCCGCCCGCAAACCGCGCACTTCCCGCTCAACCCCGCGTGCCCTCCGCGTAAACCGCGCACTTTCCGCACAAACCGCGATACCGTCTTTTTCTTATTCGTATTCGTCGAACGATCTTCTTCCGTCCCCCCTCGGCGCGGGCGCATACGTCGGCGCGGGCGGATACAAAGGCGGCGCGAAGCCGCCGGGCGTCCCCTCTCCCGGCATGCACGGTACCCCCTGCCGCGCGGACGGCGCTCCCTGCGGCGCTTTCCCGCGGCTTTTTCCCGCGCGGCGCAACCCTTCGGCGCGCACCAGAATCACGTCCTCTCCGATGCAGGAGATACATTTCACGTCGATGAACACGTCGCCCTTTTTAAACGAAAATCCCTTGTTTCCGGGCACCACTATGCCGAGAAACACGTTTTCCGGGTAGCGGAACACCACGTCGCACACTCTTCCCAGCCGCTTTCCGTCCGTCAGATTCACCACTTCCTTGCTGCGCAGATACGTATAGGAAATTTCCATGTCCGTTTCCTCCTTTTCGCTCCGCTTCCGCCCGACAGAGCCTGCCGCGGGGCTATTTATTATATGCCGTAAGATGACGAAAAAGTGATCATTCCCCCGGATTCCGCCGTTTTTCGCCATAAAAAGCACCCGAACCCGCAAAAAAAATGAAATATCGGTGAAAGGGGCGGCAAACTTCCGCGTTGCCGTTGACAAAACATTAAAAAAGAGGTATACTGTATTTAAAAAAAACAGACGCAGGGGTGCACGGCATGAAGCGAATGAGCGAAAAGCGTCGCCGTCGTATAGAAAAAATTCTGTATCGCGACAGGCGCGGCAAAGTTATTATTTACAACCGAATTTTCGTAATGGGGCTCGCCATGCTGCTGCAGATCGCGCTGGTTTCGGTGTTGCTCGTAAAAGTGTTTTACACAAATTCGCAAAACGCCGTACTCACGTTTCTGGCAACCAACGTCGTTGCTTTTCTGCTGCTTCTGCACATCATCAACAACAACGAAAAGCTTTCCGGCAAATTCGGCTGGGTAATCATCATTCTGCTGATGCCCGTGTTCGGTATTTTAATGTTCTTCCTTTACGGCGACGGTCGTCCCACAAAAAAGATGAACATGAAAATCAACGCCGAAAAGCAGAAAAACTACGCGGCGCTTCCCGCGGCGAAATGTATTCCGGGCACGCCGCCCATGCTTTCCGCACTTTCGGCTTCGCAGTTTTTGCGTACGCCCAAAGGAAAAAAAGCGGAACAAACGGACGATACCCCCCGCGAATCCGCCGACGAAACGGAAAACGCAAAGCCTTGCGGCATCACGAAATACCTTTCCGATTTCGCCGGTTTTCCCGTCTCTTACGACGGCGAAGCCACCTACTTTTCCTCCGGCAAAGAAACGTTCGAAGCCATCATGGAAGCGGTGCGCGGCGCCAAAAAATTCATTCTTGCCGAATACTTCATCATCGCGCCGGGAAAAACGTGGTCGGAATTTTTAGCCGCGCTCGTAAAAAAGGCGGAAGAAGGGGTACAGGTACGCCTGATTTTCGATAACGCGGGCTGTCTGAAAGCTCTTCCCCCGCACTACGACAGATATGTGGAATCCCTCCACGAAAACATCAGGTGTCTTACGTTCAACCCCATCGCCCCCGTGTTCACGGTGCGCATCAACAACCGCGATCACCGCAAACAAATCGTCGTGGACGGCGAAGTGGCGTTCACCGGCGGCATCAATCTCGCCGACGAGTACGTGGGCGAAATCGTCCGGTTCGGCAACTGGAAAGATTCGGGCTTACGCATCCGCGGCAGCGCGGCAAACACGTTCACCATGCTGTTTTTCAACGTGTGGAACGCCTTCCGCAAAGATAAAGACGACGTGTCCTTGTTCTACAATTTCTCCGCACCCGTCCCCTCCGATACGCTTGCAAAAGAGCAATCTCTGGCGCGGGCGAAAGCGGCGAAAGACGGCGAGCGCGCCTTTCTGCAACCGTACGACGATTCCCCGCTCGATAAAGAGAGCGTGGGCGAAACGGTCTATCTCGACGTTATCAACCGCGCGCGGCGCTACGTGTGGATATACACGCCCTATCTGATTCTCGACGACGAAATGCGCGTCGCCCTCTGTTCGGCGGCGAAACGCGGCGTAGACGTACGAATCGTCGCGCCGGGCATTCCCGATAAAAAGCTTACTTACCGCCTTACCAAGGCAAACTTCCCGCCGCTGATGAAAGCGGGCGTGAAGATATATACGTATACCCCCGGCTTCGTGCACGCGAAGAGCGTTCTCACCGACGACCGATTCGCCGTGGTGGGCACCATCAATCTCGATTACCGCAGCCTGTACCACCACTTTGAAGATGCGGTCTGGCTGACGGATGCCCCCTGCATCCAGGACATTGAGGCAGATTTTCAGGCGACACTGAAACAGTGCCGCACCGTGGAAAACGACCCCAGAAGCATCTGGCAGGGGCGGTGGCTGTTCCGTGCGCTGGGCATGCTGCTCAAAGTGCTGGCACCGCTGCTGTAAAAAAGCAACAAAAAAACGAGGCTGTCCGCGGGATGCGGGCAGCCTCGTTTTTGCTTAGTTGAGTGCAGTCAGTGCCTTGACACAGGCGTCAAAGCGCTCCTGCGGGAGGGTCTGGGTGAAGAGCTGAAACTTCTTCAGCGTCAGGGCGCGGCAGTCGGGATAGGTCTGGACAAGTTCGACCAGCTCCGGCAGATGCTCTGCCAGCAGCGGGGCGCTGGCGGGGTCATCCAGCAGCTTGCCGATCCGCATGTCCGGGCCATACTCCGTGGCCTCTACGGGCTGGGGCACAAGTTCGTCATGCCGGAAGATGTGTTCCAGAAAGCGCAGGGCCATCGGGAACCAGTGGGCGAGATCCGGGTTCTCATAGCTGCGGGGCGCGGTGACGTTGAGGGTGCCCAGCGAAGCACCGTGGTCGCCGTAGGAGAAAATGTGGATCTCATAGGGGGTGTGCAGCGCCGCCAGGCGGGAGGCAAAGTCCAGCGAGTTCGAGGCGGGCACGAGCCGGTCGCCCTGGGTCGCGAACAGGAAGGAAGGCGGCGTCTGGGCGTCGATGTGGTTCAGCACATTGGGCATCTGGACGCCCATGGCGACACCGTCCGCGGCGTAGACGCCGTAGCCCAGCAGCAGGGCGGCGGGGCGGATGCGGCCCATGGTGCCCAATGCACCGGTCAGGTGGGCACCGGCGGAAAAGCCCAGCACGGCAATCTTGTCCGGGTCGATGTGGAGTTCTTCCGCGTGGTCATGCAGGTAGATGAGCGACTCCTCCGCCTCGGCCAGCGCATTGTCGAACACCTCGGCACCAGGGCAGCTGGTGCTGACGGTATACCGCAGCATGCTTACAGAGGAATTAGGGTATTCATCAGGCTGGTAAAGGATACTTGTACAGCTTGTTGCTGCTTGTAGTTTGCGATTGGTGGATATGGGGTCTGTCTGTTCCTGTCGGATATGTTTTGAAGTAAGGAAAGAGCTTGGGAAATATTTTTCCATCGGCTGAAAGGACTGATAGCAGACTGAAAGGACTACTGTCAGCCTTATGCATTGTGTAATAGTGAGTTATGCCGACTGAATGGACTGAAGAAAGGTTCGTGAAATAGGTATATGTAAGAGTGTTTTGTAGGAAAAGTGTATTTGTTCATACCATTGTATCCGCAAAGTTTGCATTCGGCGGAAACTGGGTCTGTACTTGGTGGAAAAGAGAACCGGAAATTATTTTCAGTTCTCTTCCTTATTCTTATCCTGTTTCAAATGCTGTTCCATGTACATGCTGGGAGGCATTCCGTACAGATCCTTGAAAGCGGTCGAGAAATTGTTGGGATTGGTGAATCCGGTCAAGTCCGCCACTTCGGCTATGGTGTACCGTTTCTTCGACAACAGTTCTGCCGCTTGTTTCAGTCGGATGTTCCGGATAAAATCCCGTGTGGTCTGGTTGGTCAGTTCTTTCAGTTTACGGTGCAAGTGCACGCGGCTAATGCCTACCTCGGTGGTAATCATCTCCACGGTGAGGTTCGGGTTGCTCAGGTTTTCGTTGATGACCCGTATGATTCGTTCCATCAGTTTGTCATCGGGGGACTGTACTTCTATTGGTTGTACCTTATCCCCTTGGGTCTGTTGTCCGGTATAGGTATTGCGTAGCCGTTCACGACTGCGGATCAGGTTGGCGGTCGTTTTCCTCAATATCTCTATATGGAAAGGTTTGGTCATGTAGGCGTCGGCTCCTGTTTCCAGACCTTCCAGATTGTCTTCCTCCCGTGTCTTGGCAGTGAGCAGTATTACCGGGATGTGGTTCAGGTTCACATTTTGCTTTATTTTGCGGCATAAGGTAAGTCCGTCCATTTCGGGCATCATGACATCACTTATTACCAAGTCCGGGGTTTTATTGAAGATGCTTTCCAGTGCCTCCTTGCCGTTGCAGCTTTCCAGGGTATGGTAATCGCTTGCCAGTTCACGGCAGATATAGCGGCGTATATCTTCATCGTCTTCTACCACCAGTACTTTGTATTTCGTTTTGGTTCGTGTTTTTCCGTTTTCTTCTTCCTCGGTTTCATAAGGAACAGGGAGGACCGGAGCCGGAGTGTGGAAGAGAGGAGCTTTGTCGGCTTCCATTTCTTCTTTGCGCAGATGGGCGCATCCCAGAGGCATACGGATGATAAAGCTGCATCCCGGTTGTCCGTCCGGATTATTTTCTACACGGATGTCTCCATGATGAAGTTCCACCAGTGAGCGGGTGAGGTGCAGCCCGATACCGGTGCCTATGTTTGAGTTGTTTTGGCTATTCCGTATCTGGTAAAAGCGTTCGAATATGTGTTCTGTTTCTTTGGGGGCGATTCCTATTCCGCTGTCGGTCACGGTGATTTCGGCATACTGTTGCAATGGTTTCGGCAGGGTGGAGTCCTTACCGGTGCGTAGCCGTATGTCCACACTGCCTCCTTCGGGGGTGAATTTGAAGGCATTGGACAGGATGTTCAGGATAATTTTGTCGAAGTTCACCGGGTCCACCCACAATTTTAAGTGGTCGGCGCCCTCGTGGTGGAACTGCAAAGTAATTTGTTTTTTGTTCGCTTGTTCTGTAAAGGTTTCACACAAATCATTAATGAATCCGGTCATTTCGGTTTCACGGAAAACGAGTGACATCTGTCCTTTGTCTATCTTGCGTATATCCATCAATTGGTTTACCAGCCGCAGGATTCTTTCGGAATTGCGCCAGATGATGCGGTAGTTCTTTTGCCGTTCGTGGTCTGTATCGTTTGTCATCAGTTTTTGCAAAGGACTGATGATGAGTGACATCGGAGTACGTATTTCGTGGGAGATGTTGATGAAAAACTGTAGCTTGGCTTCGTTTATCTGTTCGGCATGGATATGTTGCATCATTTCCTGTCTTATGCGGTAACGGTGTCTCATTTGCAGGATGATGCCATAGACGGCTGCTACTGCCAATAAGGCATAGATCAGCATGGCCCAGCCCGATGCCCACCATGCCGGTGCGATGTGAATGGTGATTTCATCGGTGTCGGATTCCAGCAGATAATCTTCGGCTTTGATCCGGAAATGATAATCGCCGGGGGGAAGGTCGCTGAATGACACTCGGTTGACTCCTTTGGGAAGTTTGACCCAGGGGGTGTTGTTTATGGTATATAGATACGTGATACGTTCGGAATTATTTAGTTCGCGGGTAGAGAACTCGATGCTGAAAGCGTTGTCGTTATGTGACAAGTGGAAATCCCGGGCCTCAAAGACGGAGGTGTTTATGATTTCTTTTCCGCCCGACAACATTCCTTTCCTTATGGGTTGGTCGTGCAGATAGAAGTCGATGATGCGTACGTTCCATTTTTTTGCGGGATTCGTAATCTCTTGAGGATTGAAATAGGTAATTCCGTTTGTACCTCCAAACCAGAGTATGCCGTTGTGGTCGGCAAAAGAGGCGTTTTTGCTGAATTCATTTCCTTGCAGACCGTCGTCTGCATAGAAATTGCTGAACGTGTGGGTATTCAGATTAAAACGTGACATTCCGGCATTGGTGCTTATCCATAAGTTGTCCTGCCCGTCTCCTTTGATAGCATATACGGCGTTACTGGATAGTCCGTGGGCGGTGGTGTAGGTCTTTAGTTGCTGGGTTTGGGGATTCCATTCTGCCAGTCCTTCGGAATTGCCTATCCAGATGTTGCCTTGGGGGTCTTCATAAAGGGAGTGGATGATGTGTCTGGATAGGATTTCTTCAGTCTTGAAGTCGTCGGTGCTCAGGTCTATACATCTTATTCCGTCATACGTTCCTACATAAAGGTGGTTGTCACCGGCGTACAAAAGACAGCTTATCCATTTATATTTTTTGGTGGCAGCATTGAATTTAGGGTCATATACAGACTGTCCTGTCTTCAAGTCATAATAGAAAAGTCCGGCTCCCATGGTGGCTATCCAGAGTCGTTTGTCCTGGTCTTCAACCAGATCATACACGCGTTGGATACGGTTTCCATTCTTGTCTGTCAGATTCTGCAGATAGCTGCACTGTCCTGTTTTCTTATCCAGTCTGCCTAGTCCGTTGGTATAGGATCCGAACCACAGATTATGTTCAGAGTCTTCATACAGGCCGAAAACGGTGGAAGGAACCGAAGAGGGGCTGTCATGTGGGGCATAATGGACTTTTTGCTTCAGTTCTGTGGTGATGCCGTATATGCCGTCGTTGTCAGTACCTATCCATAATATGCCTTCGTGGTCGCGGCAGAGTGAGGTGATACAGTTGGAGCCGATGATATTCTTGTTTATTGATTTGTAGCCTATGTACTTGAAACTGTTGGGCTGTGCGGGAATCATCATAACCCCTTTCTGGTAAATGGCTATCCATAGGTTTCCTGCATTGTCTTTCAGGACGGAGTGTACTTTGGAGGTACCGGAGTCGAGGTAATTATTATCAAAAGGGTAATCCGTGATGAGCTGTTTGGGGATGTTGAAAATCTTGGTGCCTTTCCCGTCCGTGCCCAGGCAAAGCTCGTTTTGGCTTATCTGGCAGATGGATTTGATAGGCAGGTTTTGTTTTCCTTTATAAAGGATAGGAATGAACTCTTCTGCTGGTTGGTTATATTTCAGCAATCCTTTGCCTATGGTTGCTAGGTAGATGTCTCCGTAGTTGTCTTCATAGAGGTCTACAATGGTCATTCCCTTCTCTTGTTTCAGAAAGTGCTTGCTTTTATTGTCCGCAGAGAGGCGGTAGATACCATTCTCACCCTGTGTTACCCAAAGATTGTGTTGTCTGTCCTCTATCATGTAGTCTGTCATTTGGGTGGGGATAGGTAAGTCCAGTTTGTGTGCAGTCAGTTTCCCCTGTGTGATGGTTATGGTACACAAGTTGTTTCCCGATACCCATATTTCTCCGTTCCTACGTTCCAGAATGGACATGATATTGCTGTCAAAAGTCTTTCCATCTTCCCATTGCGCCCGCGCGCTGAAGCTGTCGGTTTCCGGATCGTATAGCTGTATACCGTTATAGGTTCCTACGAACAACCGTCCTTTGCTGTCCTCGTACAGCACTCGTACGTAGTTATGGCAGAGGGAGTACTCGTTTTCCGGGTCATGCTTGTAGGTGATGAACTTGGCTCCGTCATAGCGGTTCAGTCCGTCTTCGGTGGCAATCCATATCATGCCGTTCCGGTCCTGATATATTTTGTTGATCAGACTGCTGGAAAGTTCCCTGTCTGTTGTGAAGAATTTGTACGATTGTCCGTGGCACAACAAAGACAGAAAAAGAAATAGTATAAGAATCGTATGTTTCATCATAATATAAATATCCCAGTAAATTCAGGTGCACAAAAATAATTCAAAAAAGAATATATAGCCTAATAAATAAGGAAGTAATTTCGGTACTTTGTGCCATATCGGGCAGGTTTGTAACATGGAAAAAGGACTATGTAACATGGTTACACTCCGATATAAGGCGAATGTCCTTACCTTTGCTCTTGTTGAGCAGTGAAGAACGGAACGTAAAAACAGCCTTGTGAATTTAATACCATGAATATGAAACTTGAATGTGATTTATCCGGTATCCGGAAATGTATGATGAGTGGCTTGTCCCTGTTGCTTGCCGGAGTGTTGCAGGCGCAGAATCCGATTGTGCAGACTTGCTATACTTCTGATCCGGCACCTATGGTGCACGATGGCACCTTGTATGTTTACACGGGACACGATGAGGACCATGCCGATTTTTTCTGGATGCAGGAGTGGCGCGTCTATTCTACTAAAGATATGGTGAACTGGACCGATCACGGTTCTCCGCTTGCCATCGAGTCTTTCGACTGGGCGGACGATCGTGCCTGGGCATCGCAATGTATCGAACGCAACGGGAAATTCTATTGGTATGTGTGTCTGCATTCCAAGTTGACAAACACGATGGCTATCGGTGTGGCGGTGGGTGATTCGCCTACCGGCCCTTTTAAGGATGCTATCGGCAGACCGCTTTACGAAGGTAGCTGGGATTTTATTGATCCCACGGTTTTTGTGGACGATGACGGGCAGGCTTATCTATATTGGGGAAATCCGAATGTTTACTATGCCAAGCTGAATGCCGATATGGTTTCGCTGGATGGTGAGGTGTCCAAGGTGGAGCAGACTATAGAGAGTTTTGGTTCTCCGGGGCCGGACAAACGGGAGAAAGGAAAGAAATACAAGGACATCTATACGGAAGGTCCGTGGTTGCACAAGCGTGGCGGTACATATTATCTGTCGTATGCAGCCGGCGGAGTACCCGAACACATCGCTTACTCGATGAGTGACACTCCGACAGGACCTTGGAAGTATATGGGAGAAATTATGCCGTTGCAAGATACCGGTTCGTTTACCAATCACTGTGGAGTGACGGATTATAAAGGTAATTCTTATTTCTTTTATCACACCGGGAAATTACCCGGTGGGGGTGGTTTCGGACGTAGCGTGGCAGTGGAGCAGTTCAGTTACAACCCCGATGGTACTTTCCCGATAATTAATGCGACGACAGAAGGGGTGTCGCCGGTAGGCACACTGACTCCTTATCAACGTGTGGAGGCGGAAACGATAGCTTTCTCCGAGGGAGTAAAGTCGGAATGGAATGCAAAGACGGGGGTGTATGTATCCGGAATTCATGACGGGGATTATATAAAGGTACGCGAGGTGGATTTTGAAGATTTGTCGCCCAAGTGTCTTTGTGTGTCTGTTGCCAGTGCCCTTCGTGGCGGGTGGATAGAAATTAGGACCGACAGCATCGGCGGGACGCTGATAGCTGAAATGAGGGTTCCTCATACCGGAGGATGGGAATGTTGGACAAGTATAGAGGCGGATGTAACGGTTCCTGTGACGGGTGTGCATGATGTCTATTTTGTGTTCAAAGGCAGGAAAGGATGTGAACTGTTTCATTTTGACTGGTGGAAATTCAGCCGGCAGGAAATGACAGAGCAAGAGGTGAAAGACAGGACGCAGGCCGCATCTACCAATATTCCGGGTTACGAGTATCCGCGGCTGGACGAGGAGCATTGCGCCCACTTCCGTTTCTATGCTCCGCAAGCCGGAAGGCTTCAGGTAGACTGTTGCGGTAAGAAGTATGACATGCAGAAGGACGCGGATGGCTTCTGGACAGTAAAGACCGATCCGTTGGTCGTAGGATTCCATTATTATTTTTTGATAGCGGACGGGGTGCAGGTGGCCGATCCGTCCAGTTACACTTTCTTTGGTTGTTGCCGTATGGCGAGTGGGATAGAGGTTCCCGAGGGAGTGGAAGGTGATTACTATCGTCCTCAGCAGGGAGTACCTCATGGGCAGGTGCGCTCGTGTACTTATTATTCGGAAGCCAAAAAGGAATTCCGCCGTTGCATGGTCTATACTCCGGCTGAATATGAAACCAAGGTGAAAAAACGTTATCCGGTACTTTACCTGCAACATGGCATGGGCGAGGATGAGACGGGCTGGTCGGCACAGGGATGTATGCAACATATTATGGATAACCTGATAGCCTCCGGGCAATGTGTGCCGATGCTTGTTGTGATGGACAGTGGGGATGTGAAAGCTCCTTTCATTCCTCGCAAAGGGAAGGATGTGAATGAGGAGAGAGCTTTGTATGGTGCCTCTTTTTACAGGGTGATGCTGGAGGACTTGATACCGATGATTGACAGGACGTTCCGGACTTATACTGATCGTGAACATCGTGCAATGGCAGGATTGTCATGGGGTGGTCATCAGACTCTCACTACCACATTGCCTCATCTGGACAAGTTTTCGTATATTGGCGCATTCAGCGGTGCTATCTTCGGACTGGATGTGAAGACTTGCTTTGACGGTGTGTTTGCTGATGCCGGCAAGTTTAACAAGCAGGTACATTACTTGTTTTTGGGATGCGGAACGGAAGAACAGTTCGGTACCCGAAAACTGGCAGAGTCTTTGCGCAAAATAGGTATTCATGTGGACTATTACGAATCGCAGGGCACGGCACACGAGTGGTTGACATGGCGTCGTTGCTTGTACCGGTTTGTGCCTCATTTGTTCAAAAATAGAAAGTAGAAAAAGAAATGAAGAAGATCATTATTATTATTACCTGCTTCATTGGTTTGTCGGGGGCGTTTGCACAACAACGGGAAATCTTCCATAATCCGGTGATTGAGGCGGATGTACCTGACCCTTCCATGATAAGGGTGGGAAACTATTACTATCTGGTAAGCACCACCATGCACCTGATGCCGGGTTGTCCGGTGATGCGTTCAAAGGACTTGGTGCATTGGGAAACGATCAGTTATGTGTTTCAACGACTTACTGACTTGCCCCGTTATGATTTGAAGGAAGGCACGGTATATGGTCGCGGACAATGGGCCTCCAGCATCCGCTATCATGACGGACGGTTCTATGTATGGTTCTCACCCAATGATGAACCTCATCGTGGTTATATCTATACCGCCGAAGATCCGGCGGGCGAATGGACATTAGTCTCCCGTCCGCCTCATCATCATGATGCTTCTTTGTTTTTTGATGATGACGGCAAAGTCTATCTGTTTTATGGCACCGGACAACTTCGTCAGCTCAAGAGCGACCTGAGCGATGTGGAGCCGGGAGGTATAGACCAAAAGATATTCGAGCGGGATGCCGACGAGCAGGGACTTCTGGAAGGAAGTCAGGCATTCAAGCATAACGGCAGATATTACGTGATGATGATTTCCATGGACTGGAGCATTCCCGGACGGTTGCGTCGTGAGGTGTGCTATCGTGCCGACCAGATAACTGGTCCGTATGAGAAAAAGGTGATTTTAGAAACCGAATTTCAAGGATATGGTGGCGTGGGACAAGGCTGTATAGTCGATACTCCTGACGGAAACTGGTATGGCTTTATTTTTCAAGATAGGGGCGGCATAGGACGTGTGCCCACATTGATGCCCTGCCGCTGGGAAGACGGTTGGCCGATACTGGGAGATGCGGACGGACGTGTGCCCGAGTGTATGGAGATGCCTGCTTCCGGAGAGAAGTGTAAAGGAAGTATCATGGGAAGTGATGATTTCGACACCGACCGGTTGAGCTTGAACTGGCAGTGGAACCATAATCCGTTGGACAATTGCTGGTCGCTGACAGAGCGTCCGGGTTTCCTGCGGTTGAGGACCGGAAGGGTGGTGGATAATCTGTTTCTGGCTCCCAATACCTTGACCCAGCGTATGAGCGGGCCGAAATGCAGCGGTGTGGTAGCTATGGATGTCTCGAAGATGAAAGAAGGGGATGTTGCGGGCTTCAGTGCTTTTAATGGGTTGTCCGGAGTGCTGGCTGTGGTCATGGAGAACGGGAAAAAGCAGTGGGTGATGTCACATCAGTCTGTCAGTCTTTCGGACCGGGAAAAAAGGGTGACTGCTGTGGAAGTACTGGAGAAGGAACGCATAGATTGTGAAAAAGAGGTGGTCTATCTTCGTATGGAGGGCGACTTTGCCGATAAAAAAGATGAAGCCACTTTTTACTACAGTTATGACAAGAAAACGTGGAAACGAATAGGGGAGCCTTGTAAAATGGTTTTTGATTATACCAAATTCTTTATGGGAAGCAAGTTTGCTATTTTTAATTATGCTACTAAAGATTTGGGAGGATATGTGGATATAGATTATTTTGAATACGGTAACTAAAAAGTGAATAGAATGAAACTAAAAAAATGCGTGGGGATATTCTTGTTCTCCACCTTGTGCCTGAATGTAGGAGCTATAGATCATAAAAGGATTACTTTTGACCGGCTGGCTCCCGACCGTTTCACTCTGATGGAAAACGGAGTGGCCAATGAAATATTGGTGGACGAGCAGGAGGATGCCGGTGTGATGATAGCGGTAAGGAATCTTCAGAATGACTTTAAACGGGTGAGTGGCCGGGCTGCCGGGTTATGCTATACTCCCGGTGTAAAGCGCATGATTATGGTAGGTACGTTGAAAAGCCGTTATATCCGGGAATTGGTAAAGGCGAAAAAGATAGATGCTTCATTGCTGGAGGGCAAGAATGAGAAATACCTGATGACTGTGGTGTCTGCTCCCTTGAACGGAGTGAATGAAGCGCTTGTCATTGCTGGAAGTGACAAACGCGGAACGATTTATGGGATTTATGAGCTTTCGGAACAGATTGGTGTTTCGCCGTGGTACGACTGGGCGGATGTGCCGGTGATGCCCCGGCAGAATCTTTCGATGATGCGTGGAAGTTATACGGCGGGAGAACCGGCGGTAAAGTATCGGGGTATCTTTTTGAATGACGAGGCTCCTTGCCTGACCGGGTGGGTGAAACACACTTATGGCACGAATTATGGTGATCATCGTTTTTATGCCCGTGTGTTCGAACTGATTTTGCGTCTGCGCGGTAACTTTATGTGGCCTGCCATGTGGGGTTGGAGTTTTTATGCGGATGATCCGGAGAACAGCAAGACCGCCCATGAGATGGGGATTATAATGGGAACCTCACACCATGAGCCTATGGCACGCAATCATCAGGAATGGGTGAGGAAGCGCAGCGAATATGGGGCATGGGACTATGCTTCCAACCAGCAAGTGATTGACCGTTTTTTCCGTGAAGGTATGGAGCGTGCGGCCGATACGGAAGATTTGATTACCATTGGTATGAGAGGTGACGGTGATACTCCGATGGGTGGAAAGGAAGGAGAAGATGACAAATATGTGCCGCGTGATGAGGAAAACATGCGCCTGATGGAGAAGATATTCCGGAATCAGCGTCGCATTATCAAGGAAGTGACGGGAAAAGCACCGGAGAAACGTCCGCAGGTATGGGCTATTTATAAAGAAGTGCAACGCTATTATGACATGGGACTCCGTGTGCCCGATGATGTGATTATGTTGCTGAGTGATGACAACTGGGGGGATGTGCGCCGGTTGCCGGATGCAAAGGAGCGGAAGCATTCCGGCGGATGGGGGATGTATTATCATGTAGATTATGTGGGGGCTCCCCGTAATTCCAAATGGTTGAATGTAACTCCTGTACAAAATATGTGGGAACAGCTTCAGTTGACTTACAGCTATGGGGTGGATAAGCTTTGGATATTGAATGTGGGTGATTTGAAGCCGATGGAGTATCCTATCACTCTTTTTATGAATATGGCTTGGAATCCGGAACGCTATGCGGCAGGGAATCTGTTGGAGCATACACGAGCGTTCTGTGCGCAGCAGTTCGGTGAGGAACAGGCGGATGAGGCCATGCGTATCCTGAACCTGTATTGCAAGTACAATGGACGCGTGACTCCCGAGATGCTGGATAAGGATACTTATCACTTGGCTTCGGGGGAATGGAGGCAGGTGGCCGATGAATATGTGAAGCTGGAGGCGGAAGCCTTGCGGCAGTATTTGAAACTGGAGGCCGCTTACAGGGATGCTTATCGCCAACTGATTCTTTTTCCTGTGCAGGCGATGGCCAATCTGTATGAAATGTACTATGCACAAGCCATGAATCACAAATTGTACCAGGAGAACAATCCGCAGGCGAATGAGTGGGCCGACAAGGTGGAGAAGGCGTTTAGGCGCGATGCGGAATTGTGCAGGGAATACAACGAAGAAATGTCGGGAGGCAAGTGGAACGGAATGATGACGCAGAAACATATAGGCTATACTTCGTGGAACGATGATTTCCCTGCCGACCGTTTGCCGGAAGTTTACTGGATAGAGCAACCGGAACAGGCTGTAGGAGGGTATTTGTTTGCCGGTGACAAAGGGGTGGTTTCCATGGAGGCGGAGCATTATTTTGCATCATCCGCGGCACCGGAAACTGCCTGGACAGTCATACCGCACATGGGACGTACGCTGAGCGGAGTGGCTTTGATGCCTTATACACAGTCTGCTGAGGGAGCTTCGCTCTCTTATAAAATGAAAATACCGCAAAAAGTAGATACGGTAAATGTGTATGTCGTTGTGAAATCCACCCTGCCCTTCCTCAGACGGGAAGGTCATCGCTACACGGTAGGTTTTGAAGGAGGGGAGGAGCAGACTGTCTGTTTCAATGCGGAGTTGAACGAGCATCCGGATAATGTATATCGCGTACTGTATCCCACAGTGGCCCGTCGGGTGGTGAAGACCCGGGTGAAGTTGAGCCTGCCCGACCGTGCGGACGGAACCTATACATTGGTTCTGAAACCGGTGGAGCCTGCCATCGTATTTGAAAAGATTGTGGTGGATTATGGCGGTTATGAGGATAGTTATCTGTTTATGGACGAATCTCCTTGCCGGAGAAATAAACTGAATGGACAATGAAAAATATAAGATTGACGGTTTGGATAGGAATAATGTGCGGGTGGTTGGCGGCAGGAATGTTGCAGGCCGGTACACGACCGGACAATGCCCGTCCGGCAGAAGAAGACGGTAGCCGCTTGTGGTTGCCGGTGATGCGCCCGGTGGAAGGTGCGGAGGTGGAAGTTATATATAAAGGAAAAGTGTCACCCACCATAGCCGTTGCCATTGCTGAGTTGAAAAACGCCTGGAAGGGAGAGCCTGTACTTTTGGAGAAAAAGAGGACAGGGCAGGGGGATGGATTTGCTATCACTTCTTCGGAACATCAGGTCCGTATTCTTTCATCCACCGAGGCAGGATTGCTTTATGGTGTTTATAGTCTGTTGCGTATGCAGGCGGTGGGGCAGGTCACAGTACCTCTGTCGGTTACTGAACAATCTGTGTATGATCTTCGCATCTTGAACCATTGGGATAATCCGGATGGTACGGTGGAGCGTGGTTATGCTGGTTGTTCTTTGTGGAATTGGGAAGAACTTCCCGGAACTTTGTCACCACGTTACGAGGCATATGCCCGTGCCAATGCTTCTGTGGGTATTAATGGAACGGTGCTGAATAATGTCAATGCCTCGCCCCAAGTGCTGGCAACCGGCAGTCTGGAGAAAGTCAAGGCATTGGCTGATGTCTTCCGGCCTTATGGTATAAAGGTCTATTTATCGGTTAATTTTGCATCTCCTATCCAGTTGGGCAAGTTGGATACGGCAGATCCGTTGGACAAGGAGGTCATCCGGTGGTGGAGGCGGAAAGTGAAAGAAATCTATACGTTGATACCTGATTTTGGCGGTTTTTTGGTAAAGGCCAATTCGGAGGGGCAGCCGGGACCATGTGATTTCGGGCGTACTCATGCCGAGGGAGCGAATATGCTGGCGGATGCGTTGAAACCCTACGGAGGAATCGTGATGTGGAGGGCGTTTGTCTATAGTCCTACCGACAGTGACCGTGCCAAGCAGGCCTATTTGGAGTTTATGCCTTTAGACGGGCAGTTTCATGACAATGTAATAGTACAGATAAAGAACGGACCGATAGATTTCCAGCCTCGTGAACCTTATAGTCCTTTGTTCACGGCTATGAAGCAGACTTCCATGATGGTGGAGTTTCAAATCACTCAGGAGTATTTAGGCTTTTCCAATCATCTGGCCTATTTGGCTCCTTTATGGGAGGAGTTTTTCGGTGAAGTACGTCCGGATAGGTTGAAAGCTGTGGCGGGTGTGGCAAACATCGGTACGGATGTGAATTGGTGTGGACACCATTTTGCACAAGCCAATTGGTATGCTTTCGGGCGGTTGGCATGGAATCCGTCGCTGACTTCAGACCGGATTGCGGATGAGTGGTTGCGGCAGACGTTTACTTCCCAGCCGGCATTTGTCCGTCCGGTCAAAGAGATGATGTTGCAGAGCCGGGAGGCGGTGGTGAATTATATGATGCCGTTGGGGCTGCATCATCAGTTTGCATGGGGGCACCATTATGGACCTGAACCGTGGTGTAGTGTGCCCGGTGCTCGTCCGGACTGGCTACCTTCTTATTATCATAAGGCAGATAAGGAGGGAATCGGTTTCGACCGTAGCAGCAAAGGGAGTGATGCCGTTTCTCAGTATCCCGATTCACTTCGTCAGATTTACAATGACAAGGCAACTTGCCCCGAGATTTATTTGCTTTGGTTCCATCATGTGCCTTGGCAGCATCAGATGAAAAGCGGACGTACGCTTTGGGGGGAGTTGTGCCATGCATACGATAGAGGTGTGCGGCAGGTACGTGGTTTTCAAGAAGTATGGGACAGTGTGGAACCTTTTGTAGATGTACGCCGGTTCAGGGAAGTGCAGTCGAAATTGAAAATCCAGATGCGTGACGCCGTGTGGTGGAAAGATGCTTGTCTGCTTTATTTCCAGACTTTCTCAGGGATGCCTATCCCGGCTGGCATAGAACGTCCTGTACACGAGTTGGAGGATATGAAACGCTTCCGGTTGGAAATCTCGAACTATGAATGTCCCGAGAGTGGGTTCAATAAATAAATTACGGTTTTTAACTTTATAAGAAACATGAAATATAAGTTAGCTTTAGTAATGTCGGTTCTTTGTGCATTTTCCGCATGGACCGAAGCAAAGGTGAAATTGCCTGCCATCCTATCGGACGGTATGGTATTGCAACGTGAGCGGCCCGTTAAAATATGGGGAAATGCCGATAAAGGAGAGAATGTGACCGTTGTTTTTAAAAAGAAGAAATTCAGTACGGTAGCCGGGGAAGATGGTAAGTGGCTGGTGGAGCTGCCTCCCATGAAGGCAGGCGGCCCTTTTGAAATGACCGTGAATGATATCCGGTTGAAAGATATTCTAGTGGGTGATGTCTGGCTTTGCTCCGGACAGTCTAACATGGAATTGACCGCCGGACGGGTGACTGATAAATTTGCCGAGGAAATAGCAAGGGATGAGAATCCGATGATACGGTATGTGAAGATTCCTTTAGGCAATGATTTGCATGGACCTAAAGACGATTTGCCGGGAGCGGACTGGATGCCGCTGACTAAAGAAACTGCTCCTTCTTTCTCTGCTTTGGCTTATTTCTTTGCCAAGGAGATGTATAGGGAGACGCAAGTACCTGTGGGCATTGTTAACTCCAGTTGGGGGGGAAGTTCCGTCGAGGCTTGGATGAGTGAGGAGGCCTTGCAGAAGTTTCCGCGTCAGTTGCACGAGCGTGATTTGTTTGATTCGGATGAGTATCGTGAGTTGTGCAACCGTTCGGGACAGATGATGAACCGTTTTTGGGATACCGCTTTGTACAAAGGAGACCGGGGACTTCATGACGGGATATGCTGGAATCGTCCGGAACTGGATGATACGGACTGGCAGACAGTAGATATGTTTTCCAAGGAATGGGGAAGAAAGAATGGATATCCGGTGAGTGGCTCTCATTGGTTCCGTCAGAAAGTGAATGTATCAGCGGAACAAGCCGGAAAAGAGGCTGTTCTTCGTTTGGGGTGCATGGTGGATGCCGATTCGGTGTTTGTGAACGGGATTTCTGTAGGTAACACTTTCTATCAGTATCCGCCGCGTATTTATCGGGTGCCGGCTTCTATATTGAAACCCGGTGAGAATCTGGTGACTGTCCGGCTGATTAATTACGGAGGGGCCGCCAGTTTTGTGCCCGATAAACCTTATTGTCTAGCATGGGGGACAGATACAGTCCGTTTGTCCAGCCGCTGGAAATATCAATTAGGCTGTGAGATGCCTGCACGCACCAACAGTGTCTCTTTTCAGAATGTTCCTACCGGCATGTATAATTCCATGATTTCTCCTCTGCGTAATCTGGCCTTTACCGGTGCGTTGTGGTATCAGGGAGAAACGAATACGGGCCGTCCTAATGAATATGAGGAATTGCTGGCTGCCATGATTATTGACTGGCGTGAGAAACTGGCTGATAAAGAATTGCCTTTCTTTATTGTACAGCTGGCCAATTTCATGAAGACACATTCGGAGCCGGTAGAAAGTAATTGGGCGGCTTTGCGTGAAGCGCAACGGCAAGTAGCGTTGAAAGTCCCGAATGCAGCTTTGGCGGTAGCGATTGATTTAGGCGAGTGGAACGATATTCATCCATTGAATAAAAAAGAACTGGCAAGACGTATCTCCCTGTTGGTGAAAAGAAGGGTGTATGGTGATAAAAAGAGTGTGCACAGTGGGCCTATGTGTACGGGTATGACTGTCAATCATGAAGGAAAGGCTGTTCTTTCTTTCGAAGCCGGGACTGATAAATTATGGGCGGTAGATGAATTGAAGGGATTTGCGATAGCCGGTGCCGATGGGCATTTTCAGTGGGCGGAAGCAGTTGTTGTTAATGGGAATCAGGTGGCGGTATGGCATAAAGATATCCCTCATCCTGTAACGGTACGTTATGGTTGGGATGATAATCCGGTTCATGCGAATTTGAAAAATAGAACCGGACTACCGGCTTCTCCTTTTCAGATTTCATTGGAAGATAAATAATTTAACAGAGATCCGAAAGTGGCAAAGCTTTCTAATAATCTTCGATGGATTTTAAAGGAATGCTTGTTTCTGTCGGATTTTCTATGGCAAAAATACCTATTCCTCCTTTGATGTTATTGGGAAAGATGACAGGTGTTTCCAACAGGTTGCTACTGTCATGGTCGGCATATGCATTGGCGGCTCGTAAATATTGATATTCAGCCGGGGATATGGCATAATATTGTATGATAGCTTTTCCTGTTATCTTTTTAATTTTATATAGTTTATTGTCTAATAGGAAACTATACCAACTGTCTAAAGTCATGGTATATTGGTTGTTGGTAAAGTAAGCATCATTGAATACATTATAATAGTTGTTTATAGTGGGGATGAAATTAATGATAGGATCAGAGTTGTTGGGAGTGCCAGGTTTTCCGTCCATTAATGCAGTGTCATAATATCCGCTACATTCCCATTGGGTGGAGATAGCAGTGGAGTCTTGTAAAGTTTTGCGGTTAGTAAGGCGGTAAGTATATGTTTGTTTTATGTTGACCCGGTAATATTGGGAATGGTTTGTGGTGGGAGTTTGTAATTTTATTTTCCACTTTGTTGCTTGATATATCCAAAGGCTTTCCGAAGTCTCTGATAGAGAATGATTAGATTCAATGGTGTCCGCTTTGATAATTTCAATGGGCTCATATACTGTTGCTTCTGCATTCGCTTTATATTTTCCGTCTTTGGTTTCTACTTCGATACGTACTTGATCACCGGTTTTAAAACGGCTGCTTATCTGGTAAAAATAATTTTGATAGTCTAACGGTGAATCATTGTTAGGACGATAGGTACATTCCGAAATTGTTTCCGATAATACATTATTAATATAAAGGTGAATAATTCCATTTTTTACTACTTGGGGTTCGTGATAGCCGGATAAAGCTAAAAAGATAGCATTGTTCGTTTTGTTTGCGTTTATCAGAGCGTTGACGATGAGCTTTTGAGATTCATCATTAGGCAATATTTCTATATCATTGGTACAGGCGGCCAATAAATGAACAAATGAAAGGAGTAAAAGTGCTTTTTTCATTATTGCTTAAAATTTATAAGTATATGAGAATGAAGGTAAGAAGGGAAGGAGAGTGACTTTTTGTATCACAGGAATCTTTTTTCCTTCCGATTGCTCATCCGTGTAATAATCTATAAATACATGATTGGGATTCAAAGAGTTATAGGCATTCATAATACTGACGTTCCAAATCCGTTCTCCATGTTTTGTCTTTTTGTGAAAGTTGAATCCTAGATTCAACTGATGACTGGCGGGCAGACGGTAGTTATTTCGAGAAGAGCTATATTCAAAGGGAAAAACAACCCCGTTGCCTGTATTTCCCATATGTCCCCATCCATAGCTTCCTTCGGGGAGAATGATGGTTGCTTTCTCTTTGGGCAGGGTGGCAGTATTTCCTGAAGCGTAAATCCAAGAAGCGCTCATGTATACTTTTTTGTTGAGGCGCCTGTTTATCGTGATGTTCACGGAGTGGCGTCTGTCGTATTTATAGGGAAAACGTTTCCCTCCATTTACATTTCCTTTACTGAATATACGGTCGGCTTTAGCCAAAGTATAATTTATCCATCCGGTAGTACGTCCGGTTTTCTTTTCCAGCATGAATTCTATGCCGAAATTGCGTCCTTTGCCCATTTCTACTTTCTCTTCCCAATGAATGGAATTACCGACTAGAGTATTACCATCTTTGTATTCCAGTACGTTTTTCGTCATTTTGCTATAGCCTTCTACAGAAAACTCCCATCCTTGAATACCTGTATAGTAACCCCCGATAGAAAATTGGCATGCTTGCATCGGGAGGATCTTCTGTGTGACCGGTACCCATAGATCAGTGGGGAGAGAGAGATTGGATGAAGAAAGTAAATGTACATATTGTGTCATGTGGGTATAGGCCGCCTTGAAAGTAAGGTTGGGACTGGTTTTGAAACTAACGGTAATGCGAGGTTCCAAGGAGGCATAAGTGTGCTTTTGTACTTGGAAGAGTGAGAAATGTGCGCCTATATTTGTTTTCCATTGTTCGTTCCATTTGAAATCATCTTCTACATAAAGGGAAATTTCGTGTGAGTGTGTCGCTTCATTTCCTCCGATGGTGTATGTTTTATCAGGTTGTTCTTGTTCATTCGGAGAGTGCACAAATGTATGTTGGGTTTCGGGGCGGAACGTATGGTAGAGATAGTTTCCTCCGAATTTGATGAAATGGGAGGGGGATGGATGAAAGTCGAAGTCAGATGTTAATCCCCAATCTTCTATACCGGAATAATATTGGCTGTCAAGGTGTTTGTTGGCGGACGTGAAATTGTTTTTTATATTGAATCGGAAACGGTTATAGGATAGGGTGATGTTATGGAACAGACGATTACTGACTATGTGGTTCCAACGTAATGCCCCTAATGTACTTCCCCAAGCCATGACTTGTCTCTCTCTTGTGTCTGTCTCCTTTTCTTCTTCAAAGTAATAAGAAGAAGTATTTGTAAAACTGGCATGATCTTTGCCATGATAAAAGGAGAAAAACAGGCGGTCACGGTCACTGAATCGATGATTTAGTTTTGTGTTGATATCATATAAGTAGTAACCTCCTTTCGTATCTTTATCCATGAAAGGCTTGATAATTAAATCGGCATAACTGCGTCTGGCAGAAATAATAAATGATGTCCGGTCTTTCCATAGAGGACCCTCAAAGTGCATTCGAGAAGTCAGCAGCCCGATGGTCAGACTGCCGTGATAATTCCTCATATCTCCATCGTTAGTGCGTACATCAATGACGGAGGACAGTCTTCCTCCGTAACGGGCAGGAAAACTGCTTTTATACAAATCGACTTTCTTGACCGATTCTGGGGTAAAGATGGAGAGAATACCTAGTATATGGTCCACATTATATAAGGGTACACCGTCTAGCAGATAAAGATTCTGATCGGGACTTCCTCCACGTACATACAGGCCACTGGTACCGGTTATACCTCCTTGTATACCGGGCAGAAGCTGGATTGATTTTAATACATCTGCCTCACTCAGTAAAGCAGGGGTATTTTTAATATGTGTCAAAGGTATATTGTTTGCTCCCATACGGCTACTTTGAAAGCCTGTTTCCATTTTATCAGAAAGGACAACGATTTCTTCCAATGTATTATCGTTTTTAAGTTGGACAGTCAGCAGCGTATCTTTACATAAATACAATGCTATTTGTTTTGAACCGTAACCTATATAGGAAAAATTCAGTTCAGTGTTTCCTTCGGGCAGTGTGATACTGAAGAATCCGAATGGATTTGTGATTGTTCCTTGTTTATTTTGCTGGTCATAGATATTGGCACCTATCAGTGTTTCTTTCGATATTTCGTCCAATACATAACCGTTTAGTGTAAAATGTTGTTTTATAGGAAGTGACGTTGTTTTTTTCAATATGATATGGTGTTTGGTAATCTCGAAACTGATGTCTTGTTTAATGAAAGCTGTTTGTAGAATAGTTGTTAATGGGGTTTCTTTCAGATCGAGAGTTATGGGATGTTTGAGTACAACTTCTTCGCCATAAATAAAAGAATACTCTGACAGTTGTTCTATTTTAGCTGTAAACTCCTTTAAACTAGCCTGTTTCAGATAAATATTAAAAGGCATATCCGGAGTTTGTGCTGATATGAATGAATGGGAAAAGACTAGTAACAGCATTAAGTAAAAAAAAGTGATACTGTGTTTCTTATAAAGTGAAGAAATCATTTGTTTTTTAGTTTTCTTGCTTTAGTTCAATAAGATTGGATTGGGGCATGTGATAAGTAAAACCTACGATGGGAGCCAACATTTCTAGAATTTCTTCCAACGTTTCGTTTTGCTTGAAACGTGCATTTAATTTATAATTACGTAACTGTTCGCTTTTTATCTGTATGGTGACATTAAAATGATGGGATAGTTGACGAGCGATTTCTCCCATAGATATGTCATTAAAAGAAAGAACACCTTCACGCCAACTTATTTCGTTCTGTGCATTTGCATTAATGTGCATAGACAATATTCCAGTCGATTTACGATAAATGGCTGTTTCATTGGGCTTTAATATCATTTGTTTACCGTTGGCATTGTTACTGACGGATACACTACCTTCCAGCAGGGTTGTTTCTACTAAAGAATCGGCGGCATAGGCATTGACATTAAAATGCGTGCCTAATACCCTGATGGTAACTCCATTTGCTTTGACACGAAATGGTTTTTTAGGATTTTTACTGACTTCAAAATAAGCTTCTCCATTCAGCTTTACGATTCGTTCCTTGTTGAAAGTTTCCGGATAGCTCAATTGGGAATGTCGGTTTAGGGTTACTTTAGAGCCATCCGGTAATTGGATGCATTGAGTTTGTATATTGGTGGAAACAATCAGTGTACGTACCGGACGTTGGTAAAAATAAAACATCCAACCGAAACCTATAAGCAGGACGAAACCGGCAGCCACAGCAACTGTATACCGAATGGAAAGTATTTTGTGCTTGCGGTATGCCGGTTGAAGACGTTGTTGCAATATATTATAACTTTTCTCCGCCGAGAATTTTCCCTGCGGTGAATGAGTGGAAGAAGATAATAATTCCAACCATTCGTCCAGTTCTTTGTCTGATTTCGGTGAATTCATGTTATTTTATTTGCAGGACAAAGATACTACTTCTTTTGCAGACGGATAGAAATTTCAGAAATTTTTGCGTCTTTTCCGTCAGGAGTACAGATCAACCGTATGATACGTTGTACGCTTTTTATTTGTTTAGGATAAAGAATGATATCTATTTTTACTGATTTCTTTCCTTTCAAGATGACCGGATGGGCATTTTGAATGTGGAAGCTATTGTTACTTGTAGAACTGCTAATGGTCAGTTTACGGTCTGTGTCTTGTTTTTCGGCAGCTATTATTTTTAAAGTAAGGGTTTCTTCCTCGTTCTTTGTATCATAGGTGTGTGATATGAATTGTTTTTCAAAGCCTATATACTCTTTGGGATAGTTGTCGTTGTTACTACATGCACTTATAAGCAGGGCATAAAAAAATGGTAATACTAAACGTGTATTTGTTCTCATGTCTTTTTAGTTTATTAGTTTCTATTGATAAAGACAGGAGAATCTGGAAAACTCCCTATCGTCTATTTCTAAAATAATTGTTAATTTTTTCTTTGAGTCGGGTTACAGCTTTTTGTAACTGGGCATCTACTGTTTTAGGGCTTATATTAAGTTCTTCGGCAACGGAAGCATAACTTTGTTTTTCTTCGCGGACTTTAATAAAGATTGTTCGGCAACGTTCAGGTAATTCATTCAGTGAGTTCTCATAAATGTTAAATAACTCTTCATTCATCATTTGTTCTTCAGGAGAAAGGTTGGAAGAAGATATTTCCGGCATATTTTCCAGAGGCGAGGCTTCCCTCCTTTGTTCTTTTTCCAAATAGTTCAGAGCGGCATTTCTTATTAATATATAGCTGTACTTATTAAAATCATCGGGAATAAGCTGACTTTTTCGATGATTCCAAAGCGTGGTAAAAACATCTAAAATTACTTCTTGAGCCCATTCATCCCGTTGAAGGTAATAAAAGGCGATACGAAAGAAACGGTCATAATACATATCGTATAAAGACCGGAAAGCCTGTTGGGAATCATGCTTCTGTATTTCTTTGAGTAGTTCAGTTGCCTCCATTGCCGTGTTGGGCATGTTTGTTAATGTTATAATCGGATGCAAAGCTACTAAAATGTAAATAGATGTGCTATTCATTTTAGAACTTTTAGTTTTGATTTATTGTATGAGAGGAACTGAAGCCTTCTTCTTAGTATCTGTCTTGGCAATTTTCTTCTTTCAATTTGTATTTTACTTGGTTGGCAATACTGAATATACCTATTCCTCCTTTTATATTATTGGGAATAAGGGGAACTGCATAAATAAAATTTTCGGCATCAAAATCTAATGCAGAGGACATGGCATACAAATATCTATGTTCGCTTTCTGAAATACTGTAAAACCGGATACTGATATATCGCTCTGCTTTCTGAGAATCTATATGTATATAGTTGATGTCTTCTTTTAAATCTATCGTCATGTTATATTCCCTGTTTTTAAAATAACAGCTTTTAAAAAGGCCAAAATAATTGTTCCATTTCTGAATAAGCTCGAATCCTTCATCTATAGCATGTCCGGGTTTGCCGTCTGTCAAGGCGGTGTCATAAATATAATTATAGTTATAAGTCGTGTCAATACTGAGAGTGTCCCTGCCGTCATGCCATTTATGAGAATAAAAAATCTGTTTTATTTCAAGACGATAGTATGTATTCTCTGCCTCTATATCGGGTTGTTTTAATTGAATGTTAAGCCGAAGATAATTGTCATATACAGGCTTGCCTCCTACCCAGCTGTTATAATCTCTTAAACTTATATAGGTTGTATCTACATTTATAATCTGTAAGGGTGCACTGATGCGTGTTTCCGCTTTTGCTTTATATTTACCATTTTCTGAAGAAGCCTCTATTTTCACTTTATCTCCTGTTCGGAATATGCTTTTTACTGGGTAGTAATCATCTTCCGCAGTGATTGTTTCTGACAGTTTTCCATTGATATACAGGTGTATGATACCATCGGTGACAGGAGTGGTAGCTGTCCATCCTGTGTAATGCAGATAAATCCGGTTATCGTTATTTTCAGTTTGCATCATGGCATTTACGATCAGTTTTTTAGGTTCATCATCGGGTAAATAGCCAATGGTATTGGTACATGCGCCTAAAATAACAAATACACAAAGAAATAAAAGGTATTTTTTCATTGGATTTTAAAATTTATAAGTGTATGAAAATGAAGGGATACATGGCAAGATTGTCATTTTTTTCAATATAGGCTTTCCTGTTTGTGCTTCCCTGCTGATATAGACAAAGTTGGGGTTCATGGCATTGTAGGCATTTAGGATACTGATATTCCATATCCGTTCTCCGTGCCGGGTCTGTTTATGGAAGTTGAATCCTATATTCAATTGGTGGCTTGCAGGCAATCTGTAGTTATTTCGTGAACTATAATGATCCATATCTCCTTTGTTCAAATTATCCATAATCCAGGAAGGTGGTACATTGGTAGGTGGTAGTTCTGTATGTGTCTTCTCTGTAGGAAGTGTTGCCATGCAACCTGATGCATAAGTCCATGACATATTGAAGTCGATCCGTCGTGTCAATTGATAATTTAGAGTGAGATTCAAGGTATGTCGGCGGTCATATTGGTAAGGGAAATGTTTACCATTATTGATCCCGTCCGTACTGAATTGCCGGTCGGATTTGGATAGGGTGTAATTAATCCATCCAGTAAGGAGCCCTGCAGTTTTTTGTGCCATAAACTCCACTCCGAATGAACGTCCTTTGCCCATTTCTACTTTGTCTTCCCAGTTATGGGAAGAACCTAGAAAACTTTCTCCGTCTTTATATTTTAATACATTATACATATCTTTATAGTATCCTTCTATGGAAAATTCCCAATTCTTGATACCGGTATAGTATACTCCTACAGCATATTGAAAAGATTTCATGGGGCGGATGTGGCGTGTGACGGGCACCCAAAGGTCGGAAGGCATGGCCAGTGATGCAGTAGATAATAATTGGGTACACTGGCTCATCTGTGAAAAAGAACTTTTTAAGATGATATTTGAGGTCGCTTGGAAACTTATGGAAAGACGGGATTGCAAAGAAAGATAAGTCTGTTTTTGTACATTAAAAAATGAAAAGTGCAATCCGGCATTTATTTTCCAATGTTCGTTCAGAATAAGATCATCTTCGGCATACAAGGAAAAGTCATGAGCATGGATATGAGAATTGTTCAAACTATAATTGTCGTTAGTTTGTGGATATCCATTGTCGGAATTGTGTTGATTTACGGTCTGCACTTCCGGAGCGAACTGATGATATATGTATTTCGCTCCAAATTTGATGTTGTGTGCCGGTAACGGATGATAATCAAAATCCGTACTAATGCTAAGATCACTGATGCCGGAGTGAAACAGATTGTTGGAACCATTGATGATTGTGGAACCATCAGGTTGTTGTATGCTGGAAGTTTCCTCTTGTCTGATATCAAAAACATAACGATTGTATGCCAGCGTAGTATTACTGAATAGTTGGGGGGTGAAAACATGATTCCAGCGTGTGTTCAGTAATATGTTTCCCCAATTGTGAGTTTGCTTGAACTTATCTTCATCTTTGTATTTAACGTGAGTTCGAAATAAGAATAAATATATTTCACTTATAATTAGAAACATAGCGATAAAAGTATTAAATTTATAGTGCTGAATTATAACATTTAAACGATTACCACTATGTTTCCAGAGTCTAAA
>ENA-UEQW01000025-UEQW01000025.1-human-gut-metagenome-genome-assembly--contig:-NODE-25-length-133284-cov-9.438235_pt1 | contig 133284 bp, 100 predicted proteins | sample MGYA00242947_ERZ507947 | MGnify/ENA primary metagenome ERZ507947 (study PRJEB26167, sample SAMN06115421) | human gut metagenome | host: Homo sapiens | place: China:Guizhou | collected 2015-03-17... | reverse complement strand
TTTTTAAAAAATAATAGATTATTTTAAAATAATGCGTCGAAATGAGTCGAATTTACCTCGATATACCGAAAAAGAAGCAGAAAACACAGAAAAAATCGTCGTTTCGGCAAGCGAAATAAGCATTTTTATCGGGAATATTTTAAAAAAATGCGCCGTCATTCAAAAAGAATCACGGCAAAAACAACAAAAACGGACGAGACGCTCCCTCGTCCGTCATTTTATTCCGTTTTGTATCAGTATCTTTTTTCCCAGGTTTTCGGCACAAGAAGCAAAAATACGGGGAAGATTTCCAGTCGCCCTATCAGCATCACCAGCGAAAGATACACCTTCGAAAAAGCGCTCAGCGCCGCAAAACTTCCCGTCGGCGGAATCAGCTTCGAAAGTCCGGGCCCAACGTTATTGAAGCAAGTCAGAAACGCCGTAACCGACGTGGTAAAATCGCACGCGGCATCGAAAGAAAGCACCAGGCAGGAAATAATCGCCAGCGCCACGGCAACGAAGAAGAAATTCTTCACTTCCGAAACCACGCTTTCCGAAAGCGGTTTTCCGTTCATTTTCATCGTATATACCGCGTTCGGACGAAGAAATTTCGCCGTATCGCGGCAGCTCGATTTCAACAAAATCAACGCGCGCGAAGCTTTCAGCCCGCCTCCCGTCGAACCCGCCATGCTTCCTACAATCATCACAAGCATAATCAGGCATTGCGAAAGATTCGACCATTGCCCGTAATCGGTTATAACAAACCCTGTCGTCGAAGAAGTGGATATCACGGTAAACGAGGAATAATGCAGCGCCGTAAAGAAATTTTTGCCGTATTCCGCCACACGGAAGGTGTTATCCAGCGTGATTATCAGAATACAGGAAAGAATGAAAAGCACGTAAAAACGCAGTTCTTCGTCTTTCAGCACAGATTTCACGTTGCCGATCAACAAAAGATAATACAGCGAAAAATTTACGGAGAAAATAAACATAAACACGGTAATCACGATATCCGCGTAAACGCTTCCGTATTCCGCCACGCTCGCCGCCGTAGAAGTAAAACCGCCCGTGCCCGCCGTAGACATCGATAAAATCACGCTGTCGTACACGGGAATACCGCCGCAAATCAGAAATACGAATTCCGCAATCGTCAGCACGAAATACAAAAGATACAGAATCATCGCCGTGCGTCGGATTTTACTCACCAACTTTCCCGCCTGCGGTCCCGGCGATTCGAATTTCATCAACTGAAATCCGTCTCCTCCCCGCGTAGGCAGAACGGCAAGCATAAATACAAGAATCCCCATGCCGCCCAACCAGTGCGTAAACGCGCGCCAGAAGTGAATGCTCTTCGGCAAATCGAAATCCGTCAGAATCGTCGCGCCCGTCGTGGTAAAACCGGAAGCGGTCTCGAAAAAGCTGTCCGCGAACGATGGAATATACCCGCCGATCACCGCGGGCAACGCACCGAACAGCGAAATCAACAGCCAGCAAAGTCCCACAATCACCAACGCTTCCCTGTGGCGGATTTTTCTCGCCCCGCGCGAAAAAAACAGCATAACGCCGCCAAGAAGCGCCGAAGCTCCGCATGCCGTCAGAAAACCGGGCAACGCCGCGTATTCTTTATAAATCAATGATACTGCTACGGGAAAGAGATAAAACGTCGCCGAAAACGCAAGTATTTTACCCAACCCGTTCAGTACGGAACGATATTTCATAACGCCTCACCGTTCACGCTTCCTTCCCTTTTTAAAATCAGGCGAAAAGAAGAAAAATTTTTCATCTCAGTACGTCGTCCAGCGACGAAACAAGTTCCTGCGTGGTAACCAGAATCACAAGGTCGTTTCCTTTCAGCACCGTACCGCCGTTCGGCACCACAAGATTTTTTCCGCGAATAACGGCGGCAATCAGCACGCCGGCTTTCAAAGAAATGTCTTTCAGCGCTTTGCCCGCAAATTCCGGGTTATCGTGAACCGCAAATTCCAGCGCTTCCGCCTCGTCGTCCGCGATTTTATACAGCGAAAGAATCCCGCTGCCTTCGGGCACCGCAATCGAACGCACGTATTTCGAAATTTCCTGCGCCACCACGTGGTAAGGCGAAATAATCCCTTCAAGGTCGATGCAATCGAAAAGCGCCTCGTAACGGTCGTTCGTCGTAACCGTAATCACCTTCGGCACGCCCTTGCTTTTGGCGTACAAAGAAGTCATCACGTTGTTTTCGTCGTAATCCGAAACCGCCGCAAACGCGTCGGCGTCGTCGATTCCCTCCGTTTCCAGTACTTCCGGGTCGTTGAAATCGGCGCACACCAGCGTTGACGTTCCCAGCGTGTTTTTCAGCTGTTCGCATTTCTCGCGGTTCGGCGAAATGATTTTCACGATAAATCCGTTCTTTTCCAGCTGCTCGGCAAGATAGTACGTCTTTTTGTTCGCGCCGAGAATCATCACATACTGCCCTTTACGTTTCAGCATGCCGTACGAGTGCAGAAAATCGCTGATGTCGTAATGCTTTCCGCATACGTTCACCACGTCCTTTTCGCACAGAATCGTATCGCCTTTCGGCACGAACGTACGCCCGTTTCTCGATACGGTCGCAATCAGTATACTGTATTTCTTATCGCGCGAAACCACTTCGGAAAGTTTCTTTCCGCATAAAGCGCACCCCGCCGGCAGCGTCATCTCCACGATTTCCGCCTTGCCTTCGCCGAACGAATACACCTGCTCTGCAGAAGGAAACCGCAGTATTCTTCCCACTTCTTCCGCCAGTGCCCGTTCCGGGTTCACCAGCCTGTCCACGCCGAGTTTTTCGCGCATGAAATCTATCTGTTTGCTGTATGCGGGGTCGCGCACGCGCGCCACGGCATACTTTGCACCCAAAGATTTGGCAATCATGCAGCAAAGCACGTTCTGTTCATCGGAAGGCGTTACCGCCACAATCATTCCCGCCGTCGCCGCGCCCGCCTCTTTCAGATCTTCCGCAATGCACCCGTTTCCGCAGATACCGTTCACGTCGTACGTTTCCACGGCGGAACGCACTTTGTCCTCGTTCGTATCCAGCACGGTAACGTCGCGTTCCTCGTCCGTAAGGCAGCGCAATATATTCCTTCCTACTTTTCCAAGCCCGACTATTATTATATTCATAGCGTTTCCGTTTCGCTTTTTGGGCGGCTCAATAAAAAGTCGCCAGTTGTTCCGCGGGCGGGTCGCATTTTTTAATTTCTTCCGCCGTCAGCACCGGACCTTTACCCTTGTAAACCGTATGTTTTTCGTATACGATTTTCGCGGTAACTTCCGCCCAGTCCCTCGTTTTCAGCGCAACGGGCGTTTTCAGCACGCAGGCAAGCCCGCTGTACTGAATATCCGCTTCGCAGCACGTCATGATGTGCCTGCCTATCACTATGCTGTTCGCGGGCAACCGCTTATCGCTCACGACAAGCCCTTTGAACCGCACGGTTTTGCCGATATACGCGTCCATATTCTCGGAAAGGTCGCGATAAAATAGCGCGTAATCCTTGTCCGCTATCTCAATCACGGGCGCGTTCATATCGTACGGCATCGGGTCCACCGTATCATCGTATTCCGCCTTGCCGTTCGCATGCTCGTATACGATATCCGCCTGCCGCGTAACCGCCCGCACGATTTTATGCAGTTCGTCTCTTAACGTACCGTCGTCGTTATCGGGAAATCGGTTGAAAACCGCCATCTGCGTGTTTTTCAGTTTATCGAACGTCAGTTGCCGCATGTTCGCGTTATAACTCACAAACGTAGACGAATCGAAAAACGCCATCACCTGCGTTAAAAACCACCCTTCGGGCATCGCTTCGAACAGCGTATCGATCGTCCACATGCCGTTATATTCCACCATCACGCGGTCGCTGTCCGATTCCAACTGCCATTTCGTCAGATTATCAACCGTCATTTCCTCTTTGGAAACGATTTTCATCGTAACGTCTTTCACGGCAAACTTCGAAGGGTCGTATTCTTCCTCGCCCTCTTCGGTAATCAGCAAAAGAGTTTTTTCTCCCGCATAAAACCGCTTGTCCTCAAGCGTTTCCTGAATAAATTTCGTTTTTCCGGATTCAAGAAAACCCATAAAAAGATATACGGGAGTTTCCTCTGGCAATTTCTTCATATTATCTCCGTATTTTTACAAATCGTTGCAACCGAGCGAAGCTTTAAGCTTTGAACAACTCTTTCAGCGCGTCCTCGTTCAGTTTGCAGCCGATAACGCACAGTCTGCCCGTCGCGCCGGCAGCCCCCGTACGCACGTCCGGTTCGCCGGGAACGTAATCGAAGTGCCACCAATGTTCTCCGCCGTCCACAATGCCTTTCGCACGCAGCACCGTACCGTATTTTTCCTCGTTCTGCAACGCCTGCAACGCGTTTTTAAGCTCTTCTCCGGTAAACTTATGCGCCGTTTCCAAGCCCCACGAAGTAAACACTTCGTCTGCATGGTGGTGATGGTGATGCTCGCGTTCGTGTCCGTGGCAGCAGCAATCATCGTCATCGTCATCGTCATCGTGGTGGTGATGCTCGCGTTCGTGTCCGTGGCAGCAGCAATCATCGTCATCGTCATCGTCATCGTGGTGATGATGCTCATGCTCGTGTTCGTGGTCGTGGCAACAGCAATCGTCGTCATCGTCGTCATCGTGGTGATGATGCTCATGCTCGTGTTCGTGTCCGTGGCAGCAGCAATCGTCATCATCGTCGTCATCGTCGTGGTGGTGATGCTCGTGCTCGTGGTCATGGTCATGGCAGCAGCAATCGTCGTCATCATCGTCGTCGTGGTGATGCTCGTGTTCATATTCCTCGGCAAGTTTTTTCAGCTCGGCATCAAGACTGTCTTTCTTTTCCATCGCGGCAAGAATCGTCTTTCCGTCCAGCTTGTCCCACTTCGCGGTAACATAATTCGCGTCCGGGTTCACCGCCTTCAGCGCTTCGATACATGCATGCAGCTTTTCCTCGGACATTCCCGTCGTATGCGAAAGCACCACGCAGGAAGCGTTTTTCACCTGATCGATGAAAAATTCGCCGAAGTTTTTCATATACATTTTGCACTTATTCGCGTCCACAACGGCGCAGAAAGCGTTCAGAACGCTGTTTTCCACGTTCGCCCGTTCCACCGCGCGAATCACGTCGCTCAGTTTTCCCACGCCCGAAGGTTCGATAATAATCCTATCGGGAGCATACTGCTCTTCCACCTGCTTCAGCGCTTTCGCGAAATCGCCCACCAGCGAGCAGCATATGCACCCCGAATTCATTTCGGTAATGTTCACGCCGGAATCCTTTAAAAACCCTCCGTCCACGCCGATTTCGCCGAATTCGTTTTCGATCAGCACCACTTTCTCGCCGGCATACGCCTCTTTAATCAGTTTTTTGATGAGCGTGGTTTTTCCCGCACCCAGAAACCCGGAATATACGTCAATTTTCGTCATAAATTATACCTCCGTCGCTTTTCACGGAAACGCCCGTAAAAAGCCGCAAATTCATTTTACCGTATTATATATACCGCTATTTTCCGCGATTGAAACGCCCGGACCCCCGTCGTCCCTGCAAACCGTGCCGCGCCGGGCGGCGGACGTCTTAAAACGCCCAGTTGCCGTCTTTTAAAATCTCCACGCGCGTTCCGTCCTGCTTCACGCCCGTAATGCACATATCTTTCGAACCGATCATGAAATCCACGTGAATCATGCTGTCGTTGATGCCGCGCTTCTTGCACTCTTCGTTCGTGTACTTCTCATACCCGCGCAGACACTCGTTGAACCCCATGCCCAGCGCCAGGTGGCAGCTCGCGTTCTCGTCGAACAACGTGTTATAGAACAACACGCCCGAATTATTGATCGGCGAATCGAACGGAATAATCGCGCATTCGCCCAGCATCGACGCGCCTTCGTCCATCGCCACCATCTTTTTCAGCTGTTCTTCGCCCTTTTCGGCTTTCACTTCCGCCACTTTCCCGTTTTCAAAACGCACCGAGAAATTTTCGATAAGTTCGCCCTGATACGAAAGCGGTTTCGTGGAATACACGATTCCTTCCGCCTTTCCGGCTTTCGGCGAAGTAAACACTTCCTCGCTCGGAATATTCGGGTTAAACACGCGCCCGCCCAGCGTTTTCTCGCTGCCCGCCGTAAAAATGCCGTCCTCGTTCAGCCACACCTTGAAATCGGTTCCGTTCGAACTCTTGTATTCCAGCGCCGCCAGTCCCAGCGAATTGAGGTATTCGCAACGTTTTTTCAAATCTTCGTTGTGCTCTTTCCACGCCGCAATCGGGTTCTTTCCGTCCGCGCGCGACGTGTATAAAATCACCTGCCACAGCTTTTCGATCGCGCGCTTTTCGGGCAAATCGGGAAATACTTTCTTCGCCCACGCCGCGCCGGGCACCCCCGCGATGCACCACTGATGTCTGTTTTCCAACGCGTCGCGATACTTCTTCACCTGCGGGAACACCGCTTTTCTCGCTTCGCTCATCTTGTGCACGTCCACGCCTTTCATGCCGTCCGGGTCGTCGGAATCGAGGAACAGTCGGCAAGCGTATTTCTCCGCTTTATATTCCCACTTCGCCTTGCCCCACGGCGTTAAATTCGAAAGCTTTTCCTGCGACATATAAATCGCGTTCAGCTTCTCCGTCGGCTGGTAGCTCCAGTCCACGAACACCTCGCCGGCGCCCGCTTTGTAGCACTCTTCCACCACCATGGCAACGAATTCCGGCTGGTCCAAACCCGCCTGAACGAATACCGTCTGCCCTTTTTTCACGTTGATGCCCGTTTTCACAAGCAATTTCGCATATTTTTTAAGTTGAGCCTTTCTCATATTGCAATTCTCCTTTGCGTTTCTTTTTTATCGACGGCGCGTCTGCGCCGCTTGCTTACTTTTCCGTTGTTATTCCTCGTTTTTCCCGTTACACGATCAGATCGTAATTCACGGGCTTATAGAACAGTCGTTCGATTTCTTTTTCGTCCCGCGTTTCCGATAAAATCCACATCAGCTTGGTAATGATGCTTTCCCACGTCATATCGTAGCTTTCCAGCACCGAAAAGCGTTCCTTGAAATCCCTGCCGACGCGATAAATGCCCATATCGCTGCCCTCGCTCTGCACCTGCGTGGTTACCACAAGCGTCTTGCCCTTTCCGCGCCACTTTTCTATCACGTCGTACAAATCGTAGTACTCGCCTCCGGGAATTCCTCCCGTGCCGTACCCGGAAAGCACCACGGCGTCGTTGTTTTCAAAATAGGAATCCAGCACGGCGCCCGAAAACCCGGGCGTCAGGCAGCAAAGCCCCACTTTCCCGTCCAGCCGCTTGTAAAAATCGGGCGCGGCGGCGTTTTTCACGCTTTCGGGCGGTTCGATATACTGCAGTACTTTTCCCTCGCGCACCGTGGCGAGAACGGGGAAATCCACGCTGTCGAACGCGTTGAAACTCTTCGTTCTTATCTTCTTCGCCCGCGTTCCCGCAATCGCTTTTCCGTGAAACACAATCGTTACCTGCGCCGATTTCTCGCTCGCCGCATACGAAAACGCGTCCCGCAGATTGATTCTCGCGTCCGTGTCCTCTTTGTCTATCGGCTTCTGCGAACCCGTCAGCACAATCGGCTTTTTCGAATTCTGTATCAGATACGAAAGCGCCGCCGCGGTATACGCCATCGTGTCCGTACCGTGGCACACTACAAACCCGTCGTACGCCGCGTAATTTTCGCGTATCGCCTCCGCCAGAGTCAGCCAGTGCGCCGGCGTTACGTTCGTAGAATCGATATTGTACGGCTGAATATAGTCGGCTTCGCAGCATTTTCTTATTTCCGGCACGTACTCTATCAGTTCTTCCGCGCTCACCGTGGGCGACAATCCGTGCTTGCCCGTGGTGGAAGCAATCGTTCCGCCCGTCGCAATCAAAAGTATTTTTTTCATCGCCGCGCCTCCGTAACTTCTCTTCTCAATAAATCTCCGGCATGCAAAGGATATTCGCAGGGAAAAGAATAAACGCCCTGCACCCGCTTCGCGTCCGTCGTCGTTTCGCCGTCCGTTTCCGAAAACATTTCTCCCACGGTAATTTCTCTGCCGTGATATCGTCCCGGAGATAACACGTTCAGCTTGTCCCCGCTTTTAAAACGGTTTCGCATTTCAACGCGCACGACGCCGTTTTCAAAAGAGAGCACGTTTGCCGCGTAATCGTATTCGCCTTTCAGCTGCCCCGCCGCGTACTCTTCCGTTTTCTCTCCGCCGTTTCCGTAGGCGTAAGCTTTCGTGAAATTACGATGCGCCGTCGCGCATAATTCTTTTTCGCAGAACGCCGTATCGGCGCCGTCCATGGCGCGGCGGTATGCGTTCACCACCGTCGCAAGGTAATACTCGCTTTTCATCCGCCCTTCGATTTTAAAGGAATTTACCCCGGCTTTTTCCAGCTCGTCCAGCGCGGAAAGCATGTTCAGGTCTTTCCCGTTTAAAATATAGGCGCCGTGCCCGTCCTCTTCGAGGGGCAGAAAGCCCGTTTCGCCGTTTGTTGGATTCAGCGCGCGGATTTCGTATTTCCAGCGACACGCCTGCACGCACGCACCGCGGTTGGAAGAACGTCCGTCCAGATAATCGGATAACAGACATCTTCCGCTGTAAGAAATGCACATCGCGCCGTGAACGAACGCTTCAAGCTCCGTATCCGGGTTAAATTCGCGGATTTCCGCGATTTCTTTCAAAGATAATTCCCGCGCGAGAATCACGCGTTCCGCCCCCAGTTCTTCCGCATAAAATTTCACGGCGTACTTGTTCGTCGTATTCGCCTGCGTGGAAACGTGCAGCGCGAGCGACGGCGCAGCTTTTTTCAGTACGCTCATCGCGCCGATATCGCTCACGATCGCAGCGTCCGCCCCTATTTCCGCCAGATACGAAAAATAATCGGAAAGAAAGGCAAAATCATCGTTCCTTGCGAATATATTCGCCGTTACGTACGCTTTTTTGCCCAGCGAATGCGCATAGTCCACGGCTTTTTTCAAATCTTCCGCGTCGAAATTATCCGAAAACGCCCGCAACGAAAAGTTTTTTCCGCCCAGATACACGGCGTCGGCGCCGAAATAAAACGCCGTTTTCAGTTTTGAAAAATTCCCCGCAGGGGCTAACAATTCCGCTTTCATCGCCTCACACCCGTCAAAGTTTTACGCTCACCGCCACGCCGTCGCCGATTTTCAGAATACTCGTCGTCAGTTCGTCGTCCGAACAGATCGCGTTTAAATATTCCCGCAGTTTCTCAATCAGCATGTGCCGCTTGTGCGGCGGCTCGCCGTCCACCCAGCCGTACAAAAGCACGTCGTCCGAAAAAAGCACGCCTCCCGTTTTCAGCAACCGTTTCAGATCGGGCAGATATTTCAGATACTGCGCTTTCGGTCCGTCGAGAAAAATAAACCCGAACGTTCCGTTCATCTCCCTCGGCATCGAGGCAATAATGTCGCCCGCGTCGCCGAGATAGGCGTTCACCCGATTTTCCACGCCGAAAAAGCGGAAATTTTCTTTCGCCCGCAAGTAGGAATCTTCTTCCAGCTCTATCGTGGTAAGCCGCGCTTCCGGCAACGCAAGAAGCGCCGCCGAACCGGAAAGTCCCACCGCCGTGCCGATTTCAAGAATTTTTTCCGGCTTCGCCGCGCGCAGCGTTACAAGCAGATATTGCAGAGTTTCGTCGTCCGCCACGGGAATCCCCGCCGCTTTCGCCTCTTCGCGCTTTGTTTTCAGCGCTTCGCAAATATCCAGCCGCTGCACGCTATCCGAAAAACTTTTCTCCTGCATCTTCTCACCGCCGGAAATTACACTTCCACTACGGAAACAACGATAAACGGCGATTGTTTCGTCTTTTTGAACACGTAATTTTTCAAAGCTTTACGCACCGCCACGGAAAGTTCCTCTTTCGTGCCGTTTTCGTAATCGTAGGCGTCCGCCGCTTTTTTCACCACGTCGTACGCTTCCGCCATATCCATCTGTTCGCCGAACATAAACCCGTGCGAATCGATGACGGGTTCGCCCACAACGTAATTTCCCGTTACCGCCAGCGATACGAAGAAAACGCCTTCCGCCGCAAACTTCAAACGGTCTTTCATCACTTCGCTTGTGCCGTAATCTTCGAAACCTTCGCCGTCGATCAGGCGCGTTCCCGCCGTAACGTTTTCGCCCTGCACCAACGAACGGTCGGTCAGTTCGAAGCAGTTTCCTATATCCGCAATGCAGATATTTTTCGCCGGCATACCCATTTCCTGCGCCAGAAGAGCATGCTTTTTCAGGTGGCGATATTCGCCGTGAATGGGAATAAAAAATTTCGGCGAAAGCAACTGATGCAAAATTTTATGTTCTTCCTGACAGGCGTGCCCGGAAACGTGAATCTTTTCAAGACTTTCGTACACAACGTTCGCGCCCAGCCGATACAGGTTGTTGATCACGCGGTAAATCATCTTTTCGTTGCCGGGAATCGGCGAAGCCGAAATAATCACGGTATCGTTATCGCCTATCGTAACCTTATCGGAATCCCCCGAAGCCATTCTCGTCAAAGCGCTCATCGGTTCTCCCTGCGAACCCGTAGACAAAATTACGATTTCGCGGTCGAACAGATTCTTGTTTTTCGCAAGGTCCACAAGAATCCCTTCGGGAATTTTCAGCTCGCCGATTTTCACGGCGGCGTCCACAACTTTCAGCATGCTTCTGCCGGAAAGCGCCACTTTTCTGCCGTACTGCACCGCCCGGTCGATAATCTGCTGCAATCTGTGCACGTTGGAAGCGAACGTAGCCACAATCAGTCGTCTGTCGCGGTTTTCCGCAAAAAGATGGTCCAGCGTGGTTCCCACCACGGTTTCGCTCATCGTGTATCCCATACGTTCGATGTTCGTGGATTCTCCGAGGTATAACAGCACGCCTTCGCGCCCCAGCGCCGCGATTCTGTCCAGATCGATCGGCTTGCCGGAAACGGGCGTAAGGTCTATTTTAAAATCGCCGCTGTGATATATCAGCCCGTACGGCGTACGGATAGCCAGCGCCACCGCGCCGGAAATCGAATGGTTTACGTTTACGATTTCCACGGCGAACGAACCCATTTTCACCACGTCGCCCGGCTCCACAACGCGTTCCGGCACGTTCTGAATACGGTTTTCCTGCAGTTTGTTATCCGTAAGCATCAACGTAAGCTTTGTGCCGTAAATCGGCGTACCCGGATTCAGTTCTTTCATCAGATACGGCACACCGCCGATATGGTCCTCGTGTCCGTGCGTTAAAAACACGGCGCGCACCTTATCTTTGTTCTGTACAAGATAGGTAATATCGGGCACCACCAGATCGATGCCGGGCATGTCCTCGTTGTTCGGAAACGTAAGTCCCGCGTCCACCACGATGATGTCGTTTCCGTATTCGATCGCCGTCATGTTTTTGCCGATTTCGCCTACGCCGCCGAGAAAAATTATTTTCACGGGTTTTTTGTTTCTGCCCCCGCGCAAATTTTTTTCGGTAACCGCTTCGCCCTGTGCGCCGTACATTTTTTCGTACGCACGCTCCATCGCCCGTTCGTTCGCCTTTTCGCGGACGTAACGCGCGTCGGCGATAAACGTCTTTCCTGTTTTCAGCTGCGCCTGATTCAACGCCGATTCTTCGGCTTTCGGTGCGTTTTTCAACGTTTTCGGCGCCCGTTTCGCATTATCGTACACAGGCAGATAAGAAGCGTTCATCGACGTACCGTCCCCTCCCGCTTTTTTTGCGGTACGCACACCGCTGCGCGCCGTACGTTTCTGCGCCGTGCCGCTTTCCGTCGTATTTTTTGCCGCGGACGTTTTTGCGGCGCCTGCCTGACGTTTCGCCGTTCTGCGGAAAGGTTTCTGCTTGCCGCTTTCGGTATTTCCGTTCTGTAAATCCTGTACTTTGTTCTGATTTTCCTGTTTCATTATTCCTCTCAATAATTGTATTATCCGATGCTTTCCGGCGGGATCGGACCACCGCGTTATTTTCGGTTTTATATGCCTGAAAAAGGCTGTTTTATTTGGTTTTAAAGCGTTTTTATGCCGATTATTGCGTGTTTTTAAGGCATTTTTTTGAAATTTTTGCCTGTTTTTACTTGATTTAACCCTGTTTTTTCTCAAAAAAACATCCGTTTTTAAGCAGATTTAAGCCGTTTTTTTACATAAAACGGCTGTTTTTTCCCCGTTTTTTATAGAAAGAGAGCCGAAAAAATTTTTTCAGCCCTCCCTCTCATTGTTCCTTTACGGTTCGTCCGCCGGAGTTTTTCCGACGGTTAATCTACCATCAATCGAAATCGAATACCGCGCGTTTGCCCATCGATTTTCTGAGCAAGCCCGTCAGTTCGAGCTGTCTGTCGCCGGCATAGCGATACGTCTTTTTATAATCGACTTCTTCGAAATCCTTTTTCTTCGCCACGCCATTTTGTTCCGCCAGCGTTTCCACAAGGCGCACCGCGCGTTTCGCGGCGAGGTCGCTCTTGATTTTCATCATGAACGGCGTCTGCGCGTAAGCTTTCTGCTCGCTCATATCTTTCTGGTTGTAAATCGTCTGTTTGAACGCGGGATCTTTCGGATCGAGCGCGAAATACACGCAAAGCGTTTTGCCGCGGATGTTCATCTTCGCAATCGTGGCTCTGCCGCAATTGAATCTGTCCGCATTCCAGCTGACGGTGGATTTGAATTTCTTGTACGAAAGCAGCGCGTTTTTAATCATGCCGTAACGATCTTTCACTTCGTCGTCGCTCTGCTTTAATTTTGCGGTGAAGCTTCTGTCGATGCGCATGACAAGATCTTCTTTCGGCTCTTCCGCGACTTCTTCGACAGGCTCCGGTTCGGTAACGGCAACTTCATCCGCCACGACGGGTGTTTCTTCCGCAATCAAGGGCAGCGTTGCGATTGTGTAATTGGCAGCGGTAAGTTTTTCCGCAACCGCGTCCGCAATCATCTGCGCGCCGCTTTCATCGAGAATCGTTTCGTAGGAAGGCGTGCCCATCTTTTCGGAAATCTCGCCCGCCAGCGCCTCGGTATCCACTTCGGGAGCTTTGGCTTCGGGAATATTCGCCACCACAGCCGCGGCTACGGTATCGGCGATGCTCTTTACCCCTTCGTCGTCCACCAGCACTTCGTACGTAGCGGGTTCCGGCGCGGGGATTCTTTCCGCAACGGAAGAAGCGAGGCGTTCGTAATCCAGCTGTTCGGGAGCGGGAATATCGATTTTCGCAGCCACGTCGTTTGCGATTTTTTCGTAATCGATGGCTTCCGTTTCGGGAATTTCCACTTTGGACGCCGCCGCGTAAGCAAGACGCTCGTAATCGATTTCTTCCGATTCCGGCAGTTTTGCCAGCACCGCGTCCGCCATTGCGTCGTAATCGGGTGCTTCCGATTCGGGAACGACGACGTTTGCCGCCGCGTTGTTTGCGATTTCGGTAATCTTTTCGTAATCCACGGGATCGTTCGCAGTATTGACGATTTCGGAAATCCTGTCGTAATCGACGGTTTCGTTCGCGTTGTTTGCGATTTCCGCGATTCTTTCGTAATCGAGCGATTCCGTTTCGGGAAGTCTGGCAATCACCGTATCGGCAAGCTTATCGTAATCGATCGCTTCGGGAACGGGCATCTTAGCCACCACCGCATCGGCAAGTTTTTCGTAATCGATTTCTTCCGGTGCGGGGAGTTTTGCAAGCACCGTATCGGCAAGCTTGTCGTAATCGATTTCTTCGGGAACGGGCAGTTTTGCCGCAAGCGTTTCCGCCAGTTTGTCGTAATCGAGCTTTTCCGCTTCGGGAATCTGAATTTTCGCCGCTACGGCTTCCGCGATTTTTTCCAGCGTTTCATCGGTAAGCGCGTTGGCTTCCGCAATGCGGGTATAATCGACGCGTTCTACGGGAGGCAGCGATTCGATTACTTTTTCCGCCGTGCCGTATACGATGCGATCGTATTCCGCGGAACCTTTCGTTTCTTTTTCTTCGTTGGATTTTTCTTCCAGCAGCTCTGTAACTTTTTCGAGTACCTTATCGCTCACTTCGTCGACGATGCGGTTATAATCCACGTTTTCCGCCGTGGGAACGGCTGCGATCGTATCCAGAATTTCTTTGCTGTGCGCCGCCGTCTGCGCTTCCGTTTTTTCGGCGACGAGTTCCGCGATTTTATCGTAATCCGGTTCTTCGAAATTCAGCGTTTCCGCTACGCGTTCTTTCACCGTTTCGGCAACCTTATCGTAATCGGTTTCGTTGGCGAGAAGATTTTCGATTTTTTCATCAAGCGCGTCGAGCGTTTCCTCTATTTTCGCGGCGAATTCTTCGTTGAACGCGCCGGCGCTTTCTTTCAATTCGTTCAGCGCGGAAGAGAGCGATTCGTAAATGCTCTGATTCTGCGAATAGAGATATTTGATTTCCATAACGGCGCGATCGGCGCATTCAGATGCGTTTTCGCCCGCAGTTTCCGCCTGTGCCGTTTCCTCCGCGGGAACGACGACGCTTTTCGCCTGATAGCTTGCGGCGGCCGATTGCAGCTTTTTCGCCGTTTCTTCGAGTTTTGCGGTCATACGGTCGCAGATTTCGGAGAGTTGCTTCTTCAACTCCGCGTATGTATCTTTGTTGCCCTGTTCGAACGACTGATACATAACGCCGTTCTGCAAAGAAGAATACTTCATTTCGGTGAGTATGTCTTTCTTGACGGCTTTCAGATCTCCGGCGATCCCCCTGTACATATCCTCCAGCATCAACGCCGTTTCGTTACGTTGTGCCACCGACCAGTTCCGCGTTGCGTTTTGCCCTTGCCGAGCGTTTAAATCTGCCATAACACACCTCGTTTCAGTTATTCTGGAAACCGCTTTCAGCGATTCCGGGGGAAAATCCTCTCCGTTCGTATTTAATTATAGCACAAAAGGCGCCGGAAGGTCAAGGATTTTAACAAATAAATCTTAATTTTTTAAGCGTTTTTTGTTTTTTTTCGCTTCTTTGACAGCTTTTTACACCCCTTTCTTTTCCCCGCCGGAAGGTTCGATTTCTTCTTTCGCGTACTTACGATAAGCAAGCGGCGGAGTCTGCTCTTTCAAAGACATGACGTACGCCTCGTATTCCTCTTCCGTCATCTTACGTACTTTTCCGTTTTTATGTTTCGGACGTCTGCTCATACCGCGCGCCTCCCCGGATAATTTTCAGAAAAAGTATAGCCGCTTTTGCCCGGAATTATTCGGCGGACAGCGAAAAAACAGCGAAAAATTTTTGACGCTAAGCCAGCGCTTCTTCCGCCGCTTTCGCGTTGACGTCGTTCAGATTTTTCAATTCGAAGAATTTGCCCTTTTTCGCCATCAGTTCTTCGTACGTGCCTTCTTCGACGCATTCGCCTTTATCCATGACGATGATTCTGTCCGCCCCGCGGATGGTGGAAAGGCGATGCGCCACGATGAACGTAGTTCTGCCGGCGACGCAGGAAGAAATCGCTTTCTGTACGTGATATTCGGAAATATTGTCGAGCGCGCTGGTGGCTTCGTCGAAAATGAGAATCGCGGGATTGCGGATGAGCGCGCGGGCGATGGTTACGCGCTGTTTTTGCCCGCCGGAAAGCTTATCGCCGTGTTCGCCGACATCGGAATCGACGCCGTACGGCATGTTTTTCACAACCTCGGCGAGATCGGCGAGTTTCACCGCCCTGGAAAGTTCCTCTTCGGTGTAGCGGGAAAGCCCGTAGGTGATATTATCGCGTATCGAACCGGAAAACAAAATGCTGTTCTGCGGCACCACGGAGATATGATGACGGTATTCGGAAAGATTGCATTCGGAAAGCGGTTTTCCGTCGATGAGCACGCTGCCCGAAACGGGCGTTAAAAAGCCGATGACGAGATTCATGATTGTGGACTTTCCCGACCCGGAAGCGCCGACGACGGCGATACATTCCCCCGCTTTGACTTTCAGCGATAAATTTTTGATGATGTATTCTTCGCTGCCGGGATATTTATAACAGACGTTTTTAAATTCCACGTCGCCGGAAATCGACGGAACGGAACGTTTGCCGATGTTCATTTCCACGTCTTTCACGCTCATGATTCCGGAAACGGAAGAAAGCGCGTCGAACCCGGAACCGAGCGTGGGCAGAACGTTGACGAGCGTGGAAACGTAACCGCTGAGCGATACGAACATCGTCTGATACAGCACGATGTCGCCCACGGAAATTTTGCCGCGGACGGCAAGCACGGCGCAGAAAACCATGCAGGCGGCGGACAAAAACGTATTCAGACACCATGCCCACGAGCCGAAACGGGCGCCGGTTAAATCAACTTTCTTCCCCGCGTTCGCCACGCCTGAAATGGACGAATTCACCGCCGAAATTTCCGTTTGTTCCAGCCCGTGCGCCTTGGTAACGGTAAGCATTTCGAGCATGGTGGCAAGGCGGGAGCTCATCGATTCGGTATGTTCGCGGAGTTCGCGGTAACGCTTGCGGATTTTTTTGGAAAAAAGCCGCGACAAAGCGACGTTGAACGGCACGACGCACAGGAAAAACAACGCCACGACGCCGTTTTTGGAAAGCGCGATGACGGTTGCGATAACCGCGCTGATGATATTGGGAATAATGGTGTTGACGAGGCAGGAAAAAAGTCCATCGACCGCATCGGTGTCCTTTAAAAATTTCGACTGGATTCTGCCCGTTTCCATATCTTTCGCATAGGTAACGGAAAGGCTTTGCAGCTTCCGCACCACGCTGCTTTTGATGCCCGCGCCCGTGCGCCGCAACATTTTGCTGGTTAAAACGGTGCGCAGCAGCGTTACCGGTTCGTTCTGCAGAATGGCGATCGTAAGGATCAGCGCGTCGATTCCGACGGCTTTCAGCGCCTGTTGCGCCGTAATCGCTCCGCCGACCGCACGCGTAACCGCGTCGATGACGTCTGCCGTAACCAGCGGCATCAGCCACACGGGCGCCGTCTGGAAAATGTAAAGAAGGGAAGAAAAAAGCAACGGGCAAAAATTCATTTTAGCGATTTTGCCGAAAAATCCGTTCTTTTTCTTCCCTTTTTTAGTTGTGGTTTCAGCGAAAAGATAATCGTAATCCGGAACGACGTCGATACGTTCCTGCTTGCTTCGCGGCACGGAGCCGTTTTCAGAGCGATTCATACTTCTCCCGTTTTTTCCTGTTGTATTTTTCGCGTGCGCGCTTTATGTACCGCGTTTTTGCCGCTATGCCGAACCGTTTTTTAAGCGGTTTTGCGGCGGTTTATCCCGCGCCGAAATGGATGAAAAAACGTTTTTGCAAGGGTAGTATAGCATAGTTTTTAATACATGTCAACGTTCCGACGAAAATTTTTAAGACTATATATAGCCTTTTTATTTTCGTTTGCAAAAGACGGATTACAGCAGGATGCAGATGATTCCGCCCTTGCCTTCGTTGACGATTCTGCCCACGGCGCGGCGCATTTTTTTACGTACTTCCGCGGGCATCGCGTAGGGTTTGCGCGCCATGTCTTCGGCGACGATATCTTTTAAAGATCTGCCGAAAATATTTGTATCCCAAACCTTTTTTTCGTCCTCTTCGTACTCGGAAAGACGGTCTTTTACAAACTCTTCGCCCTGTTTCTGCGAGCCGATGATAGGCGCGGCGTCGCCCGTAACGTCCACTTTCAGGACGTGATAACTGGGCGCCGTGGCATGGAACGCAACCCCGTACCCGGAGCCTTTTTTCACGAGTTTCGGCCGGGACAGGAGCATATCTTCTTTTGCGGGCGGCACGGCGCCGTAGCCGCATTCGTCGGCTTCTTCCATCGCGGCTTTGATTTTATCGTAATTGCGCTTCGCTCCGGCGAGAGATTTCACGTAATCGAGAAGTTCGGCGTCGTCGGAAACGGATTCGCCGCACTCTTCGGAAATCACGCGGAAATACAGTTCCGCTTTCGCTTCGAGGCGCACTTCGGCGACGCCTTTGCCGAGATCCATGGAAACGCCGTCGGGGCAGGAAAAATCGTCCTCTTTCTGAAATAAGGTTTCGAGCGCGAAACAATCCTGCATTCTGGTGATTCTGGACGCCGCGGCGCGCAGTTTTTCTTCGATACCGGAAACGACGGCATGTTCTTCGGGAAGGGTGCGCACCCATTCGGGCAGCCGTACGTTGACGCGGACGACGGGAAATTCGAGCAGCGCTTTACGGAACAGCGCGCGGATGTCGTCCTCGTTCATTTCTTCGGCGTTGAGCGGGATGGCGGGCGCTCCGTATTTCTTTTCGAGCGACTGCGCGAGCTTTACCGCAGCGGGCGCATCCGGTTGTTTGCAGTTTACGACGATGACGAACGGCTTTTTCTGCTTTTTAATTTCTTTTACCGTGCGTTCTTCCGCTTTTTCGTAATTTTTGCGCGGAATTTCCGTTACGCTGCCGTCGGTGGTAACAAGCACGGCGACGGTGGAATGATCTTTAATCACTTTTTCGGTGCCGAGCTCCGCCGCGGCGGTAAATTCGAGCGCGTTTTTCGACCACGGCGTTTTGACAAGTCGCGGTTTGCCGTCCTCTTCGAAGCCGTTCGCCCCATCTACGGCAAAGCCGACGCAATCCACGAGCCGGATTTTTGCCGTTACGCCCTCTTTCAGGGCGATTTCGGCGGGCTCGGCGGGAACGAATTTCGGTTCCGTGGTCATGACGGTTTTTCCCGCGCCGGACTGAGGCAATTCGTCCACCATGATTTTTTTGCTGCCCTCGGCGGCATACGGGATGACAAGGCGTTCCATAAGCCGCTTGATAAAAGTGGATTTGCCCGTGCGGACGGGACCGACCACCCCTACGTAAATACCGCCGCCGGCGCGGCTTGACATATCCTCGTATACGTTATATTCCTGCATATTGACAAAACCTCCCGTTTTCGCCGTCGCTTGCATTTTATCGCAAATAAAATCCCGCAAAAGTAAGCGTTATGCTTTACTATATGCGGGATTAAATTCGTTTATGACGGTTTCGGGTTGTTGTGCTTGCTTTTTAAAGATTCGGCGCGTTACGATAAATCGCCGATTTCGGAAAAACCTTCTTTCTGCGACTGATCTTCCACCTTCAGAAAATCTTCGTCGTGTTCGAATGAACGAGGTTCGTTATATTCGCCGCCGAGCGCTTCGACGGCGTATTTGAGTTCGCGGAATTCGTTGAAGCCGATTTCGCGGTTTTCGATGCGCTTTAAAAGTACGGGTAAGGCGCGTTCGTCGCCGTAAGAAGCGAGATAAGACGCGCGCATGGGAATTTTGGATTCGTCATCGGAAAAAGCCGCGAGCAGGACGTTGAAAATTTCATCGTTGCCGATAGTTACGCGGGATAAAATTTCAAGCATGTATTCCGCGCGCTTTTCAAGCGACTCTTTTTCGGCGCCCGAAGCGTTTTCCGCCTGCTTTTTATAGCGGGCATACGAAGCCATCGCGCGGTCTTTCACCTGATCGGCGGCGGATTTCAGGCACTCGGCGACTTCGTTTTCCACGTCCTCGCTTTTTTCGCCGCTTTCGAGGACGGAAAAATATTTATCGAACGCGAGAGAATCGTCGCCGATGAAATGCACCGCGTACAGCGCCGTTTCTTCGTCGTCGGAATCGAGCAGAGAAAGAATCTGCCCGGTAGGACGGCGTTTTTCCGTTTCGGCGCAGAGAAATTCCGGCACCGGAACGCCGCCGCGGAGATGGGCGCAAAGCGTGGAAATCAGCTCGTCGTCGGTCATCCGCGCGTAGTATTGCCGAGGCGTGCAGCCGTATTTCGGCAAATATGTATCGCCGAATTTTTGATACAGTTTCGGAATGACGTCCTCCCACTCTTTTTCGGTGCGTTTTCCGCCGTTTTGCTTCATATATCCGGTAAGTTTTTTATCGAACAAACCGTCGAAATCTACCAGTTCCATTTTTTATCTCCTCCGTTATTTCCTGTTGAACTTTTCCGCGACCGACGTTATGCGTTATCGGGATTTTTATCTGCTTTTTTCCGCCCCGAGCGGCTGCCCGCAAGGACGGGACGACGAAGCGCGGAGCGTTCGGGATAATCGGGCGCGGCGGCGTTTAAAATGTTTTCCGTATCCGATTTTTCCGCGCCGAAAAACGCACAGACGTCGCCGATGTCGCCGCCGGCTTCGCGGAGATCGCTGCGCAGATAAATCGCCGCGGAAAGCGCGTTTTCCGAACTTGCCTCTTCCAGTTTATCCGCCTTTTGCAAAGCGCGGTAGACGGATTCGGCGGCGCGGGCGATACGGCGCTGATACCGATCGCCGATGACGCCGAATTTCGAAGAAACTTCGGCATAGGCGGAAAGAAAAAGTTTATGCTTCTTTCTGCCGAACGAAACGCGCGGAATACGAACTTCCTTATAAATGTTACAGAACACCGCGCCGAAACGATCTTCGCGGTTTGCCGCGAACAACAAGCGGAACGCACGAAGTTTTACGGCGGCTTCCACCTCGCAATCGAGTAACATGCCGCGCAGAAATTCTTCGCATTTTTCGCTGCCTTTTCCTCTGCCGATTACCGCACATTCTGCGGCGAGCGCCTGCAGACAGCGTTCCGTGCCGTCCATTTCGTCGAACGTCCACGCGAGAATTCCGGACGACAAAAGCCGTTCGGCTTCCGCCGCGCTTTGTGCGGATTTTTTGCTTAAAAACGTTTTAAGTTCCGCCGTGCGCGCCGTCTTTTCCGATTCCGGCACGCGATAAAAATACGTAAACGGCGGACATTCGTATTCGCCCGGATAAATTTTATGCAGGCGAAGCGCCCCCAGATAGTATTTTGCCACTTCCGCTTCCGGATACAGATCGGTTAGTTTGCCGAGCGCGGCTTCAGCAAGCGCGTAATTGCCGCTTTCCCCCGCCGCAGCCGCTTTAAAATACAACAGATTGCCGTCGTAAGGAAATTCTTTTTCCAGCTGTGAAAAAAGCTCGAGCGCTTTATCGTGCATGCCGTTTTCGCAAGCCACCGTGGCGATTTTATATTTTTCTTCCGCCGTGGTGCCCTGCAGAGAGCAAAGCCGATCCGCGATTTCTCGGCTTTCGCTTTTCCTGTCCTCTTCGGAATACAGCGCGGAAAGCGTGGCGAGCGCCTGCACGTCGTTTGCATTTTCCTTTAACAGCGCGAGGCAGGTTTCTTCCGCGCCCTCGGCGTCGCCCTTTAAAAGCATTGCCACGGCGAGAAGTTCCTGCGCGGCGGAATATTCGCCGCAGCCTTTCGGAATTTCCGAAAGCAACCCTATGGCGCCTTCCGTGTCGCCCGCTCTGAGCGCCGCGCCGCTTTTTGCGAGTTCTTCGCGGAAATCGGCGAGCGCGGGAGGATAGACGAAACGGAAGCCGTTGCGGCGATCGGAAGCGAACGCTTCGGCAATCTGCAATTTATCTTCGCCCGTAAGCGTTGAATCGGTATCGACAAGGCGTTCGTAATAATACGCCGACTGCGCTTCGTTGCCGAGATTGAGATAATTGACGGCAAGCCCCTCGTAGGCGTCGGGAAGATCGTCGGGATCGCAGCAATCGGCATAGCGGAACCAGCAGTTTAAAGCCGAAGTGTACAGCCCCATATTTTCGTACGAATCGGCAAGGCGCGCCAAAGCGTCGGCGTCGGAGCCGAACAGTTCGATTTCGCGGTGCGTAAAGCGAAGCGCGGAAAGGTAATCGCCCTCTCCGTAACTTTTATCCGCCTGCGATATCAAAAACCGCCTGCCGTAATTGATTTTTCGTACTTTACCCGACATTAACGCCCGTTTCCTTTCCGATATTTATTCTATATATTTACACGCGGCAAGCCGTTTTTAAACGCCGCTTTTTATTTGCCGAGCCGTGAAAGAAGATCCGCCAGATCCGTTCTTGTAAACGCGTAATCTTTATTGCAGTATCTGCAATGAATTTTTACGGCGCCCTGTTCTTGCAGAATACTTTCCAGCTCGTCCTTTCCGAGCGTGCTTAACACGCCTTTCAGATATTCCGCCGAACAGTTGCAGCGGTAACGGAGATCGCGTTCTTCTTCGCAGGAAATTTCGCCGAAAACGCTTGTTGCCGATTCCGCCGCGCTTTTTCCGCAGCGGTATTCGTTCAATACCGCGGCAAGCTTATCTTTTGCGGAAACCTCCCAGTTTTTTCCGCAGCCGGGAAGCGCCTGCAACGCCGCGAGAAAATAATCGCACCCGCCGCCGAGATAAAAGGCAAAGCGCGTGGGAAGCTGTTCGCTGACCGTAAAATATTCTTCGAAATTCGCCGCGAAAAATTCTTCGGCATTCCCTGTTTCGTTGTTGCAAAGAGCGCAGGCGCCGACGAACGGACGGGAATAGCCGTCGTCCCGCACTACCTGTAAAAATCCGCCCGTGCCGTAAAACGAATCTGCCGTGCCCGCAGCCGCCTCGCGGCAATCCATACACGCGCGGACGGACAACGCAGCGTTGACGGAAGCCGTAAGATTTTCAAGCGTTCCGTCCGTTTTCAATACGACGGAAACCTCGCCGCGTTTATCTTTCAGAAGTCCGCCGAGAAACGCCGTGCCGAGAAGCGCGCCGCCGAAAATCTTCGCCTGTTCGCCTGCGAAACCCTGCAATTTAATTCCGTCGGAACACATTACCCCGCCATTTATCAGCGTGAGCGAAACGCCGCCGTTATATACGAGACACCTGAAAAGTCCGCTTGTTTTCTTTTCGGTCATACGTTACCTCTTCTTTTTTGCAAGAAAGCAAAGACGGTCGGTTTCTTCGGCGTTTTCGCCGAAAATTCCGCCGACGGAGACGATTCCGAACCCCGCGGATAACAGCGCGTTTTCGATTTCATCGCGCGTATACACGTACTGCGTGTGCAGCTCGTCGAATCTGTCGAACGCGCCGTCTTTGCGGCGCACGAAAAGGGTTACGTCCAGCGTGGCGACGGAATCTTCCACCTTACCGAAAGAAAGATACGTAACGTTTTCGCGATCGTCCGCGCTGACTTTGCCGTTGATTTTCGTTAAAAATTTGCGTTCCGAACTGATATCGAACACGTAAACGCCGCCCTTATTCAAAGCGCGCGCCACGTTTTTAAACGCCGCGACGAGCTTGTTTTTGGGAACGTAATTGATTACGTCGTTGGAAGAAAGCGCGAAATCGTATTTTTCAAGCGTTTTCAGCCCGGTAACGTCGCCCTGAAAATAGCGGGCGCGCAACCCCTCTTCGCGTGTTTTTTCTTCCGCGACGGAAAGCATGGCGGGAGAAATATCGACGCCCGACATCACGCAGCCTTTTTTAAGAAACGCGCGCGTGAAAACGCCGCTGCCGCAGCCGATATCCAACCCGCGCAGCCCCGCGATGTTATTTTCTTCCGTATGCAGCGCGCCGCACAACAACATAACGAAATACTGCGACCAGTTTTCATAGTCGCAGTCGTCGCAAAGTTCTTCGTATAAAGGCGCCAGGCGCTGATACGCGTTTTCCCGATTCATGACGCGCGTTCTCCGGTGTTCATAGATTACTGACCGAGCAGTTTCGGCGGTTTTCTCTTTTTCTTTTTGCCGTTTTTATCCACTTCGTCCTGCAAAGCTTTTTCGCGTTCTTCGAACTGTTTGTTGTATTCCACGTATTTCAGATCGTTTTTATGTTCTTCCGCATAGGTTGCCGTATCTTCCGCGATGTTCTTCTTGCTTTCGCGAAGGCGCTGCAAATCGGCGCGCGTGAAAGACGACGGAAGTTCGTAAACCTGTAACGAATCGTCGATGGGTTTGATCGGGCGGGCGACGAGATCGCTCTTGCCCGCGGCGAGAAGCTGGCGCTTGTATTCAATGCTTGCGGCGCTTTCGCCGACGTTATACGCTGTGGAAGAACCGTCCTCTTTATTATAGATGCCTCTGCCCACTTTGGCGCCCTGAATTTTGGGGTTGATGAATTTATCGAACGCCCACTGCGCGTAATCGAGCCACACGAGAAGAAGGTACGCGAACGCGAACAGGAGCACCATAAATACGGCGATGACAACGAAAAGGTTGCCGGGGATTAAAAACAACACAAACGGCAGAAGCGCGAGAACGGCGAAGAAAATCGTCTGCGGAAACGTGCCGACGGTGAGCAGAAACGAATTGCGCAGCATCTGGAAAAATTTCTGCTTGTAGTTTACGCCGAGCGCGAGCATCCACAGCGACATCAACGCCGCCAGCGCGACGGTTACATACGAAATCGCTTTGGAAACGTTCAGCCATACGCGCCTGAACCCGGCAAGCGAAGTATTTGCGACCAGCGTTAAATCCGCCATGTTGATCATCGTGGTGCAAAGCGTTAAAATCACGAGGAAGAAAAGCGCGGTTTGCAGGGCGTTTTTATAATTGAGTTTTACGCCGCGCCAGAAATCGTTCGCGACGAAAATCCCCTCCGTCCAGACCATGTTTCTTACGACGTACATGCCGCCGGAAATGCCTACGGCGGCAATTAACGTTGCAACCGCCGTTGCCGCGTACGTATAGAGATCGGAACGCATTTTCAGCGTTTCGGAAAGCCCGGATACATCGGGATATGCCGGATACCCCACGCCGAGCGACGCGCCGAAGGGATAGGAAATACCGTTGGCGCTGTTTAACATCAGCCGCATGACGACGATGGCGATGACGGGCAGCATAAACAGCAAAATCAGAAGATTTACCTTTACGATTTTGCCGAAATTGCCTTTGAAAATATCCCAGAACAACTGCCAGCGGTTGGTGGGAAGTGTGCTGCGGGCGTATTCCTCGCTTTTTTCTTTGCCTTCGAGGAGCCGCGTGATTAAACCTTTTTTCTGTTCTGCCATAGTTACTCCGCTTGTTACCGACGGCGGGCACGGATTCTTCCGCGCCTTTGCGTCGATATATATTTTACTATAAAATTGTGATTATTTCAAGGAAAAACGCAAATAAAAACGAACAAAATTCGAAATAGGATAAATTTTTTGTGTTTTTTTTCGTCTTTCATGGGAAATTTGTTCGTGCGGGGAAATCTTGCGGCATACAATAGAATAATAACGGGAGGAAAATCACAGGTGAAAAAATTCAGAGCGGGAATTATCGGCGCGACGGGAACCGTAGGACGACGGCTTGCTTTTTTGCTGGAAAATCATCCGTTTTTTGAAGTTACCGCGCTGGCGGCTTCGGTAAAATCGGCGGGGAAAACTTACGAAACGGCGCTGGAAGAAAAACGCTCCGACGGTTATGCCGCGGAGGTATGTCGGGGCGGCGGAAACGCAACCGTCGGCGAAGCATGCGGTTTTTTCGCAAAAATTCCGGGCGACGAACCGTGCCCGCGTTCGCTTGCAAAAACGACGGTATTCGACGCGGAGGCGGATTTTAAAAAAATCGCGGCGGAGGCGGACGTTGTATTCTGCGCCGTGAACGCCGGCAAAGAAACGACGAAACTGCTTGAAGAAAGGTATGCGCGGGCGGAAATTCCCGTCATTTCGAATAATTCCGCGAATCGTTTTACCCCGGACGTGCCGATGATTATCCCCGAAGTCAACCCTATGCAGCTGGACGTCATCCCGTTTCAGAAAAGGCGCCTCGGAACAAAGCGCGGATTTATCGCAACGAAATCGAATTGTTCGGTGCAGACGTTTGCGCCGCTTTTGGAGCCGTTGAGGAAATACGGGCTGCGGGCGGCGGCGGTGTGCACTTATCAAGCCGTTTCGGGCGCGGGGAAAACGCTTGATACGATGCCGGAGATTTACGACAACGTTATCCCCTATATTGCGGGCGAAGAAGAAAAGAGCGAAATCGAGCCGCTGAAAATCTGGGGAAATATTTCGGACGGAAAAATCGTGCCTGCGGCGGCGCCCTGCATTACGGCGCAATGCGTGCGCGTGCCCGTATCCGACGGACATACCGCCGCTGTGTTTATTTCGTTTGAAAATGAAAGCCGCAAACCCTCAGCCAAAGATATTATTAGAGAATGGGAGAATTTTCGCGGAGAACCGCAACGACTGCATTTGCCCTCCGCGCCCGAACGACCGATACGATATTTTTACGAAGCCGACCGACCGCAGCCGAGGCGGGACAGGATGACGGGAAACGGCATGAGCGTTTGCGCGGGGCGACTGAGAAAAGACAACGTATTCGACTATAAATTCATTTCGCTGGCGCATAATTCCTTGCGGGGCGCCGCCGGAGGCAGCGTGCTGCTTGCCGAATTGCTTGCGGCGAAAGGCTATCTGGACCGATAAAAGCTTTGTTTGATTTCACGCCCTGTTCTATGGGCGCGCGGGAGGTAGATTTGAAAAATTTTTTTAAGGGCGCGGCGACGGCGCTGGTTACTCCGTTTGACGGGCGGGAAGTGAATTACGCCGTATTGGAAAAATTGATTGCGCGGCAGATAAAGGCGGGCATCGGCGCTCTGGCGGTGCTTGGAACGACGGGCGAAGCCGCGACGGTTACTAAAAAAGAACGCAGAGAAATTTTCGCCTTCTGCGTGCGGATAAGAAACAAATATGACGAAACGCGGCGCACGAAACTGATTTTCGGCTGCGGAGCGAACGATACGCGGGAAGCCGTGAAAAACACGGAAATTGCCGCGAAACTCGGCGCGGACGGCGTTCTGTGCATTACCCCCTACTGCAATAAATGCACGCAGCGGGGCTTGTACGAATATTACCGCGAAATCTGCCGGGCGACGGCTCTGCCCGTTATCGCCTACAACGTTCCCTCGCGGACGGGCGTGAATATTCTGCCCGAAACCATGGAAGCGATTGCGGAACTGAAAAATATTGCGGGCATAAAAGACGCGGGCGGAAATATGGCGCAGACATTGGAAACGCTGCGGAGAATCCGCCGGCAATGCGATTTGTATTCCGGTGCGGACGAATTGAATCTGCCCGTTCTGCTATGCGGCGGCGCGGGCGTAATTTCCGTTACGGCAAACGCGGCGCCGAACAGCGTACGGGCGCTTTGCGAAGCCGTAACCGCGGGAGATATCGCGCGCGCGATACAAATAAACGAATTGTTGGCTCCGCTGAATTCGGCGCTGTTTTGCGAAGTGAATCCGATTCCCGTGAAGGCGGCGATGAATTTGCTCGGATTTTTCTGCGGGAAACCGCGCGCGCCGCTGACGGAGATTGAAAACGAACATTTTAAAATGCTTTCCTCGGCGCTGACGGAATTCCGCGCGGCGATGAAAAACGAAGCGTTTTTTAAGGACGGCGGATTATGAAACAAAGACAAATACGCGTAATTGTTACGGGAGCGCTTGGCAGAACGGGCAGCGAGGTGACGTCGGCGCTTGCGGGCGATCATATTTCTTTCGCGTCAATCGTCTGCGGGGTTGACGTTCGGGCAAAAGCGGACGAAAAATTGTTCGGCGTGCCGATTTACGCCGATTTTTCCGCTATTACGGAACGGGCGGACGCGCTGATTGATTTTTCCTCGGCGGAAGATGTTGCGACGCGGCTGGAATTTGCGGCGGCACACGGACTTTGCGCGGTGCTTGCCCCTACCGGATTTTCGGCGGAGGACGAAAAGCGAATCGGTTATTACGCAGAACGAATCGCGATTTTTCGCGCGGCGAATTTTTCTTTGGGGGCGGCGGTTACGGAAGAATTATGTCTACGGGCAAAGCGGCTTTTGCCCGATTTCGAAACGGCGATTATCGAAAAACATCATAAAACGAAAAAAGACGCTCCGTCGGGAACGGCTTTGCGACTGGCGGCGGCAATAGACGGAACGGCAACAGGGAAAACGGCAATATATCCGCTGCGACTGGGAACATTCCCCGGAGAACACGAGATTATTTTTGCGGGCGACGGAGAATCGGTAACGATGATTCACAGAGCGGAAAACCGAAGAATTTTCGCTTTAGGGGCAATAAAAGCCGCGGGCTTTCTCTTCGGAAAGCCCGCGGGATTGTACGGTATGAAAGATATGATGAAAGAATTGTTTTAAATCGGTTTTGTTGCGCCCCTCATCACCTCGCTTTCGCGAAGAGCTTCCCCCCTCTGCCGTAGGCTTTTTCGCGCTTTTCTCGTCAAAGAGAAAAAGCGAAAAGGGGAAGCCTTTTAATAAGGATGACGGTTTTTATCCTCTCTCGGCTCGTTTCACTCGCCACTCTACTTGCCGCGCTTGCCTATCGGCAACGCAACAAGGATTCCCGAAGGGGAAAGCAAGGGCGGCGGCTTCGCACGCCGCTCTCCTCAAAGGGGAAGTCTTTTAAGCAATAGCCGAAGTAAGGCGGACGCGGACGACGGATTCGCCCAGTATCTGCATGATCGTATACAAATCCGGCGTGTTGGCTCTGCCGGTAACCGCCACGCGGAGCATTTCCGCTACGTCGGCTACGTTGCCTTTATAATTTTCCGGCGCGGCTTTATATGCCTTCATATCCGCGGCGAAGCCGTTTTCCGCAGCAACCGCTTTCACCTTATCGAACCAGACGGAGCAATCGTCCGAAAAATCGTACGTTTTCAGGAAGGCCTCGATAACGCCTTTTACCGTGGCTTTATCGAAGCGGTATTCGTCCGCCTGCGTTACTTCTTCGCCGAAGAAATAACTCATGAGTTCCGCAGCCTGCACGGCGCACGCGAAATCTTTACGACGCTTTTTGCCGCCTACCCCCATTAAAAGCGCAAGCACCTTCGCGGCGTACGATTCATCGGCAAAGTACAGTTTCTGCGTGGTATCGCCGAACTCTTCCGCCCACGCTTTCAGGAAATCGTACGTTTCTTTTTCGGTTTGCGAGGCAAAATAGGTTTTGGCGATGTCGTTCAGCTTCGCGACGTCGAACAGCGCGCCGCTTTTGCCCATTTTATTGACGGAAAATTTGAAATCGGTATACGCCGCGCCCGGATTTTTCAGGCGCCATTCTTCGAAATTCGAATTTAAAAGCGTCATCATATATTCGTTTACGGCAAGCGGCGGATAACCCTGTTCGCGATAGAAATTCAATGAAGCTTCGGGATCTTTACGCTTGGAAAGCTTGCGGCGATTTTCGCCGTCCAGCTTCTGTATGGAGCAATTATGCCCGTAACGGGGAAGCGGAAAACCGAGCACCTTGAACAGCTCGATATGAATCGGCAAAGACGACAACCATTCTTCGCCGCGGATAACAAGCGTTGTGCGCATGAAATGATCGTCGATCGCGTGCGCGAAATGATACGTGGGGATTCCGTCCGATTTTAAAATCACGACGTCCTGATTGTTTTCGGTTACCGTGATTTCGCCTTTGATGGCGTCTTTGAACGGATGTTTGATTTCCGCGTTGCCCTGCGATTTAAGACGAATGACGTACGGTTTGCCCTGCCGCAGATTTTCGTAAATCTCCTCTTCCGTGAGATTTCTGCAATGCGCGAATTCGCCGTAGTAACCGGGAAGCAGTTTGTTTTCCGTCTGATATTCGCGCGTTTTTTCCAGCTCCTCTTCCGTACAGAAGCAGGGATAGGCAAGTCCGCGACGAATCAGGTCTTTGGCGAACGCGTGATAAATTTTCGCGCGCTGCCGCTGGTAATACGGACCGTAATCGCCGCATTTATCGGCGCCTTCATCAAAATTCACGCCGAAATATTTCAGAGATTTGTGAACGACTTCCACGGCGCCTTCCACTTTGCGCTTTTCATCGGTATCTTCGATACGCAGGTAAAAAACGCCGCCGCTCTGATGCGCGATACGTTCGTTGGCGAGCGCAACGTATAAATTTCCGAGATGCATGAAACCCGTGGGCGACGGCGCGATACGCGTAACTTCGGCGCCTTTTTCCAGCGCGCGCGGCGGATAAATTTTATCGTATTCCTCTATCGGCAATAAATCGGTATCGGGAACGAGTGCGTTTGCAAGTTTTTCAAAATCCATAATACTTTCCTTTCAAGCTTTCGCTTTTTTGTTGATTACGGAAAAATTATACAGCGTTTTTTATTTTTTGTCAACAGAAATCGCTGCTTCTGCGGCGGTTTCCGCGTTTTCGTTTGCCGCTTTTCCCTCTTCTGCCGTTTCGCTTGCCGAAGCGCGGAGTTTTTTCAGCGTTTTACGGATCATGATAAAATGCGACAGTGCGACAAGCACCCACGAAATAGGATAAGACAGGTAGATGATTTCAATCGTCGGTTTTGCCGCGAATACCGTGAAAATCCATATCACGCGGAAAAGACAGGCGCCGATAAGCGACGAAACGGACGCGGAAACCGCCTTGCCCAGCCCTTGCAGAACGCCCGAACCGAGCTGCATGAAAGCGATGGTGAAATACGGCACGAACATAATGAGCATGCGCGTAACGGCGGTGTCGTATGCGATTTTATCCAGTCCTTCCGCAGCCGGTCTGATACCGTAAAGCGCGAGCAGCGGATTTCTTAAAAGCAGAACGATTGCGGGAGAAATTACGCCGACGACAAACGACGTGAGATAGGCGATTTTTAAAAATTCCGATAGTCTGTCGTACTTTTTCGCGCCGGCATTCTGCCCCACGAAAGACACGGAAGCTTTGCCGACGGAATCGATGACGGTATAAATGAAGCCTTCCACGCTGGAGCACGCCGAATTGCCTTTAACGACGGGCTGATATGCCGCTTCCGCCCCCGCCACGGCGTTATTCACTTTGACGATAGATGATTGAATGAGCATATTCGAAAGCGAGAACAGCGAGCTTTGCACGGCGGCCGGGAACCCCACTTCCACGATTCTTCCGAGCGTTTTCATGTGGATACGCAGTTTTTTAAGGCGTAAGCGGCATGCGGTTTTATCTTTGAGCAGCCGCGCGATCAATAATACCGCGGATACGGCGTTGGCGACGACTGTGGCGATTGCCACCCCCTCGACGGACAGATCGGCGACAAGCACAAGCACGAGATTTAAAATAACGTTGACGACGCCCGAAAGCGTAAGCACGACGAACGGCGTTTTAGAATCGCCTTCCGCATGCAGCACCGCCACGGCGAAATTCGTGAGCGCGATGACGGGAAGTCCGAGAAAATAGATGCGCGTGTAGACGGAAGCCAATTCAAGAAGCTTTGCTTCGTTGCCCATCAGAGCAAGCACGGGTCTGGCGAGAAAAAAGCCGAGCACACCGCAGAACGCGCCGAAAATCACGCCGAAAAGAAGTGCGGTATGTACGGCGTTTTCCGTTTCGGCACCGTCTTTTCTGCCGACGGCGCGGGAAATCACCACTTCGGCGCCTAACGAACAGCCGATGAAAAGCCCCGTGATGAGGTTGACGAACGCCGTAGTTGTGCCTACGGCGCCTACCGCGTCGGCTTCGTGCGAAAGCCCCACGACGACGATATCCGCCGCGTTATACAATACCTGCAACAGATTTGTGAGCATGAACGGAAGCGCGTACGCAACGAATTTTCCGAAAATGCCGCCCTCCGTCATATCCGCGTTTTTTGCCGCCCGACGTTTTGTTTTTACCGAAGAATCCATAATCATCCCTTATATTTTTTAAGACTTTTTTTATTCGGGTACAAGTATAACACCCCAAAAAGGAAAAGTCAATGGATTATCTCACCGAAAACATGGATGAATCAATCGGAATCAAGCAATAAGCCGCAATTTTCTTTGCATAATTTTATTTCGCCGTTTTCGGCGGCGCGCACAACGCGGACGACGCCGTCGCAAAGCGGCGTGCGCACGCCTGTTTTTATGCCTGCCGCCGAGACCGCGCCGGCGATATAATCGATTTCGCAGCGCCGACCGCGGCGGATATCGAGAAGCATGCCGCTGACGGAATTTTTATGGTTTTTAACGAATTTCGGAAGCAGAAAAAGCAAAAGTTTATCTTTCATCGCGCCGAACGGAGGTTTTGCTTTATGTAAAAGTTTCGCGACGTTCTTCCCCTGCACCGTATCGACGGAAATATGCTGCGCCGAAGCGACGGCAAGCGTTTCGCGCATGATTCCGAGCGCAAGTTTTCTTGCCGTTTTATCGGCGGCGATTTCGCCGAACGTGAGTCCCGTAGCGGCGGAAAGCGAAGAAAACGCCGCGTTGACGATCAGCTTCGCGTACCTTACGCCCGCGAGATTTTCCGTTTCGCGATAGAAATTTTCGTTGGTGATTGCGGCAACCGGCTGTAAAAGCGCGCGGATATTTCCGAATTGTTCCGACGCCTGCGCAGACGTGCAGATACCGCCGCGTTGATTTTCGTCCGACTGAACTTTGACGGGCGGCGGCGCGTAAGCGCCTATGCAGATTTTTGCCGAAGCAAGCGTGGACGTGAGTTCCGCTTCGCCCGGAGTTGTGAAATTCGCGCCGAACGAGCACACGCCGCCGAACGTTTTTTCCGCGCCGACGATTTTTGCGACGGATTCTTCCGGCAAGCCGTTCTGCGTGGTTACGACGACGCCGTTTCCGGACAGAAAATCTTTTAAAAACGTTACGATTTTTTCGTTATCGCGCTGTTTCGTCATCAGGAAAATCACGTCGTATCTGCCGTTTTGCCGCGTGCGCGCGGGCATTTCTTCGGGCGTGAAAATTGCGGGGCGGACGGTAAACGAGGTTTGATCCGCCGAGCAACGAAGCGTTAAGCCTCTCTTGCGTACCGCCGCGACGTGCGCGGGATTGCGCGCATATAAATCGATTGTTCCGCCGCTTTTTTCTATGAGCGCGCCGAGCGTTCCGCCCATGGCGCCCGCGCCGTAAATTGCCGCTTTTATCATTGTTGCATCCTCTTTTTGCCTTTTTATGAGGATATTGTAAAGGATTCGGGCGGAAATGTCAAGAAAATAGAGCAAAAATACACATTTGCGGCGTTTTTCGGGGACGACGTTACTTGACGGCGCCGCCCGTTACGCCGGAAACGTAATATTTCTGCATACTCATGAACAGCGTTACGATAATGACGCCGACGATGCTTGCGGCCGCGCAGAATACCGTGAAATTGCTGTTGAATCCGCTCTTTTCTTCGTTGATCAGCTTGAACAAACCCAGAGAAAGCGTGTATTTTCCGCTGTCGTTTATTATAGTGTTCACGAAAATGAAATCGCACCACGGCGCGATGAACGACGTAAGAATCGTGTAGACGATTATCGGTTTGGCAAGCGGCAGCGTAATTCTGAAAAAGATTGCGGGTTGCCCGGCGCCGTCGAGAAACGCGGCTTCCTCCATCGCGCGCGGAATGGTATCGAAAAAGCCTTTACAAATATAATAGGAAAGCCCGGCGCTGCCCGAATACACGAGAATCAGCGCGAACAGAGAATTCGTGAGCCCCATCGCTTTCAAGATAAAATAGACGGCGATCATGCTCATAAAGCCCGGGAACATACCGAGAACGAGAAGCACGTTCATGATGGGCTTCCGAAGGCGGAATCGGAGCCTTGAAAGCGCGTACGACACCATTAAAATAAACAGCGTGGTGAGCGCGCACGAACACGCCGCGACGACGATTGTGTTTTTCAGCCACAGCGAAAACGAAGTTTCGGTAAACAATCTTCTGAAATTGCCGAAACCGAGCCGAAGATTATCGGGAAATAATTTGTTGATGATGCCCGTATCCGGCGTAACGCGGAACGCCGTATACAAAAGATAAAAAATCGGCAACAGCCAGAGTACGGAAAGAAACGTTAAAACGATATATCCGACGACGATTCCCGCGCGGTTGCGGCGGGAAAATTTTTTCCCGCCGGGCGTAACGCTTTGCGCGTTTTTTCGTTCTTCGGCATAGCGCGCGGTATTCTGCGTGCGCTGCGCGTTGTGCAATTCGGAAAAACTCATTGATACGCCTCCTCGTTTTTCGTTGCGCCCGATTTATTGAACGTAATCAGCGAGATTGCCGCACAAACGACGAAAATGACGATGCCGATCACGGAAGCCACGTTATACTGCGGGTTGGCATCGGTGGTAAGACGGTACAGCCACGTTACAAGCAAATCGGTTGCCTGCGCCTTGGTGGAACCGAAGCGCACGCTATCCACCGGTCCGCCGTTTGTCAACAGCCAGATGACGTTGAAATTATTGATGTTGCCGACAAACTGCGTGATGAGATACGGCGTTGTCATCTGCAAAATATACGGCAACGTGATTTTAAAGAAAATCTGCACGGGATTGGCGCCGTCCATACGGGCGGCTTCGAGAGAGGATTCGGGAACGTTCATTAAAAGCCCGGAGCACATCAACAGCGTGTACGGAACGCCGATCCAGATATTGACGAGAATCACGGAGAGTTTCGGAATCAGCGCGTGGAAGCGCGTATCCGTGAGCCACATGACGTTTGAGCCGAAAATAACGTTTAAAATACCGTTTCGATCGAGAATCTTCTGCATTAAAAGCAGCGTTACGAACTGCGGTACGGCGATTGCCGTAACAAACGCGGCGCGGAATATCGCCTTGCCCCGGATGCCTTTTTTATTGATGAGCATGGCGAGAAACATTCCGAGAAAAAAATTTGTGAACGTGGCGAAAAACGCCCAGACGAACGTCCAGAGAAGCACCTGCGCGAAAGCCTTGGGAAATTCTCCCCCGCCGCCGAACGCCAACAGCGTTTTAAAGCCCTGCAAGCCAACCCAACCGAAAAGTCTGCCGGGCGGCATATGATTGTAATCGTAATTCGTGAACGCGATTAAAATCATGAATATGAGCGGAAGCACCGTAAACGCCAGCAACCCGATAAACGGAGGAAGCAGAAGCGGAATATAAAATTTTTTATTGACGAGTTCGTTGACGTCCTCTTTGAACGTGAGTATTTTTTCGCCGCGGCGAAGGCGCAGATCGTTTTCGTAGGAGCCCTTTAAGTTAGCCGCCCAAAGCAAAACGAATAAGATACAGACGACGAGGGAAACGACGCCGTACAGTAGAATAAGAAAGCTGTTATCGCCCGCGACTTTTTCGAATACCTGCGTTTCCTCGTTCCAGATTTCGCCCGATACGCGCGTGCCGAGATTGCCCGAAAATAATTTGGCTACGTACTTTCCGCCGAAAAAAATCATGAACAGCACGAACGCCGTTTCGGCGGCGAGATAGAAAATCCCTTTGATGATCTGCCCGCGCGCAATCTGCCCCGAACCCATAAACACCGCCGAGGCTTTCGTTGCCGCAGAACCTTCACCGATTGCAGTAAATAAGCCCGCGCGACGTTTGTTCGCCGAGCCGACGTTTTTTATTTTGTTTTTACGTTTTTCTTCAGCGATTTGCATTTCGTACTCCTTAAAGAAAAAGGCGCGCCGCAAACGGCGGGTTTCGCGTTCGCGGACGCACTCCTTTTTGTTTTTGCGGTTTTTACGCCGACCGTTCGTTTAATCCGTCGTTTTTTCGATGGCTTTCACGTAGGCGGCGAGCTCGGTTTCGAGCCTGAATTCGCTGCCCGTGGTGGCTGCGGTAATCATCGCGTTGCCCAACCCCTGCATAGGCAACCAGAGCGTGGACGGTACGTTCTTCTGCGTTTTTGAATATTTCAGCTGATTGGCGATCGCCGTTGCGCAGGCGTCGCTTTGCACGTCGTTTTCTTCGCGAGCCTCTTTATTTGTGGGAACGAAGCCGCGATCTTTAAAACGACGCACCTGATTTTCTTTATTCGTGTAATACTCGGCAAATTCGAGAGCTGCGGATTTGTTTTTGGAATACTGCCCCACGCCCATCAGTTTATACCCGGCGAACGCCGTGAGCTGCTTCTGCGTTTCGCCGCTTTCGCCGCGCGCGTAGGTGTACGAAGGAAGTTTCGCCACGCCGAAATTTTCGCCGAGATAACCGGAAAACGTCTTTTTGTTCCAGATGCCGGAAGTGGCGGCGATGACGCTGCCGTCGGAAAAGCCCGCGGCGATCGTGGAATCGTTGGCATCGGGAAAGACTTTCGGATTCGAAGCCGTTTCGTATAACGCCTTCGTTACCTTTTTGCCGACGTCGCCGCCGAAATCGGTAACGATTTTCGTTTCCGCAAACGAATCGTTATAGGTTACTTCGTAGCCGAGCCCGGCGCCGAAATAAAAAGACGTGTTGTACCAGCCGTCGTTCAGCGGCATGGCGAATTTTTTGGACGAAGAACATTTTGCGAGAATACCGTCGAGCGTTTCCACATCGGTTTCGCCGAAATACGCCTTATTATAATACAGAAAAAACGTATTATCGGTATACGGGAAAGCATAAACGCTCTCTTCGCCGTTTGCGCCCGTAACCGTAGCCGCATCCACTGCTTTTTCGTCGTTGTTTTCCCGTATACGGATAAGTCTGTCGCCGCCGATACGGGAAAGCGCGTCGCCCGCTATCAGCTTTAAAATCTGATCGCTGGAAAAGGAAAATACGTCCGGCGCGGCTTCTACGTCGGTTAAAATTTTCGTAGCCACTTCGTTTTCGCCCTGCGCCGCAAAGCGGAAATTATACTGCGTATCCGCATGATCTTTTTTGAAGTTTTCGGAAATTTCTTTCGCCAGATCCATATCCATCTGCGAACACCATACGGTAAGCGTTACGGCGTTATCCGTATGCTTTTTGCACGCGCCGAGCATGGTGCCCGCGATTGCCGCGACGGAAAGCATCGCAAGAGTTTGTTTCGTCTTTTTCTTCATACCTTTCGCTCCTACTTCGAATATTGAATTTCTGCGCTCCGAAAAAATCGGGCTAACGTTATTTTCGGTAAGTTTCCGTCTTTTTATACTTCGCTTTCCGCATAAAAAATTCCGCCCCGTACGGCGTAAACGCCTGTGCGGAACGGAAAGGTTCTTCTGCGATTTTTATCGCGCATATTCTTTATTATCTGCGATACTCTAACGTAAGGCGCAGAAGCGTTTCTTTGACTTCCGGCGATAACAACTGCGCTTTCGGATAGCGGAAACTCCAGTTTTTTGTTGAAAGCGTGGACGGCGCGTTGATGCGGGCTTCTTCGCCGAGCGCCAGCAAATCGTGCAGCGGCGCCACGCAAAGATACGACGGAGAAGCAAACGCGAGCCGTACCGCCTCGGCGCAATATTCTTCGGGCGTAACCGCAGCGGAATCGACGCCGAATTTTTTGCATTCGCCGCGGAAATCGCGCACGAACCGTTGCTTTTCCGATTCGGGAAGCGAACGGACATAAGCGGCAAACGGCGGATTATCGTGCGTGCCCGTATACGCCACGCTGTTTTCCGGCGAATTCGAAGGCTTGTTTGTGTTATCCGCTTTGCCGTCGAACGCAAATTCAAGCACGCGCATGCCGGGATAGCCGACGTTTTTCATCAGCCTGAGCACGCCCTCGTCGATTACGCCGAGATCTTCCGCCACGATAGGCAAATTTTTCATATCTTCGAAAAGCGCTTCTTTCGGACCGTCTTTCCATTCGCCTTCGCGCGCCGTCTGCGCGTTCTGCGGGATAGAAAAATATCTGTCGAATCCGCGGAAATGATCGATGCGCACCGCGTCGAACAAAGCGAGCGCTTTACGGATGCGTTCTTTCCACCAGCGATAGCCGTTTTTCTTCATTTCGTCCCAGCGGTAAACGGGATTGCCCCACAGTTGCCCGTCGGCGGAAAAAGCGTCGGGCGGCACCCCGGCTTTCTGCGTTTGTCTGCCGTTTTCGTCCGTTTCGAACAGAGATTTTCCGTATTTCCACATTTCGACGGAATCGCCGGAAACGTAAATGGGCATATCGCCGAGCAGTTCTACGCCGAAATCTTCGGCACATTTTCTTAATTGCGCCCACTGTTTTAAAAATTCGTATTGCGTAAACTGCCAGAAGCGGATTTCTTCCGCGTGTTCCGCGGCGAATTTTTCCGCTTTTTCTTCGCCGAATTGCGCATACTCGCCCCATTCCTGCCACGGACGATAAGAAAAATGCGTTTTCAGCGACATAAACAGCGCGAAATCGTAATATTCTCCCGTTTTTAAAAATGCGGCGAAATTCTGCGCTTCCGCACGGTGCGCGGCAAGATATTCTTCGCGCTCGAACCGTGAAAACGCCTTTTTTAACAGAGGCACGCGCGTACGGAACAATTTTTCGTAGTCGATACGCGAATCATCCGACGTATAGGCGTTTTCCGCCGCGTAATCGTTGAGTTCGGACTGCGTGAAAAGCCCCTCTTCTTTCAGAAGCTGCAAATCGATGAAATAGTAGTTGAGAGCGTATGAACAGACGGACTGATACGGACTGTCGCCGTAACTTGTGGGTAAAAGCGGCAGAATCTGCCAAACTTTTACGCCGGCAGAAGCGAGATAGCCGATAAATTCGCGCGCGACGGCGCCTATCGTGCCGATTCCGTAGGCGTCGGGAAGTGAAAAAATCGGCAGCAATACGCCGCATTTACGCGGCTTTTCCGCTTGATTTTCCGTTGAATCGAATATTGTTCCGCTCATAATTTTACCTTTTGTAAGTATGTACCGTTTACCTGCGTATTATAGCCGATTTACGGAAAAAAGTCAAGCATAACCCGCGGCATTCCGGACGGGCGGAAAGTTGATTTCAGAACCGGCTTTCCGCATCGTAAAAATCGCTTGCCGAAAGACGTTTTTTTAAGCGGGCGATCGCGCGTTTTTCGATTCTGGACACATAGGAACGGGAAATATTCAGCTTCGCCGCCACTTCTCTCTGCGCTTTCGGCGCCCCGCCCGTAAGCGCGTAACGCATGCAAAGCACCGTGTATTCCCGCTCGCTTAAAAGCGCGCGGATGGATGTTAAAAGACGCTCGCGCTGGACGGAACGTTCTACGTTTTCGAAAACGCCCTCCTCTTTTTCGGCAAGGACGTCGAGAAGCGTGAGTTCGTTGCCGTCTTTATCGAGCCCGACGGGATCGGACAGCGAAAGCGTATTTTTGTGCTTTTTATTGGCGCGGATCAACATTAAAATTTCGTTTTCGATACAGCGCGCGGCGAATGTGGCAAGCGTGGTGCCTCTGCCCGGGCGATAATTATCAAGCGCTTTCATAAGCCCGAGACTGCCGACGGAGATGAGATCGTCGTTTTCGGCGGCGCCGCGATATTTTTTGACGATGTGCGCCACCAGCCGCATATTGTGTTGTACGAGAATTTCTTTGGCTTGCTTGCGTTCCTCCGGCGTTTGCCCTTCGTTTAAGGCTCGAAGATATTTTTCTTCGTCTTCTTTGGACAGCGGTCGGGAAAAAGAATTCTTTCCGCCGATCAATCCCGTTAAAAAACCGATTTTGCATAAAAACGACCAGAAAACGCTTAAAAACATTGAATGTTCTCCTTTTTTCTCTCTGTTTTGCGGCGCCGTCTGCGTTTTTTTTGATTTTCGGCGCTTGTATAAGCTATGAAAAAAAAGGGTTGTACTATGCCGTTTTACTGTCTTTTCCGACATTTTTCGTCGTTTTTTGATAAGAAACTGCCGCCGATGGACAACACCGGCGGCTACGATTTCCGTTTTATGCGTTTTTAATCGACAAGTTCGAAATCCGCGCCGTTTTTTGTATCGGACGAACCGCCGATATATGCCGTAAAATCGCCGTTTTCCGCGGCAAATTCAAGCTCGGCGTTATAGAATTTCAACATTTCTTCATTGATTTCAAACGTTACGAGCGCTTCTTCGCCCGCGGCAAGAGTTACTTTTTTAAAGCCTTTGAGTTCTTTTACGGGGCGAACGACGGAAGCGACTTTATCCCGAAGATACAACTGTACCGTTTCGGTCGCCTCGCGCATACCTGTATTTTTCACGGTAACGCTTGCTTCGATTGCTTCGCCCCGGCGCAGTTTTTTCGCGGAAACCCGCGCTTTTCCGTAAGAAAATTCTGTATAGGAAAGCCCGTAGCCGAACGGATACAGCGGAAGATTCGGTCCGTCGATATACGACGACGCATAACCTACGCGCGAAAGATCGTTTTCGCGGGGTCTGCCGGTATTGAAACGATCGTAATGAATCGGGCACTGCCCCGTTACCGCGGGAAAGCTCATCGGAAGTTTGCCTTCGGGAGAAACTTCGCCGAACGCGAGATTTGCGATTGCGTTGCCCGCTTCCGTGCCCGGCTGCCATACGAGAAGAATTGCGGGGGCGAGTTCGGATAATTTTTTGATTGCAAGCGGTCTGCCGGAAAAAAGCAGCACCGCGGTGTTTTTGTTTGCGGCAAGCACCGCTTCGAGCAATCGGTACTGCGCTTCGGGCAGTTCGAGATTCTGTTTGCTGTTTCCTTCGCCGCTGTCCCCTTCCGGTTCGCCGAGCGCTAAAAGAACAACGTCCGCCCCGGCGGCAAGCCGCGCCGCATCTTCGATTTCTTTTTCGTCGGCAACCGCGTCGAGCGCGCCGCCTACGCCCTGCGCAAAACAGATTTCGGCATCGGGAAGCAGATTTTTCACGCCGTCGGTGATTTTTACCGTATCGTTACCGTTGCCGTAGCAATGCCAGCGGCCGATAATATCGCCCGTATTGCCGAAAGGACCGATGACGGCGATTTTTTTCGCGTTCTTTTTAAAAGGCAATACGCCTTTGTTTTTTAAAAGCACCGCCGATTTTTCCGCCGCGATTCTTGCGAGAACGCGGTTTTCCGCCGTCAGTATTTCCGATTTCTGCGTTTTTTCCGCTTCTTCCTTTGTTTTCGGCAGGAAGCGATACGGTTCTTCAAGCAAGCCGAGATCTTTTTTGAGGTTCAGAACGCGGCGCACGGCGTCGTTTACCTGCATTTGCGAAATTTTTCCCTCCGCAATCAGATCTTTCATGCAATGGAGATAGGCGGCGGACATCATTTCGATATCGTTTGTAGCCTGCATAGCTTTGTAAGCGCAATCCTTTTCGTCTTTCGCCACGCCGTGGTTCATCATTTCGCGGAACGCGTTATAATCGCTGATAATCACGCCGTCGAAGCCCCATTCGTCGCGCAGGATGCCTTTGACGAGCTTCCTGTTTGCCGCGGCGGGAACGCCGTTGAGAGAATTGAAAGACGTCATGACCATTTTTACGCCCGCATCCACGGCGGCTTTATAGGCGACGAGATATTTTTCGCGCAGCGTGAGTTCGCTCATATCCACGGTGTTATAATCTCTGCCTGCTTCGGGGGCGCCGTAAGCGGCGAAATGCTTCACGCACGCCGCAACGCCTTCGCGCTGGAATCCTTTTACCTGCGCGGCGGCGAACAAACCGTTTAAATACGCGTCTTCGCCCGTGCTTTCCATCGCTCTGCCCCAGCGGGCGTCGCGCACCAAATCTACCATAGGCGCGAACGTAACGCGTACGCCCATAGCACGGGCTTCGCGCGCAGCCATCGCGGAACATTCTTCCATGAATTCCGGATTGAACGTTGCCCCCATCCCCAGATTGACGGGATAAATCGTGCGGCAGCCGTGTATGACGTCCATCATGAACAACATGGGAATTTTATTGCGATCGGCTTCGAGGTGCGCCTCCTGTATATGGCGCACCTGTTCGGCGCCGCGGAAATTCAGCGTGAAGCCGATCCCCGGAAGGTCGTTATCGGAAATGCCTACGTCCTCTTTCGGTCCGGTTGCCGCCGTTTTATCGGCGGCATCGAAAAATACGCCCGAAAGTTGCGTAAGCTGCTGCAATTTTTCGTCAAGCGTCATTTTTTCAAGCAATTCTTCGACGGAAACGTTCTGCGTTTCTTTTTTGTTTTTCATGGTATTTCCTCCCCGGATATTCCGGTTGTATTTTGTACGGAATCGTACGAGCTTTTATAGTATAACACAGAAAAGTAAAAAACGCTTCTCAAAAAGCGTTTTAAACATTCTTATTTTTATGCATTCCGCATCTATTTTTTCTGATTACCGCCGAGAATACGGCTTAAAAAATCTTGCGCGGAAGCGCTTTCTTTCAGAATTTCTTCTTTTCCGTCCGAAAACGTCTTTTCCGCCTCCACGGAAAACAGACGATCCAGCGTTTTCGATTCTTCCGCAGACAAAAACTTTTCCTCGTTATCTACGTGCGAAGCCGTGCCGTCCGGAATCGCCGTTTTGCCGCGGCGGAAATTGCCGGATAATTGCCACGTTGCCGATGAAACGCCGAGCAGTTCCTGTGAAAGCACCGCATCGAACGGCGAACCCGTTTCGGTGGAAAGCACGGCGAACACCGTGAGCGAAGCGCCCGATTTTAACCTGCGCGCGGAACCGAGAAATTTCTTGAGATAATGCACCGTTTTGCTTTCCAGTCCGCCCGCCAGCGTTCTGCCGCCCGCCGATTCCTCCGTTTCGTTGAACGCGCGCGCAAGAGCGTTGAGATCGTCGAAAAGAAGCAGCGCGTTTTTGCCGTCGCAAACGTATTCTTTGGCGCATTTCAAGGCTTTTTCCGCCTGTGAAATCTGTTCGTCCGGTTCGTCGCAATAACCGGAAGCATAGATTTCCGCCACGGGAAATTCGCGCTGCCATTCGCCGATGGTTTCGGGCGAGCGTTCGCACAGCCCCGCCACGATTTTTATTTCGGCATCGTTTTTCGCCGCGGAACGGGCGATTTCGCGCAGGAGCGTGCTTTTGCCAGATTTCGGCACGCCGGATACAAGCACCCGCTGCCCTTTTCCCACCGGAAAAAGCGTTACGAAATATTTTAAAAGAAGATTTCCGTCCGATTCGAAAGAAAGCAGTTTTTCGCACGGATAAACCGCGTCTGCCCTGTCGAAATTATCAAAAAGCGTACCGGGAAGCACCGCATTGACGGAAAGCACTTCGGCTACGATATAAAATCCCGCCTGTTTCCCGGCGTGAAACGTGAGCTTATCGCCCGTACGCGCGCCGGAAAGCTCTACGTTTTTCGAAGAAATCACAGCTTTTTCGCCCAACAATTCGCGCGGTTCCGTAATTTTAACGCAATAACTGCCCGACAGCGTGGTTAATTCGCCGCAGAACACCGCGCGATCGTAATAGGCGGGATCCTGATTTTTGGCACTCAGAACGAGCGAATCGGACGGTTGCGTGCCGCTGAAACAGGCGTTGTTCTCTTCCGTTGCCTCTTCGCCGTAATCCGCTTCGATTGCCGCGCGTTTAAAATTGAGTTCTTCCAGCCCGGATAAAATGGCGGGATCGACGAAATCTTCTTTTACGGGCGCGCCGCGGTTGCTTTTCGCCGCGGGAAGGCGTTCGCCCGAAACGATTGACAGAATACAATCGACCAGCTCTCCTTTTTTTCTTGCGGTTGCCTGCGATACGCCGACATATCTGCCGAGCGTTCGCAACGACACGATGCCGATTGCGTTTAAAAATCCTGCAAATTCTATTCTCCATTGCTTGATAGCTTCCGCTCTGTCCACTTGTATTTCTCCTTTATCTTTTCGTAACGAACGTTTTTTTATTTTTATGCGCCTGCGTTTTCGGACTACTATTCAAGAAGCCGCGCGCAAAGTTTTACTTTCATTTTCTGCTCGCCGTAATCGAAAACGAGCGTATAAACGACTTCCGCGGAAACAACGTCTTTTTGTTGTTTCAGTGCGATTTTATGCGTTTTTATCCGTACTTCTCCGTTCAGTCCGTCCGGACCGAACGTACCTTTCGTGATATTTCCCTCTTCGAAGAGAAATAAAGCGCTCATTTCTCCGTTGCGGCGCCAGCTTGCCCGTTTGCCGTCCGTAAAGAAACTGCCCGCGTCGTCCGCGCTTTCGTAAGAAAGAATCACGCCGCCGCAATCGTCGGTTTGCAGGGTGCCGCATTTCGATAGAACGGATTTTTTTCCGTCCGCTTCCGTGAGCAGCGAAATACGGCAACGGCAACCGCGGAAAACGGGCGCCGTCAAAGCGAAATTACCTCAAGCGTGGAAAGCGCCTCTTCTATCAGCTCTTCGACGTTGAGTTTGCTTTCTTCCGATTCGATGAAAGAAAGCTTCGGGCGGATGGCGGGAAAATCGGGAAGAAATACCGTACAGCAATCTTCGTAGGGCAAAATAGAAGTTTCGTAGGCGCCGATTTTTACCGAACGTTCGATGATTTCGTTTTTATCGAACCCGACAAGCGGGCGAAGAACGGGCAGATTTTCTACGACGGCGTTGGAGGACGTCATGCCTTCGATCGTCTGACTTGCCACCTGACCGAGACTTTCGCCCGTAATCAGACACTGCGCGCCGATTTTTTTCGCATAGCGTTCGGCGATGCGGTACATAAAGCGGCGAAGCAGCGTTATCATCAGTTCCGGCGCGCATTTTTCGTGGATTTTTTCCTGTATATGCGTAACCGACACCACGTTCAGTTTTGTGCCGAGCGTATATTCCGAAAGAATTTGCGCCAGTTCGACCACCTTTTCTTTCGCCTGTTCGTTGGTATAAGGATAACTGTTGAAATGCAGGCAATCCACTTTCATGCCGCGTTTCGCCATCATGTACCCCGCCACGGGAGAATCGATGCCGCCCGAAATCAGAAGCAGACCTTTGCCGCCCGTGCCGACGGGCATGCCGCCCGCGCCCGCTTCGTCTTTGCCGCTGACAAGCGCCGCGCCGTTTTCCCTTACGTCCACGCGGATAATATGCTGCGGCGTATGCACGTCTACGGAAAGAGCCGGGAACGCTTCCAGTAATCTGCCGCCGATTTCACGGGAAATTTCGATGGAAGTAAGCGGATACTTTTTATCGCCGCGATGCGATTCTACCTTGAACGTGCCGTTTTCGGGCGCGAGCGATTTTGCCGCTTCGAAAATATCTTCAAGCGCCGACGACGTTTCGTACCCGGCGGAAATCGTATGCGCGCCGAAAACTTTTTTCAGCGCGACAAGAATGTTTTCCTCTTCCGCTTCGTTAAAATCCGCCACGATGTACCTGCCGCTCGGGCGGCGCAAGGTGTGCTTGTATCCTTTCAGCGCGCGTTCGATGTTCACGAAAAACATCTGTTCGAAGTAGCCTTTGTTTTTGCCTTTTAAAAATAATTCCGCGTATTTGATGATGATAACTTTTTGCATAGCGTAAGTCCGTTGTATTGTTTTTATTTCGTGCGTTCGAGAAGTTCGCGGGCGCAGGCGTTCAGAATCTGCGCGGCGCGCTCGGTTTCCTCTTTGGTCGTTGCGGGAGAAAAACTCAGGCGGAGAACGCCGTCCGCCGTGATTTTATCGTATCCGCAGGCGAGAACGACATGCGAATAACGGGATTTTTCGTTGGAAGAACATGCGGAGCCGGTGCCTATAATCAAACCTCGATCGTCGGCGAGATGCAGAAGAATTTCGCCGCGGAGTCCGCGGGCGGAAACCGTTAAAATATACGGCGTGCCGTCTTTGGGAGAGATGCGGGCGAAAATCCCCGGATCAAGCGCCGACCAGAGCGATTCGCGATACGAAGCAAGGCGTTCGTAATCCGCTGCAAGCGAAGAAAATTTCTTTTCCGCCGCATATTCCAGCGTTTTGACGCCGAACACGTTTTCGGTGCCGCTGCGCCAGCCGTTTTCCTGTCCGCCGCCGAAAAGATACGGGCGGATCGGCAACGTTTTTTTACGGATCAGCGCGCCCGTGCCTTTGAGCCCGCCGATTTTATGCGCGCTGAGCGAATATAAATCCACCTCTTTGCCGAGGCGGAACGGAATTTTTCCGAAGCCCTGCACGCCGTCGCTGTGAAACACGACGCGGGGATTTTTTTCTTTGACTTTTTTCGCAACGGCGTTGATATCGTTTATCGCGCCCGTTTCGTTATTGACGTGCATGACGGAAACGAACGTTGTTTTTTCGTCCACCAGTTCCAGCAGTTTTCCGACGTTCACACGCCCGTCCGCTTCCAACGGAGCAAAGCGCGTTTCCGCGACGTTTCTGTTTTTCAGTTCGGCAAACGGAGCCAGAATCGCCGAATGTTCGCCCGCCGAAGTTACCGCGTTGCCCCGCCGGGCATAGCCGAACACCGCCGTGTTATCCGCTTCGGTTCCGCAGGAAGTAAACGTTAAATCGTACGAAGCGGTATCGGCAACGTACGAAACCAGTTTTTCGCGGGCGGCTTTCAGTTCGCGCGAAAGCGCAAACCCCTCTTTATACATTGCCGAAGGATTGAAATAGTTTTCTTTCAGGTATTGTTCCGCACGCGCAACGCTTTCGCCGCAAGGCTGCGTGGTGGCGGCGTTATCCATATAAATCGTCTGCATGTTTTGCTTATTGCTCCGGATAATTTTTTTCAGCGCTGCGCCTGTTTTTTATCCTGCATGACGTAATCGCTTTCAAGAATTCCGCGCTTGACGAATTTCAGGATATTGACAAGCAGTTCTTCGCGGCATTCGAGAACATAAACGCGTTTGCCGACGGGCTCGCTCGTCTGGATATACAAAAAGAATTTGCCTTTGGCGGGTTCCGCGTTCGGCGTGCACACGATTTGTTTCACCGACGGATCGGCGCAGACGCGCTCAAACGACGGAGCGTCGGCGTCGCCGAGTTTTAAGATGCTTTCCGCTTCGATTCTGTACAAAAATTTGCGGCGATTGACGTTGTAAACTCTGGAGATGCGAAGTTCGCCCGAAACGAACGTGTAATCGTAGCTGAGATTGATCCGGCGCTTTAAAAGAAAACACGCGAGCCACGGTCCGCCGAACAGAAAAAGCATAAACAGCAGAAAAATAAGCAGGGCGATCGCCGAGCCTCTGTCCTCCGCTTTCATCGCTTTGAACGAAAATAAAAACGTGAGCAGATTGAAAAGAAAAATGACGGCGAAAATTACCGCGAGCGCGCCGAAAAATTTAGAAATAATATTGATTACCTTATAGCGCTTTTCTACTTTCGGCGCGTTGACGTTCACCGCGCTTTCTTCATATAAAACATCCATCGTTTTCTTGTTATCTCCTATATATTTACTTGATTTTGTTCCGTTTCTTGTCTGATAAAAATACAGGCGGAAGCCGAATAATTTCCGGCGCCGAGCTCCGCGAGAATTTTCGCGTTGCCGCCTTTTAGAACCGTGCGTTGCGCTTCCGTTGCCGGAAAAAGCGGCTTGCCTTCGTACACCACGCAGATTTTTCCCGTTTCCGACGTCAGATACACGTTTGCCGTTTCCGCCGACGCAAACCCCGCGGCGCCGATCGCTTCGAGCACGGCGTACGGATTCAGCCGCCCGCGTTTTAAAGATTCGGCTACGGAATTACGCCGCGCGAACGACGTTGCCGCTCCGACAGCCTCCCGCGCGGATTTCGCTCCGCGCACTTCCGCCGTTATCAGTTTTTCTCCGCACGATTCCGCCGCGAACGCCAAAAAATCGGTCAGCGCCGAACGAATCAGACGGAAAGCTTTGCCGTACTCGGCGTCGGCGCGATCGATCGGATAATTTTCGGCGCCGCACCCGGATAAAAACGCCGCGGCGTCGAAAAGTCCGCCGTCTGCGGAATCGCCCGTGCAGCCGAGCGGATCGGCATACAGGCTTTTCAGCATTTTCAAAAGCATAGGCGAGGATATACGCGCGTCGGTAAGAATTAAAAGCTGACGATACGAAACTTCCGTATTTTCGCCGCCGAACGTTTTTTCGCCCGTAAATCCGCCGGCGGAAACGCGCAGAAGAAAATCGATTTCGCACGGGTAACCGCCGACGGAAATTTTATAGCGGCGGGAAATCGTTTGCGACGGAGAAGAATCGTTCGTAAAAATCGCCAGTTCGTTTTTGCCGATTTTCAAATCGCAAAAAAGTTCTTTGAGATACTTTTCGCACGTTTCCTTTTCTTTTGCGGAAAAAGGCTTTTCCTCGCCGTTTAGAAATAAAACCGCTTTCGCCTTATCTTTTTTGGCCGCCGTTTCGGACAGCGCGTGAAAATACGGCTTCTGCAAATTTCCGCCCGTGATATACGCCGATTCCGCCGGCGGACGGCAATACACGGCGCCCGGCGGCGCCAGCCTGCTGAACGCGGGCTTTTCCCTTGTAAAACCGTTTGCAAGCACGGCACATTCGCCGAGCGGCTCGAAAGTTCTTGCGACGCCGTTTTTTCTCATTGCGCGTTACCGCCGCTTGTTTCGCCGCCGATTTTCATCTTTTCTTGCCGCGCGCCGCGCTTCGCAAAGGAAAATTCGGCGCGTACGACGTTTTCGCCCTCTTCGTTAAAGCCGCCGATCACGGAAAAATCCGCCTCGTCCTTGCGGTAAAAAGACAGCGTTTCGCCCTCTTTGCACTGTTTGACGTAGGCGATAGAAAACGAGCTTACGTATTTATCGGCAAGTTCGGCGACGGAAAAGCAATTCAGACAATAATCGGCATAATGCGTGTTGTTGACGTGCATGTTGTGATCGTATTCGGAATTTGCGATTTTAATCGAAAATTTCTTCTCGCCTTCTCCCGCGGAAAGTTTCGCGGTTTTCGTCTGCGGAGCGCCGGACTTTGCGGGATCGTAAATTTCCGCGTTGCGATAATCCTGTTCCGGAAACGCTTTGGGGGTAAGAAGTTTCCCCGTGGAAAAATCCACCGCGCACCAGCGGGACGTAGCGGACAAAATTTTCTCTCCGCTTTCCGCATACCCTTCGTATTCTCTGCCGAATACGACGTAAGACGGCGGCGTGGGCCACGTGCGAAGCGAAAGCGTTTCGTACAGCGGCACGGCGCGGGAAAGCACGCAGCGGATTTCCGCAAGAAAAAAAGCATAACCGTGTTCTTTCAGATACTTATAGCCGAATTCCAGCTCGTCCGCGCTCTTCGAAGCGATGCTTTCAAAGCGCGACAAAAGCGCGGAAATCTTCAGCTCGTCCTTGAAGTCCACGTCGCAAAAATCGGTTTTATAAAATTCTTCGCATCTGTAATGTGCCATATCGGTTTTATTATACAGTGAAAAAAGAAAAAAGTCAACTCGCCGAAGGCGCGAAAAAAATATTTCCCGCAAATTTCGCCCGTTTTTGCATTTTTTTGCGAAATTTTATGTACAATTGTTCAATTCTGCCCGTGTATCGTTGACAATTACTTTTTGATGTGATATAATATTTACGACATACAGATTATTTATGTTTTTATGCCCTTTTTTGTACCGGAAACGGACAAATCAAGGCGCACAAACTATTACGACAGACATAATAATTATGTGTGGCGAAGTAATTTTTGAGGTTTTTGTACTATGTCTGACGTAATTATTGTGTCAGACATAGCAATAAAGCACTATCGGGGAGGTTTATCGCGTGAGCGACATAAAAGAAACATTCGACGAATCGGAATACGATTACGATAAGATTACGGGCGGAGAAGAAGGCGGCATGTCTATCAGCTCCGATTTAATCCGCGGACACATCAATACGATTATTCTGCGCAGTTTATACGACGGCGACAAATACGGATATGATATTTTAAGCGAAATCGAAAGCAAAACAGGCGGCTTGTATTCCATCAAGCAGCCTACTTTGTACAGCGCGCTGAAACGCCTTGAATCGCTGCGGTACGTGGCTTCGTACTACGGAGAATTTTCCAACGGCGGCAGGAGAAAATATTTCCGCCTGACCGACGAAGGCAAGGAATTCGTGAAAAAGTCCCTTTCCGAATGGGAATATTCGCGTACGATTATCGACAGCCTGATTGCGGACGGCGACAAGCATTTCGATTTTTCGTTTATCACGGAAAAGCAGAAAGAACTGGAGAATATCAAGCGCAATCTTACGGCGCGCGAATCGGCGCTTACCGAAGAAAGAAATTCGCTGAAAAATCTGCAGGCGGAACTTGAACGGCAGCGTTCGTTGCTTTCGGTGCAGACTTCCGCCCTTTCTTCGCAAAAAAGCGATTATAACGAATTGAAAGCGAAAATCGAGCGTCTGGAAAGCGAATCGGAAGCCAAGGAACGCGAACTTTCGGCGAAAAGAACCGAGCTTTCGGCAAGTAACGCGAAACTGGAACGACTGCGCGAAGAGACGGAAGAAAATAACCGCGATATGGAACGGTTGCAGGCGGAAATCGACCGCCTGAAGATTTCTTCGCAGAATAATTCCGCCGAAACGGACGCCCTTTCCGCCGAACTGAACGAGGCGCGCGATCTTTTAAACGGGAAACAGCAGGAACTTGCCGATCTGCAATCGGACATCGGCGTAAAAACGGAAGCCTTGGAAAACGCCCGCGCGGAACTCGCCGCATTGAAAGACGCCCGTGCGGAAGCCGAAAACAGGCAGGAAGAACTGAACGAAATGCAGCTGCGGATTTCCGAAATGCAATCGCGCGTGGACGAAACGGCGGAATCTTTAAGAAAAGCACAGCTGGAATCGCAGGAAAAACAAAACGAAATCGAAGCCAGAGAAACAGAACTGAACGAGAAACGCGAAGCTTTGCAAAAGCAGGAAACCGAGCTTGCGGAAGCGAAAGAGAAACTTTCCGCCGCGGAAGCGAAGCTTTCCGATATGCAAAACGAGCTTGCCGAATCGATTGCGGCGCGGGAATCGCTGGAAGCGGAAAACGCCGACAAGCAAACCGAACTGGACGCGGCGCTTAACGAAGCAGAAAACGCGCGGAAGGAACTGAACGAAAAAGAAACAGAACTCGCCGAGCGCGAACAGAAATTGCAGGAACTTTCTGCATTGACGGATTCCGCCGCGTTAAAAACGACGGAAAGCGAGAAAGAACTGGAAGAACGCGAAAACGCGCTGAAAGAAGAACAGAACGATTTCGACGAAGAAAAGCGGCGTTTCGAAGAAGAAAAAACGGATTTCGAAGAAACGAAGCGTTCGTTTGAGGAATTGCGCGCGGCTTTCGAAAAGGAAAAATACGAATTCACCGAACGGGAATACGAATTTTCGGCAAAGGAAAAAGACGTAGAAAACAAGACGACCGATTTCGAATCGCGCGAAAACGCCCTTTCGCAGCGCGAATCGGAACTGGACGAAAGACAAATTCGCCTCAACGAGCGCGAAGCGGCGCTGCGCCAGAGAAAAGACGAAATTTCCACGACGGAAAATCGGCTTTCGGCACGCGAAAGCGAGCTGGAAGAACGCGAAGAAACGTTGAAAACCGAGCAGTCGGATTTTGCGACGCGGCGCGGCGAACTTTCTACACAGCAATTCGATTATGCCGACAAAATCGGAGCATACAACGCCGACCTGAAATCTTTCAACGAGGATCTGCAACGATTCCATTCCGAGCGAACCGCATGGACGGAAGAACGCCGCGCCTTCGACGAAGAACGGCAGAATTACTATACGGAAAAAGCGCTCTGGCAAAAAGAAAAAGAAAAATACGAAGCGGATAAAGCCAGAACGGAAGAAGAAAACGCGCAGACGATCAACGCCGTACGCGAACAAGCCGCAAATTTAACCCGCCGCGAAGCAGCTTTAAAAGACAAAGAATATGAGCTGGAAGGCAGAGAATCGGCTTTGAACGAAGCGCGCAGACAATTCAACGCGACGCGAATCGCTCAGGAATACGCAGCGTTGACGGGCACGCCCTCTTCTTACGATAACCGCGAACAAAACGAACGGAACAGGCAGCAACAAGCCGCGGTTCCGCAGCAGCCCACCCCCTATGCGCAGGAGTTCGGAAGAAACAACGCGCAGAACGGCTATGATTTTTCGGCGTTGAACGAACGCGCGCATGCGGACGGAATCAAGCTGCGTACCGCGGGAAACGCACAGGGAGTCGGCGGAACGAATTATAACGCTCCCCTCCCTGCCGCAAACGCGCAGAAAACGGAAGCCGCAAACGGATTTTTCAATAAAGGCAAAACGCTGTTCAGAGCGGCGATGGTAATTTTCTTCATTATTATCGCGGAAAGCCTTTCGGCGTTTTTCCTCCGTGATAAACTGAACGTGAACGGGCTGTACCCCTTCGCCGCGTTTGCCGTAGGATTCCTTGCGTTTCTGATTTGCACGATTATGTACGCAGGCGGCTATAAACCGAAAGTCCGCAGAACGAAAAAATGCCCGTACATCGTTACGGCGTGCGTGATGTTCGTTATCGTAACGGTGCTGGCATCGATGATTGCGGTGTACATGAAAGCGGATCTCCGCTCGTTGCGCGATTTGCTTAAGTTTGTGGTACTTCCCGCATTATATCTCTTCAACATAGTGTTGTTTTCGATATTCTATCGGTTATTTTCGAAAACGACCGACGCCGATTAAAACTTAAACCGGGCACACCTGTAAAAGCCGCTGTTTTCAAAGGAAAACAGCGGCTTTTTGTATTGCATGAAATTTTGTTTTTATTTACGCTTGGAAAGCACTTCTTTTTCGTAGCGTTCCACTTCGCCGTACCAGGTTTCGGAAAGTCCCTGACGGGTAAGATATTCGTTCCAGACGTCGCCGACGGGCATCATTTTAAACAGTTCGTTCATATACATCAACTTTCCGAACGAACCGCTTTCCTGCAATTCTTTCATCGTATCGTTCGGTAAAAGCATTGCATACAGAAGCGCTTTCTGCATAGAACGCTGCCCCGTTACCCAGGCGCCGATGCGGTTGATGGACGCATCGAAATAATCGAGCGCGATTTTCACTTTGTTTTCCGCGCCGTTCCTTACGATTTCTTTGGCGATTTCTTTAAGTTCGTCCTCTAAAATCACCACGTGGTCGCTATCCCAACGAACGGGACGGGAAACGTGCAGCGCCACTTTATCGTAAAACGCGAGCAGCGCGGGAATCTTATCGGAAACCACTTCCGTGGGATGATAGTGCCCCGTATCGAGCAGACAGCAGATGCCGCGCGTAGCCGCATAATTCTGGTAAAATTCGTTGCTGCCCACGGTATAGCTTTCCACGCCGATGCCGAACACCTTGCTTTCCACGGCGGGAATCACCCATTCTTTATCGTATCCTTCGAGGATTTCGTCGAGAGATTTTTTCATTCTGAGGCGCGGCGTAAGGCGGTCGGCGGGGATATCTTTGCTGCCGTCCGGAGCCCAAAGATTTACAAGGCACGGCGACCCCATCGCTTTGCCGATTTCCGCCGCGATTTTCATGCAAGCTTTGCCGTGGCGAACCCAGAACGAACGGATTTCTTCATCGCCGGAAGAAATCGTCAGACCGTTTTTCATCTTCGGATGCGAGAAAAACGTGGGGTTGAAATCGATGCCGTCGAAATTGTTTTCTTTGGCAAAATCTACCCACGGCTTGAAATATGCGTACGTATAGGCGTCGCGATCCACTTTGCCTTTATCTTTGCCGAGCACCGCGTAGCTGGCGTGAAGGTTCAGGCGCTTCTTTCCGGGCATCAGAGAAAACGCTTCTTTAACATCCTGTTTGAGCTGATCGAACCCGACGGCTTTTCCGGGATAATTTCCCGTCGTCTGAATGCCGCCTTCGAGCGAATCGCTGCCGTCGAAGCCGAGCACGTCGTCGCCTTGCCAGCAATGTACGCTGACAGGGATGTTTTTCAGCCGTTCAAGCGCGCTTTCCGTATCTACGCCGTAAGCGGCGTACGCTTTTTTTGCTTCCTCGTACTTTCCCATTTCTGTTTCTCCTTAATGATTCTGTTTGCGCGGATTTTAGCGGCAAAAAACGCCCGCTCCGCGCTTCTTCTGTTTCTATTGTACTACGATTTGTTCGTTTTTGTCAAGAGAAAAGAAAATAAATCACTTTTACGTGCGTTTTGAGAATTTTTTACGACTTTTTTGATTGATACGAACCGCTGTTCCGCCGTTATTTTCTGACGGAAAATCCGTAAGAGGCGAAGAAGCGATAAATTTGTCCGCGTTCGTAAATCGAAGAGCCGAACTTTGCGTATCCGGGAACGTTGACGTTGTTGGGAATCGCCTGCGTTTCAAGGCAGTAAGCGTTGTTTTTGCCGTAATGATGTCCGTTTTTGCCGTATTGATCGAGTCCGTTGCCGGTATAAAGCTGCACCGCGGGCATATCGGTATAACAACGCATTTCGATACCCGTTTTTTCGCTGTACGCGACGGCGTAAGGTTTGGTTACGTCGCGCCCCGGAATCAGTACGAAACAATGATCGTAACCGCCGCCTTTTTTCAGATCGGGATCGTCGGCATCGATATCCCGCGAAATACGCTTCGGCGCGGAAAAATCGAACGGCGTGCCGGCGGTGGCGCGAAGTTCGCCGCGGGGAATCAGGGTATCGTCGGTAGGCGTGATATACGGCGCATTGATTTGCAGAAAGTTATCCGCCGCAGTAACGTTATTCCCTTCTCCGTTGAGATTGAAATACGCGTGATTCGTGAGATTGATCGCCGTTTTTTTATCGGGTACGGCAAGGTAAGAAATGGTAAGCGCGCCGTTTTGCAGCGAATATACCACCCGCACGCCGAGATCGCCCGGATAATTTTCCTCGCCGTCCGGAGAAAAATAAGTGAGGCAAAGCGTTTCGCCCGAAATTTCGGCGTTCCAGATTTTCGCGTTGAAACCGACTTTTCCGCCGTGCAGATGATTGCCTCGGTCGTTGCAATACAAGCGATATTCTTTCCCGTCGATTTTCAGAATGCCTTTATCGATACGGTTGCCGAATCTGCCGATGAGCGCGCCGAGATAGCCGCCGTTGTTCAGATAGCCATCCAACGTATCGTATCCGAGCAGGACGTCGCGTTTTTCCCCGTTTTTATCGGGAAGAACGATGCTTTGCAGTATGCCGCCGTACGTTAAAACGCTTACGGACATTTCGCCCTCGCTGAGCGTGTAACGCTCCACCGGTTTACCTTCGAATTCGCCGAAAGCCGATTTTGTGATTTTCGTCATGATTATCTCCTTTCATTTTTACCTGTCCTGCAGCTAAGCGGGCGATAAAAAAAATTTCAAATAAATATTTTTCCGTTTTTTACCCATAGTAACGGATATGAAACGAAACTGGTTGCCCGTTGCGGGCATGTTATTTCTGTTCGCCGTGTTTTTTGCCGCCGCGGGAGGCTATCTGCTTTTCAAAGCGCCGAAACTTTCCGATTTGCCGGAATTTCCGTCCGTCATCGGCGCGTTCAGGTTGTTTTCCCGATAAATTCTTCGCCGGCATTTTTCAAACGGAAATTTTCGTCATTCGATTTTCGTCAGCGAAAAATTTGTTTTATCGCAGGAAGTGAGATAATATTTCACTCCGTTTTTTTCCGTTTGCAACGGAAAATATCCCGCGCCGTGCAGATGCCCGAAAATCACTTTGCCGACGCCGTATTCTTCGAACAGCTCCGTAAACCCCGATTCCGCAGAACGCAGCGAAAACGGCGGATAATGAATCAGGGCGATAAGCTCGTCACCCTCTTCCAAAAGTGCCTTACCGCAATTCAGCGCCAGACGGAAACGTTCGCATTCGCGGCGGTAAAGTTTTTCGTCCTCGGCGGAAAAATCCGTGCTGCCGGGGCAGCTCCACCCGCGGGAACCCGCATATACTTTGTTGCCGATACGCACCGCGTCGGTCTGCAAAAAATAAAAAGTTTCGTCCGGCGCGCTATCGCGAAGTTTCGTGATGCCGCTCCACCAGAAATCGTGATTGCCTTTGATAAACACCTTTTTGCCGGGCAGATCTTTCAGACGGGCAAGATCTTTCAGCGCGTCCTCCTGTTTCATCGCCCACGAAATATCGCCGGGAATCAGCACGACGTCATCCGGCGCGACTTTGCTTTTCCAGTCGGCGCGGATTTTATCGAAATGCCCCGCCCACGCGCTGCCGAACACATCCATCGGTTTCGCGTCGTCGAAAGACAAATGAAGATCGCCGATTGCATAAATACTCATAGCAATATTATAGCAGTCGCGGCAAAAAAAGGCAACTTTTTAACGGAAATATTTTGTTGCTTTTATAAAAAATTTACCGCTTCCCGACAAGCGGGAAGCGGCTGTTTTATCGCACGGCGCACACGGTTTCATCCGTTTTTGCACGGACAAGGATTCATTTTGGGATAGAGCGGCAGTTCGAAGAAGCCGGAACATACTTCCTGCGAATAATCCTGCGCGGGCGGAATTACGCTGTAGCCGTACGAAGGCACGAGCAGCTCCACCTGCATGGCAACTTTCAGTATCACCGTGCAGCAAAGGTTTACGGTGAACGTATTGTTTGCCGCGTTGAACGTTCCTTCGGGCGAAACGGCGCTGCATGCGGCACGGACGATAAACGGCATCACCGACGGTGCGGGAACAGACAACAGAACGTCTTCGGAAACGGATACGAACGACGTGGCTTTACCTTCCACTCCCGCGGCGTCTACATACAGCACTTCCACGGGGACGGTAACCGTTGCCTGCACTCTGGCGCACTGGCGATCGCCCTGCCGATCGACGTTCAGATTGCTGACAACCGCATCCGAAGAAGTGGTACGGGCACTGACGAACGTAAGCGGATATGTAGGATTTTCCGGAGTGAAATCCGTAAGCGTAAGCGTATAGTTTTCGAGCTGCAGTTGTTTGATGCACGCATCGAAAATTTTCTCCGCCTGCAGACACACTTTTTCCGTCAGTCCGTTCAGCGGATTTCCCGTAATCGGACCCGGACATTTATCCGATTGAAAATTTGAATAAAACGACATTGTAACCTCCTGACCGAAATTCCCCGCGCTTTTACGCATTTTACGGATGTTCAGGCGGGGTTTTTTCATTCAATTTCTTATTATATTGTATGCGGCGGAAGTATAAAGCGTTACGCCCGTGGCGCTTTTTCTATATCCATATTTTCATGCCGGGGTAAAACGCATCCGTGCCGTTCCTTTTTTTATAATTTCCGGCGCTTCCGCACAACAATTCTTTCGTGTCGCCCGCGCGTACGATATATAAATTGCCCTTTTCCTGCGGGAGACGCAGCAGTTGCCCTTCCGTAATTTCGCCTTTCAGTCCGTTTTCCGCCGCGATCCGCGTTTCCGGAACGCAAAAAGCCTCCGCCACGGCACGCAGCGTCTGTCCTTTTTTTACTTTGTAATATTTAGGAATTGTAATACTCAGCATCGGTTTATTCTATGCCCCTTATTGATTTTATTTTTATCGGCTTTTTACCTCGTTTTTTTCCGTCGTTTTCATAAAGCGGAGCTTGCCCCCGTACAATATTATATGCGAAACAACGTTTATAAAACAACCGCGATTATTACGATTTTATCCGCGGCGGAAAGAACTCTCGGTTTTTTATACCGCATCGTGCTTTCGCGGTATATCGGCGCGGAGGGCTTGGGGCTGTATCAGGTGGCGCTTTCGCTTTTTGCCGTATTTTTAACGATCGGCACGGGCGGTATACCGATAACGATTTCGAGATTGAAAACGAAAGGTTATGCCGAAGGGAAAAACGAAGCGGGAGATTCCGCGCTTTCGGCGGGCGTTTGTTTTTCGCTGATTCTCACCCTGCCCGTATGCGCGTTTTTCTTTATTTTCGGGCGACATACGGGATTTTTGTTTTCCGACAAACGCTGCATCGGTCTGTTTACGCTGCTTTTGATCGGGCTGCCCTTCACATGCGTTTATGCCGATATCCGAGGAAGTTTCTGGGGCGAAAAAAAATTTTTTCAGCCGGCTCTGACGGAATTGTTCGAAGAAGCCGTGATGGTGATTGCCGGCGTTTTGCTGCTGAACCGCTTTTCTCCCGAATATTACGGCGCAGCCGACCAAGTTGCGCGGGGAACGCGGCTTGCATGCTTTGCCGTGGTGATTTCTTATCTTGCTTCGTTTGCGACATCCGTGATTCTGTTTTTTGCGGACGGAGGAAAAATCCGCTCGCCGAAAAAACAATTCCGTCCGCTTTTTTCTTCGGCGATGCCGATTACCGCCGTGCGCACGTGTTCTACGCTGATAGGTTCGGCTGTTGCCGTGATTTTGCCCGCAATGCTGATACGCGCGGGGCTCTCTCCTTCGGAAGCGCTACGTACGTTCGGCGTGGCGGCGGGCATGGCGATGCCCGTACTTTCCGTCCCCTCCACATTCATCGGAGCGATCTCGCTGGTGCTGACGCCGGAATTTTCGGAAAGTTTTTATAAAAAACGCACCCAAAAACTGACGGCGGACATCGAACGGGGGGTATACTCGGCGTTTGCTTTCTCCTGCCTGTTCATGCCCTTTTTCTTCGTATACGGATTATCGCTCGGCGAACTTTTATATTCCGACCGCGGCGCCGGAGAAATGATTGCGAAATGCGCGTTTATGTTGCTGCCGATGAGCGTTTCTTTAATTTCCACGGGTATTCTGAATTCGATGAATTACGAAAAACAAACGTTGCGTTTTTACTTCATCGGCGCGGCGCTGATGCTGTTATGCGTATTTTTTCTGCCTTCGGAAATCGGCGCGTACGCCTATCCCGTCGGTATGACGGTTTCGTTTGTATGCACGGCGTGCCTGAACATGCTGTTTCTGATTGCGCGCTACCCGCTTTCGGGCACGCTGCTGAAAAAATGCCTGCTTGCGTTTGCGCTGACGGCGCCCGTAGCCGCGTGCGGCAAAGCGTTATATTCACTCTTTTCGGGATTTCTTTCCGCCGTTCCCGCGATGCTTTTATCAGGCGTGTGCACGCTGGCGGCGAACCTGCTGCTTTGGATAGCTTTCAGGCTGTTCCCCGTAAAAAAGGTGAAGAAAACGCTGTTTTAACGCACTTTTTCGTGCCTTTTTGATGAGTATGAAAAAAATTCAAGTATTTTTGAGAAATTTTTTCGTTTTTTCCTTTTCAACCCTTGACAGACGGCGCAAATTGTTTTAAAATATTTTTGTATTAAAAATTCAAAGGAGTATTGTAAAAACAATATGAGTTACAAAACCAGAGAATGGCGCGATTCGATGCGCGTAACGCTCGATTACAACAATATGACGGAAACTTTCCTCGGCGATAAAGGCTTTACCGATAAAAAGCTGGCTTCGTACCGCTCCGCGGCGTCGAAAGCATACGCCTACGTGAAAGAAAACCGCGGCAAAGACGAACTGTTTATGGGCTGGACGGAACTGCCCTACAATCAGAAAGAAATCGTTGCGGATATTTTGGAAACAGCGAAAAACGTTCGCAAAAAATTCAAATATTTCGTAGTGCTCGGCATCGGCGGCAGCGCGCTCGGCCCGATTATGGCGTTCAACGCGCTTTGCCATCTGCACTACAACGATCTGCCCCGCAACAAGCGGAAAGGTCCGAAATTCTACGTGGAGGATAACGTTGACCCCGTAAGAATGAAAGACTTGCTGGACGTTATCGAACCCGAAGAAACCTGCTTTAACGTAATTTCCAAATCGGGCGCTACCAGCGAAACGATGACGCAGTATCTTGTGATTGCCGACCTTCTGAAAAAGGCGGGCGTTTCCGTAAAAGACAACGTGATTTTCACGACGGACGCGAAAAAAGGCAATCTGAAAAAGATTTCCGACGAACTGGGCGGCGTGAAGAGCTATGTTCTTCCCGACGGCGTAGGCGGAAGATTTTCCGAACTGTGCCCCGTAGGGCTTTTACCCGCGGCGGTACTCGGCATCGATATCAAAGGCTTGCTTGCGGGCGCCGCGTATATGGATTCGATCTGCCGTTCTTCTTCGATGGCGAAGAACCCCGCGCTGGCGTGCGCCGTATTGCAGGTTGCCGCGATGAACGAAGGCAAAAACATCGGCGTGATGATGCCCTATTCCGACAATCTGAAATATCTTGCCGACTGGTATTGCCAGCTTTGGGCGGAATCGCTCGGCAAAAACGAAACGCTGGACGGCAAGCCCTGCAACGTAGGTCAGACGCCCGTAAAATCGCTGGGCGTTACCGACCAGCATTCGCAGGTACAGCTGTATACGGAAGGTCCTTACGATAAAGTGGTTACTTTCCTTTCGCTGAAAAAATATGCGTGCGAATTCGGCATTCCGAACGGCTGCGAAAGCATTCCAGACGTTTCGTTCCTCGGCGGACACACGATGGAAGAACTGATTCAGGCGGAAAACGCCGCTACGGCGTACGCGCTGACGAAAGCCGGAAGAATGAATTACACGCTGTGGATTCCCGAACTGAACGCGTTCACCCTCGGCGAACTTCTGTTCCTCTTCGAATTGCAGACGGCGTATGCGGGCGCGATGTTCAACATCAATACCTTCAATCAGCCGGGCGTTGAAGAAGGCAAAAAAGCGACGTTTGCGCTGCTCGGAAAAGCCGGCTACGCGCAGAAAAAACAGGAACTCGATTCCCTGCCCGAAAAGAAAGCGGAATATATCATATAAATTTCCGTTGATAAGTATGTAGCAGCCGCATCAGACAGCCGTGTTCCGTCGGACGATTACGTCCGGCGGAATTTTTTTTGCCGCTTTCCGCACTTTTTTTCAAAGTCCGGTATAAAACGCCGACGGCGCGGCTATACTTCGATTGCGAACGGAAAGACGGCGATATTACATATTATATCGTAGGGAAGTCTTTCACGCAAGAGGTAAAAAATGAACGTTAAACGAGGCGAACTTTATTATGCCGACCTTTCACCGGTGGTAGGCAGCGAACAAGGCGGCGTACGCCCCGTGCTTGTGGTACAGAACGATATAGGCAATAAATATTCCCCCACCGTGATCGCCGCGGCGGTAACAAGCAAAATCAACAAAGCGAAGCTTCCCACGCATATCGAACTGCCCTCCGCTTACGGACTTGCCAAGGACAGCGTAATATTGCTGGAACAGATTCGGACTCTGGACAAACGCAGACTGAAAGAACGCATCGGCGAACTGCCACCCGAAGCGATGAGCCGCGTAAACCGCGCCATTTTAATTTCGCTCGGATTCTCGGTAGATTCAAGAGCGCATTGAGCGTCGAGAACGTCGGGACTTCTCCGTAAGGGGAAGTCTTTTTTCTTTTTTATCATCCGCATTGTCGGTTATGGCGGCTGTTTATTTTCCGGAATCTAAGCCGTAAAGCAGAAACGACGAAATTGCGGAAAATCGGCGAAAAACCGCCAAATTTTTCGCGAATCTCCGTGATATAATTTGTTTATCGTAACAAAATTTATCGCGGAGGGCGATTATGCACCGGACCGAACGCAGCGGAAAAACCTTTTTACTTTATTTTACGTTTACGGCGCTTTGCGCTTTATTTTTCTTTCTCGGAAACAATTACGAGCCGTTTGCGCTGGCGCTGCTGTTTGCGGCGCTTTCCGCGCACGCGTCGCCGACGGGCTGCTGCGCCTGTTTCGCGGCGACGTCCGCCGTGGCGCTCAGCGGTAACGTCTTTCTTGTGTGCGCCGGAGAAGCCGTGATTTTGTTCATCGGATTTACCGTTTACGGAAAACTCTGCAAAGAAAGCAGGGAATCGGCACGTAAAGCCGCGCCTGTCCCCTTTTTCGCGCTGTTTGCGGCACTGGCGCTGTTTGCGTTATTCGCGCCTTTTTCGGCTTATTCGCTTCCGCCCGTGTTTTCTTTTCTGAACGACGCGCTTGTGCAGAAAATCGCCGCGGCGGCGCTGATTTATCTCTTATCTGCCGTGTTTTCCGTTGCGGTGAAGGCGATTTTGTTCCGACTTTTGAAATGCCGCCTGCGCGCCGACGAAATCATTTTTTCGCTTCTGTTATTCGTACTTTCCGGCATAGGAATGTGCCGTGCTTTTACGCCCGACGTTTACCTCGGCGCGGCGTTTTTTATTCTTCTGTTTTATTCTGCCGCCGTAAAAGACGCTTCTTCCGTCGTTGCGGCGTTTGTGCTGGCTTTGCCTGCCGCATTGACCGGGGTGCCGCTGGCAAAATTTTTTGTTTTCGGCGTGGCGGTTGCCGCTTTTGCTCCGCTGGGCAGACTTCCTTCCGTTTTCGCGCTGATTTTATGCTATTTTTTCTTCGGTATCTACGAAAACGTGTTTGAAACGACGACTTCTTATCTGGTGCCGTGGGTATTGTGCGTGCTGTTGCCGTCGCTGGCGTTTCTGATTTTGCCGCCTTCGGCAATCGCGCGTGCGGAAAACAAGCTTGTGTTTTACCGGGAAAAACATCTTTCACGCATTGCCATCAACCGGAACAGGGCCGCCATCGGCGAACAGCTGTTTGAAATTTCCGCAGTTTTCCGCGAAATCGAAAGTTCTTTCACGGCGCTTTCTTCCGAAGATTCGAAAGACGGCGCCAAAGAATATATGTGTAAATGCGTTTCCGACGGCGTGTGCGGCAGATGCCCCGGATTTTCGGAATGCAACAAAGAAACGAACGCGCGGGCGCAGATTGAAAAACTGGTTGAAATAGGCTGTATCAAAGGAAGAGTAAGCCTCATCGATATTCCGGAAAAGCTTGCCGCTGCCTGCCGCGACCAGAGCGGACTGCTGTTTGCCGTAAACAAACAGCTTGCCGAATACCGTAAGTATATCGTGGAAGCGGACAATGCCGCCGGCGGCAGAGAGCTTTTATCGAAACAAGCGCAGGCGATCAGCGAAATTTTAAAGGGTCTGGCACTGGAACAAAGCACGCCTTTCTCATCGCAGCGGGATAAAGAAAAAGCCGTGGCGACGACTTTGCAAAAAGCGGGAATCGTATGCAGCGAAACCATGCTTTGCAAGACGTTCTCCGGCGACGATTCCCCCGTGCTTTCGCTGGTAACGTACGGCAAAGCGGACGTAAAAAAAATTGCGGCTGTGGCTTCGGAGGTCCTGAAATCGCCGATGATGATTTCGGAAAGAATTACCCTGTCCGATGATAAATTCTGCTGTATTCTGCGCAAAAAACCCGTTTACGACGCGGCGTTCGGCGTGGCAAGCATGAAAAAACACGGAGAAACCGCCAGCGGAGATACGCATTCGGTGATCCGCATCGACGAACGGAAATTTATGGTGGCGCTTTCCGACGGAATGGGCAGCGGCGAATATGCCAAAAAGGTATCGGAAACGGCAATTTCTCTTCTGGAAAGTTTTTATCGGGCAAAAATGCCCTCGGATCTCGTGCTTTCCACAGTGAATAAACTGCTTTCTTTCAGCAAAGAAGAAACGTTTGCCTGCGTAGACGTTGCCGTGGTAGACCTGGACAGCGGCAAAGCGGACATTGTAAAAATCGGTTCGCCGATGGGATTTATTTTATCGGAAAATACGCTGAAAATACTGGAAGGTGATTCGTTGCCGCTGGGTATTTTAGAGGCAATGCGCCCTACCGCCGCCACGTATTGCCTGAAAGACAACGATATTCTGCTTTTCGTGAGCGACGGCGTAACTTCGGCGTTTTCCTCTTCCGGCGAATTACTGGATGCACTGAAAAAAATCCCCTGCTATAATCCGCAGGAGATTGCCGATAACTTACTTGCCGAAGTGCTGCGCCGCGAAAACGGAACCGCGCAGGACGATATTACCGTGGTGGCCGTGCGGCTTTACAAGGGCGCGACGACCGAATCCGCCGTAAGTTGAAAAGTTTATAAAAGTTTATTTCAGTCTTTTATCGGAAAGAAAATCCGCGGGCAAAGCGCCGAATCGGCGGCGAAAACTGCGCGTAAAATTCGAAGCGTTTTCGTACCCCGCGGAAAAAGCAGCTTCCGCCACGGCGTATTTGCCCGTTACAAGCAGTTCTCTTGCGTATTGCAGCCGCAGATTTTCGATATAGTTATGCGGCGTAACGCCGTATGCGCGCAAAAACAAACGATGAAAATATTGCGGCGTGATTTTACAAATTCCGCTTAATTTTTCCACGGAAATTTTTTCGTCGCGATAATTTTCATGAATATAATCCACGGCGGAGCGCAAAATTTCGTATTTCTTTTTTGAATACAATATATCGGCGCTTTTTCGCAATTCTTCGAAAATTTTCGCAAGTATCGCATGGCAACGGATACGGAAGCCGGGGTTTCGCCCGAGCCATTCGCGGCGGAATTTATCGGCGAGTATTTCAAAACGCTTGTTTCCCCGCACGATACGAAAATCGCCGAGAAAATCTTCGCATTGAAATTTTAAAAACAAAATAAACCCGCTGCAATCCTCCGAAGTTTTCGTAACTTCGTCGATATGCCTTATTTTCGGCGGAATTAAATAGATTTTACCTTTTTCAATCGTGATTTCACGCGTTACGCCGCCCTGAAAAAAATACAAAGACCGCGTACCGCCGTATTCCGAAAAATAAATTTCGTAACATACGGTGGTGAAATCGTACCGCCCCGCTTTATTGTTTACGTCGTTCGCGCCCACGATTTCGGGCGTATGCGCGGCGTCGGTATACAACAATTCGAAATTCATTTTATTTTCCCCCTTTCGTCCGCTCCTTTTTTAATTATAGCGGATATTTTTTATTTTGTCAAACATTCCGTTTCTTTTTTGAATACTCGTTTAGGTTTTTCCTTGACTTATCCCACGCAAGAACGCTATACTGAATCTGCAATAAACCAAAAGCGAGGCAATAATTATGGAAAAAAGAATACAGACTTTACTTGAACTTTCAAACGTGCAGGATATTTATCCCGCGCCCGTTGCCACTGCCTACGATCGTATCATAGAATGCGAACCCGATCCCGTGGTCGACGCGCTGAAATTCGCGGCATATATGCAAAATCAGGCGGTTGTCACCGAGCCGCAGTTGCGTTTGCCGGGAATGTTCCGTTTCGACGGAAGCTTTCGCGGCGATTTATTTCAGCGTATCGGCTATACGCGTTGGCAACGCATTGCCGCTTTATTTTATTTAAAGCCGTATAAAAATCTCGTTACGTTCGAATGGGAACACTCCGTGCTTGATTATAAGTTTATTCTCGAAAACGGCTTGGACGGCTTGCTGAAAAAAATCGAAAAATCGGAAGAAACGCACGCAGGCGATAAAGAGCGGCTCGATTATCTGCGCGCATTAAAAATCGTATGTAACGGAATGATCGCGTGGTGCGAACGCCTTGCAAGCGGTTTCGAAAGCGCCGCGAAAACCGCCCCGGACGCCACGCGAAGCAAAGAACTTACCGATACCGCCGACGCATGCCGCCGCGCGCCGCGATACCCCGCCGAAAGTTTCCGCGAGGCGATTACCGCCGTTTCGATATGCTTTCATTTCAATCCGGACAGCATAGGTTTGATCGACAGATACTTATACCCGTACTACACGCGCGATCTGCAAAGCGGAAAAATCACGAAAGCCGAAGCGAAAAGTCTTTTGCAGGAATTTTTCGTAACCGTCAAGGCGCATACCCCCTATTTTTCGGGCAATACGGATAAGGGCGGCGAATCGCACTTTGCCTTGGGCGGCTACGACGAAGATATGAACGACGGCTGGAACGAGCTTTCCGAGCTTATTTTAGAAGCGCTTCTCGAACTGCCGATGTGCTGCCCGCAGATTTCGCTGCGGCATACGAAAAAAACGCCCTTCGCGGTGCTTTACAAACTGCTTGATTGCGAACGGCGCGATAGCTATAAGCGCATTGCGTTCGTAGCCGACGAGCCGAGAATCGAAGCGTTTACGAAAATTTTAGGCTTGCCCCTCTCAATCGCCGTGAACTACACCACGGTGGGTTGCAACGAAACGGCGTTTCCTGGCGGCGTGGATTTTAGCGGCGTACATATCAACATCGCCCGCTCGCTCGATACGCTTTTAAACGCGCGGCGCAAAGAGTTTGCCGCCTGCAAATCTTACGAAGAATTTTCGACTTTATTTAAAACGATATTGAAAGATACCGTAAAAGAAGCTCTTTATTATCAGAATCTATTCAATGCCGCGCGTTCGAAAGATACCGACGTGATTTCTTCTTTGTTTATGCCGGGATGTATCGAAAGTGCAAAAAGCGCAACACAGGGCGGCGCAAAGCGACTTTCCGCCAACCTGAATATGAACGGCTTGATGTGCGTGATTGATTCGATTTCCATCATCAAACAACTTGTTTACGACGAAAAACGCGTTTCGGCGCAAGAGCTTTGTACTCTATTGGATAACGACTGGGGCGACGGCGAATTGCGCGCCTACGTACTCAACCGCGGAAAATACTTCGGCAACAACGACGAACATTCCGAAAGCGTAGCCATAAGCGTTACGAACGCGTTGTACGAAATTATTTCTCCGCTTTCCGAAACATTCGGGCATAAACTTCTTGTCGGCTGCTTCGAAGGATACAATCCGCACTCTACTTGGTTCGGCGCGGCTACGCCCGCCACGCCCGACGGAAGAAAGCGCGGCGATCCGTTTATGATCGGCATAGGACAATGGCACGGACTCGATAAAAACGGGCTGACTTCGCTTTTATTATCGGTGGCGCATATGAATCCTTCGAAAATTTTAACGGGCAGCCTTGTTTTCAACGTTGCGCTCGATCCTTCGATGATACAAAACGATGAAAAATTTTTAAAAACGGCTGCGTTATTCGAAACGTTTTTAAACGAGGGCGGCGTACAGTTTCAGGTAAATCACGTATCGCGCGAAACGCTTCTGCAGGCGGAAAAAACGCCGGAAAATTACGGCTCGCTGCGCGTGCGCGTAAGCGGCTTTTCCGCCTACTACACAAAGCTTTGCCCCGAAATCAGAAACGAAATTTTAAAGCGGACGGAACACGAGGATTGATTGAATTTTTCAACGGAGAAACGGCGATATGTACGGAAAAATATTCGATATTCAACATTGCTCTTTAAGCGACGGCAACGGAATCAGGACGGCGATTTTTTTAAAAGGCTGTCCGCTGCGGTGCGCCTGGTGTCATAACCCAGAATCGCAATCTACCGATTCCGAACTGCTTTTTTACGCGCATAAATGCACGGGGTGCGGAAAATGTCTGCGCGATTGCGCCGCGCGGCGGCTTGAAAACGGAAGAATCGTCGTCAACCGCAAACTTTGCACGTTATGCGGCAAATGCGCGGAAATCTGCCCCGCCGGCGCAAACGAAATCTGCGGCAAAATCGTTTCGGCGGAAGAAGTCATCGCCGAAGCGGAAAAAGATAAGCCGTTCTATTCTTCGGGCGGCATTGCGGAAGGAGGCATCACGATCTCGGGCGGAGAACCGGCGGCGCAAGCGGAATTTTCGCTTGAACTCATTCGGCTTGCGCAAGAAAAAGGCATCGATACGGCGATAGAAACCTGCGGCTGCGGCTCGCCCGATTTTTTTGCCCGGGCAGCAAAAGCGGGCAGCACGTTTTTATACGATATAAAACACCTCGACGCAACAACGCATCAAAAACTTACGGGCGTAGGCAACGCTTTAATTCTCGAAAATTTAAAACGGCTGTTCGATATAAACGCAAAAATCGTCGTTCGGCTGCCGCTGATTCCGGGCGCGAACGACGATGAAGGCGAATTTGAAGCCTTAAAAGAATTTCTTACGATTTATCGGGAAAAATTTCAGCGTGCCGAGATTATCCCCTATCACGTTTTCGGAAAAAGCAAAGAAGCCGCCCTCGGCAGAGCGGGCGTCGCATACAATGCGGATATCGCAAAACAACGCGCCGAATCTCTCTGCTTATATTTGCAGGAAACCTTAAAAAATCGCGTACGAGTCGTTTAATCGTTGCCTACGCGATTTTACTTGCGCTTTTTTCCGTTTTTATATGTTTTGTCATAGATTTCAACGCACTTTTTAATGATTTCCACGGCTTCGTCACGGTGGCAAATCTCTTTCACCGTCGTCTGTTTGTGTTCGAGCGATTTATACACCTCGAAAAAGTGCATCATTTCATCGAAAATATGCGCCGGCAACTCGTGAATATCATAATAAGTGTTGTAGGTGGGGTCTTTTACCGGAATGGCGATAATTTTCTCGTCGAGATCGCCGCCGTCGGTCATTTTGATAACGCCGATGGGATAGCACGTTACAAGCGTCATCGGATAGATGCTTTCGCCGCAAAGCACCAGTACGTCAAGCGGATCGCCGTCCTCCGCAAGCGTGCGGGGAATAAAGCCGTAGTTGGCAGGGTAAACCGTGGAAGTATACAGCACGCGATCGAGGCGCAAAATACCCGTTTCTTTATCAAGTTCGTATTTCGCCTTACAGCCTTTGGGTATTTCGATCAGAGCTTCAAAAGTTTTTGCCGTAATCCGCGCCGGGGAGATATCGTGCCAGATGTTCATAGTTTTCTTACCTCGTTATTGTAAGCCAGCCTGTTTTTCGGTCGTTATCCGATTTACGGGCACCCGCTCGTTTTCAGTATCAATATTGTATCACATATTTGTTAAAAAATCAAGGCTGACAACAGACTGAAAGAAAAATTTTTCATTTTTTCGATTTTTCACACGGAATTTTTGGTTCGGGCGCGTAAAAAGCTTTGACTTTTCGATTGAAATATGGTATAGTAATATAGCGTTGAAACAAGAGATTGAAAACTTCTCTTTTGAAACGTTGCAGAAGTACCCAAGAGGCTCAAGGGGCTCCCCTGCTAAGGGAGTAGCATCAGTAATGGTGGCACGAGTTCAAATCTCGTCTTCTGCGCCACGACAAGCTCGTTTGAACTGCGAAAGTTCAGGCGAGCTTTTTCCTTTATTTGCCGCGTTTTTCGCTTCAAAATCCGCTTCGCCGCTCTCGTTTGCCGCTGTATTTATAAATTCTCCGTCGATATACTTTGCGATTTCGTCCGTCGCTTTGTATATCGGCTTTTCTTTATGTAAAGCTTCTTCGATTGCAAGGTTGTCCTTTGCCGAAATCGTCTTTTCGTGGTCCGGATCGATATTGTATATAATCACCGCCCGATCGTCATATAAAATCACGCGATTGATGAACGAATTGAAAAACTCGTTTTTCGCTTCCTGCGTTTCGTATCTTTTGTTCGCGAAATATTTAATGAACGCGCGCACGTTATCTTCCGTGATCGGCTTCACTTGCTTCGCCTGCTCGACGGCAAGCTTTTCTTCGAAAACGCTTTGTTGCCGTTCCAAATCCGTCAGGCGTTCTCTCGTGGTTTTCGTTACGATCCCCTGTTCGATTGCCGCCATAATTCCGTCGATCGCTTTGTTGCACATCGCCAGATCTTTTTCAAGCGCTTGCAATACCGCCGACTTCTTCAAATCCGAATTAAACCTCTTCGTTATAATTTTTGCCGCTTTATCTATAATGTCGGGGCGCAACACGTATTTAATCGTAGCGTTGAACACAAGATTTTCAAGCGCGTCTTTTTTGGCGTTTTTCTTTGTGCAAGAAACGTTTTTCTGCTTCTTGCCGAAACATTTATAATAATGATATACCCTGCCCGTTACGCTCGTTCCCGTTTCCGCCGTCATCATACTGTTGCAATACCCGCAGAAAAGTTTTCCGCTCAATATGTACGAGTGCAAATCGTTGGTTTGACGAGATTTGTGTTTGTGTGCGTCCATTATCGTATTGCATTTCCAAAACAATTTTTCGTCTATAATCGGCGGAATGATATTCGTATACAAGGTTTCGCCCTCGCGAAGTTTTCCCGTATATCTCTCGTTGCGAATCATTCGCGCGAAAGCATTGACTCCAAAATCATTTCCAGCGCGATTTTTTAAGCCTTGCGCATTCATCCATTCCGCAATATCTTTCGCTTTCTCGCCGTTACTATATCTCGTGAACGCTTCCTTTACTATCCGCGCTTCGTAGGGATTGATCGTCCATTTTTTATCTACGATTGAATACCCGAACAAACCGTAACCTCCTATAAAATTGCCTTTGATTAAACTTTCCTTAATTCCGCGCTTTACCTTTTGCGAAAGTTCCGCTGAATAATATTCCGCCATACTTTCAAGCATACCTTCTACTAAAATGCCGCTCGCATCGTCGGTAATGCTTTCTTTCGCCGACAACACGCGCACGCCGTTTTTCTTTAACTTCGCTTTATAATTCGCGCTGTCGTATCTGTTTCGCGCAAATCTGTCGAGCTGATACACGAGAACAAAATCAAACGTTTTCTTTTTGCTGTCGTCGATCATTTTCAAAAAAGACGGGCGTTTATCGTTCGTTCCCGTCATCGCTCTGTCGATATACTCGCCGATCACCGCGTATTCGTTCCGCCTTGCGAAGTCGTAGCACTCGCGAAGTTGCCCTTCGATCGACTGTTCCGTCTGACCGTAAGAACTGAATCTCGCATAGATCACTACTCGCTTTTTCATTGTTTTACCTCCTTAAATCGTCCTATGTCAGACATTTTACACCGTTTTTTTGCTATTTTTTGGTGTTATGTCTGACATTTTTACACGTTTTTGTACTATGTCTGGCATAATTATTATGTTTGACGTAGTACTTTAAACACATTCTTAGGCGTTAGCTTCTTCGGTTTATCCGTCTTTTGCACATAATCGAGCAGAATATTCGCTAATATCAGCGAACTCCGCTCGATTACGCTATCGGGAATAGCAAATTCGCCCTCATACAGCGTTCCTGTTGCCAAATCGATCACCGTTGTGTTTTTTTCCGCCTTAAACTTCGTTTCGTCTTTCAATTTTGTTGTTTACGCCGTTTTTCTCGGCGCAACCGAAAGGTTTTGTGCTTCGTTCCCTTTATGCGGGTGTTTCCTGCCTTTTCGTTTTTTTCCTCCTGATTTTCTCTCGGCGCGGTTTTCCGAGTTGTTTACCACCGTTTCGCGTATCATATTACGCCTTTTTCTTTTTACGCCCTCTTTATTCTTCCTTATCGGCGTATTCTGCTTTTAATACTTCGTAGCCCCTTCTTACCACGGCTACTTTTGTGATTTTATATTTCTTTAAAAACTCTGCCATTTCTTCCGCTTCCTGACGCGTAACGAACGTGAAAAACGTTGCGTTATTCGCCTTGCGTTTCTCTTTATTCTTTGCTTCGTATCTTCTGCAAGCTTCGCGCGCCGGCGTACTTTCTTTTTTATTCATCGCTTATCTCCTTATCTACAAATCAAAGCGATCAGCAAGCCGACCACATTCAATACCGCGTTTATCGCGATAATTCCGCACGCCGCTATAATTCTCGCCGTCTTGTCCAACCCGATTACTGCGCCATTCAATACTTTTTTCATCGTCGTTACCCCACATACACAATCGAAGATAATATTTCTTCTTCGATGATTTGCTTTTTCTCGTTTTCCTTCTTTACGTCGGAACGTTAATCGCCCGTATGCTTATACCGCTCGTCTTTGGAAAGCTTTTCGTTCATCGTTTCCCATAACCTTTCGGCGGCTTCGTCTATGCCATGCAGATACTGCGGCAAATCGAATGGCATTTTTACTGCAAATTTCCCCGCATTTTCCGCACTTTTTGCATTTATCCGCATAATAAAACAGCATTTTTTCGCCGCTTTGGCTTTCCGGATTATGACACCATTCGCATCTGAGATTGCAACCGCGAAAAAACACCGTCGTCCTTATTCCCGGTCCATCAACAAACGAATTACGCTGAATATCAAATAATTTATAAATCATCGTTTTTGTCCCGATTTGTATACCGCCCGGTTTTTTATTCTTCAACGCCGCATATTTCCATAATAGCGATTGCAAACAGTTTTGCGGCGACAAGCAGCGTATCGAGATTATAACGTTCGTCTGCGCCGTGCGCGTTACAATTTCCGTCGCCGTATAAAACTCCGCCGAAAATTACGGCGGAGTTTTATACAGGCAACGGCGATATTTATTTTAACGCATATCGATTAGATACGGACGGTGAAGTTATGAAAAAACACCTTTTCGCTCTTTTTCCCACTATGCAAAGCAATTTCCACGCACCGAAATATTATCAATTATTGAAAAACTACATATAATCACTTTTCGCACACAAAAATATCCACCCGCTCACGAGTGGATATTTATTATTGTATTATTTATACTACTCTTGTTTCAACAGAAAAAATCCGTACATCTTATTTTTCACATATCGCGCCTATAATTCTTATTGTTTCTTTGCTTGTTGTTACACGAAATTTTTTCGTGTTAAGTTTACTTTCTTCAATAATTCGTTTACCCACGCAATTTTGCGTAAAATCTCAATTTTACCATTCGTTATCATCATTGCCGCACATTGCATTTGCTTTGTATTATCGTAAATTATCACCTCGTTGCACAACGGATAAATTTTTAAAAAATTCTCTTGCGAAGTAACAAATCGCCGTTCTATCGTTTCATCGGAAATTCCATGTCCACCGCTTTCGATACGTTTTCGCACCCTTTCTTTTGCAATTTCAGCTGTTTCAACGCCTACATATCTTAATAGTATCGTGTATCCCGCTTCTTTCGCTTGTTTTACAGCATTAAATATAGATTGCCCGCACAGCGTTGTTTCCTGATTGAACGACACACCGCTTTCAATACATTCACGTTGCAACTGCAATAATTTTTTGCCCGCAAGAATTTGCGCGCGTGACTCTTCCCATTTCAACCCCAAAGAAGACAGAATTTCATCGCAATTCAATCGGATTCCTAAATCACTACTTTTTTCCAAATAAAATAGCGTGCTTTTTCCCGCACCGTTCACACCGGCAAATATTGTAAATTTTTTAATAGAATTCATTTGCTATTACTTCTTTTTGTCGTTTCGCCAAAAAAGCATTATAAGTTTTGGTGTATAATTTCTTTTCTTCCTGCGTTGTCGCACTCTTCATAAGCCGCAAATATTGCTCACCGCTCCTTATCGTTATTTTTTTACTTGTTTCTGTTTTATTTGCAATCTTCTCCATAAGCTTTTCACTTCCTTTAATTTTAGTATAGCAAATTTTCGGTGTTTTGTCAACTGTATTTTTTACTGCAATGCTTCGTTCTTTTTGGAACTAATACTGTGTATCGAACGAACCGCACCTCCGAATAACGGGCAAATGTCAAAATCCCACGGTAATAATTTTAACATATACGGTATATTTTCCACTTTGATTACTTCTATTTTCCGAACCAAATCTCCGAACAGTCCTTCAAAGCCTTTGGCTTTTTCCCGCCGCGTATACTCTTCGTAAACAAAGATAATGTATCTGATTAAATCTCTATAAGAGTAAATACTTTTTATGAAAAATTAAAAATATTTTTTAAAATCTCTCTTCTATATGATTTTAATATAACTAATATTTGGCGTTTTCTTAACTGTATTTTTACTTTTTTCTATCTATGTTATATTGCCCACTTTACGAAAAAATCGCGGCAATACGAACAGTTTTTTTCGTATACCGCGATTTTTAACGGATGTTTTGTTAAGCTGTAAGTGCGATTTTTCCCTTTATTTCTATGCCTAAACGCCTCTCGAAGGAAAGCAGTTCAAATACACATTTATTCGCCGCGCCACGACGTGAATAATACGAACTTCGAATTCAATTCGGAGTTCGTATTATTTTTTGATAACGAGTATTTTGGCATCAAAATCGATCGCCGAGCTATTTAACCTGCACTACATTATAAATTCGTATACGAGAACAAGGGCGAGATAAAACAGAGAAAACAAATAGTAAATGCATTTATTCGGCAAGCCCTATTCTATGATGACGAGATTGTAATAACGTACACGTTTACAGATAATCCGGAGTATCTGTAAAAGACGAAAGAAAGCTCCTTGAAAACGGAAAAAAAGTAACAGGCGGAACCGCTTCTTCTTATACCGTGAGTTCGAATATTTTCAGCCGCTTTCCGCCAAGAGAAGAACTATGCGAATCGTAATACGGCAATTACCGTATTACGATTCGCATTTTTTTACATATTTTTCTTCAAAATACCGTCAAACACGGTATTTTGACAGACATTTTCATTGTTTTACGCTATTATGCCTGACATTTTTAGCTTATAAGTACTATGCGTATCATAATTTTTATGTCGGACATAGTACTTATGAATATGTGATACTTTTTATCTCCTCCCCTGTATTTTCTGCCGAAAAAAGGTTTTTTGCAGCGTGTTTTCCGATATTCCGCCGTTGCTTTATCATTTCCCGCGACATACGTCCCGCTTTTTTTTCATTCCCGCATTCCCCAAAGAAAAAGCGGCGGAAAAAGCCCGTCGCTATTTCATAAAGGTATATTCGCTCTCATTTCTGCGTATTATTTGCTTGCTTTTGTTATTTTCTTGAATATCCAAGTCGATTTTTAACGCAAAGCCCGCTATCCGCTTCTTCCGCAACTTCGGGCAATTCCGTTACGTCCAGAGTCGGGCGGTACATCCATTTTCCGCGCGTGAAATCGGGGATTGCCTGCGGCATACCGCCGTGCGCGACAGATTGTTCGGAAAGCGGCGTAATCGCCATCCACGCCGCCATATCATACACGTCGATCGGCATTTCTTCATTATTTAAAATCGCATGGAAAAACGCCTTGAATTCAAGATAATCCATGCCGCCGTGCCCCAAGCGTTTCTCTTCTTCAGTCATATCGCGCCAGATTGCAGGCAAATACCGTGCGTACTCTTCCGCACAGTTCATATGCTTTTCAATCGTCTTAACCGCTTCGAAATCGTCATGCAGAAACTTATCCGATTCCAGAAGCACCATATTCGCATCCTGCATGCAAAGTCCTTTCGTACCGCGCACGGTAAATTCGCGCGAATAACAACGCGGCAGCGTCGTATCGAGGCGCAGCGTAATCACCTCGCCGCCGGCACAGGTAATCGTAGTTACCACAATATCGCCCTGATTAAATTCGGTATCCTTCAACGACGGATCCGGCGAACGGTCGCTCTTAGCGCACTCTGTCAGCCCCCGGCTTTTCGTAGCCACGGAAGTTAAAGAAAGCATCTTGTTCCCGCGATTGATATTTAAAATTTTAGCAATCGGGCCCAGTTCGTGCGTAGGGTAATTTTCGCAATTTCTCAGCTCGTAATTTCTCAGGCGATAATGTCTGTTTACGTTTCCTCCGAGCACTTCTCCGCGCAGCTCGTGCGCATACGCGCCATGACAATACACGATTTCCCCGAGTTTTCCCGAACGCACCAGCGACGTGGAAAGCAGTTCGAACTTATCGAAACAACAATTTTCAAGCATCATAATCGGCGTTTTCGTATCTTCGTACGTGCGCACAAGCTGCCAGCAGTCCTCGATATCGTACGCGCCGGCAACTTCTACGGCGGTATATTTTCCCGCTTTCATCGAATAAACCGCCATGCGCGTATGCTCGTCCCACGAAGTGGCAATCACTACGGCTTCTACGTCTTTATCGTCTATCAGCTTGCGATAGTCCTCGTATTGCTTCACGTCGTTGCCGCGCGTTTCTTTCACGCGCTTTGCGCCGTCTTCGCGGCGATCTTTGTACTTATCGCACACCGCCACGACATCGGCCTCTTCGCACGCCATCATCGTCCCCAACAACCCCATGCCGCGCTGTCCTAACCCGATCACACCTACTTTAATCTTTTTCATATCAAACATCCTCGTTTGCTTATTGCCCGGATAACCGAATGGCGATTTCCGAAACTGTTTCTATTATAACATATCGGGAATCGTATGTCTATACGATTCCCGATACTATTTATTCGATTTTCGATATTTATCGTTTTCAAACAAGGCTAAAAGTTACCTGACAAGCAAACTACGGCTCGGTTCCTTGCGTATTTATAAATATTGCGATACGGCATACGATAGCCGATCCAACACCTCATACAAATTCCCGCTTAACATGCACCCCGCCGCGCGGACGTGCCCGCCGCCGCCGAACGTAGCCGCCAGCCGGTTTACGTCGGCATACGATTTCGAACGCAAAGAAATTTTATACTGCCCTTTTTTTACTTCCATAACAGAAGCGCAGATTTCCACGCCGTCCACCGACAAAGGAAAGTCCACAAACCCTTCCGTCGCGCCCTGATCGGCGCCGTATTTTTCCAGCATTGCGCGCGTAATCACGATATATGCAAAACGGTCGTCGAAATCGAATTTCATTCTGCTCATCGTTTCGCCGTGCAGAAGCGCGCGCGCCTTCGATTGCTTTTTAAAAAGCGTGTATTGCAGCGTTGCCACGTCCGCTCCCGCCGCCGTGAGATACGCGCCCGCCGCAAACGTTTCTTCCGTTACGTCGTCGTGCGAAAAATCCCCCGAATCGGTGAGCAAGCCGATCATTAAAAGGTTCGCCGTTTCTTTATCGATTTTCGCGCCGAGCGATAACAAAAGCCCGAGCATATTCATGCAGTTTGCCGAGCATACCCGCACGAAATTTTCTTTCGCATAGCGCGTATTCGATACATGGTGATCGATATTCCAGGTTGTCGCCCTCTGTCCCGCAAAACGAAACGCATCGCATTCGGCGCCGAGCCGCGCTACGTCGGCACTGTCCACGGCGATGTATAAATCCGCGTCGTCCGGCAGTTCTTTTTCCAGCCACGCCGCCTGAGATATAAACGTCAGATTCGACGGAAGATCCGATTCGTCGCAGACAACGCAGTTTTTGCCCATATTTTTCAACGCCAGCGTAAGCGAAAGCGCGCTGCCCACCGCGTCGCCGTCCGGGCGCATATGCGTTATCACGGCGATTTTTTTCGCCGCTTTTATTTGTTTTGCCGCCCGTGCAAGCGTCGCTCGCTCGTCGTCGGTAAAAAATTTCAGAATATCCGTCATCTTTTTTCGTCTTTATTTTTCCGTATTTCCGCCGTCTTTTCCGTCCTCGCCGGCGCTTTCTTCCACGTGAATTTTTCTGAACAACTCGTCCATTTTCGAACCGTATTCCATGCTTTTATCCAGCCGGAACGTAAGCGCGGGCACGGTACGCATACGCATCACCTGAGAAAGTTCGTGCCGTATAAACGGCGCGTTCTCCTGCAGAATCGCAAAATCGCGCTTTTTCGTTTCTTCGGAAGACGCATAAATACTCACGTATACGTTTGCCGTTTTCAAATCGGGCGCAACGTCCGCCTCCGTAACGGAAATCAATCCCGTGAGGCGCGGATCGCGATTTTTCAGTTTACCCGAAATAATCGCGCTGATTTCTTTCTGATACTCTCCGTTCAGTCGCGAAGTTCTCGAAACCTTCATTCCGCTTTAATTTCCTCCGTTACGTAACATTCGATAATATCGCCCACGCGGATTTCGTTGAAGCCGTTGATCGCGCAGCCGCATTCGTAGCCGTAATTCACTTCTTTCACGTCGTCTTTGAAGCGCTTGAGCTGTTTTACGCCGCCCTCGCAAATCATAATGTCGTCGCGATAGATACGAAGCTTGCCGCCGCGCACGATCTTGCCTTCCGTTACATAGCAGCCCGCAACCGTACCGACGCCCGTAATCTGGAACGTCTGACGAACTTCGCATTTGCCCGTAAGAACGTCCTGCGTTTTCGGCGTAAGCATACCTTTCAGCGCCTTTTCGATATCGTCCAGCAGCTCGTAAATAATACGGTACATTCTTACGTCCACTTTCGAAGTTTCCGCAAGCTTTTTCGCTTTCGCATCCGGACGCACGTTGAAGCCGATGATAATCGCGTTCGCGCTTTCCGCCAGCATCACGTCGCTTTCGTTAATCGCGCCCGCCTGCGCATGAATCACTTTCACGCGCACTTCTTCGTTGGACATCTTTTCAAGCGACTGTTTCACCGCTTCCACGCTGCCCTGCACGTCCGCTTTGATAATGAGGTTCAGATTCTTCATCTTGCCCTCTTCCACCTGCGCGAACACGTCGTCGAGCGTTACGTGCCCCTGTTCCTTGATCATGCTTTCGCGCTCTTTGTTCTTGCGTTCTTCCTGTACCTGCTTCATCAGACTCTGATCCACCGCCACAATGCTGTCGCCCGCGTTCGGCACGTCCTCTAAACCGAGCACGGATACCGCCATCGAAGGACCAGCCGATTTCACGGGTTTGCCCTTGTCGTCAAACATCGCGCGCACTCTGCCCATCGTGGTGCCGGAAAGGATATTGTCGCCCGTATGCAGCGTACCGTTCTGCACGATGATGCTTGCCACAGGTCCTTTCCCTTTATCCAGACGAGCTTCGATAATCGTACCTTTTGCCTCTCTGTCCGGGTTGGCTTTCAGTTCCTGCATTTCCGCCACAAGATTGATGGCGTCAAGCAGGTTGTCGATGCCCATACCCGTTTTTGCGGAAACGGGAACGATCATTACGTCGCCGCCCCATTCTTCGGGAACGAGATTGTTTTCCACAAGCCCCTGTTTCACCTTATCGGGGTTCACGTCCGGCTTATCCATCTTGTTCATCGCTACGATAATCGGCACGTTAGCGGCTTTCGCGTGGTTGATGGCTTCCACCGTCTGCGGCATGATGCCGTCGTCGGCAGCCACCACCAGAACGACGATATCGGTAACTTTCGCGCCGCGCGCACGCATCGAAGTAAATGCCGCGTGTCCCGGCGTATCGATAAACGTAATCTGTTTGCCTTTCGCCGTAACCGTATAGGCGCCGATGCTCTGCGTAATGCCGCCCGCTTCGCCTTCCGTAACGGAAGTGGAACGGATTTTATCCAGCAGCGAAGTTTTGCCGTGGTCTACGTGCCCCATCACCGTAACCACGGGCGCACGCGTTACAAGCTTGGTTTCGTCCTCGTCTTTCACCGTATCGAGAAGTACCTCTTCCGCCGTTTTTTCCGGCTTGTATTCAAGGTCGATGCCCATATCGAGCGCGATAAGCGCCGCGTTATCGTAATCGATCGAATCGTTGATGCTCTTCATAATGCCCTCTTTGAAAAGGCGCTTGGTAATTTCCACCGCGGAAATTCCCAGTTTTTCGGAAAGCACTTTCAAAGGAATTTCCTGCGTGGTAACTACGGCATGTTCGATTTTAATCGTAGGAATATCCGCTTTTTTCGCCTTTTTCGGCAAACGGACCTTTCTGTAACCCGTCTTATCTTCGTCGAAATCTTCCACCGTCATGCCCTGCTGCTTTTGAAGGGTGTAGCGGGATACGGGGCGTTTTTCAACGTACGTCTTTTCGAATTTTTTCTTGGAAGGGGTTTTTGTATTCTCTTTCGGGAGAACGGGAGCGGCAACTGCTCCGGTTCTCGGTTTGAAAGACGCGGCGCCCGTACCCGATTTCGGCGGGAACGGCTTATCGCCTCTTTGGCGGAACGTACCTGCCGCGCCGCCGGGACGATAAGAAGGCTTATCGTTGTTTTCCGTACCGGGCTTCGCTACGTATACGCCCACCGCCTGACCGTTCACGAAACGCATCGGCGGTCTTTTCGCCCCCGCGGGGCGGGTTACGGGTGCGGAAGCTGCGGGCGCGTCGGATGCTCTGCGCACGATATACGAAGGCGTGGAGGGCTTTTTAGGCTCTTCCGCTTTCGATTCGGCGGCGGGTTCTTTTACCTTCGCTTTTTCCGCAGACGGTGCTTTTTCCGCCGTATCGGGCGTTTTTTCTTCGTTTACGGCAACCGATGGTACCTCTTTCGCGATATCCGTCTTTTTTTCTTCCGCCGTTATTTCCGCTTCGGATCCTTTTTCCGCAGGTTTCTTCTCCACGGCAGGCGCGGATTCCGCCACGGGTTCCTTTGCCTGCGCAGGCGTTTCCGTCTGTTCACTTTCGGCTTTCTCCGCTTCTTCCGCCTCTTTTTTCGCCTTCGCCGCGGCAGCTTCCGCCGCCTCGCGTTCGGCTTCCGCGCGCGCGTTTTCCGCAGCCGCCTGTTCTTCCGCCGCTTTTGCGGCGCGTTCCTGCTCTTCCGCGTAACGCTGTTCCTCCGCGATTCTCTTTTCTTCCGCGTCGGCGCGATCGCGCTCTTCTTCGAGAATCGACAGCTTTTTCAGAATGTCGGAAAGCTGCTTTTCCGAAGAAAGTAACCGCTCGGAAGCCGATTTCAAGCCGCCCGCTCCCAGCAGCTCCGTTACCTTTTCCGCGTTTTCGTATTTTTTTGTTGCCATAAGTTCAGATTTCTCCTTCCGAATATAAATTCCACTTTTCGCCCGCGCAAACAGCCCCTTCAGCCGCTTTCGCGAGATTTTTGTCTTTCAATGCCGCCGCTTTCACCGCGGGAATCGACAGCAATTCGCCCAACCGCCCGTCGTACAGATAGAGCGGCGCACCGGATTCGTCCGCCGCGGCTTTCAGTCGCTTCAACGCCGTTTTTCCCATGTCCGCATCGGCAAGAATCAGCCGTACGCCCCGCCGCGTTTCCGCGATTTTATCGGCGCCGAGCACGATTTTTCCGCTTCTTAAAGAAAAACCGAGATAGGCTTTCAATTTTGCCGCGTCGTCTTTCGCGGCTCCGTTACCGTTCTTCATGTTCCGCCGCGCACTCCGATTCGATTTTTGCGTATATCTCCTCGCTTACGGGCGAGGAAAACGCTTTGTTCAGCAGCCGATATTTTTTCATCCGCTTTACGCATCCCGCATTCTTGCAAACATACGCGCCGCGCCCCGCCGCTTTGAACGAGAAATCGATTCCGATTTCTCCCGCCGCATTTTTCACCACGCGCAGAAGTTCGCGTTTGTCTTTCATTTCGCGGCATGCGACGCACATTCTTTTCGGCTCTTTTTTTTCCATTACTCTTCCGTCTTTCCGGTCTCTTCCGCCGCGACTTCGGCGCTCTTCGTTTCATCGGTTCCGGCAGCGGCCTCTTCGCCTTCCGCCTCTTCGTCCTCGTTCTCATATGCCAGAAGTCCGAGTTTTTCCGCCGTGGAATAATCTTTCACGTCTATCTTCCAGCCCGTCAGCCGTGCCGCCAGACGCGCGTTCTGTCCGTCGCGCCCGATCGCCAGCGACAATTTTTCGTCCGGCACAACCGCCACGGCGGCATTTTCGCCCGTCTGCGTAACGGAAATCACCGTTGCGGGAGAAAGCGCTTTCGCGATAAATTCAAGCGGATTTTCGCTCCAGAGAATAATATCGATTTTCTCGCCGCCCAGTTCGTTCACAACGGCGTTCACGCGGCTGCCCTTGTTGCCTACGCACGCGCCCACCGCGTCCACGCGGGAATCGGAAGAGTAAATCGCCATCTTCGTTCTGTGCCCTGCCTCGCGGGAAACGGATTTGATTTCCACAAGTCCCTGCGCGATTTCCGGCACCTGCTGCTCGAACAGCTTTTTCACCAGCCCCGGCGCCGTACGAGATACAAGCACCTGAGAATTTCTGCCGCCGCTCTTCACGCGCTTCACAAATACTTTGATAACGTCGTTCGGCTCGTATTTTTCCGTAGGCGACTGATCCTGCGGCAGCATCACGCCTTCGATTTTGCGATCGGCAAAATCAACGTACACGTTTTTATCGTCAATCTTGCGCACCGTCGCTTCCATCAGCTCGCCTTCCTTATCGGAAATGGCGGAAAACGTGTTGTCGCGTTCTTTCTCGCGGAGTTTCTGCAAAATTACCTGACGCGCCGTCTGCGCCGCAATCCGTCCGAAATCCTGCGGTACGAACGTACGTACGATTTCGTCGCCCTCGCGATATTCCGGATTGATCGCCTGCGCCTCTTCCACGGAAATTTCTCTGTCGCGATCGGTAACTTCCGCCACGACTTTCTGCACGGCGTTACATTCGAAAATGCCCTTTTCGGGATCGATGTCCACAAACACTTCCGAACCGTCGTCGTACTGCTTTTTATAAGCGGAATTGAGCGCGTTTTTCAGTGTTTCGATAAATTCTTCTCTTCCAATTCCCTTTTCTTTGCAAAGATCGTCGAAAGCGGCGAAAAATTCTTTGTTGTCCATTTTACTTTCTCTCCTGAAGTCAGATTTGTGTTTTATTTTTAATGTTTGATTTTTTACTTTTATCCGATTCGGCGGCTCAATCGAAATCGATTGCTTCGTTGATCCGCGCGATTTTCGCCCGTTCGATTTTTTCCGTTTCCTTTCCCGTATTCAGAATCACGCAGGTTTCCGTAAAATCTTCTAAAACCGCTTCGAAAAACTTCTTGCCTTTCATCGGCGCAAACAGCTTTACTTCCACTTTCTTGCCCTTTACCCGCGCGAAGTCTTTGTCGGTTTTTAAAGGTCGGTCCAGTCCCGGCGAAGAAACGTTCAGCGTATATTGTTCGCCGTACGTGGGGTCGAGCGTATCGAGCGGCTCATCTATCGCGTGGTGAAACGCTTCGCAGGTATTCAGATCGACGCCGCCCTCTTTATCGATATAAACGGTCAGCGCGGGTTCTTTGCCCGCTTTGAATTCAACGTCGTAAATTTCGATTCCCTGTTCCTCGGCAAACGGTTCGAGAAAGGCTTTTATTTCTTCGATAGGCTTACATTTCACGGCGAAACACCTCCACATAGCAATATTGAGAGTGGCGAACCACTCTCAATACTCATTACTGATTATTAAGTATAAACATTATAGCATATTTTTTTGCGTTATGCAAGCGTTTTAACGGCGTTTTATCATGTTTACAACGATAATTTTGAATAAACCTCTTTCTTTTTATTCGTTTTCTGTTGTTTCATCAATCTTCTTATCGTTGCACTCTACACTTATTCGTTAATTTCACCTTCACGAATATATTCCTTGTTCAATTTTCTATCAAGGCTTGTTTTAATATCATACGTATCTTTTTCACAAACACTGATTAGGATAATGCCTTTTTTCTTATAAATATCCATTTTAAATTTTTTGGTGTTTGTATATTGAATGTTATTTTCATTGAATCCCCAATACTCTATAGATATGTGCTTATCTTTACCGAGATAATTCGGTATCAGAATAAATAATTCACCGCAAGAATCACAACGCTTGTTGCTATCAGCACCGCGCCGACAACTCTGTTCAACACCTTTGCGTCGGCTTTATTTGCTATTTTCGCGGCAATCAGCGAACATATCAGCGTAAACCCTACGCACAGAACCAGACACAACACATCCGGCATGCCGCCGATAATAAAATGACTGATTCCGCCGGTAAGCGCCGTAAACGACATGATAAATACGCTTGTTCCCACGGCAACGTGCATTTCGTAGCCCAGAAACGACGTCAGCACAAACAGCATCATCATGCCGCCGCCCGCGCCCACAAATCCGCAGATAAACCCGATGGCAACGCCGCCGAAAACCGACTTGATAATCTGCGATTTTCTGCTTTGTTCCAGCATCTGCTCCTTTGTCGTAACCACGGGTTTCACGATAAATTTCAAGCCTAAAACAATCATCGCTATCTGCATTGTTCCGCTCATCGCCCGTTCCGGCACAAGTTTCGCCGCCAAACTGCCCGCCACCGTGGCGCACAAAACGCTTGCAAGCAACACAAGACTGTTTTTTACGTCGAGATTGCCGCTTTTTTTATACGTCCACGCGCTCACAGCGCTGGCAAGCACGTCGCTGGCAAGCCCTATGCCCACCGCCTGATACGCGGGCACGCCGAGAAACGTAATCAGCATCGGACCGATCACCGCCGCCGCGCTCATTCCGGCAAAACCCGTTCCCACGCCCGCGCCGAGTCCGGCAAGGAAACACACAAGAATTTTTATTCCTAACGACATTTCTTTTTCTCCTCAAAATAATTTTCCGCGTTGGCAAAAGCCCTTTCGAAAAATTCTTTCATCATATCGATTTCTTCCTTTTTAAATCCGCGGAAAAGCGTTTCCGCAAATACGCGCTGCGCCTTTCGCCCCTCTTCCGCAAGCAGAATCCCCTGCGCCGTTGGCCTTAAAAACAGCGTTTTTTTATTGCTGCCCGCATGTTCCGCCGTAACCAGTCCGCGTTCCGTCAATTCCGCCACCGCGCCCGAAACCTGCGATTTCACAAGTTTCCGGTACTTGACAATCTGCGTTGCCGTATTAAGTTTCGGATTGTTTTTTAAAAACATCAGCACGTCAAACCCGGCGCGCGTCAGCGCATGGTTTTTCCGTACGTCGTCCGTAACGGATTCGTACAAAGCCGAAAACATTTTTTGTTTTTCGAAAAACTCCATTTTCATCTCCGAAATAGTTCTTTTTAGAACAATTATAGCATTGCGGATTTTATTTGTCAAGCAAAAACAACCAAGGAAAAGCGCTTTCTTCTGTTTTTTGCTTCCAAACAATCTTTACGCGGCTTTTACGACGAAAAAACCGCCCTTCGGGGCGGTTTTAGCAATCTTTTTCGCTTTTGCAAATAAGTTTCGTCTGATTTTTAACCGTTTTTTTGTATTTTTTGCGGTATTTCGATGTGATTTTCCGCCATGTTCGGCAGCGATTTCCGCAATGTTTTTTCTTCTTTTTTTACGCGTTGCGATTCGTACTTCCGTTTCGTCGCGTTGCCGCCGCGGATGTGCCGTTCCCGCAGATTTTTATCCAGCACGTCGCGCACTTCCTCGTACAACACTTTATCCACGTACGGCAGCCGCTCCGTCATATCTTTATGCACCGTAGATTTACTGACGGCAAAATGCGCGGAGCACGCACGGACGGTACATCCCGTCTGCACGATATACTCCGCGCAACAAAGCACTCTCTCTTCAAGCTCTTCCCACAAAGCTCCCCACCTCCGACAAAGAATTATCGCTGTTTTATTCTATGTCGGATTCGTTCCGGTTATGCTTTATCCGAAAAGCTTGCTTTCTATGGCGGTTGCCGCCATTACGTTTTCCGTTATTCTTCCGTCTGATACCTTAAAGGGTACGCCGCAATCACGCTGCCTTCGTCGTATGCGGAAATCTTGCGGGCTTTCGCGCTCTGCATCGCAATGGGCACGTCCTCCGAAGAAATACAGGAAATCTTGTTTCCCTTTTCCACCACGGCAATCTTATACGGCACCGTTACGTAGCTTGCGGAAAGCACTTTCGCGCCGTCCGGCAGAGCCACGATCATCGAACCTTTCTTGTATCTTCCCGATACGTCAATCTGCGAAGAAATCACTTTCTTGAATTTTCCTTCGCTCGTTACGATTACGATTTCGCCCTCGCCGTTCACCTGCGATACAAACTTCACTTTGTCGCCGTCGCGAAGCATGATTCCCTTTACGCCGCCCGATACTCTGCCCTGCAAAGGAATATCGTTTTTCAGCGCGTTCAGGCAGTACCCCTGTTCCGTAACGAACAGCATCGTTTCTTCCTCTTCGCGTTCCTCTTCCACGGCAATCAGCTCGTCGTCGTCCGCCACTTTCACGGCTTGCAGAACGTCTTTTCTGATACCCTCGTATTCTTCCCACGAAGATTTTTTCACCATGCCCTTCGCCGTAAAGAACAGCAGATTCCCCACGGGGAATTTATCGCCTATTTCGAAGAATTTCACGCATTTTTCGCCGTCTACCGCACCCGGAGAAAGTTCCGCAAGCGAAACGCCCTCGTCCGAAAGCTTGCACGAAAGCGCCGCGTCCGAAATATTCAGGCGATGCAGGTTGCCGAAGTTCGTAAACGCGTAAATCACTTTGTCCGTAACCGTGGAAAGAATATCCTCCGCAATCACCCCGGCTTTGAATTTTCCGGATACGGGCAGCGAAAGCGCGTCGGCATTTTTGCCCGTAAGCACTTTGATTTTTTCATCCGCCGTACGAACAAGCGCGCATTTTGCCCCCGGTACCTTTTCGCTGGTAACCGCAAGCAAATCGTCGGCTTCCGCCCCCGTAAACACAAGGCGCGAACGGCGCGGCGTGGGATATTTATCTCGGATTTCGGAAATTTCTTCCTTTACCACCTGCAACTGCAAATCTTTGCTCTTCGAAATCGCGGTAAGTTTTTTAATGAGTTTCTTCAGTTCTTTCAGTTCCTCTTCCAGCTTGAATACTTCCAGCTTGGTAAGGCGCGCGAGGCGCAAATCCAGAATCGCCTGCGCCTGAATTTCGGTAAGTTCGAAACGCTTCATCAATTTCGCGCGCGCGTCCGCGGTGCTTTCCGCCGCCTTGATAATGGCAATCACTTCGTCGATGTTGCGCACGGCGATAATCAGCCCTTCCAACACGTGGCAACGGCTTTCCGCTTCGTTCAGATCGAACTTCGTACGGCGCAGAATCACCTGCCGCTGGTACGCCACGTAATGGCGGATGATTTCCATCAGCCCCAGCTGTTGCGGCTTGCCGTCCGCTATCACCACCATATTGATGCCGAAGGATATTTCAAGGTCGGTATTTTTATACAGTACCTTTAAAATCTGACGGATGTCGCCGCCTTTTTTGATGCGCACCACGGCGCGCATTCCCGCGCGGTCGGACTCGTCGGACACGTGATCTACCGCCGCCAGTTCTTCCTTTTTTTCTTCGCAAAGCTCCACGATGCGGCGAAGCAGCTGCGCTTTGTTCACCTGATAGGGAATTTCGCTGATGACGAGATTCGTTTTTCCGTTATCGGTAGGTTCGATGGATATTTTCGCGCGGATCGTGATTCTTCCGCGCCCCGTTTTATACGCCTGTATCAGTTCGTTCGCAATAATGATGCCGCCCGTAGGAAAATCGGGGCAGGGAATATATTGCATCATCTCTTCCAGCGAAATCGCGGGGTTATCGATGTACGCCACAACGCCGTTGATCACCTCTTCCAGATTGTGCGTGGGGATGTTGGTGGCAAGCCCTACGGCAATGCCGTACGCGCCGTTGACAAGCAGATTCGGAAATCTTCCCGGCAGAACGTCCGGTTCTTTCAGAGAATCGTCAAAGTTCAGCGAAAAAGGCACCGTATCTTTATCGATGTCGCGCAGTAATTCGAGGGCGGGCGGAGCGAGGCGGGCTTCCGTGTAACGCATAGCGGCGGCGGGGTCGCCGTCCACACTGCCGAAGTTGCCGTGTCCGTCGATGAGCACTTTGCCCATATTGAAATCCTGCGCCATATTCACCATGGCGCCGTAGACGCTCGAATCGCCGTGCGGATGATATTTACCCATGCAGTCGCCCACGATACGCGCGCACTTCTTGTGCGGCTTATCGGGCGTCAGCCCCATTTCGTTCATCGTGTATAAAATACGCCGCTGAACGGGTTTCAAGCCGTCCTCCACGCGGGGCAGCGCACGGTCGAGAATAACGAATTCCGCATACGGCAACATGGAGGAATGCAGCACTTTTTCCAGCGGCTCAACAAAAAGTTGCCCTTTCGCTTCGATTTTTTCGGGTTCTTTTTTATTCGACTTAGCCATTGATCGCGCCCTCCTTGCCGTCTATCTTATCCATAAATTCGTCGTGTTTGTTGAAGTTCGCGTATTTGGCAAGAAATTCCTTTCTTCCTTCCACTTTGTCGCCCATCAGCGTGGTAATCATACGTTCCGCCTTGGCGGCGTCCTCAATCGTAACCTGCGTAAGATTTCTCGTGGCGGGGTTCATCGTGGTATCCCACAGCTGGTCCGCGCTCATTTCGCCAAGCCCTTTATAGCGCTGTAACTGATACCCTTTGCCCACTTTCGCAATTTTTTCCGCAAGTTCCTTGTCGTCGTAGGCGTACTCTACTTTGTCGCCCTTGTACACCTTATAAAGCGGCGGCATCCCGATGTATACGTGCCCGGCGTTCACAAGATCGCGCATGTAGCGGAAGAAGAACGTAAGCAGAATACAACGGATATGCATGCCGTCCTGATCGGCATCGGAAAGAATAATCACTTTGTGATAATTGATTTTATCCAGATTGAACCCCGGATTGATGCCGTCGATGCCGGCGCCGATCGCGCCGATGATCGTTTTGATTTCTTCGTTTTCGAGTATCTGGCTGAGCCGCTTCTTTTCCACGTTGAGCGGTTTGCCGCGAAGCGGCAGAATCGACTGAAACTGACGGATGCGCGCCTGCTTCGCCGTGCCGCCTGCCGAATCGCCCTCCACAATGAACATTTCGTTGAGTTCCGGTTTTCTGCCCGAACAGGAAGCCAGCTTGCCGATGAGCGTCAGACCGTCGATGCTGTTTTTCGCGCGGGCGTTATCCTTTGCCTGTTTTGCGGCAAGGCGCACTTTCGCCGCGCCCTGCGCTTTTTTAATGATTTCTTCAAACGTTTTCTTCGCGCCGCGGGTGTTGGCGAATTCTTTGAACCCTTCGATTACCGCCGCTTCCACCGCGGGGCGGGCTTCGGTGTTGCCGAGCTTTGTTTTCGTCTGCCCTTCGAACTGCACTTCGCGCATCTTTACGGAAAGCACCGCCGTAAGCCCTTCGCGGAAATCGTCGCCCTGAAAGTTAGCGTCTTTTTCCTTTAAAAATCCGTTGCTGCGCGCGTAATCGTTGAACGCCTTGGCTATTCCCGAACGGAACCCCGCTTCGTGATAGCCGCCTTCGGGCGTAGGAATATTGTTTACGAACGAGAAAATGCTCTCGGTGTATTCGGTGGTATGCTGTACGGCGAATTCGATGCTGATATCGTTTTTCACCGTTTTGTAGTACACGGGCGTAGGATAAAGCTTTTTCTTTTCCTCGTTTAAACTGCGCACGAAATCGCTGATACCGCCGTCGTACTTGAACATCACGCTGTACGGCTCTTTTTCCAGCATCGCCGCATCCGCTTCGTCGAACAAATCGTGAGGGGTATAGGCGGAACGATCGTAGGTTTCAGCGCCTTCGGTTTCGCCTGCGTTTTCCGCGTTTTCGCCCTGCTCTTCTTCGTCGGTTTCGATATTGCCGCGCATGCGCTTCGCGTCCGCCATCGTAATGCGTTCGTCGGTCAGCGTGATTTCCAGTCCGCGGTTTAAAAACGCCAGCTCGTTCAGGCGTTCCTCCACCGTGTCAAGGTCGAAATTCGTTTCGGAAAACACCGCGGCGTCCGGTTTGAAACGCACCGTGGTGCCCGTAAGTTTCGTGCGTACGCCCGTATTTTCAAGCGGTCCGTCCGGAATGCCCGATTCGTATTTCTTCTTGCGGGCATTATAGAACGAACGGAAACTCATTTTATACACGGTGCCGTGCTTTACTTCCACCTGCAGCCATTCGGAAAGCGCGTTGGTTACGGAAGCGCCCACGCCGTGCAAACCGCCCGAATACTGATAGTTTCCCTGCCCGAATTTTCCGCCCGCATGCAGCTTCGTGAATACCAGCTGAACGCCGGAAACCTTTTCTTTCGGGTGAATATCTGTGGGAATACCTCTGCCGTTATCTTCCACGGAGGCGCTGCCGTCTTTGTACAAAACCACTTTGATTTTATTTGCGTACCCGTTGGCTGCTTCGTCAATCGCGTTATCCACGATTTCCCAAAGAATGTGATGAAGCCCTTTTACGCCCGTGGAACCGATGTACATACCGGGGCGCATGCGCACCGCGTCCAGTCCTTCGAGCACTTCGAGATTTTTCGCGCTGTAAGAATTTTTTTCCTGTTTTTCTTCTTTTTCGTTTTCTGCCATTTCGTCCGTTCTATTCCTCTTCGCGTGATTTTCCGCCCCCGAACCACGGAGGCGGAATGATGAATTATTTTATATTATAACATACTTTTTTGTTTTTTTCAACCGTTTTAAGCAATTTTTTCCTTATAAATCCCCGTTTTTGCCCGTTTCGCCGATGATTGCCAGCGCGTTCAGTGCACGCGTGCAGGCAATGTATTTTTCCGCCGCGTTCATGTTTTCCACCACCGCCGCCACCGCGGAAAATTCCAGTCCTTTGCTTTCGTACACCGTTAAAATATTCACTTTCGTACGGGACAATCTGCCCTTTTTCCCCACGTCCCAATAGCTTTTTCTAAGGTAAATCTGTTTGTCTTTTTCGGTGCAGATCACGGCGCGCAAACCCTTTTTATCCGCAAAAAACGAAGCGATCGCCCGCGCCGGAATATGTTCCACGGGCGGACCGTCCACCCCGAAAGCCACCATGTCAATCTGCGCGTCGCGCTTCACGTATTCCACAATCTGATTCGTGTTGCGGTAGTTATTGTTCAGTTTGTAAATATTCGCGCCGGGAAAAGCGTTTTCCCATTTTCCCACGCCGCGGTAAGGCGTTACGTTCTGTCCCAGATCTCCGAATACGTTAAACGCCGCGCGGGCATTGATTTTCTGAAGCAGCGCGTACTCTCCCGTGGATATATCCTGCGCCTCGTCCACAAAAACAAACGAATACGCGGGGCGCAGTTCTTCGCCCGTCGCCGCCAGAAGCGCGCACAACGCGTAACGATCCGAAGGATAAAGCGCGCGCCCTTCCATGCCGTATTTCAGCTTGTATTTTTTCACCGTTTCCCGGTAGAAATAACGCAGAACGTCTACGAAATTCTCGCCTTTCCCAAGCGCCGCAAACGTGCTTTCGCCGCGCAGAAACGCGTAAAATTCCGCAAAAGCGTCGTTCGTTTCGCCGATCGTTTCCACTTTCGCAGTAACTTTTTTTATTTCCGCAAGCAATTCCTCTTTTGCCGCCAGCCGTTCGGGAAACAGATACGTTTCCGCGCCGCCCGCCGAGCTTTTATACCGCTTTACGTCGGCAAGTTCTTTTTCCACCGTCGCCGAAAGTTCGCCGAGCGACGAAAGCGCGTCCGTACAGATTTCTTCCGTCTTTTTCGCGAGATACGCCGCATTGCTGTAAAACGTTAAAATCTGCCTGAAAAAATACGCGGGAACGCCCGATTTTTCCTCTTTCACCACGTTTTTCAAAAAATCGTTCACCACGGTAACGGCGTTCATCAGGTAACGGAAAGGCTTCGTGTAATACACCCCGCCGCCGTCTTTCCTTTCTTTGATTTCGCCGAGCACCGCGCGGCGGATTCTTAACGAAGCGTTCTTCACTTTCTCGTACGCCGCCAATTGTTCTTCCGTGCGTTTTACCAGCGCGTCGACGTATTCGCGGCACTCTTCGCCCGTAAAAATTCCGTACAGGTTATCATACGTTTTACTCACTTTTTTCTGAATATCGCGCGCGAACGCGGGAGAATACAGATATCTGAGATACTCTTCGTTCTCTTTCGCCGAATCATCGATTTTGCTTTCCGCGTCGATTCCGGAACGGGAAAGCACTTTGGAAAAGTATTCCCCGGCCGTCATCGCGCGCACTTTTTCCAGTTGCAGAATTTCCGCAAGTTCTTCGATGAATTCGTTGAACGAATCGCCCGGCGTAATCAGCAGAACGTCGCGCGGGCGCACGTTTTCGTCGTTATACATAAGGTAGGAAAGGCGGTGCAGCATCACCATGGTTTTGCCGCTGCCCGCGCACCCTTGCAGCACGAAACTTTCCCTTTCCGGCAACGAAATCACCGCGTACTGCTTTTCCTGTATCGTTTCGATAATATCGCGTACGTTCGTTTCTTCCTTGCGCGATTTTAAAATTTCGCGCAGGTACGGGTCGAATAAAATCTCCTCGTCCCTTCCCGAAATTTCTTCGCGGGAAAGATAATCCCGCACGGAGAGGAATTCGTTTTTGAACCCGTCGATTTTTCCCGCTTTCACGCGCAGCGCGCGGCGGAGAATCACCCTGTAATCATATTCGTTGATGGAAAAACGCACGCTGCTCTTCTGGTAATACCGTCTGGCAATGGGCGCGCGCCAGTCCACGATTTCCAGCCGCATATCGCCGCGCTTGCCGATATAATAGCTGTTGTACCCCTCTTTATCGTCCACCACGTCCATCCGCGCGAAATACGGCTCGTCGAAAAACGGACGGCATTTCTCTATTTCTGCGGCAAGGCGCAATTTTTCCGCCCGCAATTCTTTGATTCTGCAATATGTTTCGGCGTTTTTCGAAATTTTTTTACGGAGTTCTCCCAGTTCTTCGTCTGCGGCGACAAGCTGTTTTTTCAGCGCGTTGATTTTCGTTAAACGCAGCATGATTAAAAGCGCCTTTAACCGTTCCTCTTCGTAAAGACGTTGTTTTTCGTCGTCCAGAAGCGCTAAAAACCATGTTTTATCCGCTTGTTTTTTCGGATCGAGCAGACGTATGCAGTTTTGAAGTTTGTTTTCTCCGTCCACCGTTCGCCCCTCTCGTCCGCCCCGCTTTTTTCCCGCGCGGCGGCTTGCACTGATTATCTTCTATAATACCATACTTTTCGCAAAAGTCAAAGGATTTTATCCGTTTTTTGAAAAAATCGCCCGATTTTTCATTTTTCGCCGTAATTCGCGCTATCGAAAAACGCCTTCCCGCGCAGGGAAAGCGTTTTTGCCTTTTACATTCTGTCCGGCATGGAAATTCCAAGCAACGCGAACGCGTTTTTCAGCGCCTGCGCCGCCGCCGCGGTAAGCGCAAGACGGAAATGCTTGCGGTTTTCGTCCTCGGCGGAAAGAATTTTGCAATCGAAATAAAATTTGTTGAACTTCTGCGATAAATCCACGGCGTAGCGCGCGATAAACGAGGGTTCGTATTTTTCCGCCGCCTCTTTCACCGTATCGGGGAATTTTTCCAGCGCTTTCGCAAGATCTGTTTCCGCTTCGTTCAGTTCGAAATCGACGCGATAATCGCCGCACGAGATATTCTGCTCTTTTGCTTTCTGCAGCACGGATTTCGCACGGGCGCAGGTATACTGCACATACACGCTGGTTTCGCCGTCGAAATTCAGCACCTTATCGTACGAAAATACGATATCCTTGATTTTGCTGTTGTAAAGCGCGCCGAAAATCACCGCGCCCACGCCTACCTGCGAAGCGATTTTCTGTTTTTCTTCGCCCTGCAACGCCGGGTTCTTTTCGCTGATAATCTCGTACGCCTTTTCGATGCAGCGCGAAATCACGTCCTCAAGAAACACCACGTTTCCCTTGCGTGTGGACATCGTGCCTTCTTCCAGAGATACCATGCCGTACGCCACGTGTACCAGATCTTTCGCCCACTCTTTTCCCATCAGTTCCAGCACTTTGAAAAACTGACGGAAATGCAGATTCTGCTGATACGCCACCACATAGAGGCATTTATAAAAATCATACGTTTTTTTGCGGTAAATCGCCGCCGCCATGTCGCGCGTCGCGTACAGCGAGGTGCCGTCCGATTTCAGAATCATGCAGGGCGGCATGCCGTATTCGTCCAGCTTCACCACCTGCGCGCCGTGACTTTCCACCAGCAGCCCCTTTTCTTTCAGCTCGTCCACCACGGGCTGCATTTTATCGGTATAAAAGCTTTCCCCCGCATAAGAATCGAACCTGATATCCAGCAGGTCGTAAATCTTCTGCACGTCTTTCAGCGTCAGTTCTTTGAACCAGTGAAACAGTTCCAGACACTCCGCGTCCTTTTCTTCGATTTTTTTGAAATAAGCGCGGGCTTCGTCGTCGTATTCCGGGTGTTCTTCCGCCTCGCGGTGAAATCTCACGTACAATTCGTTCAGCGCGCGTATTCCGCCCTTTTGCACCGTTTCTTTATCTCCCCAGCGCTTATAGGCGGAAATCAGTTTTCCAAACTGCGTTCCGTAATCGCCGAGGTGATTGATGCCCACCGTTTTATAGCCTAAAAACGATAAAATTCTGTACAACGCGCCGCCGAGCACCGTAGTGGATAAATGCCCGATATGAAACGGCTTCGCGATATTGATCGAAGAATAATCGATGCAGATCGTCTTGCCTTTCCCCATATCGGAAGCGCCGTATTTATCGCCTTCTGCCGCAATTTTTTTCAGCGTTTCCGTAACGAATGCCGAACGGTCGATTTTAAAATTGAGATATCCGTTCACCGCCGAAACGCCGCACACGACGGAATCGGTTACGAACGAATTTTTCACATCTTCCGCAATCGCCGCCGGCGGCTTCCGCAGTATTTTCGCAAATCTGAAACAAGGCAGCGCGAAATCTCCCATATCGCCGGCGGGCGGAACGGTGATGTAAGAAGCAATTTCCTCCGCGCTCGCTCCGACGATATTGATTTTTCCGGCAATATACTTTTTGTAATCCATTCGTGAATCTCCTCCCGCGCGGAACGAAACATAGTTCCGCGTGCGTTTTTTCGGCATTTTCAAAAGATATATTAACATATTTTTGAAAAATATGCAAGTTTAATTTGCTTATTTTCGAATTTTATATTATAATTATGTGGCAGCCGTAAAGAAAAGCGGCTCGCAACGCGATTATTTATTTTAAGGAAGTATTTTTGATATGAAGCTCGGAGTCGTAGGCTTGCCCAACGTAGGAAAATCCACTCTTTTCAACGCCATCACGCACGCGGGTGCGGAATGTGCGAATTACCCTTTCTGCACCATCGAACCCAACGTAGGCGTGGTTGCCGTGCCCGACGAGCGGCTGGATAAGCTTGCCGCCCTGTATCAAAGCAAAAAAGTAACCCCCGCCGTCATCGAATTCGTAGACATCGCGGGACTTGTAAAAGGCGCTTCGCACGGCGAAGGATTAGGCAACAAATTTCTTTCGCACATCCGCGAAGTAGACGCCATCGTACACGTGGTGCGCTGCTTCGAAGACGCGAACATCACGCACGTGGAAAATTCCGTAGATCCCGTACGCGATATTCAGACGATCAATCTGGAACTCATTCTTTCCGATATGGAAACGGTGCAGACGCGTATGAACAAAGTGAAAAACAACGCGAAAGGCGGCGCCGACAAAAAAGCCGCGGAAGAATACGAATTTCTTGAAAAAATTTACGCGTTCCTCGAAAAGGAAAACCCCGCGCGCAACTTTACGGTAGACGAAAAAGACGAAGAATTTTATAAAAATTTATTCCTGCTTACTTCGAAACCCGTAATTTACGCGGCGAACATCAAAGAAACGGACATGGGCAAAGACGAAGACGCTCTCCCCTACGTCGTCCGCGTGAAAGAGTTTGCGAAAAACGAAGGCAGCGAAACGCTTGTCATCTGCGCGAAAACCGAAGAAGAACTTTCGCAGATGGAAGCGGAGGATAAGGCGCTGTTTATGGAAGAATTCGGCTTGGGCGAAAGCGGACTGGACAGGCTGATTAAAAAATCGTATTCCCTGCTCGGTCTGATTTCCTATCTTACCGCCGGCGAAAAGGAAACGCGCGCCTGGACGATTACCAAAGGCACGAAGGCGCCGCAGGCGGCGGGAAAAATCCATTCCGATTTCGAACGCGGCTTTATCCGCGCCGACGTCGTAAACTGGGAAACGCTTGTATCTTTGGGCTCGCTGGTGGCGGCGAAAGAAAAAGGCAAGGTGCGCAGCGAAGGCAAAGAATACGTGATGCAGGACGGCGACGTGGTAGAATTTTTCTTCAACGTTTCGAAGAGCACGAAATAATCGCGGTTTTGAAAAAATTACCCGCTCTCCGGAAAAGGAGAACGGGTTTTTTATACTCTGCAGTTATCCGCAGAAAATATTATCGTTTTCTTCCGTAAATCGTGCCGCAACCGCTTTCGATGCCGTCCCGGAGCGATTCCGTCTGCAACCGCATTTTTTCGTTCGCTTCGCCCCGAAAATTTCTGTCCACGCACTCCCGCTGCCGCCGTTTCGCTTCTTCGTACATTTTCGCCGAAGAAAAAATAGATTGCAGCGAGTAATTTTCGTTGATGTAACTCATTTCTCCCACCGCGTAATAACTGTAAACGTCCTCTTTGCCGCTGACGATGAAATGATCGCACAAAAGCACGTCGAACGTACTGCAAATCATCTGAATCACTTTCGTGGCGGCATTGTCCGCGTCCGACGGCAACGCCGATTCTTTAGGATGATTGTGCACCAGAATCACACCTTTCGGCTTTTGAATCACCAGACTTTCCCCGATCGCCGCCGTAGGAACGGCGACGTTCGTTTCGCTGAAGCCGCCGTATTCTTCCCTGCAGACGATATTCATTTTTTTATCGAGAAAGTACATATCGAACGTTTCGAACCGCAACCCGGAATATTCGCGCCTCGCGTATTTTACAAACTCTTTCACGTCGTAATATTTCGGGTAGCAGACGCCGCTTGAACGGAATTTTTTAAAGAACACGCCGATCACGCGAAGATATGCCGCCACGCCGGGACCTATCCCTTCCACCGTCTGCAACTGTTCCGTCGTTCTGGTAAAAATATTTTCGATACTGCCGAATTTCCGAAGCAGCGCGTGCGCCACGGGATTTGTGTTTTTTCTCGGATACGCGTTGAACAGCAGCCCTTCCAGCCATTCGTGTTCTTCCAGTCCGCCCGATTCGAACTTCGCTATCAGCCGTCCCCTGTGCCCTTCGTGCGTTGTGTCCGGCTTTTTCTTTTCCGGAACGTCCGTTTCCGTCATCTGTCTTTCTTCTTCCTCCGCGTAGGTTATATAAAGTATTGTAACATATTTTCGTTGCAATGTCAATGAAACAACAGGCTTGCGCGCCTCTTTCTTCCGATTTCTCCGCCTCTTTTTCTTTTATACGGCGCGCCGCGCTTGACTTTTTTCCGTTCTTTTGTTATACTTTTTTTATGATAGAACTCTTTTACGCGCCGCGCGGCGGCACTTCGCGCGATTTCGTTTCGCGTGTGCTTGACGATTGTTACGGATTCGGCAACGTAACCTTTTCGCGTTCCGCCTCCGGAAAGCCTTTGTGCGACGCACCCGTTTGTTTTTCGCTTTCGCATACGCGGGAATATTTCTTTCTCGCCGTATCGGAAAAAGAAGTCGGCGCCGATGCGGAATCTCTTTCGCGGCGCGGCGATTTTTCCGCGATTATTTCGCGGCTGCCCGAAAGCGAACGCGCGCGCGCCCTTGCTTCGCCCGAAGAATTTTTAAAACTCTGGACGGAACGGGAAGCCGTCGCAAAATACCTTTCCGCGCCCGTGTTTTCCGTATTCGGAAAAATAACGCTTGAACGCGGCGAAGATACGAAGCGGCGCGTGTTTTTAAACGGCAAAGAACTGCCTGTACGACTGTTTTCCGCGGAAATCGCGGGGCACGCCGTGGCAATCTGCGCGGAAAATAACGAACAATTCGGAAAAATTCATTATCTGCAGGGAGATTTACATCAATGATTACGGCAATTATCGCAATGGAAAGCGAAGCGGAAATTCTTCTGAAAAACGCAACCGTTACGGCGGAAAAAACGCTTCTCGGCAAAAAAACGTACGAGGGCGAATTTCACGGCAAAAAATTCGCGCTTGTTATCTGCGGCGTGGGCAAGGTAAACGCAGCCGTCGGCGCGGCGGCGGGAATTTCCGCCTATCGTCCGTCCTCGGTTTTGAATTTCGGCGTTGCGGGCGGCTTGAACGAATCCGCAAAGCTTTGCGAAGTATACGCCATCAACAAAGCCGTACAGTTCGATTTCGATTTAACGCAACTGAACGGCGGAAAAATCGGCACGCTGGACGAATATGCCGAAAATTATCTCCCGCTTTCCCCTCTTCCGCCCGTTCTTTCCGCTACGTTTCCCGTACGCGCGCTTGCCACGGCGGACCGGTTCAACGATTCCGCGGCGGATTACGCGCTGCTTACGAAAGAACTGAACGCCGACATACGGGATATGGAAGGTTGCGCAATCGTACAGACGGCAAAAAGCGCAGGCGTTCCCGTATATTCTTTCAAAGCGATTTCCGACGTCGCGGGCAGCGGCAGCACCACGCAGCAGTACCTGCAAAACCGCGCGGCGGCGCTTTTCAACCTTGAAAAGGCGCTTCCCGAAATTTTTGCGGCGCTGAAATAAAAAAACGCTACCGGAAAAGGAAATAATTATGATTGATTTAGGCGACTGGAACGAAATTTTATCTCCGCTGTTTCAAGCGGACGAATACAAAAAAATCAGAAAATTTTTAATCGAAGAATATTCGAAGCATACCGTTTACCCGGATATGTACGATTTGTACAACTGCTTTCGTTTCACGCCGTTCAAAAACGTGAAAGCCGTGCTTTTGGGGCAGGACCCCTACCATAACGAAGGACAGGCGCACGGGCTTTGCTTTTCGGTAAAGGACGGCGTTGAACCGCCGCCCTCGCTGGTGAACATTTTCAAAGAATTAAAAAGCGACCTCGGCTACGAGCCGCCGAAAAGCGGCAACCTCACCAAATGGGCGAACGAAGGCGTTCTGCTTTTAAACACTTCGCTCACCGTGCGCGCGCATATGGCGAATTCCCACTCGAAATGCGGCTGGTCGTGGTTTACCGATAACGTGATACGCATCGTTTCCGAAAAAAAAGAACACGCGGTATTTATCCTCTGGGGCGGGAACGCGCGCAGCAAAAAACCGCTGATCGACGCGGATAAGCACCTGATTTTAGAGTGCGCGCATCCTTCGCCGCTTTCCGCGTACAACGGATTTTTCGGCTGCCGCCACTTTTCGAAAACCAACGCGTATTTAACCGCGCACGGCATCGCGCCGATCGACTGGAATTTAAACGACTGATTCTTTTTTGCGGATAATTATAATTCTTACAAGCCCTCGCACGAGGGCTTTTTTCTTGTCTTTTTCCGTAAAGCAAAAAATAATTTCCCCTGCCGTTACGGGCGCGACGGAATCCGGCGCCGACCTCGAAGATACGGCGGAAAGCGCAAGCCTGCAAGCCGCAGACGACGAAAACGGCATTTTTTCCGCGCCGTTTCCCGAAAAGGCAGTACAAAACTAACCGCCTTTTGTTACGGAAACAAAAGGCGGATTAACGGAACAAATTTAATTTTTATCGGCAAACAGGAAATCTCTACCATCGGGCGAAACCTCCCGCCGCTTTTTACGCTGCCTTGTTTCCGGCGCGATATTTAAGGTACCATTCGCTCTTCGTGAACGGCTCGTTGCTGCCGGAACAGGTAACTTTCACTTCGCCGCCGTTTGAAGAAACGATAATATTTCCGTTCAGCGATTCGAAATTTCCCTCGGCTGTTTCGGAATACATCGTGGTTACGTAAATTTTATCGGTGTATTTAATCACTCTGTCGCAGAAATCCTGCGTAGGAAACACGTTGGCGATATCATTCGTATATTCCGTACTTCCGCAGCAACAGCAAACGCACACGATTTCCGGGCGGATTTTCGCAAGCAACTCGTCGTTCGAAGAAGTTTTCGAACCGTGATGTCCCGCTTTGAACAGCTTGCATTGCGGCAAGTCGTTCTTTTCCACAAGCGATTTTTCGCCCTCTTTTTCGAGATCTCCCGTAAACAGATAGTTATTGTTTCCTTGTTTCAAAAGAAAGCATACGGAATAATTGTTTTCGTCTTTCGCTTCTTCCTCATAGAATTTCTGATACAGAAAATTCAGAGTAATATCCGGCGCGAGTTCGTACGATCTCTGCGCGCCGTTCGCGTTGTTCCAGCAATCAAGCGCGGTATAATGCACCGTCTGTTCGCTTGCCGCCACCGCCGCGTCGCGCTTTTCCACGTATTTTTTGTAGAGCTGCGTATCTTTCGAAGTGCGCGCGAAATCGATAATCGTTCTGCATTCGAACGCTTCGAATATCCCCTTGACGGCAGACGTACCCACAAAGCCCGCGATATGGTCCTGATCGGCATGCGTGGCAATCACGTATTCCAGCACGCCGTCCGTGCAGTACCGGCTGACATACTCCGTAATCGTTTTCGCCGAGGACTGCCGCGAACCGGCGTCCACCAGAATTTCGGTATCGCCCACTTTAATCAACGTGCAATCGCCCGTATATTTATTGCCGAGTTCCAAAAAATGTATCTGCAGATCGTCGGTAACAATCGTTTCGCCGCCGGGGGTATCGCCCGTTCCGCCGCCCGCGGAATCTCCCGATTTCAGCCATATATCCAGATAGCCTTTCCACCAGAGAAACGCCAGCACAAGCGCGGCGATAATCAGCAGAATCACCACGAAAAGCGGCAATTTTACCGCCGCTTTCCGCTTATTGTTTTTCTTTCTTTTCTTTGTTGCCATAACTTATAACGCAATCCGCACGGTTACATGTGCTCGTGAATCGTGCGCGAAATCACTTCGTCCTGCTGCTCTTTCGTAAGTTTGTTGAAATTAACGGCATACCCCGATACCCGGATGGTAAGCTGCGGATATTTTTCGGGATGTTTCTGCGCGTCAAGCAGCGTTTCGCGGTTGAAAACGTTCACGTTCAGATGATGTCCGCCGTCCGCTACGTACGCGTCCAGCATGTTTACAAGATTATCTACTCTCTCACTCATTGTTTTTATCTCCGTTCGTTGTTATTTTTTTTCGTCTGTTTACTCTTCGTCGCTGCCCAGCGAGGAAGGCGTTACGGAAAACGTGTTGGAAATGCCGTCGCGCGCAAACGTATACGGCAATTTCGCCACCGAGCAAAGCGAAGCGATCGCGCCCGTGTGATCTCTGCCGTGCATGGGGTTCGCGCCCGGCGCAAGCGGCGTTCCCGCTCTTCTGCCGTCCGGCGTGTTGCCCGTCTTTTTGCCGTACACCACGTTGGAAGTAATCGTTAAAATCGAAGTGGTGGGAATCGAATCGCGGTACGTGTGATGGCTTGCCACTTTGCCCATAAACGTTTTTAACAGCCACACGGCGATCTCGTCCACGCGGTCGTCGTTGTTGCCGTACTTGGGATAGTCGCCTTCGATACGGTAATCCACAATCAAGCCGTCCTCGTCGCGGATCGGGTACACTTTCGCGTATTTGATGGCGGAAAGCGAATCCACCGCGCAGGAAAGTCCCGCGATGCCCGTCGCGAAAAATCTGCGCACTTTCGTATCGTGCAACGCCATTTCAAGCGCCTCGTACGAATATTTGTCGTGCATGTAATGAATCAGATTCAGCGTGTTTACGTACAAATCCGCAAGCCAGCCCATCGTTTTTTCGTAACGCGCCACCACGTCGTTATAATCCAGCGCACCGTCGCCTTCCACCGCGGGAAACGCGGGCGAAACCTGAAAAGGCTTGCCGCTCTTATCTTTCAGAAGCTCGTCTTTGCCGCCGTTCAACGCGTACAAAAGGCACTTCGCAAGATTTGCGCGCGCGCCGAAGAACTGCATGTCCTTGCCCTCGCGCATGCAGCTCACGCAACAGGCGATGCAGTAATCGTCGCCCATTAAGGAGCGCATCAGCTCGTCGCTTTCGTACTGCAGCGAAGAAGTACGGATGGAAAGATCCGCGCAGAACTTCTTGAACTTTTCGGGCAGCGCGCGCGCCCACAGCACCGTTAAGTTGGGTTCGGGCGCGGGTCCTAAATTGTCCAGCGTGTGCAGAATACGGAACGCCGTTTTCGTAACCAGCGTTCTGCCGTCCTCGCCCATACCGCCGATCGATTCCGTTACCCAGGTAGGATCGCCGGAAAACAGCTCGTTGTATTCGCGGATACGCATGAATTTCACGATGCGCAGTTTCATTACGAAATGGTCGATATATTCCTGCGCTTCCTCTTCGGTAATCACGCCGTTTTTCAAATCTCTTTCGATATAAATATCGAGGAACGTGCTGTTTCTGCCGATAGACATCGCCGCGCCGTTCTGGTCTTTCACCGCCGCGAGATATCCGAAATACAGCGCCTGCACGGCTTCTTTCGCCGTTTTTGCGGGCTGAGAAATATCGCAGCCGTAAATATTCGCCATTTCTTTCAGCTTTTTCAGCGCTTTGATTTGTTCGGAAACCTCTTCGCGGTCGCGCACGAGTTCCGCCGTCATCTCGCCCGTCATCGCCTTTTTATCCGCTTCTTTTTTCGCGATAAGAAAATCTACGCCGTACAGCGCCACGCGGCGGTAATCGCCCACGATTCTGCCTCTGCCGTAGGTATCGGGAAGCCCCGTTAAAATGTGCGCCTTTCTCGCCGCGCGCATTTCGGGCGTGTACGCGTCGTATACGCCGTCGTTATGCGTTTTTCTGTATTTCGCAAAAATCTCTTTTACTTCGGGATCGAGGTGATAGCCGTACATTTCCAGCGCCTCTTCGGACATTCTGATGCCGCCGAACGGCTGCAACGCGCGCTTGAACGGTTTATCCGTCTGCAAGCCCACAATCTGTTCCAGATCTTTATCGAGATACCCTGCCCCGTGCGACGTAAGCGAAGACACTACAGAGGTATCGGCGTCTAAAACGCCGCCCGCTTCGCGTTCTTTCGCGGAAAGATCGGTAACGATTTTCCACAGTTTCTTTGTATTTTCCGTCGCGGGCGCAAGAAATTCCGCGCCGCCCTCGTAAGGAGTATAATTCTTCTGAATGAAATCTCTTACGTTTACTTCGTTTTGCCATTCTCCGGGTTGAAAGCCCTTCCAGCCCTCGTATACCGTATTTTCGTTTTGCATTGTTCCGCTTCTCCTTGGTATGCTTTATTCTCTTCTCTTTCCCCTGTTTTCAAACGTGATTATCTTTTGTCCGCGGCGTTTCTTTCCGCATTTTCTTTTGCCTCGCGCATGATTCTCCGCGCGTTCCTCACCCGTTCTTCCGTCGGCGGCTCCACGCCCTCCAACGGATACGGCAATCCCATTTTTTCGTATTTCGATTTGCCCAGCGTATGATAAGGCAGAATCTGCACTTTTTCCACGGTGCCAAGATTCCACGCGAAATCGCCGATTTTTTTCAAAGTTTCGTCGGAATCGGTATAGTCCGGCACAAGCACGTGGCGAATCCACATTTTATTGCCCCGAGCCGCCGCAAAACGGGCGAACGCCAGAATATTTTCGTTGCCGCGCCCCGTTAAAACTTTGTGCGCCGCGCTTTCGATATGCTTGATATCCAGTAAAATCAGGTCGGTTTTTTCCAGAAGCGCCCCGATTGTTTTCGTCTTCGCTTCGTCCGCGGCGTCGAACGCGCACCCCGAAGTATCCAGCGCCGTATGAATGCCGCGTTCTTTCAGCAGCGAAAACAACTCCGTTACGAATTCCGCCTGTGCCATAGGCTCGCCGCCCGATACCGTTACCCCGCCGGAAGCGATGTATTTTTCGTACTTTAAAATCTCGTCCAGCACCTGCCGAGGCGCGTATACCGTACCCAGCCGTTTTCCGCCGTCCGTAAATTCGCGCGTATCGGGATTATGACAGTACAAACAGCGCATCGGACAGCCCTGCAGAAATACAACGAAGCGGATGCCCGGTCCGTCGCTCGTGCCGAACGATTCGAAAGAATGAATATAACCTTCCAACTCGCTTCGCCTCCTTTCCGCTTTTTACCGCCTGCAACGCCTTATGTTGTTGCAAGTCATAGTCATTATACACTATCTTGTATACTCTTGTCAAGCGTGCAAAACAATCCGAAACGATAAAAAATGTAACAAAAAAAATCCGGCAGAAGTTTTTCCGCCGGAACAAATCGCCCATCGTTATTTTTTACGTAAACTTCCGCGCTCTCACGACGCGCGCGTAAATAAAAAGAACAAAGTTTTTCCGTGCAGCATCGTAACCACTTCGATTTCATCGTTTCTGCGCGAAAACACGCGGCGGGGCGCGTTTTTCTTCGTTTTATCGATAAACGCAATCGTTTCTCCGTTCACCTCGTAATCGCCCGCGCTTTTACGCGTTTTTCCGTTTTTCATTTCCACTGAAAGCACGTAAGTTCCGTCGTTTTTCAGTTCGATCGTCGCTGCCGAAATATACTCCGATAAATCGCGTTCGCCGTACTTCATTTCTTTGCATGCATACGTGCCCGCGTACGGCTTCGAAATTTCTTTCAGGTCGGATTGTTTTGCGTTTCCCAACAGAAACGGCATAAAAATACACGCGGAAACCAGTAGAATTCTGTAAAAAAAACCTTTATTTTTCATACTTTCAGTATGTAAAACAACCGTTTTTTTATGTATGTTTACGCATTTTTTAAACGTTTTTGCTGCGCTTGCTGGCTATAGAATTACAAAAAATCCCTTTATTATACATACGGATAATTTACCCTTTCGTTTATCTTTATTGCATGTATTTTATCACGCTTTCTCTAAAAACGAAAAAGTGCGCAAGCCTTTTATCCGACTTACGCACTATATCTTACAATCTCAAAAAATTGCTTATTTTTGCTGTTTTCAGCCCGTTTTCATGCCGTAATTAAGCCTTTTTCGGCTTACCACACCGTTATTTTTTGCAAAAAAGCGGCAAAGAAGTGGTAAATTCAATCAATCTCCCCTCGCGCAAAAAACAATGCAAAGCCGCCCGCGTTACCTGTTTTGAAAAACGCACGGACGTACCGGTGCGCGTTTGCGCATGCGTATTTACGGGAATTTTCTGCCCGATCGGATAAGGTTCCGGCAAACGAAACAACAGCGCGTCGCCCGCAGCATAAAGATTTTCCGCCGAAAATACGCCGTTTTCCGTATAAAACAGCTTTAAAATGCCGTTTTTTATCAAAACGTCCGTCAGTTTTCCGTAATATGTGCCGCCCGTGGAATACAACGGCTTGCCGAGAATCAGACGCTGCGTTCCTTTAGGTGAACACGTACGATCGGATGCGGGCGCGATACGCCATGCCGAAAACCGAGCTGTCGAAAACGGCAGATACAATTCGGAAACGTCTTCGCTTTGAAGCGCCGCTCCCATTTTAACGATGATATGGCGGATTTTTCCGCTTGAAAGTGTAAATGTAACGCCGCCGACGGGCAACAGCGCGCCGTCTGCGCAGACAACGGGTTTATTCAGCAAGGTTGTTAATCGAAGCTTCGGAATTTCGCCGAGCGAAAGATCTGATTCAGCCATTTTTTTACCTCTTTACGTTGGATTAACGCTATTATAACAAAACCTTTCCGTTGAAAAAGAGAATTTAAAAAATTTTTTTGGCGATTTTTGCAAAACGGTCATAAATCGCTTGCCATAATTAAAAAAATTTGATAGAATATTACCGTTATGTTTGAAGAGCTGGTCGCGCGACGGGCTGCTCGCCGGACAAAAACAGAATATTGGGGTATCGCCAAGCGGTAAGGCAACGGACTCTGACTCCGTCACTTCGTTGGTTCGAATCCAGCTACCCCAGCCAAAAGCCTTATTGAACTTCGTTCGGTAAGGCTTTTATTTTTCGCAACAAAAAGGTTGAAACCAAACAAATTTTGTGATACAATTAATAAATAAACCATAGGAGGTACGCTGATGTCCCATATTCAGGTAAAATCAAGCCTTGCTCTTGATACGCTTTGCTTTCTCGAAAAAAGGTTGCTGAATGATACCAAATGGATGAACGAAAAACAAATCGAAGAAATCAAAGTTATCAATGCTCTCTTGCCGGAAGATTTCGGGGATAATATCATAGGAATGTCAAATATCTGCCTGATTGTAAGCGCATACTTTGATGGGGATCTGAAATGTCTGACGTTAGACGATCTGATTGACATGTTCCACAATCCGCGAAAAATTGAAAAAACGGTAAAGGAGAGAATAACGGGCGGGTTTACGGCATCGTATATATATCCGGTTCTGGAGTGGCTGAATGACGGATACGCCAGCCTGTATGCAAAGAGATTGACTGTGCTGAGAAACATAGGATTTGAGGGCATATACAAAGAACGCATCTTCCCTATGGTGGATTCTGAAATGAAACAAAAGGAAGCTGAGGTTGCAGGTTACAATGCCGACTTATTATTCCGGAACGTTTCTTTACTGAAAAAATCGTCCGTCATAACTTCCGCCAATATTTATGTGTCGTTTTTCAGCGCTCCGACGGCATTTACTCTGTACGGCGGCTCGTTTCTGACTTGTTTTTGCCCTGCCGGAGCAGTTGATTTTTACTCCATTATTGCTCACGAGCTTATGCACGGTTTTGCGAGCGAGAAATTGACGGAGTTATATCGGAAACACGTTGAGAGCAGCGAGAAATTAAAAGCGTGTCACCGTGCACTGCTTGAAGATTATCAATCGGGAGATGAAGAAGAATTCGTTATGGCGGCAGAATATTACCTCTGCTATCTGTCAGGAAATTATTCAAAAGAGCAGCTTTTGAATAAAGCAGAGAAACGGTACGGCGGTAATTGCCCTACATCGGTTGCTGTTTTTGAATTGCTGTTGCAGGAACCTCAAATCCCCGAAGACTATGATAAATGGTTAATAGAACAGTTCGAAGGCAACAAACTGTCAGTTTGCGATTAATTCTTCGCTGAAAGAACGATATCTTTTTCGGCGGCGCGATACAGATTGTGATAATTCGAACTTTTTTTCAATAAGAAAATCGTTCTTTTTTTGTTGTTTTTCGGCTCATATTTCTATGCAAAAAACAAAATTGTGGGGTAATTTGTGGGGAAATCGTGGGGTAAAATACCGTTAAAAAAACGGTTTTTTATGCCTGTTTTTAATACTTTCGCGCCGACTGTTACAACAGCGCATAATTCACTTTTTCGGCTTCTTTGCGCAAATATTCTTCGCCATAGGTTGTGTAACCTCTGTCTACCGCCGATGTCTTTACGTCGGAATCAAACGTATGCCCCGCCCACAACATCACCACTTCGCCCGATACGCCGCCCTCTTTCGCGCGCGTGATAAAATTGTATCTGAGTTCGTGCGGGTGTCGATTCGGGAACAGTTTTTTAAACGTTGTGGCAATGGTATGCACGTTCGTTATCTTCGCTTTTTCAAAATCGACGTACCCTTGCACTCGTCTGAATACAGGTGTAAACGGGATTTTCCGTTTGACTTCTCCTCTGCCGAATCGCGTTTTACTCGTTGTACACTCGAGCTGTTCGTTCTGCACTCGGATACTGCTCAGCTCGGATTTTCTAAGTCCGAAATACAGCAGCACAAGCAAGGCGGAACTTGCCGCGTTCTCCGGATTTTCTATACAAAACTTTACAAGCTTGCTCTCTTCTTCTTTCGTGAGCGCCGAGCCTTTCTTCGTTTCATAATACGGCAAAACGATCTTCTTCATCGGCGAAGCGATATTCAGATCTTCGCACGCCAAATCGAATATGCAAGTGAGAAGTTGCGATAATTTTTCCGCCGTGCGGTGCTTGCCTTCATCGACAATTTTAAATAAATAGTTTTGAATTACCGCTCTTGTCATGTCGCCGATTTTCATTCCTTCAAACGCCGTTTCGAGATTGTACCTGCATAAGCGCTCGTATTCTTTGAATGTAGACGGTTTGGTGGTTTTTCGCTTGATTTCAAGCCATTGACGGACATAAAACGTAAATAATACGTCGTTATTCGCTTGATTTGCCTGTTCTGCCGTTGCCGGTTGCGTGAGTTGTTTGCGTTCTGTTTTCGGTTGTATGTTTTGCTCTGCCGAACGGGAAAGCTTTTCGATAAGCTTACGCTTCATTTCGGAAAAATCTTTCGCGCAGGCGAACACATTTAATCCGCTTCGGCGAAAATGCGCCTCGTACACGCCTTTGTGGTAACGGTACGGTATGATTTTATCGTTATATGCAAAAATTTTTTTATACATTGTCGGTATACTTTTTATCTCCTTGTTCGTAAAAGTAAAACCGACTTTCGAACTTCTGCCCCTACGTCTTACGGCGTTGCCGCGATTCGCGTTCTGCGCTGCGGTTTCCGCCCGCCCCGAAGGCAATATCTTTTGCAATGCTTCAAGCGTGACGGAATCTGCCGCCGCTTTCAATATCAGCCTTGCCGTATCGCTATTTTCTTCGGGCAATGTTTTTAACGTCTTTAAAATAATGTCTAATTCTTGGTTGGTCAATTCTCCTTTGTTTGTGATTTTTTTCGGGCTGCATTGCATTTCGTGGATGATTTTGCGCCGGTTTTTCGGCTTGCATTTTTATTTATAATTTTGTTTTAATTGTTGCCGCCGCTTTGCAGTTTCCTTTTGGTTTTCGCGCCCGTAACGGAAAGGCAGGCGCGCGGATTTCCCCTATTTCACAATTTCTCCTTGCTTTTTCCCGATATTACGGGTTTTATAAGCACTCAATGTGTTCCGCTGTTGTTTTTCATTATTTCATACGCGATTTTTATAAAATCTACTTTCGTGATTTTATTCTTTTTTAAATACGCGTTGATTTCTTCGTACAAATCGCGCGGGATCATCGTTTGAAAATTCCCGCTTGCCGCTCTGCGCTTTTCTTTGTTTCGCTCTTCGTACTTCCGGCTCGCAATTCTCTGCGGCGTATCTTCTTTTCTCGTTACCATTTCCTTGTTTACCTCCTTTTGTATTATTTGTATATATACAATATCATAATTTTTTAGAAATGTCAACGAATTTTCGTCTGCAATTTTAATTTTCGTATTTTCAAAATTTATTAAAAGCCGTGAGCGAAAAAAGTCGGTTTCCGACTTCTTACCGACCGTTTTTGCCGTTGATGGCAAAAATATTAACCTGCTTTCAAAATCGTGGTTTTTGCGACTTTTTTCCTTGCCGAAGTTTGCTCTCAAGATTAAGACTTTCTATTCTTTCGTCAGCTTATTATAACACCGATAAATATGCAATGTATGATACTGTTAAAAATTTTAAAAAAATTCTTTCATTTTCAAATTTTGAAAACAAAGAATTTTTTGTTTATCTACGAAAAAATCGTACAATTATTTTATTGTAAATTCAAACCGGCTATCGCCGTTCGGCAATATTGTTTTTCCCCCGTGTTTTAAAATACATTTAAATCCAAGACTATTAACTTTCAATTGCAATTTTTCGTTAGTTCGCCTCCAAGATATTGCAACGCTTTTTCCGTTTCTGCTATACTCAATTTCGGCGCGATTAACACCTTCTATCATCGTTGGCGAGATTTCTATCGTATCTTCCGATTTTATATCCAGCCAGCCGATATAACGGTATATCCACGCCAGCACGCCGCCCCAGAAATGATGATTGAACGACGGAATCCGTTTCACTCCGTCTTTCCGTTGCAATTCGCCCTCTTTCCGTTCGTACTCTTCAAAGCTTTCCCACAGCGTTGTTGCGCCCTGCCCGAGAATATACCCGTATGAAGGAAAACTGTTCTGCGCAATCAAGTGAAAACATAAATTCTGATCGCCGTGTTTTGCAAGCGTTTCAAACAAATACCGATACCCGATTACGCCTACCCTGAAATGATTCCCCTGTCGACGGATATTTTCAAGCAGTTGCGCGTAGGCTTTTTTCTCCTCTTTTGCCGTAAAAATATTCAGTTGCAGACACATTGCAAGCGCAGTTTGCGTTTGCACCGTCAAGCTCTCGTCTACGACATATTTCTTTCTGAAATTTTCGCGTAAAACTTTGCCGAAATTTTTAATTTTTTCCGCTTTCAAACCGACTTTTTCAAACATTTCCGCCGTTTTTCCGGCAAGCGAAATCATTGTAAGGCTATCGGTAACTTCCACGGGCGTTTCGTAATCTCCTTCCGCGTGCGTATACGTCTGACACCAGTCGCCGAGACCTATTTCAACAAGCCCGTCGGCGTTAAATTTTATTTCGATATATTTAAAGTATTTTTCAATCGCCGCGGCGTTTTCAGTTACGATTTCGCTTTTTCCGTAAAAACGATATAGCTGATACGGCAATTCGATAAGCACGCTATCCCACGCAGGACCGTTGCCGAACGTAAAGCCCCAGCCCGCCGTGGGAATAATCCCCGGCAACGCGCCGTCTTTCCGTTGTGCTTTTCTTATACAAAGCAGCCATTGTCTTAAACTTTCGTAAGCGTCAAACGTATACAGCATTTGTTCCGCGGAGATTGCCGCGTCTGCCGTCCAGCCGTTTTTTTCCCGATGCGGACAATCGTACGGATAAAAAATAAAATTGCTTTTATCGCTTCTGAGCGTAATTTCAACCAGCTTATTGATCGTTTCGTTATCGCATTGAAAACGACATATTTTCCCGATGGCAGAATGAACGGGAATAAACCTCAGCAAGGCTTTCGTTGCCTGCTCCGCCGAAATTCCGCGTACTTCCGCATAGCGGCAACCGTGCCACGTGAAACTCGGTTTATATTCTTGTATTCCGTCTTTACAGATGTACACATCGTGTTGAACGTATTCGAGATTGCTTTGTGCAAACGAAATACTGCGAACGTCTACGCCGTTTCCGCCGACGGTTTCCGCAAAATACAAATCGATTTTCTGACCTTTTTGCGCATTGATTTCAAGGCACGGAATTCCCGTATCGTTTACGCCGAAATCGTAAATATAGCCTGTTTCGGTTTTCTTGATTGCCACCGCGCTTCTTTCGCCTGCGGCAACGACGGGTTGTGCCGAGTTTTTGATAATTTCTCCTTTCGGCGGCGCAACGATGAGAGGTTTTCCGAAATTTTCAAGCGAAGTGCTTTCAAGTACGTTTTCAATTTCCAAATTCGCGTCGTAACGTTCTCCGCAACGGAAATCGTCAAACGTAATCGGTGAATCGGCAACAAGAAATTCTTCATCGCTTTCAAAAACCGTTTCGTCCCCGATTTTAAATTGCAAATCAAATTTCGGCGCGGAACGATACGTCGCCGTTTCGTTTTGCCAGATATTAAAATCGTTGTTGTTTACAAAACCGTTACCGAGCAGAACGCAGAGAACGTTGTTTTTCGGTTTTAGTTGCCCGATTACATCGTACTCATCGTAAAATACAATTTCATCCGGATTGCTTAAATACGGCGCGAACCAACTTTTATTCAGTTCTTTTCCGTTTAAAAACAAACGATACAACCCGACGGCGGTGATTTTTATCGTGCTTATTTCGTTTGTTTTACAATCGAATATGCGCTTGAAAAGCGGCGCGTTGACGTGCCTTTCTATTGTGTTATATTCTTTTCCTTTGGCTATATACATAGTTATTTTATCTTATATTTTTATACAGCGGTCCGTAGGCGGCGCAGGCGCGGTAGTCCTGCCCTTCTTTGTCCATTCCGAACGCGTTCCATGCGGCGGGGCGATAAATGTCTTTCTCGTCTACGTTGTGCATACACACCGGTATTCTCAGCATAGAACACATCGTGATAAGGTCTGCGCCGATATGTCCGTAGGAAATCGCGCCGTGGTTCGCGCCCCAGTTATTCATTACGTCGTAAGCAGATTTAAACGCGCCTTTGCCCGTTACTCGCGGCGTAAACCACGTGCATGGCCACGTGTAGTCCGTTCTCTTCCACAGTTTATCCGTTACTTCGTCCGGCAATTTCACCGTCCAGCCCTCTACAATCTGCAGTACCGGCCCTAAGCCTTTGATAAGGTTGAGCCTTATCATTGTAGCGGGCATTTCCGCGCGCGTTACGAAACGGCTCGAATATCCGCCGCCGCGAAAATATCCTAAATCCGCGTAAGGCCACGTGGTGGCGTTCATCATTGTATCGATATCCTTATCCGTTACTTCCCACCACTTTTTCATTACGGCGTTGCCGCGTTCATCCTTGACTTCGCCGCACGCGTCTACACAGCACGCGCCCGAATTGATAAGGTGAATAAAGCCGTCCGCTTCTTTCGCCTTGCCTTCGATTTCGTAACCCGTTACGCGCTTCACCGCTTCGCCCGACCAGTACGTTCTTACATCCGCGAACATCTGCGCTCTGCCCGTTAAAAGTTTCATAAACAACATACTCGTTGCGTTTAAGGTATCGTTTTCCGTGCCTAAGATATACGGTTCTCTCGCGCCGTTCCAATCGAACGACGAATTCAGTATGCTTTCGGGAAAATCGCAGTTGGGGTAAAAATCCGTCCATTGCCGTTGTCCCTGGAAGCCGCCGACAATCGCGTTATGCCCTACCGCTTCTTCTTTGCACCCCTGCGGCAGGTTTTTATTGCCGTTGTACAAGTCTTTAATGATGCACGCCATTTTCGCCGTGAATTCCCAGTCCTTCTCTTTTTCGGCGGCGGTTTTCTGCATTTCTTTCGGGTTCTTATCGAAATCCGGCTTGCATTTTTCTTTCACCCATTTCAGGGCTTTTTTGTACTCGTTTTCGTCGTAAATGCCCTTTTCCATTCGGCGGATGATTTCCACTTCGTCTACGCTTTCCACACGCATGCCGAGATACTCTTCGAAAAACTCGGGCGAAATAATCGAGCCGCCGATGCCCATCGTTACCGAGCCGATTTGCAAATAACTCTTGCCGCGCATGGTAGCAACAGCAACAGCCGCGCGCGCAAAACGCAAAATCTTTTCCTGCACGTCTTGCGGAATCGTGGTATCGTCCGCTTCCTGCACTTCGTGCCCGTAAATGCCGAACGCGGGCAAGCCTTTTTGCGCGTGCGTTGCCAAAACCGAAGCAAGATACACCGCGCCCGGGCGTTCCGTGCCGTTGAAACCCCACACCGCTTTGATTGTGAGCGGGTTCATATCCATCGTTTCCGCGCCGTAGCACCAGCACGGCGTTACCGTGAGCGTGATATCCACGCCCGCTTTTTTGAATTTATCTTCGCACGCAGCCGCTTCCGCTACACGACCGATTGTGGTGTCCGCGATGATAACTTTAACGTGTTCGCCGTTTGAGTAAAACACGTTTTCTTCGATGAGTTTCGCCGCGGATTTCGCCATGTTCATCGTCTGATCTTCCAGCGATTCGCGTACTTTGATTTTGCCACGTCTGCCGTCGATTGTAGGGCGGATTCCGATCACGGGATAGCTTCCGATAAGTCTTGATTCTGCCATTGTTGTTTGCTCCTTATAATTCAATTTCGGCAACTCTTGCCGAATAACTTCTTCCGTACTCAAACGGCGTTACCGCAAACGAATTATCTGCGTTTATCACGATTTTTTCGCCGCTATCCAGCCATTTCGCGCTTTTAATACGTTTTATAAATTTTACGTGCGCCTGATTGCCGCTTAACGTTACGTTCGGATCTGCGCTCATACCTACGCTTTTGATAATTGCGTAAACCTTTTCGCCGTCGGACAAAACAATCGCGTTTTTCGCGCTGATTTTCGTCGGCTTCGCCGTGTAAATAAACCCGCGGTTTACTTTCACCCACTTACCGATTTCTTGTAACAAGCATTTATCCGTTCCGTTTACTTCGCCGTTGCCTTTCAAGCCCGTGTTTAAAAGAAAATTGCAACCGTAAGCACGACAATCGATTAAATTTTCGATCAGTTCTTTCACCGATTTATAATTGCAGTCTTCTTTGGCATATCCCCAATGATCGTTTAACACCTGACACATTTCGCCCGCAATCGGTTTTTCCGTGGTATCTACAAAGCACGGCTTGCCGCGCTCGAACGTTACCGAGTCGATTTCTTTATGCCCCGTTTTGCCCTGCGCGCTAAGCCCCGTGTTGTTGATAATCATCGCTTCCGGCTGATACTTGCGAATCGTTCCGTACAGCCTGTCTTCCTGCCAGTTTTCGTTCGGCTTATCCCACATGCCGTCAAACCAGAAACCGCCGATTTTGCCGTAGCTTTTACACAAAATTTCTATGCTTTTATCGAGATAATCGATATATCCCGGAAAATTCGTTTTATAATCCGTATTGTGCCAATCCAGCAAAGTATGGTAGAAAAACGGCACGATGTTTTCGGCACGACACGCTTCCGTAAACTCGCGGATTAAATCGCGACCGCACGCCGAATGAGGCGCGTCGAAATCGGAAAGTCCGCACGTATCGTACAGAGAAAACCCTTCGTGATGGCGCGTGGTGAGCGTGATATATCTGCACCCCGCCGATTTTGCCGTTTTTACAAGGTTTTTCGCCCAGTTTTTAGTAATTTTAAAGTGCGAAGTCAACGCTTCATACTTTGTTTTATCCGCGTTTTTATTGCAGGCAAGGTACCATTCGCCCTTGCCCGCAACGCTGTAAAGCCCGAAATGAACGAACATTCCGAAGCCTAAATTTTTAAATCTTTCTATATACTCGTACATAGTCTAAAAAAGTTTTCCGATATTGTTTTCGATGAAGTTTTCTACGGTATTGTCCGAATCCGTTCCCTCGCGGCAACGCGTAATTCCCGCATTCGCACAAATTTCTTTAAACGACGAGATAAACGCCGTTTTCGCCGCGGCGGCATTGGAAACGCTTGTCCCGAACAGTCCGCTCTTTTCGCCGCCGAGCATCAATTTTTCGTCTTTGGTAGCCGCCTTGTAGTAAGATTCGAAATAATACAAAAGCGAAGTATACGACGAAGCCTGCACGCGGTAAAGCCTTGCAAGATATATGTTTTTCTGCTCTTCGGTAAGATCAGCCGAATTTTTCACGACGGCAATCGCGTCAAGCACGCGCTGTAAACTCGCACAATGTTCGCTTACGCTCACGCGGGAAGAATACTCGTTTCCGTTTTTCACGGGATAATTAGCATCGTTATCGGAATAATACGAATCGTAATCTTCGCAATATGCGCGAATATAAGAAGCCGCTTGCGCGCCGAAATAATTTTCGATGAATTTATCGCGAAGATCTACTGCTTTCAATGAACGATTTGCCATTTTGCGCGTCCAAATATAATTCCGCATTTCAGAATGCCAGATATTATCCGCATCATACGCGCCGAGTACCAAAAGCATTTCCGCTTTCATTTCAACGACTTCATCGACGATTGCATCGATTGCCGACATCGTAGTGCCGAAATACGTAAGATAATTATTATAAGATTCGTCGTACAGCCACAAAATCAACGAGCCGCTGTTTTCGCTTGCCGTCAACGCTTTCCACGCCGACAAATCGTCTTTGAAATCGGCGCGTTGCTCTGCGGAAAAAAGAGAATACCGCATATCGGAATACGCCGCGTACCAGATGCACAAATCGCGATCGGGTACAACGCCGCCTTTCGGCGCGCTTTTCGTGTATTCGTAAGCGAAAGTAACAATTTTGAAATCCCGCCCGCTCAATTCACTATCCGCACGAAGATTTTCAATCAGCCGATTGCAAAAACGCACAAGCACGCCGCTTCTGCCATAAGTTTGCGCCGCCGCTACACATTTATCGCACGTGCAATACGCGCCGTCTTTGCCGTCTTCCTGTTCGAACGTGAAATAATTCACGGACGGATTTTGCAAAATCAGCCGCTTCATATTTTCGGTAACGATCGACAGCGTAGATACCTCGTCCGCGCCCGTACGGTAGTCTATGCCGTTAGTAAGGCAAGGAACGTACCCGCCGACAGCCAGATCGTTTGCAGGGCAATATTCCGTACCGAAATAATTTTCACCCACATAGAAACGCGCGTTATGCGTATCCGCACCGAGATAGCCGAATTTTACCGTGCCGCCGAGTTCGCTTCCGATTGCCGCGTACGAAGTATTTACGCCGCTTTTCACCGCAAATTCCGCTTCGGTGTGATCGTAGCAGGTTTCGTATGCTAAATACTGCCGCAGCGAAATTTCAGGCTGAGAAACGATATCGATCGACGAAGCATCGACTTCGATTCCCGAAGGAACGTATTCGCAATCCGCGGTGAAAAATTCACAGCCGAGTTCGCGCAACAATTCATACGCACCGTAAAGAAGCGCACGATCGGAATTGCCGCCGATAAACAGAGAATTTCCGTCCGCTTTTACGAAAAATCCGTCTTCGGCGGTGATACCGCCGAAGGTTTTATACGGACTTTCATTGAAAATCGCATTGCCGCCGATCGAAATATAATGGCACCGTTTATCGTAGCCGAGTTCTAATTCATCCGCCGTACAAACGGTATAATCGCGCCCCGTGATTTGCAAAAGATATTTATTCAGTTCCTGCGCGGCGCGATATTCCGCAGACGATTGATCTTTTTCGTTTACGACCAACGCATACGTATTTAAAGCCTTTTTCTCTTTCTCGGCTTCTTTCAATGCGTTTTCAGCGTCGGTCATTGAGCAAAAAAATCGTAAGTAATCGTGAAAGTTTCTTTTGTTGCGCTGTTGGCGGCAAACGCAATCACTAAATTCGGATTCGCCGCCGTGAATTTACTCAAATCAAGAACTTGGGTTGATTCGCTGTTTAAGCCAAACATATACCCGCTTTCGCCATACGCGCCGTTCCCTACATATAATTGCCCGTTGGTATACGCGCTTACGGTTATAGACACAAACTTGTACCCCGCTTCAATGTATTTCTGCAAATTTACATTTACTAAATCATTACCGGTAGTACCGTTACCGGAAGACGTTACAATCATTGTTGCTTTAAACGAATTTTCGGATATATATTCAAATTTGAAACCGCCCGAAGAATTTCTGTTCGAAACAAATTCGTTGACATTCAGCGCATATACACCTTCTTTATCCAACCCATAATAGAATTGATTGCCTTCGGTATACGAAACATCATTCATATATTCCGTAACGATTGCTGTATTCGCCGTGCCGCCAACCGAACTGACAGCCGCACTTGCACCGCCCCATAATGCACCGCGAGTATTCCCGCCTGCGTATAAATATTTTCCCGAAAGAATTATCGTGCGTTGTCCTACGCCGCCCGCCTGTGCGTTATTTGCATATTTCGCCCACCATTCCGTACTGCTGAGAATGTGCGCGTCGTTACCCGCCGATACGGTATCGAGTACGATAAAGCCATTTTCTTCTTCCGCGCAGTAAATGTTGTTTCTGCCGTCCTTATTCCAGCTTGCCGTTTCGGTACTCTTAAACAACGTAGGATTCGTAACGGTAAGACACATATCTTTTGCATCGCCCCAAGCTTCTGCGTTTCTTCCCTGCATCCAGATTTTCGCATACGCGCCATCTTTTTTAAGGGCGGTTAAATCAAATCTCGCCGTATTCTGATTGGAATAATATTTACAATATGACGTGCCTTGCCCTTCCATATAAATTCCGGGCGTAGCCGCATCCGACATATTTTGCAATACGTAATCGAATCTTAAATGCGTATAGCCCGCTTCGATTGCTTTTTGAATATATGCCGCGGAAATACCGAATTGCCATCCGCGCACGGAGATACTGTTTTCTGCCGTGTTTTCCGTTTTTACGCTGCCATCATAATCGTCCCAGTTATCGGCTTTCAGTAAATCTTGCGCGAGAGAAACATATTCGATTTTTTCTATCGTGATATTCTGCCCTGCGTTTGCTGCACGCAATCTTAAATCGTATTGAGAAAAATCGTGTACCGACGTATCATTTAAAGGAATATCTACATATTTAAGAGTTTTTCCGTCTGCTTTAAAGCCCTCCGGACCTAATTCTCCGAGCATATAACTCCACGTAACGTCGTCTGCACCTTTCGCACGCGGCAACAGCCAGAATTCAGCAGCATTCGTCGATTTCAGGTATAATCTGAGATAATCGCTGCCATTTCCGTTTTTTGTAATTACTTCACGATTAAGAAAAATATTAAAATCAGTTTTCGTAGCAGTTATGCTGATTTCGCCGGTTTTATAATCAACGGCGTTTTGCGGCGTTTTATCGCCGTTTCCCACAATACTTACGATTCCGCCGAGAGAAGCGTATTTCGTAAAGTCTGCCAAAACACCGTCGGTATCGGTTTCGCCTTTTTCAATCGCCGCCTGCGCCACTTCGATTACGCTACGCGCGTTATCGTTTGCGGAAGCGAATTTATATGCGGCTTTGCCGTTTTTATCCACCGCTTTAATGTATCCTACGCCCACGAATCGGCGGTTGTAGTTCACCGATTTCACGTTAGTGAGAATCCCCGTAAACGACATTACGCCGTCTGGCGTTTCGTGCATTTCGTTATCGTAAAGATTCAGAATTTTCAGTTTTTCGGAATCGGTATCGTTTTCGTCGAAAGTATACACGGCATTTTCGCCGAATACGTTCGCTTCGTTTAATTCTTTTTTCTCCGCGTAATCTTGCGGCGCGATAAGCATACCGAACGTAAGAGACGTGTCGTCTTTCCCTTCGCCGACGTTTTCCGTCAACTTATTATAATCTTCTTTCGAAAGCAACGAACGGAAGCGAAGCCCCGTAGGCTCGTCTTTTCTCACGGACGCGCCGTTTTGCATTGTGAAAGATACCGAATCAAGCACGGAATCGGAAGCGGCGAACGCTTTTTTCACGCCGATTCCGAAAAGAAGAGAAATCGCAAAAAATACGGATAAAATTACGATCCATAAATTTTTCTGTTTTGTTTTCATTGTTGTGTTCTCCCCCTTAATCGAAAATATCATCTTTTGAAATTCCGTCGAAAGAGCCGTCGAGTTTATTACTCAAAGCTTTTCCGCCGCCCGTAACGCTTGTGCTTACAACGTCTGTCTGTTCAAACGAAAATATCGTGATTTCCGCCGATTGCCATTGTTTTTTCATTGTTTGTTTCTCCTATTTATTTTTTCGAACGTTTATCGGGCGGCGATTTTTTTCAACCGCCGCGCCGATTTCGCCGAAATTATTTACTGAAAGTGTAAGAGATCGTTACCGTAGTGGTATCGTTAGAACAATAAATATGCAAGTTAGGATTAGATTCCGTAAACATCGAAAGCTCCAGCTGCTGCGAAGCGCCGCTGTTCAAGCCAAACATTCCGCCCGACCAGTTGTCGTTGCCCACCCAGATTTGTCCGCCGGTATATTCGCCTGCCCGAATGGTTACTTTCGTATAGCCTGCCGCGATATAATTCTGCGTATTAACATTTACAATCTTTCCCTCGTTAAACAGCGTTACCGTAAAGGTGTTTTCATCGGTATACGTGTAAGAAAATCCGCCCCAAGAATTTCTGTTGGAAACAAATTCGTTGACATTCAGCGCATATACACCTTCTTTATCTAACCCATAATAGAATTGATTGCCTTCGGTATATGTGATATTATTCAAATAATCCGTAACGATTTCCGCGTTCGCCGTTCCGCCGACTGTTCCCACGCCGCTACCTGCGCCGCCGAATACAGAGCCGCGATAATTTCCGCCTGCGTATAAATATTTACCGGAAAGAATTACCGTGCGTTGAGCCGCACTGCCCGTCTGAGCGTTGTTTGCATATTTCGCCCACCATTTCGTGCTGCTGAGTATGTGCGCTTCGTTGCCGCAGTAGACGGTATCGATTACGATGAAGCCGTTCTCTTCTTCGGCGCAATACACTTTCGGGTTACTCTTCGTCCAGCTTGCCGTTTCCGTACTCTTAAACAGCGTGGGATTCGTAGCAGTAAGACTCATATCTTTCGCATCGCCCCAAGCTTCCGCATTTCTTCCCTGCATCCAGATTTTCGCATACGTGCCATCTTTTTTAAGTGCTGTTAAATCGAATCTCGCCGTATTCTGATCGGAATAGCATTTTTCATACTGCGTGCCTTCGCCCGCCATAAAAATACCCGATTTTGTTTCGTCGGACATATTCTGCAACGCGTAATCGAATCTTAAATGCGTGTAACCCGCTTCGACCGCTTTTTGTATATACGCCGCGGAAATACCGAATTGCCATCCGCGCACGGAGATACTGTTTTCTACCGCGTTTTCCGTTTTTACGCTGCCTTCGTAATCGTCCCAGTTATCCGCAAGCAAAAGTTGCGCCGCCAGATCGTACACTTTTACGGTGAGAGTTACGTCCGCCGCAACGTTTTCAAGCGTATACACGCCGTTTTCGCCGATAACTTCCGCCGATCCGTTAAACACTTTGATTACGTCGGAAGCGTTTTTCGCCGCGATTGTAAATTGCACCGAAGAGCCGTGGTTTACCGATTTTTGACGATCTCCCGCAACCGTAAAGCCTTCGCCCTCCGCTATTTTTGCAGTATAAACGTTAAGTTCTACGTTTTCTACTGAGATTTCAAGTGCGCCAGTTACATTTTCAACGGTGTATTTTCCGTCTTTTTCAGCAAGGACGTTGCCGTTGCATTTTACGATCGGCGTACTTCTCGAATACGCTTCGTTCAGCGTGAGAGTAAACGTATAATTTCCGCCGTGTTCCGCTTGCGCCGCGCCGTCGAGCGTGTATCCATCGCCCGTAGAAAACGTTACGTTATACTTTCTGATATTCAAGCCTTCCACGGTGATTTCAATCGCACCCGTTACGTTTTCTACCATATACGTTTTTCCGTCCGCCGCCGCGGTAAGCTCGCTACCGTTGGCTTTCACTTTAAGGTTGGCGGTATCGTAGCTTTCCTTTACTTCCAGCGTAAAAGTATAAGCTTCGCCGTGAATCGCTTTCGCGTTGCCCGTAAACGTAAACGCCACGCTTTCGGCGGGTGCGGTTACGGCATATTGATTTTTCTCCGCGCCCTCCACCGTGATTTCCAAAGCCGTTTTCACGTTTTTCACGGTGTATTTGCCGTTTTCTTCCGCTATCGTTTCGCCGTTGACTTTCACGATAAGCGCGCTTTGATCGTAACCCGCGGCTTTCGCTACGGTAAACGAATAATCTTCGCCGTAAACAGCCTTTGCCGCACCGGTTATTTCGTAGCCTTCGCCCGCGGGAATCGTTACGGCATACGTTTTCTTTTCAACGCCGCTCACGGTGATATTCAGATCGGACGATACGTTTTTCACCGTGTATTTGCCGTCCGCTTCCGTAAGCAACGTATCGTTGGCTTTCACCGTAAGCGCGGTAGCTTCGTAAGCTTCGCTTGTAATTTCAAGCGTGAAAGTATAATCTTTGCCGCCGTACACGGTATCGGCGCCGTGCAATTCGTACCCCTCGCCCGAGCCGAGCGTTACCCCGTGTACCGAATACGTAATCGGCGCGGAATAATCGGAAACGGCTTCGTCGTTCTTCGCTTTCACTTTCACCGTATACGAATTCACCGCCGTAAGCGCGTTGAACGTGAGCGCTTCCTGCGCTTTCAAATCGTCGCCGTTCACGTTTACCACATACGACGTTGCTTCCGCAACGGCTTGCCACGATACGGAAAAATCGTCGTTCAATACGATTTCCGGCGCGGAGAGCGTTTTCGGTTCTTCCCGATCGGAATCGTTGTCGCACGCGGCAAGGCAGGTTGCCGCTAAGGCGAGAGCGAATGTGCCGACTACTGCTGTTTTGAATTTCTTCATAACTTTCCTCCGTTATTTTAAGTCCGTTCCGGACTGATTTACTTATTAAAATTTATTTGAAAATGATATTTTCGGCGTCGAACAACTGACCTTCCGCCCAGTATTTGCCGCCCGCACTCAATACTTCAAGAATAAATCGCTTCGCTTCGATATTCATCTGCACCTGATCGGTTTCGTATTCCATATAGTTGTACAGATACATATAGCGGGGCTGAAATTTCGCTACTTCGATTCTCTGCACGTATTCCGCTTTTTCGCTTTCGGAAAGTGCGCTTTCATTCACTGCGATTTCGGCTTGATTTAAAAGCGAAATTGCGCTTTTTAATGTGCCTTTTCCACAATAGCCGAGTCCGAACGAAGGCTTATAATCGTTCTTTGCCAACGTATCGTAACAAGCCGACGTAAGCAGACGGACGTATTCGTCGGCATACGCCTGCGCTGCTTCGCCAAGATAATACTTATGAAATTCCGAAATCAGTTCGTAAATATCGTAATTCGGATTCCACAATATTTTCGCTGCAACATACCCTTCGAGAAGAGTTTGATAGTTAGTACGTTCCTGGTAATTAGATTGTAGCATAACGTATCTTACGCCCATCTTTTGCATTGCCGTAAGTTTGCTGTTCCACACGGGAAACGTAGGATACCACCAGTAGTGGCGCGGGTTGTGCGTAGTGTATTCCCACACCATGAAATTATTCGTAACCGTCGCCCACTTTGCCATGTAATCCGCTCCGTACGGATTACTATCCTGAGCATCGTCGTCGTATGCCACAAAACGATTCATATTGATCGGCGCAAGACGAATTACAACGTTTTCCTTCGGAATGCACGTGGAATCGATCACTTCAAACTTTCCTTCGGAATTTACTTTCGTCGGCGCGTAAGACGACCATTGATATGCAAACATCACCACGTTTATATCGCGATCGATTTTTTCCGCGGCGGCGTATTGCGCCACACCGTCTGCCAGAGCGTTAATAAAACGAATCATCATACCGGCATCGGTGTACGTTTTTGAAGCGGCAATACATTGCTCGCACAAACACGGACGGGAGAAGAAATCGTTCTGCCCGAACATATAATAATTATTTTCGTCGGTATCCGCGCCGATCACTTCGCACATTCCCTCGATTGCCATACCGATCGCCGTTTTGCGCTTCGTGCCGTCTTCGTTCGTCGTTTCGGTTTCGTACGAGCCGTCGGCATTAATTCCGTCGGTATAGCAAAGATCCGCGGCGTATTTTGTTAAGCCGTAAGAATCGCTTTCGGTTATCACGTTATGCCCGTCGTTGGAAAACGCTTTCGTGTAAGCGGAATCGATTTTTCCGTTTTTCAGATATTTTTCCACTTGCACCCATTGCAACGAGCTATGCGTTTCGTACCCCTGCCACCACTTTAAATTGCCGCCCGCGGAATCGGGAAGATGCAGATATTCCGAAGTAAAGCGGCGCGCTGTGGAAAATTCGGTGCTTTCGTTATAAAACGACGCGGGGTCGAGATACACGCGGTATTCGAATGCGGGAATTTCCCTTCTGTCCGATTGATATACGTTGGCGTTCGCGTTATCGGGAATATACGTAGTATCGGAAGTCAGCCATTTTACGCCGAGCTGATATTCGAGAAAATCGTAAACGCCGTACAGCGTGCCGCGGTCTTCACCGCCGCAAATAAATACAGCCGAATTTTTATTTTTTACGATAAATCCGTCGCTTCCGAGTTCTGTTTCGTCCGCCGAAATATCGGCGGTATCCATAAATTCCGTTCTGCCTACGGAAATGACTTTACCGCCGGAATATGCGCCGTCGGAGCGATAAGAAATCTGCGTTCCCGTTACCGCTTTCACATATTTAATCAGTTGTTCCGCCGCATATTTTTCCGTTTCCGTTGCCGCCGACGGAATCACCACAAAATAATCTTTCGCTTCTCCGAGCGTTGAAGAAAAATCGATGCCCTGCGTTCTTGAAGCCGTAATGCCGATTTTGTCGCCGTTGTCATCGGGTTTATTATCGTCTTTTTTGCAACCGCCCGCCACAGACAACACCACCGCGGCAGATAAAATTAACGCCGTGAGTTTTTTCAGATATTTCATTTATTTTTCCTCCGCGTTTACATAGTAGGTAGCCGTGGTTACGTTGCCGTATTCGTCCTCTGCGGAATATACGATACGATGAACGCCGCTTCTGCTCAAGCGATACTCCCCGCCCGCAAAGCTTGCGCCGTTTTCGGCGATAAAATCGATTTTTCCGTCAGGACGGAAAACGCAAACCTTCAAGGTTACGCCGCTTTCATCGGTTGCCGAAGCCGCCGCCAAGGCGATGGTATCCCCTGCTTTCGCCGTTTTTACAATTTCTCCCGCCACGCTGAGTACGGGCGGCGTATCGTCGTCCACCGCAAACCGGTATGTAAGATTCATAACCGCACCGCCGCCGTCTTTCGCCGTAATTTTAAGAAGATATACGCCGAGCGATGAAAGCGTGTGCTTCTGCGCCTTTTCGGGCGAAACGTTTTCGTATACTTTCGTGCCGTCCGGCTTCGTAAGCGTAACGTTTACGGAAGAATTTCCTTTCAACACGTCGTATGCCTTCAAGCCGGATACGTCAAGCGCATACCCTTTCCGAACGTTTGCGTTGCCAAGACGGAACGACGGGGAATACACCGCAGGACCGGTTACGTCACCGTACGCGAAGCCCGAAGAATAAAACAACTGATTGCCGATTCTCGTGATGACGATTTCGGCAGCTGCGCCCGCAATTTCTTCAACGGAAATATCCGCGTAAACGCCGCCGTCGAAGCCCGAAAACTTCACGCCGCGCACGTCCTTTTCTACATAAGCTTGAATTGCCGTGCCGTTTAACAGCGCCTTGTAAAAGTTTTCGTAAACAATCGAAAACGTATAATAATTTTTGCCTGCGTACTGTTCGCTTGCGCCGGAAGAAAACGTTTGTCGGTTTTTAATCACTTTCACCGACGTATCTTTGCCGCAAATGAGCAATTCGGGCGAAACGCTCGTTAAATCTTTGATCGTAACCGTTACCGCCGTACCGTTTTTATCGGTAAGTTTCAGCGTTACGGCATTGAAATTCATCTTTTCTTCCAGTACAAAGAAATCGAAATTCAAGCCGTTCGGCGAAAGCCTATACGGAAGCGATATATAAGGATTTGCCTCGGAAAGCGTGAGCGCCGTGCCTTCATCGGTAGTTACGGCTTCGCCTTCGAAAATCAACGCGTCTTTTCCCGTTTCCGTTGCCGCGCCTTTTAATTGTAAGGTATACGTTTCGCTGCCGAGCGTCGTACGATATTCTACGCTCGCCTGCGTTTTATCGGCGGGCAGTACGATTTTTTCTTCTGTAACTTTCACGCCGTTCAAGTAAATTTCGTAAGGCAAAATTTCGCCCGTTTTATAATACGTAGCCGTGGCTTTCGGAAACGTAAATTCCGATCCCGCTATCGCCGCACGGGGAAAGTCGATATCAAAAATCAAAACGTCTTTATCCGCTTCCACCGTAAAAGCTTGTTCTTCGGTAAATCCGAGTTCATCAACCGTGCGAATGACGATTTCCAGCCGATCACCAGAAACCACGAGTTTATCGCCGATTGAAACCGCCGCGCCGTTTACCGTAATCGTGTACGTAACTTTGCCGTGCCCGCCCGATAACACAGGCTCTTCCACAGTATACACCTCGCCGATTTTCGGCTGTTTCACATCGTCGTAGCCGATATTTACGGGAATTTGCGCTTCCACGCAAACGAATGAAATTGCACGGCTTATTTTTTTACCGAACGAATTTGTGCCTTCGTATACAAGCGTATAGTTACCCGCTTTGTCGGGAATGAACGAATCGCCGCTTATGTGCGTTCTTTCGTCGCCGATTTCCGCATATACCGCCAAATCGGAAACATACTTACCGCGGTAACGGGGAATCGGATACGCCTTACCCTTTACCGCGGGTATATTGCCGTTAAACGTGCCGAAAAGAATAGATGAAGCGTCTTCGTAGTCGTCTGCGGAAACGCTCATTGTTTTGCCGCCGATAGAATCCACTACGATATCGCCCTTACCCGATACTACTTTCAGTGAAAGATACACTTCGCCCGTAGTAAAACCGCCAAATTGCACAGGTAGCGACGGCGAAGAAAGTTCTGCAATTTTCCACCATTTCACGCCCGATTCGTTACCGTCCGGTCTGCCGATACGGCTGAAATCGCCGTAACTGTAAATTTCGTTGGTCGCCGTATCAAACGCAAAATTCATCGTATGCAACGTTTTCGCCGCTTCGTAATTTTTATCGGGATTCGTGTTCGCGGGCGATAGCCAAAGCGTATCGAATCTTGTGTTCCACGCCACCGCATCGGTTTTTAAAGGATAATAATTGTTAAACGCGGTGGAAACGCTGCCGAACGACGCGCGCACAAGCGTGTTGTCGTAAGACATACGCGTTTCTGTGGTATCGCCGTTCTTTGCAAAGCGCACCGTAACGGCATTTTTCGAATCGTATACGTCGGTAAGCGTAACTTCCACGCAGGAAAGCGTGCCTCCGTGCGAATTATTCGTAGTGAACGAAATCACGGGCGAATTTTTGCCAAGCTTTTTCAGATCGATCACGCCGTTATACGATAATTCCGCTTCCGACGCGCTCATATCAAACAAGATTCCTTTTTCCGATGAGCCTGCGCCGCTCACGTTGGAATGATTGTTAAATTCTTCGCCGCCCGCAAATCCGGTTTTATCGGCAATAAACGAAGCAAGCCCCGCAGATGCGTTTACCGAGATTTTCCGTTGCACCGTTTCGCCCTGTATTTCCGACGAAATAGTAAATACATATTGCCCCGTTTCGCCGAACACGTACGATCCGTTCGGATTTTCCGTTTTTCCCGACGGGGTAAACACGGATACTTTCACATTGAATTTTTCGCCCTTAAAATATCCGTAAGTACCCGAAAAAGAAATTTTTTCGCCGATTTTGTATTGCGCGGAAACGTCGGTTAAAATAATTTTTTTATCCGCAACGGAAAAAGTATAATCTTTCGAACGCGCCACGCCGAATACGTCGGTATACGTGTACGAAATCTGCCAGATGCCTCCGATTTCCGGCGTATACGTAAACGCTTCGCCCGCGTTCCGCACCGTGTACGCCGTTTCTCCGTTTTTAGAAAACACCGCGCTTACGGCATATTCGCCGACTTCCGGCGCGCCGTCCGTCCGCACGATTCCGCTCTTTACGCTGCACGCGGGGAATTCCGAAACCACTCCCGCAATGCCGCCGCCCGCAATTTCGCCCGAAAGCGTGATTTCGTCTTCCGGCGCGCTTTCGTAAACTTTCAGATCTATGATTTTGTTTTTATATTCAAACGTATAACTTCCCTGCGCCCAATCGAGCAGAACTCCGTTTTTGCAATCGGAAATCACAGTACCTTCCGGGGATTTTGCCGAAATCAAACCGTCTTCGGGCGTATATATTTCGCCGAGCAACGCATATTCGTAGCGTATGTTTTTTTCGGAAACATTCGTATCCGCCGAGCCTGAAAGCGCAAAAATGCCCGCGCCCGCGCAAACGAAACAAGCAATAGCGGATAAAGCGATAATTTTTTGTTTTTTCATATCTCTTTTCTCCTTATTCGAAGCTGACTTTCACGATAGCTTTTACCTTAGCTTTGTTTGCAAAATCCAACTGCAAAGGGTTTTTCGAAGCGGCGGAAAAATAAGTTTCGCGCAGGAAACCCGTAGTATAATAATTGAATTTACCGTCTACGATTTTCATTCCCGAAATACGCGGAGATACTTCCGCCGAATCGTCTTTATCGTACTCTTTTTCGCCCGAAAACGCCCATACGTACCCTTTCCAGCTGTTAGAAAGCCATATTGAACCCGTTCCTTCTTCGCCGCCGTCTACGATTTTATCGCACAACGCTTCTACGCGGACTTTCGTTTTTCCCGCCGCCATAGCGATTTGCAACACCGAATTCTCTATCGTATAGCTGAACATATCGTTGTTTGCGGAAGTATCGATTTCATACGCGCCGTTTTGCGCTTGCAGATAACTACCGCTCTGCTTATCCAGCCACAACTCGTTTTCTTTAACTTTCAGCCACGCTTCAAACGTGCCTACGATAAACGACTGCGTATACTCGTAAGCAACGTCGTTTTTCACGATTGTTGCCGTCCATACGTATTCGCCTTGTTTCAACGCCGCGGCTTCATACCCGTTTTCCGTTTCGGAAAATTCCGCGATTTCGCCGTCTTTCGTAAGCGTATAAGTCGCTTCGTAATCGTCCTGATAAGAATCCTGATCTTTCACCGCTTTCGGCAAGATGATGCTTGAATAAAACGGAATCGTTTCGGGAATTTCCGATACGAACACATAAGCAGGCTTTTCGGTATCGGTTACGGTTAAACGGATTATGCCCGTCGTTTTTCCGGTTTTGTACGTAAACGTATATTCCCCCGCGCCGAGAGAACGAATATAGGCTTTAGAAAACTTGCTGTTTAAAAGCCACTCGGTTTCATCGAGTTTTCTGCCGCTTGCATCGAACACTTCCGATTTTACGTCGGCCGGAACGTCCGCCTTATTTTCGGGCGCACGCAAATCAACGGTGATTGCGGGAATCGAAATTTCCGTAATCGAGCCGTCGTCTTTTTTGCCGCAACCTCCGAAACCCATACAAGCGGAAAGCGAAATACAGCAAAATATCGCCGCTAAACTTTTCTTTTTCACCCCTTTAATCCTCCCACTACAAATTTGCTGGTGATAATCTTCTGCGTGCCGCAATATAAAATCACGGTGGGCAACATCACTACTGTAAAGCCCGCCATAAGTTCGGGCAAAGATACTCTGTACGCGTTGGCGCGCTGGTAAAAGAGATACATACCGTAAGAAATATTCGGCGTACTCGGCAACCAGATCAGATACGTGTTATAATCGTTCCACGCGCCCATAAACGACAATACGAACAGCACCACCGCCTGCGGCAATACCATTCTGATATAGATACTGAAAAGCACGGTGTAATCGTTTGCGCCATCGATATACGCTGCTTCCGCATAATCCCACGGAATCACTTTGAACGCGCCGTACATCAGAAGAAAGTTTGTGCCGTAAAAGCACCCCGAAGGCGAAGTGATGATATTCAGGAACAGATTATCGTATACGCCGAGCGCTTTACTCACCTGCATCGCCGAAGGCAAACTGCCTACGATCGGCAAAATCATCAGAACGATTCCGAGATTAAATAAAAACTTTCTGCCGAAGAAATCGTATTTCGCTTCCACGTACGCAAAAAGCGTGGTGAAAAAAATCGCTAAAAACGGTTTCAGTACCGAAGTGAGAATACTTACGGAAAACATTCCCGCCACGCTTACTTCCATTTTTTCGTCGAAAATCACGAAAATTTCTTTAAAGTTACCCCAATTCGCGCTTTCGGGAAGCCCGAACGGACTGTAAATACATTCCAGATTGTCTGCTTTTAAAGAGGTGTTCAGCATATACAGCGGCAACACCAGCATCGAAGCAGCATACAAAATCAGCACTATCCACAAAAGCGCGTATAACACCACAGAAATCGCGTCGCCCGCGGAATGAATTTTTATTTTCTTTTTCAATGCTTTTATCATAGTTTTCACTCCGTGGCAGGTCCGAATTTTTCAAGCGCCCACTTCAAAAGAATCGTTAAAGGCGCAACGATGATCGTAAGAATAATGCCGCCGGCGGCGTACTTCGGGTAAGAAAATTCCGTGCCGTCTACCAGAATCATCTTCGTGAAATAGTAGCCCATATTCGATACATAATCGGGCGCGTCGGTATAGTAAAATTCAAGAAGCGGTCCGCTCGTTGAGAAAATCGCCGCGAAACCCGTGATTAAAAACGTGGTGAGCGTGGGATAAATGAGCGGCAGAATAATGTACCAAAGTTCCTGAAACATATTCGAAACGCCGTCGATTTTCGCGCTTTCCAATACTTCGGGATTGATTCCGCGCATTGCCGTGGGGTATACGATAAGGCTTGTGGCAAACGAAAGCCAGATCATATAGAAAAGCGTTGTGCCGAACGCGTATTTTTCGTCGTACAGCAAATTCAGCCACTTTCCTCCGTTCCAACCTGTTTTTTCCATAATAAAGGTAAGAGGACCGTTAGAGCCGATAAAGTTTACGAAGATGAGCGCGATGACGAGTCCCGACATAATGGAAGGAATCATCACGAGAAAGCTCACCGTTTTATTCAGAAAACATTTTTTGAAAAGCAGATACGAGAAAAACACATACAGCGGCATACAAACCACAAGATTGATAAAATACATTTTTATCGAATTGATAAAGCTGTACGACAATAAATTCCCCTCGCCGAACATTTCGGAGAGAAACGTTTTGAAATTGTTCAGTCCCGCAAAGCTTTTACCGCTGCCGTCGATCGTTTGAAACGCAAGCAGTATCGAATTGAAATTTACAACTACGTAAAATATCAAAAACAATATCAGAGGATAAGCTATCAGCGAATAAACGAATAAATTTTTCTTCAATTTATTGCGTTTCGATCTTTCCATACGATACCTCCGAAAGTTTTATTCCGTATAGAATCCGTACGATTTTGCCTGCGATAAATACCCTGCCCAACGCGCCGCCGTGTTGTATTCCACGATTCCGGCGGTAAAGCTTGCCGCATTGCCCTTATCTCGGAAGCCCGTTACGAGATTGTATTGCAAATCGGAACACATCATCAGCCCGCTTGCGCCAAGCGAAGAATAAGCGTAAATCGGCGTTGATGCGGTATCGATATAAGCCGAATGAATCGTTACGTTTTTCGTATCATACGCCATATCGTAGGCGTTTTTCGAAAATTTCGTCATCGTTTCTCTCGTTTCGGGAGATACTTCATACGAATAATTCCAGATCATACCGGTATCGGCAGTAACTTTCGCCATATTTTCGTCGGTTAAAAGATACGCAAGAAAATCTTTAATCGCCGCGCGTTTTTCTTCGTCGTTCTGCTTCGTTACGAGTATCGAGCCGCCCGTTTGCGAAAACGCCTGACTTTTTTCGCCTTCCGCCGAAGGAAGAAGCATATATCTGTAATCGCTTTCGCCGTATGCCTTTCCGCCGTAACGTACGTTCGCTTCGATCAACGATTTCGAACCGTATTCAAACCAATTGCCCTCGATAATAAACGCGGGCGTATTATCTGCCACCTGAATAAATTTTGTATGGCTGGCATCTACGGACAGCGAACGATCGTTCAGCGTTGCGTCGCTTACGTAACGGGAATTGCAAAGATAGTCCTGCAAAAATGCCGCCATCGCGTCTATACCTTTCATCTGCCACGTTTTATAGCCGTCATCGATAGAAACCGCCGTTTTCGTACCGTCAAGCAATTCGATTTCCGCGCCTTGCGAATCGTGCTTATAGAAAGTTCTGTATCCGCTTTCGCCGAGTTCGCCCGCAAGATACGAATAGGCTACATTGTTCGCATATTCGGGGTGAAGCGCGCCCATATACAAAAACACATCGTCTACGCCGCTGACTTTGATTTTTTCGCACATCGTTTTAAACTCTGCCATCGTAGCGGGTTGCCCGTCGTCGTACGTTCCTTTGATGCCGTCTTTTCCCGCCGATACGCTTCCGTCGGCGTCGGTAACAAGCCAGCCGTTTTCCTTAAAACGATCGAAATCGAAAATCAGTCCGCAAGGGCTGATATTGTACGGCAGAAGATATGTTTTGCCATTCTCTCTTGCCGCTTCCGCCCAATGATCTGCGTCGTTGATTTTTTCTCCGATCGATTTCTTTCCTTCGGGCTTTACGGAAAGCACGTCGGAAAGGTCTTCGAGATAGTCGCCCGAAAACAATTGCTGAAACGCGCAATCTTCCGAGATATACACATCGTAAGCCGCCCCGGACTTCACGTCCGCCACAATCGTGCCGCCAAGATTCAGATTTGTTTTTACGTCGATATAATATTTTTCGTTGGACGCACTCCAATCTTTCGCTTCCGCTTTCAGCCATTCGTCGCCGAATTCGCCGATATAATAAGAAAGTCTGATTGCCGTTTTGCCTGCGTTTTCGTCCACTTTCGGCTTACACGCCGCGCCGCCCGCGATTACCGTACACGCCATTACCGCCGCAATTGTGCTTTTGAATACTTTTTTCATAAGAGTACCTCCTTAAATGATCATTTCTTTACTTTCGTAAAGCGTTTCGCCGTTATAAATCACCGTTTTCACTTCATATTTTCCAAACGACAATTCAAGTTTTCGATTGCCGAATTTCACCGTATCGCGCGCCGTTTTTTCCGAACAATTCTGCAAACGCATTATATACCCCTTCGTTTGCCGCGCTTTCTTCAAGGTTACAAACGAAATACCCGGATTTTCGCGGGAAATCGTAAAGCCGTTGTCGTCCTTTTCATCGATGGTGGGGAATACGTTCAACGCGTAGGTTTTTTCGGTAAACAGATCGGCTTTCGCTTTCAGCTCGCTCTCTTTCGCCGTATCGATACGGAATTGAAAATCTCTCTGCCCCTGATCAACTTTGGAAATAAATCTGCCTTCCTGCAACAGCGGACGATTCGGCACGGGGTGCGCGCAATACGTAGCCGTTTTTAAAAGCGTAAGACAAATTTCCTTGCCGTTGTACGAAGACCCGAAGTTATCGGGCGTTACCACTTCGAGATATTCGCCGCTATCTTTCTTCAACGCGACGAAATTCTGCGCGATACATTCTCTGCCGTCGCTAAACAATTCTTCTTTGCCGAATACCTGTTCGCCTACGTACATACCGCCGCCCACGGCAAGCGTGAGTTTAATCGCTTTCGACGCTTCGTTCGGGAATACGTTGGCTTCTATATCCACCGCCGAGCCGTCTTTATATATTTTATACCCGAGCCGGACTCTCGTTAATCCCGTTCCGAAAAACGCTTCCACACCGAGATAGATTTCCCCGTCTTCGATAATCTGTACCGATTTCATTCCTTCGAATACGCCGTCGGGTTTTTCAAGCAAGGTAAGTTCCGCGGGGTTATGCCCTACGAACGGCTCGTTCATTCCCCAAGGGTCGGGCGTATCGTCGTACATTTTCGGCACAAACAATCTGCCTTCGGCATATTCTTTGCCGTGTACGACGTAACTTTCTATCAAGCCGCTTTTCGCGCCGATCACCACGCGCTTATCGCCGTTTTCAAAAACAATATCTTCCGTAACTTCGGGATATTTTTTCACGGGCAACACCACCGTTTTTGCCGTATAACGCGTAATCGACATTGCGGCGGGCGAGGTTTCAAACACCACTTTTTTGCGCCAGTCGATTGAAATATTGCTGGCTTCTTTTACCGTCTGCGCTTTCAGTTTATTCCCGTTTTCGTCGTATACCTCGATATACGAACGCTTTTCAAGATAATTTTCGGTGGGGATGATAGAAAGTTCACACTCGATAATCTGTTTTTCCGCCGTTGTTTTCGGATTAAACACCATTAAAGGATATGTGCCGGCTTCCGCCACGGGTTGCCCTTTGCAAAGCGCGAAAAATGCGTCTGCGCGGATATTATTCAGAATGTGCAATCCGTGGTTGATATAAGTAAAGCCGTTTTCTTCGCCTGCGCGGATCATATCGCCGGGCAGAATATCGTGAAACTGCACATTCAACATATCTTCCGTAACGTCTTTGAGAAGTTCTGCGGGATAAGCATAGCTTCCCTTTAACGAAGCGATACTCGCGATTTTTTCGGCAAACATCAACTGACGTTCGAGATGGCGGTATTTTTGTTTGAGCGAAGACATCGAAGTATAGCACCCCACCATACACGGCACCAAAGAACCCGCATACACTTCGGTGGGCTTCACCTCGTTGAAATATGTTTCGGGGCTGGAATACACGATTTTTATATCGCTTTCTTTCATCAGTTTTTCCACGTCGGCAAGATCTTTTCTCGAAGGTCCGCCGCCGTGATTTCCCACGCCCCAACAGGTAAGTCCGATTTCCGCGTCGTCTTTCTGCCGTTCGATGTCTTTCGTTATTTTTTCCGTAGCCTTGCCGAGATCGGAATTATATTCCGTGATGCGGCTCGCCTTTACGCGGCTTCCGTCGTACCCTTCCCAGATAAAATATTCGGCGGGCAGTTTCAACTGCGGATACGGCATATATTTTCCGTACGGGCGCATAAACATATATCCGTCCTGCCCGCATTTCGCCATAATCTGTACGATGCCGCGGGAATGTCCGAACGGATCGAAGTTCACCGCCGTTGTAGGTTTTACTCCGAATTTTTCGCGGAAATACATTTCGCCTTCGCGAATTTGGCGCACAATTCCCTCGCCGCAAGGCATAAGACAATCGGGCTGTAAAAACCAACCGCCCATAATATGCCACTTGCCCTCTTTTACAAGCTCTTTGATTTCTTCGAACAACGCGGGCGCGTATTTTTCCGTGTATTTATACAACGTTACCTCGTTGTGGCAGAAAATGTAATTAAATTCTTTGGCAAGGTTTTCCGCGCTCTGAAACGTAGATAACGCGGCGGACGCGCCTTCTTCCCATTCCCATTGCCAGATCGGATCGATATGCGCATTGCAGATCATATGTAACTTTTTCATTGTTTTACAGTACCTCTGATATAAATTCCTTCGCCTTTATCAAGCGTCAGCGTAATTTTTTCGTTTGTATTTATTTTTTCGCTTTTGCGGAAAATTTCATATTCGCCTTCGGGCAACCGTAATTCTACCGTGTTTTTGTATACCGTAGAAAGATTCACCGCATACCAGCGCGGTTTTCCGTCCTTTTCGAACGTGGAAACCATCGTTCCGTTTGAAGATTTTACAGAAATCGATTCGTCTTTATATCGATAAAACTCAGGAAGATTTCCGCGGAAAATACATTCGTTGTCAGGCAAATGTTTGATTTCCTCTTCTTTGAAGCCGTTATCGTAAACGCCGTATCCGTACGCGCCCTTACACTCGCTACGCAGAATATCGTCCGCAATCGCCGCGAAAAATGTATTCAATTCTTTCACATACCCGTATATTTCACCCTTGCGCCCGTAAATATCGATGAGTCCGCACGCGCCTTCCATCGCATATTTTTGCGCCGGATCGAATGTATAATCTATGGGATAGCACCCCGGGAACCAAGCGAAGCCTTCGTTGCCGTATGCCGCCGTAACGTGCATTTGCAAAGCGACTTCCCCCTGCGACATATGCTTTCTGTTTATCCCCGTCCCCCATTGCCCCGCTTGCATATAATTATAAAATTTGTTGCCGTACTTCTTCTTTTTCAAGGCAAAATACGCGTTCAGCTCGTAGAGCGCCACGTGTACCGAAGTCGGCACGCTTTCCCAGAAACTTTCGAAAGGATATTTATCCTGCGAAATAAAATCGAAGCGGTTTTTTGAAAGAAGCCCCTCAACAAGTTTATCGTAATAATTGAAACGGTTTGCAAAAGTTACGGCAAGATTTCCCGTCAGTTCAAACGGCTTTTTCCCTTGGGGAACGCCGTGTAACGAACCCGCCATACCACCCCAGAAAATCGCGTCGTTTATGGAATAGGAAAAGAAATTGAAATGAAATTCTTTTCCCGGAAAATTTTCGGCGAAAACTTTTTTGGCGTGCGCTATTCCGTCGAACGACAGATACCCCGCCTCATCGCCGAAAAACACGCCCCCAAACGCCGGGAACGAAACATAAGCGTTTACTTCGTCGATAAAAGTTTCGTCTAATTTACGTTTTTCTTCCGCCGATAAGTGTGCCCAGCCGAATTCGATGTATTTGCCGAACGAGCGCATCGTGGGCAAATATTTTATGCCGTACTTCTCGCAAAGTCGCAAAGTTTCTTCCTGTGTTTCTCGACGGATATCGTACCCGAACCCGAAGATACGGTTAATTCCGGCTTCTTTCAAAGCGGAAAACACTTCATCGGTCAGTCTTGAAGGATACGGCAAATCATCGAATTTTCCCGTTGGCGCACAAAAAATCGCCTGTATAAATTCTTTCATACTCTCATTATATCACAGGTTTTCGTTTTTGCTTTGCTATTTTTATTTATTTTTTTGCTATTTTTAGTTATATAAAAATCGTGCTTTTTTGAAAAAATATTGAACAGTCCCATAATCGTACGCTATTTGATGATATGCATGGGCCCCGGGAGACTCGGGGGATGCGCCCTA